>Ga0265296_1000061_pt1 | contig 229803 bp, 233 predicted proteins | sample MunlanPumphouse1_FD_189073 | JGI IMG/M metagenome (GOLD analysis project Ga0265296, IMG submission 189073) | Groundwater microbial communities from a municipal landfill in Southern Ontario, Canada - Pumphouse #1 | ecosystem: Environmental > Aquatic > Deep subsurface > Groundwater | place...
CAACCATCACCGGTATCCTGATGGCACTCATCCTCAACAACAGTGGTGGTGCATGGGACAATGCCAAGAAATACATCGAGACCGGTGTCCATGGCGGCAAGAAGAGCGAGGCCCACAAGGCAGCCGTCATCGGGGATACAGTCGGCGACCCGTTCAAGGACACTGCCGGCCCGTCGCTCCACGTGCTCATCAAGCTCCTTGCGACCCTGACGCTCGTGCTCGCGCCGCTCTTTATTTAAAAAAACTTTTTTTTATTCCTGTCAGATTTTCAGGAACTGCCGTCTCAGGTACCAAGACAATCATTTATCATCCAATGCCGGATACTACTCATGGATCCGCAGGAACACATCCTCATTATCAGCGCAGGTGATAGTATCCATAAAACCTATCCTGCTGTTCTTAAGGATCTCCGGTCGGTCACGCACACATTCATCTTTGCTGAAAAAGAGGTCTACACCAACTCGACTCGGGATGATGCCCAGAAAAGGACGTGGAAGTGTACCATCCGCGACGCGATTGATGAAGTAAATACAATCTCCCTTTCCCGTAAGATATCCTGTGCACTGGTCTTTATCGATGCGGCAGCGTTTGACTCGATTCGTGATCCGGTTCTCGGTATTTTCAGCGACCATCCGGAAGCCCGGTACTCGTTTGATATCTCTGCTGGATCAAAACGTCTTTCGATGGGCCTGTTCTCGATGTCGTTGTGGGTTGAAGGCGACTCATATTATGCATTCGGAAATTCCCCCCCGCGAAGAGTGCCGGTTCCCACACTACCCATAAAAAACCTGCCGGCCGATCCGTACTACCTCGTAATCCTCACCATTCTCTTCCGGGGACAGGAACGCGGGAAGAGAGGGAGTACTCTGGTGCCGAAAGAGACACTGTTCAACGAGACAAAAGCATGGCAGATCCCGGTTTGGGATTCGACGAAGAAAGACACAGGACAGGATCTTTCTCTGTCAGTCTTTTCACGGCTTATTGCATCCCTGATCCGTTGGAACCTAATCCAGGAGGAGCCTGATCCGGACAATGAACAAGAAAAACTCTACAGCATTACTCCAGACGGAGAGCTGGCATTATTCGTATATTCAGCCCGGATGAAAAAACGGGGTGTCGCCAGCCCACCCGGTCTCCTGTGATCCTCTGGATGGGGAGAGACAAGCGGAACTATAAATGAAGTTGACAGGAAAAACCGTTAAAATACTGTATGATCACGAACGGGCACAATAAAAAAGAGGTTACTGTTCCTTCAGCGTTCGCTCATCTTCGGCAATCCATTTTTTCAATTTCCGGATCCCCTCCTCGATATCCCTGATCCGGGCTTCGGTTTCCGCGAGTTGGGCTTTTGCCTGTGCTGCCTTCTCAGGATTCTCACAGGTTGCAAGAAAGGTCAGGATATGACCCCTGCCAATCTGGAAATTCTCCAGGGCGCTCGCAGCTTTCCGGTACCGCTCATAATTAGCTTCGAGATTCTTCCGCACACGAGACTCCGTTTCCGACTGTTGCCGGGAGGGCTTCCCCGCTTTTACGGTAAGCCATGCCGCATCGTGGGTTTTCCGTATCTTCTGGATGTGGTCAAAACCGGCTTTTTTGTGTTTTGCAATCATCTCGTGTTTGAATTTCCCCAACAGATCACCGGCATTTTTAAGTGCCTGCCCTTTTTCTACCAGTTCGTGGACCTCTAAAACCTTTATGCCAGCGGGGATTTGTGCCAGCTCGGTAACCTTCATAATTTCATTGAAATGGCCCTGGGATAAGGATTCCAACGATCCGTACTCGGCTTTTTGTTTCTCCTTGACTTCCCCGCAGTGGGCATTGAACTGTTTCCAGAGCAGATCCCGATCGGTCTGGGCAAGCGGTTTAAGATCCTTGAATAACCCGGTGATCAGTTTTGCCTGGTTCCAGAAATCCTGGTATTTAGTTATAATCGGACGGTTTTCCCGGATCGGACTGGTTAACAGTGATAATTTCTTTATCTCCCGGTCTATGTGTTCTGCATTTTTATGAGCATTTTTTAACCAGGGATCATCTTCAGGTTTCATATACGTTCCCAATAGGTCTGACCTAAATTGGCCTTTGGATTATTTTATCTGTATCTGCATTCGCGGCCTCAAAACGATCCCCGCACCCGGTACTTCCCAAGGGAGATTTCACACCGGGATACGGAAACGGTTATCCGCCTCCGAAAGAGTTGTTACCAGGTCAATTCCGATTATCTCACTTCTTTCAGGTTGACACTGACATCATTGGAGATCCGGGAGTATCGCTTCGGGTTCTCATCGAACTGCTTCTTGCACCAGTTGCAGCAGAAGTAGTATTTCTGGTTTTTATGGGTGCTGGTAATTTTCGCATCTTCTTCATCAATTATCATCAGACATACGGGATCGGTGGCCATGGATTTTACCTCGTTACACTGTACTAGAATCGTGTTTATTTCCTTAAGTCTTATCGCCTTTTGCACCAGGGCCTGAATATTTATTGCAGAGCAGTCTATATCCGTTAGTGATCATCATGCCGGCACGGGTTCTTGTCGCATATGCAACACGGAACGGGTCAACAGCGGAAATTGCCCAGGCAATCGGAAAGGAACTGACAAACGCAGGTCTTACTGTTGATGTTACCGAGATTAAAACCATATCCTCGCTCGTGGCTTATTCAGCCGTTGTAATCGGCGGGCCGCTCTATATGGGGAGTGTCGATGGAGCTGTCGGGAAGTTTATCAGGAAAAACCGAGAACATCTCCTGAAACTGCCGGTCGCCGCGTTTGCTGTTGGTATTGCACCGAAGAGCCCGGAGCCGGGTTCTGTTGAGATGGCAATGGTTGCCTTGAAAAAATCCCTTGAACCGCTGACTCCCGTATCATCGGTCCTGTTTGCCGGAAAGCTCGATCCCTCGACGGTAAACTTTGTGATGCGGAAGTTCCTGGAGATGGGTAAGATTCCCATGGGTGATTTCCGCGACTGGGATGCAATTGCTGCATGGTCGCGCGATCTGCCGGGAAAGATGGGATTCTGACCGGTTGTTTTGCCATCGTACGGTTTAACAAAAAATCGGAGATTCAGGAGTTACTGGAGATTGAATTCCGCTGCCTCTTTTGAGAGGAAATACCCCAGGATTGTCCTGATCACGACTACCACAGCAAGGTTGATGAGATCCTGCTGGCTGGGGGAGAGCAGGGTGGCAAGAATGTCGGCTGCGATGAGGAATTCGAGCCCGAAGACGATCTTGTCAGTGAATTCACGCCGGATCTGGTTATAGGTAAATACCGGTTTTGAGAGTTCCAGAAAAATGACCTTTATGACCGCCTTAAATCCCCCGTAGATAATGAGGGCTGCCCCGACAATACCAAGAACTGCCCCACACAGGCTGACAATAGGATATACAACCGGTATTTCCATACAGAGACAGGATCACGATATAGCATGAACCTTGGGGTCTTGTCCGGGGCTGAATACCGCTTTTCACAAAACCATTAAGCCGCTGCCCGTTTCAGGTTGAACATAAATGTCCCCGACCATCCGAAAAGACTGCCCCTGCCCGAAGACAACATGCAAACGGTATACGCTCTGTGACGAATGCGAGTCCTTCCGAGAGGCAAAAGGTATGCTGCCATTCTGCAGGCAGCCGGCATTATCGCTCTGGGGAAAGATACGGAAGATGCTCGGGCTAAAGAAGCAGTTATTTTTTTAGAGTCGGTATCACTAAAGGGCAGATGTTACACCAGGTGAGAATTTTCAGTTCTACTCCGGTGAGGCGACTCCCTTTTGAAATGGAAAAACCCTCAGGAATAAACATTGCCCGGGAAGCCTCCTGTTCTTCCAGCAACCATTTATCATACCACTCCGGACGCTGATCATGACCCGGCCGGAGCACGTCCATATCATCACCGCAGGGGAGACCAGTTACTCAGCCTACGCCGCAACCCTGCGGGGCAACCCCGATATCACGCATACCTTCGTATTTGCCGATATCGAACTCTATTCCAACAGCGCCCGGGACGCCGAGGCACTCCGGAAGCAGAAAGACACTGCCCGGGAAGCGGTGAACCAGGTCAGGGCCCTGGCCGCTTCCCTGAAGATTCCTGCCCTGCTCGTGTACGTCAGCCCCCCGGCAGATGTCACCGCCCGCGACGCGATCCTGAAGATCAGAAAAGAGCACCCGGATGCGAGAATCTCGTTCGATCTCTCGGCAGGCTCAAAGGATATGTGCATGGCCCTGTTCACACTCTCGCTCTGGGTGCAGGGAGATGCGTACTACACGTTTGCTGAACGAAAGGGTGCGGCAGCCGGTGCGAAACTCGCGGTGCCAAAGACCCCTGCGGAGAATGTTGCGGCAAATCCGAATTACATCAAGATCCTCCAGACGCTGTACAACACCCCGGGGAAGCAGGATCACCCGCTGAGGGTCGTACCGCGATCATATCTCTTCAACCAGCTCTCTGCGGCCTATATTCCCACGCGGAAGAAGGGGGTGAAGATTGCCGAGAACACGATGGGCAAGACGGACCTTTACACCGGAAAGAAGGCAGTAATGCACACGCTAAGCCAGGGGACCTTTTCGAATATCCTCAGGACCATGGTCGCTTTGGATCTGGTACGAGAATTCCCGAATCCGGACAGCAACCGGAAGGAAAATTACTACACCATTACCCCATCAGGAGCCCTGGCTTTACAGCTCGCAGAGATCAAACCGCGAAAACGCGGGTAACATGTACATGTTATTGTAGCATGTACATGCTATTATCACATGTACATGTGACAAAAATCACCTTACTCACGCCGGAGACATTTTGGGAAGGGGTGGGGGTACCCCCTCCTGGACATGAAAGGGGGGTGGCTCATTTTTCACGCGGGTGGCAGGGATCCCCATGGGGGGTTCCTTGTTATAATGTAAAAGTGACCTCGTGTCCTTTTTGACAAAATTTTAAGATGGGGGTTTTACTATCCTTTGTTCGGCATGCGTTTGTTTTTGATGCCCAGAATATTCATGCTGGTGCGAAGTTCAAAAAGGTCTCCCTGCCGGGAGAGGTTGCGACATGGCAGCCGATTACCTGGGTGGCCGCAGGCTCTTCGAGCAGGTCCACTTCTCCCTGCCGGTCGCATGATTACCGGGAACGGGCAGAAAAACCGACCTGCTGCCTGCGACCATCATATTTTTTTTATTCACCCATCTTCTGACGGCATCTTTGGGGCCGGCTCATCAGGGAAGCCCGATGAAGATCGTGTCGCCCTCGACCCGGACCTCGTAGCACTTCAGGGGCCGGGGTGGACGGGTTTTTTTGGCATACGCGAGGATCGTGCCTTCCAGGTTGGTCCAGCGCACCACCCGCCCGTCCCGCAGGTCGAATTGGGAGCTGTGCATCGGGCAGGTGAGGATCGTGCCGTTGAGAGTCCCCTCGGACAAGTCGGCTTCGAGATGGGGGCAGAGCAGCCCGGTTGCATAGTACTGCCCGTTTGCCTGTGCGAGGAGAATTCCGGTGCCGCCGACGGTAACTCTTTTCAGGCCCCCTTCTGCGAGGTCAGAAGTGCGGGAAGCTTTGACAAATTCACTCACGCTGTTACCTCTCCTGCATAAGGAATATTCCTCAACATTGTTAACGATTCTGACCTTCCTTCGCTTCTCTCGTTGGAATGGGAGGGTCATTCTTTCTTCCCGGTGACCCTTCAGGGTTGCTTTGTCACGGTTGTGCCAGCCGTGCTCCCAGCTCGAACGCCCGTTTGCAGTCCTGCGGGAAGACCGTCCTGCGCCGTTCCTTCCGTTCCTCCGGGTCAAAATAACTGAATACGACTTTGTCGTAGTCCTCGAACTGGAGGGTCTCACACGAGAAAAGCGATTCGGCGTGCCCGAACGTGCGGTTAAGAATGCTCTCGTTCAGCCCGGTATGCACGGTATAGTGGTACTCCTTCATCTGCCGTTCCGAGACGTTCATCGTGTATATGAACGCGGACCGGATCATCCCGTTGAAAAGGGACGAGGGGGGGCTGGTGTACTCGAGGTACGGGAACAAGAGCCGCTCCATGAAACACCGCATCTCCCCGGTTACGGTGCCGAAATAGATCGGGGAGCCGAGGATCAGGGCATCTGCCTCCGGTATCGTTTCAAGGACCGGGGTCAGCCCGTCCTGCATGGCACATTTCCCATAGCTCTTCCCACCCTTCAGCTTGCAGGCAAAACAACTGGTACATCCCTTGAAATCCATATCATAGAGATGGATGAGTTCTGTTTCCGCACCCTGGGATGCGGCGCCGTCGAGGGCGTTCTGGAGCAGCATTGCGGTATTCCACTTCTTCCGGGGGCTTCCATTGAATGCAAGTACTTTCATGATCGTGTTCCTTCTTTCGGGTTCTCTTTTTGGTTTCTCAGGTCCGGAGCTTTACTGCCACGTCACTTCGAGGGGTTTTCTCCGGGGGATCCCGTAGGTCTTGTACTGCGGGTGACCAAACATCATCGCGTAGGCAATCTTCCGTCCTGCAGGCAGGTCGAGCTCCTTCTGGAGCGGCTCATAGGACATGGCTGCAGCCGCCACAAAGCCGGCCCAGCAGGTGCCGATACCAAACGCAGGGGCAGCGATATCGAAATGCGTGAGGGCGATGATCGCATCAACGGGTGCAACGGGATTATCCTCCGGGATATGGGCAAAGAGCAGGTGCGGGGCGCCCCGGCAGATGACATCGTTCCCGCTCTCCCAGGCACCGATAAACATCGGTACATAGCCGCTCATCGGGTGACTGGAATTCAGGAGGGTCTTCATCCACTCGACAGTCAGCCCGGCGATCGTTTTTACCTTTTTTGGATCGTGTACAACAATCCACTGTACTGGCTGTCCGTTACTTCCGCTCGCTGCATACCGGACGATATCGAGCAACTGCCCGATCTTTTCCTTTGGTACGGGATCCTTCGTGAAATGCCGCACGGACCGCCGTTTCTTCAGGTAGAATGCCAGGTCATCAGGAGAGATCGTACCGGCACCGGCCGGCAGGGGGACTTTCTCGTCCGGGCGGATATTTAAGAGAAGCGCCTGCGAGGGGCATGAGATCTCGCAGTGCCCGCACTGGATACACCTGGCGGCAGCAGCATCGTTTACGGCGGGCAGGGTATTCTCATCTGCGGGGGAGACAATCGCCACCGGGCAGACAACTGAGCAGATCCCGCACCGGGTGCAAAGATCCTGATCCACGAGTATCGTTGCCATCATTCACCATCCTTTGGTATACATTTCTGTGACTGCTGTACCAGATCCTTTCCGGCACTCCAGGCATCCCCGACATGTTTCCCGAGAGTCCAGTAGCGGTTGTCGGGCATGGTGAGGAAGAGCGGGTCGATCGCCGGGAAGTCCGGCTTCCCGTCCTTTACCACGCAGCCATCGGCATACACCCCGGTAATCTCGCCGATAAAGAGCGTGTTGGTGGGCAGGGGAACGGCCTGGACAAGCCGGCATTCGAGTGAGACCGGGCATTCCCTGATCATCGGCGCGGTCTTGAGCGATCCGTAGAAGACATCAAAAACATGGGACTTGTCGGTCTTCTCACCGGATACGAGACCGCAGTAATCGGTTTTTTCGAGCAGGGCCGAAGAGGGGATGTTTACCGAGAACGTCTTTGTCTCTGCGATCCCCTTCGGTGTGTAATGATGATTTCCGATCCCGCAGGCTATCATCGGGGGATTCGCGTTGGCCCGGGCACACCAGCCCACGGTCATGAAGTTGTCTTTCCCATTCACCTGTGTTCCCACGAGAACAACGGGCATTGGTATGAAAAAGTTCTGTCCAATCTGTATCTTATCCATAGGTTTTTCCTCACTCTCCGCTGAATGCGGAGTATCCTGACAGATATCCATAAGCAGATAGAACACATACTATTCTTCTGCAAGGGTAATCTGGTTCATTATGATAAATTCAGCCTTAAGTGAATATATAGGAAATACAGTAAATAAGGTAACATACTTTCATTGGAGTAACCATGACCTACAGTAAAAACGGGAAGACCTACCATTGCCCGGTAGAGGCGGCACTGGATGTTATCGGTGGCAAGTGGAAGCCGCTCATCCTCTGGCATCTTGGGGATAATGTTGTACGCTTCGGCGAACTGCAGAAAGGATTGCCGGGAGTCAATGCCAAGATGCTCACCAAGCAGCTCCGTGAGCTCGAGAATGATGGTGTCATTAAGCGGACAATCTACCCCGAAGTACCGCCACGGGTGGAATATGCCATCACTGATTTCGGCAAGACCCTGCTGCCTATCATGGTGGCTCTCTGCAACTGGGGTGCCCACTATCTTGGTATCGAGGAGGCATCCTCGTACGAGTGCCCGACAAAAACCGGGAAAAAGAAGAAATAGTGGATGGGTGCCGGGGGGTCATCCCGGAAAGAATCCGTTTTTTAGGAAATATCTGCATATTGAAATCCGAACGGAATGTCAGCAGCTCCGGTGGACGGTCATTTTCACCTCCCGCATGCCACATCAATTATCCCGCATACTCGCTTACCTCTCTGCATGGACCCGATAATTACTCTTATACGGCAAGAACTCGAAAGTCACGCGGACCCTGAGATACGGAAGACCTCGCAGCGGTTCTTCAAGGAAGAGATCCGGTGCCATGGCATAAAAACAGCAACCGTGATTGCGATTGCGAAGAAATACTGGAAAGAGGTTAAAGGGCGGCCAAAACCGGAGATATTCGCTCTCTGTGAAGAGTTATACCAGTCTGGTTACATCGAGGAGTCCTTCATCGTCTCGAACTGGGCGCACGCTCTCTCGGGGAGATATGAACGGGGAGATCTGGGGATCTTCCGGCACTGGATTGAGACGTACATAACCAACTGGGCTTCCTGCGACGGGTTCTGCAACCATACGATGGGGGATTTTATCGAACAATTCCCGGAGTTTATCGAAGAACTGAAAAACTGGACACAATCGGAGAACCGCTGGATGCGGCGGGCGGCGGCAGTCTCGTTGATCGTTCCGGCTAAACACGGGAAGTTCCTCAAAGAATCTATTGAGATTGCCGACCTTTTACTGACAGATAAGGACGATATTGTGCAGAAAGGTTACGGATGGCTGCTTAAGGAAGCGAGCCGAAAGCACCAGAAAGTGGTGTACGATTACGTGATGCGAAACAAGAAGGCGATGCCCCGGACAGCGTTGCGGTATGCGATCGAGCTGATGCCCAAGGAACTAAAGGCAGTGGCTATGATGAAGGATTGGTGATCCGACAAGAGAGATCACTCCCCTCTTGCAGTGCAGAGAAGGGGCTCACGGGCACAGTCCCGTGATAATAATCGGTAAAAAAAAGATTTTTTCCTTATTCCATCTGCCGGATATGGTGTCCGCTCCCATCGTCCAGCTGCTGTGCGACATGTTCCTTGAGCTTCCCCAGCAGATCGGAGGATATTAATTTCCCGGACATCACATGAATTTCCTTTTTATTAGTGGAAGGGTTGACCTCATAGGTCAGAACAAAATCCTCATGGTTTGCCATTGACGAGAAGAGCAGATCGGTTACCGCTTCATGAAATGGTTTTTCAGCATTCTTCCGGCGCGTTTTTCTGATAGTCATTATGGTACGTGCTACGCGCGGGATAATAAATATTCATGCTAATTCGATAGTTAACCTACCAAAAAAGGGGTAAACCGGGGAAACGCGGTTAAATGCCATTCTTTTTCAAAAATCGTTCATGCAGCCGGGTATCCCCCCCAAGTTCCGGGTGGAATGACAGGGCCATGTGCTTTCCCCGTTCAGCAGCGACAATTCCCTGATCCAGCCGGGATAACACCGTAACACCGGCACCTGCCTGAGTTGCTACCGGTGCCCGGATGAAAATTGCATGGAACAGCCCACCGTCAATACCGGTAAGGGGAATATCCGTTTCAAACGATTCCCGCTGCCGGCCGAATGCGTTCCGGTCTACCGTCATATCGATAAGACCTAGTGTATGAATGCGGGCATCGTCTACATGGGTTGCAACCAGCACCATACCGGCGCATGTTGCAAAAATACCACCGGAGAAATTCCGGATCGGCTCATAGAGATGATTCTTATCGATGAGCCGGGAGATGGTGGTCGATTCCCCGCCCGGGAGGGCCAATGCATGGCAGCCTTCCAGTTCGGTGGGATTCCGTACAGTGACAACTTCAGAAGTTCCACCATAACCGAGACGATCGAGCGCGAGCACGAACGCCTCGATGTGCTCGCTCACGTTCCCCTGGAGTGCGAGTACTCCTATCTTAACGTCCACGGGTCTGCAGCACCTCATCATCCCTGAGGGTGTGGATATCGAGACCGGGCATTGCATCGCCGAGCCCGCGGCTCACCCGGGCAATAACCTCGGGTTCATTGAAGTGGTTGACGGCTTCGACAATCGCCTTTGCCATCAGTTCAGGATTGGTGGACTTGAAAATACCGGACCCGACAAACACACCGTCAGCTCCCAGCTGCATCATCATTGCGGCATCTGATGGTGTGGCAATTCCTCCTGCGGAGAAATTCACAACGGGAAGTCTCCCGCGCCCGGCACATTCGATGACCAGTTCTGCCGGGGCTTCAATATCCCGGGCATAATCGGTCATCTCCTGCTTGTCCATTCCCTTGAGCATGCGGATCTCTCCCATGATATTTCGCATGTGACGCACAGCCTCAACAACATTTCCGGTTCCGGCCTCGCCCTTGGTCCGGATCATGGCGGCTCCTTCATTGATCCGGCGCAACGCCTCGCCGAGATCGCGGGCTCCGCAGACGAAGGGGACCTTGAACAGTTTCTTATCGATATGGTATTGCTCGTCTGCCGGTGTCAGGACTTCGCTCTCGTCGATCATATCGACGCCGAGCGTTTCGAGCACCTGTGCCTCGACAAAGTGACCGATCCGCACTTTGCCCATCACCGGAATGGATACCGCTTCGATAATCTCGGTAACCTTCTGGGGATCTGCCATACGGGCAACGCCGCCCATCTTCCGGATATCTGAAGGCACCCGCTCCAGAGACATGACTGCAACGGCCCCGGCATCCTCTGCTATCTTTGCCTGCTCAGCGTTCACGACATCCATGATAACGCCCCCTTTCTGCATGGATGCAAAGCCGCGCTTGAGGAGCTCGGTACCGAATCTCAGTTCCTCGAGTTTCATATGCCGGTACTATTGATCAACGATCCCAATAAAAACAGAGTACCCACAGCAATCAGTGCAAACATCAGGGTCACCATCCTTGTTGCCTCAAGAATGTCGGCTCCACCCTCGTCAAGTGTCCGTTCACCATCACCAATTGTATACACACCCGGTTTTTCAAAACGGATACCCACACCTCCCGCCATTGCTGCCATGACAATCCCCCCATTAAACCCGGGACGGTTCCTGCCATCCCGCCGCATAATCCTGAGGGCAGGGGAAATACGTCCCCGCTGGAGAAAGTGTAGCAGGAGCAGAAGAACCGTGATCCGGGCCGGAATATAATTGAGGATATCATCCATCCGGGCTGCACACCACCCGATACGCTCACGTTCGTCGCGGTATCCCAGCATCGCATCCATGGTATTGACTGCACGAAAGACTGCAGCCCCGGTTATGCCGAACAGGCAAAAGAAAAAGAGCGGTGAGATAATGCTGTCAGTGAGGTTTTCCGTCATGGATTCATAACCGGCAGAGAGGATGTGTTCGCGGTCAAGATCTGCAGTACTGCGGGAGACCAGCATCTTGACCTTTTCACGCCCGGTCTCTATGCCACCCTTAAGGGCATCCACGACAGCAAGCGTATGCTCCTCAAGAGATCTCCCTGCAAAACAGCACTTCAGCAGGAATGGGGCGACAACCAGGTACCAGTACCACGGTGCGACAGCCGCAAAGCAATAAAACGGAGCCGCAAAGAGGACAACGGTCACCAGCCAGAGAAGTACTCCGGTAAATCGCTGGATATTGGGAGAATAGTATTCTGGTTTTCCCCACCAGCCGATAAACCGGCCGAGAAGTGCAACGGGGTGCCAGGCTGAATGGGGATCCCCGATCAGCCGGTCTACAAGAAGCGCGGCAAAAAGGACTATAGCCACTGATGCTATCGCTGACGGTACCATGTGTAAAGTGCGCCAACGATGAGAATGATAAACGAGGCGATATTTAACAGTTCAATAGTGGTATAGAGCCAGGCAGTATAGAGAATAAGTGCAATTCCCATCATGACCATCAGGAGATGAGGACGACCGCGGGCAACCGGCTGGATGGGTGATTCCTCCGGGATGACCGGTGCGTTTTGTGGCGGATGGACCACATCCACACGGGCAGTTGTTTTCATCACGCCGTATCCTGCAATAATTTCTAGATTAAAGAATCCTTCCTGGATATCAGGAAACAGGGGAATCGTCAGCACCGATTCATCGACAACATACATGTTCTCGTGAAAAAAATCGGTGTACATGCTGGCATTTGCAGAAGTTGCGGTAATGTGAATCGGCGCCCCGCGGTTTACGAATTTTATCCGCAGATTGTTGCCGGTTAATGCTTGAATCTTTCCCCTTGGCAGGTCGATCGAATTGATCCCACTGCGATTAAGATATATTTCTGTACAGGTATCATTACCCTCGGTACCTACGGAAATCAGTACAAAAAAGGGTAACGGGAAGTTCATACCTCCACCTGTTATTCCTGGTGAGTCTGGGGCAGGAGATTGGGGATGCCTTCATTGATGGGATAGTCCACCCGGCATGCAGCACAATGCAGTCCGCCTTCCAGGATCTCTTTATCGTCCTCTTTGATGACCGATAAGACCAGATCTCCCTTGCAAACGGGGCAGCAGAGAATATCCATCAGGGAACGTCTCATTACAGCTCATTCCTTAGATCAATAATCTGGGTGACCTCAGGGCCGGTAGAGATCAGGGCTACAGCACAGCCAATGTCATCTTCGGCCTGTTTTATGAAGTCCTTTGCCTTCTTGGACAACTTTGCATACTCCCTGACGCCAAAGCAATCTTTGTCCACACGATCGATGCCGGTGATCGCAGCCTGCGTGCACCCGTTAATCATGGCCGAGTACTTTGCCATTTCCCCGTCCCATACGCCAATACGGCGCTTACGGTGAGTGACAGTCCCGAACTCCTTGATCCCCATCCCATCGGATTTCTCAAACGACATCTCGGTGCTGAACGGGCCTTCCCCGACGCGGGTGGGATAAGCCTTGAAGACCACGACCACATCATCGATCTTTGTCGGCCCGACACCGTTATCTGCCGCAATCTGGGAGGCAGAGGTGTCTTTGCTGGTCACAAACGGATAGGTTCCGTAATAGAGGGAGATCCCAAAACCCTGCGTGCCTTCCAGCAGGATATTGCTGCCCTTTTTCAGCTCTTCGTCAATAGCCATGGGGACATCGAGCAGGTATTCAGCAAGCTCAGGCACATCCTTCGCTTGGGGGGAAACCCGCATGACCCGGTCGGAATTCGCAGGTCCGCATCCGGATCCTGTGCTCCCGATCTTCTTTGACAGGTGGTCGCTTCCCTTATCGCGTGCGATATGATCTTCTGTGATGATCCCGCAGCGCTTGTCAACAAAGACCCGGCCTTTAACACCGAGAGTGTCAACTTCGAACTTCAGGACTCTGGGATCAACGAGAACGCCGCTCCCGATACAGAGTTTTGCATCCTTATAGACAAAACCGGACGGGACCATTCGGACGCCATATTCACGGTCTCCGACCTGGACAGTGTGTCCTGCATTCGGACCCACACCGCCGCGGGAGATGATTGCGGGTTTATCCTGAAAAGCAATGTGGGCAACGATCTTGCCCTTACCTTCATCCCCAAAAAATCCACCAACGATGATAGTGCAGCTCATATTAGTTTCATGTAGTATAGGTTGAAGTGCAAAATAAACTATCCCTTATCTCCCTGTACCGGTTATCGGCAAGAAAAAAAAGTGAGAGATTCAGATAGAGAGAGCGGATCAGAGACCTTGGATAAAAGTCTCCATCCTGCCCAGTGCTTCTGACAGATCTTTCCTGGAGACCGCATAGGCACACCGGAGATGATCTTCACCGCCCTCACCAAAAACACTGCCCGGAACAACTGCTACTTTCTGCTCCTTGAGCAGTCGTTCGGCAAATTCCACGTCGGAAAGGCCGGTTCCTTTCACGGAGGGGAACGCATAAAACGCTCCTTCGGGAACGTGACAGGTCAGGCCGATCCGATTTAAACCTGCCACAAACATGTTGCGCCGGAGGCGGTACTCGTTGACCATGCTGTTCTTATCCTCTTCAGCGGACCGGAGCGCTTCAAGTGCCCCCACCTGACCCATCACCGGGGCACAGAGCATAATATACTGGTGGATCTTGAGCGCTGCATCACAGAGCTCCTTGGGGGCACACAGGTATCCGATACGCCATCCGGTCATTGCGTACGCCTTCGAAAAGCCATTGAGCGTGATCGTCCTCTCCCAGAGATCACTGACCGTTGCTGCCGCTACATGGGTGCTGTCATACGTCAGCTCTGCATAGACCTCGTCGCTGATCAGCAGTATATCCTTATCTATGACGATATCAGCGATCTCTTTCAGGTCGCTCTCGTTCATCACCGCACCGGTCGGGTTATTGGGGAAGTTGATAATCAGGGCCTTGGTTTTTGGCGTGATCTGTTCCTGCAGGGCATCAGGGTTGAGCTTGAAATGATCTTTTTCCGTGCACCGGACCGGGACCGGCTTTCCACCGGAAAGTGTTACACAGGGTGCATAAGAGACATAACTGGGCTGGGCAATAGCCACCTCGTCGCCCGGGTCAACGACAGAGCGTATCGCAATATCGAGTGCCTCGGATACGCCGCTGGTGATGATGATCTCATCATTACTGGTGTACGGGAGGTGGTAGTGCTGCCCAAGGTACCGGGACAATGCATCCCTGAGTGACTGGAGACCCTTGTTGGATGTATATGATGTCGTCCCCTGCTCGATGGAGTAGATACTCGATTCGCAGATGTTCCAGGGTGTCCGGAAATCCGGTTCACCTACACCTAGCGATATCACGTTGTCCATTGTCAGGGCTAGGTCAAAAAATTTCCTTATGCCGGATGGAGGGATTATTTTTGCACGTTCTGAAACAAAGTTGCGCATTGCTCAACCTCAGAATGAATAGGGGAGGCGCTCTGACTCCTGCTGCTCAAAGAGCGTGTGACCGTTCTCCTTATACGACTTCATGATGATATGCGTGGCAGTCTCGCGGATCCGGTCCATGGGAGCGACATGTTCCGATACAAACCGCGAAACCTCCTGCATATTCTTTCCTGTGACAACAAGCTGGAGATCATAGGTACCTGTCATAAGCCGCAGAGTCTTGACCTGCCGGAACCGGGAGAGGCGTTCTGCGATCCTGTCGTAGCCAAAGTCGCGTTCAGGACTGACTTTCAATTCAATGATGGCTGAGACCTCACCGTTTCCTGCCCGTTCCCAGTTGATGACGGTGGAGTACCGTTTTATTACCTGAGCAGCTTCGAGTGCGTGAACACGACTCTCGACATCGGCTGTTGAGAGGTTTGTCATGATCGCAATTTCATCTGCCGAGAGCCGGCTGTTCTCCTCAAGAATCCGGAGGAGTTCGAGATCTTTTTCATCCATCCATAATCACCTGAACCAAGTCTTCAACCACTTCGCTTCCATCTGGGATACATCAAGATCCTTAAGCCCGTTGAGACGTGTATCCTTTAAGACAACTTCGCGGATCTTGTCCGTGTTGGAGTCAAACCACATCTCTTTTGTCCTGCCATATCGTCCGCGGCTCACAACCCGGGTGTTGATCACTCCGAGCATATTCAACTCGGAGATCAGATCGGTGATCCTGCGGTGGGTAAGCACATCGAGCTGAATAGTCGGTGCAATATCCTGGTATATGCGTGAGACTTCCCCGCTCGTAAAGATATTCTGACCCAGTTTTTCTAAGACCAGCATGGAGAAGAGGATCAGCTTGCTCTGGGTTGGCAGCGTTGCAATGCATTCAATCATGCTATCGGTCTCAATTTTTGCCTGCGCCTGTTTGACGTGTTCCTCAGTAACCTGCGAGGATTCATCGCGATCTGCAAGTTCCCCGGAGATCCTGAACAGGTCAAGCGCCCTGCGGGCATCTCCATGTTCCTGCGCCGCAAGCGCTGAACACAGGGGGATAACACCTTCCGCAAGGGCTCCTGCAATAAATGCTCCATCAGCACGTTGTGCAAGAATATCCACCAGTTGTGGTGCATTATAGGGGGGAAACACAATCTCTTCTTCAGAGAGCGAGGAGAGAACGCGGGGATCCAGGAAATCCTTGAAGCTGAGGTCGTTTGAGATCCCGATAATACTGACTTTGGAATTTTTAAGATCGGAATTGATCCGGGTAAGATTGTAGAGGGTATCATCGCCACTCTTTTTTACCAGTTTGTCGATCTCGTCAAGCACTATTACCAGCACACCACCACTGGCTTCCAGCTGATTTTTGAGCTCCGCATATACCTGATCGGTAGGCCACCCGGTCATAGGTATATGTGTACGTGTTTTATCGCTTCCCAGTTCTTCAGACACGTCAAGACTCTTGGCAATCTGGGCAAGCACCCTGTATTGGGTATCAATCACTTCACAGTTCAGATGTACAAGGCGGCAGATTGGTCCCATCTTGCTGCTTGCCTTTTCCAGCTCCGTTCCGACATATCGGACACATGCGGTCTTACCGGTGCCGGTTTTCCCATAAATCAGGATATTTGAAGGGGTTTCATTTCTCAGTGATGGTGCAAGGATTGATGCCACCTCCTCAATTTGCGGTTTTCTATGGGGGAGAATCTGAGGTCGGTAAGAATGTCGGAGCACCTCACGATCCTTAAATATCCGGTTGTTGGTGAGATATTTTTTAAATAGTCCCGTTGACGGGTCTTCTGTTTCGGGCATGGTCACACTGTAGTGCAGAGAATTGGTGCGAATACCCTAAAAAACGATCGGTATATCTTATTTATATACCCCATTACTTCCATTGGAAATATTGCTATATAACCCTTAAAACACTAAATGTGGCTTAAACTTGAGATTCGATTTTTATTATTTTTCTCTGGTTTTTATGATAGGTGTTTTTTATAAAAAATGTGTTTTATAGGTATTTTTTGAATATTCATGAGATTTTGGAGTGTTTCTTTCATTGGGGGGAGACCCCTTTACTTCGTGTGGAACTTTTAAAAAAATACCCTCTGATATTTTTTAGTACAATAAAAACAGCCATTTTAATATATTTAATTATTAATATATATAGTCATCGAAATAGCTATTGCAATATCTTATAGGACAATTTAATATGAAAATGCCCCCGGCAATTTTCATTTTGCAGGCTTGTGGCTCACCAGCATCATGTCTGTTTTCATTGTAAATGAATAAAATCAATAAAATGAACGATACCCCCCAATACTATTTCCACTGGAAGTAAAGGGGGGAGCCTCTGGAATAAAAAGAATCTGCTATGGTAATCCTGAGAATTTTATTAATGCTTAATTAACTGAACAATTATTAACATGAATCAAAATCACATACAACACATCCAGATTTCTGCTGCTATTATCACAGTATCCAGTACAAGAAAGCAGGAAAATGATTCCAGTGGAGCGGCAATATCAACCCTGCTCACAACAACCGGCATTCCTATTAGTCACTATGCAATTGTTACTGACCGGATCGAAGCAATCCGCAACGAGCTCTATATTGCAATGAAGACTGCCAATTGCATTATCATCAATGGGGGAACCGGTCTTACCCATGATGATTGTACTATTGAAGCCATCTCACCATTACTTCACAAAAAAATTGATGGATTTGGGGAGTTCTTCCGTATGAAAAGTCTTCAGGAGATTGGCACATCATCAATGCTCTCCCGGGCAATTGCCGGTGTTATCGATGGAAAGGTTGTTTTCTGCATCCCCGGATCAACACCAGCTGTGACGCTCGCAACAAAAGAGCTGATCCTCCCGGAGATTACTCACATTCTCTCTCATGCAAACAGGTAATATTGCAAATCCTCACCATATGTAACAATATCATACCGCAACATTTTCTGGATGTGTATTGACTATCGGTATTCCCGTATGAACCTGTTACCGATACACGTCCAACAGCGCGATGCGTTCGAGAACGAGATCAATGATTCGGGCTCTTTCAGTTGTGGCAAGTTCATCAGGAGTTATACCAAATAAATCCATAAGAAATGCCAGTTTTTGAGAATCAATACAGCTCCAGGGGTCATTAACGATACGAATTACAGGGGCGAGCGCCCCCCATACTCCGTCCGAGGTTGGATAGCAGCAGACGTACAGGTGGTTCTCTCCTTCGTGAACTCCAAACGGTGCAGCCAGTGAGCACTGGCGGGAACCTGCAGCATACAAGAGCGCCTCCATCTCAAGGGTGTTGGAGACCATCACTCCCCTCTCATAAGATCGTACTGCATGAGACAACGCAACATGAGCGTGTGGTATTCCGGCCAGCATGTCAGCATTAAAACAGATGATATGGGTTTCATGGGTTTCTGCAATAGTCCGGATTGTGTGGAGAAATGCGGCACGATCTTCAATTGTGCTGATAGCCGCACGTATATCATACGTACTGCCCTGATGGATAAAGAGTGCACTCGTCTTCGTATCGCAGCACACCTTGTGTATACCATCTGATTCTGCAGTTACTTTTTTCCCCGTCATATGATCACCCGAATTTTGAGAGTGTTGACTGTCCACGTACAGCACCTCCATCCATTTCTCCCGGTGCAACACGCCTGGATTTACCTAGTTGCGTAAAAAGCTGTTCTGCAATTCCCCGCCCAAGAATCTTTGTCACGTTCTCAATCCCAGCAGCATCCAGAGCCTCCGGTGAAGGTATGCTATTATTGAAGAGACGTCGTGCACGGATGCGCCCGATCCCGCGCAGTTTCACGAGGGGTAGCAGTTCACGCCGGATCCCGTTTTTCATGCAGATCTCATATTCTCTGATCTTCGGGTGGACAGAGGGTGCAAACATTCTTGCCAGTTCAACAGTAGCGTGCAGCAGCCAGTTCACGCTTTCTACCATACCGTAGAGATCACCAGGCCCCACGGAATACCGCTCGCAGATCTTTGCATCAGGAAGTTCATCCGCCCAGTCTGAAAGGAGCATGGCAGTCTTAAGTGTCCGGTAATAGGGTTCAGCCTCCTCATCATCCAGCGGGAATTCAAGCCAGAGTTCACCGGCATGTGCCTCCGTCATGCGATCAAGTGCGGGAATATCGGTGTTTCTGGCATAGAGCTTTGGCATATCGGGAGTACTGCAGATAACCTGGAGAACCCCGAGATCTGCGTAATCAGCGTTTTTCCGGAGTGCACCGACAATAAGCGCGGCGCTGCGGGGATCGATATACAACCGGGAGACCATTCCGCCGAATTCTGTGGCTCCAAGATGTTCTCCCACCTCCACAACCATTTCTGATGACACGAGAAAGACAAGAGCCGCATCTACTGCTTTCTTCATAAGCCGGCCTTGCCGATGTTCATGGACGTAAAAAGTGCGGTCCATAAATTCGGCAAGTTCCACTCTCGTGGCGGCAAAACCCGATGCAATAAGGGACAGCACATGGGTATAGAGTGCATTAGGTTCAGCAATTTTGGAATGGATCTTTTCTGCAGGCGCATCGATATACCGATCGAAGAGCTCTTCGATCTGCCCTTCATCCTTTGCAATCAGCACTGCCTCTCCGTACGGATCGAGTCGTGGGCGGCCAGCCCTCCCTGCCATCTGGTGGTATTCACTGGCCGGAATAGGCTGCATCCCCTCACCGGCAGAAAATCGCAGGAAATCCCGGATGATCACCCGACGTGCAGGGAGGTTAAGACCCGCAGCTAGGGTTGGTGTGGAGGAGATACTTTTGATCAGGCCTTTCCGGAACCCCTCTTCCACAATCGAACGTTCGGGGCGGCTCAATCCGGCATGATGGAAGGCAGCGCCTTTTGCCACACAGGCTGCCAGTGTTTTGACCATCTCTGTCTCAGCACTTTTACTGAGCTTTTCTGCATAGGCAGCAAGTGCGGCTTCTTCACTTTTTATTGCACCGGCAGCCCGTTTTGCGAAAGCCTCAGCATTACGGCGGGAAGAGACGAAGACAAGACACTGCCCGCCCTCTTCGATGGTATCAAGGCAGAGGTTGAGGTCATCAAAATTCTTTGAGATCTGTTTTACTGCGCGTTCCCTGTCCTTGAAATGGATGCGGTTGTTGCAGAAGACCCCTTGACGCAGATCGACCGGGCGCCAGTCGCTGGTGACCAGTTCGGCATCCAACCAGTCGGCAAGTGTTTTTGGATTACCGATTGTGGCAGAAAGCCCGATAACCTGCATAGCGGGATTGCGGGACCGCATTTTAGCGATCACCACTTCAAGCGTTGGTCCCCTGCTATCAGAGTCAATCAGGTGAACCTCATCCACAACAAGCAGAGTGATATCGCTGATCCAGCGTGCGCTGTTGCGGAGAAGGGAATCCACCTTCTCGCTTGTAGCAACGATAATATCATTTTTTCCCAGCAGATCATCGCGCCGGTCAAGATCCCCCGTTGATATACCGACTCGGACACCTTTGTTGCCGAATTCATCATATTTCTCGCTTGCGAGTGCTTTTAAGGGGACAATATAAAGGCATTTTCCACCATGAGCGATATGGTAGTGCATCGCCATCTCGGCAATCAGGGTCTTTCCGCTTGCAGTAGGGATCGCAACGAGCAGGTTTTTTCCTGCAAGGATGCCGCGCTCCACACATTCAGCCTGGGGGGGATAGAGCTCAGAAATACCTGCCTGTGTGTATTGCTGTTTAAGGCTTGCCGGAATCGGAAGTTCATGGATCAGCATGTCAAATCCCTAAACCTAAACCCCTTTAATTCCACTGAAATAATCACGTATTTTAGATATTTTAAAAAATTAAGTCTTTTTTCCGTAGTTATTCTCCAGTGGAAAATCAGCAAAAACATAAATATTGTTGCAGGATTTTCTGTTATTACAACGCTCAATAATAATAACTGATCATATCCTGTTTTGCCTCTTTCTTTTTCCGGTCAAGGAAGGCAAAGACGTTCTCATGAGGCACACCCTCAATTAGCATATCAACAGCAGCACGGGCGGTTTTGAGCTGCTCGGGATATCCTATCAGGGCTACGGTCTTACCAAATACCGATATCTCCACATCGGTCATATCTTCGATCTGTTCCCGTGCTCTTCCATCTTTGCCAATAATTCGGCCCCTAAGCCGATCTAACTGGCGTGGCCCTTCCGCCATTCCCGACAGATCGATGACTTCAAGCAATAGATCTTCGTCCTCGATCATCTCAAATGCCCGTTCCGGGGAGAACCCGCAGTTGATGGCATTGATGATCTCGACAGCCCGGAGAACGGAGATCGTGTGCTCTTCGGTACCTTCAACTTTTACAATCCCCTCTTTGCTGTCTATGGTAATGGTGGCGTGGGTTTTGGCCTCGAGCTCTCTCTTGGTTGCGCCGCCCTTTCCAATGAGGACACCCACCCTGCTTCCGGCAATTTTGACTTCCTGCATCATGTTTGTTTCACCTTGGTTTTGTTATAATTTCAATTGCATAACGTTGCGACACTCATCCATTGGCAGTCAACAGTTATCATGGTTCGGCAGCATTCAGTCCGGTGACTGCATTAAACAGGTCAACATCCTTACGAACATCACATCGGTTTTTAAAATACCGGTTGATATTACGAATGTCTCGCATTAAAAACTGGAGTGCACGAGGATGATCGCGAGTGACCGATTGCCCCATATCTATGAAATAGGGTTTGTCACCGTATAAAATATTGAACTCGCTGAGATCTGCATGCACCAGCTCCGCTTTGTTGTACAGGATATCGATGGTGCTGACAATTGTCTCATAAATCTCTGCAGGATCTTCCATTGTGACATTCCTCAGTTGTGGGTAAGCAATCTCACCTTCCCCTAAAAACGACATAATCAGGATATTCCTGTCCCATACAAGTGGTTCAGGGACAGCAACACCCGCATCCCTCGCCCTTACCAGGTTTGAAAATTCCTTTCTGGTCCATGCAAAGATGAGATCTTTTTTTGCTTTTTTTACGTGTGAAAACCTGCGGTCACCAGTGACATAGGAACTCATTGTGGTAAAATTCGCTGTGCGGATCCGGTAGATCTTAATGGCGATTGCTGTATCATCCCGCTCGCCGTAAAATACATTTGCCTCTTTCCCGGTGCTGATCGATCCACCGATTACCGATAACCATTTTTTATGTACAAGTTTATAGAGTGCCAGGAGAGTGACCTCGTCAAAGACATCCTCCCGCACTTTGAACATGTTTGCATCCTTGATACGGATACCCATTTCTTCGAGGCGCTGATCGAACTTATCCTCTTTTTTATCCAGATCCACAGTTGATCACAGTCCTGATTTTTGGGACTATTATTTGATATAGTCCCGTACGGGTGCAAGGATTTCGATAAGGGATTCGCCACATGTTTTCTTGAGATCCATCGGGTGCACTTCACCTTTGCCATAGGCAGTTTCCAGATCCATGTAACCTGAAAACGTCCGGTCTCCCCCGAATTTTTCCAGCCGTTTAATGGTGATCTCGGAAAGGCGCGGGAAGATGTGGTGCTGGAAGATCTGGAGCACCGGGTTCTCAGGAATTTCCGGTGGACAGAATGCCTTCTGGCACTTCTTTTTTATCTCCTCTTCCGTGTCTGCAACAGAGATATAATTTCCCTGTGAAGAGGACATCTTCTTTCCATCGATCCCATTCAGGATTGGCGTGTGTATGCAGACAGGTGCAGCGTAGCCGAAGTTGACCAGGTGCTCTCGTGCAAGCATGTGGATTTTACGCTGATCAATACCACCTACTGCTGCATCTGCGCCAAGCATCGCGATATCGGCCATCTGCATGATAGGATAGATCATCTGGGATACGGTGGGATGATCCATCTGCCGCCCCACTTCATCCATACTGCGTGTTGCACGGTTGAGGGTGATCTGCTGCGAGAGCTGGAGCACAAGCAGCTCGTAGTCCCGGTTGAGCTGAAGATCAGATCCCAGCACGTACTGGATATTTTTTAATCCGAGCCCTTCGAAACAGCGGCGGTTATAATCGGCAAGTTCCCGCACTTTCTCCATGGTCCCTTTGCGGTTTAAGAATGCATGCACATCAGCAAGCAGTACAACAACTTCAAATCCGGCTGCCTGGAGATCCACGAGTTTGTTGACCGTAACCAGGTGGCCAAGATGGATCTCGCCACTGGGTTCGTATCCTGCATAGACCTTTTTTGTGGGTTTGTTAAGTAGCGAACGGAGATCGTCTTCTGTTACGATCTCGACTGTGTTGCGGGTAACCCGTTCGTACGCGTCCATTGAAAAGAATGGGTGATAAAGGGTGTTAATGGTTGTTCTGGATCGGAATAAACCCGAGCGCATCGTTGGTTGTTTTTATTGACGCTGCAGCATCTTTCTGCCCGCCCATCATCGCGCGGATTGCATCGATGTTCTCAACTACGACATCTGCCTCCTGGTGGATTGCCTGGAAGAAGCAGAGATCGGTTTTGTTTGCGTAGATCGATTCTTCAAAGATGCAGTTCTCGTACAGGTCGGAACGTGGTCTTCCCAGATCCATTGCAAACTCCTTGAGCTCTGCAGTGCTCCTGATCCCCGCAGTCTTTTTAATCAGGCCCATTCTGGGATGGTTTTTAACCAGTTCTATGACCCGATCTCTCGATACCTCTTTTTTTGTGGTAATCCGGATCGCATGCATGTGCATCATCGTGGTTGGCACGATCATAGCCATGGTAACAATCGAAATATGGGGAAGCACTGACAGAACATCCGGGCCGTGGTGGCTGGGAACACTTACGGGATCCAGAACAATCGCATCGATCGGTCCTTTTTTGATCTCACCGGGGTCGGAACCGCGGCGAACCATGATCGCGTGTACGTGAGCGACACCGTATTCTTTATCAATTGCATGGATAATCCGGCAGAGCCCTGTTGTATTACAAGAGACGACTCTGACAAACTGCCTGCCGATTGCATCCTTGTAGTTGCAGGATGAATTGAACGAGAATCCGGCAATCTCATGCTCTTCTCCACCCTGCCAGAGTGCCTTTTTACCTAGTTTCTCGTAAAGGGGCTTGTTCGTTGCCCCGACATCCCCTGGTGTTGCATCGACGATGATGTCAGCGGCTTTACACATATCTTCGACGGACCCTGCAACAGTAAGGCCGGCTTTTTCAAAAGCAGCTTTCTTGGAGAGATCGGCAATATAGAGAGGATATCCCCGTTGTTTTGCAACAAAGGCCTCGGCGTTGGGGCGGGTCTTTGAGACACCGATCACTTTCATATCCTTCTGGGCAGCGACCGCATCGGCAACACGCTTGCCGATTGTACCATAACCGTTGATGGCAACCTTGATCATACAATCCTACTTGACGCTGGTACAGAAAAAACTATGCGGAACGTTTCGCGGCCAATCTGAAATTTACCACGAAAACAAATCAATCACTGATTTTACCCAATAATTCAAAAACGGTCCTCTTGCAAACCCCTTGCAACACTCGCTTATGGTGCCCATATTGTTGTAAGGGGCATTGTATAATGATCTCAAACTGAGGAATTCAAAAAAATGAAAAATCCTTTTTATCATACCCATCTGTCGTTCAGTCTATGTAGAGCGCCTGAATTTTGACCACTTCTGTGCTATCCTTGGCATTTGCATAGAGATCAAGCGGCTCTTGGTTCACTTCTATGAAACGGATTCCCCAGTTCACCTTTGAGAGAACGGTTGCAGCCCGATCTTTCTCTCCAAGAATATATAATGTTGCAGCGAGGGCCTCGATCGAGGAAAGCACGCAGGGTTTGCCGAAGTTGACGGGATTTGCCGCCATCAGGAATGGTAGTGCCCTGCGGATGCGCCATGAACGGACAGAGCCTGTATCCAGCACCACCCACGAACAGTCGAGTACAGTGATAGATCTCACGAACCTGTCTGCAGGAGAGAGTGCCTGTTCAGCAGTGGGATCGAGCAGGAGGGTGTTTCGCGGGATCTGGGATATTTTGGTAAATATTTTTAAAAATCCCGCCTTTTCAAGTTTTTTGACCGTGCACTTACGGGGATCACAGCTGTTGTCCCGGTAGGCATACAGGGGTATCATTGATCATCCATGCGTGCACACACTGTATCAATGTACGTGCTCTGCAGCCCTTGCATTCTCCATCCGGAACTCCGGGCTACGGGTATTACAAAGAACTCGGACCTCGCATTGTTCGAACAAGCAATCGCACGCTGCAAAACCTTTGATATTGAACTGGTGCCGCTTCCCTGTCCGGAGACGTTATACCTCGGTTCTGACAGGAAACCCGGGACATTTCTTGAACGGTTGAACACACCGGCATTTTCCAACCTGATGGATACGCTTGAACAACAAGTGCGGGACATCATTGATGATCGCGGTCTGCCCCTCTGCATTCTTGGTGTCAACTCCTCTCCGACATGCGGAGTGACCAGTACCTATTATGGGAGTGAGGATCAACAACCCCCAAAACGAATGGGACGGGGGGTGTTTCTTGCTCGGTTTCCCGATATCTGCGCAATAGACGTGGCAACATTTGCAAGGTACCGGATATATCTTGCCGCCCCTCTTTTCTCTGAAGCTGAACGCACCTATAATATTTCTTTAGCGGTATTGCTGAGGAAACATCTGTTTGAAGTCATCCTTCCCCAGGAAGCGGGTGATGACACAGATACAAGGATGAAACGGGAGCAGGCGCGGATCTTCATTAAAAACAAAGCAGATCTCGACAAAGCAGATCTCGTTGTTGCAGTTATCGATGGGGCAGATGCGGATTCCGGTACTGCATGGGAGATGGGGTATGCGTATGCACACAACAAACCGGTGATTGCGGTTCGCACGGATTTCCGCAGGGCTGGCTTACACGAACAGGTAAACCTGATGCTTGAAGAATCTGCAAAGGTCGTCTCCACAACCACAGACTTACTGGAATCCGTCAAATCCCCGCTTATAGGCAAAAGCGATCTCTGAATTTTCCAGATACCTAATCACTTTAAAGCAGATATCACAAACATCTCGTTAGCGGAATGCTCTCTGAATAGAACAGAGATGCAACAATCTATATCCGAATATTTACGAAATAGTACCTGATTGTAATGGCAAAGAAACGCGAGGATCGGGGAAAAGAAAAAAAACCGGGTGGAGATAATGAATGTAATCTTGACGGGGATTACATCTCCCCGATCCGGTCGTTTCGGGATATCAATATTGAAAATGTCAAATCGGTTATCACTCACAGCCGTTACGTAGAGTCTCTTGTCGTATTAACCGTCATTGGTTTTTTCCTCCGGTTTTATAATCTGGGATTCAATTCACTGTGGCTTGATGAAGCATCGACGAACACGTTTGCTGTTATGTCAGTTTCCGGCATCTGGCAGGCAACTGCTGGAGGGGAGTTTAATCCACCTCTGTTTTACTGGCTGGAACATTTTATGCTGGTGTTTGGTAATAACGAGTTAATTCTCAGGTTTATCCCAGCTCTCCTTGGGGTACTGACCATCCCGCTGATCTATTTTGCTGGAAAAGAATTCATGGATCGCAATGTCGGAATTATTGCCGCAGCAGCGTTTGCATTTTCACCATTCCTGATCTTCTATTCACAGGAGGCCCGGGCATATTCAATGATGCTCTTTTTTGTGGCATTTGCACTGGTCTTTTATTTCAAAGCCCTCAAAACGAATGACCTGAAAAACTGGGCCCTTTTTGGCATACTCTCCGCGCTTGCGTTCTGGTCTCACTTCTATTCGTTTGTCATTATTGCCTCACTTATCCTCTATGCACTTTTCCTTCAGATCGGAAATTTCCAGAAAAATCTACAAAATCTCAAAATGATTGCTGTATCCATTGTTTTGTTTGTCGTTCTCTGTTTCCCTCTCATTCTGCTGGCGATCCAACTTTTCGCATCCCGGACATCCACCGCACCGGCTTTCGGGATCCAGGGTCTGGGAATCATCAGTGAAACGTTCAAACAGTTATCCGGCTTTTCTGATATCTCGATGGTTTTCCTCCTCATCCTCTTTATAATCGGTATTATCCAGGCATTTCTCACCGATAAAAACAAAGGAATCTTTTTAGTGGCACTCACCATTCTTACCTTTGTCATCAGCTTCATTCTTTCCTACAAAATGCCGATGGTTCCCCGCTACCTGATCTTTTTTAACACTGTTTTTTTTATCGGTGTTGCTATATCGTACAAAATGTTCTACCGTATTATAAACAACCGCGGGGTTGTGTATGGATTCATGGCTGTGCTCGTCCTGATCAGCGTCACTACACCATTTTTCATGAGTTATTATTCCGGATACTCAAAAGAGGACTGGAGAGGTTTTTCCGGCCAAATTCAGCAGATGACTAAACCCGGCGATCTTGTTGTTGTAGTACCGGGCTATGTTTCCCAACCACTCAATTATTATTATTCAAATGCATCAGATCAGACGTTCGAGTTTGGTGTCTCTACTGCAAGAGATCTTGATGCGATTAATGCAGGTAAAGGTAATAATTCCGCGTACTTCGTTGTCACCGGAGATATCAGTGCGGCAAATCCTGACGGCGATGCGATTGCATGGTTAAAAGAGAACACAAAACCTCTCGGGCAGAACACCGGAATCTATCTTTTTGTCTCAGCGTAACTGCCCCCATGTGAATCGCCATGTATGACCTTACGGTAATCATCCCAACCTATAAAGAAGAGGCAAATATCCGGAATATCGTCACTGAAGTAGATGCGGTTTTCAGGCAGAACAATCTCAATGGGGAGATCCTTGTCGTTGATGATAATTCTCCTGATAGGACGATCTCAATTGTTAATGAAATTAAAAAAACAAAACCGAACGTAAATATTCTCGTTCGTCTGGCAGATCACGGACTCTCACAATCCGTGGCGGATGGATTTGTTCACGCATCATCGGATATACTAATCGTAATAGATGCAGATCTTTCACATCCCCCCGCACACATTCCCGTTATGTACCATGAGATCCTGGCAGGAAATGATATTGTCATCGGGAGCAGGTACATGGAAGGAGGCGGGATAAAAAAATGGCCTCTCAAACGCCGGGTAATCTCGCTCGGAGCAACGTTTTTAGGAAGACTGCTTTTCCCCGATGTCTCGGATCCGGTAAGTGGTTTTTTTGCAGTCCGAAAAAGTGTTGTGGAAAAAGCACCCCTGAAACCCCGGGGCTATAAAATCCTGCTTGAAGTGCTTGGTAAGGGAACCTGGGAAATGGACAAGGAAATTCCTTTTGAATTTGTTGATCGGGAGATCGGTTCGAGCAAGCTAAAACTCAAAACTATTATTGAGTATGCTCAGCAGGTTATCGATATAACGCTCTTTTCTTTTTTGCATCACCAGAGTGCGGCTTGGAGGGAGTGGAAACGGGTTTTTAAGTTCGGGCTTGTTGGGATTTCTGGCATTATTGTCAACCAGGGGATCCTCATTTTCCTTAAGGAATTTGCCGGATTTCCCCTTCCAGTTGCCAGTTTGTTCGCAATCGAATTTGCGATACTGAATAATTTTTTGTGGAACGATCTCTGGACATTCAAATCTGGCGGACAACCGCAAAAAATATCCAGCAGGTGGCACAGACTTATCTCATTCCAGATTGTTTCTGCCGGAGGAGCGGTCATAAATTTTGGAATTCTTAACGTCTTAGCATATATGATGGGAATTGATTACAGGATTGCAAACATCATCGGAATACTGGTTGGATTTGTCTGGAACTTCCTTATTAACAGGAGAATGACCTGGACAAGGAAATAATTAAATATTGATTTTTCATGTGTTTATTATCAAGACAATTTCCGAGAGTATTTCTGGGATGGCTACAAACACGCATCTTCAATAATTAATGATTAACGGAGATTTTCAGTATGGGAAAAAAAAATAAATTTGACGTTTCACTCCCCGAAAAAAGGGTAAAAAAGGGGGAGGGCACGTTGTGTTTTCTGAATGTTGAGTTTAAAAATGTAGATCTTCGGACCGTCAAGCGCCATCTGCTGATTTTATTCCTTGTCTCACTCTTGACAAAATTCATTGTCATATTTGCAACAACCTCGATATTTCACTCCTTTATTGATCTTTTCGACATAGGGTTTTATTTTGAGCATGCGATAAAGTTGGTTCAGGGCCAGCTGCCCTATATTAATTACAACTTTGATTACCCCATCCTGATTTTTGTTCCCATCACAATAGCCCTCATACCGGCACTACTACTCCAGAATGCGATGGCATTCGTTTATTCATTTCAGATCCTGATGGTGCTTTGCGACATTGTCACAATCCTCTGTATTTATTTTATTGGTCTCAGATTATGGAATGAAAAGACCGCCTTTTGTGCCGGCCTGATCTTTGCAACAGCGTTTTCAACCGCATATTTTGTACTGACAAAATATGATGCGTTCCCCACCTGTCTCCTCATGTTGGCTGTCCTATTTACGGTTTATAATATGAATACGAGAGGATACCTCTTCACAGCGCTAGGCTTTTTTGCAAAAATATTCCCGGTCATCGCAATGCCGTTTTTTGTCTTGTATAATGCAAAAACCCGTTCTCTTAAAGCAGAAATCATGTCCGCAGGAAAAATTTTCCTCGTATTGTGTGTCATTTTAATTCTCCCGCTTGCAATTATCAACCCGAATGTAATTCAGTCCTACATTTTTGCAACAGGCGGGGGTCTTGGAATTTACGTAAATACTGCCACATACACGTTATATGCCAACCTCAACGAGGTCCTTCATCTGGGTATTTCGTCAGGTCTGGTATCCCTGTTCATGTATGGGGTAATGGCTGTTGCACTCCTCCTTCTGCTGTATATTTCCTACATCAGTGAAGAGAGGGAGCCAAAAACACTGCTTAAAGTTCTGTTATGTGCAATATTTTCGCTCGTATTTTTCACGAAATTTCACAGCCCCCAATACCTTGTCTGGTTTACACCGCTTCTTGCCCTGCTTGTTGCTGATGATCTGGTAAAAATTATATTATTCTACGTCACCCAGGTCTTTGCGTATATTGAATTTCCCCTGATGTTCGGAAAATATTATGCCAATCTTAATTATACTAACCCTGCGGGTTCTGCAGAATGGTATCTGACATTGTTGTTCTTCACGCTTCAATACCTGGCCCTCCTCCTGTTGATGTACGTAATTATCCGCCCCCCCGATGGAATTATAAAAAAAATCAGGGCAATAATATCGGGTAATTAAATTTTCAATATTACTTTGTGAAATTGTATAGCTAGAAAAAAATCCGGGAGGGAACCAATCTCCATCCCCAAACGATCTGTTGATAAATATTTCACGATTTTTGTTTTTTATTACGAATTTATTAGATCAACGATGCGATCGCCCGCTTTTCCATCGCCGAAAGGATTTTTCCAGGAGCGCGGCCTATCCAGCATTATCTCTGCTGCATTTATAATAGACCGTGGTTCAATTCCGGCAATAATGTTTGCCCCCACATCGACCGTTTCCGGACGCTCAGTAGAGTCTCGGATGGTCACACAGGGAACTTTGAGAATGCAGGTCTCTTCCTGGACACCGCCGGAATCGGTCAGGGCGAGGCGGGCATTCGATTCAAGTTGAATAAATTCCAGAAACCCTCGCGGTTTAATCATCTGGAATCCCTTGAGTTTTAGCCCGAAGGACTTGATCATTTTTTCTGTACGGGGGTGAACCGGGAATACAAGCGGCAAGCCGGAAGACTCGTGAATCCGGGCAAGTCCTTCAAGAATTCCTTTGAATCGTTTCTTACTGTCAACGTTTTCCTGACGGTGAAGTGTGACAAGGAAATAGCCATCAGTAACAAGTCCCAGCTCATGGACCACATCTGATCTATCTCTTGAGAGTGCCAGATTTTCAAGAACCGCATCAACTATCGTATTTCCGGTAACAGAGATTTTCTGCTTTGCAATTCCCTCATTCAGGAGATTTTGCTTGGCAACAACGGTTGGTGCAAAGAGATAGTCTGACAGATGGTCTGCAACAACACGGTTCACTTCTTCTGGCATGGTCCGATCAAAACTGCGTAATCCTGCCTCTACATGTCCCACTTTTACTGGTAAAGATCGATCCCCACGCACATAACATTTGGATGCAGCGAGGGTTCCGGCGAGGACCGTGTTGGTGTCTCCCTGCACGAGCACCACCTCCGGTTTTTCTTTCTGAAGGATCCTCTCGATGCCGGTCATGATAAGACCCGTCTGCTCCGCATGGCTTTTTGAACCGATATCGAGATTAAAATCAGGGGTGGGAAGGCTGAGTTCCTCAAAGAAGACCCGGTCCATCTCATAAGTATAGTGCTGTCCGGTGTGGAGGACAAAGAACTCCACGCCCTTTTTCTGGCACGAGCGGATAATCGGCGACATCTTGATGATTTCAGGTCGGGTACCAAGAACGATCGCAAACATGTTACATGGTATTTTTCCCGGAGTCAGATATAGGTGATGTGTAACCGACCCGGTCTTTTATTTTATTTTATCAAGTAAAAAGGATGAAAAAACTAAAAACAGGGATTAATTCCACTTCATGTGGAGATACTTTGTTTTAAAAATCCTGCAGAGTAGCAGGATATAATTTTTTATCTCTTTTTTTACATTGATTTTTGAATCTCCATACTTTCTTTTCAGGAGCGGGACGGGAACTTCCACTACTTTTTTCCCGCTGATTAGGAGCTTTGAGATAATCTCGGCGTTGATCTCAAAATTCCTGCTCGAGATTTTCATCCCCGCGAGTGTGCTGCGCCGGTAAAGGCGGAATATCGGGCTTACGCAGGTAATATCACTCCAAAGGAGCATGCGGTATAGGAAGTTCACGGATTTGCTCATCAACAGCCGGAAAGGTGTTACTTCCTCCATGAGTCCTTTTTCGAGATAAGGTGAACCGGATATGCAGTCCGCATCAGTTTCACGGTATTTTTCTATGAGTTTCAAGACATCGACCGGGCGGAAAGTCAGATCGGCATCCATTGTTATGATAAGGTCGCCATGGCTGGATCCGATCCCCGTTTGTATCGCCGTCCCCATTCCGCTGTTTTTCTGGTGTATAAGCACTTTTACATCTGACCTGTTGCGAGCAATCAGCCTGATTTGTTCAACGGTGTCGTCCTTACTGCCATCATCAATAAAAACAAACTCAAATCTCTCACCGGTCTTTTCTGCAATATCATCAATTATCGGAAAAAGATCCGTATTGTAGTGGATAACGTTCTCCCGCTCGTTGTATAGGGGAAATATAATAGATATCATGGGGGCTCTGTACAATTTTGCACGTGCAGAACATAAAAGCCTCGTTAACCCACTCTGAATTCACGTCAGTTTTAAAAAATACTGATCCTAAAGGGGATATAGAATACAGCATAATATGTTCACCATCAAAATGAGGGCGGGCTGATGGGACAAGAGGTTTGGGAAAAGGTCTGGACAAAGAACCTTATCGTTAGTGATTACAGTCTGAAGTATCTCGATTTCATGCAGGAGATTGAACTGGCACTTCCCGAAAGATCCATTGTTCTTGAAGCCGGGTGCGGGACCGGTCAAACCCTCTCCCCCCTCTCAAAAAAGTACGAAACCGTTGGTCTTGATATCTCGCAAGCTGCCCTGAACCTTGCCCGCTTAAATTGTAAAAACCCCGTACTCGGGAGCATTTTTGAGATCCCATTTAAGGAAAATACTTTTGATCTCGTTTACAACTCAGGCGTCATTGAGCATTTTAAAGACCCGGATAATGTTGCCGCAATAGCGGAGATGGCCAGGGTGACCAAACCCTCCGGCAGGGTTATCATTATTGTCCCAAATACGTTCTGCCTATGGTATAAAGCGGGAAAATTCGTTGCGGTTATTATGAGAAACTTTGAGTTCGGGTATGAAGAAGACTACTCCCCAAAACGTTTGAAAACCGCTGTCCGAAAGGCAGGGCTCGAGATTGAAAAGACATTCGGTCTCCAGGCACTCCCCCCGCTTGCAACAAACGATCGCGAAATTATCAGCATGGGTTTGCGGAAGAAGGTTGGTCTCATTGAAAAGGCGTTTCCCTGTAAACAATACTATGCCTACACAGTTGGGATAATTGCCAGGAAACCTGACAGGAATTAATTCAGCTCTTCCGGGATGGTGACCGGGTACCGGAAATAAACACCGGCGCCGATCAATGCTACGAGCCAGTAGCTCATGAACAGGTAGAGCAGTGAGAAGGCCACTGCCTGTTCAGGTGATATTCCCTTAAGACCGAAAAGGAATATCAGTGCCACATCACGGGTGCCGATACCGGAGATGCTTATCGGGAGCAAATCGAGCAGGCTGAGCACGGGTATAACGAGTACAAAGAAAAGAACCCCTGTATCAATACCTATTGAGAGTGCCAGCAGGTACCCATAGAGGAAAGGCGGGATCCAAGAGATGATTCCGATACCGATGCTGGAAAAAAACCGTACCCGATCGTGATAAAATGTGAATAATCCCGTGAAGAAATCATCATAGTAGAGGGTAACCTTACTCTTGAGGTGCTTTGGCACAAAGATATTGAAAAAGGGTTTGAGAAGAGCAGACAGAAGCGGCCTGTTGAGTACTATATACACTCCTGCTAAAATCCCTGTAATGATAAGGATAATGGTGCCGATAGATAGGATCTCGATATGATAGAAAACCGAGAATCCGTAAATGCCAATAAAAGCTATGGAAAACAACAGTATTATATCGATAAGACGATCGATGACGATGGTGGAAAGTGATTTTCCCAGACCGCAGTTTTCATCCGTTATATACAATACTTTTATGAAATCCCCCAATTTTGCCGGCGTGATCGTCGAAAAGGAAAAACCGACAAAAAATGCCACAACGCTCTCCCTGAGCGAAAAGTCTGGTTTTACCGAGTTTACAATAATTTTCCACTTCAGGGATTTTAATACAATTGCAATCCCGTTTACAAAACATGCAAGGATAAGGAGCAGGATATTGGTGTGAGCAATAATCTCAATCAGGGTATTAAGGTTTATTCGGGAAAGAATTATGAGAAAGAGAGCGATTCCCACAAGACTTAATAATTTTACACTGCTCTTCATTTGTTCCCACAACTGTCTTCCGGACAATAATTAGTTTTTGCGATAAAAAAAATATCAGATTTCCTTTTTGATCCTAAGTCCTAATAGCGAGAATGAATAAACTATTGCTACTATGTCCAATCTCACCGTCGCAATCCTCGCCCCTCCCGATTATGCCAAAGATCTGGGAAAGAAGGGCACCGTAAGCGATATCACCTTTTATAACCTGAAGAAAGGTGATGCTACTGTCACCTTTATCGAACCGACGCGGTACCCTGAGAAGCTATCCTCATTGTTTTACACCGTATCCGTTTCTGAAAGGGTGGTTCTTGTCGTTGATGAGATCAACGCCACCTTTGGTGAATGTGTACTGATGCTCCAGTGTGCCGGCAAGTCCAGCGGATATCTCATCTTAAAAAATTATATCACCCCGGATCAGATCGCCCCGCTCATCAAAGGTACGGTCCTTGAACACTACGAGGTAATTGAGGAAGATATCGTCGGGCTTCGCGAGAGGATGCTTGAGATATCCGTAAAACAATCCGCCCACCACAAAACGCACGACGCGGCAGGAAAAGGATCTGTACCGGTGGACTCCCATTTCAATGTAAAAGGAGTCGGCGTAGTTGTGCTTGGCTTTGTGGCCCAGGGAATTATAAAAAAGCACGACACGTTAAAAGTCCTCCCCACGGAAAAAACCACCCAGATCCGCTCCATCCAGAAACACGATGATGACTCCGATCATGCGATAACCGGTGAACGGGTTGGACTCGCCCTGAAAAATATCGAATCCGAAGATCTTGACCGGGGTTTTGTCCTGACCAACGATCCCGCAATAAAATACGCCACCACCATTTCCGGAAAAGCCCAGCTTGTGAAGTACTGGCCAGCCCCCCTCAAGGAAGGCATGGTGCTGTATGCCGGCCACTGGATGCAGTTCCTTCCCACCCGGCTGGAAAAAATAACCGTAGAAGGGGACTGGAGAATGCCGACCATTACCTTAACCCTGGAAAAAGCGCTGGTGTATCCTCCCGGTGCACGGGTGGTGCTGCATTACCTCGAAGGGGGCAAACTCCGCGTGGTTGGTTCGCTCACCCTCCCATAATATCTGTCACTTCTTCCCCCCCCAATTTTTTGCTTTTTTTCTTTCACCCTCCCCATGATCTTATCTTCAGGAACGATCATCACTATTCTGAGTAACAATGTTTGAGAGTCTTATTGGATGGATTATCCCCGGAATTATCGTCCTTGTGATCCTTGGACTTATCCTATGGGCAATCGGCATTTACAACCGGTTCGTCACGCTGAAGAATTCATCTGAGGCGACCCTGGGCCAGATCCGGGTTGCCATGAAGAAGCGACTGGACATGATCGAGCAACTCCTCGGTTCCGTGAAGAGCTACGCCAAGTTTGAAAAAGAAACCTTTGAACGGGTCACTGCCATGCGGGCGAGTGTTGCCACTGCCAATCCCGGTGACTTAAACAAGGTCGAAGCGGAATCCCGATCTATCTTCGGGCGACTTCTCGCGGTAGCGGAAAATTATCCCGATTTAAAAACTTCCGGCACTGTCATGAGTATGATGGATTCGGTGAAAGGGCTGGAAGACGAGATCGGTCGTCAGCGGTATACATTTAATAACATCTCGCAGGAATTCAACACGATGATGGACACGATACCTTCCAACATCATTGGAAAATTCATGGGGCTCATAAAACTCGAGTACCTGCAATTCGAAGAGGCGATCGCGACCCCCCCGAAGATAGAATTCTGATGAGGCAATTGTCGTGAGTGAAAAAGGTCAGCTGGCTGCGCTTGTTATCGGGGGACTTATCCTCGGGATAACAGGTCTGCTCATCGTTACCTTGATACCTCCCCTTTTCGAAGGGGATCTCGCGGTTGATTCGTATGAAGCGACCCTTTCAGAAGACGGGATCCTGCAGGAACACTATACCTACGATGTCTCATCACCGGGGGAGTACCGTATGCTCTATCGCACATGGGAAGCCCCTCTTGTTTTTGAAAGCAGTCCTAAGGAACCTTCAGTTAGTTTTGTCTCAATGAACCCGCCCGGTTTTACGACAGGGTATGCAAAGAATGACAAGGGTGCCGTCAAGCTTACCGGTGGTGTCGGAGCCAACGAATCGAAGTCACTCATAGAAATCCTTGCACAAACCAACGAAGTGGGAATATTCAATCCCGTTTACTTTTCTGCCGGGAAACAATCGGTTGATTACACCTATACCCTCCACCCCCCCGTTGAATACGATGCGGCTGCGACCCATCTCAACCTGAAACTCGCGGGTGAAACCCACATCCCGTACCGGTCGGTCAGGATCACCGTGCCTGCAAATAACATCGAACAGGTGTATGCGTACCCCCCCTCTCTTACAACGCAAAAGGCCGGAACCCGTTACATTATCACGGGGAATGCTGAGGCCAATGAGATCATTGCGGTTGAGATGGTGGGAAATGCACAGGGTTTTTCCCAGATCAAAGGTTTCCGAACCGAAGTTAAGGATATTCGGGGCCAGGCCTCCTCTGCGAGCTTCTGGTATAACGCTCCCTATACCCTGTCGATTCTGCTGAGCATGATTGCGAAGGTGGCTGTTATTCTGGTGCCGCTTCTCTTCATCGTAATCTACAACCGGTATGGCAGGGAGAAGGAGTTCACGGTTCCCGCGTACCTGAGTACCCTCCCGTCAACGGCGCTGAAACCCTGGCAGGTGAACCTGCTCTTTAAAGGCGATGCTCTCGATTTCGATGACGATGGGTATTACGCCACGCTGCTCGATCTCCACCGGAGAAAGATCATCTCCATAACCGAGAAGGGCGAAGGCAAAGGTATCGAGATACGGGTGCTCTCAACAGCAACCACCGATTCCTATGAGCTGCGGGTGCTCGGGTTTATCGGGCTCGTATCGGAGAACGGTGTGCTGGACACCGATTCGATTGCAGCGCTCGCGACACGTGCCAAAACGGTCAGCAGTGCAGAAGAGAAAGCCTTGCAGTACCAGCGATCGCTTACTGATGTCACCAGCAGGGTAGACACCTCGCTCGCTAACCAGTACATTGTGGATGGAAGGGAACATATCGTACCCTTTGGATTTGTCGCCATGGTCCTGTTTGCAGTCACGCTCATCCTTGCCATGGTTATGCCCATGCAGTCGTATATCCTGTTCCCCGCTGTTGTGCTGTGGATTATTGTGGTTGTCCAGACAGCGATTGCATTTGCTGCACCGTCAACGTTATTCGGGCACTGGAAGGACGACCGGTATAAAGAGAAGCTTGAGTGGGATGCATTCACCCACTTCCTCTCGGACATGGCCATGATCCAGAAGTATGCACCCGCAGATCTCTCCATGTGGGGCGAATGGCTGGTATACGGTACAGCGCTCGGGGTTGGTGATAAGGTAGAGCGTGCCATGAAGACGCTGAAGATCAGCATCCCCGAAACCGGGGTCCCGGTAGGGGTTATGGGTATGAACGCGGCGTTTATTCCCCTCATGCATTTCAGTCCCCCGAGTCACGGTGGTTCCGGTGGGGGCGGCTTTGGCGGAGGAGGGTTTGGCGGTGGCGGGGGTTTTGGTGGCGGTGGAGCCGGAGGTCGGTAACTTTAACCTTTTATTGATAAACAGGTCACCCTTTATTAAACTCCAAACTCCGCCAATGGACAGTCATGTAAGATATAAACCCGCAGAAACCATATGAATACCAAAAAAGGAATCTGATCATATGCAATATACGGAAGGTCAGCTCGGCAGGGTCTTCGTCGTGAGGATCGATGATGGCGAAGATATGCTCGTCTCGCTGCGTCAGTTCATTCTCGACAAAAGCATTCAGTCCGGCTCGATCACCTTCCTTGGTGCCCTGATGAACGGGAGAATGGTGACTGGTCCGGAAGAGCCGGTCATACCCCCCGTTCCGCACTTTGTGATGTTTGAAGGCGGCTGGGAAGTATTTGGGATCGGCACAATCTACCCGGGCGAAGGTGGCCCGCATATCCACTACCACGCTTCGGTAGGCCGTTCAGGGCACGCACTCACCGGTTGTCTCAGGGAACAAGCCACAACCTACCTGATCATTGAAGCAGTCATCATGGAGTTCACCGGTCTTAAAGCCCGCCGGGAATTTGATCAGAAGACCCAACTCCACCTTCCCGTCCTCGGCGATAAGGGGGATGCCGTAAAACTCACGGATTTTGAAAAACCCGCCGGAAAAAAAGAGGAAGTGCATCCCGTAGATAAAAAGGAAGAGAAGGATGATCTTCCGGGCGGGCTTGCAGATATTATCCGGGACCTGACCCGGCGCCCGCCACCATGACTGAAATAATATCTCTTAATATGAACACCCCCCATCCCCCGTTTTCGTCATGACCCGCCAACCCCCTTTTCTTCCCATGTCCGTCAAAGAAGCGGAAAAGCTCGGCATCCGCCAGTTTGATATTATCCTTATTACGGGTGATGCTTATGTGGACCACCCTTCGTTCGGGACAGCCCTGCTTGGCAGGGTCCTCTGGGATGCCGGGTATTCGGTGGGGATTATTGCCCAGCCCGACTGGAAGACCGACGGCGATTTTACTGTGCTGGGAAAACCCCGGCTGTTTTTTGGGATCTCGTCCGGCAATGTCGATTCCATGGTGAATAACTTCACCCCCAACCTGAAAAGGCGGAGTGATGATGTCTATTCTCCCGGCGGAATTCCCCGGCGCCCTGACCGTGCCACGATAGTCTACACCAACAAGGTGCATGGGCTTTTCCCGGACACCCCTATCGTAATCGGGGGTATCGAGGCAAGCCTGAGGAGGTTTGCCCACTATGATTACTGGCAGGATCGCGTGCGCCAGGCACTCCTTGCTGACGCCCCGGCCGATCTCCTTGTCTTTGGTATGGGCGAGCGCCAGGTTACTGAGATTGCCCGGCGGCTTGCTGCCGGTGAACCTTTAGCATCCCTCCGGGATGTGCGGGGAACCGCGTACGCCATGGAGGTTGCAGAATGGCGCAGCAGACGTCCTGAGGGTGTTGTCGAACTGCCCGGGTTTACGGAAGTTTCCCAGGATAAAACTGCTTACGCCCGTGCGTTTGCCCTGCATTATTACGAGCAGGATCCGGTGCGGGGAAAACCCGTTGCCCAGCCGCATCCAAAGACGGTCGTCATCCAGAATCCCCCGGCACTCCCGCTTACAACTGAAGAGCTCGACACTATCTACGAACTCCCGTTCAGCCGGAGGTCACATCCGTCATACAAACAACCCGTGCCCGCTCTGGAACCCGTGCAGTTCTCGGTAACCAGCCACCGGGGGTGTTTCGGAGAATGCTCGTTCTGTGCCCTCACTCATCACCAGGGCAGGATCATCCAGAGCCGGAGTACTGTTTCTATCATCAGTGAAGTGACCCGGATGACGAAGATGCCGGAGTTCAAGGGCATTGTGCAGGATGTAGGCGGCCCTACGGCGAACATGTACAGCCTCTCATGCGAGCAGTGGGAAACCTATGGAGCCTGCCGGAACAAGCACTGCACCCCCACCTGCAAATCCTTAAAGACGAGTCACAGGAACCAGTGCGAGCTTCTAAGGTCTCTCCGGGAAATCCCGGGAGTGAAAAGGATCTTCATCGGCTCGGGTATCCGGTATGATCTTGCTCTAGCCGACGATGCAGATTATCTCCGCACGATCTGCGATCATCACGTCTCCGGGCATCTCAAGGTTGCACCGGAACACATAACAAAAAAGGTGACCGGGATCATGAACAAACCGGATCGTGCAGTCTTTGACCGGTTCCGTGAACAGTTCGAGACGCTCCAGAAAGGAAAAAAGAGCCGGCAGTATCTCCTTCCCTACTTCATGTCAGGACATCCCGGCTGCACAATGGCAGACATGATCGAGCTCGCGCTCTACATCCGCGATAACCGGCTCTACACGGAACAGGTGCAGGACTTTACCCCCACGCCAATGAGTGTCTCCACCTGCATGTATTATACGGGGCTTAACCCGTTCACGCTGGAACCGGTGCATGTGCCCAAAGGCCAGGAGAAGAAGATCCAGCGGGCACTGATGCAGTACCGCGATCCCCGCAACAAGGGATTCGTGATCGAAGGGCTCAGGGCTGCTGGCAGAACCGATCTTATCGGCACCGGAAGCGATTCTTTAGTTACTGCAGAAGATCGGGGAAATCGTCAATTCATGACAAAATATCCCGGAACGAAAAAATAACCCGGATTCAGCGTCTTTTTTCTGACAGCAAAACCCGCTCTTACGTATAGCATTATACGGTTTATACTAAAAAATACGGTTTTTATGGTTTTTTCCTGACCGTTTGGGAAAGAATGATACGGTTGGGAAAAACATCCCGAAGGATTTCAGAGTCTCATCAGAACAATAGGGGATAGTTGGATAAAAGTCTGACGAATTATGCAATCCTTTCAATCCCGGCCGTAATCGTCCTCAAACCGGACGATGTCATCCTCTTCAAGGTACTCCCCCAGTTGCACCTCGATAACCTCAAGCGGGATTACACCGGGATTTCTCAGCCGGTGTTTCATCCCGCTGCGGACAAAGGTACTCTCCCCTTTCCGGAGCAGCCGTGTCTCCCCATCGAGCTCGACTTCTGCCGTACCACTCACCACCACCCAGTGCTCGCTCCGGTGATGGTGAAGCTGGAGTGAGAGTTTCTGACCCGGTCTCACCGTCACTCGCTTGATCTTATAGATCCCGGACTCTTCGAGCACGGTATAGGATCCCCAGGGTCGATGCACCTGCCGGTGGAACCGGGTTATCGGATCGTCTGCCTTGTTATACAGGCTGACAAGTTTTTTCACCTGCTCGGTGTGCCGGTTATCGCAGATGAGGAGTGCATCCGTAGTATCTACCACGACCAGATCGTGCACGCCGATGAGTCCGACATGCTTTCCTGAAGCGTATACGTAGTTGTTTTTTGCTGAGAGATACTCTGCCTTCCCCACGTTGCCCTGCGCATCATGGTGCCCGACATCGTACAGTGCCTTAAATGTCCCGAGATCGCTCCATGGAGTGTCAAGCGGGACCACCGCTACGTGCTGTGAATGCTCGAGCAGTCCGTAATCGATCGAGATGGACTCAAGGTTTGCATAATCGGGAATTGTACCGGGAGAGAATGCAGCGGAGATATCCGGGCAGTGCTGTTTCAGCTCTTCAAAAAAACAGCCGGTGGACAGGAGGAATATTCCGCTGTTCCAGAGATATCCGCTCTTCACATATTCTTCTGCGGTTTTTTCATCGGGTTTTTCCCTGAACGCATCAGCAACATTACCAACCGACAGGGGTTTACCCGGTTTGATGTACCCATACCCGGTGTGGGGTGATGTGGGTCTGACACCGAATGTCACGAGATACTGGCTGGCAAGCGGTTCTGCTGCCCGGATCGGGTCGAGGGCTGCATCGTCCAGCAGGTGATCGCTGGGGAAGACAACCGCTGATGCCAATGGATCGTCTGCCCGCACTCGTTGCATTGCCCATGCAATGGCGGGCAGGGTATTTTTCCCCGTGGGTTCTGCGAGGAGATGATCTTCCGGCAGGGAATAGCCCAGTTCTTCGAACTGGTTCTGTACCAGATAATGGTAGATCTCATTTGTAACAACGTAAATTCCATCAAATCCCGAAAGCAGGGCTGCCCGCTTACAGGTCTTCTGGAAGAGTGAATGACCATCCAGCTGGATAAACTGCTTGGGATAATACTCCCGGGAAAGCGGCCAGAGTCGTGTCCCGACACCCCCGGCAAGAATGATGGATTTCATGGGTCACCGTGATCCCGGAAGGTGGTGGTAATTAAACCCACCGGCGGGATTGTATCACATAGATCTGTCCAGAGACACCATTTATAGGATTCGATCCCGTCGGGCCTGCATATCAGGAACCGGAGGATGTGATGACCGGCATATCAAAAAATTTCCTGAGCCAGAGTTCAGTACAGATAATCCTCCAGATCTCCGGCGAATAGGTGGATTTACCCTCAAGAAACGAAAGATAGTTCCGGACAACCGCATCCGCATCCCAGTACGGGCGTGCATGGAATTCCCCGGAGCTGAGCAATTCGAGCGCGAATGGGCGAAGTGCCTCTTTCATCCAGACTTCTTCCGGCGTGACAAAACCCATCTTGTCCATACGGCACCGGATTGACTCAGGGACGATTCCCCGGATGGCATTCCGGAGAGCGATCTTTGTGATCCCGTTCCGGATTTTCTGGTCGAGCGGGAGTGATGCCACATACTCCACGAATCGCACATCGAGATAGGGAACCCTCGACTCGATCGAGAACGCCATGGCGTTCCGGTCCTCGTAATGGAGGAGAGCCGGCAGGTTGGTGCGGGTCAGCTCGCGGAGCAGCACCTCATCAAGCCTGACCCCATACCGATATACAGGTGGTGGTGTGCACTTCAGGAGCCCCCGGCGACCTTTGCGAACCAACAGTTGCTTTATTGCCAAACCAAAAAAGCCATGATGGTGCTTCAGGCTTCCGATGATCTCCCGGAATCCGGTCAATACATGGAACGAGCGGAGGAGTCCCCCGATATAACTGCCCTGGTACGCAAGGTATCCTGCCATCAGCTCATCCGCCCCCTGCCCGTCGAGAACGACCTTGACCTGCTCACGGGCAAGCCGCATCACGCAGTACTGGGCATAGATCGAGAGCGAACCGAACGGTTCGTCCTGCATATAGACCAGCCGGTCGATATCATCCCAGAGCTTCTCGGGAGAGGGTTCCGTACGATAGGCATCCACCCCGGTTGCCACAACAATCTCGTCGATATGCCGGCTCTCGTCAAATCTTTTGTCGGAGAAGACCACGGAGAACGTCTTCTGCCGGGCCCCGACACCTGCCGGCGCCTCTTTTCGGATAATCCCGTTGATGATCGCGGTAAGTGCGGACGAATCAATGCCCCCGGACAGGCAGGTGCCGACCGCGACATCGCTCCTGAGGTGGATGCTGGTTGCATCGTGCAGCAGGATACGGAGTTTCGATGCCACTTCCGCGTCAGGCACGTTGTCATGTATCTTCGCGTTGACCTTCACATCCCAGTACCGGAACGGCGGTTGGGCCCCGTCCTTTGATACCACCATCGCGTGGGCGGGCTTCAGCTGGAAGATCCCGTCAAACATCGTCCGTTCGGAGTGATCGAGTACCCCCCATGCAAGATACGTACCCAGCGTAGCATCGTCGGGTTTCGTGCCGATTGCCGGGTGAGCGAGCAGCGCCTTGATCTCTGACGCGAACAGGAACGAATCCCCGGTCTTTGCGTAATAGAACGGTTTGATCCCGAAGCGATCCCGGGCACAGAACAGCTCCTGTCGCCGTTCATCCCAGAGTGCAAAGGCCCACATGCCGTTGAACCGGTTGAGGCACTCGTGCCCCCATTCCTCGTAGGCATGGAGAATCACCTCCGTATCGGATTTTGAATGGAAGCGGTGGCCTTTTCCGATCAGCTCCTCGCGGAGCTCGACAAAATTGTAGATCTCACCGTTGAAGACAATCCAAAGGGTGCCATTCTCACTGGTCATCGGCTGGAGCCCCTCGTTCGAGAGATCAATGATCGCGAGCCTGCGGTGGGCAAGCGCTACCGGACCACTGATATGGAGTCCCTTACCGTCTGGTCCCCGGTGGGCGAGCCGTTCGGACATGACTGAAAGGAGCTTTGTGTCCGGCTCTTTCCCGTCAAGACAGTACTGCCCAGCGATACCGCACATTATGGTAAAGGTGGGTGGTTCGGGATTAAAAAGATGTGAGGGTTCCGTGTTTTTCTGAACCTCACCCGGGAAAGGTGTAACGCAGCGAAAATTGTGTAAATGACGGGAGACCAAGTGGAAGGGCCGGATCTCTCTGGGGAAGATTACACCCCGTTGTCCTGCTTACGACACTTATGACGACAAGGATCCCCACCGGGAGGAAATAATATTTTTGGGAGGAAGGCACGGGATGAGATAACGAGATCCTCTCTGGCACGAATTGCATTTCAGGCATATAGTGAACTCCCAAGTGAAACGAATCCTGTTTTTCGTCAATAATACTCCCGCCCCCATGATGCGAATATAAGTGGCCCGGGAAACATCGTCATGAAGACTACCCCCGACAGGGGAATTTTAGCAGAGAAACGAAGGCTACCGTTATAAAAAAATGTGTAATGCCTTTTGGTTCTTTGCCCGTGAACAAGGGAGAAATCATGAAGAAAAAATCCGCCATAATCAGCATAGTCCTCATGTTGCTGATGGTATTTTCAATACCAATCGCAAGTGCCGCCACTACAACCTCATCGATGTTGTATGTATCCTCAGTAACCATGGACCCTGCAGTGCTCTATCCTTATGAGCAGGGTACCGTTTCAGTAACGCTGGGGAACTCCGGTAATCAGTCCGTCGGACTTTCTAATCCGAATCTCATCAGCGATACTCTCACTATTGACAAAAAGGATTCCTGGAATACAATGAGCTATATCGCATCCGGTTCTACGATAACCTATTCATTCATTGTCTCTGCAAATCCACCCGACAGCAGCCATTTCTCTCTGTTCTCGGTAGAAACGAAAGATGGCGATATTTTCCATTACCCAATCCTCATTACCGTTGATTCAACGGATCTCATGGCGAGTATCTCCGATGCACCCAGTGTATATCCTCTTGCAATAGAAAAAACAGTCAACCTGAGTATCGTCAATCCCCGTGATGGAATTATTGATAATATCTTTGTTACCGCATCCGGCAGTGGCATAAAAATCAGCCCTTCCGAAAAATATGTCAGTTCACTCGATGCACAAAGTTCTGTCGTTGTCCCCTTTACCGTGACTCCCGGCCAGTCCACAAACTTAACCTTCCATATCAGTTACCAGAGCGGAGACGTCGATCATTCCACGGATGTAATCCTACCCATCAACATCGGGAACGACAAGACTGCTGCAGTGCCGGTTGTCAACAATGTTGCCCTGACAACCAAAAGTTCGTACTATGACCTGACCGGTGATATCACCAATACCGGCATCACTGCTGCAAAAGGTCTCACGGTCACGGTTGGATCCCCGGCAGAGGCAACAGGAACGTACGCTGAATACGCGATCGGCAGCCTGGCCTCCGATGATTCCGGAAGTTTTGAAGTGACATTTAGCTCTTCGGATCTCTCATCGGTTCCCCTGTTAATGCTCTGGAAAGATTCAGAGGGGAATGACTACCGGGTCACCAAGATGCTCAACCTCGGATCTGCTTCAGGTTCTGGCGGTAACAGCACCGCATTGAAGACCTCAGGAAGTACCGGCATGGGATCCGGCGGTCCGCAGGGCATGGGCGGTGCTCCTCCGGGAATGGGTAGCACCAGCCTCTTCTCCGGCAGCGGTATCAGCGGTATCAGCTCGTTCTACCCGGTTATTGCGGCGGGAGTCCTCGTTGTCGTCGGAATCGTTCTGTATACCAAACGCAAGTGGCTCACTGCAAAATTCAAGAAGCAGTGAGGGGATCGGCTATGATCACTACCCCGCTTATCCGGTTTGCGGATGTCAGCAAGGTCTACCACTTAGAAAGTGGCGACTTTACCGCGCTCAACCAGATCTCCCTTGAAATCGATGAGAACGAATTTGTCGCGATCATGGGACCCTCGGGTTCCGGAAAGTCAACGATGATGAACCAGCTCGGCATCCTCGATGTCCCGACATCGGGAGAGTTGTATATCTCGGGAAGGAACGTGGCCGGTTTAACCGCGCTTGAACGGACGCACATGCGCAGGGATACGATTGGGTACATCTTCCAGAAATTTTACCTGATCCCCCTGCTCTCTGCGTATGAGAACGTGGAATACCCGCTGATCCTGAAGTACAAGAAACGGGATGAGTCCGGAAAAGCCACAGCCATGCTGAGTGCCGTGGGATTTGATGAGGCCATGAGTGCCCACCGTCCTACCCAGCTCTCCGGTGGCCAGCAGCAGCGCGTGGCAATAGCCCGGGCCCTGGTCAATGACCCGAAGATCCTGCTCTGCGATGAGCCGACCGGCAATCTTGACCGGAAGACCGGGTACCAGATCATGGATATTCTCTGCAGTCTTCACCGCGAAGGAAAGACAGTCATCATTGTGACCCATGATCCGAAGATTGCGGAGTACGCGAACCGGACAATCACTCTTGAAGACGGGAGGATAGCAGCATGAAAGATATATTCTTTGATCTCTCCGTCAGGAGCGTTCGCCTGAATTTCCTGCGCTCTCTCCTGGCCTCGATTGGCATCGTGATCGGTGTTGTGGCAATCTCTTCTATGGGGATGCTGGGGACCAATATGCAGCTCCAGGTAAAAGACCAGCTCTCTTCAGGTGCAGATACTATCGTCATCACCGCAGATGCGGTCAGGATGGGTCCGCCGGGATCCAGCTCTTCGTCATCCACATCCTCATCAACGGGAATAACAAAAACGCAGCTGAATAAGATCAAACTCGCTGCGGGAACGACGAGTAAGATTGTGCCAATATATTCGACAAATACCGAATTCACCCTCTTATCCACACCTGGCAGGAGCTCGGTCTACGGGATCGACCCGGATGACATCACAAAGTTCCTCACGATATCGAACGGGACAAACATCGAAGGTATAAATGATGCTCTTGTTGGATCCACCATCGCTACAACCTTCAATTTAAAGATCGGCAGCAGGATCAAGATCGGCAAGGATACCGATGAGTCCCGCCCGGTGGTCAGGGTCGTCGGAATCCTCGCTGAACGGGGAATGTCTTCGGACAATGTGAATACGGATAATGCAATCATTGTTTCCAGTGACTGGTATACGAACCAGTATGGCGGGAAGGACGTCTACAGCCAGGTAAACGTAATTGTCAGGGATATTAGTACGATCACGGATGTGGAAACTGCTATTGACACCAAATTGAACACCAATGAAAAAACCCCTGCGGTGAGGATATCGGATGCCAGTTCCCGGATTTCCAGTATCACGTCATCACTGTCTTCGATAACTACGTTCATCCTTGCGATCGGCGGCATCTCACTTCTGGTCGCTGCCACGAGCATCTTCAATGTGATGATGATGTCCGTGAATGAGCGGATCCAGGAGATTGGGATCCTCCTTTCCATCGGTACCGAGAAAGGTGAGGTGCGCCGGATGTTCCTGTATGAAGCGGTCATCCTGGGAATTCTGGGTGCAGGAATTGGGGGAATGGGCAGCCTTATTATCGGGTACTCGGTGGTGAGCTACATGATCGGCACTACGGAGTTCTTCTTCCTCCCAGAGAGTATTGTCTATATCCCCGTGGGTATGGCGTTCGGTCTTATGGTCTGTATCCTCTCCGGTGTCTACCCCGCATGGCGGGCATCGAACATGGACCCGATTGATGCACTGAGGAGCGAATGAACAAATTGTAATGTACCCAGGGGCGGAAAACCAAGATGTCCGTTTTATTAAAATACTATTTCCTGAAGGTTGTCTCGAAGATAAAACACTCCCGGAAAGTAAAACAGAAAACAATTTCGAACCGGAAAAACAAGAGCGGTGTGGAGTAAGGGTAAAAATATCAGGAAAATACCCTGAAACGCGCAACCATACATTACATTATCGACGCAATAATGCTGGTTTCTGCCCCCCCTCTTTTTTACCAGCACCCGATTACCATGGAATTGTCTGGCCCGGGAATGCCGATTGTCCGCAGGATGATAACAGATCCGCAAAAGTTCAATTATTACCCGTATCCGGGGAATAGTTCACTTCTCGTATGGTTCGAATATATATTAATCGACGGTTATTGGGATGCAGGATGATCCCCTCCACAGGGAATCGTTAAAAAAAGTTCATGAACCGATCAGGCTCTGTTCGTATTCGGGCGCTATTGGGTGCAATTTACATTAATCACACGATCAACATCCGAACACGTGAACAGAGCCCGGGAATGAAAAGATGTTGATACAAATGCCGGTTATCAGCACTAATGATGCAGGGCCGGCAATTTCAGGAGATGAATCAGATGAAAAGAAGCAGTATCATCATGTTGATCGCGTCAGCAATTCTCGTTGCGGGAATGCTGGTTGCAGGCTGTACCCAGGATACCGGGAGTGCAGCCGGCCAGACCGGAAGTACCCCCTCCGCAGGACAAGCACAGACCGTTGGACAGGGGCCGGCAGGAGATTCCGGTGGAGTATCGTCATCAGTGACATACGGCCAATCTGGCACTGGTGACAAGCCGCAGTTCAACCAGTCTGCCGGGCAGAAAGGAACGCCGCCTGAGGGAGTGCAGATGAATGGCACCCGGCCCTCAGGAACACCACCTGATGGTATGCAGATGAACGGAACACGCCCGTCAGGCACCCCGCCATCCGGCACGCCACCCTCCGGATCATAGTGCCGGGACAATCCGTAGAGAAACGGAGGAAGAACACGTCTGGTGTAAGGGGCTTTTCAGATGTTCTGCCCCTTTTACCGTGAACAGGTCCCGGGATGGATTGTTTTTGTCCATCCGCTCAGGACCTGACTTTTTTCAGGTCATCGAGTAATTGTAATACCGAACCATACCGGTCCTGCGGCTTCCTGGCCATGCATTTTGCGATAATGTCCCGGATCATTGCCGCGTCCTGTCCTTCAAGAACCAGCGGTAAGGGGTCGTCATGCAGGATCGCGTGGGTCACTTCTCCCATACCCCCGCCCCGGAAGGGGACATCTCCTGCCAGCATCTCGTAGAACAGTACTCCCAGCTGGTAGATGTCCGTCCACGGGCCGGGTTCGCCATAGAGGTTCGGGGACAGTTGCTCAGGGGCCGCATATTCTAAGGAAAATCCAATCAGGCCGGACTGTTTGGTTCCCTCCGTTTTGGAGAGCCCCCAGTCCGAGATCTTTGGTGTCCCATCCGGTGCGATCATAATGTTATCGGGCTTGATGTCCCGGTGGACGATTCCCTGTTCATGGGCATAACGGAGCCCCTCGGCGGCTCCTTTGACGATCGTCAGGGCCTTTTCTGTTGCAAGGGGGAACTTAAGGGACGCAAGGGACGAAGCAACATACTCCATCTCGATATAGGGCACCGGGAAGATATTGGCCGCATAGATCTCGACAATGTTTTTGTGATGGAGCCCTTCCCAGACATGGAGCTCTTTGGTAAACTGTGTCCCGGTCACTTCATCGAAGCGGATGGGGATCTTTACGGCGACATCCCGCCCCTCCTTCTCGTCCCATGCCCGGAACACCCGCGACACCCCCCCTTCGGCAACGTATTCTGCTGTCGGGTATTTCTTCTCCAGTGCCGGTGGAAGGTGGGCCGCATAATGGAGCGAGTCCTGTCCTGTTGATGCTGCCGGGGGGACGGTCTTTTTAACGACGGTTACGTTACGCGAGGAAACCCCCGCACCATCCGTTTCATCCGTGGTCTGCCCCCTCCGTTTCCATTTTCTCTCAAACCAGATGCCGGCAACAACAGAAATGACGATAACGACAGGGATTGCCCACCAGTTCTGTATAAGGAAGGGGATAAACGGGTTTGCCGGTCCGGATGGATTCCCGCTGCCCGGGGAAGATGTACCCGGAGAGGCAGCCGGATAACCCAGCTGCTGGGATGAGATGAATTCCGGGGGATGCAATCCCCTCTCTAACGGAGAGGTGTTGACAAGGCTTACACTACTGACCAGCGTATACGAAGCGGGTATGCTGACTAAGGGAGCACGATCGGTGATCTCCGTTGCGGTGTTCAGCCGGGAAACAGAACTCGTTATGGTGTAGGGGGTATCCCATATGCCGTCGTTATTACGGTCAGTGCTCTCAAACCCTTTCCAGAAATTTCCCACCGAACCGGAAAATTCGCTTCCCGAGTAACGGTAGCTCTGCTGACCCGATGACCAGACATTATCAGCAGATTGCGTGTTTACCTGTAGGGGATTATCGAGATAATTCAGGTAAAAGATATTGGAATGCGTGGTGCGATCCGCATTGATACCCACAGAATTATTCACAACCGTATTACCGGAAAAAATGTTACCTAGTGCTGATTTCAGGCTGATACCTGTGTCAAACCCCCTGACAGTAATTGCACTGATCCGGTTATTGCTCGATTGTACAAGGAGCCCATGCGGGGCTGTCCCGGAGATGATTACCCCGTTGAGCGTTATGCCATCCGATGCAAGGGTGATCCCGGCATCGGATGCCCTGGAAGAGACAATCTCCGGCGGGTTGTTCGTGTCCAGGGCACCGAACACAATCGCCCGGTTAATCAGGAGATTCTCGTGATAGGTCCCGCCTGCAAGATAGATACTGTCACCGTTACTTGTGGTATTAATCAGGTCCTGAATCGCACGGGCATCTCCTTTCCCGTCATACGTAAATACGTTTGCCGATGCCGGCAGGATAAAGAGGAACAGGAGGATGAATATTACAATTAACCGGATTCCGCCCGCTGCCGGTAATACACTCCTTCGGAGATCCAGACCTGCCCGAGCTGCCATCCGCCCTCACTCGTTTGCGATGAACAGGAACCGTGCAGCATCTTCACCCATGGCAAGATCGATGACGTCCCCGTTTTTCAGGTTTGTTTTGTGCATCGGTGCGATGAGTTCAGAGTTCAGGTAGGTCCCGCCGGAGCTGCCCCGGTCCTCAATCAGCCACCCGGTTACGGTCTTTGTCACGATAGCATGGGGTTTTGTGATCCTGGTCACCGATACGTACTCTTCGGGAAGGGCAATGTCCCCTTCGCTGAGCTTTGCCGGGTTGTCCTTGTCAATCCTGCCGATGACTGCCCGCTCTTTTTTGAGAAGGTACGTATGACCTGCCCCTTTCCCTGCCATGAGATGGAGTGCCGGATAATCTGAACCGGATTCCCTGAGAACTGCCATTCGCACCGATTCGAGCGTTCCCTGGATCTCACCATATCCCATGGGGATATTGATGCGTGAAAAAACCCCCAGGTTCTTGATCAGCATCTCCATGCTCCCTTCGGCAAGAGAAAACTTCCAGACCGGGTGGATGCCCTTTACCGTCTCCCGGCCAAAACCCGCCTCCTTTTTCACCAGGCCGATATGAACAAGCTGATCGATGTGTTTTTTGGTGTTGGCATAACTGGTATCAATGCGGGACGCGATCTCACTGATCTCTTTTGGCTCTTTCTCGATCACTTTGAGTATTTTTAAGCGTACCGGGTTGGAGAGCACTTCTAGGTATTCTGAAAGCTCCTGCAAAAAAGCAGGATCCGATGAGATAGAAATCGTTTCTTTCTCTGCCATTTTGAAAAACTCCCCGTTTGATAATCGTCGATCACGGTATGGTGAACGTGCGCTTTATCATAATGTCACCCTCCCTGATAAAAATGGTTGGTATTTTTCTGTGAACGGCTGTTTTTCGCCCGGTCCCCGTCTTTCCTGTCGTTTCGTGCTCCTTTTTTCCGGTGACCATGTCCGCGAAATTACCGGCACGCTCCATCATGTGCGGGAGCGCTGGTCATTACTTTAGAGGAAACGATAATGAAATACCGGGCGGAGATCCTGTTCTGTGGAGTGACCTGATTAAAAAAGGAGAGCCGTTTTTTTACGGCTGCTTTAGATCTTAACAACGTTGATGTTCACACTATAGGCCGTCTCGTTACCGGTCACCGGTTCCCAAGATCGAAGGTAGGATGCAGAGAATTTCCGGGCGCCAAGGTCCTTTGCAATGACAATCCAGGTGCGGGTCCCGCCCACGCCGGTCATGCCCGGGGCCGCATCATTCATGCGGTAGTCCGATGACTGGAGTTCAAGGCCGGGTGAGAGGGTTGCATTCCACTGGAATCCGGTGGTCGGGTTTTCTGCAAGCTGGATTGCAAACCGCGTAGTGTGTGCAATGGTCTCAGTTTTACCGTTATCTGCCTCCGTGAAGGTTACCATCCTCTTTCCTCCTGCTGCCATGGTTGTCGTTGTCATGTCCGTGGGTGCCGGCGTTGCAGCCGATACCTGGGTTGGTGTCGGGGGTGAAGCAGCCGGCTGGGTGCACCCGCTGACGAGCAGCACCAGTACCAGCATGATCGAAAGGCCGATGATCCCGGGCAGGTATCGCCCGGTGTGACGTGGTGACGATGTCATGATCACTGATGGTGATCGGATCGGTTTATACATACCTTTGACTTCGAAATTTGTTGCAGTGATGGATGATTTAACGATTCACTTGTGGGAATCCGTTGTATGAATACCTGAAATAAAAGTAGGGTGGGGAAAAATCTCCCACCCGTTTGTTCTTATTGCGTTACTTTGGGCCGTTTCCTCCTGACTCCTGGTAGTGGCTGCGGGGTAGTGGATGTCCGGTTTTATGGGGCCAGATTTGGGAGGGGTGGATGGAGGTGCGGCAAATGGAGAATAATCACGGGTTTTTCCGGTTCTCGCGTTTCTTTTGTTCAATCTTTTTTGAAATCGTCTCAAACTCCGTATCGGAAACAGGAGGATCTTCAGCTAGCTGGCGCTGGGAAAATTTTTCATATTCTTCTAATGCAAGTTGCTGTGCAATTTCCATTGATATTTTCCCGGAATCCTCAAGAATTTCCCGTTCATTGAATGTGAGAAATGCATCCAGTTTCTTTTTCCACTCGATCATGTGGACGGGCTGTTTTCGTTCAGCCTGCATCTCTGCATAATCGAGATACATGGTGATGATGCGGTTGAGCTGCCAGATCTCTTTTTCATCAAGATAATTTTTCGCAACCACAACATCCCCCTTTCTCACCTTGACACCTTTCCAAGTAGTGAGCCCCATATTCGGTTTTGATGCGTTGGCCCGTTCCGCGATGATCTCCGCAGCTGTATGGCCGGTGATTGCCCAATGCAGTTTGTTCTGCACGATCCTGAAAAATTCGAGCGTTGTTTCTGCGTGCGGATCATAATCGATCGCAAGCGTGTAGATATCCTTAATCTTCTGGTAGAACCGCTTCTCGGATGCCCGGATATCCCGGATGCGTTCGAGCAGTTCATCGAAGTAATCCGCACCGATGTTCTTCCCTTCCCTGAGCCGCTCGTCATCAAGTACGAATCCTTTGATGAGGTATTCGCTCAGCCGTTCGGTTGCCCACCTGCGGAACTGCGTGCCTCGGTGGGAACGGACGCGGTAGCCGATGGCGAGGATCATGTCGAGGTTATAGTAAAGAGTACGGTAATTCTTCTCATCAGCTGCAGTTGTTAAGTATTCCTTAACAACTGAATTTCGGTCAAGTTCGTTCTCAGTAAAAATGTTCTTTATATGGATACTGATATTCGGTACGGTCGTCTGGTACAGATCTGCGATGAGTGCCTGCGTGAGCCATACTGTTCCTTCTTCGAGTCGTACCTCAATACGGCTTGTCCCGTTTTCGGACTGGTAAAAGAGGATCCGGGAACGAGTCACCGGTTCCGGAACTGGGTTATCGCTCAATAGTTCACCGCCATCGCTTCCTTAGTCTTAACCGGATGTTTGGCCTTTTATAGTGTATTACCGTGGGGTGAAAATAATCGTGGAATCGTTTTGTTGGGGTTAACAACAGGGTCTGAAACCGAGGGACATAGGTACAGTTATTTTGGCAAGTATGGGGGAATCGGGGGCTGGATTGAGGCGCGTTTGGGGGGCGGGGGAGGTGCTGTCCTATCTCTTCTTAATCGTTTTTTCCTTTGCCATGATCGGGTACATTCTGCTCTGGCTCTCTTTTTGGAAAGGTCCCGTACCGCTCGATGTGTTTTTTTATTTCTTTGCCTTCTCTGCGATTATCGCGTATAACTTCTTCAGACTGGCCCGGGTGTTATTTCCTGAGTGGCGGTTGACGCAGATAGTACTGGGGAAAGTGTTTGTGGGGAATTTTAACCAGACCTTGCCCAAAAATTTCAACCAGACTTTGATTTTATTTTTTCAACCAGACTCTGCTTGAAAAAAAAAATAATCAGACTTCACCCAAAAATTTTCAATCACACTTTGAATTTTGATTTTCAACCACACCTTGCTTAAAAAAAATACATCAGACCATGCTCAAAAAATTTCAATCAACCCCCCAGCCCCTGTTTGAAAATCATTCGCAGATCAACCAGACTCTGCCTGGAAATAAAAAAACGCGGTCCGTTTTTGATTATTTCAACCGGAAGGGAGAAAAACCGCTCATCACCTCCGACGTGAACCCGCTCCGGCATCTGACCCAAACAGTCCATCCGGTCGATCAGCCGGATCAACCAGACCGTGCTCAAAAATTTTCAAACAGGTACGCGATCGCGATTGAAAATCATTTACGGATCAATCAGACTTTGCTTGAAAAATTCCAGCCAGACTTTGATTTTATTTTTTCAACCATACTCTGCCTAAAATTTTCAAATCGGATCTTGATCAAAAAATTTCAACCAGACTTTGATTTTATTTTTTCGACCACACTCTGCCTAAAAATTTTCATTCGGATCTTGATTAAAAAATTTTAACCAGACTTTGATTTTTTTTCAGAGCCTCACCTTTTTTGAAAAAATGACCCTTTGGCTGGAGGGGATTTCCCGGAAACGAATACTGACAATTACCAGAATAAACAAAAAAGTTTTAAATTGGGCACTACTTCCTCTTCTTCACCGGCACCGCTTTCCCCACCGGCTTCTTCTTAGCCGGAACCTTCCCGGCCGCCGCCTTCTTCGCAGCCCCCCGCTCCACACCCTTCGTCTCGCACGGTATGCACTTCTCCAGCTTGTCGTCGATGATCCTATAAGCGTTGGCAAGCACCGACGAGTTCGAGATCATGCCCGACAGGAGAATCACTTCGAGCACTTCCTCGCGGGTGGCCCCCATCCGCATCGCTGCCTGCATGTGATACCCGGTACAGTGCGGGCACTTGAGGGCCGCCCCCACTGCCATGCTGATCAGTTCCACGTACTTGGGATCGAGCGGGCTGGTCTGGGCCACGGTCCCCTTGTAGAGCAGGTGGGAGATGAGCACTTCGGGACGCTCGCCCATCCGCCTGAAGACCAGCGGAACTTTCCCGTATTCCACCTCGATTGCCTTCAGCCACTCGTCCGCCGTGACATCAGCGCCCTGCTTTACGATGAGCGCGAGTTTGTCCTCGAACTGTTCCCTGGTTGATTGTGCTGATACCTTTTTTGCCATCATATCACCGTGTTGGTCTCGGAGAAGGGCAGGACTTTGACAAGGATATAGTCCCGCATCCGCGAGGGCACAATCTCTGCCACATCCCCCAGCGTGATCCCGTCTTCGATCTCCATCCGCCGGAGTTCCGGTGCAAACGTATCGTAGGGCAGTTTCACCCGGAGCCCGGCCATCTGGACCGTGAGCGGGGTGGGGGAGGTCACGTCAAGGATCGCCGGTATCTTCTCCCGGATCAGGTTCATGAGCCGGGCAGGGGATACCGAGAGCGGGTCTTTTGCAATATCTTCGCGTTTCTTCTCCAGCACCCGGGTGATCTCGGCGATGATCTCGTCCAGCTTGTCCAGCTGGTCGGCCTCCTTGGTCCTGCGCATGAACCGCCCGACTCCGCCCACGTATCCTTCGACCGGGGGGTCGACGATCCGTACCAGCGTCCCCTTGTCCGGGCCGCCGCAGACCACGACCGGCACTTCTATCCCCCGCAGGAGAATGGGCATCTTGTGCTCAATGCAGTTCTCGAAGTTACCCATCAGGTAGACGGCGATGTCGTGCTCGTTGATCACGTCCCGCTCCTCGTCATTGAGCCCGGTGATCCTTTTGCCGGGCCCCCGGGCAAGGCTCACCATGTTGCTCTTGGCCCCGATGCGGCGTACGTACTCGGCGATGTCGCAGGACGGGTGGGGGAGGTGATGGATCTCCAGGCTCATGCTGACGATCGCAATCTCGGTTCCGACCAGCGGTGAATCGGTCACTTCACCGAAGATCGGGCGGGAGATCTCCCGGATCAGCTCGATATCGTCCCTGGGCACAAAGCACTGGAGCACCACTTCCTGGGCGAGCACGTGCTTCTGGACCACGTAGCCCCCGAGGTCTTCGATGAGGTCGATCACGATATCGTGCTGGTAGATGCCGCCCTTGTAGGTGACGGGAACCAGCGTCATGGCGTCTCTCCCATCAGGGCAAACTTCGCCTTCACCAGTTCGTCGATATTCTCGGCAAGCGTGTTCTCGCTCGCAACAAACGAGAACTTTCCGTTCTCGAAACGCTCGCTCCGGAGCCGGAAGCCTTCCGGTGCCACGCACCGGAGGGCGTAGATGAGATCCCGGTTTACCGATTCGCCGGGATGACCGATCACGACCTGTTCGAGTTCCCTGGGATCTGCCCTGGCATCGTAGAGGACAACCGTGAACCGGTCCGGCTGCTCGACCTTGTCCTTGCCAAACCGCTCCCAGAATATCTTCAGCATCGACGCGAGGTAGGTCTCGTCCGTGATAACGAGCGTCATCTTGCTGTCCTGCGGGTTGATGTTCGCGATATCCCCCACGCGGACAACCGTCGTGATCGGCTTGAGTACGCCGACGGCAATAAAGACCGGGATCTTCGGGTCGATGTAGACGTGGATCTTCTCGATCACCTTGAGGAGGTTGTGGTCGAGCAGGACGTCGTTGGTGATCTGCTTGTAGTACCCGGCGCCCACCGGCTCGGGGCATTCCACTTCAAAGTACTCAACGGCGAGCATCTAATCGTCCTGTATGAATCCTGATGCAAGGAGTGCAGATCCCACGGCACCGATATACTGCGAGTAGGGCGGCACGACAATCTTTGTCTGGAGGAGTTCACCCATGGCAAAGACGAGGCCTTCGATGAGCGACGTGCCCCCGACCATGATCACCGGCTCCTTGATATCCACTTCCTGCAGCTGCTGCTCGAAGACCTGCTCGGCCACACTGTGACAGGCCGCCGCCGCCACATCCTCGCGGGTGCTGCCGGCTGCAAGGGCATTGACCAGGCTCTGCGTGCCAAAGACGATACAGTAACTGTTCATCGGCACGCGCCCGCCCATGCCCTTCATGGAGAGCGGGCCGAGCTCGGTGATATCGACACCGAGCCGCTTTGCGGTCATCTCAAGGAACCGGCCGCTTGCCCCGGCACAGATCCCGCCCATCGTGAAAACCCCGGGGATACCGTCCATCACCGAGATCGCCTTGTTGTCCATACCGCCGATATCGATCACGGTGGCCGGGCCATGCTGGCGATCCGCGAGATAGACTGCCCCTTTGGAGTTGACCGTCAGTTCTTCCTGAATGAGATCCGCGTTGATATCTTTTCCCACGAGAAACCGGCCGTATCCCGTTGTCCCGACAGCCTGGATCTCCTCGCGGGTAACCCCCGCTTCGGCAAGGGCGTGGGCGATTACGTCCCGGGCACTTTTCAGGACTTCGGTTGTGGGCTGCCAGCCCGTGCCAATGATCTTGTTGTCCCGCATCACGACCGCTTTTGTCGTGGCAGATCCCGAGTCAAGGCCGAGCGTGAGGCCGCTCTGGGTCTCCCGGGCGAGCAGGGCACGGCGCCGGGCAATGGTGGTGAGGGCCTCCATCCGGGTGAGGAGGGTTCCGGCGGTCGTCCGCTCGGTAAACGAGTAACTGACCACCGGGAGCCGGGAGTGCTCGTTGATGTAGCGCCGGAGTTCGTTCCGGACAATGGCCGCTTCTGCACACCGGAAGCAGGTGGCGATGAAGACCGCGTCGGCTTCCACCCGCCCCTCCACGAGCGCAATCGCCCGGGCGATCGCGAGTTTTAAGTCCGGGCTCCTGACATCCAGCCCGAATTTTTCAAAATCGCGGCGGATGTCTTTTAAGGCAACATCCGGGTAGAAGATCTCGCCGCCGACTTCCCGGGCAGCTTCGTCGATCTCGTGCTGGATACCGGAATATTCCGGCCCGCAGGAGAGCTGGGCAATCCGTACCGGCTGCGTCATTTCGCAGCCCCCAGTTCCGTTAAGAACCGCTTGATCGCAGCCACGAATTTCACGCCCTCATCCTCATTCTTCGGGTAGTTCAGTTCGAGCCGGGGCATATCCTTCTGGTGGAGGAGGAACTTGACCAGCTCGTTGGTCCGGGCACATCCCATGCACCCGAACGCGAGATCGGCATCGTTGATGATGATCGCTGCCCCGGCCGCCTCGATCATCGGCCCGTAGAGCGACATCCGGCCCCTCACCCCGGCGGGGACTTCGACTGCCGCCCACTTCAGCCCTTTCTTGGGCTCTTCAGGAGTGATCTGGAGCGGGGGGGATTCAAGTCCTGCCGTCTGGACGCGTTCGCGGATGGCGGTAGCAGACGATAAGGGGGTGTGCCCGAAGCGTGCCACCATATCTGAGAGAATCAGGCTCGTTGCAGGGTAGATGAATACTTTTACCATTTCAGGACTCCTGTGCATCGATCAGTTTTTTGAGCCGGGAGATATCGAGCAACGGGTGTTCCAGCGGATTTGCCGGCGGAGGAACGGCTGTTGCATCTTTTTTGTTGAGTTCTTCAAGCCCGTGCGAGATGTAGGGAATGATCGTCATCTCGTACTCCATGCCGTTATACCCGGGGCGGGCCCCGCCGAGATTTGCCCGGCACCGGCGGGGATCGCCGGGAGGAAAGCCCCGGTCTTTCACAAAGATATGGTCGGGATCGATCTTCCGCAGCCCGGCAATGATCCGGTTGACTTCGTCTTCCCTCCCGTTGATGACAAGACCGAAACAGGTCTCTTTGATCATCGCCCCTTTTGAGATCTCGTAGGCGCGGATCGCAAGGTCAGCCGGTGTGAGATCAAACGATTCTATTACGACGTATTTCGTTACGCTGCCAACATGGACGGGGGTATATGGTGTCACGGCTTCACCTCACGGATATACACGGTCTCTTTCTCCCGCACTTTTTTGAGCTTGTCCGTATCGATCACGCGCCCGATGATATTGGTCCCTTCAAATGGTTCCGAAGTGGGGCCGAATTCTTTGCTGGCCGAGAGGCGAACCCCGACAAGCCCGGTACCTTTCCGGGAATCGTTGGTGATGGCAAGCGCAGCTGCCTCCGCTTCGTCCTTTGGGGTATTTTCCGGGTTGATCTTCAGGCCCGCAGGGATGATCGGCCTGAAGAGTACTACGTCATCGAACTTGAAAAAGACCGGCATCATGCCGGCATCGTGCTGGTGCAGCCCGGTAACCCGGCGGAACACATCGCAGCTGAGAGGTGCAGCCGCATCATCGAGCGCGATATCGATCACCTTCTCCAGCGGTGCCGTTGTCACTTTTACTGCCCGTTCATTGAGCACATCCAGGGTGGTGCCCGGTTCCTGGGACACCACGATCCGCCCGGCCTCCTGTTTATCGGCAGTAAGCGTCACGCCCCGGGCCGCAGCGATCTCCTGTACTTTATTGAACGGAAGGCCCAGCAGGTCGATGCGTGACGGTTCCACGCTGACGGCAAAAACATCGTGTTCTTTGGCGAGTTTTACCAGTTCGATGCCCTGCACCACCTGCCCGACTACGCTGTGCACGAGGCTTGCGGGAACATCTGACCGGTAGATATAGACCCCGCCCGCGGTTTTTCCGGTGGCCCGCACGGTCACGGTCCCCTCCCGGCGGGGGCGGCGGAACTCCCTGGGCACATCCTCGGTTCCTGCCAGCCGCTGGTCGAGGATATGGGTGCTTGTGGCCCGCCCGACCGTATACTTTCCTGCGTGGAGTGCAAGCAGCATATGCTCAACACTGCCGGCCGCTTCGGTAGTGATTTTTTCAGGACTATATCCCTGTGCCATGATCCGGACGCGGGTTACCACCTGCATCCCGTCTTCCAGCACAAGGCTCATGTCCGTTGTGGTGAACGAGCGGCTCGTATCAGCCCAGCTGATGACCGGTTCGATCCTGGTGATCCGGTCCCCGGGGGAAAAGCGGTCGAGCACGGCCCTGCCGCTCACGATCGTTCCTATCACTCCGCCACTCTCATCGGCCCCGTGGTCTGCGGCATGCCGGACCCGGGAGAAGATGAGGTAGGAGCGAGCCGGTTCATACCCCCCGCACCCGAGAATAACGTCCCCGCGATCATAGAGATGGGGTTTGCGCTGCGGGTGGATGCCGGAAGGAAAGGGCCCGAACGCGGTTGCGTACCGGTCCGTCCAGTGGAGCTTGAGCTGTTCGACGATGCCGGGGGATTCCAGAAAAACTGCGGCCTGCCCCTGGACTTCAATCGTGACCTCACCCGCCGTCGTGGTGATCGCAAGGCTGCTGGTTTTGGCCTGTTCTTTAATAGCCGGGCGGATGATCGCCACGCAACAGCCCTTCTCGTGATCGGAAAGGATCGAGGCAAGCGTGCTGCCCTCGCCGGTCTCCAGCCTCTTTCCATCGAGGTGGATGGTGGTCAATCGATCGCCTCACGCGGCTGGCTGGCTCATGACCTTGCGCTCTTCTTCGGTCAGGATCGCAAGCACATCCGCAGTCTTTCCGATCTGCACGATCCTGCCACCCCGCATCAGGGCGAGCCGGTCGCAGATGTCCCGCACGAACTCCATGTCATGCGAGACGACGATAAAAGTCTCGTCCATCTCCTCGCGGGCATGGAGGATCGAATGCTTCACATCGATCTTGGTGATGGGGTCCATAGTCCCGGTCGGCTCGTCGAGGATCACGATACGCGGCTCCCGGATCAGCACCTGTGCCAGTGCTACGCGATGGCGTTCCCCCTCGGAGAGCTGGGCGGGCATCCGGTTGAGGATCTCCTTGCTCTTTTCGTCCGTAAATCCGGCCATCTTGAGCGTGACCAGTGCCTTTCGCATGGCCAGTTCCTTGGGGAACTCAAGGCCGATGGCATCGGTCAGGTTGTCGAGAACAGTGCGGTGCGGGAAGAGGTCATATTCCTGGTGCAGGAGACCGATGTAGGGAGTCGCCCGTCCCCGCTGGTCGATCCCCGGCTTGGTCATATCGATCCATTCTTCACCGATGCGGATGTTTATCTCCCCGCTGGTGGGTTCGATAAGGCCGGCGATAATACCGGAGAGCGTGGTCTTTCCTGCCCCGCTCTTCCCGATAATGCCGAAGATCTCCTTGGTTGAGACATCAAACGTGACGCCGTTGACTGCTTTGACAACTCCCCGGTCAACCGAGATATAGCGCTTCACGAGATCCCGGGCCACCATGACATGTTCGCCCATCTCCGCTGCTTCAAACTGCTCGGTATCGTCACACCCTTTCATGAACTCGGCAATGACCTCTTTGGGCGATCCGAGTTTTGCAATGCTCCCGTCAATGAGAAGGATTGCACGGTTGGCCACATCCTCGATCACCTGCGAGAAGTGGGAGGTGACAACCATACCCATGTTATTGGCCTTTGCCGCCTCGATGAGCATAGCGTGGACGATCTTGGCCGTACCGGGATCGAGCGTGCCGGTCGGTTCATCGGCAAAAAGCATAAACGGGTCTTTTGCGAGCTGGCGGGCGAGCACCACCCGCTGCTTCTCACCCCCGGAAAGGTCACGGGCGATATGCATCATCCGGTGCGAGAGCCGTACCTGGTCGATGAGGTCAGCCGCCCGGTTGATCGCAAGTTCCTGCGGGTAATTGATATCATCGAGTGCATGAAGGACATTTTCAATAACGCGGTCATCGCCGTACAGGGCAAAGGTGCGCTGGAACATGATCGCGGTACGGCGCATCAGCCTGCGCCGCAGCTCCTCATCTTTCTCGTTCCAGAGGTCCACGTTCAGCGCAGAGAGTGTTGCGCCACAGTGGGGGCAGGGTTTGCCCGCTGAGCTCCCCACATCCATGTAGTCACAGCTTCTGCAGGCCGCCACGTGGAAGACAACGGTGCCGCTCGTGGGGGGCTGCTCCACACCGCGCATCAGGTGCATCAGCACGGTCTTACCGGCCCCGCTCCTGCCGATAATCCCGAGAATCTCTCCTTCTGCGATCTCAAAAGAAATATTCCTGAGTATCCTCTGGCCATCGAAATCCATGCAGAGGTTGTCGACCGTGATCAATGGAGCCTTCATAATTCCCTTGTATCTAATGTTGTACTGGTGTCATATTACCTTTTATATGCTGCACCACGGCAGTCACGATCGCAAATTATCCGGCAGTCTTCTGCAATGTGAGCAGTTCCTGCACAATGGGCAGCACAGCGCCGACATCCTTTACAACATAATCTGCGGCAGCATAGAGTTCCTCAGGCCTGTCGCCCGCCTGCTGGATGGTGAGAATGGCAATATCAGCCTTCCGCATGGCACCGAGATCATTGATCCCGTCACCCACCATCAGCACTCGGTCATATTCCTGCTGCAGGTCACTGACAATCTGCGCTTTGACCGTAGGTGTGGCAACACCGTAGACGCGGTCGCGGGGGATGCCGAGATGGTCTGCCATCTTCTCCAGTTTTGTCACCCGGTCTCCTGATGCAATGAACGTCGGGACGCCCATCCGGTGCAGGGCAGTGATCGTCTCTTTTGCCCCGTCAAACGGCCAGCCGCCCGCCGTGATGGCAAACTCGACGGCCCCGAGCGCCATGTTGATGATCGCCCCGCTGTTCAGGGTAACCACCTCTTCTGCCTTGCAGACCGTCCAGACATTGCGGATGCATTCCTGTAAGTCGCCCACCCGTGCCCGCTTATCCGTGTAGAGGATATCGCCGATCTCTTCTGCGGTCGTGATCTTGCGGGTGCAGCTCACCCCAAAGCCCATCTTGTGCCGGACGAGATATTCGGAAAGGAGCGTATCAGCGGGTGTACTGATCATCTCCTTCGAGTGCACGGGCAGCACGACAAGGACACGGTCCGGTGAACTGAAGGTGAGCGTGGTTGTCTCGATACCCGGCAGCAGTTTTTTGTGGCAGATATCCTTTGCCACCCGGTAAGTATTGAGGAGCGTTCCTGCACTGTCAAAGACTACGGCTACGGACATGGGGCACCCGGTAATAAACTTATATGTACTTCACGTTGCCATTGAATCAATGAAGCTTAATGTTTCCTACTGAAACCGCAGAGAAGATAAAATGCATGGAGATCCGCGGTGCGGGCAGGATAGCGCGTGCCGCAGCCGAAGCCCTGAAAAACGAGGCTCTCCGCTCAAAAGCATCGATCACCGCTGCATTTACCGGTGAGATGGAACGGGCCGCCGCACTGCTGGTTGCAACCCGGCCAACGGCGGTCTCACTCCCGAACGCGGTGCATATCGTGATGACCGGTATCGGAGAGGCTAAAACTGCGGACGAAGCGCGGGCAGGAATTGTCCAGCGGGCAGATGCGTTCATCCAGTCATCCCAGCATGCGGTGGAGAAGATCGCAGAGTTCGGCGCCCGGCATATCCGGGATGGCGACACGATCCTTACCCACTGCAACTCCGAAGTTGCGCTCGGATGCATCATCGAAGCGCACCGGAGCGGGAAGGAGATCGAGGTCTTTGCCACCGAAGTGCGCCCGAGAAACCAGGGACTCATCACCATCCGGACCCTCAATGATGCGGGGATTAAAACGAATTTTATCGTCGATTCCGCAGTGCGATCGTTCATCCATGATATCGATCTCGTCATTGTCGGCGCCGATGCGGTGACCGTGAACGGAGCGGTGGTGAACAAGATCGGGACTTCGCAGGTCGCGCACTCGGCCCATGAAGCGCGGGTGAACGTGCTCGTGGCTGCCGAGACGTACAAGTTTGCGCCCCGCACGATCATCGGCGAAATGATCCAGATCGAAGAGAGAGAAGCTGGCGAGGTGCTGCCGGATGAGATTGCGCGGACACTGCCGCATGTGACCGTCCGCAACCCGGCTTTTGATGTCACCCCGGCGGAGTTCATCGATATCATCGTGACCGAGCAGGGTGCAATTCCCCCCCAGATGGCGTACGTGATCATCAAGGAGTATCTTGGCTGGGATATCGGGGAATTCAATAAAGGTTTTGAAATTCATACCGGACATAACGAGTAGCAGCTGATAACCGCACAACGAAGGAGAGCGAAAAACCATGGAGATACCATTCACCAAATTACAGGGCAATGGCAATGATTTTGTACTGATCGACGAATACGAAAAGACGATCATTCCCGATGATATGAAAGCCCGGTTCGCAGCAACCTACTGCGACCGCAGGTTCGGGATCGGTGCCGACGGGGTCCTGTACCTGATGAAAACCGCAACCGGCAGCCTGCGGATGCGGATCCTCCAGCCGGACGAGAGCGAAGCCGAGATGTGCGGCAATGGCATCCGCTGCCTGGCAAAATATGCGTTTGATGCCGGCTATGCCAAAGGTTCCTGCACGGTAGAAACCCTTGCAGGTCCCGTGGGTGTCGAGATGGCATACCGTGATGACACCTTCGTTGCCACCATCAGCATGCCCACGCCGAAATTTAAGCGGCCGGATATCCCGGCAACCGGAGAAGGGGAATACAAGGAACATATCGGTGTTTTCGATGTCTATGCAGCCAACACCGGTGTCCCGCATGCCGTAGTGCTCGTGGATGATGTGGAGAGCGTGAACGTAGAAGCGCTTGCACCCCCCATCCGCCACCATGACTCGTTTACCCGGGGGGCGAACGTAAATTTCGTCCAGAAGACCGGTGAGGACAGCATCCGCATCCGCACGTTCGAGCGCGGGGTTGAAGGCGAGACGCTCTCCTGCGGCACCGGGGCAACGGCTGCTGCGGCAGTTATCCACCACCTCGGGCTGGTGGGAGAAACCGTGAAGGTGGAGACCGAGGGCGGACCGCTGGTCATTTACTTAAAAGACGGCGCAAAGATGGAAGGCCCGGCTGAGACGGTCTTTTCCGGGAAAATTTCCTATTAATTTTTCTCATCCCCAATAAGAGAATCCCTCGCCCGGCACGATAAGGCGCGTCTCTGGCAATTCCTGCGTCTTTTCACCTTGTGCCTGGCAAACAGCAGCCATCTTGTTATCTGGCTTTCTGCGGCCGGTATTATTGACGATGCGGGAAGAGACAATCAGACCGGCAGTATATCTCTTTGGACTCTCGTTACACGGGATTACTCTATCCGATCGGATATTTCCCGGAAAACAACCTGGATTGCCGGAAGACCCTCGTCGATAAAACAGGTGGCCATGACTTCTACATTCACGGCCCTGCCATCAAGGCGGAGAAATTTTTCCCGGATAAGGGGCAGGGTCACGGTTTCGGCATTTTTTAGCGATGCTACCCGTTTCTCTACGATATTCCGGGAATCCCGGTGGATAAAATCAAAAATGGATCGCCCGATAAGGTCTTCTGGTGAATGTGCACCTGCATTGGCAACGGCAGTATTGTTTGCATAGGTGATCTTCCCCTCTTTGTGGATGATAACCGCGTCAAAGGATTGTTCGAGCAGACGCCGGTATCGTTCCTCGCTGGAACGGAGCGCGTCTTCTTTTACCTTGCGTTCCGTGATATCCTCATAGGTGCCAAGCACCCCGATCACGTCCCCGTTTTTGTTGCGCAGGGGTACCTTGCTCGTCCGAAGCCAGGATCTGCTGCCATCCGGCTTGATCTGGATTTCCTCGTAATTAAGCTTGGGCAGGCCGGTCTCCATAACCGTCCGGTCATCCGCACGGTACCGATCGGCTGTTGCTGCATAGGCAGTATCGTAATCGTTTTTTCCGACAAGTTCTCCCGGGTCGGCATAGCCGGCGTCAAGGGCAAGGGCCTGATTGGCACCAAGATACACCGAATCCCGATCTTTCCAGAATACCCTCACCGGAATTGTATCCAGCACCAGCTGGAGCATCTGACGGGAGTTGAACAGTTTTTCCTCAGCCTGCTTACGGTCAGTGATATCCCGTAACGTTACCATTACTGCAGGTTTACCGTCAATGAATGTCTGTACCCCCCTGCCCTCAACCATCACCGGTGTACCATCGAGCCGGATCATCTGTAATTCGGTTTGGGGTGATGGTTCCCCGTCCAGGTCCTTCTGGATATTTTCCTTAATAATCCCGTGGAAAGCGGGATCGATAAAATCAAGGATGAATTTACCGGTTAATTCGCCAGGAATTGAAGCGCCAAGGAGTTTTAGCGCTGCAGGGTTCACGTAAATAATCTTACCGTCACGGTGAAGGATAACCGCATCCGGTGACATTTCCACGAGTTTGCGGAACCGCTCTTCACTCTCGCGCAATGCGCACTCATTCTGTCGTATCTCAGTGACCTCTTCAAGAAGAACCGAGACTCCTTTACGCCCGTCATTAAAAACAATGGGAGATATATGGCAGGAAAAAATTCGCTTCCCGTTGTTCAGCGTGAGGGTATTGCGCCACTCTTTTCCCAGGATTCCCTCTTTAAGATGGTTGATAAAATGTTCCAGGTCATCGTCAAAGATTGTTGCCGCTGCCGTATATTCGATATTTTTCCCCAGCAGTTCTGCTGACGGGACTCCCAGCATTTTTAAGAAAGGCTCATTGGCAAAAATGATGCGCAGGCCACTGTCCAGCTGCATGACGAGATCGGAAGAGATCGAGAGCATGGCAGAGTCCGGGACCCGCTGCGAGGCAGTATAGATCTTCGCCATGCCGAAATGGCGCATCTCCACCTGGCCGGAGATGAGAAAGCGTTCCAGGTACCGCCCGGCCGTGTTCCGGTTTATACCGGTTTTTTTAACGATATCCGTTATACTGAGTCCCTGGGGATTTTTCTTTAAAAGATCGAGTATTTTGGTGGTATTTTCCCTGATCAATGCCATTGGTCTATTATTATTTGCTGCGTTCAGATATAATGTTTACAATTTTTCTCTTTTCGCTTTTTTTTTAAAAAACAACCCATAATCAACCAACATATCATTGCATTAACTTCTATCAAAAATGGTGAATCTGTCGACGAAGCAGAAAATGAATACACGCGAAAAAATCAACGTGAATATCGGACTCGAAAACTAAAAGAACAGAGAAATCGAATGAATTAATTGATAAAATAAATGTATCTCAAAAAAAAAGGGACGATTAAGCCATTGGGAACGGGCTATTGCATCATCGAGTGTGACAATATTGACATCACTCTTCCCGAAAATAAAGAATTAATTGAAAAGATTGTCTCTGATGCAAAAAAAATTCGTGGAGAAGTTATCTCACTATCTTTAGATATAGAATACTACTTAAATGAAATTATTGGATTTTTTTTTATCGGCGATAATCGAAAACAAATGGAAATGTTTAATGAGTGTATTCTTCAAAAGGAATTTTTTACTTTTGGAGAGAAATTAAAAGTTTTAAATTTTCTTTTAACAAATAATTCAGAAAAGTTTCATCTGGAGTCAGCAAAAAAGCGAAGGGAGATTATTACAACAATAAGGAAAGTAATGGAATATCGCAATAAATTTGCACATGAAGATATTGTTATTAATTTTAAAGAAAGAAAAGCATTTATTCTTGATAACAAAGGCGAAAATCTATTATCTCCGAAAAGTGTTCTCGATTGGTACCAAAAAATATGTGATCTTACACTAGTTCACATATCTTTATACTCTAATTTAGTAAGTGAGACCTACAAAGAATCTCTTAATGAAGAGAAAAATTGATTTTTTACGATCAAAAGTGTATTATTAATAGGAATTTTCATCATTTTTACAGTCAATAGTGTGTTATTAAAAAAAAATTAAAAAAAAGAATGTGTCCCGGTGTCGCCGGCCCCGATCATTTTGCCGCGATACCCTCTTCCACAATCTCGAACTCAAACGATGCTCCCTCGGGCTGGGAACGGTGTTTGACCAGCCGGGCCCGGCGGCGCTTCGGAGTATCCGTCTTTTCGATACGGACAATAATTTTTGAGAGGTGCTCAAGCGCAAATCCTCCAAGGCCGTACCAGGTGTTTTTTCCGGTATCCATGTACACCTGGTTGGTGATGATCACCGGCATGCCGTAGCGCTTGGCATACCCCAGCAGGTGGATCATCTGTTTGGTGAGGACCTGGATCGCATCCCGGCCTTTTTCAAGATCGGTGCGGTAGAGTGCCGTGGCAGAGTCCATGACCAGCAGTCCCACCTTTTGCGTCTTTAGGATCTTTTCTGCTTCTGCGATCATCTGGCCCTGGTGTTCGAAATCAATGGGCTCGAAGAGAAAGAGCCGGTCAGCGATCTTCTCGGTGTCCGCTCCCGCAATCTGCCGGAACCGCTCGATCGAGAAACCTTCGGAGTCGATGTATACGACTGCCTGGCCGGCCCGGAGTGCAGCGACTGCAGCGATGGTGCAGAGCGTACTTTTCCCGCTTGCCGGCTCCCCATAGAGCTGGATGACCGTCCGCACTTCGAGCCCGCCACCCAGCAGTTTGTCGAATGCTGCATTCCCGCTGGTCTGTTTATCGGTCTTCATGGGTCACCGGAGCCGCGTGCCTGCCGCCGGGATTTCCAGCCCGCCTCTTCGATTGCCCGGAGCACATCCCTGACCGGGATGTTCAGCTCGCAGGCCCAGTCGCGGGCAGGGTCGAACTCGGCCTTGAGCGTGTAGACGGTTCCGTGCATCCACCCGCACTTGACCGGCATCTTCCTCTGTACTCCTGCGATAACGACATCAATCTCCTCTATGGTGCGCTCAGCGATGAAGCGGTGGACGGCCGGGATGCAGCGGATACCCAGCGTCCCGAGCTCGCGTGCCATCAGCTCGGCAAGCGCAGCACTCGTCTCTTTGCAGCAGATGACCCGGATGAGATACCCGGGTCTCCCCTTCTTCATGATCACCGGCATGGCGCTTGCATCCCGTGCGCCGGCCTCCATGAACCGGGCGATCGCGTGGGCAATCACCTCGCCGCTCACGTCATCCACATTGGTCTCGAGAAGGTCAACGGTGTCCTGCTCCAGGTCTGCTGCCTCTGTGGCCGGCTGGACGATCATGGCCCGCAGGACATTGGGGGCATGATGAGGATCGCGGGTTCCCGCACCGTATCCTACCGCGAGGATGGTATATGCACGGGGATCGGGAACGGTCATCGTGGCAAATTCTGCGAGAAGTGCAGCACCGGTGGGCGTGCAGAGCTCACCCATATGGTTACCGGCAACAGCGGGAAGGCCGGCGGCTTTCAGGATCAGGGCCGTAGCCGGTGCCGGGATGGGAAACGTACCATGCGACCCGGTAGCAGTTCCGTGGCCTACGGTGATGGGGAGGATTCTGACACCATCTAAGGAGAGCGAGTGCAGGGCCGTGCAGGCGCCGATAATATCGGCGATCGCGTCATCAGCCCCGACCTCGTGGAAATGGGCATGGGCGCCGTGGACTTCTTCTTCGGCTGCACGGATCCGTTCGAAGACCCGGCGGGCCATCGCAAGCGCCGGAGCCGGCACGTCTCTGACTGCGGTATCGATCCGCTGCATCACTTCAGGAAACGTACGGTGGACCGGTGTGGCGTGAGTATCCACTCGGGCAGCCCGGATGCCGGCCCTTGTCACGGTCGAGATTTCGGGTTCTGCCACCACCGTTTTCATCGCCCGCACGACAAGCTGGCGGTCAGCCCCGCAGTCGAGCAGTGCGGCTGTGATCATGTCGCCTGCCGCGCCGTGGAACGGATCGAAAATGAGGATACGCATTTACAGTACCTATAAATCCCTGCGTATATGACCTTTAAGGTAATGCCTGAAGTGCAATTGAGAGTGGATTCCGCGTATCCCGGCGATCAGGGTGGCGGGAAGGCACGGCTCGATCCCGAGACGATGCTGCTGTTGAAGATCTCGCCCGGAGATCTGGTTGCAATTGAGGGGAAGCGCCGGACGGTGGCCAAGGTCTGGAGGTCTCTTGTCGAGGACTGGAACCAGCGCAAGATCCGGATCGATAATTTTACCCGGCAGAATGCCGGTGTTGCCATTGGCGATACGGTCAAGGTCATTAAAATATCGGAGGAAGTCGAAGCCAAACGGATAGTGCTTGCACCCCCGGAAGACCTGCCGAAGAAAATACCGATAGCAAATAACCCGCACGTGGTCAACGGCCTGATCGATTTTCCCGTGACCATCAACGATTCCGTGCCGATCATGCTGGGGCTCCCCTTTATCCAGCCCCAGATCGTGGCGTTCAAGGTCGTGGAGATCGAGCCGGAAGAAGCGGTCATCATCACGAAGAATACCTCGATTGAGTTCTCAGACAAACCCGCGGCCGGCTTTGAGGGCATAAAAAGGTTCTCGTACGAGGATATCGGTGGCCTGAAAGACGAGCTCCAGCGGCTCCGCGAGACGATCGAGCTCCCGCTCCGGCACCCGGAACTCTTCCAGAAGCTCGGCATTGAGCCCCCCAAGGGCGTGCTCCTCTACGGTCCGCCCGGAACGGGAAAGACCCTGATCGCAAAGGCCGTGGCAAGCGAGAGCGGTGCGCACTTCATCTCGATTGCCGGCCCCGAGGTCATCTCGAAATATTACGGAGAGAGCGAGCAGCGGCTCCGCGAGGTCTTTGAAGAGGCGCGGGAGAATGCCCCTTCGATCATCTTCATCGATGAACTGGACTCCATCGCACCCCGTCGCGAGGAAGTGACCGGGGAAGTCGAGCGCCGGGTCGTGGCCCAGCTCCTCACCATGATGGACGGGCTCGAGGAACGCGGGCAGGTGGTCGTGATCGGTGCAACAAACCGCGTGGATGCGATCGATGCAGCGCTCCGCCGGCCCGGGCGGTTTGACCGGGAGATCGAGATTGGGGTGCCGGGAGAACCGGACCGGATCGATATCCTGAAGATCCACAGCCGGGGCATGCCCTTATCGGAGGATGTGAGCCTTGAAGTCCTCGCCCAGCAGACGCACGGGTTTGTCGGCGCAGACCTTGCGGCTCTTGCCCGTGAGGCAGCCATCCGTGCCCTGCGCCGGTATTTGCCGGACCTGGACCTCGATGCCGAGGAGATCCCGCAGGAGATTCTCGATACGCTCAAGGTGTACTCCAGCGACTTCCGCAGCGCCCAGCGCGATGTGGGACCGAGCGCGATGCGGGAAGTGATGCTCGAAGTCTCGCACGTGAAGTGGCAGAACGTCGGGGGCCTCGACTCGGCCAAGACCGAAGTGCGGGAAGCAGTCGAGCTCCCGCTCACCGACCGGCAGAAGTTCGAAGACCTGGGTATCCAGCCCCCGCGTGGCATCCTGCTCTACGGTCCGCCGGGAACGGGAAAGACCCTGATCGCAAAGGCAGTCGCGTCCGAGAGCGGCGCGAACTTCATCCCGGTCCGGGGACCCCAGCTCTTATCCAAGTGGGTGGGCGAGAGCGAGCGGGCGGTCCGCGAGGTTTTCAAGAAGGCCCGGCAGGTTGCGCCGTCCATCATCTTCTTCGATGAGATCGATGCGCTTGCACCGGCCCGGGGCTCGAACAGCGATTCGCACGTAAGCGACAATGTGCTCAACCAGATTCTCACCGAGATGGACGGCCTTGAGGAGCTCAAGGATGTCGTGGTCATGGGCGCAACGAACCGCCCCGACATCGTGGACCCGGCCCTGCTCCGTGCAGGACGCTTCGACCGGCTCGTGTATATCGGTGAGCCCACGCTGGAGGACCGGAAGAAGATCATCGGCATCCACACCCGCTTCATGCCGCTCGAAGGCTCGGCGCTCGAAGAGATTGTCGGGCTCTGCCAGAAATACAATGAAGAAGCGATTGCCGAACTGGTCGAGAAGCTCGGGAAGGACAAGACAGTCACCGCTGAAGAGATGAAGGCCGCCATCACTCCTGCCGCAGACGATGCTGCCGGCATTCCTGCCGGAACCCGGCGCAGGCGGCTTATCGAGCTGATGGCGGAGAAGAATCTCGCCTTCACCGATCCCGCCCGGGAGACGCTGGCGGCGAACCTGGCGGCAATCACGGAAGGGTTCGTGGGCTCGGACCTTGAATCGATCTGCCGCGAGGCGGGGATGCTGGCGCTGCGGGAGAATGCAACGGCTGTTGCGACGCGACACTTTGAGGAAGCGCAGAAGAAGGTGCACCCGATGATGAACGAGCGTCTCCGGGAATATTACACAAGAATCCAGCAGCACTTCAAGGGCGGGTTGCCGAAGCAGGTGCAGCCGCCGGAATATCAGTAAAATCTTTAAAAAAAATCCCGGCAGGGGAATCTCCCCTCTGCCCGTGTTCCTATCGCATTACTTCGGGCTGGTGCCCCGGTCTTCCATGTGGTCGAGGACCCGGTCCCATACGACAAGAAGCCCGGGGATGATCATGTAGGCGAGCAGTGAAGGATCCATCGCGTTTGTCGCAAAAATGCAATAATTCTGCAAAATAAAAAAAAGATCTATTAAAGTAAAAGATAATTCACAGATTAGTCAATGAAATTACCATTTTTTTTCCTGGTTTTCCTTGTTGTGGTAATAACATATCCGGTATCCGCCCTCCACCTGTCATCGTCTACCGTTGATCCATGGGGACCTGTTACTCCCGGCACACCAGTCACTGCAAATTTTGAGATTGATGCAACGAATTTCCTGCTGCGTGATGATCTCCAGTTTTTTACTCAGCTGGAGAATCAGACCTGGACATACACGATCATTGTGGGAGGCATCGAGTCACCCAAACCCTCACAAGAGGGTCGGGTCTTCACAATACCCGGATCTGAACTCGGATCTGTTGGATATGAGTCACCGTATGAGAAAGTTCCGGCTCCAACAGTCTCTGTACGTTGTACCCTTACGGGGACAGCTCCCGGGGTGAAGCAAACAACGTCGAAGATACTATTTCTTGTGCAGGTGCTTGATTCATACTCGCGATGTCTGACGACTCCCCGTATTGAACGCACCGTAATCGTGATTGCCCAGGATGCTGTCCCTACCCCCTTCCCGGCAAAGCTTTCGGATGCAGTGACACCGGTTACACCGGCTCCTGCTATGGGGAACTCAGGGAATATTTCACCAGGAACCCGGTCTACGGAAAGGACACCGGTAAAATCAGAAAATCGATGGTCAGAAGAACAGGATAAAAAACAGGCTGATCAAAACAGTTCTCTGGACCAGATCATCCAGATGTTCAAGAATTTTTTCGGGATGACATCCTGATACTATGGGGATCGCTGGTCATTTTTTAGATACGGGATCAAATGCAGTCATAATTTTAAAAACAATTCCATTTGACTGCTCCCTAAATATCATTCAAGTTATTTCCCTTATTCATTTTCTCCGACGTGATCGCACCATCTGGCACCAATGTCCCTTCCCATCGCATTTCTCCTCTCAAATGACCTGAAATGGGGTGGCAGAAAACACAGACCAACCGGAGCCCGCTAAATTGCACGGTCGAATTCTGTTTTAAACACGTATTTTCGAAAAATAATCGATTAAATTGATATTTTCTGTGAGCGTTGGCACCTTTTCCATTGGAGCCGGAAAATGGATACAAAAAAGGGCAAACGGAGCCCGCAACGGGCCCGGAATAGATCATCTCCGGACCTGAACAATGGCCCGGAGTCCCACTCTGTCCGACATGAAACGGACCCCCTGTTTATGCAAATACTCCAGGAGTTTTCGATTAAACAGGGCCTCATTTTCACAATAACGGAGTCCATTTTGGCGAGTTACGGAAATCAGAGCCCGTAAAATGCCCGGAACAGGGGGTTTTTCGATCGGAGTTAACCCGGTTTTTGTGAGTGGGGGAAAATGCCACAATCCTGGAGATCTGGCTAAAAGTATTCATGCGATTTCGGCAAAAGCAAATCTGTTTTTTGTTTTGCGTAGCAGTACCGGAAAAACCGCATAATACTATTTTTATGTGGCGGCATCTAACAACCGGACTAAGATGCATGTATAGAATACCATGAACTCAGGACTGCCAGCGATGAAATATCAGGAATCTGAAATGATAGAGCTCAAAGCTTCCCTTGCTGAGCTGGATGCCGCTCTTGTCGATATCTGCGCATTACTGAATCACCGGGGCGGCAAACTTTACTTTGGTGTGAAACCTGATGGTTGTGTTATCGGGCTCACCGTCGCCGATTCCACATTCCTGAAGGTTTCCCAGAAAGTACGGCAGAAACTCAAACCCGAGATCATACCGGAAATTAAGGAGCGGGCTGATGGTGGCAAATCTATCATTGAAGTGATCATCAGCGAGGGTACTCACAAGCCCTATTTTGTTGACGGGGTTGCATACATCCGAAGCGGCAGCGAGAGCGTGAAGATGCCTCCGGATGTACTTTCCCGCCTTATTATGGAGCAGCATGGATATGCCTGGGACCGTGACATCTGTGCGGGCGCCAGCTTGCATGATATCGATCCCGCTCTTGTGAAATCTTACCTATCCAGGGCCTTGCAGGTCCGGCATATCGATCTCGACCCGGACACGCCAGTAGAGACCGCTCTTGAATCGCTCGAACTACTCAAAGAGGGAAGACTTACCAATGCCGCGATCCTTCTCTTTGGCAGGAATCCGCAGAAGTTTGTTGATCAGGCAGAGATCCGCTGCGCAAAATTCCGGGGCGATGATGTTACCCAGCCATACTCGAACATGAAGGTCATCCGTGGTGCGATTGTTGCCCAGATTGATCAGACCGAACAGTTCATCCGGGACAATATCGCAAAAGCCGCATGGATCCCAAAGGAAAAATTCGAGCGGGAAGAGTCCTGGGAGTATCCGCCGGATGCCTTCCGCGAGGCGGTCATCAACGCGGTCTGCCACCGGGACTACCAGTCATCGGGGAACGTGCAGGTCAGCATCTTTTCAAACTCGCTGGAGATTCTCAATCCCGGGCTCCTACCGTCAACGCTCACTATCGAATCGCTGAAACGGCGGCACAGTTCGAAGCCGAGGAACCGGCTCATAGCAGAGACGCTCTTTAAGATCAAGTACATCGAAAAGTTTGGCTCCGGCACGACAAAGATGATCCGTGTCTGCCGGGAGCGTGGGGTGCCGGAACCGGAGTTTTTAGAGCAGGACGAGGATTTCATGGTGACGTTCCGGCGCTCTTCTGTGAATGTTCTTCTCGATCAGCCTCAGCTGTTGAACGAGCGGCAGAAGCAGGCGATTGAGTACCTGAAGATTCATGAATCGATCACGACTCTGGAATACGTGAACCACATCCGCTGCCACGAACGGACGGCACGCAAGGATCTGGCGGAACTGATAAGGCTCAATGTGGTTGTTAAGGTGGGAATGGGGAAGCTTACCCGGTATGTCATCCATGCCGGCTTCCGTTATTTTCCCGTAGCGGATGGGTCCCGGTAAGCGAAATTTTTTTCGTGAAAATGGAATTTTCTTTGAGTTTTTAAGAAATAAGGTATAACCTGCCTTTAATTTGAGGCCCGCCCGGCATTCCGGCATGGTTCCGGCACGTTCCGGCATAATAAGAAGGGCCTGTCATTGACACTGTGCGATGGATTGAGCCTTTTTAGAAGAACGACGGCAGAATTCTTGAGATCGTTCCGGCATGGTTCCGGCACGAGTCCGGTATTATGCCGATTCGATCATCACGGTTTTCAGGCTGGCTGCGGGAACCCGCTCCGATATCCTGAGAAGCTCTATCCCGACAAGATTATTCTGGTCGTCATAATCCAGGATCACACCGGGCTTCACCTCTTCCGAGTCATGGATACGGGCATCGGAAAGGCGCATATACAGCGCATCGGCCTCTTTGTCAACGGTCACTTTCATGGCTGCACTCTCCTGTCAAAGAACACCGTGATCACCCGCAGAAATTGGACTCCCTCATTTCCTCGCTTCTTCGCTTTTGATGATATGCCGGATCTCTTTCTTCAGACCGGGAAGTTTGTTTGTAGCATTGTCCCAGAGAATCGTATCTTTGATACCGAAATAAACGTGGGTGATGACGTCGCGGAACCCGGCAATCTTCTTCCAGTCCGTATCAGGGTATCGCTCCTTGAGCTCGTCCGGGAGTTTCTTTATGGCTTCGCCGATCACCTGAAAATTCCTGATTACTGCGTCCCTGCGCCGGCGATCCCCGGAAAATTCTTCGCATGATATCCCGGTGGTGTCCTCTTCAATATTACCGATCGATTCAAGGATATCATCGAGGCACTGGAGTGCGGTTCTACGCATACACGACCTCGCCGAGAATATAGGGTTTCAGCCGTTTTTTGATCGCACCTTTCATGATGAGATCAACCTTGCGCCCGAAGAGATCTTCGAGATAGAATTTACAATCCATATAGTTGTCGAATGTCTCTTGTCCCCTGCGGAAGGATACGAGGACATCCACATCGCTCTCTGGTCGCTCTTCTCCCCGTATGAATGAGCCAAAAATGCCGATTGCTGCAATACCGAACCGCTTCTTCAGTTCAGGTTCGTGTTGACGGAGGAGACTGAGTGCATCCATAGTTTCTGTACGTGAGAGTTTGTGTGTTCCTTACTATTAATGCATTGACGGTACCCGGTTTTATCAGGAATACTGATTTTTTACGCCTACGAGCCCTGAGAACTTCTAAAACGGGGGTCAAGGGGGCGCCCCCCGTGGGATGCCTCCCCCTCTGGGGGAGAGAGAGGTTCACCATCGCTTCTGTCGCAAAAGGAATCGATTGCCCCGGATAATTTTTTCAAACGCAATCGTGATCGCGGCAAATTTTTTTAATAGCCCGGTCAAAATTTTATCTCGTTCCGATTAAAAAATAAAAAACAAAGTCCATTAAAAATCTGCAATCGAAATCCGGTCACCGCACACGAGAGCCGGACTCACACCGCCGCGTCCTGTTTCTCCTTTGCTTTCTTCTTCTTCCGTTCAAGAATACTCTTGACCTTCTTTAACCGGAACAGGTCCTCGCGTTCCCGCTCCTCGATCGCGTTCTTGATGTACTTCGCCTGGCTCTTGAGCTCGGGGATCAGGATCTGTTCCAGTGCATTGACCCGCCGGCGGTTCATCTGGATCTCTGCCCCCAGCCGCCGCATGGCAGTCTCGGTCTCGGCAAGCTGGATAAGCAGATCCAGTTCCGCTTCAAACCGCTCGGCAGTCTCATCTATTCTCCCGCTCGTGGAGATGATCCCGTACCCCCGTTCCAGCATGCTCTTGGATATGCGTTTCTTCTCAATCACGGGAACCGGGACACCCATGATGTTCTTTCCCGTAATATCAACCGTAATTGATCTTCGCGTAGCAAACGAAGCCGACTTGAGCGTGACCGGATCATCGACTGCCTGTGCGATCATCAGGGCGAGATCTGCTTCCCTGGAGATCAGTTCCAGTTCATCGCGTGAGTTCGATACCGTGTTGAGGATCTTGAAAAACTCCTGGATGAGCGCATCCATCTTCTCCCGCAGGAGGTCCCTGCCCTGCTCTGCAAGCTTGATCTGGGATTTCTTCCGCATCAGCTCCATCCGGGTAGGCTTGACCTGCTCCATATCAGCCTCCGCCCGTTTCCTGGTGCTGGGGGTGGTATTTTTTGATATATTCCCGTTTGATCCGCTTGAGCTCGTCCTCGGGAAGCATGGCAAACAGGTCCCACGCGATCCTGAATGTCTCTTCGATCGACCGGTCGTCATCTCCCTGCGAGATGAACTGTTTCTCAAACCCGTCTGCTAACTTCAGATATTTTTTATCCAGTTCGGTCAGGGCTTCCTCCCCGACGATTGCGACGAGCCGGCGCAGGTCACGGCCGTATGCATAGGAGGCGTACAGCTGGTCAGCAACCCCCCGGTGATCTTCGCGGGTCTTGCCGGGACCGATCCCTAAGTTCATGAGCCGGGAGAGGCAGGGGAGGGCATCAACCGGCGGATCTGCACCCCGGCGGAAGAGATCCCGGGACAAGACGATCTGCCCCTCGGTGATATAGCCGGTGAGATCGGGTACCGGGTGGGTGATATCATCGTCCGGCATCGTCAGGATCGGGAGCTGGGTGATCGACCCGCTCTTTCCTTTCAGCCTGCCGGCCCGCTCGTAAATCGAGGAGAGATCCGTATACATGTAGCCGGGATAGCCCCGCCGGCCGGGCACTTCTTCCCGGGCAGTTGAGATCTCCCGGAGGGCTTCGCAGTAGTTGATCATGTCGGTAAGGATCACGAGCACGTGCAGGTTGTGGGTGAACGCGAGGAACTCTGCAACCGTCAGCCCGCATCGCGGGGCTGCAAGCCGCTCCACCGTGGGATCATCGGCGAGATTCATGAAAAAGACCACCCGTTCGAGCGCTCCCGTCCGCTCAAAGTCCCGCATGAAGAAGGATGCCTCCTTGTGGGTGATGCCCATCGCAACAAAGACCACGGCAAACTTCTCGCCCTCACCCCGGACTTTTGCCTGCCGTGCGATCTGGGCTGCAAGTTTGCTTGCCGGAAGGCCGGAGCCGGAGAAGATCGGCAGTTTTTGTCCCCGTACAAGCGTGTTGAGCCCGTCAATGGCCGACATGCCGGTCTGGATAAAGTCCGCCGGTTTGTCCCGCGCGGAGGGGTTGATGGGCGTGCCGGCGATATCGAGAACCGCCTCCGGTATGATCTCCGGCCCGCCGTCCCGGGCTTTTCCCACTCCGCTGAACACCCGGCCCAGCATATCCAGAGAGACATTGATCCGTGCGGGTTCACCGGTGAACCGGACGGTGGTTGCCGTTGTGTCAATGCCCCGGGTACCTTCATACACCTGGATGACCGCATGATCTTCGGAGATGTCGAGCACCTGCCCGGTCCGTTCCTCCCCATCCCGCAGGGTGATCCGGACGATCTCGCCAAACGATGCACCTTTGACACTATTGACAAAGATGAGGGGACCCGAGACATAATCGATCGTCTTGTACTCTTTTGTTACCAGCGAAACGGGCTTCATCGTTCCACCTCCAGAGACATCAGCTGCTTATCGATTTCACCAATCATGTCCCGGATAAGGTTGATCTCCTGGATCTCCTTCATCCGCCCGATATCGGCCTTTAAGGAAAGACCCTGCACCTGTTTGAGCGTGATGCCCCGGTTCATCCCTTCGATCACGCTGGCATAGTAGGTCATGATCACCTTGAGCATCAGGTACTGTTTTTCTATGGGACAGAAGGAGTCCGTATCGCTATACGCGCTCTGCTGGAGGAAGTCCTCGCGGATCATCCTCGTAACATCAAGGATCGCTTTCTCGCTCTCCGGCAGGGCATCGGGACCCACCAGCTGGACGATCTCCTGCAGCTCGACTTCCTTTTGCAGCAGGTACATGGATTTTTCCCGCAGCTCCCGCCAGTCGGGGGCCACATTTGTCGTGTACCAGTCACCGATGCTGTCAAGGTACAGCGAGTAACTCTTGATCCAGTTCACCGAGGGGAAATGCCGGCGGTATGCAAGGTTGGTATCCAGTGCCCAGAAGGTCCCGACCACCCGCAGCGTGTTCTGCGTGATCGGTTCGGAGAAGTCCCCCCCGGGGGGTGACACGGCCCCGACAACCGTGATGGAACCATTCCGTTCTCCCGAACCCAGGCATACGACCCTGCCCGCCCGTTCATAAAAGGCAGACAGCCGGGTGGCAAGATACGCAGGATAACCCTCTTCACCGGGCATCTCCTCGAGCCGTCCTGATACTTCCCGCAGGGCCTCGCCCCACCGCGAGGTGGAGTCCGCCATCAGGGCCACATCATATCCCATATCCCGGAAATATTCTGCAATCGTGATCCCCGTATAGATTGAGGCTTCACGGGCAGCGACCGGCATGTTGGAGGTGTTTGCGATGAGGATCGTCCGCTGGATAAGGGGGAGATTGGTCCGCGGGTCCACCAGTTCGGGAAACTCTTCGAGCACATCGGTCATCTCGTTGCCCCGTTCACCGCACCCGATATACACTACCACCTGCGTATCAGACCATTTGGCAAGCGTCTGCTCAGATACCGTCTTTCCGGTCCCGAACCCGCCCGGGATCATCGCTGTCCCACCCTTGGTTACCGGAAAGATGCAGTCAAAGACCCGCTGGCCGGTGATCAGCGGCAGGACCGGATCCAGTTTTTTCTGGTGCGGCCGGGGAATCCTGACCGGCCAGACCTGCATCATGGAGAGGTTGATGGTGGAATTGAGAGTGCATATGGTATCTTCCACCGTGAACTGACCGCTCCGGATATCGGTGACGGTTCCGGACACATGGTGCGGGACCAAGATACGGTGCTCGAAATGGAATTCCCGCACGGTGCCTAAAATATCGCCGGTAGTTACCGTATCACCGGTTTTGACGGCAGGAACAAACTCCCATTTTTTTTCACGGTTGAGCCCCGGGGCCGATATACCGCGGGCAATAAAATCCCCACTGAGTTTCAGGAGTACCGGCAGCGGGCGCTGTACCCCGTCGTAGATGGAGGAAAGGAGCCCGGGGCCGAGTTCTACTGACAGGGGGTTTTCCGTATTTTCAACAGGCTCTCCAATCGTCAGACCGGTCGTGTCTTCATAGACCTGGATGACCGCATCGTCCCCCTCAAGGCGGATGATCTCCCCCCGGAGTGCCTCTTCTCCCACCTTGACCACGTCATACATTTTTGACCATTTCATATCACGGGCAATGATGACGGGTCCGGAAATTCTTGAAATGGTTCCTGTAATCATACCATCACCTCTTCAACACGATATTATACCCGATTGCTTTTCTCAGGAGCCGTTCGATATACGTCCTCCGGTCAACCTCTTTGGACTTGGAGGGGATCGGGATAATGAGCGGCCGGTGCATCTTCTCAATCCTGTCCATCAGTTTCTCATCTAAAGAGAGCATGAACTCTTCATTCACCGCCACAATACCGATATCGTCCTTGTACAGCAGCGGAGGGATCACTTTCCGGGCTTCGTCCATGGTTCCCGCTTCAAGGACCTCCACGCCGGCAAGCCGGAATCCTGAAGCACGATCCCGATCGGTAACAACCACGAATTTAAACATACACGAGTTCCTCTTTCAGCTGCTCTACCGGAAAATCCGCTGTCTTGCACCGGGAGATGATCCGGATATTCGTGATCTCATTATATTTCGCCCAGAAATACCCGATAACCGAGGCCACACTTAAGGGATCTCCTAAAAATGCGCTCACGCCCTGTTGTACCAGGAACTTCTCCAGTTGTTTTTCGATAACGGAGATCTTCTGGGTTCTCAGGGCAGACGGTGGCACATTTGCCAGGAACCGGTATGGTGTATTTTTAAGTTCTTCTACCAGGTCTTCAATCGAATGCAGGGAAAGGAAATGATCGAGCTGGCGGGAATCAAATTCCTTCCCGCCACTGATGAGGAATTTTTTTGCCTCATCGGGTTCAATGTGATCACGGATCATCCGAAGGATTGTCCTCAGGTTCACGACATCGATCTCTAACGAGATGATATTCCGGATCAGTCCATTGTTGTAGGACGGGTTTTTGACCTGCTCGAGCGCATTTTCATAATAGTATTCATCCAGTGCACACTCGAGCAGGGCAAGATCTCCGGACTTTGCAAACTCCGGGAATTCCCCGGTCAGGGGTTTTGCATACACGATCTGCCATGTGGCAAGCATATCGATAACCGCCCTGATATCCGGCTGCCGGACGAGTTCGATTACGGTTGCTTCATCCAGTTCCCCTGCAGGTACGAGACACTCCAGGATCTCTTCATTTGTGATATGGATATTTTTCCCGCGGAGGATCGTTTTGATGTTCTGGACATCCCAGCGGTGCAGGAAGATAGTGATGTACCGTTCTGCCTCTTCCTCCTGGACAAACTTAAGGATCTTCCGGAAGGTCCGGGTAAAATTTTTCCGCAGGGCATATTCGATGCAGAGCACGCCGGAATACTGGACTTTTGCTTCGATGATGTCCGGCTTGTAGGAAGTCTTTTCGAGATCGGCAATGAGGGACTCGAGATCCGGCTGCAATACCAGGTTATCAAGCGCACGCCGGTCCAGCAGGCGGCTTTTCATCCCCCGCATCCGTGCGTTGATGTACCCCCAGTCCATCTCAGTCACCAGACAGGATTGAATAGATCTCCAGTTTTTTTCGTTCTTGTGCCCGTTCCAGCCGGGATTCCACGGTATTTGAAATGATGATCGATCCGTCGGGCAGACTCGCTACGAGTCCACCGGCAGATGCAAGGTCCGGGATAATTTCGGCGTTGAGGTTTAACAAAGCAAGGGTTTTTTTGCAGAGATCTTCATCCCGTTTGTCCACGTGAACATGGAACGTCCCCGCCCCCAGAGCCTCTGCTGCATCCACGGTGAGTTTTTTAAAAATATCCGGGTATTCCGGATCGTTTCTCAGGTGGGAAAGCCGAAGCTTGGCCTCATTAAATGCCGATAAGAAGAGTTGTCCCCTGATCTGGATCAGTCGTGCCTTGTTCTCTGCACCGGCAATGTACATGAGTTTGTTTTTCTCAACAGCAGCTGCCTTTTCTGCATCAGAAACTTGTGATTGTCGTATCAGTTCTGCCTGTTCGCGTGCTTTTCTTCTGATACTCTCTATCGTAACGCGTGCATTTTCCTCAAGTTCGCGCTCCCGTTCCTGTGCACTTTCGTCAACCGATTTCAACAGGTTTTCATAGGCCAAACGAATCACCAGCCGTTCTTATCTCATCTGAAAACCGGAATACCTGCCCGGAAAATTTCCGGTTCTTCCCGGACTGGGGAAGAAAAATATCGTTCGGGCAGAAGAACACGATCCGTGTCGCGTTATTCCGGAATTTCCGCGATCACTTGACCATCAGGATGATCATGGAAGCGACGACAAAACCTAAGATCACCAGTGTTTCGGGAATCGCTTCTAAAATAATGATCGACCCGGCGGTTTCCGGGCGTTCAGCAATTGCACCGGCTCCGGCTGCACCAATTCGTGATTGCGCCCAACCTGTTGCAATCGCACCGAAAGCAAATGCAATTGCGGCTCCAATGGGGACTTCCCAACCGACCATTCTTTGATACCTCCCAATGATACAACCTAACAGGTTAACCTATATTAATGTATGGGAGTTATGGGTTGGAAATATTCGCAGGTGTCGTCGGTATATAGCTTCCACCATGGTCCTACTCAAGGATTTCGTCCAGGCGGGTGAGGGCATCTTTGGTCATACACTTCTGGCAAAGTCCCTCTTTTGCTATAGCGATCAGGGAGAGTATTTCCTTATGTGACAGCGTAGAAAAGCAGTAATTTTTCCAGCGATGCCGGTCAACACTGATCCAGATCTCTCCTAATACATCGCGGAGAACTGCACAATCCTCCGCAGAAAAAACCTGCCATTCCTGACCGAAGCTGCGACGGATCTTTTCATACGCATCTTCAACGGCTTTTTCCTTCTCGATCTGGAACCGCCGCCTGCCCAGGTCTTCTTCAGTGCTGCGGGACATGGAATGGTACTGGTGGGAATTATGCCCATGCCGGAATATATTGTTTTCCCCGAGCCACAGTCAGATCCATTCTCCTCCCTGATTGTGATCGTTTGCATGGAACTGCCATTCTATCACAAAGTATATGGGGGGAGAATGGGATTCATTCAACATTCACACATGCGTGGGAGGAGAAACGAATGCCAAATGTAACGCAGGCTGAGATTGGACGGCGAATGTACCATGTTCACCGTGGGAAACTTGTGGAACATGCGATTAAAATGATCCAGCAGGGTCTGGGAACGGAGTGGAAATCATTTTCTGAAGATGAGATTCACCTCCTCGGGCACCTTCTGCAGTGTACATGGAACACTATCGACCAGAAGATCTGGGATAAAATATCTTTTGCCAGCGTCAAAAAGAGCGATGTCCAGATGATTCTTTCCCATGGCGATGGGGTTGGCCCGGGAAAGAACCCCTCTCAGGAAGCGGTTGCAGAGATCAAAAAGATCCTGCTTGCAATATCCTGATTCCCTTTTTTTTAAAATCCCAAAAAGAATACAGGATTGGGATTAGAATTTTTTGCTTTGTAGAAACGGGCATGAACCATTAAGTTCACTCCCAAATCATGAAAATCGTTTATATGATTCTCCCCCGCCTCAGGGCCTCTCCGAGGCACGGCGGGGCAATGAGGTTTCAACAGATTATTCATCAAAACCGCCGCGGGGGCGTCCCTTCGGGGGCGGCGGGGTTCATCGCAGTTGAAGAAAGGATACATCTCCATTTTTTCCAAATAATCTGATTTTCATAGGAAATCATTTAAAAAACTCTGACGCTCCCGGGGGCTTTTTCCCCCGCCACTGGGGCACCCCCCCATTGCGATGACAATGTATTACCTGTAACCTTACTCTGGCAATCGCACTGCGCCCTTCCCCCAACGGGGAACTGGTGGCGCAAGAGGGGGGCAATATATTACGTGAAAAAAAGTTTTCTACAATGCAGCATTTTTTTATAAAACCGTGAATTACTCCGTTGCCACAGCGATACACTCTTCAATCGTCCCGATTCTCGCCAAGGCCCCGCACATGTCCGGCACGTATGCAAGTGCCTTACCGCTGTTCACCATGATCGAGGAGTACTGCTCCATAACGGGCGAAACAACCATGCAGGTATCGGCAAAGACCCGCGCGCCACTCTTCTCGATGGAGTCCACGGTTCGCAGGTTCTTGTCAATCACACCCTGTGCAGCAAAAACATACAGGGGTTTTGAAACGAGTTTTCCCGAAAGCAGCCCGGCAATGGTAGCCAGTTCCGCAGGAGAGCAGTGCGGGCAGCCTACCGCAACTGCTTCAACCGGCATGTCCTTAAACAGCTGCAGGATCCCATCAGACTCCACGGGTATCGTCTCGAGCCCGCTGAGGTCGTAAGGGATCTTCACTGCTTCCGGTGTCACACCTTCCACGTGATACAGGGCAACAGCCCCGGTTGCCGCCATTGCCGCACCAAGCCCTTTAAGCTGGTCGCTGTCCGGGTTTATACCGGAGAAGAACGGGATACGGTTTCCCACCAGCCTGCCGGTATGGTACCCGAGCGCCCCGAAGTGGGCAATACTCCAGTCGCGGGTATCTGCCTGTACCCTGATGACGACCTGCGGTTTCCGGTTCTCTGCAAGGTGCAGACCATAGCAGGGCGTCTTGCCGATGAGGGCCGCGGCAAGGGCTCCGGGGCCGCCTTCACGGTTCGTCCGTGCCCCGATCACTGAGTTCGCGTAGCTGACCGCTGACGATTCCGACCATGCGAGATGGTCACCATAGGAAGTTTCCCGCAGGTAGTAAGGAGTGCAGGTGCATTCAAGGCCGATGCCGAGCCGTTCGTAGGCCGCAACCACGGCCTGCTGCTTCCGGGCAAAATCCTCTTTTACGCCCATCTCCTGCCAGCGTCCCCGGGGCATGCCGATGGGGTTCAGCACAGCAGGAACGACTGCCCGTGCATCGAGGCTGGAGAGCCACTGGAGGCCGTATTCCCCGATCGTCTTGTAGGAGGCTCCGCTTACCTGTGCACTCCGGATCGGCACGAGCCGCCCGGCACCAAACACCTTGCCCAGGGCAACGAGGAGCTCGAGCATCTTCGCCTTTGTCTCACCCTGTTCACCGGCAAGAATCCGTTCATCCTCAGGATCGAGATACATCGCGGTCACCAGGTGGCACGCGAGAAGTCCGCCTCGCGCCCGAGCACCATCGTTGCATCGACACCGATTTTCACATTCGTGCCGTCCTCAAGCTGGCAGGGATCGAGCGACGAGCCCCGGACACCGGTGATGACCATGATATCCCGGTCACCGCTCACCCGGGTGGCAACCGCGTACTCCACGTCATGGGGATCGTTGGGATCAATATCCTCATCCACCACCACCACATGCTTGAGCGAGGTATGGGCGGCAAACGCAGCCATGATCGCGTTCTTCGCATCGCCCTGCGTGCTCTTCTTTATCTGGATCACCGCATGGAGGTATCCGCACCCGCCCTTGGTCAGCACCACGTTGCGCACTTCGGTGACCCCGGCCACTGCCTTGTAGATCTTCGGCTCATACGGTGCGCCCATCAGCATCTTGTGCTCATCGCCACCGGGCAGGATGCCGTGGTAGATACAGTCCGGTTTCAGGTACATGCCGGTGAATTCGATGATATGCTGCATGCGGATCGGATCATAGGTCCCGGTGATATCCACAAACGGCCCTTCCTCGGTGAGATCCCCCGTGATAAACCCTTCCAGCACGATCTCGGCATCCGGGACCAGCACGCCGTTGCTGCACCGGTGCACTTTCATCTCCCCGCCCATCAGTTCTGCGGCAAACGGGAGTTCCATACCCGTCGGTACCCGGGTGCAGCTTGCAAACGTGACGGCCGGGTGAGTCCCGATCGTAACGGCAACGGGGAGTTTCTCCCCCTTTGCCAGCGCTTTTTTGAGCATCACGTGCGTGTGCCGGCCTTCTACGAGCCGGGCCGCCACCCGGTGGGAATCGAGCACCTGCATCCGGTGGATCGATGCGTTCTCCACTCTGTCCCAGCGGGAGAAGACGATCGCAGACGTGAGGTATTTTCCCGCATCTTTCGGGAAGTGATGCATAACAGGGATCCGGGTGAGATCCGGCTTTTCCATCTTCAGCGGCGGGGCTTCGACCACCTTACCATCGAATTTTGCATCGGCAAGCGTTGGGACAATCTTCTTCTCGTCAATCCCAAGGGCAAGGGAGAGCGAGGTCCGGCTGGCGGTGAGGTTCATCACCGCACGCTTGCCTTCGATATTGTAAAAGAAGAGGAGCTTGTCAGTAGTGCTCGCCATCTTAGCCGCCTGCATATCTGCAGACACGGGCTCTTTTACCTCGATAACAAGCCCCTGTTTACGCATCTTTTCAATAAATTCACGCATCGTAACCACTCCAGCGTTGTGCAAGCGAATGTTCTACCTCAAGGTGGTCGAGCACGCGGGCAACGACCATATCCACCAGATCATCGATGGTCTTCGGGTGATGGTAGAAGGCAGGGCAGGCAGGCATGATCAGGGCCCCGGCATCTTCGGCAGCGAGCATATTTTTCAGGTGGATTTTTGAGAGCGGGGTTTCCCGGGGGACAAGAATGCATTTCCGGCCCTCTTTCAGACAGACATCCGCTGTCCGGGTGATCAGGTTGTCGGCGTACCCGGTTGCAATCGCCGACAGGGTCTTGGCACTGCACGGGATCACGACCATCCCGTCGATCCTGTGGGAACCGCTTGCGATCGATGCCCCCATCTTATCGATGTGATGGACCGTTGCATTGAACCCTTCAAACGAGACACCCTCGTGGGTGGCAATCTGCTGCGCAATATCTGATACAATAAGATGGACGTTGGCATCCCGGCACAGCACCTCAAGCAGGCGGCGGGCATAGCAGGTCCCGCTTGCCCCCGTCACTCCGACAACATACTCTTTTTTCATAAACCCTGCCCTTTCCTGTGATAGCAATGTCGGATTGAAGACAAAAAGAGTTTATGCCGGGATCTCTCCCCCCGGGCAGGAGGTTACTTGGTTTTGGGCGGAGCAAAGAAGCGGTACCTGACCTGAGCATCCTCAACCCTGCGGGCATGGGACGGGTTTAAGTCACGGCGCGCTTCAATCACGAGCGTGTTGAGGATATTGTGGAGCCGTATCGTATCATACTCCTTCTCCTTGTGCTCGTTTAAGAAATCCAGCAGGTCGTTGGTACTTTTCAGCACCCCGGTACTTCCGACAAGGTTGAGACGGTTGAGGGTGAGCGCAAGGTTCTTTTTTGCAATGTCCATCTTGTAGGGATCGCCACCGGCAAGGTTCAGTTCCGTGATCGCATTGAGCAGATCGGTATAGACCCTGAGTTTGTGGGAATTCTCGTGCATCCTGCGTTCAGCGGCCTTCAGGTTATAGAAGATGATGGCAAGGATCAGGACAATTGCCACGATCCCGCTGACAATAACAATCCAGTCTTCGTTCATACCAGTTCACCTAGGGATTGCGTTTGGCCGCAGTAACATCCACTTTGACCCGGTTTCCCTTCATCTCAAGCTTGTATGGCCCGGTGGTATACATGGGGATCTGGTTTTTAAGGTCAAACCCGTTCTCCCTGCCGTACCCATACGTATCAACCTGGCCGGTATCGATGTTGGTCACCTTCATCTCGAACCAGCAGTAGATGGTATTGTCGTTGAGCGGGAGGACATCAAACTCAATGCCCCATGCCGGGTTATCCACACGGAACTGCTCGACAAATACATCCTTCTCACTCTGGAACGAGTAGGACTTCTGGAGATAATGATCTCCCATCGTAAACGAGGGGCGGGCCTGCGTCGGGGTAACAACAGCAGTCGCGGCAGTTGGCGTGGGGACTGTAGCGGATACTGCCGGGCTCTGGGTGCACCCTGCTACCATCACCCCGGCTATGATCAGTGCAAGGATAACTAAAACACTGTGCTTCATCATGGGGAATGTTAGGCACGGGAGCATATTATTGTTTATTTATGCAGAGCCGGTCGCAAACCGGCCCGGTTTCCGCCTTTTAAAATAATGTGTCCTGCCGGGTCGGCTTTTTAATGTGCAGGACCCCGCAGGCTGCATCGGCAACACGCTCCTGCTGTCCGGGAAGGGTATATACCCCGAGACGCCACTGTTCCCGCCGGGTGGCATTGAGCGTCCGCACACGGGGAGAGAACTCTTCGAAATCCACAACGGCATGACGGTTCTTCACCCGGACACCAAGCGACATCTCGCTGGGGATGGAGGGGATGTCAACCAGTACCTCATGCGGCAGGATCCCTGCCTGTTCAGCGATACGGGTGGCAAAATCCCGGCATTTTTCAAGGGGGGCACCGTCATGGAATGCCGCTGCATTGACCTGGTCGCTCCCTACAGAGAGGGCCCGTTTGTAGAGCCGGCGCTCGTATAACCGTGCTGCAAGTGCCCGGGCAACAGGTTTTTCCGAAGTCTGTAATGCATGCATGCACCCGTAATCATCCATCGTGAGAATTTGTTTGGCTGTGGTACCAGGTGCATCGGTGAGATGCTCAAGAACCGCCAGCTGGAACATACACTCCCCAATCCGGCTGACATGGTGGTAATATACGGACGGGCGCATCAGCGTGCGTGCGATCAGGAGCGACTCGGCGGCATTCACCCCATTCTCATCGATCACCGTCCCTTCGTCCGTCCGGATCAGATGCCGGATAAGACGCTGGGCATCCACCGTGCCATACGGGGCGCCGGTGAAATACGCATCCCTGAGCAGGTAATCCATCCGGTCCACATCGAGATCCCCGTGGATGATCCCGGAGAGCGGGTGGTTCCCTTTCACCACCGCACAGAGTACGTCGGGATCGATATCCAGGGTCCGGAGGAGGCTTCCCACATGCTCCTCGACGATCAGGTGAATGTCATCATGGGTCCGGTGCAGGAACTGTTCCATGAGCGGTTCACTGGCATGGGAGAACGGGCCATGACCAATGTCATGGAGGAGGGCGGCAGCGACCACCAGCCTGCGCTCATCATCCGAAAGTCCAAACCGCCGGCACGCGACATCCGCAAGGAACATCGTCCCCAGCGAATGTTCGAACCGTGTATGGTTGGCACCGGGATATACAAGATAAGAAAAACCGAGCTGCTTGATGTAGCGGAGGCGCTGGAGTGCCGGGGAATCGAGCAGGGCAAGGGCAAACTCCTCCACTTCAACATAGCCATGGACCGGGTCTTTGATTATCTTTAAATTCACTAAAGAATCTTCATATACATCGCATAAAAGTATTGAGTAATGATAACTTTCCTTTCGGGCGGGACGGGCACCCCCAAACTCCTGCGGGGCATGCAGAAAGTGATGGACCGTCACGAGATATCGGTCATTGTCAACACGGCTGAAGACATCTGGATCTCGGGAAACCACATCTCACCGGATGTTGACACGGTCATGTATCTCTTCTCCGGCATCCTCAACACGGATACATGGTGGGGGATCAGAAACGATACGTTCACCACCCATGATGAGATCACCCGGCTGGGAATCGATGAATTTATCGCAATCGGCGACCGGGACCGGGCAGTACACATTGCCCGCGGCGAGATGCTGCGAAACGGAATGCGCCTGACCAATGCAACAAAAATCCTCTGTGACCGCTTCGGGGTCCGGGAAAATGTGCTTCCCATGACCGATACTGAAGTGACAACCCAGGTCCGGACCGATATCGGCCTCATTCATTTCCAGGAGTACTGGATACGGGCAAAGGGGAAAATTGAGATCCAGAAGGTCACCCGGAGTTTTACTGAGCCCCCGGTTGCAACCGAAGAGGGACTGGCAGCAATCGGAGCGAGTGATGTTGTGGTGATCGGCCCTTCAAACCCGATCACCAGCATTCTGCCGATTCTTTCCTGTGATGGGATGAAAAACGCACTCAAAGATAAACTCGTGATCGCGGTGAGCCCGTTTATTGGAACAGAGCCGATCAGTGGTCCTGCGGGTGCTCTCATGCAGGCATCCGGATTCGAACCGAGCTCTCTGGGCACCTTCAACTGTTATGACGGGTTGATCGATATCTTTGTACAGGATATCCGTGACCCGGTCGAGGTGAGCGATGCCGTCAGGTCAGATACCCTCATGACCGATGAGGACAAGAGTGTGGCACTGGCCCGTGAGATTCTCGACCTTACAAAAAGGCATTGATGGCTGCCCATTCTGCCATACTGCTTAGTCCTGTGTGTTTTCACCTGCCAGACCTGAAAAAACGGCAGTCCCGAGTGGCAAACCTATTTAACGCTGCGGAATAACGCTTATCGTGAGAGGCTTGAAGAGCAATGAATCATAAGATTGGGATAATCTCTTTGGTTGTTTTTGTGTTACTGGTGCTGCTATCCGGATGTGTATCAAGTCCGGATTCAGGAAAAGGAACACTCATTCTTTCATCGTCACCCACGGGCTCTGAGGTCTATCTTGACAACCAGTACCGGGGAACCACCCCGGTCACCATTCCGGAAATTGTAGCAGGGCCCCATACGCTTGAATACCGCCATGCCGGATACCAGAGCTGGTCAACTGCCATCACCGTCACAAAGGGTTCTTCAAACTATTATGCTGCATTAACCCCTCAGGCAACAGCGCAGTTACCCGGGGAGATCACCAGGACATCAACCCCAATACCGACACCCGCACCGACAGAAGTAACCATACAGGTGGGGAAAAAGATGATGATTATCGGGGATTCAAATCTTTTTTCGGGAAGAGCAGTTGGAACGGATCAGGTATTGCTGACACTATACGGGCCGGGAAAATATGCCGGCGGGGTATCGCTGGTCCAGCAAAACGTTGACGGGCTCGGCACCTGGAGTTATACCTGGAATCCGGGTTCTTCTGTAGATTCGGGTTCATACACCATGATCGTATCCGACCCCTGGAAAACCACGTCTGAGAGAATTGAATTTACCGTGATTGGGGGTGGACTCGTATCAATATCGCCAAGCAGTTATTCTGCGGGCACGGGAGATGTTGTAACCTTTTCCGGTCAGTGCACAACAGGTGCCCCGAACGTGATATTGGTATTATACGGGCCCGGGCAATATGCCGGCGGTATTGAACTGGGTACGTTCTCGGTGCTGGCAGATAAAACATGGATTTTTAAGTACACACTCGATTCTACCATGCCAACGGGCGTCTACACCATGTATGTTTATGATGTCCCCAAAACCTCCTCAGGTAATGTCCAATTCACCGTTGGTTATGCATCATAATCGTATTCTTTTTTTCAACCCGTATTTTTTGAACAATTGAGTGGCTTTCTGGTAACAACCGATTTTGAATATAAGAATCTCTTACCGGGTGTGGGAGATTTACCCTCATCATTATTTTTCCAAAATAAAAGCAGGAGCGACATAATCCAACGGATTGGATATCCGATACCTATTTGAGGGATTTTATACTAATATTCGTTCGGAGATGTCCCATGAGTATCACAAAGAAATTCCTCAATTTGTTCAAATCAGGCAAGGGTGAGGAGGAAGAGCAGGCGCGTCGCCTTGCACAAAAGGAGCGCTACGATAATTTCCTCAGGGCCCTTACCGAAGGGGACCTTGACACCCGGTGGAATGCCGTACGATCGGTCGGGGATCTCGGTGAGCCATTCATCGAGCCGCTCATTCGGGGGCTCAAAGACGAGTACTGGATCATCAGGCGCGGCTCGGCAGACACCCTTGGCAAGATTGGTGTTCCGGCAGTAGCACCCCTCATCGGTGCGCTGGATGAGGCTTCCGACGATGTGCGCCAGGAAACAATCCGGGCTCTCCAGCTGGTTGGTGAACCCTCCGTAGGTCCCTTAGTCCAGGCCGTAAAGCACAGTCAACCACTCATCCGTCGTGGGGCGGTGCAGGCTCTGGGTGTCATGGGTGAGACACGGGCAGTCAGCCACCTTACCGAGTCATTAAAAGATGCCGATCCCTGGGTCAGGCACGAGAGTGCAGTTGCACTCGGTCGTATTGGGGATCCACGGGCTGTCGGGCCTTTGATCGAAATCCTCAACGATGCCCGGGAGCATGTCCGCATGGCAGCGATGGCAACACTCTGCTCGCTGGGCGAGCCGGCCATTGAACCACTCATACGGGCGCTCATTGATCCCAATGATGATGTCCAGCGCAGGGCAGCACTCGCACTTGTCACGATCGGGGAACCCTCCGTAGATCCCCTGATCAAAGCGCTCGGTGACCAGAACCCCGGTATCCGCAAGGGTGCCGTGGAAGTGCTCGGCCAGATCGGCAATACCCGGGCGATCTCCCCCATCATCGGCGTGCTCGATGACCCGGAACGGCCGGTTCGCATCGAAGTCGTCAAGTCGCTGGCAGCACTCGGTGTACCGGCAATCGCACCGCTCATGCAGGTCTTCCGCGAGGGGGACACACGGATGAGAACCGGTGCTATGGAAGCACTCTGGATGCTCGGCCAGCCGGCAACCACACCCCTCATCATGGTCTTAAAAGACGACCAGAGCGATGTCCGGAGGCGTGCGGTGCTTCTTCTCGGTGAGATCGGCGACCAGAAAGCGGTCGATCACATCACCAGCCTCCTGTCCGATGAGAACGTGTCCGTGCGCCGGGAAGCGTTTGAAGCGCTCGAAATGATCAAGAAACGAGCGGCATAATAAATACCAGCCGTTCATCTTTTTTTCCCTGAGGGTACCAGTATTTCAGGTACAATCCTGCTGCGATGGCTTGATATGATAAGCCCGCCAGAGGATGCTCTAAAAGAAAAGGTGTGAAGAGATCATGCGGTTAGTGGTGACCCGGCGGAACCGGGATGCAGTCCTGTTCAGGGTAAAGGGAGATGCCAGCCGGGACATACCCAATGATTCCTACCGGGAGCGGTTGATCAAATATATTCCCGTGGAAACAATCGCCCTGTTTATCGCAGTATATGGAATCACGTACTTCCTGTCCGGCACCGAATCGTGGTATCCCGTGGTGGCACGCTGGATCCTGATCCTCGGGGTCCTGGGAACGGTCCTATATCTCTGGAAAGGAGAGAATATTACCGATGTGGTACAGATTAGCATCTCTGCGATCGGGTTTCTCATCTGGGCCTTCGCCCTCGGGGTTATAACGGTCACATCCCTGCCGTTTTACAATGCCATTGTTGCCGGGCTGCTCCTTCCCGCATACGTCTTTCTGGCGCCACTGATTGACGGGATACCTGAGGTCTGGTAACGGCGCTGACACAAAAAAAACCGGAAAAACCAAGCAATCTAAAAGAGGTGGAATGTACCATGGATCCGTTCATGCAGGAAGCGATTGAAGAAGCAATGAAAGGGCTTACAGAAGGGGGAATTCCCATAGGCTCGGTCCTGGTGCGGGGAGATTTAATCATCGGCAGGGGACACAACCGCCGGGTGCAGGAAGGAGACCCGATCATCCATGCGGAGATCGACTGCCTGCGCAATGCCGGGCGGATTGGGACGTACCGGGATACCGTGCTTTATTCCACGCTCATGCCCTGCTATCTCTGTGCCGGTGCAGCAGTCCAGTTCGGGATAAAAAAAGTCATCGTGGGTGAATCCCGGAATTTTACCGGTGCCCGTGCCTTTATGGAAGAGCATGGCATCGTGGTTATCGATCTGGATCTTGGAAAATGTGTCACCATGATGCAGGAATTCATCCGAAAAAATCCCCGGCTCTGGAACGAAGATATCGGGGAGCTCTGACCAGACTAAAAAAACGCCGCAAACCTCATATCCTTTCAGGATATCTTCTCATCATGGTCTCGCTTGCTGATATCCGGCATGCTCAGGTGCTGATCGCCCCCCATATCATTCGTACACCGCTTGTGTATTCCCCCACGATCTCTGCAATGGCAGGAGCAGAGGTCTACCTGAAACTGGAGACGCTCCAGAAAGCCGGTTCGTTCAAGGTGCGGGGCGCTACCTGCAAGATCCTTTCCTGTCCTGAACGGTGTAAAGAGCACGGGGTAATTGCTGCATCGGCCGGAAATCATGCACAGGGTGTTGCGATTGCCGCTCAGCGTGCCGGGATCCCGGCAACGATCGTGATGCCGGAATGGACTTCGATTGCCAAGCAGGAGGCAACCCGGGGGTATGGCGCGAACGTGATCATCGCCGGCCTCACGCTTGAAGAGAGCATCGAACAGGCAGTGGAGATCGCACGGGAAGGGGGACTGTTCATCCACCCGTATGACGATGAGGAAGTTATTGCGGGACAGGGAACCATGGCACTCGAGATCCTCCATGATCTCCCGGATGCAGACATGATCGTCGTCCCGGTGGGGGGAGGCGGGTTGATCGCAGGGATCGCGATCGCTGCCAAAGGGTTGCGACCGGATATTTCGATCATCGGTGCACAGGCAAAAGCCTGCCCCTCTGCATACGAAGCCCTGAAAACCGTAGGGCCGGTGAGAGTTGCTGCCGGGCAGACGATAGCCGACGGGATACGCGTCATGCAGACAGGAGCAGAAACGCTGCCGGTTTTACAGGAACTGGTGGACAGGATTGCGCTCGCTTCGGAAGATGAGATCGCGGATGCGATGCTCCTGTTAATGGAACGCAAACATGTAATTGCCGAGGGTGCGGGAGCAACACCGCTTGCTGCATTCCTGAACGGATCCATTCCGGTAAAACCGGGCAGCAGGGTCGTGCTCGTGATCAGCGGCGGGAATGTGGACAGCCCGCAGCTCTTCCGGATACTGAGGCAGTCGCTCCTGAGACACGGGAGAATCGTCCGCTTTTCGGTGCTGCTCGATGACCAGCCCGGCACCCTTGCCCGGCTCCTCTTTACGATAGCAAAAGAGAAGGGCAATATCCTCTCGATCCAGCACATACAGGGTGAGAGCGATACCGCAGCATACCAGGCGCGGGTAGATCTCGAGCTGGAGACAAGGGGAATGGAACACGTACATGCGATTAAAAAAGCGCTGGGGGATCTGGGGTATCTGGTGAGGGGAGGGTAAAAAATTACTTCAGTTCCTTAAGCCCCTTCCAGTGATCGTACTCGTTTGTCCAGAGATCCTTGTTGAACGCTACCAGCCGCTTGAAATATTCCTTACGTTCGTTCAGGTTCTTCTCCTGCGCCGGGTCTGCCCACTTCGTCCTGATCGCATCAGCCAGTTTCCGTCCCAGCTCCTTTGCCTGCTTCTCAGCGCCGACGATTGCGTTCGGATCTGCACCAACAAGGACCCCGACTTTCCCCACCGTCATCGCCCCGAAGTTGCCGAGCGTAAAGTTCATGTAATCGGCGACCTCGTCCACGTGGGATCCGCCCGCGGTGCAGACTGCACATCCATACTTCCCGGTAAAGTACTGACAGTGGATCACATCCGCCATCCGGTCGAGCATCGTCTTGAGCTGTGCGGTGACCTGGTTGATGTAATTCGGGGAGCCGAGCACGATGCCGTCCGCATCCAGCATCTTCTCAAGCAGCGCGGGGAAATCATCGTCATGGATGCACTCGCCTTTTGCGTAACAGGTACCGCATGCCGTGCAGTACTTGATCTCAAGGCCACAGATATCCACAAACGTAATATCCGCCCCGCTCTGCCGTGCTCCCTCAAGAACGGCCATCACCAGCCGCCGGGTCTGGCTCTTCTCTCCTTTCGGGCTGCTATTGATGCCGATGATCTTCATGATTTCATTCTCCATGTAAGGATGATTGCTGATCGGTAAAAAGGTATGCGATGACTAAAAAATCTCTGTGTTTCAGAGGTTAAACCGGTTCACGAAAGAATACGCTCTTCACCCATTATTGTACACCATTTACCCAGTGATTTTTCCATGATCATCCGTGATATCGCCCACTGCCCTCATGAACGTGTCATCGACCGCTCAATCCTCTGCGAGCTGCTGCATCCCGACAAGGTGACCGGGGCACACGATCTGGAATGCAGTGTTGCCCATGCCATCATCCCGCCCGGGGAGTCCACACTTCCCCATATCCTGAAAAAATCCACGGAACTCTACTACATCCTTGAGGGATCGGGAGAGATGCATATCGACAATGAAGCAGCACCCGCGACACCGGGCCAGATCATCCTGATCCCACCCCGTGCCCGCCAGTGGATCCGGAATTCCGGCAAGGGTAATCTTACCTTTCTCTGTATCGTTTCGCCGAAGTGGCAGGCAGAAGACGAGGATCTTGTGGCGTAAAACGTGCAGTTCCCCGGTTTATGGGAATCATTGCGAATCTGTTTTATACCATCTCTTTTTATAGTGGGTTGACAATGCTACACTATGGGTGCCGTGCCGTTCACACCACTCCAGCGTACACGGATCATCTTCTTTCTGATCGTGTTTGCAGCCGCGCTCTGGGCAGTGTTCCTGATTCGCCAGGGGGAGATATTCCAGTTCTCCCTCATGTTTGCCCTCATTGCAGGATTAAATCCGGTCTTTGTCTTTCTGGATGTGAAAAGTTCGCAGAAGATGAGGGGCTGGATCTTCTTTTACCTCATCGTGCTTGTGGCAATGTTATGGGCAACATTCCTGATGTTGCAGGGAGTCCTGCTCTGGGTAAGCCTGCTGCTCTTTATTGTGGTAAGCGGGATGTGCCTGGTTTCACTCCTGATGGAAGCGGATCCGGAAGCTGTCAGCGAATCCTCCTGATTTTTCCCTATCGGGGCCGAACGGATGCAAAAGAGAAGAATAAAAGATTTACCCGTGTCCCGGAATACTATACTGTATGGGCGGATTTGAACAGGATAATCCCCACCGGATCTCCAAAGGGCGACTCGAGACATTGGTGGACACGATCTTTGCGTTCGCCATGACCCTGCTCGTTCTCGGTATCGCTATGCCGGAATTATCCGTGAGCCATGCCGCAACTGAGCTCCCCGGTTACCTTGAAAAATTATTGCCGCAGTTTATTCTCTTCATTATCGCATTTCTGGTACTAGCCCTCTTCTGGATCGAACACCACCGCCAGTTTCATTATCTGACAATCGTTGATCCAACGGTCCTCCGGTTCAATATTGCGATGCTCATCTTCATTGTCCTGATCCCGTTCACCACCGACGTGTCAGGAGCTTATGACGGGGTGATGATCGCCGTGCTTCTTTTCCATGCAAATCTCCTGATCGTTGGTTCTCTCTTTCTTGGCCAGTGGATGTACATCTGCCGGCGCAACCATCTCTGTGACACGAGATTTGACATCGCTAAGGAAGGATACCGGTTCTGGATCCTTGCAGCCGTCCCATCCGTTGCGATCCTCGGCATTGGGGTGGCAATTCTTTCACCCCCGTTCTCCCTGCTGGTCTATCTTCTCGTCCCGATAATCATCAGCATCAGCAGGAAGAAGTCCTTACAATCCCAGGAACAAAACACAGGATAATAATTTTAGTTCTTCGCCGTTTTGTGCGGGTAAAATAGGTTTCTAAAATTGTGGTTGTGATGTTCCTCCCCCTGATGGGGTCACCCGGTCGCCTTGTCGGGGCCTCGCTGGGCATAGTATTTTTTTAAAATCGTGGTTATAAGAAAACACTGCTCTGTAGAAAACTTTTTTTTTATTATATATTGCCCCCCTCTTGCGCCACCAGTCCCCCGTTGGGGGACGGGCGCAGTGCGATAGCCCGAGTAAGGTTACAGGTAATACGTTGTCATCGCAATGGGGGGTGCCCCAGTGGCGGGGGCGAAGCCCCCGAGAACGTCAGAGTTTTCCAAATAATTTCTACAAAGCAGAAAACTCCACCCGAACCGCCGCGGGGGCGTCCCATCGGGGGCGGCGGCGTTCATCTTATTTTGGGGGTATAGGGGCATCAGCCCCCATCTTTGTAATGTACTTGATTCATGAGTTCCCCATTCATTTCAGCAAAGAGCCATAATTTTTACACAAAAAAAAGGTGGGCAGGAATATGATCTGCCTATTCCCAGTAATACCTGACAAAGAGTTTTGATTTCCGGACTTTTGGCGTAAAGTAGCGGAGTGCGAGTGGCACGATAAGGATCGTTACGATAATGTTTCCGATAAGCCAGGCGGAAAAGACGCTCCCGATCTGGCTGGATGTAATGACATTCCCGAGCGCGAGGGTATAAGCACCCCAGGCTGCACCTACAACATTGTTGATCAATACACCAAAGAGCAGCAGCAGCGTCCAGTCCCGCCGGGTCTCAAGACCCGGATCCCATTCAAAGGAGCGCAGGGCAACGAGCGGGATGAGGACCTGCAGGAGGCCGGCGATCGACCAGTAAATTGCAACATCGATGGGAATGGCCGGGTTGGTGGAGAGGAGCCCGGATCCGATAAGAGTACCGGCATAGGCAGCAATCCCCCCATAGGCACCAAACCAGAGAGTGAAGAGGATCATAAACGCTACGGCAACATAGAACGAAGAAATCCCCCCAACGCCGCCAGGCAATGCGATGACGCAGAGCCGGGCGATGAGGGTATTGACCGCAATGAGGACAAGGGTAAGAATGACAAAGGAATACGTTGGTTCATGAACGTTTTTCATACTTTCTCCTTTATTCCATATTGCGTGCCCATATAACTAGTATTTATTGTCCGGTGAATGCAGCAGATCGGGGATCCACGGTTTTGTAATCATTCCCTGTGCTTTTTCCTTCGCAATTTTTATGACCGGGACACCGTATCTATACACAGGAGTGTTGGCGGACTTATGACCACATCACAGGATTCTGCGCTCGATTCAGCGTCTGTACAGGAGAATCTCCTCATTGAGAGGGTCGCTGCGGCTCTTGATGAGCGCAGGGACGCCGGGCTTGATGGGCTCGTGGGAGGGCTTGACTCGGTGATCATCACCACCGAGACCGACCATCTCGTACCTGCAGTCTATGAGCTGCTGCGGTATACCGGACTCGCGTGCACAGAGGCCTTCTTTGAGGGGGATTCACAGAGCTATGTGCTCTCCGTACCCGGTTCGGCCTCGCTGATCGTCCGTTCGCGGGACAGTTCTTCAAACCCGTTTGCCGGGGCAAATACCGCACGACTCGCCGGACATCTTCCCAACACCCGGCTCGAGAGTTTTGTTTTTTCCACACCGGATATCAACGAGTACGTGGCCATCCAGAAGGAGCGGGGGACAAAATTCCTGACACCTGAACCTCTCGTATCGGATTACTTCTCTTTTATCCAGACCGCCCCTTCCCCGTATACCGGCAATTCCATCGGCTTTATAGAGTGGATGGACGGGATGCAAACCCATGCCCCGGCAGGGGCGACTGCCATATCTCCTGACATTACCAAGCCGGCATACCGGCACCTGAAAAATATTGGACCGCTCGATCATGCTGCCACCCGGGTCAAAGCGCAGGATCGGACCAGTGCAATCCTTGAGTTCATCTCGCTGACCAACTATCACTACGATTTCGGCGTGCACGTCAAGTCACTCAACTCGATCACGAGCGTAGCCCGGCGCAACAAGGAGGACTTTGCCATGGTCTTCACTTCAGGAATCACCCCGTATACCAGTGACGAGACATCCGGGCCAACCGAGAAGTTTATCCAGAATTACGGGACGAGGGTTCACCACATGGCGTTCCAGACCGAAAAGATCGAAGAGACCGTTGCCCTGCTCAAAAAAGAGGGCATGGAGTTCCTGCTCGAACTCGTAGGTTCAGAGACGGAGGGGCTCAGACAGATCTTCTCCGAACCCTCCCCGCACACCATGATCGTCACGGAATATATTCAACGGTATGGCAGTTTTGACGGGTTTTTTACCCGGAGCAATGTGGAAAAGCTGACCGAAGCAACGGCAAAGCAGTGACCTTGCCGGTCCATGGATGATAGTTGTATGGCTGAAGAAATTTTCACAAAGGAATACACCCTTCCGGTTCGGCACCTGCCATGATCGTCATAGGCATTGATCCCGGCGTTGCCCGGCTCGGGTATGGCGTGATACGGGTAGAGAAAGGAGTGATAACGCCGGTCTGTTATGGGTGTATCGAGACCAAGGCAGGCAGGCGCCAGGCAGAGCGGCTGCTGGAGATATATTCAGAAATTACCGCACTCTTTACCCGCTATTCCCCGGATTACCTGGCCATGGAGAAACTCTTTTTTACCAAGAATGTCACGTCTGCGATGAGCGTGAGCGAGGTGCGGGGGGTGATACTCCTTGCCGCAGAGCAGCACGGTCTGCCGGTCGAAGAGTATACCCCGAACCAGATAAAACAGGCCATCACCGGATCCGGACGGGCGGACAAGGCACAGATGCAGGAGATGATCAAGCGCCTGCTCCATCTCGATGAGGTGCCCAGACCGGATGATGCGGCGGATGGTCTTTCGATTGCCTTATGTCATATCCACATCATGAGATAGTACAATGATCGCGCATCTGTACGGTGAACCGGTCCAGACCGGGGACCGGTGGGTGGTACTGGACGTCAACGGCATTGGGTACCGCGTATATGTACCCGTTCCCGAGGTGCAGGAGATCGCAGGCCGGAAGGGGAAGGTAAAACTCTTCACCCACATGACAGTCCGGGAAGATGCCATCACCCTGTACGGGTTCCTCCACGCAAGCGAGCGGGAAATATTTTCCATCCTCATTGGCGTCTCGGGAATCGGCCCCCAGACTGCCATCAATATCCTCTCCCAGATCACGATCGAAGACTTTGTAATGGCAATCCTCTCCGAAGATGAGAAAAGCCTGACACGGATATCGGGGATCGGGAGCAAGGGTGCAAAGCGGCTCATCCTTGAACTCCGGGACAAGATCAAAAAAGTACGCGATTCCATGCCCCCGGCGGGAACCGGAAAAGCAGATCACCTGATCCACGATGCAGCCAGTGCGCTCATCTCGCTGGGTTTTGCCGAGAAGGACTCGTACGATGCGGTCCGGATCTCCGCCGCAGGATTAACAGAGCCGTCCATCCAGACCCTGATCAAAGCGGCACTGGTAAACCTCAAAGAACACTGATACTGCCATGAGCGAACGGATCATATCTCCCGAACCCCTGCCGGATGAAGGTGAGGAGCTCACGCTCCGCCCGGCCTCTCTCGATGCATTCATAGGGCAGGACCCGATAAAAGAGACGCTGAAGATCGCCATCGAGGCAGCGAAGCTCCGGAACGAACCGCTCGATCACATCCTGTTCTCAGGCCCGCCGGGGCTGGGCAAGACCACCCTTGCCTACATCATAGCGCACGAGATGGGCGCGACGATCCGGACAACAACGGGGCCGGTGCTCGACAAGCCCGGGGATGTGGCCGCCCTGGCTACGGCACTGAAAAACGGGGACGTGCTCTTCATCGACGAGATCCATCGCATGAACCCGGTAGTTGAGGAGATCCTCTACCCCGCGATGGAGGATTTTTTCATCGATGTGATGATCGGTGAAGGCCCGAGCGCCCGTTCGATCAAACTCACGCTCGAACACTTCACGCTGATCGGGGCAACCACCCGGCAGGGCCTGCTGAGTTCGCCGTTCCGGGACCGGTTCGGCATTATTATCCGCCTGAATCTGTACTCCCCGGCAGAACTTGTCGAGATCATCACGCGGAGCGCCGGCATCTTAAAAATTCCCATCACCCCGGACGGTGCTGCAGCGATCGCCCAGCGGAGCAGGGGTACGCCACGGATTGGCAACCGCCTCTTGCGGAGAGTGCGGGACTTTGCGGTGGTAAAGGGGGACGGGACGATCACGGCAGAGATCGCAAAGAACGCTCTTTCCCTCATGCAGATCGACGAGCTCGGGCTGGACGAACTGGACCGGCGCATCCTGTCGGTTATTGCCGAGGATTTCGGGGGGGGGCCGGTCGGGGCAAAGACCATTGCCATATCGGTAGGAGAGGAGACCCGGACGATTGAAGAGGTGTACGAACCCTACCTCATCCAGATCGGTTTTTTAAAACGGACCCCGCAGGGCAGGCAGACCACTCCCGCGGCGCAACGGCATCTCAAAAACCCCCAGAAGACGCTGTTCTGAGGATGTGGTGCTTCTGCCCGGGCAAGCAGGTTCAGAGGTCGGGGGCTCAAACAGATCTTTTCCGAACCCTCACTGCACGCGCTGATCGTCAATGAATACATCACTGCTACGGAAATTTTTTCGGTTTTTTCATGACTGATATTTTAGTTCTCTGCCGTTTTGGGGGGGTAAAATATGGTTTTTAATTTTGATTGTGATGTTCCCCACCCCTGATAGGGTCGCTCGGCCGCCTCGTTTTGGTCCTCGCTGGGCAAGGCATTTTTTTCGAATCGCGGTTATAAGAAAACACCACCCGAACCGCCGCGGGGGCGTCCCATCGGGGGCGGCGGCGTTCATCTTATTTTGGGGGTATGGGGGCATCAGCCTCCATCTTTGTAATCTACTTAATTCTGGAGTTCTCCATTCATTTCACCGAAAAGCCGATATGTTTTGTATTTTTTTCACTCCCGGTTTTCTTCATCCGGTTTTCGTTTCAGGTACCAAAATACACCGGCTGCTGCGACGAGAATCGCAAGTATGACGATCGCAAGAGAGACCGGATCGGTTGAAAACCCAATTGCCCGGGGACCGGCTGCCATTTCCCCTTTCGGTGCGGGTAACGCGGTATCGGGCAATTCAACCTGGACTTTGAGGAGGGTTGGGGTTGCCTGGTAATCGGCGGGGAGCGTATGATTGGAAAGAGAGTCGTTGGTTACCGGGAGATCAGGATAGGTTATGAACGGGGTTATCCGCGGGGTATCGTCAGGCACCGCTGAACAGGTCCCGGGAATAACCAGGCTGATAAGGGCGAGAGCGAAAAAGATAACAACAATCTCTGAGCCCTTTTTTCGCGTATTACCATCCATAGAAAATGAGCTCAGTGGCACTTTCCGAATAGGTTTGTGGTCGATAGGCATGCTGGTGGAAAACGAGGATACCTTCCATTTTTTTGGAAGTCAACGCCAGATTCATCATCTTTTCCTGTGTATTGAATCCTGATCAACTATGTCAAGGAAGAAACATACCCTGGTCGCGCTCACCGCGCTCGTGCTCATCCTCGCTGCAGTCATTGCCAGCGGGTGCATGAGCTCCCCCGTGACAGCACCGGCAGGGGATATCAAAAAATTCAGCTCCGCAGACGAGATCCGCGAGTACATCAGGAACAACACCCAGCTCGCACAGGAGTCGGACTATTACCCGGACGGGACCTGGACAATGGATCGGATGGTTCCGGTCCCGGTCATGGCAGTACAGGAGTCCTCGGCAAAGGGCGCTTCCCTGTCCGGGGCTCTTCCTTCGACCGGAAGTGTCAGCTCGCCCGGCTACTCAGCGACAAATGTGCAGGTTGCGGGTGTCGATGAACCGGATTTCGTTAAAAATGATGCCCGGTACATCTACGTGATCTCGGGCAGTACGCTCACGATCGTGGACGCGTACCCGGCATCATCGGCATCCATCCTTTCAAAGACCGAACTGGAAGACACGCCCCGCGAGATATTCATCAGCGGCGACCGGCTCGTGCTCTTAACGACCGGTACTTCAGAATTTACCGAAAGTGACATGGCGCAGGGCACAGATACCGCAGCAAAGGTTGCGATGATGCCACGGTACCCCTACTACCGGTCTGCACCGGTCACCCATGCAGTCTTCTACGACATCAGTGACCGGGCGCACCCCAAGCTGCTCAAAGACTACACCATTGACGGGGATTATACGGATGCCCGGATGATCGGCACCACGGTGTACCTGCTCTCCCGCGAGTCGGTGTACCCGTACAATGACCGGATCATTGTCCCTGCTGTGCGGGAGAATGCAAAGGTGGTTGTTTCACCGGACGTCTACTACTTCGATAACCCCGAACGCCAGTACGATTTTACCACCGTCACGTCATTTGATGCAACGAACGGTGCCACAAAAGATGCAAAGACGTACCTGGTCGGCAGCGGCAACATCGTCTACGTCTCGCCCGATGCGATGTACGTGAGCTACCAGAAGTACCACACCATCTACCGCCCGATGCGGGGGATGTCGGAATCCTCAATGGGCGCGATACAGGGTTCGGGGGCATCCGTTGGCAGTGCAGCACCGGTATCCGTATCCTCCATTATCGAAGATTTCAACACCATGAACGAGGCGGACAAACAGGCTGCCATCGCAGAGTTAAAGAGCGGAGAACAGGAAGCGATCCGCAAAAAAGAGATCGACCAGACCACTACGGCAATCCACAAGATCGGGATCAACAATGGCGCAATCACCTATATTGCAAAAGGGGAAGTGCCGGGATATCTCAAGAACCAGTTCGCGATGGATGAGTACAACAACAACCTCCGGGTTGCAACCACTTCCGATGTCTGGACGACCCGGGGACAGTACGAGTACAATAATGTCTTTGTGCTGGACGGTGCGATGAAGACGATCGGGTCACTGACGCACATTGCCGAGCAGGAGAAGATCTACTCCACCCGGTTCATCGGAGACCGGCTCTACATGGTCACGTTCAAACGCATAGACCCGTTCTTTGTAATCGACCTCTCGACTCCCGTAAACCCGAAGATCCTCGGCAAGCTCAAGATCCCCGGCTACTCCGATTACCTCCACCCCTATGACAAGAACTACGTCATCGGTCTTGGCAAGGAGACGGCGACCAATGACTGGGGCGGTGTCTCGGCACAGGGACTCAAGCTGGCGCTTTTCGATGTGAGTGACGTGGAGCACCCCCGGCAGGTTGGCAAAGTCGAGATCGGCGATGCCGGTTCGGATTCCGCAGCCCTGTCGGATCACAAGGCATTCCTCTTTGACAAGGCAAAGAACCTGCTCGTGATCCCGGCCCGGGTTGTCCGGCAGGATGCAGTACAGGATACGAAGCTGAGCGGCGATCAGCCGCAGGTCTGGTACGGAGCCTATGTCTTTGGGGTAAATCCTGATACCGGGTTTGTCCTGCGGGGCACCGTGGAGCACGGTACGGGCGGCAGCGGGTACTACTGGTATGGCAGCTCGAAAAATGAAGTGAAACGCTCGCTCTACATCGGTGACACGCTCTACACACTCTCGTCAGCGAAGATCCTTGCCAACCCGCTAAGCCAGATCAATACAACGGTTGCGACGATTCAGCTGGACGGGAAGGATGAGGTATTGTATCCACCGATGATGGGAGAGTAAAAGAGAAATTTTTTTTGCTCTGTAGAAAACATTTTGAAAACTCTGACGCTACTATGGATAAGTCATATCCATGGTCGCCTGTGGCCCAAAGGGCCATGAATAACTCCCGGGGGCTTCGCCCCCGCCACTGGGGCACCCCCCATTGCGATGACAATGTATTACCTGTAACATTACTCGGGCTATCGTACTGCGCCCGTCCCCCAACGGGGAACTGGTGGCGCAAGAGGGGGGCAATATATTACGTGAAAAACGTTTTCTACAATGCAATTATTTTTGAAAAATCCTAAAAAAATTTCTCCGCTCACAGAAAATCCGGAAAAAATTTCAGGCCTGCGAGAAAAATCAGAAAATTTTTTTTTGGAAAAATATGTGCACGCATTTACCCGCAAACCGGAATTATTCCCAACCAGTAAAAAATCCCACAAAACCCAATAAAATATCCAATTCTCCGACGTGAAAGCGATAACTGGCAACCAAGGGCATTTGCAGACCGTTTCTGCAAAAAAACCATGTGAAATATATGGCAATAAAAGTGACCAACAGAAGCCCGCTATTTCAACAGGTTTTATTCGGTTTAAAACGCTTCTTTTTCGAAAATACGCGTTTTAATCGATATTTTTTCGAGATGTTGACACCCCTTCCCAAAAACCCGAAAACCGGGTCCGGAAAATGGCAATCGGAGCCCGTATAGGGCTCAGAATAGTGTATCTCTTGGAACAGGGAAACTACCCGGATCCTGATTTTGTCTGACGTGCACCGGACCCCCTGTTCATGCAAATACTCCAGGAGTTTTCGATCGAACAGGGGTCTATTTTCACCAAAACGGAGCCCATTTTGAAGAGATACAGAAATCAAAGCCTGCAAAATGCCCGCAGTCGAGGTTTTCGCGATCAGAGTTAACTCATATTATGAGAGGGAAATGACCCTGATTTGGAGGGGTCTCTTGCACAATTCCTATATAGTATCGTTCATAATAATGAACATATGTTCAAAAGCATGAACATGCTCGGCACTCCCGCACTCGATACTCTCGTATTTCTCGGACGCCATTACCGTAACAGTTTCTATGTCCGGGAGCTGGCAAAGATACTCTCGATCAGTACCGGTGCTGCGAGCGGACAGCTCCGGGCACTGGAGGAATCTGGTCTTGTGACACACGAGCAGAAAGGGAGGACGCTCTTGTTCCGGGCCAGCATCTCGCATCCAATCGTGCGGGAAGCCAAAATTTTTGCAACCCTGCTTGAACTCTCGCCGCTCATCACTGCAGGGCAAAGCGGGATCGTGCGGATGATCCTCTTTGGCAGTTGTGCGGTGGGAGAAGATGCGGAGGAAAGCGATATCGATCTCTACATAGAAACAACCGATCGCCCTGCAGCAAAGACCCTGATATCGCTCTGTGAGCCCGGTGTGTCACGGAAAATTTCTCCCATCATCGTATCACCGGATGAGGCGGTGCAGATCCGGACCCGGGACCGCCCGCTGTTCGAGCGGATACAATCCGGAAAAATCCTTGTAGGTGAGCCGCTATGAGATATCGTTTCGATGAATGCCTGGAGCGGGGAAAGATCGTAAAAATCCCCATTGATCAGGGCCTTGTTGCAAAGGAACTTCACGAAGCAGAAGCGGATCTTGCCGCAGCAGAGCGATCGCTTCTGGAACACCAGGAGAAATGGGCGATCATCCAGGGATACTATTCGCTCTTTCACTCACTCAGGTCACAGGTATTTGGCAAAGGCTACCGTGAGAAGAGCCACCGCTGCCTGAAGTATGCAGTTGAAGCCCTGCTCGTTGATCAGGGAGCACTCGATCCGGTGGTGCTGGAACACTTTTCTTTTGCCATGGATCTCCGCGAAGGTGCTGATTATGGCTGCATCTATAACGCCGAGTCAGCGAGCATCGTGGTCGTGTCAGCACGAACGGTGTACGAGATGGTCAGGAATTAAAGAGACCGGGGCCATGGCCACAAGCCCTTCCTCTTTGACAAGGCAAAGACAAAGTCCCGGTCGGAGCGTATCTCTTTTCAAGTCAAAACCTTATTTTTGTAGGATCTATCAAAGGAAATGATATGTTTTGCTCAAAATGTGGAGCGCCAAAACCTACAGTTCCGACAAACTTTTGCACAAAATGCGGCACTCAATTCTCAAAAGAATCAATTGAAGATATCAGAGATAATTATCAGATTAATGTTGGAGTTTCTACTGCAATTGGTTTAAGTTCAGGAATAATTACAGGTATTTTTTCAGCAGCTATTAGTCAAATTTTTCATTTTGAGTGGTGGGGTTGGGCAATAATTTTAGTCGTAACTGGTGGTTTAATGACGATATTATTGTTTAGTTCATTTAAAACAATTAAAAATTCTCTTGAACGTCAATTAAAACGAAAATAGTATTAAAAAAGTTATACCGGCTGGGCATTCATGCCGGGGGGAATCAGCTTGTTGATGACCATCTCGGGGATCTGCCGGGAGGTCCTGACCGTCATGTCAAACAGGGCATTCTTGCCGGAAGTGCCGAGATATTTCAGGGTGATCTGGAAGTCCGTGTCCATCAGCGGGATACCGAGCGCCGTGATGCGGGCATGCTTCGGGTTGATGATCCGTTCCTGACCGACCACGAGTTTCTCCTTGACACCATCGACCTCGGTAACAACCTCATTCTCGTAGGTCATGACAAGGATCCTGCTGTTCCCGATTGTTACCGGTTCCCCGTCGGGCAGCGAGACCCGGTAGTTGTTGCTGTATGGAAAGGAAGTCCCGGTGTCTGATTCGATGACCGCTACTGTCAGGGTGACAACGGCGAGGACGCATATGACGGCAATGAGGGCCAGGATTCCCACAAGGACCTTTGTTCCGGTGCTCCACCCTTCCTTGCTCTCTGGTTTATCGTGTGCAGGAAAATTCGGCATGTTTTGCTCCAAGTGTACAGGAGAGAGGGAACTATTTACGGGTTTTGGATGATGGGAAGCTCTCATTGCACCGGTGCTGCAATAAAAACCGGCATTTCCCATAAAGTCCATTATCCCCCCCGACCCATTGTTATAGGATTTTGATGCGTATACCCATACAGTCAGTCACACCGGAGACCGGTCACGCGGAAGTCTGCGGTTTTGTCCATGAGGTCAGGGACCTCGGCGGCCTTGCCTTCTTTTTGATCCGCGACCGCACCGGCATCCTCCAGGTGACCATCCCCAAGAAGAAAGTGAGTGAAGCTGTGCTGGCCGCGGCAAAAGCCGTCTCCCGTGAATCCGTGGTACGGATCAGCGGACAGATCAAGGCAGTTGACAAAGCTCCCGGCGGGCGCGAGCTCATACCGGAGACGTTTGAGATCATCAGCCTTGCCGAGACCCCGCTGCCGCTCGATGTTTCAGAAAAGGTGTCCGTGGAACTCGACACCCGGCTCGACGGACGGTTCCTTGACGTGCGGAGACCCCGGGTTGCTGCCGTCTTTGCGATCCGCAGTGCCGCGATGCACGCGATAAATGATTATCTCCACCGCGAAGGTTTCATCTCCATCACCACCCCCAAGATCGTGGCCGCCGCAACCGAAGGCGGCACCGAACTCTTCCCGATTGCTTACTTCGACAAGGAAGCCTACCTCAACCAGAGCCCGCAGCTCTTCAAGCAGATGATGATGGCTGCCGGCCTTGAGAAGGTGTACGAGATCGGGCCGATCTTCCGGGCCGAGGAGCACAACACCACCAAGCACCTCAACGAGGCAACGAGCATCGATATCGAGGTCTCGTACGCGGACCACATCGAAGTGATGCGTATCCTGGAAGATGTTGTGATAAAGACGTACGAGTATGTGGACAAGACCTGCTCCGACCATCTCGCGAACATGGATATTACGGACTTTGCGGTGCCGAAAGGCCCGTTCCCCCGGCTTCCCTACAGCGAAGCGATCGAGATCGCGAAAAAGAAGATCGAAGACCCGATCAAGTATGGCGACGACATCGGCAGCGCTGCCGAGCGGGCGATCGGTGCCGAGATGGGAGGTCACTACTTCATCGTGGACTGGCCAACCGAAATCCGGCCGTACTACGCAATGCCCTACGAGAACGATCCCACCATCTGCAAGGCGTTCGATCTCATGCACCCGAGGATGGAACTTTCGAGCGGTGCCCAGCGGGTCCACAACCACGACCAGCTCGTGCAGCAAATCGCAAAGAAGGGCCTCAACCCCGAGAGCTTCGACTTCTACTTAAAGCCGTTCCGGTACGGCATGCCACCCCACGCCGGCTGGGGACTGGGCGCAGACCGGCTCATCATGACGATGCTCGGGTTGTCAAACGTCCGCGAGGCAGTCCTCTTCCCCCGTGATATGCACCGGCTCGTGCCGTAATACCCCGACCAATTACTATTTTTGCACCCGGGTCAAAAGGGTGTACGAAAAAACAGGAGTTCCGGACCGGTTATGGCAAAGGAATATTTCATCAACAAGGTGCTGGCGACAACCGTGGTGGGCAGCTACCCGGTGGTCAAAGGCGGAGGCTTAAAAAGCCTCTTTGATCCGCTCCACTCCGCAGTCGAGACAGCGGTTGCCGACCAGATCACTGCCGGCATCGATATCATATCGGACGGCCAGGTGCGGGGCGATATGATCGGGGCGTTCACCGCAAAACTGCCCGGCATCCGGGAGCAGCAGGTGATCGGCAAGGTGCAGCCGGCCGACGGGCCGATAACGGTCGCTGACACGAAATACGCCGTGTCAAAATCCCCGAAAGTAAAGGGGATTATTACCGGGCCATCCACGCTCGCCCACGGCCTGCATATCAGCACGCCGATGTACCGGAACAAGGAAGAACTCGCCATCGATCTGGCCTCCGCCCTCATTGTCGAAGCCCGCAGCCTTGAAGCGGCCGGTATCACCCTGCTCCAGATCGATGAACCGATCTTCTCGACCGGGATTGCCGACCTGAACGTGGGCAGGGAAGCAATCGAGGCGATCACGAAAGCGGTCCGCATCCCGACCTGCATGCATGTCTGCGGGGGCCTGGGAAATGTGCTTGACGAGATCCTCAAGTTCAACGTCAACGTGTTCGACTTCGAGTTTGCCAACAACACGGCCAACATCGACCTCCTCTCCCGGCGGGACCTGGGCGGGCGGATGATCGGATTTGGCTGCGTGGACTCCTCGATCGACCGGGTTGAGACCGTTCCCGAGATCCGGAAGCGGATTGAAAAAGGCGTGGAGATCTTCGGGCCCAGGACGATGCTCATCGATCCCGACTGCGGGATGCGGATGCGGAGCCGGGAGTCTGCCTACTGGAAACTCAAGAACATGTGCGAGGCCGCAAAGGAAGTGCGGATCGCACTGTAGATTTTTTCAAACATTTTTTTTGTTTTTCCCATGTTTGCGAAGAATTATTTTCCGGCTTCGCCTATTAAGTGACAACCCGGTTTCCTGATGATTAATCGGTTATGAGGATCTTCCATGAACACTAAACTGACAACAATTCTGGCAATTGCCCTCATGATCTGCCTTCTTGCGGTGGCGGGTTGCACGAATAACTCCGGCACCTGCCCGGCGCCTGCAACAGGTCAGATTCCGGCAGTCCAGCCCCATCCGGCCGTATCGTACAACGTGACACCCGTCAAGTATGCACAGGTCAACGGCGTTACGCTGGGGTACCGGGAATTCGGTGCCGGTGAGCCACTCCTGATGATTGAGGGATTTGGTGCAACCATCGATACATGGAACCAGACCTTCATCGGCATCCTCGCCACGAAATACCATGTCTATACCTACGACCACCGGGGGATGGGCTACAGCAGTGACAATAACGCGACCCCCACCATCCCGCTGTATGCGGAGGACGCTGCCGGCATGATGACCGCTCTCGGTTATGACAGCATGCACGTGTACGGGGTCTCCATGGGATCCACGGTCTCCCAGCAGCTGGTCATCGATCATCCCGAACGCGTACGGAAACTGGTACTCGATTCGGTGACGTACAGCATCCGGATTCCCGAGACCAGGAGACTGCTCTACACGATAGAAGCAGCGGGAATCGATCCCAACCAGACCGCGGGTGTCCACCGGGAGGCACAGGCAAATCTTGCATGGAACGGCTCGTATGCCGGTCTTTCCGGCATCCAGAAAGATGTCATGCTGGTCGTGGGGACGGATGATGTCCTGACACCGGAGGCAGTAACGCTCCAGATAGCCGGGCAGATCAATGGCTCGTGGCTCGTGCGGTACAAGGGACTCCCGCATGCCGCGTCCCACTATGCTCCCGTAGATTACGGGAATAATGCACTCGCATTCTTCGGCGCGAATGAGTCGGCGCCGTGGAGTACGTAATTTTTTAAGAAACTCAAAGCAAATGTCTCTTTACTTTGTCTTGTGTATTAACGTCTAAAAGAACGTGTATCAACAGAAATCTTCTTTTTTTAATTCTGTGTATGCGTTTATTGTTTTATTGAACCCATTCATTATTTCTTGTCGTTTTTTTGCTTCATCTTTATCTGACTGTCGTTTTCTTGCGTCTGCTTCGTTTTGTCGTTTTCTTGTGTCTTTTTCATACTGGCGCTTTTGAGTTTCCTCTTCGTCCTTTTTTCGCAACTCCTCATTAATTTTTTGCAGTTCTTCGAAATGTTCATCAAAGTATTTTTGTTGCTTTGCAATGCGCAATTCTTCCATTACATCGCTTAATTCTGCTCGAACGGCCCACAATTGTTTTTGTTTTGCTTCATAATCCCGATGATGATGTGAAATTTTTAATTCGTCGATATCAGAAAAAGAGGGATTTTTCAAATATTGATTGATAAAATCAATTTTCCTAATAAACCTTCCATAAAACCATCTTGCTCGCATATTATCATAGTCATCAAACTCTCTTATCCAAAACATTTCACCGTCATCAAAATCCAAAAAAATCGGGCATGGATGAAGGGGCCGAAAAAATCCCTCACTGAAACTTTTTACTTTGACGTAAGAATCGCCAAACATTGGAAGATACATTTTCCTTTCGGTTATTTCCAATATTTTGTCTTTTGAAAAATGAATTACCCAAATCATTTTTACATAAAAATTCTCTCGCTCCTGACGTTCATCAATGGATAAGGGTTTTCTCTGAAATTCGAAGATAATTTCAGAAGGTGATGGTAGTTGAACATCGGCTCTGTGCTTAATCCCGTCTTTTATAATTGTAATCTCTCTAAATTTTTCTTCAACAAAATTTTTCCATTGACGATGCCAATCCGTTTCCCCTTCCCACCACGGATCACAATCTTCACGGGTTTTGTGCGCCCAATGATGGATTCTAATTTTGCCACATTTAGGAATTAAAAATTCGCCGCATAATGAGCAGAATCCTTTGGCTCCGGGACTTGCAACTATCCGCTCATTATTTTCAGATAAAGCAAATTCCATTGAGTTAATGATTATTTTACGACTTGAAAAATAATTTCATAAATTTTTTTCATCAATCAGAGGGCAGTGTCTCTAAAGTAAATTGCATTTTTCACGAAAAATATTTTCCATTCACGAAATTTAATAATATTTGTATGAGTGATCCAAAAGTAATCACAAAATCATACGGGATACTTGGAGTAACAAAAGTAAATCGAGAAAAATGTGAGAAATTAATAATTGCAAAATATAAAAATGGAAAAACGCTTAAAGAAATATCCGATCTTGTAAAAAAGTTTTGGATTAAAGTCGGAGAAAAAAAGTATGGTAAAAATACACGTTTTTTCATTCCATTAAAAACTCCCAATGGTGTGGCTTATACTTTGCATAAACATGATGTAATTACTGATGAGGAATTAAAGAATATTCTTAGACAAAATCGTTTAGAAATTGAAAGAAAAAGATACGCTCTACGCAAAATGCGAAAAACCATTCAAGAGAGTCAATGCGAGATCTGCGCTGGAACATTAAATCTTGAAGGACATCACATAAAACCAATTATTCAAGGAGGAGCGGATTCTTCTGAGAATATTATGATTTTATGTTCGAACTGTCATAAGATAATTACCAATGGATATCATTCAAACAAACCCGAAGAACATAAGGTTATTAAATGTTATTCAGAATTGTTAACGAAAAGAAAAATTCAACATAAATATTGCTATTATTCCTCAGAACAGTTTTCTGAAATCAATCGTTCACTTTTCAAAAAAATTGGAGGAGTATGTTTTATCCGAGTCGTTTAATGTCAATTTTATATCGGGGAGTCTTCTGGTAAAAATTCAGGATAGGTTTAACCAACCACTTACAAAATCCAAGTATTTCGGTGTGGCAAATTGCTTGTTATCCCCACTAAATATTATCCACGTTCCCCCCAATTTCTCCGACGTGATCACATCTTCGGGCAACAATGCCCTTTTCCATCGCCTTTTTCACCCCCTATGACCTGAAATGGGGTGGCAGAAAACACAGACCAACCGGAGCCCGCTAAATTGCATGGTCTAATTCTATTTTAAACACGTATTTTCGAAAAATAATCGATTAAATTGATATTTTCTGTGAGCGTTGGCACCTTTTCCATTGGAACCGGAAAATGGATCCAAAAAAGGGCAAACGGAGCCCGCAAAGGGCCCGGAATAGATCATCTCTGGTCCCGGACAACCACCCGGAGTCCGGCCTTTCCCGGCATGAAAAAGATCCCCTGTTTGTGCAAATACTCCAGGAGTTTTCGATCGAACAGGGCCTCATTTTCACCCCAATGGAGCCCATTTTGGCGAGTTCCCGGAATCAAATCCCGCAAAATGCCCGGATTAGGGGTTTTTTGATCGGAGTTCACTCGGTTTTCGGTAGGGGAAAATAATCGATATTTGTGAGGATTCCCCGCATAAGGGCCTCTCCGAGGCACGGCGGGGCAGAGGCTTTTAGCTTTTCCGAAGGGGGGGGGTCACGCTCGCATCTCCGCAGAGAGAATTGATTGATCCGGATAATTTTTTTCAATCACAATCACAATCGCCATTGTAGTTGAAAAATTTTCATTTACACTCGGGTAATTTTTATTTTTTAAACGATATCTACGCAAAATTTTTCAATCAAAATCCGGTTGAAAAAAAATTGCAAATATTTCAAGAAATTGTTTCGAGGGCAGGTTACCGAAACACGTACCCATCGACCCGGGGTCATGAAGTCGGGACCGTTCCCTTCATTTATTTTTTTTTGTGGAGGGTGTAAGGAAATCCCATGTCGACAGAAGATCTCGTGCCCCCACCACCACAAACCCGAAATATCCCTCGTCAAAGATACTAAAGCAAGGAACCACCATGTCGGAAAAATCGGACCACCCCCTCCGGGTCAGGGCATTCCAGCACTCACCTTCAGAACCGCTCGGTTATTTTGAACATATATTTTCCGAACAGAAGATCCCGTTCGAATACGCCCGGCTCTGGCAAGGGGACCCGGTCATCATGGACAACGCCACCCATCTCGTCTTCCTGGGCGGGCCGATGAGCGTGAACGATGAGGCGGAACTCCCTTGGCTCAAAGAAGAGAAGGCACTTATCCGGCGGGCGGTAAAGAAGCGGGTGCCGGTGCTCGGCCTCTGTCTTGGCGCCCAGCTGATTGCGTCAGCCCACGGAGCAACCGTATACCGGTTTGTAAACGAGACCGGTTGGTGCCCGGTCCACACAACACCCGATTCCACCGGGGTCTTTGCATCCTTCCCGGATACTTTCCACGTCTTCCAGATGCATGGCGAGACATTCCACGTGCCGGTGGGCGGAAAGCTCCAGTGCCGGGGTGGGGAGGTCCCGCACCAGGGCTTCCGGCTCGGGTCTGCACTCGGGCTCCAGTTCCATCTCGAAATGACGGAAAACCTGATCCGGGACTGGACAAAAGGAGAAAGAAAATTCTTACAAGAGAAGATCGGGCGCGATACGGAGCGGTACCTTGCTGAGAGCAACCGGCTGTGCCGGCTGGTGGCCCGGGAATTTTTGTACGGGGATTTGCCGAATGTCCACTGATACGATAAAAAAACTGGATCGCGTTACTTCACTCTCAACCCGTCAATACGGGGAAAGCCAAGGTACGTGCGGAGAGAACGCAGGTGTCTTAATCCGGGGCCCCAGATATTCTTTGCTATGAAGAGTGCTTTTTGCCTGCTTATCCTGTCCGCCCTCATCCTCTGTGTCCTTGCCGCGGGATGTGCGCAGCCGGCCCCCCGGGCCGTCCCCGTTACAGTAACACCAACCCCCTTACCGGTCTCCACGCCCCTGCCGGCACCGTCCCCGGCTCCGGTAACCTGCTCGCTGAATCCCGGCCCCACACAGGAGGTACCGGCGTACGAATCGGTCAGCATTTCCGTGGACCGGAACACGATAACCGAGAACCCGACCATCACCACGAGATTCAATGGCGGCCAGGGTCTCGGTATGATCCAGAGGATGGCAGTCACCGTTATCCGCTCGGACTGCATCACCAGACAGGGCTTACAGGACAATCCCGGTATCGGGACAAGTGTGACCCTGATGGGCACTACCGGCACCGATCGCGTGATCGTGGTGGTTACCATGACCTCGGGGAATCAGTATACGGTCATCGACAAGGACTATCCATTCCCGAGGGGCATCTAAACCGGGATTGGTTGTTCAGGTTTAAAAAAAACTAACCTTTTTACCGGAATTTTTATTCAATAAAATGAAGGGTGACGCGAAGATCCGTATCCGTGAAGGGTTTAACAATGAATCCCGCAGGCTGGACTTCCTTTGCCCGGTCGAGGATCTCCTGATCGCTGTGACCCGAGAAAAAAATAATATGTGCATTGGAATTGGCTTTAATTAACCGGGCTGCATGAATCCCGTCCAGTTTTCCGGGCATCATAATATCCATGAATACCAGATCCGGCTTTAGGTTCTCCGAGAGTTTCACCGCTTCTTCTCCGGACTCTGCCATGCCACACGTTTCATAGCCAAGAAGTTTCAGCCGCAGCTGTAAAAGATTCCGGATAATCTCGTCATCATCAACGATCATGACTTTCTGTTTTTTGGTAACAGGGTACGAGACGGGCTTTAATGGGGTGCTTCGGGGAGGGGTCCCGGGTGCGCTCACGCTATCCGGTTCCCCGGTTTTACCGGCGGTTGCCTTTGCCGGTGGAGCTGAAATGTTCTTCAGGTTAACCGGGGCATCACCCGGAGAAACGGCACCCTCTTCCAAACTTGTCGTCTTTATGGCAGGGTTGAAATTGAACACGTTCCGCTCCTTGGAACCATACTGCCTTACCCCGGGGGAGAACTCAGAAAATACTTCGAGGGCATTTCTTCCCATTCTTTTTCGCGACATGACCTGCCGGAGATCTTCTTTTGAGAACACTTTCTCTATGGCGTCAAGGTCAGGTACACTGAGATCACTCAGGCCAAGCACGACAAAAAGGGCAGGAATATCCCGGAAGTCAAAGACATTGGAGAGCAGTTCTTTCCCGGCCTTTCTTATCAGCGCCGGTCGCACCCGTTTGTCGCAGGCAGTAACGAGCATATGGAGCCCGGTTGTTTTTTCATGCACGAATCCGGCGATGTCTGCAAGGTCCGCGATCATCACGAGCGCCGCCCTGTCCATCATCCCGCCTTTTTTTATTACGTTCAGGATGAAAAAACCCTGGTTGGCGCAGTCGGCTTTAATAAATTCGCAGAGCATTCGCTCGTTCTCCCCACCAAACCGGTGTTGCCCGCTTTCCATCTGGTCTATCAATTCCTCGGGTGTCAGGTATAACTTTGAAAAGAGTGTTGCCCAGGCCTCATACAGCAGGCCGTGCTCAGCCTTGATGGATCCTGCCTTCAGGCAGGACTCGAATATGCTGAGCAGCTGCTCGGGCGTGTACCTCTCCATCTGGGTTATTTTAGTAGTTGGTATGGGAGTACGGAGCATCGTATGGATACTCAATATCGGTCTTTTCCGCGAATATAGGTTTTTATTTAGAGAAAAATTTCCATGGACCCGGTGAATATACCATTATCAGCAATCCGGAACCGGGAATAACAGCCGACGTGCCAGGAATTTTTTTTAAAAGAAAATCCGGCAGGATCTCCTGCCGGCAGGGAATTACACGACCCTTGAGGTGGTCGAGGCTTCAATACCCTTATCGGTGATGACGAACGGCAACAGCCGCTGGGGAGCAGCTGCGTCCTTTATTTTATACACAGCAAGCGTTCGCTCGATCTCTGCCTGGTGAATCTCGGTCTTGAACTCGATCACGAGATCTGCTGCCCGCATGATCCTCGTCATCTCCATCGGCGTGTGGATACCGGTGTACACCACAAACAGCAGGTTCGCGCCGCGTTTCTTTATCTCTTCGCGGGCCTTGCGCAGGAATTTGAGCGCTTCGTCGATGCCATACTTGATGATAATGGTCGAAAGCGAGTCCACCACGATCCTGCCGCCCGCCATCTGGGAAAGGTACATTTCGGGATGGAGATCGGTAACATCGATCATCCCCGTTTCGAGATCCCCCTCGTTGAGCAGGTACGTGCCCTCTTCTCCCCCCTCTGCCTGCCAGAACTGCTTTGAGGCAAGATCGACTCCAGCAAGCGGCGTCCCGTAGATCATGATGAGGGTCCCCTCAGGATAACCCCCGTCAAGGAGCAGGTTGAGCCCCACGATACCGGTGGTCCGCTTCCTGACCTTCCCGCTCACGGAAAGGTCCTGTATGCGGCTTTTTACGTCCATAGAGGATGCAACGGCTAATATTATTTACAGCCGGCTTAAATGGTTTGTGGGAGCCCTGAGGATTTTGTCGCAGAATATCCCGCTAAATAAGATTACGAGCCCGATCCGCGGAACATTTCCCGGAGCTCCCTGCGCAGCAGTTTCCAGCCATGGACCCGGGGCAGTGAATCCACGACAACCAGTTTTCTGGGGACCTTGTAGCCGGCAAGATAATCCCGGCAGTAACTCTCCAGCTGGGCTTCGGTGAGCACCATGCCGGCCTTGATGACAATGGCCGCAACCGGCACTTCCCCTTTGCGTTCATCGGGAATGCCGAAGACTGCCACATCGGCAACGGCCGGGTGGCGGATGATCACGTTCTCGACTTCGGTCGGGTAGATCTTCCAGCCCGACATGATGATCATGTCCTTCTTCCGGTCCGTGATGATCAGGATGCCTTCTTCATCCATGTACCCGATATCCCCGGTCAGGAACCAGCCGTCGTGCCGGAACACCTCGGCCGTCGCTTCCGGCTGCTGCCAGTACCCCTGCGCAACCGAAGGGCCGCGAAGCGCGATCTCGCCGGTTTCGGCAGGTGCCATCTCCTGTTCAGGGTTTGCGGTATCAACGATTTTTACTTCCACGTATCCCACGGCAACGCCAACACTCTGGTATTGTCTGGTCAGGTGCGGGTACTCGGGCAGGGTGGTTGTTCCTGAGCCGATCACGATCGTCTCGGAGAGCCCGTACGAGTTGGCAACCGGGATGTGATACCGCTGGTCGAAAGCTTCCCAGACTGCCGGGAGGAGTTGCCCGCCCCCGGAAATAATTACGCGGGCATGCCCCAGGCGCTTTTCAGTGCCCGGCGGAGCGGTATTGAGAGAGTGAATGACCGGGGGCATACCTGCCAGCACGGTGACCTTGTACTGGTCGGCAAGCGTAAGGTACTGGTCGAGCTCAAAGCGCTCCATCATCACGTACGTGCCACCGGAGCGGAGCATTGCCAGCCCCCACGAGAGCCCTACGTGGCCCATCGGGTAAATACCGAGATACACGTCTTCAGGGCGCATGCGGAGGGCTTCACGCTCGGCATCGAGCGCCATCATCCAGTTGCCGTGCGAGAGCATCGCACCTTTGGGTTTGCCGGTGGTACCGGCGGTGTACTGGATATGGCAGAGATCATCCAGTGCGCAGTTCGTCGCCCGCATGCTGGCCGGGGCATCGGGAAAGGAAGACCACGCAACCGATCCCGCGCAGGAACCGGAAGTGCAGATGATATGCGTAAGCATCGGGGACTGTGCCCGGATGCCGGCAACAACACCGATACCCTGGCTGTCGGTGATCACCGCAACGGCACCGGCATTGTTGATCGTATGCAAAAGCTCCTCGCCCCGGTACACGATGTTGGTCGGGACAGCAACGGCACCGATCCGCCAGATCGCAAAGTAGCTGATGAGATACTCGGGCGAGCTGTCAAGGTAGATGCAGACCCGGTCACCCTTTTTTACGCCAAGGTTCATGAGCCCCAGCCCGATCCGGTTCATCTCATGCCGGAGTTTTCCGTAACTGTACGTCTCGTTGCGGGAAGGGCAGATGAGCGCTGCCTTGGCCTCGGGAACACTCTTTGCATCAAGCAGGGTGGTGACGTTGGACATGATTGACCGGGCGGATTATGGTGATACAATTTAAGACGTTGGGGTATTTAGGTGTGCATTATTCTGGACTGGGCAATACGGCTCGGGGACAGCATCCATGCTCACCGGCATATCCGGAGTTTTTAAAACCGGATTCCGGTGTTATTTCTATGACAGGGCGGTACGTGAAGGTGCGGAAATACCAGCCATCCGGACTTTCGCTGCCGGGCAATAACAGGGCAAACTATTTCTGTAACGAATCCCGTATTATCTGTCCTGACACATATGGCTGAAGATACCCCCAATCCACAACCGTCCCCAACTACCCAAAACGCACAGAACCCCCGGAGAGAGGGGCCCCGGCATCATAGCAGCCGCAGGTACCACGGCTACCGGGAACAGGCTCCGCGACCAGCGGCACCGCAGGCTGAAAAACCGCAGGAACCAAAAGAGCTCAGCCTGGATGATGAAGAGACAGAGCAGGACCGGAGCGCTGCCCCGCCCCGGCAGTCCCGGGGAGGGGGCAGGGGTAAGCCGCCGAAACGGGTCATCGAGGAATGGGCCAACGATATCTATTGTGAGTAGGGATGCCGGGGCATTCCGGTATTCTTTTTCTTTTTATTGCACAGTTTTTTTAAAACTCACTGTTGATTATGTTTTTATTAAAAATGATAATGGGTTTTACAAATTATTATTCCATGAATAAGCTATCAATTGTTTTGTTTGTGAAATACTGTTTCAATATCATACCAATCATGAGAATGATAATGATGCTTGTCCCATATAGTTCCAATAACCCAGCTGTTGATACGATAAAAAACCCTAGAAAAGCAATCAATATTGCTTCAACCGTGTAAAAGGTCGATTGCGCATTTAATTCCAAGTTCATTTTTACAATTTTTTGTTGAGGAGTTAAGTTATTCATAAATGTCTTCATCGTTCAATATTGAATAATTGTTGTTTTGAAAATATCTGAAGAAAATTCCGGATATTCCGGTAAATTTTGAGTTCCGGAAAGAACCAATAACGAAAAAGCAGTTTTTGTTTTGATCTTCGGATTTTACCGAACCGATTGCCGGGGTCAGGAGTGAAAACAGGGATTTGATCCGGGAGGTTTATTGGGCATCCAGCAGAGCGGCCACATCCCCCGATTTGACAATCTTAACGCCGATATTCTGCATATCCCGGATATTTGCGAGGTGCACCTCTCCCGAGGCAGCCCCGGTTGCATCGCCGACCAGCACCACCGGGTAATTATACGCAATGCCATCGAAGACGGTTGTCCGGATGCAGTTCGGGGTCTGGATGCCGCAGACCACAAGCGTAGTAACGTGAAGGGTCCGGAGCACCAGGTCGAGTTCCGTGCCAATGAACGCACTCATGCGGGTCTTGGTGAGCACATGCTCCCCTGCCTCAGGTGTTAGTTCATCAATAACTGCGGCCCCCGGGGTGCCGGCAACGGCAAAGGGCTGCTTCCGGAAAAGATCCTGCCGGATGATTTCCACGTCCGACCCATCGGACCGGTGCACCCGCAGGATATGAAAGACCGGCAGCTTTCGTTTCCTGAACTCGGCAAGCACAGACTGGATCTTGGGTATTACGGCTGCGGATCCGGCAACTCTCAGCGGCTTTCCTTCCAGTACGAAATCGTTCTGCATATCGATGATGAGCAGTGCAGGTCGTCCCATGGTTATTCCCCGTTAGACTATTGATACCCGGGATATAATAACTCTGCAGAAGATTTCCGGAGCCAAAAAAATGGAACCCCTCATCCAGTATGCCTGCCTCTTTTTCACGGGGATTGTGTCCGGTACCGTATCCGGGGCCTTTGGGGTCGGGGGCGGCTCTTTGATGACGCCCGTCCAGTTCTGGCTGTTTACTGCCGGTGGAATGGACAGCACGCTTGCCACCCGCCTTGCGTTCGGCACATCGCTTGCCGTGATCATCCCGACAATGATAAGCGGGGCTCTCGGCCATCACCGGCACGGAGCGGTGGACTGGAAGGCTGCCGTTCCGATGGGGTGTGCCGCCATCTTCGGGGGCCTTGCCGGGGGAATGGCTGCTTCCCACATCCCGGGCAGCGTGCTCCGGCTGTTCTTTGCCGTATTTATTCTCATCATGGCTGTCCGCATGATCTGGCAACTCAGGGAATGCCGTGTCTGCGAGCCCCGGGGATCGGCTGTGCAATATATTGTTATCGGGTTCTTCATCGGCATCTTATCAGGATTGACCGGGCTCGGCGGCGGTGCCCTGCTGGTACCGATCCTCGTCATCCTGCTGGGCTACCCGATACACCGTGCAGTCGGAACGTCCTCGGCCTGCCTCATCTTCTCCGCAGCCGGGGCTGTGATTGCGTATGCTATTAACGGGTTCGGGATTGCCGGGCTGCCGCCATACTCAATCGGGTACGTGGATCTCGTAACCTTTGCAATCCTTGCCATCACGACCATCCCGCTCGCCCGGCTCGGCGTGCGGTGCGCCCACAGCTGCTCAGGCCGTAACCTGCAGATCATTTTTGCCGGGCTTCTGGTGCTGATAGGTATCCTGATGCTCGTGAGCGGGTGAAAAAGTTATCCGGGTCTCACAGCATCCCCATGCCGGCTGCTGCTTCAGTACAGGCTTGATCCTTGCACGGCACCTCGCGGATCAGGAGCGAGAGCACGAGCACCAGTGCGCCCAGTACGGTCCCGAAGATGAAGACCGCGTGGAACCCGCTCACGAGCATAGGCATGGTAATGCCGGCGACTCCCGTACCGGGTTGTATCCCGGAGAAAGCCGTGATGATGAAGAAGGTCCCGTACATCGCGACGGCGATCACCGACCCTATGTTGCGGGCTGTCATGGCAATACTCGATACCACGCCCTCGCTGCCCCGGGGGGAGAGCCCGAGGATCAGGTTGAAGTTCGGCGGGATGAAGAGACCAGCTGCTGCACCGTTCAGGGCAAGTGCCACGATGATGAACCAGAACGCGGTGTTCTGGGTCATCTGGAGGAACAGGATGTTTGCCGCGATGTAGCAGAGCGCTGCCGCTATGCAGATCCGGCGCGATCCCACCCGGTCCGAGAGGCGGCCAGCCAGCGGCCCCATCACCATCAGGGCAACTGCCGGGACCATCAGGAAGAGCCCGGCGATATCGGTCTTCAGTCCCTTGACAATTTCAAGGTAAAAGGGCATGATGAAGCTGGTCCCCGAGACCAGCATCATGCCGATCATGGCGGCGAAGTTCGCGAGCGAATAGTTGTGATTCCGGAAGAACGAGAGATCGATCAGCGGGGCAGGGCAGCGGGACTCCCAGGCAACGAAGGTTACCCAGAAGATCACAGAGCCAAACACACTCGCGATGATGACGGGCGAGGTCCAGCCGAGCGTTGTGCCCATGTTCATCGCAAATACCAGCGTGCCGAGCGCTGCGAAGAGGATGCCGGCGCCGGTTGCATCGAAGTGCTGCTGCCGGTCTCCGACCGCCACGTTATCCTTCGGCAGCGCCCGGCTCCCGAGCAGGATCGCGATGATGCCGACCGGGACGTTGATTAAGAAGATCCAGTGCCAGCTCAGGTACGTGGTGAGGAACCCGCCGAGCACCGGCCCGGCTGCAACCCCGACCGAGACGAACGTGGTCATGATACCGAGCGCCTTGCCCCGGCTCGCGGCCGGCAGATACATCGTGATCATCGCACCACCAATGGCCTGGAGCATCGCCGCCCCGATTGCCTGGAGAATCCGGAAGCCAATCAGTTCACCGATGGTCATGGAGAGCATGCCGCAGGCAAGCGATCCAATGGCAAAGATTGCAAATCCCCAGAGGTAGACTTTCCGGTATCCCCGGATATCGGCAAACCTGCCGAACGCGATGAGGGTGGCAGAGAGCGTCAGGAGGTACGCCATCGCGACCCACGAGACTATCGTGATGGAGGTATCGAAGTATGTCGCCATCGTGGGGAGCGAGATGTTGACAATCGTGGTGTCGAGAGATCCCATGAAGCCCGCCACCGAGACGAGGATCAGGAGGAGTTTCTGCTGGAGCGGGTCTTTGATGACGTCATGGCCGGCCGGGGATTCCATGGACAAAAGTTTGGTACAGGGAACTGATGAAGGGTGCGGGTTTGATTTCGGTTGCGTGACCGGGAATGTTTCCGGTCAGTTGGGGGTGGAAATATTTTCTTGCGATGGCGAGTGAGAAATGTATCCGGCATCAGCAGACCTTGGTTGAAAAATCCCGGGCAGACTTTGATTTTAAAATTTACCGGACCCTGAATGAAAATTTTTGCTCTGTAGAAAACCTTTTTTTATAATATGTTGCCCCCCTCTTGCGCCACCAGTCCCCCGTTGGGGGACGGGCGCAGTGCGATAGCCCGAGTAAGGTTACAGGTAATACATCGTCATCGCAATGGGGGGTGCCCCAGTGGCGGGGGCGAAGCCCCCGAGAGCGATCAGAGTTTTCTAAATGAATTCTACAGAGCAAAAAAATTTCATCGCCTTTATGATCGTGATTGAAAAAAATTATCCGGATCATTCGATCTTCTCAGTGGAAGTCGGGAGCGGGAAGCCCCGCTGGAATTTTTTTATCAATCCTTCCGGGCGATCCGGTTAAAAAAAAGTTCCGGGTCTCCCCGGCAAAAAATTATCCGGCTCACTTGAGTTTTTTATCGAGCTTCTTGAGCTTCTTCTTGGCGCTCTCGCTGCCCGCAGCAGCCTGCTTCGAAAGTTCTTCTGCCTTGACCTTCTTCGCCTGGTTCAGCTTCACTAATTGTTTCTTACTTGTTGGCATACAATCACCTCGCAACGCCTTTGTCTGATTCTCATTGGCTTTTTTCCTTCTTAAAATATCCCTGTACCGTTGTACCAGCGGGGGGATGCCCGGGCGGCGGGGGCAGAAGCTCGAAGTGCAAAGAGCCCCCAGGAGCGATTCCTTTTTCCTTCCCCAATTGTGGTATTTTCCCCTCCCAAAAACCGAGTAAACTCCGTTCTCAAAAACCCTCAATCCGGGCATTTTGCTGACTCTGATTTCTGTATCCCGCCAAAATGGGCTCCGATGAGGTGAAAATGAGGCCCTGTTCGATCGAAAACTCCTGGAGTATTTGTATGAACAGGGGGTTCTTTTCATGCCGGGAAAGGTCGGGCTCCGGGCAATTGTGGGGGTCCGGAGATGATCTATTCCGGGCCCGTTACGGGCTCCGTTTGCCCTTTTTTGGATCCATTTTCCGGGTCCAGTGGAAAATGTGCCAACGCTCACAGAAAATATCAATTTAATCGATTATTTTTCGAAAATACGCGTTTAAAACAGAATTCGACCGTGCAATTTAACGGGCTCCGGTTGGTCTGTGTTTTCTGCCACCCCATTTCAGGTCATAGGGGGTGAGAAAGGCGATGGAAAGACCCGCTGTTGCTCTATATTGCGATCACGTCGGAGAAATGTAGGGTGAGAGGCAGGTAGGAGACGTTGCCGGTGATGCAACAGTTCCTCCAACCGGGAGTATTGCAGCGGTAGTGGCCGACCGGTACGGCTATGACGGAAAACTCGCATCGGCCATTATCTGTACGTATCTCCTCAGCCTCGTGACCCTGCCCCTCTTCCTGATCCCGATACCCGGTCTGTAAAGAGATGAGCGAAAAGCGACCTGGCCCGCTGAGAGATTCTGCATTCGCCATTGAAACCTGTTCTTGCGCTGTTGAAAAAAAGCGGGATTGAACCGGGAGACAAACAAAAAGAATTATTTTTCAGGGTTAAGCACAAATTTCACCATCGGAAAAACCTTTTACCGAGGATCCCGTTATGAACAAAAACCACATTTTCATCCTGGCAATTGCTCTCACTATCTGCTTCATCGCCATGGCGGGCTGCACAAGTGCTCCCGGCGCCACTGCCCAGCAACAGGTAAAACCAGCGCACAACTATCCGACCGTCTCGTTCAATGAAACCCCCGTCAAGCACGTTCAAGTCAACGGGGTTTCGCTGGGGTACCGGGAATTCGGTGCCGGTGAACCGGTCCTGATGCTCGCGGGATTCGGCGAGACCATCGATTCCTGGAACCAGACGTTCATCGGCATCCTTGCCACGAAATACCATGTCTACACGTACGACCACCGGGGGATGGGATACAGCAGCGACAATAATGCGACCCACACCATTGCCCTGTACGCCGATGACGCTGCCGCGATCATGCCCGCTCTCGGGTATGACAGCATGCATGTGTACGGCGTGTCCATGGGATCCTCGATCGCCCAGCAGCTGGTCATCGATCACCCCGAACGCGTCCGGAAACTGGTTCTCGATTCTGTTTCCTACAGCGTCCGTATCCCGGAAACAAAAACACTGCTCGGCATTCTCGAATCGGTTGCCGCTCCCAATTCGACCTATCCTGAGGGGATACGGCATGAAGCAGAAGCTGACCTCGCCTGGAACGGGTCATGGGACAAGCTATCCGGCATCCAGAAGGATGTCATGCTGGTAGAAGGTACGGCCGATGTCATTACGCCCGATGCGGTTGCAGCCCGGATGACCACGCAGATAAACGGCTCGTGGCTCGTGCGGTTCAAGGGACTTCCGCATATCGGATCCCAGAAGGCACCGGTCGAGTACGGGTTGAACGGGCTCGACTTCCTCGGCATGAATGAGTCTGCACCGTACGCAGCGCCATAATTTTTTTTTTGGGACCGGGAAAATTTTCCCGGAAACAATTTTGAAATTTTTTTATCACCTTTTTTGTCGGGAGAAATCTTAAAGAATCTGAATTGAGATCGCATTTTTAAAAAAAATCTATGATGGGGGAAAAATTTTGGACCGGGAATCGTTTGAAAAATTCAGCAGACCTTGATTTCTATTTTTCAACCAGACTCTGCCTAAAAATTTTCAATCGGATCTTGATTAAAAAAATTTAACCGGACTTTGATTGAAAAAAGTTAACCAAAGTTTAATAAAAAAATCCGGCATCCATCGGTCCAAATGGTAAACTATTGCCTTACGATTACAGGAAGCCCCCATATCCTAGGACCGCTCCTGAACCAGACCCCCTCCGGAACCTACCTCACAACCTCATCTACAACCGCCTTCTTAAACGGTTTGTACACCACGCCGCCCCCGGTATAAAACTTCGAGAAGAACTCCACGATATGCAGACGCATTGAATGGATAGAGGGGCTGAACATGGCAAGCACAATATTCAGTGCGTGCAGCAGCAATGCGACGATGATACCGATGATCGCGATCTCGAACGACTCCCCGAGCCGGTTTGCTACCATGGCAAGGATCACGGATGCCATCCCGATTGCCATCAGCCGGGCATAGGAGAGGATGTTGCCTACGGTACTCATGACCTCGATCGTCCCGAATACCCCCGCCCCAAAGAGGATCAGGGGCAGAGCGATAATTACCAGGATCCCGGCAGGATAGGCCGCCGTCTCCGGGGCAAGACCGGCCAGCATGATGACCGCGGTAATGAGCCCGGTGAGCATGAGCAGCATACCGGCTTTTTCAGCAAGGTGCTTTTTGCTCTTGGTGATGATCGCATTGCGCATCCCGATGATGAGACCTAAAAAGACATGGATGATGCCAATCATGACCGCAAGGATCAGCATGGGGATCATGGCCTCGACCCGGTTCCACGTGATCCCGAGGAAATGAACCGGGTGAATCCATCCCATGATCTCGCCGAAATCCCCGAAAAATTCTCCGAATAACCAGCCGAAGATGATGGTCGGGATCGACGAGATGATGAGGATGTCTGCCATGCTTGCGGCAAAGGCAATAGCCCCGTACATCTTTTTGATGAGCAGGGCGATGAGAAGAATGACGATCCCGTACCCGATGTCGCCCACCATGATCCCAAAAAAGAGCGGGAAAAAGATTGCAAGGATCGGGGAGGGATCGATCTCCCGGTACCGGGGAGGGGAGACGAGCTGCATGATGACTTCGAAGGGTTTTACCCAGCGGGGATTATCGTAAAAGACCGGCGCTTTTTCCATATCCTTTTCCGTTGTGTCCAGTTCTTTTACGATAACCCGATCAGAGAACACATCTGCCAGGGATTTTTTTACCTGTTGCACCTTTTTTTTGGGAATCCATCCCATGATGACGAAGGTATATTCCGACAGGGCAAAATTCGAAAATGCCCCCAGCTCGTCGTTCATATCCTCAAGGGTTTTTTTGAGGATCGCCAGTTCCTGGTACCAGTCGGATGCAAGGGTCAACTGGTCATCATCGATTTTCTTAATCTCATCGGCTGCCCGGAGCTTGTTCTCTTCGATCAGGGCAAACATCTCGTAAAACGGTTTTCCCATATATTCCCGGGGCAGGCGCACCTCGTTCACATTGACCGAGTAAATGAAGGAATGGACCTGTTCGGAATGGCGCTTGTTAAAGACCATGATGGCAGCGATCGTATCCGCATCAACATTTGTCGATGTCATCTCGAACTGGTTGCTGGTGATCGTTTCCAGTTCCTTTTTTATCAGGTCAACGACATCGCTGTGTTCTTTTAAGATTAAGAGGATCGTGACTTCAAATCCCTCCAGCAGGGGCAGTTCGCGTTCGAGCGGCTGGAGGATATCGAGGACTTTTGCATAACGGTTTAAGGCCGTGACGGATAAGGTAAGTTCACTCTTCCGCGATGCAAGATCCCGGGTGGTATTCTCAAGTTTCCGGATAATTTCCTGCGCGCGCAACAGGACCTGTTCATGATCCTGTTTTCGGATGGACAGTGCGACTTCCCGCTGGCGTGCCGTATCATCGGTTACTTTGGGAAGTGTGGAAAAGATCCCGTTGATCTTTCCCAACACTTCAGCTACATCGGTTGCGGTATCCAGTACCACTTTTTGTAAGGGGATCTCCTTTGGAGAGACCGACTGCGATACATCTTCGAGATGAAGTGTCCCTTCCTGGTACAACAGGTCAACGACATGGTTGAATGCCGGTTTTGGCCCTATCACCTGGATTCTTTTCATCTGCTGGAGCATACGGTTCCCTGCCGGACATTACCGGGCTACTTCATGGTCACATAGCGTACAATGGCATCCGCAGCCATGGGAATGTTTTTTTTGCCTTTTTCTGCTTCGGTTTCTGCTTTAAGTCCCGTTTCCTGTTTCAATTGTTCAATCCGGGCCCCGGTCCTGCCTTTTTCCCGCCAGTACACCTCTTCAGCTGCGGTTTTTCCTTCGGCATCTGCGGTGCACAACAGGTTTTCTGCATCAGTTCTTGCTGCAGCAATTGATGCTTCCGTTCCGGCTCTCGCATCTTCTATCTTTTTTGCCACATCCTGTTCTTTTTCCCGAATCTGCTGGAGCAGTGTCTTTTCCATATCCTTACCTCCGTTACAGCCCGTGCTTGCGTTTCAGGATCGAAGTAACCCCGCATTGGGGAGTGGCGGCCCCGGATCGCGCCTTCTCCTCTTCCGTCTGCCCGCGTCCCCGTAGTTCACGCGCTTTCTGGGCTGCCTCTTCGATTCGCTGGCGGCATCTCCCAACAGCCGTGTTTTTCAGGGCATTAATCGCTGTTAAAATATTCTGGGCCATTGCGTTGAGACACCTCCTGATATATTCAATTGGTCTATACCATCGAAGGTGAATAAATAGTTTCTTATGTCCCGTCAGGGAAAGAAAACCATGATTCTGCCAGGGCTCCTCTTCCTCAAATGTCTGCGATAAGCAGGGGGGGACATTCGGGTAAAAGCGGAGTGTCTTCGGATTTATCCCTGCATTTTTCTGCAATTCTTTACTGCCTGTAATGCTGCGGCAGGAATCCCCCGCATTGACGGATAGCGAACACCGTGCAGGTGAAAAAGGGGTTATTCAGGTAATGCCCAGGTACGCGGGCACGAAAAGGATCGCAAAGAAAATGAGCATCAGGGCAAGTCCAAGGGGTAAGCCGTATCTCGCCCACTCCTTGCTGGTGATCCCCATTTTGCCGGCTGCAATGATATTGGGAATGTTGCCGGGAATCAGCATACCCCCGGCGATTAAAAGTCCCATCAGTGCGCTTTTAATCTGGATCAGGCTGAGTTGCGGCCCGATCTCTGCTGCAGCAAGGGTCGCATTGTCGAGAACCGCAGATACGATATTCACCCAGTAAAGACCCTCTGATGGTATCTGGATGATATACTCAAGGATGAGCGGCTTGAATCCCTCTCCCAAGAAGACCAGGGCCATGATGAACAGGTACACTTTACCTGCGCGGATCACGACATCGCGGATGCTCTCGCGGACGAGCCGGCACTCAAGACCCTCCGTGCCGGTACCCTGCCGCTGCAGGAAAATCACCCCAAGAATCCCGAGTGCAAGGATACCGGGGATAACATAGATCCCCAGCAGATCGAGAAGGAAGGTAAATCCTGCATGGTACGGATCGCCGGACAGTTTGGAGATGGCGATTGTCGAGAGCGGCTCACCAAGCGGTGTGAGGGCAGCCCCCAGGCCGATAGAAAAACAGGAGATCACCGTAACGCCGATCTTTTCCTGCCGTCCGAGCGGGAGGGCGCAGATAATTTCTACGAGGATGATGGCAGCTAAAATTGCTGAGATAATGCTGGATACAATACCAAGACCACAGATCAGGAAGAAAACGATGATGGAGATTGGCACCCGGTTTACCATGGTCTGGATGGCCGCCTGGATCTGCGTGTGGGCAAAATAAATAACCAATCCCATGATGAGAACGATCTGGACAATACCTACGGGTATACCGGCAACCGTTGTGATCATGATCGGAGCAGCAAGTGCCTCAAGGACTATTGCCGTTGTCCATCCGAATGTTTCGCCGTTCACAATCGCAAAAGTGGCAACGCTCAGTGCAGCAATTCCGCAGGTGAAGAGAAACACCTCAAGATTCTCTTCTATCCTTTTGACTTTGAACGGGAGCACCAGTACAAGAATAAATATACAGATGAGCAGGATGTTGACGATCATGAGTTGTTCCATAATAACCGGTTCCGGTGCAGAGCGCTGGTAATAGCAGGTATTCGATTGCCGATCACAAAACAGTGATCCTGCTCGTATTGATGCACCGCCTTTCAGTATCTGCCCGTAAATTATTACCTGTTACTATCTTACCGGTGTTCTCATCTCTCTGACTGAGAACTATTCCCGATTTGAAATCACCGCGGTACTTTCTTTCCGGAACAGAGATTTTCGTTCCGATAAGTGTTTACTGGTGGTATTGAACCTCATGGAAATGTTTACCAATTTCTCATCGATAGATACGATCTCCCTGACGAACAACACACAATTCATTTATCTCTCCTTTGCTAACGTATCATCAGATGGAATTCATTCCGCGGTTTTTCCGGCAGAAACGCCTCCTTTACCTTATGGTGCCCATTGTGGTGGAACTGGCTTTTTTTGACCGTTTCAATCCCGCGGAACTTCTTAGGCCGGATGTAAAAAAACTCACGGAGCGAGGGGATATTGCAGGTCTTGCCCGCCTGTTGGAACATAAGGAACCCCAGGTCCAGTACGAGGCCGCAGAAGCGCTGGGAAACCTCGGCGACGAAAAAGCGGTCGGGCCGCTCATCACTGCATTAAAGCGGGACGAGTTCAGCGGTGTGCGGTGGAAAGCGGCAGAAGCGCTCTCAAAGCTGGGAAATCCTGCAGTAGGGCCGCTCATCGCAGCACTCCAGTACCCGGATGATGATGTCCGCTGGAAAGCCGCAATTGCGCTTGGTGAGATCGGGAACCCGGATGCCATCGATCCTCTCATCGCGCTCCTTGCCGATGACGACCGGTTTGTGAGAAGCCGGGCTGCACATGCACTCAGCATGATCGGTGAAATAGCAGTCGGGCACCTCATCCAAGCACTTAAATCAGGGGATCCGGCTACGCGGCGGGGGGCGGCACTGGCACTGGGAAAAATTAAAAATGCCAGTGCCGTTGAACCGCTGATCCTTGCACTCGCGGATGAACAGGCTATGGTCAGGGCAGAAGCTGCAGCTGCGCTCGCATCCATCGGCACTCCTGCTCTTGGTCCCCTGCTGGGTTTTTTAAAGGGCGCAAAGGGAGAGACCCGTATCGAAGTGATGACTGCACTCGGGGAGCTGAAAAACGCAGATGCAATCGAGCCTCTTGTCCAGCTCCTCGAGAATGCGGATGATGATGAGCGGCAGGCAATAGCCGATGCAATCGACGCTATCCTGATCCCGGCGGTTGAACCGCTGGTGTGCAGGATACGGGATGGAACCCCAAAAAAAGAATGCAATCTGAGAAAATGAGGTAATCATGGCACAGCAGAAACCCCCTACCGATCCGCAAATGTCCGATGAGCAGCAGATCGACAAACTCATTGCAGCACTCGGAGACCCGTCGATTGATATACGGCATGCAGCGGTACAGGCACTCGGGGACTGTGGGGAACCTGCGATCCCACTCCTGATCAAGGCACTTGCGAATTCGCCGGACAATGATCATCGCTGGTATGCGGCAGTTGCCCTCTCCCGTATAGGCATACCGGCAATCACCCCGCTGATCGCTGCGATGCGGGTGAACCGGGAAACGGATTTCCGGCGCTATGCCGCAGCTGCGCTCGGGAACACAGGTGTCCCTGCCATTGAACCCCTGATCGATGCAATGCGAAGCGATGATGCGGATCTGCGGGGGTATCTCTCGCGGGCGCTCTGCCGGATCGGAAAACCCGCCGTTGAACCCCTCACACGGCGGCTGGACGATGCTGATGCAGTACTCCGCACCTGTGCTTCCCTGACTCTCTGGCAGATGGGCGAGACCGGGTTGCCCGCGATGGTCGAGAAGATCCAGGGCGATGAGGATAAGAGCTGAGCTGGATATTCTGTTTTGTGTCTCTTTTTTGAGTGGATTACAAGATGGGGGCTGATGCCCCCATACCCCCGGATGTGATGAACGCCGCCGCCCCCGACGGGGCGCCCCCGCGGCGGATCAATTACCTGAACTGGAATAAAACCTCATACTTCTGACCGTGCCTGAACATCACCCTATTGCAATAGTCTAGGTAGAGGAACTCTGCGAGGGGGTCAAGGGGATACTCCCCTTGGGCTGCTTCCCCCTCTGGGGGAGAGAGGGGGTCACCCTCCATACTGCCCCAGAGAAAATTGAATGCTGGGAAAAATGGATTTCTTATCAGTAAATTTTCAGATTTCCCCTTATCCCACGAAATACTGATGAGCATTTTGCAATGAGATAAACCGAAGGGATAAATCTCCTCCCGGACCATCGTACCGGTAATGTTAGTGCTCTCGCCCGACATGGAGGCTTATGAAAAGTCCCTCATGGAGGGTCTGCATCACGCGATAGCGATAGCAAAGGAAGCCCGTTCCCGTGGCCTCGACCCTTCTCTTGATGTCGAAATCCCCATAGCCAGCGATCTTGCCGACCGGGTGGAGGCGCTGCTCGGGATCAAAGGGGTAGCGGTGCGGATCCGCGAACTCGAAGCGCAGATGTCGCGTGAGGAGATCGCGCTCCGTATCGGTGACGACTTTGTTGCCCGGAAGTTCGGGGAGACCTCTGTTGATGAGATTCTCGATCATTCCATCCGTACGGCGATGGCCCTGCTCACCGAAGGTGTCGTTGCGGCCCCCACTGAAGGGATTGCAAAGATCGAGCTTGGCAAGAATGACGATGGCAGCCAGTACCTGATGATCTTCTATGCAGGACCGATCCGGAGTGCCGGCGGGACAGCACAGGCACTCTCGGTGCTGGTCGGGGATTATGTCCGCCAGAAACTGGGTATCAACCGGTACATCCCCCGGCAGGAAGAAGTGGAGCGGTACATCGAGGAGATCCGGCAGTACAACTCGATCATGAACCTCCAGTACCTGCCGAGCGAGGCGGAGATCCGGCTCATCATCGAGAACTGCCCGGTCTGCATCGACGGCGAAGCCACCGAGCAGGAAGAGGTATCCGGGCACCGGAACCTCGAGCGGGTTGAGACCAATACCGTGCGGGGGGGTATGGCGCTCGTTATCGGGGAAGGTATCGCCGGCAAGGCCCGCAAGCTCAAGAGCCGTGTCGAGAAGATGAAGATGGAGGGCTGGGACTGGCTCGACAAGCTCATTGCCGGCGCCTCGAAGTCCGGCGATGAGGAGAAAACCGTTGGCATCAAGCCGCTGGACAAGTATCTCCGCGACCTGATCGGCGGGAGACCGGTCTTTGCCTACCCGATGAGAAAAGGCGGCTTCAGGCTCCGGTACGGCCGTTCACGCAATACCGGGTTTGCCGCTGCCGGTTTTCACCCGGCTACCCTGTATGTGCTGGGCGAGTTCCTTGCCACCGGCACCCAGATGAAGACCGAGCGGCCGGGCAAGGCCTGCGGTGTGGTGCCGGTGGATTCGATCGAAGGCCCGACCGTGCGCCTGACCGGTGGCGACGTTCTCCGGATCGATGACGAAGCCACGGCAAAGCGGCTCCAGCCCGCGATCGAGAGGATTCTCGATGTGGGCGAGATCCTCATCTCGTACGGGGAATTTTTAGAGAACAACCACCCGCTCGTGCCCTCCGGCTACTGCGACGAATGGTGGCTCCTCGAAAGCGAACCGGGCACAAAATCCCCAAAAGATGAGGGGGAGGCTATCGCCTTTGCCCGGGCGGGGGGGTACCTCCATCCCGCATACACGTGGTTCTGGGACGATATCACTCTGGACCAGATCCGTACGCTTGCCGATGCTGTTGCGGGTACCGGGAAGATTGTCGATGATCATCTCCAGCTCCCGCTTGAACCCTTGACCAAGGATATCCTCGAAACCCTCCTCCTTCCCCATATCGTGCGGGACGGGCGCGTGAAGATCCACCTGTACCGGGCATTCATCGCCTGCCTCGGGCTGGATGATACCCTGAAAAAACGCGGGGTCTGGACCAATGCCCCGGATACTAACCAGCTTGCTCTCGTCCAGCACCTTTCCGGCTTTAAGATGCGTTCCCGTTCGGGGACACGGATCGGCGGGCGCATGGGGAGACCGGGCAAATCCAAGCCCCGGAAGATGAATCCTCCCCCGCATGTCCTCTTTCCCCTCGGCGATACCGGGGGTGCCCGGCGCTCGTTCCAGTCTGCGTCCTCCCATATCGAACAGGAGGACCAGAACGATACCGAGATCGGCATCCAGAAGGAATGCGGGATCATCGAGATCGAAGTTGGCCGCAGGCGCTGCTCCGAGTGCCAGGAGATGACCTATCTCAACCGGTGCGACAAGTGCGGGGGACATACGGTTGCGGTCTTCACCTGCACCAAATGCGGCAGGGAGACCACTCTGCCCCGGTGTCCCGGCTGTGACGGCCAGGCCACCTGCTCCCAGCGGCTCAAACTGGATGTGAAAGGGGAATATGCCAGGGTGATGGCCCGCCTCGGGATGAAGACCGATGCCGTCGCGCTCGTCAAGGGCGTCAAGGGCATGATCTCGAAGGAGAAATCTGTCGAGGCGATGGAGAAGGGAGTATTGCGGGGGATACGGAACATCTGGGTCTTTAAGGACGGGACCACCCGGTTTGACATGATCGACCTGCCGCTCACCCACATCCGGCCCGATGAGGTGCGGGTACCGGTCGAGAAACTCCGCTCGCTGGGCTACACCAGGGACACGCACGGGTACGATCTCCAGAACGGTAAGCAGGTGGTCGAACTCCATGCACAGGATCTCCTTGTCTCGGATTCCTGCGCCGAGTATATGGTGAGTGTGGCAAAGTTCATGGACGACCTGCTCGTGAAAGTCTACGGCCTTCCCCCGTTCTACAACATCGAGAAACCCGACGATCTCGTGGGGCATCTCGTCATAGGCCTTGCCCCGCATACGAGTGCCGGGGTGCTTGCCCGGATCATCGGGTTCACCCGAGCGGACGTTGGCTATGCCCACCCGTTCTTCCATGCCGCCAAGCGGCGCAACTGCTTCTTTGGCGATACCTTGATCGAGGTATATGACAGGAAGTCATGGACCCGGCACCCGATCCGGAAGTTTGTGCTGGAAAACTTCGACGTGAGTCGCCCGGGCATCGACCAGCTCGGCACCTACTACTCGGACCCGGCCCGCCCGTATTATACCCGCACCATCGATACAAACGGCGTGATGCACCTCCGGAAGGTCACTACGGTCTCCATCCACCGCTCCCCGGCTACCCTGCTCCGGATCACGACGGCAATGGGCAAGGATATCGCTGTCACGCCCGATCACGCGATGCTCGTTTGGGACACCGCATACCTCCGGAAGATCCGGGCGCTCGAACTCAAGGTCGGGGACGCAGTGCCGGTGCTGGAGGGGATGAACGTGATCTCGGACCGCATCCGGGCCATCGACATTGTGCCGGCACCTGACGAGCGGGTCTACTGCCTGACTGTTGCCGATGACCATACGCTGGTCGCAAACGGCATCTTCACCGGACAGTGCGACGGGGATGAGGACTGCATCATGCTGCTGCTCGACGGGCTGATCAACTTCTCGCGCTCGTTCCTGCCCCAGAACCGGGGCGGGTCGATGGATGCCCCGCTTGTGCTGACGAGCCGGATCGATCCTGCCCAGATCGACAAGGAAGCCCTGAACGTCGATGTCTGCGACCATTACCCGATCGAGGTGTACACAGGGGCACTCAATTATATCGAGCCAAAGACGATTGTGAAACTCATCGACCGGGTTGAGAACCGGATCGGCACTCCCGCCCAGCTCGAGGGATTCCAGTTCACCCACGACACGTCGGATATCTCGGCAGGCCCTATCGAATCGATGTACACCCAGCTCAAGACGATGACTGACAAGCTCGAGGCCGAACTGGTGCTGGCAGAGAAGATCCGGGCGGTCGATGCCGACGATGTGGCCGAGCGGGTGCTCAACACGCATTTCATCCGCGACCTGATGGGCAACCTGTCGGCGTTCTCGAAGCAGAAGTTCCGGTGCACGAAGTGCAACACGAGCTACCGCCGGATGCCGCTTGCCGGCAAGTGCGTCAAGTTCAAGGGCAAGCACCCGTGCAATGGCAACATCATCCCCACGGTGCACGAAGGCTCGGTGAAGAAATATCTTGAGATGTCACGGGAGATCTGCCGGAAATACAAGGTCTCGGAGTACACCAAGCAGCGGGTCGAGGTTATCGACCTTGCCATCCAGTCCACGTTTGGCGAGGAGAAAGAGCAGCAGCTGGGCTTGGCGGATTTCATGTGATACAAGACCCCGTCCTGTTTCCATCAATTATGAGGAGCCTGTAATGGTCCTCCCTTTTTGGATTCTCTCAGTATTGCTGACCGTATGATCCCTGACCTGCATCTTTTTTTATCACCCCGCCAACATCCATGCAGGCAGAGCATGGTCCACACGCACCGGGATTATAAGAAAAATCTGCAGTTAGCACTGGCCATCACAGCCCTCTTTTTTATCGTCGAACTCGCTGGTGGCATGATCTCGGGTTCGCTTGCGCTGGTCAGCGATGCCGGCCACATGTTCAGCGACGTACTGGCGCTCATCCTTTCTCTGGGAGCGATCACGCTCTCAACACAGCTCCCCTCCAAGGAACGGACGTACGGGTTCCTGCGGGCGGAGATTTTTGCAGCCTTTATCAATTCCCTGCTGCTGATGGCAGTAAGCGGGATCATCTTATGGGAAGCCTGGCAGCGGTTGCTGAACCCCGCACCGATTGAGAGCGGTCTCATGGGTGCTGTTGCCGTGACCGGTCTTATTGCCAATATAGCTGTTGCGTTCCTGCTGCACGGAAGCCACAACCTGAATGTGAAGAGTGCCTTTTTGCATGTAATCGGTGACGCGGTTTCTTCGGTTGCGGTGATTGCCGCAGCAGTCTGGATCGCGTTTACCGGGCAGGTGCTCGTCGATCCCATCCTTTCGGGATTCATCGCGGTCCTGATCATTGTCTCGGCTGCCGGCATCCTGCGCGAGACTATTGCAATCCTCCTCCAGTTCGCACCGGGATCTGTGGACTTTGACGCGCTCATTGCAGATATGACGGCAGTTGAGGGAGTTGCCGGTGTGCACCACGTCCACATCTGGAGCCTCAGCTCCGATATCCACGTGCTCGACGCCCATATCTATTCCTGTGAACCGGATGTGGTTAAAATCGGGGAGATGAAGCAGGAGATCAGAAAGCGGCTGGAAAAGTATCACATTCACCATTCCACGCTGGAGGTCGAGTGCGAAGAATGCAAACACTGTTCGATCATGGAGCCGGTCAACGGGCACAGGGAATAATTGTAACCCGCCGGATAGAACGATACCGCCCCGTCGGATCAGGTGAGCTTATTTATTCCCTTCACCAACATTATCCCACACCAAGCGGGGATAGCCAAGCCTGGCCAACGGCGATAGACTCAAGATCTATTCTCGAAGGAGTTCGTCGGTTCGAATCCGGCTCCCCGCATGTTCTCATTTCCCATAGTTCCGTTGTTATCCTGTGAGATACCCCTTCTCGCGGTTGTCTTTTTCTGTTTTGCATTTCCCGACTGGACTAAAAATAAATGAATCATGGGACAACTGGTTGCAAGCAGGGATAATTCTGATGGGGACTGGATCTTCGAAGGATCCAATGTCAACCCCCGCACGAGCGAGAGGAACTCGTATGAGAATTTCTCTCTCATAAGCAGCCTCCTCTTTCCTAAAAGATAGATTCAGATCTACACCAGATAATCCAACTCTGCACGGATGAGATTGTACCGAAACCCTCAACATCGGTAAAGAGGAATGTATGGTAGGAATACAGCCCCCGGGATCGGACCCGTGAGCTGCCCGTTCAGGAAAATCCGGTCAGCAGTGTCGTACTCATCGTCCGGTCAACCGGGGAATAAGACCCGGCAGGTGCACACGTGGATACCAGCGTATTTATCCAGGGAATGATCATCGGTCTCACCCTTGCCGTACCGGTTGGTCCGATTGCTCTCCTGTGCATCCAGCGGGCGATTGCCGATGGCAGGCTCCATGGGATCATATCGGGAATCGGTGTGGCAACCGCAGATTCTTTTTATGCCGGAGTCACCTTCTTCGGCCTGACCGCCATTTCCGGGCTGTTCATCGCCTACCAGTTCTCCCTCCGTCTTGCAGCCGGTCTGGTTCTTATCCTGGTGGGAATACGAATCTTCCTCACGATACCTGCACCCCTGAGCGTGAAAACCGAGCACGAGACATACTTTAAGGATTACCTGTCAATGGTGGTCATTGCGATTGCAAATCCCCTGACACTTATCTTCTTTGTTGCCATCCTGCCCGGCTTTGGCGTGGTATTTCATGAAAATTCTGTTCTTTCCGCAACGGAGTTTGTTGGCGGGGTGTTTTTCGGTTCGACACTCTGGTGGATCGTTCTCTGTGGCTCTATTGGCTCCGTGCGTTCCCGCATCAGTGCCGGGCACCTGAAGCTGATCAACCGGATATCCGGATTGCTGATTGTCTGCTTTGGTGTGGGGATGATGATCCTGCTCGCACTGCCTCACGTGCAGTGACGGGGATGAGATTGTTCCCGGCGTTCAGTGAACCGTTGTAGATTCTCAGGGATGCAATCTATCACAAACAGCAGTTTCCTGCTCTTGATGTGCATCGTCCGAAGGTCTTTCATAAATTTTTCCTGAAAATTGAATAGACAGATGTGATTCAGGATTGTTCATACCTTCTCAATTAGTTGTGATGAACGCCGCCGCCCCCGACGGGGCACCCCCGCGGCAGATCAGTGACTAAAAAGCAGACTCTTGAAAAATCACTGCCCCGCCGTGCCTCGGAGAGAGTATACATGGCCGTCGGGCCACAGGGACCCATGGATACAAGATATCCATAGCAGGCCCTGGGGCGGGAGCCATCCTTTTTTTTACAATTTAATATGGAAATGGAACTTCCATTTTCATTCTGTGTGCCTGTGGCCGCAGGCATCGTGAGCGTTTTCATGGTTCAGGAGTGAACACCGTTTATATGCGTTTCAACAGAAAAAAAGGTCGACAATACCTGCATTAATCCCCTCATCAGTATTTTTGTGTGTGGTAAAGTCCCTTCTATCTTTTTCAACGGATCTGCCTGTCAGAAAAAAGATCAGAGTGATCTGATATTCACTTCGTATTGTTTGATAACCAATGTAGTGGTGGGTGGCAGTTGATACTTCACCATCCCTCCCGTCCCCGGTGTTCCACTTATCAGTGTCATTCCCAGGGTGTTTTTAAAGTAGTTGTCCCAGGCTATCGAGTAATCCTGCACCGGATCAGGAGTATATTCAAAGTATACAGGAGATACAAGGGGGGGCGTATCTGTTTTCTGGTATAGGGTCTCACCCAAAGCCATCTGTACAGTGCCAACCCCCGCCAGTGATTGCTCTGTTATGCTGGTGATATTTACGAGATTGATAACCATGGTTTTTGTCTGACTGTCATAGAACCACCGGGGCTCAGCGAGCATCACCGATCCCGGCTCCGCGTGCAGTCGCAGGACAACCGCTCCGTTCTGAAGGGAGATGTCTGTGCCGGTCGAATCAGAGGAGTACATTAAATCTCCAGACCTGAATGCATCAACGTAAATGGTACCACTATCGTAGATCTTTATCGATGAAGTTGAGGGTAAAGAACTCGAATTGTATACGGTAAGTGTCCCGCCCCCGACCTTAAGGGCCGTTTCCTTGTATGGCACGGTCTTGTACGCGAGACTTTTCACATCGTTCTGCAACACGATCATGTTCTTTTCCATGATCTGTTCATCTGCGCTTATCTGCTGTTGCAGCAGCATCGGGTATCCGTACAGGGTTACTAAGCCGATCCCGGTGATCACTATCGTAAAGATGAGTAAGAATCCGATTGATTCGGACACCCCTGAAGTACCGGATTTCCCCCTGCTACGGCCCGTCATTAAAATCCTCCGGAATCATAACTTATCCTGTTCATACCTGCCCCCGAGGTATTCCCCCCGGCCCTTCGTGTCGAACCGATTCCGGCGATTGCCACGTTGGTGATAATCGTATCTCTCGATATCGTTACGGTCTGGGCTGTTGGATCATCACCGGCAGTATTGCCTATCTCAACAACATATCCCCGTCCCGCGATATCATCCGGGATGTCAAACCGTGAGGTAATATTTCCCGTTTCGGGGGCAATGGCATAGATGTCAACGATCCGGGTGGAGACGCCGTTACTGATATCGGTAAATGCTGAATATGTAAGGGTATTTGCGGGCCCCTCCATAAAATTCGCATTTATGAGAAGGAGCAGGACAACGAAGAGGACCATGAGAATCCCCGATATAATGATGTATCCCAGCATTGTTGCAGCACCGGCATCGTGGCACAGATGGTATCTTCTATTTTGATCTCCAGATCTCATTGTATTCGGTCACCCCGTTGCGGTAATGAATATCGACATAGGTATAGGGATTACTCACCGTGGGTTGTGTGGTCGAGAAATTCACTACGGAATCCTGCCTGCTCAAAGAAAGGATTCGGATCTCATTCTGTACATGTGTCTGGTTATCAAATACATGCCCAACATCGTCATCCAGGAATGCTGACTGAATGATCACATCCCTTACTCCCCGGATATCGTTTTTCGGGAATTCCAATACCGATTCTGCCGTTGTCTGCCCCACTACTGTTGACTGGTTGAGCACTATCGCAATAAAGAACAGGCTGAAACTCACGACAAATCCCATGAGCACGATCCACTGTGCATCGTCTTTTAATCCCGCCATAAGAGCACCTCCACGAGTTCAGCGCGTTTGCGTATAGTGCCTGATTCGGGAATCTTCGACTCTACAATCACCCACTGGGAAACACGCACGGCATGTTCTCCCCCGGTCAGACTGCGGGACCTGCCAAGGGGTGTACTCATATTGAGAGTGTTATCCGGTTTCACATAGGTTACATTTGCCATGAACTGGATACTATCCCGTTTCTGTAGGGTCCTGTTGTTCACCGTATCATTAAACATCCTGACGAATGCGTCCTTATCATTATTTTCAACCATTAACTGGAGCGGGCTCTTGCCAGGCGTACTGTTGGGTGCAGTATTCATCAGGCCCAGGGCATCACTCCCGATCACTTCAATCTGCATATCGCTGATATGCGTGTCCCCTGACGTATACACAGATGTGCTGTTGACTACGATAAACGCGGTAAGGAGCATGATCAGGCCCGCGGCAACACCCTCGATGGTATACAGCTGCCCCCCCGTGTTTACCACACTGCCACCTCCATGACCGCGTCAGTCAGGACGGGTTGTGTAACATTTGCGGGATAGTAATTGTAATCAAAGGGACGGGTACGGGTGTTATTCAGGTACTGCTGGGGAGGATCCAGTTCAAAAGTCAGGTTGATGTAGATCGCACCGTACTTATCCGTACTGGAGAAAAACCCCGGTTCAAAAACCATCGAGAGATTGCTATCCGTGATATTAACTGGGGGTTTTACCGCAACAGCACTCCAGTTAACATAGGTATAATTCTCAAATGCCGCTACCGGTGAAAAGACATAGAGGTTCGAATCCCCGGTGTGCGTCTGGTAGAATTTTACTCCTGACAAATTGACTTTAGGCATAGTGGGATGTGCAACCGTATTTCGTGTCTTATCCAGATCAGTAATATTGATAACAATTCGATCACCGGTCGGGTTGATCCGGTACATAATATCCCCGTTTGGATCGTCAATTTCACCTACATTACCGGTAAGGAGGTGTGATGAATTGATCACAATTCTGAATTCGTTTTTTGTTACATTCTCGGTATTCTTGTAGCCATGCGCCTCGATCAATTTCTCCCCAATCGTTGTATTGCTTGAACCCTTGATTTTCACATCCCTGCGGATATACCCGTACGGGTAATTGTCCGGAACAACATCGCCGACAAACCGGGGGGTATCCTCCCCGACCGCCCTGAGGGAAATATTGAACTGGTAGGGATAGTCGCCGAAGATCACCCGTTTCTGATAATCTTCCGGATAGGAAAAAGCCGTGAGGCAGAAAAAACGATTCACCTTTTTTTCATCGAGAATGCGGGGGGTTTCTTTTGAGACCGCAAGACCAAATCGTGCAACATCACGTTTGTCATTCTGGATCTCCCATGGCTGGTTACCGGTTACCAGCGGTCCGACAGCCCCCGGATCCTCTGCAAGAATCACTCCCGTCCGGTAGGCGACGGCATCGTAATCTATCGTAGGTGACTGAATGCCGATAAACAGCCCCGGTATCATGGTTGCCACCCAGATAAAGGCAATCAGGAAGATGGTGAAACCTGCCAGAAAGTCTATCGATATTATCCCGGAATCGTCAGTCATTTGATGATATCAACGCCCCTGTCTTTGCATCGAATACGAGGTGCCTTGTGTTTCCCTGGCCGGTTATGGTGAGATAATAGGTACCTTCTGCCAGGGCAAGTTCTCTTGACCCGGAAGTGATCGCCAGTGGTGCCGGGAAAATCTGCTCCCGGTTCTTTTCAAAGAGCTCCCGTGGTGTAACTATCTGGCTGGTTATGATCTCTTTTTCCGGGTACCATCCCTGCCAGGCATTCACCTTTTCACCAGAATGATCGTAGGTTACCAGCGATACCTGTTCCGGTTGCCGGACAACGAAGATCCAGCTGCTTGCGTTTCCCGTTGCATCCAGATTATATCCCCGGATCAGCTGAATGTGTGTCGTTTCCGTAATATTTTCAGCTATATTGTCTTCCCGGTTGATCCCTGCATACGGGACGTTTGGAGCAATGTCTTCAAAATTCACTCTCGCGAACTCATCGGATTGGTTGAGAATGACAAAACCGGCATCGACTTTTGTGTGGGTGGCTTGTGGTGACGGATTGAAAAAAGAAAGCGGGTTTCCCCCCATCATGACAACGATGGCTACAACCAGCAGCAGGAAAAAAAAACCATATGCCCATTTTCTCATGAAGTTGCCCCATGGTTTATAGGATGAAGGGCGAATATAAATCTTGGGTTAGCCGGATCGGGTAAATTTCTTCTTAATAATCGAATTGGAAAAAAGAACGGGATTTGAGGAAGAAAAACACACGGGATTATTAAAAAAAAATAGTTGCTTAATCCGTGAGAAGTCAACTGCACAGATTCAGTCGTTTATTGCATCCCGTTTATCGAATCCAACTGTGTGAAATGGGTCTGTATGCATCGCTCGGCAAGGGAATTTTCCGTTTGATCCAACCCGGTAATTATTCCTGGGCTTTTGATCCCTCGCAGAAAAGCTAAAAATTCAAAGTTTCCGGTTAAATACATCTTATTTTCAGATTCCGGGTATTTTTAAAGCGATTTTAAAATTAGAAAATTATATATATTGTTGCATGCTAAATACCCTCTCAATGTGATTGGTATGGTAGTGGAACGAAGATTTTTAGTAATTTTCTGTCTTGTTCTGCTCATAGGTTCTGCAGCTGCACTTGACCTTTCTCCGTCAACCATCAGCAGCAGCAATCCGGGCTGGCTCATCGCAAATGATGGGAATGACCAATCGACGATCAGCGTTGATGCACTGGCGGCGGGCACCCCCGCAACTCCCGTCATGGGTGCAACCGTCACCTTCTCTCTTGATTCTGGTTCTCAGGATTTGGGCACGATCTCTCCGGTAACCCCGGCATCTGTCCAAACCGGTGCTGATGGTAAAGCAACCGCAGTCTTCACGACAAGCAAAAAAAGCGGTAATGCCACCATAATTGCATCCATCTCTTATAACGATGGTAGTACAACTTCGGTTCAGGTCTCCACGTTCCAGCGGATCGATCACGATACGCCCCAGGGGGCAACTTTTGAAAACCCTGCCGCGTTACCGGTAGGTTCAATAACCCGGGTAAATGTCACCCTTGTCGATCGCTGGGGCAATCGCATAGATAATAAAAATACTGCAGAAACCATCCGTCTCACTATGGCGGATGAAGGTGGCGCAGGATTACAGGAGGGTCTGAATTATATTTCCCTGAAAACCTATTCAATGGATGCAGAGGGCAACGTATCTGCCGATCTCAGGATATCTACCACGGTGAAAAGTAATTATATCCAGATGGATCCTATCGGAAATATCGTGGTTCCCCCGGCCGCGTATATTCTGGGTGTGGCGGAAAGTGAACCCCATTATATTGCGCAGACCCCAGCCAGTCCCGGTTCAAGCCTTCCTGCAGACGGGGACCCGGCACACGCCGTAGAAATTTATTACACCGTGACCGATAAATACCACAACCCGATAACCGGGGCATCCGTATATTGCGATTCAACAGATGGTATGAGCGTGACTGCACCCACAAATACCTGGGGGCGGTTAAGAATCTCTTTTGGCCCGAAAGAAACGACCGGTATTTATTCCCTCAGGGCGATCCCTCTCGGGAATACAAGCGCTGTGTGCACGGGAATAAATGCCGGAACTGTCGGGAATTGCAGCCAGGATATTGAATATTACAATACCGATCCTGTAGACCTGACATTTACCGGAAATCCGCAGTCTATGGCGAGTCTTGATGTAGATCCCTCGACCCGGGCCGTTCTTAAGGCACGGGTGATTGATATCAAGGGGAACCCGGTAAGCGGTGAGGTTGTCCACTTTTCGCTTGCTGATGCCACCTATCCCGGGCCCTGGCCCTATGTTAATACTACCTTCCCCAGTCTCTCTGCCTTATCAGCGCCTGTGGATGATGCCAGCGGATATGCAACCGTAGAGTTCAGCCCGGGAGCATTCAAAACATATGATATTGCGGGATATAATGCCACAGCCACCGGGCAGGTTGTTGTGACAGCAACGTGGACGAACCAGTCCGGTGTCGCATTTACCCGGGATATCACGCTGGTCTGGAAGAATTATCCCTACGTCGGCACTTCATCATTAGGAGACTGTGGGAACTCCCAGGTGGGGGACAAGATTAACATCACCATACGACTTTTTGGCGATGGCGCGGCGCTCATGCCAAAACCCATCGACGCAGAACTGGTAATTGACAAGTCGTTGAGTATGAATGGGGCAATGGATGGTCAGACAAGATTGTACTGGGCAAAGCAGGCAGCTACTACCTTCGTCGGGAAAATGAACCCGGCATCAGATCAGGTAGGACTGGTCTCATACAGTACCAGTGCCAGTGTTGATTCTAACCTGTCAACGGTTTTTAGTGACGTTACTAACGGCATCAATAATATACAGCCGGTTATGTACACCGGTACGCGCTCCGCGCTCAAAACCGCGATTGAGGATGTGGTTGCACACAGAAATCCGAACCCCAAGACAATCCAGGCTATTATCCTGATGTCGGATGGAGAATACAATTACTACGGGGATCCTTTGGCACGGGGAACCGGATATGATGCAACTCATACAGATGGTGGTGGCCGTTACTATACCTGGACCTCGACATACATTACTCGTCACACCTATTTTTCCGGACTGGGTGGTTCTGTCAATGTCAATAATGCGAATGTATTCACCAACCAGAACATGTCCCGTTACGCCCAGGAAAACACAATCCGAATCTACACGATTTCATTTGGTTCCGATATTTCCAGTACATCGGAAACCTGGAAAACAATGGAAATTCTTTCGAATGCTACCGGAGGTCAACACTTCCATGCATCAACCGGATCGGAGCTGATCGATGTCTACACAACTATTGCCGGGCAGCTGCAGGAAACGGCAGGTGGCGAGACTCAGGTAGATCTGGATTTCGGGACCGTAAACATCAATGACAACCCGGACCTTGACATTACGGATTATATGGATTATGAGTACCACGAGGGGTACTCGACATACATCAACAAATCCAACATCACCAAGTATGGTGTCTACAATCAGCTTTTCAGTGAAACCCGTAACGATGAAGCTGCCTGGAATAGCCGTACCATGGCCTTTGATGTCGGCACGATCAAGCTGAACGAAACATGGAGTGCAACCTTCCAACTGAACATGACCAAGGCAGGGAATATCAACCTGTTTGGCCTCGGCAGTTCAACCCTGTCGTTTACCGATGCGGCAACGGGTGAGACCCAGACGGGGTTCATTCCTGCCATGCAGTGCAGGGTCCGGGAGAGTATCGTGAATACCGGTTTTGGCAGCAAAACGCTCCGGGTAGATAATCTCTCATTCGTTGAAGGGGTAAATCCTGATCCGAATGCCTGGACGGTAAAGTGGAACACTACCTATGATGGCGATAAAACCGTTCAGGAAGCGATCCTGTACCGGGTGACGGGAGATCCGCAATGGAAGACCGTCCCCGGCGGACTGGTATTCATCTCTTCCAAGGTGTTCGAAGTAACGAATCAAAATACCCTGTCCACATCGGATACAGCGTTATGGCCCCCGGGAAAATGCTTTGACATACAGATCGTGGCAGGTGCAGAGGATGCGAATGCAGCGATAACGAACCAGATCACAAAATGCAAAGCATTACCCGGCGGTACGATATTTATCAAACTCGAATAATTTTTCTGTCTGTTACGGCACAATCTTCGATATCGGGATCTCCAGGATATCTTCAGCCCCGCAGGCCTTGAGCCGGGGGATCAGCTGGTTGACTATGTTCTTCTGCACAACGGTCTGGATACTGTAATAGTCAATCCCGTGAAGCTGGCTCACCGTCGGCTTCTTCATCGCCGGCAGGGCTGCAACGATCCGTTCCATGGATGCGGAAGGGACGTTCATGGTCAGGAGCACCTTGTTTCTCGCTTCAATTACGCCGAAGAGCAGCGTCCTTATCTCCTCGATCTCCCGGCGCTTCACCGGGTCTGCCCAGCTTGCCCTGTTGGCACAGATCACCGTGTGGGACTCCATGATCTGCCCGATGATCTTCAGCCCGTTCTTGCGCAGTGTGGTGCCGGTCTCTGTCAGGTCGACAACAACGTCCATGAGATCGGGCACTTTTGCCTCCGATGCACCGAATGAATGAAACATCTGGACGGGGATTTTCAGATCCTCAAAAAACTTCCTCGTGAGCTCGGGATATTCCGTGGTCACCCGGCTGTTCGGCCGGATCTGGGAGACATTCTCGATCGGCTCATCGCGGTGGACCGCGATCACGATCTTCACGTTGCCCTCCCCGGTCTTGCTGTACGAGAGGTTGGCCACCTCCACGACATCCGAGTTGGTCTCGTTCACCCAGTCGAGGCCGGATATCCCTATATCGAAGTACCCCTTCTCAACATACGTGGGGATCTCCTGCGGGCGCAGGATCTTGATCTTGCCGATACGCTCGTCAGCGATGCGGGGATTGTAATCGCGGTCCGTGCGCTTGACCTCAAGGTCTGCCTCCTTGAAGAGCTGGAGTGTCTGCGCCTCGAGGCTGCCTTTCGGGAGTGCGATGGTAATCATACCGTATACTGTTCGCGGTAAAAAGAATAAAGATAAGGGGTTGGGCGGATGGTGCGCGGGGCTCAATCAAACGTGTGAACCACAAGCCCGCTTAAGAGTTTGGGCTCGAACCAGGTGGACTTGGGGGGCATGACCCCGCCGGCATCTGCAATGGATAAGACGGTCTCGACCCGGACCGGCTGCATGGCAAACGCGAGCCGGTATTCCCCGTTGTCAACCAGCCTTTCCAGGTCAGAGACCGGCCGGGCACCGCCGAGATACTGGAGCCGGGCATCCCCACGGGGATCCGTAATCCCGAGCATGCCCTCTAAAACCCACTTCTGGAGCACCGCCACATCGAGTGCGTCTAACGGTGCTGCATTCTTTTCCAGCAGGCGTGTGCACTCGTACCACTGGCCCCCGAGATACATATGCACCACATGATAGCGCTCCGGTTTCTTGCACTTTGGTTTTATGTTGTACCCGCGCCCGTCCACCCGGCCGTAAGGTTCGACATCGAAGTATTTTTTCAGGGTGTCAAGGAAGGTGTCCTGTGTAAACGTACCAAGGTCCGTGAGCAGCCGGCTGTACCCGTGGATCTTCACCTTGTCGTGCGCAAACATGACCCCCATGAACCGGAAGGCTTCGGCATCCGAAGGGACCTTTGCAGCGATCCTGCGGTCAGCCACGTTCACGGCCGCTTTTGCCCGGTGATGCCCGTCGGCTATGTAGAGCGAGGGAAGATGTGCGAAGTGCTGTTCGAACCGGCCGAGTATCTGCGGATCGGTGATCCGGAAGATCTGGTGAACACCCCCGTCATCGGTGCGCACCTCCGCATCGGGAACCGCACCCGATGAAACCTGCGCACTGATGAGTGAATAGATCTCCCCGCTGTTCCGGAACAGAAGCACGACCGGCCCGTTGTGCGCTTTTACTGCCTCGATGTGCCGGGTCCGGTCCTCCTCCTTGTCGTACCGGGTCTGCTCGTGCCTTCGGATCAGGTTCTGCCGGTAATCGTCCACGTCAAGACAGCAGCAGAGGCCAAGGAACGTATCCCCGCCCTGTTTCACCCGGTAGGCATACATGCCGGGCTCAGGATCCTTTCGTAGTTTTCCCGATGCCTGGAGGGCAGCAAAGTTCTCGTGCGCCCGCTCGTATACCCGGTCATCGTGGGGATCAATACCCGGCAGTTCCGCATCCGGCCTGCTCACGCGCAGGAAACTCCCGGGTTTTTTCTCAATAATCTTACGGGCCTCATCCGCAGTCACGACATCATACGGGACGGCAGCGATAGCCTGCGCACATTCACGGGTGGGGCGCACCCCGGAAAAACGATAAATCCTTACCATACCAACACCAGCACCGGACAGGGAGACACAGTTGCTCTCAGGGTTGGGCGTGATCCCTTATATTTCCGCACACCGCCTTTTGCCCGTTCAAGAGTAAATACTATGACCTGCGGGCACCCATGCAAGTACTGCAATATCCCCAATGCGGGGGACTTTAAAGATGATCCGACCCCACGATCTTATGACCTACCCGCTTCCGCAAATCCGGCGGGCAGTGCCTTCCGATCTCGCGGCGATTGTCGCTATCGAGAAAGACTCTTTTATCGACCCGTGGGAAATACCTGTCTTCTTAGAAGCACTCACCTATTACCCGACAACCTATTTTGTCGCGGTCTGCGATGGGCAGGTGACGGGTTTTGTGGTGGGGGCTCTTGAGGACACCGGGGAGAATATCTACGGCCATATCTGCAACCTTGGCGTGAGCCCGATATACCGGCACCGGGGGATCGGGAAGCTGCTTGTGCGCCGGGTTGAACACCAGTTCGCCCTCGAACTCGCAACCGCTGTTCAGCTTGAAGTGCGGATATCCAACACAGCCGCGCAGCGGTTCTACCAACGGCTCGGCTACCGGCACGTGTTTGGGATTGACCAGTACTATGCAAACGGGGAAGATGCGTTTGTGATGATGAAGTGGTTCCGGTTTTAAAAAAGAAGGAGACTCTGTTGAAACGCACATGAGCGGATCGGTTCATACCCGTTTCAACAGAGCTATAAAAAAAGAAAATTTCTGCATTGTAGAAAACCTTTTTTCCCGCAATATATTGCCCCCCTCTTGCGCCACCAGTCCCCCGTTGGGGGACGGGCGCAGTGCGATAGCCCGGGTAAGGTTACCGGTAATACGTTGTTATCGTAATGGGGGGGTGCCCCAGTGGCGGGGGAAAAAGCCCCCGAGAGCGTCAGAGTTTTCTCAATGAATTCTACAGAGCAAAAATTTCCGGTCTTTTCTTTGATATCAGCCGCGCCCCAGCTGCTGGTGGGCGCGGGCAAGATGCTGGGCGGCAAGCGCACCAAGGAGGGAGAGTTCCCCGGCGAGGACGGCTGCACCGATGATCTCGCCGAGCTTCTTTGCATTGGTTCCCGGGGGTGTACCGCTGCCGGCAACACCGAGGATCCTGAGGCATTCCTGTTGCGTCTCAACGCCGGTTCCCCCGCCAACGGTCCCTACGGGCAGGGAGGGGAGCGTAACGGCGACATAAATCCCGGTATCCGTGAGATCCACGGTCGTGATGCAGGTGCTGCCATCGATAGCATGCGCAGCGTCCTGTCCGCAGGCGATGAACATCGCTGCGACAACGTTTGCCGCATGGGCATTGAATCCCATTGCACCGGCCCGGGCTGATCCCACGAGATTCTTCCGGTAGTTCACTTCATGGATGGTCTTTGCATCGGTCTTGAAGACCTGGCTGATCAGTTCGTGGGAAAGGGCTACCCCGGCGACTACGCTGCGCCCCCGTCCCATGATGCCGTTGATGGCGGCTGGTTTTTTATCCGTGCACATGTTCCCGGACAGGGCGATAAGCCGCACTCCTGTTCCCTGCGCGATCAGGTCGGCCACCTTCGCGCTTGCGATGGTGACCATGTTCATTCCCATTGCATCCTTGGTGTCGAACTCCAGCCTCACAAAGACGCTCGTGCCCGCTACAAAGGTGACGATATCGTTCAGTTTCCCGTGCGAGGTGGTGCTCTCCGCAGCGGCTTTGAGTTCATCGCGGTGAACAACCACCCAGTCGCAGACCTGTGCCGCGTGGCCCACGCTGTCTGCGGCAAAGACCGGTGCCCGGGTCATGCCGTCATGCAGGACACGCACTTCGGCCCCGCCGGCTTTTGAGATTGCGCTGCACCCGCGGTTCACGGATGCAACGAGCGCACCTTCCGTAGTTGCGAGCGGGAGCCAGTAGTTGCCCTGCGCATAACCGCCATTGACGTTTATCGGCCCGGCAACTCCCACGGGTACCTGTACCGTGCCGATCATGTTCTCGCAGTTGCGCTTTACCACGCGCTCGATATCTATCGAGAAGATGCCGAGATTTTCGAGTTTTGTACTGGTCTCCTGCTCGATATACTCCCGGCGCACCCGGATTGCATCCATGGGCGTGAGCTCAGTTTCCAGCTGGTAGAGTTTGAGTTCCCCGCTCTTTAACCTGCCAAGAATGATATTGTCCCTCTCATTGTTGCGACCGGAACCTGCACCGTTTCCGGTTCCTGATCGGTGCCCGCCATCATCAGCCATGAATAATGGTAGCACGTATAAATTTATGATACACGTGGTCGCAATCACGGTCGGACAATGGGGCATCAGGGTGCCGGCACGCGAGGGGGAAACTACGCGACGGGCACTTATTGACGAGGGCGCGCTCGATCTCTCACTGAAGGTGCGGCGCGATGGTGACTGGCTCTTGCTCCCGCTCCTTGACTGGCGCGATGGTGCGGAGCAGTACACGTTCGAGCAGAACCCGGAGCGGGTAGTGCTGCCCCGTCACGAACTGGTGGGGGGGATTGCCATTATCCAGGAGCGCGATGTGGCGGGAGCGCAGAAGATCCTTGCATCGCGCCCCTCTCTCCACACTATTGTCTTTGCAAAAGGTGAGGTCTCGGGCGAGTACCGCACCCGTGAGTTCGAGGTGCTTGCCGGTGCTCCCACGACCCGCACCGAAGTGATCGAGTACGGGCACCGCTTCCATGTCGATCTTGCAGCCGCCTACTTCTCCGCCCGGCTCTCCTCCGAGCGCCAGCGCATTCTCCAGCAGACCGGCAGGAACGAGATCGTGCTCGATATGTTTGCCGGTGTCGGGCCGTTTGCGATCACGCTTGCGGCGCGGGCGGCACTCGTGGTTGCTTCTGATCTCAACCCGCAGGCAGTGGAACTGATGCTGGAAAACATAGCGCAGAACCGGACAAGGAACGTGATTCCGGTGCTCGCGGATGCCCGGAGGCTGGCCGGCATCTTCCCGTGGCAGTTCGACCGGATTGTGATGAACCTCCCGCTGTCCGGCACGGAATTTTTACCAGAAGCGTTCCGGCTCTGCAAGGCTGGCGGGACGATTCATTTCTATTCGCTGGTCTCTGAGGAAGGGGAGCACCGCGAGTGCATACACGGACTGGGCGGGGAGGTTATCGCTGAGCGGGTCGTGCGGTCGTACTCGCCCGGGCAGTGGCATGCGGTGTATGATATCTGTGTGAAGAGTTCGTGAGCACAATATAACAAACTTTGATTATACGACTGCATCGTTCTCACCGGTTTTTTCGATCTCCTTGCAAAGCCTGCCCGGACCCGTGGTTGTTTCACGGAATTCTTCTGCGCGTCTGGTGCACCAGTCCGGAGATTACTCTTGCGTTCATTGGTGCTGCGGTTTTGTTCACTCATCTGCGTTCCGCTCGTTTCTCGCTTACTGCATTCCGGTTCGCTTCACATCCCCACCCTTGTTTTCCCGTTTGGTTTTCTGGTTGAGATACAGTATGCCCCTGACTTGTCGCGATGCTCTTTGCGCCAGCGGCTGCTTTTGCCCGCCCCTTGCATACCGCTTTGCGGAATGTTCGTCGCTGTTGACCGGGGTCATACGTAACGCTCAGTGACTCGCTCGCGCCACTGTGCCCGATATCCACAATGTAACCGTACAGGTCATTCAGCGGCTCCTTTATCTGTACGGTTTTGAAATTGGTTTTTCGATCCAATCCCGCTCATTCCTTTTCCTTCACGACAATCGTAAACGCCGTTCCGGAACTCCGGTCCAGTTCAATCGTACCGTCTAATTGGTCCGCGAGTGTAATCACTAGGTGGAGCCCCATCGACTTGGTGTTGCGCCAGTCAAAACCCTCAGGGATACCGATCCCATTGTCCTTAAACTGGATAGTGATTCTGTGATCCAGACGGTGAATTGCAATGGAAATTTCGCCTGGTCTCCCCTTGGGAAACGCATATTTTAAGGAGTTGGAGATGAGTTCATTGATCATCAGCCCGATGGGGATGGCTGTGTCAATGGCAAGGAAAATATCCCGGATATCCATCGTGAGCGTGATGCCCTTTCCTTTCATGTCGAAAAATCGGAGCATGCTGTCTCCGAGGAACCGGATATAATTGTCAAAGTCAATTTTTGCGAGGTCTGATGACTGGTACAGTTTTTCATGGACCAGCGCCATAGCCCTGACCCGGCTCTGGCTCTCCCTGAATGCGGAAAGTGTCGTCTCATCCGTGATATACCGTGACTGGAGGTTTAACAGGGAGATGATGATCTGGAGATTGTTTTTCACCCGGTGATGGACTTCCCGGAGCAGGACTTCTTTCTCACCCACGGTTTTCATAAGTTGCTTTTCAGCGTCAAGACGGATACCAATCTCCGTCACCAGTTTCAGGTTAACATCTGACAGGTCTGAGGTCCGTTCAGTAACCTGGCGTTCAAGATCCTCGCTGAATGTAATCAGGGCTTCCTCCGCCTTCTTCATATCCGTAATATCGCTGATTGCCACTCTCACCGTTGTTGTTCCATCGCTTTTGCCGGTAATCCGGATGCTTTCCAGCCGGGCAGAGAACATGGAACCGTCCCCCCGTCTGAGCGTGAGTGTGCAGATCTGTTTTCCCTCCGTGTTCCGCACGTGCACGAAATACCGGTACCACTGATCGGAATCTTTTTCTGCGATAAATTTACTGAATCGTTCCTTTACCAGTTTGCTCCGCTCAACCCCGAGGAGAGTTGCGCCGCTCATGTTCACCTCTGCGATCAATGCCTTGTCAGTGAGCGTGAAATAGCCGAGCGGAGCAAAGTCATAGAGGTCAAGGTACCTGTCCCGCGACTCCTCCAGCGCGAGATAAGCCCTTTTGAGTTCTTCTGCCTGCATCTCAAGTTCGATCTGGTGTACCTGGAGTTCGTGGATGAGTTCTTCTGCCGTTTGCCCTTTCAGATCGGCAGAACGCTCAGGGATGCGTGCGAGCTGCTCCTCGGCAATGTCCCTCAGGGGACGTTCGATACCCGCAGTCTCCGTGTTCTTCTCTGCGGTTTTCTCGTTTCCCGCAGCCATCAGGCCCTCTTCCTGTCCCGCTTGTCAGGATTGCCCTTCTCTTTCTTATCGCCGGGTAGCGGGATCCCTTCCATAGCCAGAAGAATGAGATGGGGGGCACCCTCTTCCCCGATAATCTCACGGGCGTTTAAGAGCATCTTTTTCTGTCCGATACCGGGGAAATTGTGCTCGACCATGAAATTCTCAAACGATCGGTTCTTCGGCAGCACATTCTCCAGCAGTTCATGGAGCCGGGGGATGTCCCACTGGCAGTTCCCGAGTTCGTACAGTACCTTTCCCTGTGTGGCTTCCTGCGTCACTTTGAACGTAGCATAGAACGCCCGGCTGGCAGAGACCACCTCAAACCTGCCGTTCAGGACGATCAGCGGCTCCCGCACCGTGTCGACGATGTTCTGCGCATAGTCGCGGGCAACCCGGGCTTCGGCTTCAACCGCTTTTAATGCGGTGATATCGGAAAACGTCAGCACCACGCCATCGATCACATTCTCCAGCGTGCGGTACGGCATGATGCGGACATGGAACCACTCATTATTGGTCGTGCGCACCGGCATCTGCCGGGGTATGAGCGAGTCCAGTACCGCTTGTGCATCGGAGATCAGGTCCACATCCGGAATCAGCGACCGTATGTCTGCAAGCGGACGTCCTATATCCGATGGGGCGAGCCGGAACACCTTTACTGCCTCGCGGGTGAACCGCTTGATAGCGAGAAGGTTATCTAAAAATATCGTACCGATATTGACGTTTTCGAGCAGGTTCTTCATGTCATTCTGGATGTCCGTGAGCTGCTCGATCTTTGCCTGCAGTTCTGCATTCACCGTCACGATCTCTTCATTGACCGACTGGAGCTCCTCTTTTGAGGTTTCCAGTTCCTCATTCGTGGACTGGAGCTCTTCGTTGGTGGATTGCAGTTCCTCGTTGGTGGACTTGAGCTCCTCGTTTGCGGCCTGCATCTCCTCAATTGTCGCCTGCAGGTTCTCTTTGGTATACGCAAGGTCCTGCTCCAGTTCTTCGATGCGTTTTGACTCCCCTTTCCCGGTAACACGCTTCGCGACCTTTCGTTTCTCCGGCGTCTGCAACGGGGTGTCCTGGAAACTTATGAGCAGCAGCTCCCGGGTTGCCCCCGGGTCGGCAAGCGGCCGGACCGTGAGGTCAATTCCGTGAATGCCACCATTCGTCCTGACCGGCAGGTCTTTTACAACAAACTGCCTCTTTTGCGTGGCAGCGTTCTGGATGGCATAGCGTAAATCCAGCTGCAATCCTTCGCGTGCCATATCGACTACATTGGTGCTTACCTTCCCTTGTGCAGGCTGGAGGTACTTTCCGGTGTCGCCGTGAACGTACATGATATTTCCTTCGTCATCGGTGATAACAGACGGGGGGGCAAAAGACTGGAGGAGCACGCGTTTTGTGAGCTCGGCAAAGTTTGTCTTATCCCTCTTGCCGGCCCCCTCGCCCGTATCCTTTCCCGACGGGTCGCGGGTCCATGCGAAGCGCTGTGCGACAAGCGTCTGGGTTGAGGCAGGAGAGGGTTTCGTCTGGTAAATCTTCCATTTTTTATTGAGCGGTGCGAAGAGATCGGTGAAATTCCCGATGCCTTCTGACGGGCTTAAGAAGAGCACCCCGGCCGGCTTGAGTGCGTAATGGAACGCCGGAATCACCCGGGTCTGGAGTTCGGTATCGAGGTAGATCAGCAGGTTCCGGCAGCTGATCAGGTCCATCTTGGTAAACGGCGGGTCCTTGATCACGTTCTGGATGGCAAAGACGACCATCTCCCGGATCTCTTTTTTGATCCGGAACCCGTTCTCATCTTTTACAAAGAACCGCCGCAGCCGGTTGGGTGAGACATCGATGGCGATGTTGGACAGGTAGGTGCCTGCCCGTGCGGTTGCGATGGCATCGTCATCGATATCAGTCGCATAGATCTGGATCTTGAACTCCTGTTTGATCTCGTCCATGTACTCGCGGAAGAGCATGGCGAGCGAGTAGGCCTCTTCACCGGAGGCGCATCCCGGCACCCAGATCCGGAAGATATAGTTCTCCGGTTTATTCTCAAACAGCCGGGTCATGGCCTCTTTATTCAGCGCTTCAAACGCTTCTTTGTCCCGGAAGAAGCTGGTCACGTTGATGAGCAGTTCCTTAAAAAGGATGTGGACCTCAGCGGAGTTTTCCTGGAGGTACCGGGCGTACGCGTCTATATCCTTAATGTTATGCACCACCATCCGCCGTTCTATCCTGCGATTGATCGTGCTCTGTTTGTACCGGGAAAAGTCGTTTCCGGTCTTTGACCGCAGGAGCATCATGATACGCCGCATGGCACTTAATGCTGCGGGAACCGGGGATACCGGGGGGACCGGGGGAACGCCCGTATCAACGATGGTCCTGACATAGGCGACCAGCTGCTCTGTTATCTTATCGACCGGCAGCACATAGGTGGCAAGACCGCTCTGGACGGCACTTGAGGGCATACCGTCATATTTTGCGGTGGAGGGTTCCTGTACAAAGGAGACGCCACCGGCCCCATGGATTGCCCGGAGCCCGAGCGTGCCATCCGACCCGCTGCCCGAGAGGATCACGCAGATCGCCCGTTCTCCCTGGTCCTCGGCAAGTGAGCGGAAGAAGGAGTCAATGGGCAATCGCAGTCCCCGTACCTGTTCAGGAATACTCAGGTGGAGTGTGCTGTGGAAGATTGCCATGTCCTTTCCCGGCGGGATGATATAGACATGGTTCGCCAGGATTGGTATCTGGTCCTGCGCCTCGTGGACCGGCATCGTGGTGTTGCGCTGGAGGATATCAGACAGCATGCTTGCATGGCCCGGGTCGAGATGGGGGACAAGCACAAACGCCATGCCGCTGTCGGCCGGCATTGTTTTGAAGAAGAGTTCGAACGCTTCGAGCCCCCCGGCTGAAGCGCCGATCCCGATGATGGGAAAGTTCACTTGGGGGACTATGTTTTTGTTATTTTGCTCAGCCCCGGTTTTTTGTTTCGGGGAAGTCATCTTTCCCCGGCTTGTCCCGGCTTGTCCCGGCTTGTCCCGGCTTGTTCTGGTAGGAGAGGGGCGTCTTGGTATTTTTCATCGTCTCACACCTTTGGACACATTGTTATGGGCATTTACTCATTCATCTATCCTGTTCAATAATTCCGGAAAACGGTAACGGCATATTCTACGGGCCACTCGTTATAACCGGAGCAATCCAGGGCTGAATTGTCAGGTATCGTCATGGTTTATTTGTGATCCTTTTTATATTTCATAGAGATTGGCTGTAAATGATGAATAGTGGTGATCTGTTTTAATGATTATGGTGGTGTGTGTGATTCCCGGGTTCTCTCCGTAGGTTAGATAATCTGGTATCACGGGCTGAGTGACATAGGAGAAAATACGCCCAAATAGGGCTCCGTTTGCTATGCCCTTATCCGGAAAACCCCGCAAACCCGTTCTTTTCTGTTCGTGTGGAAAATGCGCTTAATTTTCGCCCCATTTGCAAAAATACAGCAGGAAACCCCCTCGCCTGTTGGCCGCCAATGGCCCTGAAACCGAGGCATTTTTCGCCACTTAGTTTACCCCATCCGGCACCCGGAAACCCTGCCGGAACGTGAATATGGGGCTCGTTTTTCCAAGTACCCCATTTTCAATTATTGTTCCAACACTCCCCGCTCGAATAACAGTTTCGCATAATCCTCACCCGATAACGGGCATCGGATAAGATCATCCATTTCATTTCCAGACAGATGCAGCTGAGCCCGCATCTTTGCGAGCAGGTCCGCGTTGTACTCTTTCACCCCATGACTCAGGAACGTGTGAACACCGGATATCTTCCCATCGATGCAGAGATAAAAGATCTTGTGATGGGATGCTCGCTCTTCAAACCCTTTCTTGAGAAGAGCAGCTGCGATATCCCGGGTCTTGCAGGACTTCAAGAACTGGCCCCGGCAACAACAAGAGATTCGAGATGGGAACGAAGCCGGAGTGCGTCCCTGGTAAGGTTCGCCGGGTTCCCGGCTACGTATACCTCCCAGAGCGTGGAGAGCTCGTCTGAGATCCCTGCAATGCCTTCCTCAAGGGTTGGTGCTGAAACCAGAAGTCCGAACTCATCGTTTGTCAGGGTGAGCCGGTCAGCATCGTGCCCGACAGTAATCCGAAGTTCGCGAGCGAGCCTGCGGACGTGACCGTTGATTTTCAGCCGGTCGAGCGTAATGATCTGGTCTGCCATTTTCAGCATAGGTACCCAAGTGTATCATCCGGAAGATGAAAGGGTTTTTGATCCGAATAATTTCATGCGATATCTAAAAAAATCATTTGACATCGAACTAACTATCGATTTGAGTGAACGAACGAATCGACACATCCGGGGACAGGACAGATGACACCCGCTATCCTTTGTCAGAGACACCTGGTATCAGGGAGTCCAATCCCTGAGGGCAAATAACCCCTTTACGGGCTCCTTTTCCCTTCCCGGCATCCCAGTCAATACCGGAAAACCCCGCAAAACCATCCGTTTCGGGGCGTGTGGAAAATACGCTTAATTTTCGCCCCATTTGCAAAAATACGGGAGGAAACCACCTCGCCTGGTGGCCGCCAATGGCCCTGAAACCGAGGCATTTTTCGCCACCTGATTTAGCCCATCCGGATCCCTGAAACCCTGCCGGAATGCGAATATGAGGGTCTTTTTTTCCGGGGGTCTGAAAAAAGAGATTTTAGCCAGGGATAAGAAATGAAGGAGACGAAAAACAGTACGAACAACCCCGCCCGGGAGAAATACCTCTCACTTATTTCACGGGTGTAAAACGATAAGCTGGTGCAGGAAATGCGGATCCATTGCGGGATCTGGTGCACCCGAACCGGACTCGCTGACAAAATCTCCCCGCAATCCAAAAACGGGTGTATTTTTCTATCGAGTTGTGCAAATATATTTTCAATCAAAGTCTGCCCGGAAAAAATAAATCAGGGTCTGCCCGGAAATTTTCAATCAAAGCTTGAATGAAAAATTAAAATCAAAGTCCGGTTAAATTTTTTCAATCAAGATCCGATTTGAAATTTTTAAGCAGAGTCTGGTTGAAAAAATAAAATCAAAGTCTGATTGAAATTTTTATGCAAGGTCCGGTTGATCCGGAAATGATTTTTAAACGCTATCGCGTACTCGATTGAAAATTTTTGGGCAGAGTCCGGTTGATCCGGCTGAGCAGCCGGATGTACTGTTTAGGTGAGATGCCGGAGCGAGTTTACGTCGGATGTGTTGACCGTTTTCACTCCCTTTTTGGAAAATGATTGTTATAAGGGATCGCGTTTTTACATTTTAAGGCAGAGTCTGGTTGATCGGTGAATGGATTTCAAGCAGGGGCGGGGGGTCGATTGAAAATTTTTGAGCATGGTCTGATTAATTTTTTTTAAGCAAGGTGTGGTTGAAAATTATAATTCAAGGTATGGTTGAAAATTTTTGAGCAAAGTCTGACTATTTTTTTTCAATCAAAGTCTGGTTAAAAAAATAAAATCAAAGTCCGGTTGAAATTTTACCATCAGGATCCGATTATATTTTTTGAGCTGAGTGCGATTGAAAAATGAGTGGTGCACTGCAAGCGGAGTGTGGTGCAGGATCTCCCGTTCCCTTACGAAGTGTTACCGGTCCTTCTCGACCCGGTTATCCATCCTACCTAAATCGAAACCCAAAATTACCTGACTGCACCATATGGCATAAGGAACCCGATGACTCCCAATACCGAGTGGAAAAAGGTTGCAGCCTCCCTGATCGCAGCGGTCGTTTTTGCGTTTATCTGCCTCATATCATATACTTCCATTGACGGGATGAGCGGCGGGTACGCCCTTGCATTTGTCTCGTTCTTCCTTGCGATCAGCAGTATTGCAGTCGCCCTGCTGTTTTTCCACCGGGCGCGGGTGATGGATGCGATCCTGACCGATCCCTCCCCACTCGCTCACTGGACCTACCCGGAGGATATGATCCGTGCAAGCGTGGAGCGAGAATTCCGGGAATACAAGGAGCGGAACCGGGCAATGTTCATTATCATCGGCGGGATGCTTGTGGTTGCAGCCCTTGTCTTTTTGATCTTTGTTGGTGAGGGTGGTCCTGAGACTGCTCTCTTCCTGCTGGCCTTCGCTGTATTCCTGTTCATTATTTCCCGGGTCATGCCCGGGATTGAACGGCAGCGGGCGATGAGCTCTTCACAGGGTGCGTTTATCACCCGTGCCGGGATCATCTACGAAGGGGCGGTCTATCCGTTCCGCTCATTCCTGATGTGGAGGGATGGGATCCTGTTTCGTAAGGCCGACAAAAAGAAACCCGCGATGATTATTTTCTCATTCAGCCAGCTGGTCGGCCGCTTTATTGTCCAGCCGTTTGATATCGCAATTCCCGTGCCCGCAGGAGAAGAAGAAAATGCAATACGGATTGTCCGGGAACTGGGCGGCGATGTTCCTGATGACATTTAAGCAACCGGATTTTCCGGTAAAAAAAAGATAATCACTCCGGCGCAAACTTCGTGCCGTAGTGGATGATACCGCTCTCGCCATCGGTGGCGATCCTGCGGAAGATGCTTTTTACCCGCATGCCGATCTTTGCTTCGCTGGGGTCGCAGACAACCTGTGAGGTCATCTGGGGGCCTTCATCGAGTTTGATGATGGCAAGCACGTACGGCCCGTGCGAGGCGAACTGGTCGGGTGCAGTCTGGATGATCGTGAACGTGACCACGGTCCCCTTTCCGGCAAACTTGTGGTCCACGATCTTTCCTTCCCTGCGGCAGTCCGGACAGAAAGTCCTCGGGGGGAAGAAGTGGCGGTTGCAGGTCTCGCACTTTGTCCCGATCAGGTTGTAGCGCTGGGGGATCTTTCGCCAGAATCGTGCTACGGTCATTTCAGACCCTCCCGAGGATGTGGACCGCAACCGTGGCACCGGTACCGCCAACATTGTGGGTCATGCCGATCTTTGCGCCATCGATCTGGCGTTTGCCCGCGGTGCCGCGAAGCTGCTGGACGATCTCGCACACCTGCTTGATGCCGGTAGCCCCGACCGGGTGACCGCAGGCCTTGAGGCCGCCGCTGGTGTTGACCGGGATCCTGCCGCCAAGGGCGGTTTCGCCATCTGCGGTGAACTTACCAGCCGTGCCCTTCCTGCAGAACCCGAGGTCCTCGATGGCACAGATCTCTGCGATCGAGAAACAGTCGTGCACCTCGACCATGTTGATATCCTTGTGCGTCAGTTTTGCCATCTTAAAGGCCCGCTGGCCTGCAGCAACCGTCGCGTCCAGCGTCGAGATGTCCCGGCGGTCGTGGAGGGCGATGGAGTCGCTTGCCTGTGCGGTTGCAAGAACCTTGATCGGGGTGTCGGTGAATTCACGGGCACGGTCGAGCGGTGCGAGGATGACTGCCGCTGCCCCGTCCGTTATAGGTGAGCAGTCAAAAAGCCGGAGAGGTTCGGCGACCATGGTGGATTTCAGCACAGTGTCGAGCGTGATCTCCTGCTGGTACTGGGCAATGGGGTTGCGGGCACCGTTGTAGTGGTTCTTCACGGCGACCTGTGCCAGCTGCTCGCGTGTCATGGAGTACTTGTGCATGTAGTCCCGGGCAATCATCGCGTAGAGCCCGGGAAATGTCGCTCCGACAAACCCTTCCCATTCGCGGTCCGCAGCGCCGGCAAGAGCATCGGTGGTTGCGCCCGGCTCCACATCGGTCATCTTCTCGACACCTGCTGCAACCACGATGTCTTCCATGCCACTGGCAACGGCGATGACCGCCTGCCGGAAGGCAAGCCCGCCTGATGCACACGCGGCTTCGACCCGTGTTGACGGGATGTGGCGTGTTGCCATTCCCGCGTAATCTGCAATCAGGGCACCGATGTGTTCCTGCTCGATAAAACGGCCGGCACTCATGTTGCCGACATACATCGCGTCGATCTTCTCACCAGATAGCTGGGCATCTGCAAGGGCAAGGGCCCCTGCCTCCACAAACATATCCCGGAAAGATTCCGACCATTTCTCACCGAACCGGGTGCAGCCTATACCAATCACTGCCACGTCTCTCATGATTGCATCACCAGCTTCCCCTTGTGCTGGGCATAGCGTGCATAATCCAGGTAGATGGGATTTTTGAGCTGCTGCTCCACGCCCGGTGCAGCGTCGCGCCGGAATGCATCCGACAGGATTGCATCGGTCACTTCAATATCAAAGGCATCGCTGCCTGCTCCGGACCCGAACGAGCAGACGAAGATCGTATCGCCCGGCTTTGCGATGTCAAGCGTTGCTGCAAGGCCAACGGGTGACGCGCCGGAGTAGGTATTGCCGAGGCGCGGTACCACGAGGCCCGGCTTGATCTGTTCTGTAGTGAACCCGAGGTCCTTTGCTGCTTTCTGCGGGAACTTCGCGTTGGGCTGGTGGAAGACCGCGTAGGTGAAATCTTTCGGGGTCTTCTTGGTCTGCTCCAGGAGGAGGTTGCTTGCCCCTTTGACGTGCTTGAAGTACCCGGGATCGCCGGTGAACCGTCCGCCGTGGCGGGGGTAATCCTGTCCCTCGCGGCGCCAGAAATCCGGCGTGTCGGTGGTGAACGAGCAGGTGTGGTGGATTGTTGCGATCGGGTCGTCGTTTCCGATCACATAGGCCGCACCCCCCGCTGCCGCAGTGTACTCGAGCGCATCGCCCGGTGCACCCTGCGAGACATCGGAACCGATGGCAAGGCCGTAGGGGATCATTTTGCTCTTGACAAGGCCCATACAGGTCTGGATCGCAGCGGTCCCTGCCTTGCAGGCGAACTCAAAATCAGCTGCGGTCATATTCGGGGTTGCTCCGATGGCTTCGCCGACCGTACATGCAGTAGGTTTCACCGCATACGGGTGCGACTCGCTGCCCACGTATACAGCCCCGATATCTTTCGGGTCAACATGCCGGCGCAGGAGTGCGTTCCTTGCCGCTTCGACAGCGATCGTTGCTGCGTCTTCATCAAGGTCGGGAACGGACTTTTCAAAAACGCCCAGTCCCCCGGTGATGTCTGCGGCATTTGCGCCCCAGACCCGGGCAATCTCTTCGACCTTGATACGATATCTCGGTATATACACACCGTAGGTAATGATGCCTACCATTCTTTGTCCCTCAGAGTACTCACGATTTCATCTACATCCATACTCGTACACATCACCGTGATGCGATCGCGCTCCGCCATTTTTTCCACGATTGGGTGGACATCTGAGGCTTCTATGCCCTGCAGCACCACGCATCGCGGTTTGAACGGTGTCACCCGGATCGCAACCATCGGTGATTTCCCGGTCGAGACATTGGTAAAGACCAGCGCCCGTTCCGTGCTCCAGCCATAGATGCGATTGAACTCTTCGGAAGTGAGTTGCATGATCGCATTGAGGCTGTTGACCACGGTATAGCCAAAGATGGTCTGGTCTATGGATCCCCAGAGTAATGTGCACCCGATCGCATCTGAAAAATCCTTCAGCGGGACGGGTGAACCGTATTCGTGGAGATCATAGATCACATCATCGTCAACTGCCGAAAAGAGCATGGTAGAGTATTTTTCAATGTGTTTACCGCCGGTCTCCTCATCGGTGGTGAGGAGCGTGTCGACAATCTTGCCGACAACGGCGGTTCCGGGGCTTTTTCTCCGTCCGCTCTCGTAATCACTGATCACGGACGGTGAGACGCCCAGGCGTTCTGATAAGACGCCGGGTGCGATCTCGAAGTTCATGCGCCATTTTTTGAGCGCATGCCCCGGTGAGTCCGACAGCGTAATCTCGCCAGCCATCTTCTCAGCGAGCTGGTTCCGCTTTCCGGATTTCATGCTCAATTAGATTCACTCATAGTGTTAAATAATTAACGAACGTGCTTTCGACAGTGAACGAACCACGACGGAGGATTTCTCCGGGGGCAACCCATAAATAAGAAGCAACTCAATTTTGATAAGCATGATACCCGCTGAGGATCTCCAGTGTCTCAAGGCCATTGCACTGCGTGGCGGTTGCAAGGGCCCGGTCTTTGTCTCAACGCAGAGCATCGGCACGATGCTTGCGATCAGCCAGCAGACTGCATCACGACGGTTGAAAGGGCTTGAAACCCAGGGACTCATCACCCGGACCCTTGCTGCCGATGGCCAGCATGTCACTCTCACCAGGCACGGCGAGGATGAGCTGCGCCGTGAACACCAGGAATATTTACGAATCTTTTCTGAGGGCGGCAAGACCTATGTTCTGAATGGTGCAGTCATATCTGGGATTGGCGAAGGCAAGTATTACATGAGCCTTGCCAGCTACAAGGAACAGTTCAAAACCCATCTCGGGTTCGAACCCTATCCCGGCACGCTCAACATCCGCCTCTCCCATTCCAGCATCCCGGTCAGGAAGAAGATCGATGCGCTGGAGTGGACCCGGATCAAGGGTTTTTCAACAGACGGCCGGACCTTCGGCGATGCGAAATGCATTCCCTGCCGGATCGGCACCATCTCCTGCGGCATTGTCGTGCCCGGCAGGACCCACTACCCCGAGGATATCATTGAAGTGATTGCCCCGATGGCGCTGCGCCGGAAACTGGGTGTTGAGGATTCTGACAGTGTCAGTGTTGAGGTGGGGCCGTGATGGATGAGGCGCTTGCAGCGCTCCGTGACGGGAAGTTTATCCTGCTTTACGATTTCGATGACCGGGAAGGTGAAACCGATTTTGCAATCCGCTCCGATGCGGTCACGCCAAAGCATATCCTCCAGATGCGCAAGGATGGCGGCGGGCTGATCTGCACGGCAGTCCACCCGATCGCAGCCCAGCGTCTTGGCCTCCCGTTTGCCAGCGATGCCCTCCGTGCGATTGCGGTTGCGGAACGGGAAGGCGACATTCCCTACGACCGGAAGAACCACTCCTCGTTCTCGCTCTGGGTGAACCACCGCAATACATTCACGGGCATCACCGATCGTGACCGTACCCTGACGGTTAACGCGATCGCGGAACAGGTGAAACGGGCACTCAACGGCGGCAACGTGAGTTTCCACGAAACGTTCCGTACCCCGGGACATATGGCCCTTCTCCGGGCAGCAGACGGACTTCTCGATGTGAGGAAAGGCCAGACTGAACTCTCGATCGCCATGGCCCAGATGGCGGGGATCACGCCTGCGGTCACCATCTGCGAGATGCTGGATGATGAGTCCGGCTACGCGCTCTCAAAGGCGGATGCAAAACTCTATGCGAGGAAGCACGGGCTCGTGTTTGTTGAAGGGCCGGAAGTGCTGGAGCGGTGGGAGAAGGACAAGGTCGGGAAAAAATAGAATTTTCTTTTTTTTACAAGCGATACAATCAATTTTACCTATCCGGCAACCTGAAGATCAAATTTTTAATGCCAATATCTGTCAGGCTTTTCCCTGGATCATCCGTGTAACCTGCTCGCGGATCCGGATAAATGCAGGATCTGCCGGATCCCTGGGATAGGGGAGATCGATCTGCAGGATATCAGACACAACCGCCGGCCTCCCGGAGAGAATGACAATCCGGTCCGCGAGATAGATCGCCTCCTCCGGGTTATGCGTGACCATGAGAAAGGTGGTCTTTAAGTCCTGCCGTATTCTCAAGACCTCATCCTCCAGTTCCCGCCGTGTGAATGTGTCGAGCGCAGAGAACGGCTCATCCATGAGGAGGACAGAGGGTTTGATGGCCAGCGCCCGGGCAACCGAAGCCCGCTGCTTCATCCCGCCGGATAGCTGGTGAGGGTAGGAGAGTGCAAACGCGTTTAAGTGGGTGAGATCCAGAAGCGATTCCGCCCGCTTCCCGATCTCCTCTTCTGCCAGATTTTGCACGGAAAGCCGCAGGCCGTACACGATGTTCTCATAGACCGTGAGCCACGGGAAGAGGGCGTGGTCCTGGAAGACCATGGCTGCTGACGGCTTCCCGTCTTTGTTACCGGATGTCTGGTCGATCCTGCCTGCATCCGCATAATCGAGGCCCCCGATGATCCGGAGCAGCGTGGACTTGCCGCAACCGGATGGTCCCATTATGCAGACGATCTCCCGGGCGGCGACATCAAAGGAAACCCCGGCAAGAGCGGGACAGGACTTTTCACTGTCCCGGAACGTCTTTTTGATCCCGTCAAGGGAGAGAACCGGCTCCATCATTCCCTCCCCTGCCAGCCAAAGAGCCGTTCCTGTCCTGCCCGGAAGAGAATATCCGCTCCGAGGCCTATGATGCCGATGATGATCATACCGGCGCCAATCACCTGGAGCTGGCCGAGGTTATAGGCATACATGATCAGATAACCGAGGCCGGCAGTTGTCCCGGGCAGCATCTCGGCGGCAACCACGCACATCCAAGCCACGCCGAACGAGACCCGGAGGCCGGTCCAGATCACGGGAAGTGCACCGGGAAGGATGACGGTGCGGAGCTTCTCAAAAGTGGTAGCATGGAACGTGTCCGCTACTTCGATCCACCGCAGGCGGACCCCCTGGACCCCGTCAACGGTGTTGATCAGGATCGGGAAGAACGCACCCATGCCAATGATGAAGAGGATGGAATTAAAACCGATACCGAACCATGCGATGGCAAACGGCATCCAGGCGATCGGGGGGACCGGGCGGAGTATCTGGATGGTGGGGTTGAGATATTTCTGGACTTCTTTTGACCAGCCGATGAGGAGGCCGAGCGGGATGGCAATGGCTGCTGCACAGAGGAATCCGGTGAGAACCTCCTTGAGGCTTTGGATCGTGTTCTGGATCAGGGACTCGCCGCCAAGAACCGGTGCAGCCGGCTGGAGCAGCACGGACAAAATTTCACCGAGCCGCGGGAGGATGTAGTTGTTCTGTATCAGGAGGGCAATGCCTTCCCAGACTATCAGGAGGATGACGATGAGTGCCAGTCCTTTGCCGTATTCACGGATACTCTGCTTCGAAATCAGTACCATAGAATTTCACCGAAATATTCTCATATGCAAACGCTTCGCGTACCATGTCTTCCTGGATCGAGCTCTGGACTGTGGCAATAACCACGGGTCTGCCGGCAGCAGAGCGGCCTTTCACCCACGTGACAAAGCCCGTCCAGTTATTGCAGGGTGCCCCGTTGCCGACAACCAGCCCGGAACCCCCGGTATTGATAGACTGGATGATGGATGATGGGTTTCCGAGGCCGATCTGCTGTTCTGCCGGGACAGATCCCACAAAGGCACCATCAAGGGCCTTCTGGCCGATAGTGGTCATGATACCCCCACCGGACTGGCCGGGGATGAGGTTGACATGGGCAAACGTTTTCCCCTGCACAAACAGCGTGCAGGAGACCGGGCGGGAGGCTTCCGGATCATCGGGGACAAGGCAGAAGCCGTACCGGTCGCAGAAATACGCAGAATCCTTGACCATGACATAGAGGGGGGCATAATTATCGGTTGAAGGGATATAGCCGAGCCTGAGATTCGGCACGTCCATGTCCGCTACGGGTACAGATGAATTCGTCAGGTACTGCGCCCCCTGGCGTGCAACGGCAGCGTTCATCATCGACAAGGGGTTGTACGTGCTGTTCGGTGTCTTACCGATAATGCTCTGTACAATACCGGATTCGGGGGGGTCTGCACTCGCCGTGAAGACAATGTTGGCAAAGGCGTGCTTCTCGACATCGAGCGGCTGAAGCGACCCCACGGGTGTCAGGATCGGGTTCTTTCCATAGACCCAGGCCGCGGTGATATTCTCTGCCAGTGCCGGGTCCTCCCGGGTACGGTTTATCGCTGCCGTGGTGAGGGCGGAGAAGAGGGCAGAGGTATTCGGATTGTTTTTGATGAAATCGTTCCGCAGTACCATTACATTGATAGCTTCGTTATTCCATTTTCCCGGGGGAGGGAGATCGGATGGGACCGCGATACATTTTCCGATGCCGGAGAGCTCTGCATTCGAGACCACCGGCTCCCAGATCAGGAATGCATCGATCTGGCCGGTATTGAGCAGCTGGCCCATTGAGCCGGTGGATGCATATAACAGATACACGGACGGGCGATCATCGATGGGTTGGACAAGCCCGGGCACAGTACTGTAATAGAGCAGAAAGATCAGAGATACCAGAATACATCCCATGATGATGAGCCACTGGAACGGCGTGAGTCGCTGCATGAATGGATCGCTATCGGATGTGTACGAGCTCCGGATATATATGCTGACGGTTTTTTTATCGCACCGCAGGGAGAGGTGGACCTTATATTCAGCCGCCCCCTGCGCCATTTCATTATTCTTATTAGCTTTCCACCCCCAATTTTTACCAGCATGAAAGTCCCGCTCACCGAACTTAAAGACCGGTTGAAACGTTTCCAGGACCGGATGGATCACACCCGTCCCGGCTGGGAACTGGCAGCCATTGTCGGCAAGATCCCCCTTTACTATTTCACGGGCACGATGCAGGACGGACTCCTTGTCATCCCGCACGATGGCGATGCCGTTTTCTGGGTCCGGCAGAGTTTCGAGCGGGCAAAGATCGAGTCGCTCTTTCCCCACATACGGGAGATGAAGAGCTACCGGGACGTGGCAGCGGGTATGGGAAATCTCCCCTCCACCGTGTATCTCGAAACGGATCTGATGCCCATTGCCCAGCTCCAGCGGCTCCAGAAGTACCTGCCGTTTACGGATGTGCAGTCCGTCGATGAACAGGTAGCAGCGGTCAGGGCAGTGAAGAGCCGGTATGAACTCACCTTGATGGAACACGCCGGGAAAATTCACCGCCATGTGCTTGAAGACTGCATTCCCGGGATGCTCGCGGAAGGGATCGACGAGGTCGGGCTCACCTGCGATCTCTACACCCTTATGGTGAAGGAAGGCCACCAGGGTATCATCCGGTTCGGGATGTTCAACGAGATGCTGCTCGGCCAGATCGGGTTTGGCACGAGCTCCATTTCCCCTACCTGCGTCAATACGCCCGGCGGCATCTTCGGCATGCACCCGTCCGTCCCGCTGATGGGTTGCCGGGAACGGAAACTGAAGAAGGGCGAGCTGGTTGTTATCGATATCGGGTGCGGGTACAAGGGATACCAGACCGACAAGACCATGACCTACATGTTCGGCAAACCGATCCCTGACGAGGCGATACGGGAGCATGAGCGATGCGTAGAAATTCAGGATCAGCTTGCAGCGCTCCTCAAACCGGGCGCCATCCCGTCAGAGATCTATGCAACCGTCATGGAGGGACTTGAACCGGAATTCCTGAACAACTTTATGGGATTCGGGAAGCACAAGGTCAAGTTCCTCGGCCACGGTATCGGGCTCTGGATCGATGAGATGCCGGTCATTGCGCAGGGATTCGATGAGCCTTTGCAGGAAGGCATGGTCTTTGCCCTCGAACCCAAGAAAGGCATCCCGAAAGTCGGGCTTGTGGGGATCGAGAACACGTTTATCGTGACACCGCAGGGTGGCCGGTCGATCACGGGCAAGAGCAAGGGGCTTGTCGAGGTATACTGACGGTCACTTGCGTATCCAATGCAATTGGCTGTGCTGAGAGGGAGAGGATAGCTTTCTTCAGTAACTGTCCGCTCACTTTTTTGCCAGTTTTTTCAGGGCCTCTTCAGGCAGCATCCTGGCAATGCTCATCTTTGTCGGACAGCGCCCGAGTTTGATTCCCTGTTTCTTTGCCTCTTCCTTGAGCTCTTTTGTGTCAAGGTCTTTGATTAAAGCACTCAGCTCTTTCTGTTCCAAAGGGATCAATGAGTGATAGAAACCGGGGACGATAAGGTTTTTCTCTCGCCATGGAAAACCCGTTCGCACTTTTCGATCCATTACCCTGTGCTGAAAACGTTCACCTGAAAGGTCAGTTCTGTTAAAAAAGGGAGATTATATGATTATTATCACGGACAATCGCTAGTCTTCTCTGTATCGGTATACTACGAAGTCATCATACATTTTCATCCGGAATACCGTGTCCCTTCCTTGCTTTGAGCCATTCGTCGAGACTGCCCACCAGGGAGAGCACCGCAGGCATGATGAAGATCGCGCCGATCAGTGAGAACCCGACGGCAATCAGGGTCGAGATGCCGAAGTTGCTGATGATGGGGAATGTTGCAAGGCAGAGTGCCGAGAACCCGAAGAATGTTGCAAGACCCGAGACCGTGATGGCGGTACCGATCTTATTGACACTCTCCTGGATGGCGGCAATGGGATCATGCAGTCGCTCCATCTCTTCAGTATAGCGCTCCATGACAAGGATCGTGTATTCTGCGGCAACGCCGATCGTCATCGATCCCAGTGTTGCTGTGAGCGGATTATACGTGAGGCCGATGGCATACATCATGACCGCATTCCAGCCCACGACGAAGATGATCGGGATGATCGGGGAGACTGCGTGGAGATGCCGGTAGACGAGGATCAGGAAGACAAAGACAAAGATGAACCCGAGAATGGTCATAGTATCTTTTGATTCCGACATAGCTCCCAGCAGACTGGTCATCAGCTCGAAGTTCCCGGCCGGTTCTATCGAGATCCCAACGGGAGGTTCGAGGAATTCGATATCATTGATAACCTGCTCTTTTAAGCTGTTCTGCTGGCTCATCGAAATGTCGCCGGTGCTGAACCGTATGATCCCGCACATCGGGTCACTGAGGTACGATTTTCTCGAATCCTCCGGTATTTTTTCCAGCACGGTATCGAGCTGGGCCTGGGTCTCCGGTATCACGCCGCCATTATACTGGAGGATATACGTGACAATGCTTGTCGCCCCGGTCATTTCCGTATGGTGCGACAGTTCGTAGTCCTGGAACTTCTTGATCCATATCACCGTATCGAGATCCGTTACGCTCGATCCCTGGACAAGCAGGTCTGCGGTGCTGGTTGCCCCGATGACACGGGTGACTTTGTCGATGTTGATCTTGGCCGGCATATCCGAAGGAACAAACGCGTTCTCGTCGGAATCGACAGGGATGGTCGCGTCGATCTGGAACCCGATAAGCGCAATAAGACCGGCCACAAGAAGGATTGGAATCGGGTTCTTCGCAATCTTAACCGAGGTGTCCGTCAGGAACTGGCCATAAGAAAAGGAACTCTTCTTCTTGTTCCTCGCGCTGTTTTTTTTGTTATCGATGATCGTATCGCACGCATCCGTTCCCACGGCATAACACTGTCCGGTCTGCTGCTTGGGCTGGTAATTCACCAGGAGAGCGATGGTGGGCATGCCGATACACGACACCCAGAAACAGGTGTTTATACCGATGATGGAAACGACACCGAACGAGCGGATCATCGGGACGGTCGAAACATACATGGCCAGAAATCCCATGGATGTTGCCAGCATCGCGTACATGACCGCAGGGCCGGTGCGGGTTACCGTGACAAAGACCGCATCATTGAGGGATCCTTTCCTCGCCTCCTCATCGAACCGGGCGTGGAACTGGATCGCATAATCGATCCCAAGACCGATAAGCACCGGGAAGGCCCCGATAACTGCCATGTTCAGGTTGATGCCAAAAACACCCATCAGGCCAAGTGATGTCACAAGGCCAATCGCTACAAGAAGGACCGGCATGAACCGGTGGCGGACGTAGGAAAATAAGATCCCCATCGTGATGATCATCAGGACGAGGGCACCCCCGATAAGAACGCCCATGTTACTCGTGAGCCCCGCACTCATCTGCTGCTGAAATGCCGGGGAGCCGGAAATTTCGACTCTTACTCCCGGGGGTGCTGAGGACGAGTCCACGACTGATCCCACATTGTTCAGTACGGACTTCTGGACCTTCTCAGACAATCCCGGCGTGAGCTTGAGCTGGACGAGGGTCAGCACGTTGGAAGGATAGAGCAGGGTGCGGGTGCTCCCGGGAAGAGAATTGACAATGCGCTCCGTGTCAGCCCGTGACGAGGGTAGTGTTCCCCCGTTGTACGCTCTTAAGACATCGGTGATACTCTGTACGCTCTTGACATTCTGCTGCTGCCGCAGATCTGTTTCAAGATTATCGACATAGGAAAGGACTTCTGCGCTCAGCGGGTCACCGGCCTCGATAATGAGGATAATGGTATCCGATTTGTAGTCCTCGTTATATTTTTCCTGGAGGGCTCCGGCAGGGGTATCCCTGTCAACGTATGTTTCCCACCCTGTCTGCATGGTGAGCATGGTCATGCCGTAGAGGCCGATGCAGAAGAGGGCAAGAACAAGGGCAGCAACCAGTTTTGGCCGTTTGATAATGGTATTTGCTATGCCCTCAAAGATCTGTTGAATCATGAAATCCTCACCGGTTCTCCTTTTTCATCCGGTAGACATGCAGTGCGATGCAGATCATAATTCCCGCAATCACCATTCCTGCAATGGGGAATAATCCTCCCGGTATCCCGGAAGTGCCGGAAGTTATTGGTGTTACTTCAATATGTACCGGCAGGGTATCTGATTCCTGGCTGTTGCCAAAGGTATCGCGGTAACGGATTTTGCTGTCAAAGGTATACACCATAGGATCAGCGGATTCATCTGCCTGTATCTCGTACGTGGCGCTTGCAGTCCTGCCGGGTTCCAGATCCCCAAGGAACGCAGTATTATCAGTAATGGTTACGGGGTTGTGAGCAGTGATCCGCGCCTCTGCATTATAGGCTGTTACCACACCGTCATTCCGGTACTCGACCTCAATTGTCCGGCTCGAGCCGCGTGGCACTTCAGGTACGGTGGATATTACTGTAAATGCAGTTTTGGTATTAACGGTAACTCCCACGGTTTCTGAAGGGGAGGTCACGATCGTTCCTTCCCGGTTCGTGTAAGAGACGGCAATATCGATGGGGTATGCCTGGTTCGTTGCATCTCCTGAGACGGATACTTTGTACCGGCATTCCACAATGCCCCCGCTGGGAAAGCTTCCAATAAACAGGGTACTCTCTGTTGGAATTACCGGGCTCTTGCCGTTACGGAGCAGCTTTACTGCTGCCATCTCGCCGTTTTCCGGGCCGGTGTTCCTGATCTTCAGGTGAATATAACCCTGCGACCCCGCAATCAGCCCTTCCGGCACTGCTTCGATAACCTCGATTTTCACCTGAGGTTTGATCCGTATAGTGACAGGAAGGATATCTTCAGCATCATGATAGGTAAACTCGAAAACCTCTGCTGCTTCCTGCTCGATTACCCGTGTGTACTTGTACCGGATGGACAGGGGCAGGGAGTATTCTCCGGCCGTTGCATTTGCAGAGATTTTTGCTTTGAACCGGACGGTCACCGTATTGCCGTTACCGGAAATGTCGCCAGTCATCTGCGGATCGGTCTTGACTATCACCGCATCACTGGTTGATACGAGCCCAATGGTTACGAATTTTGCCGTGTTCGGCAGATCCTCTGCATCTATCGTTCCCCTGTCCAGCTGTTTTACGGTATTGAGGCCGGAGTTTTTCACCAGGATGGTGATGGTTGCATCCTCGCCCGGTGCGAACTCATTAACCCCGGTAACCGCAGCAGAAAATGATGGAGCGCCCCCAAGGTACTTTGTTGCCGCTGAGACCGGTGCCACCATAAGGGCACTGCACATGAGCAGGGTCAGTACTATGAACGCGGTTCCGGCAGAGCCGGAAAAACCCTCGTAAGTCATTTTAAACCTCTCACCGGGATTTGTTCCTGCGGTAGATGACGTAGCCGATTCCCAGTATCACAAGGGCAATCACTGCAAGTGCAAGCGGGTTTTTTAATAACCCGTCAACAAAATCCGTACCCTTGTCCACGTTCAGACCCAGTTTTATCGGATCAGATGTTTTCTGGTTATCAAACGCATCACGGTACCGGATTTCTGAATCAATCCCGTATTGTTTCTGTGTTGCTGTCCCGGCTACGGTTATGAGAAACGATGCCTCTTTGCTCTCACCGGGTGCGATGTCCCCGAGGTAGGCAGTATCATCATTGCTGGTGAACGGATCGACCATGCTCACGCGGGCCTGTGCCTGATGTGCAATTGCGCCACCGGTGTTCTTGTAGGTGACCGTGATCACTTTCTTCTGGCCGGGGGTTAAGGTTTCAGGGTCTGAAACGATGACAAATTCGGTTTTCCTGCCAACCGGCACACCGATTGTTTCGATATCCGATGAGATTGTATCACCCTCTCTGTTCTCGTATTTTACGCACACATCGAGCGGGTAGTTCTGGGCCTCTGCACTGTCTGCTACCGATGCTTTGAAGACTGCGGTTGCTATTCCCCCGGAAGGAAAGTCACCGATATAGGCGCTACCTTCGGTGGGGACTACCGGACTCCCGTCATTCCGTGCGATAATAATGATTGCTTTCTTTGCATCTTCCTGGCCGATATTTTTCACATCGAGGCGTATCGATCCTTCGGTACCGGCGTTCAGGAGCTGGATATCTGCAGAAACTATACGAATCCGGACATCCGGTTTTATCGTAATGGGGATCTGAAATGTTTCTTCCTTGGTCTTATACGAATACTCGATAGTATCAGTACCGTATTGTTCTGCAGTGTACAGATACGTATAATTCAGTTTTACCGGAAGTTCGTAGGTTCCCGAAGGCGTATCCGAAGGAATCCTGACCGTGAATTTGCTGGTTGCCGTTCCGCTGGCTTTCAGGTCCCCGAGCATCTGGGGATCTGACTTGATAATAAGCGGTGAATTCCCGGCTTCAAGTGTAACCGTGAGGAATTTTGCCGTATTTGGAAGATCATCCCGGTCAATGGTACCGGTTTTTTGGAATTTAAACTGGTTCAATCCAGTGTTTTCGATTACTACGGCAACCAGGACTTCTTTGCCGGGTGAAAATTCATTGGTTCCCGAAAGGGATGCGGAAAGTTCCGGGCTTCCTGCCATATACTGGTTTCCTGCACTGGCGGGAGCAGTTGCAATAAACAATGCTGCAATACCGATGATAATTATCGACCAGAGCAGGTTGTTGCCCCGCTCCTGTTTGAGCGGGTAATTACTAGTGCCGGTGTTTTCCTTCTGTGTTCTCTTGTTATTGATGTTCATGGCTGTTTCACGTATCCCTGAATTGTTGCTATCAAGGTTTAAACCAATAGTATTAAAACATTTGTCTTATTGACTATACATATTGGTTATTGATAAAAATGAATCTCCTGAGTAATGCAAAACAACCTGGCGTTGGATAACGAAAAAAAGGTGATTACTGAAAAACAAGAAACGTCAGTGGAGCAGATCCTGGAGTGCGTCAATACGCTCGCGCAGGCTCTTTTCCCGTTCGGCAAAATCGGTAATATCGGATATGGTGATGTAGAAGCTGGTGATAGCTTCGTGTTTTGCAGCGGTAATTTTTCCATGGAGGTAGCGGTAATTGCCATCTTTTCTCTGCACCCAGATCTTGAATTCCCCCGGGGCAGGTGAGTCTGGCCGGACATTTCTGAAGATCTCCTCAATCCGATCCTTATCGGTAACCGGGACAATCCCGGAATCAAATACTGCCTGCATGTCATCGGTCAGGAGAGTTCCGTGAAGGCCCATCTCGGCCATCTCCTCAGCGGAATAACCGGTGATCTCCTTAATGCGGCGGTTCGAGAACACAATTTTATCATTCTCTAAAATGATGAGGCCGTCCTGGATGTTATCAGCCATCATCCTGAAACGCTGTTCGCTCTCACTCACCCTCGCCTCCTGATTTTTTAACTTTGTGATATCGGTAAAGATGATGAAATTATAGTAAGTATCATCGTGTTTTGCTCCGCTGATCCGGGCGTAGACAAATCTCCGCTCCCCATCTTTCCGGATTATCCACATCCGGAGATCACCGGGTTTTTCAGGATGGGCTTCTATATCCCGTATCTGTTGCGTTGCGTCCTCGAACGACTCCGGGGCGATGATTGCAAGAGGCCCCATGGCCTTCATCTCCCCAAAGGAATACCCGGTGATTTCAGCAATCCGGTTATTGGCATATATCGTTTTCTCACCTTCCACGATGATGAGACCATCCTGGATATTATCCGCCATCATCCGGAACCGCTCCTCACTTTCACGAATTTCCCGGTCAGCAAGAATGCGCTCAGTAATATCTTCAAGAATCAGCGTGATCCCCTTTCTCCCGTCTTCAAAAACCGTGGGAACACATTTCTGGTGGAAGATTCTCTCCCCCTTATCTTTGATGGTGAACGTGACCGTGGTCTCCCGATCTCCCATGTCGGCGGTAATTGTATCGAGAAGCTCACGGACATCCACCCTGGGTGACTGCAGGAAGGAAATATTTTTTCCAAGCGTGTCTTCACGCGAGAGCTGCAGGAGTTTTAGAAAATTGTCATTGATGTCAGTGATCCGGGTCTCGTTGTCCAGTACCATGATGAGTTCTTTGGAATAACTGAGCATGGCCGATAGCGGGACCCTCTGGGAGATCGTATAGACTTTAGCCATACCATAGGCCCGCATGTCAACCTGACCGGAGATCAGCAGGATATCGAGATATCTCCCAACCGTGTTCTTGTTTTTCTTCAATGCTTTTGAGATGTCGGTTACACTCATCCCATTGGAATTTTTTTTAAGAAGATCCTTGATGGCGATGAGTTCCTGCTGGTAATCCTGCATCATAGTGTTTCAGACCGCGAATCCTGCGTTGATGATCAGTATGAGCATGGAGATTTATAATTGTTATGAATCACCAAATTGTATAGTCAATAACAGTATAATTTAAATATAAAAAAATAAAACACTACTGTGCAGGGCAGCGGATACAAATGGCAGCTCTCGTGCAGAAACACACAATGAAAACTGGTGATGTACACTATGGTAACTGAATCATTCAACATTATTTCCCGTGGACTGGACAATACGATGGCGGTGCTTCCCGCAATTCTCGGTGCACTGATCGTTCTTCTTATCGGATGGATTGTCGGACGACTGCTGGGTAAGGCAGTTCATATCCTTTTAGACAAAGCGACTGCTGCCCCGGCTATAGGTGACTCCGATCTCGGCAAATCGGTCACGAGATCCGGTATAACCATCGGATATCTTGGTGATATTGCTGTCCGCTGCATTGTTTACCTGATAGCAATTTTTGCGGCCGTCGATATCCTCAATCTGGAGTATCTCAGCCGGTTTATGACAAAGGTCGTTGAGTATATCCCTCACGCGATTGCCTTTGTCATCATTCTCGTGGTAGGTATCATTCTGACAGACTACTTTATCGACATGTTCCAGTTGTACTCCCGGAGTTCGAAGATTGAGCTGCTCAACCCGGTGCTGGTCCTGCTCCGTCTCTTCCTGTATTTTATTGTCGTGACGCTCGCACTCTCCCAGCTTATGTTGGATCTGACGATCATCTACACGATTATCACGCCGATTGCATGGGGACTTGGTCTCGGTCTCGGAGCCTCAATTGCAATTGTTGTCTGGTTCGGCATGAAGAACCGGAGCGAGGAGATCATGAACAAATTCATGGAGGTGATATCAAAATAGGCATTTACCCATGTTCAATTGAATGGCGATGAAACATGGCAATCAGTAATCCAAGAGATGGCAGCGCTTATGGCCAATCCCTCTCTCCCGCCATCTCCCCTTTTTGGGGCAGGTATAAAATCACACCCGATCCGGGTGGATATCATCACACCGGAAGAAACCCGTCCGTAATGAGACGACCTCACGATTGGCCAACCTGTCAGGAGTAGAGGCTCACGAATTAAAAAGTGACATTGGAGACAGTATCATGAAAAAAACCTGCGCGCAGCTCATAATTCTTGTTGTGGTTGCGTTCATTTTATTACCCGTTTGCGTTAATGGCCAGAATGTAACGAATTCTACCGTCATTCCTACAAATACGAAAACAACCCTGGAACCTCTGGTGACAACGCAGGTCCCCGCTGAAAAGACAACAACAATTCCGGTTACCAACACAACGCTGGTGCTATCGACAAACACCACTCCGCAGCCGGGTACTACTGCGGAGATGATATCCGTGAAGACAGCGATGACGTCTGTTCCCGCGGTATCTCCGGCTACACAGATGTCTACCGGTAATGTTTCGGTTGCATCATCTCCGCTTGGCGCCAGCATTCTCATTGACGGGGTGTACTATGGGACTACTCTGGGAAACTTTACCGGCATTCCCGCGGGAAACCATATAATGAGACTTACCCTGAGCGGGTACTATGATTACGAGGGCACCATCTATATCGTTCCCGGGCAGGTCACGCATGTGTTCGGAACACTCCCCCCTTTGAATGGAGCCGTTTCGCAGCCGGTAACCTTAGCCCCGGTAATCACAATCATTCCCGCTGCAACCACACAGCCCACGCAAACCGCATCGGGAGGAGCATTCGAGAGCCCGACGGTAGTTGCAGCGGTGATTGGGGTTATTACTGCCTGCATAGGTGCTGGCGTAACGCTCTTCACACACATCTCGAAAGTGAAAAAGGAATAAAATCCCCTTTTCAAAGTGAAGTAAGATGAAACCAGACAACTCGTAATCCAAGGGATGGGAGCACAATGGTTGAAACCTCTCTCTAATCATATCCCATTTAGCGGAAGATATCTTGAAAATGTATTTACAATCACCCCGGATCTGTCAGAAATATCCCTGTCTGTTCCGTTATGAGCTGTCAGACAAATTAAAAAAATGATATTAATGTATGGAGAAACACGTATGGCCCCTGATATTATGATGAAAGGATTAGTTGCATCGTACTTAGCATCCCCCCCGGGAATGGACATGATTCATAGCTATATCTCCTCGGCAGGAGGACAGGCATCGATCAGGGAATACCTTGCTACCTCCCGGGGAAAGCAGACAGCGCTTGCAATTCTTCCCCTGGTGCTGGATGTAGTTGATCTTCCTGGAGAGGTCAGGAATTCAGTAATGGAAAATCTTGGAAAGAAAGACTGAAATTCTTATTTCTGACATTTTTAAAAACTCGCTGACCGTGTAAAAAAGAATTAGATCTTGATCTGGGCCAGCGCATCGTACGCGATCTTCCGGAAGGTCACCGGATCCATCGTGGGATACTGCTCCTTTGCCTTTACAACATCCGGTGCAGTACCCGCGGCGAAAGCCTCGATCCGGTCCAGCGTGCGTTCCGCCGTGTCGAGCACCCAGAGATCCCGGGTCTCCTTGTCCACGACATTGATCGACTCCACCCTGACCGAGACCATGGGTGCGCTGGCCTCGTCCTTCTTATACAGGCTCGGCTTGCCGATGACTGCAACAAAGGCCGGGGTCTCGATCTTTGCCAGCTGCTGCATGGCCTCGGGCTGGTAGCTGCCGGCCATGATAAAGAAGGTCCCGGTCGGGTCTACGACTCTCCCGCGGTAGAAAATATTCTGGTCGCCCTGCCGCTGCTTCTCGGTCAGCGTGCCGACAATGAAGATCCGGTTGCATCGCTCCCCGGTCGGGAGCAGGACAAACGTCGGGCTCTTCTCGTCCTCGCCATCCTTGAACTGGTACCGGCACTCCCGCAGCTCGCTGGCAAAAACCCGTCGTGCCGGTTCGCGCTCGAATGAGCCCTCTTTTCTTCCCATCTCGCGTGCGGGCGTGCTCATGATGCACCCCCGGCCCGGTTGAGAAGCGCAGCATGTTTTCCGGTCTCAAACGTTACCGGCTCGCATTTGTTGACGAGCACGCGGTTCTCGATCTCGCGCCCGTGGCAGGTGATATAGCGGCCAAGGACCTTGTCCCGCATCTGGAGGAAGACTTCGTCCATTCCCAGCGGGTTGTTCTCGGCGATCTCCTTTGCCGCGTCGAGTGATATACCGGTGAGCGACTCCACGACATCGCGCTGGAGCAGGATGCTGTGCGTCTTCTCGCCATTGTCCAGCCATCCCTTGATCCGCAGATCATAGGTGAACTTCGGCTGGATCTCGTGCACGGGGCAGTAGTTCTGGCGCGAGAGGGCACGGTTGCATCCCTCTACCGGGCAGCGCTTGATAATACCGGAACCGGGTGCGACATGAACGATAGCACCGCTGACTGCCGCTTCCCCCCCGCTCACCGCAATATCGCCTTCCTCCTGCATGATCATCGCCGTATTGAGGTTCAGCGAGAGCCGGCCATTGTACTCGTCCACCTGTGCATAAAAGATATTATACACCGAACCCGGTGTCAGGCTCTCCTTGCCCGGCTCTTTCCAGATCACGAACTTGATCGTGCCGGTTTCGTCACCTAAAAGGCCGGACTGGAGCATCCGTTCATGTGAGGCGTCCCATTCCTGGACCACCTTTGCCCGGATACTGCCGATACCCGGGTGCAGTTCGCTGATCGGGACCGTCGTGGGCATGAGTGCCCGATCCTCTTCGATATCCTTGATCGTGGTGCCGGAATGAATCTTCAGGCTCGCGATACCCTTGAATTCATCCACTACCGCGGACTCGATCCGGTACCAGGAGCCCAGTGCCATGGCCGGTGCGTTTGCCTTTGCCCAGGCAACAAAACGGATGGCGCCGGAATCATCGGCAATAACGCCGCCCTGCGCAATCGCGGGTGATGCGGGAGCTGCGAGTGCCACGATCTTGCCTTCGATCGTAACCCACTCGCCGGGTGCCGCATCTGCGATCTTCTTCTCTGCTGTCCCACCGCTGCCTGCGCCGCCACTGCCAGCGCTGCCGCCGGCCCCCGTCGCGGGGATATTGAACTCCTTGTTGAGTTCATTGGTCACGCTGCGCTCTGCTTCTGACGGCTGGACGCCGAACTCCTCGATTAGTCTGCGGAGTTTGCCTTCAATCTTTTTGGGATCAACGGTCTGTCCGCTTTTTAAGAACTTACGGGAGATTCTGTCTGCTGCTTCGGAAAAATCCATCTTCGTACATCTCCACTTAAGCATCGGATCTTATCATGTCTATATATTGCGAAGTGTGTGGTGCGAAAGTGATACTACTATAATTGCAATTATAAAGTGGAGATGGATTTTACCATTTACTTACTCTTGGATGCTTCCATTTCCTTGGGTTTCACAATACGCTGCCAGAACCACCGTTTTTCAAATCTTCCAAACTCTCATAATATTTACAAAAAATGTGTTTTCTGAAATGTTTGCATGAACTTACATCAGACCATGCACGGTTCCCATCAGAAAAAATACATTCATCGTGAATGTCTGTAAAAGCACAGGTTTTCATTATCGTTTCCTCGTCTTTGGCATAACCGGCATACTCACTAAATTGCCTTTATTCATTGCTTTAAAAATCTCCTCTTTCGGTAAATAGGCAAATGTCTTTCACTTCTTGTGGCGCGGGCCATTCATAAATGTATTGTAATTTGTACCGGAATTCTGGTCGTTTCGGAATGGTGGAACTAAAGGGAGTATCGGAACAATCGGGATATGCGAAGTTATAGGTTGCTGTATGTTCGAGAGTATGAAGTTACCGGTACTCGAACCACAGGGATACCCGGTGTCGATGTATAACATTCGCCGTAATGGTCAGGTTTATGTGACCACAGACAGACTATCTGAGATATGGCAGAAATTAATGCAGACAGCACAATCTATGATCTCTTAAAGGCAAAGCCCGAGTCCACCGAAGCGCTCTTCAAGTTCGGCATGGGCTGTGTCGGGTGTGCGATCGCCCGCGGCGAGACAATCCGCCAGGCAGCAGAGGCACACGGCATTCCGCTGCCCGAGCTCCTCAAGGCTCTCGGTATCAGCGAGAACTAACTTACCCTCACCTTTTTTTCAGTTTAAGCTCCGGTAGCAAGGCCGAAGGAAATGTTTTCAGGTAATCGGCGATTGCCGGTTCGTGGAGAAGCGTGCATCCCGCACAGTTCCAGACTTTATTTCCATTGGAGCCCGCAGCCCATTGCCCGAGACTCTCGTCTCCGCACGGGTAGAACGGGCAGTAACAGAAGTCGCAGTTCTGCCCGGCAAAGTGGCAGGGATAATAAGGGCAGTTGTGCGGTGTCCATTCCACCCAGTGCTCTCCCTTGAACCGGCTGAAAATAAAAAATGACGGCTGATCGTTCTTACTGTCGCAATCGTGATGCTGGACTGCATGCGGGATACCGTGGAGTATGGCGGCACGCACAGAGCGGCCGGTCCCGGTCAGCCGCCCGGCATACCGGTGCTTAACACTCCCTTCGCAGGCCACGATCACCGCATCGGTCGGTGTGCCGCTCAGCGGGAGGCCAAGCGCGGCAAGAGCTTCTGTCTTTGCCTCGGTTGCCACCATGATCGTTTCGAGCAGGGCCGCGTCCTCCATGCCCTCGGTGCTGGTGACAATGATGTTTATGGTCCCGGCTGTTTCGGGCGGTTCGCGCCGGATTCCCGCAGTGATAAAGACCGTCACAAAGTCATACTGGAGCACGCAGCACTGCTGTACCGGAACCGAAGTGACCAGCCCGAAAAAGTCCGGTGCAAGCCCGGCTCCTGCCGCGACCATTGCCAGTTCCTTTTCCGGCCCGGTATGGTCCCAGCCCGCGGCAACCGTGTGGTTGAACAGGGTAAAAACCGGTCGAATACCGCCTTTGATGCCGGTACTTGCAGCGCGGAACGTCCCGCGGATAAAAAGAGTATTGGTATCAGTGTAATATCTCATGCAACCGAATAGCGTGTCCGGTCTTTGAGTTCCTGCTGTTTGCCGGCGTTCCAGCCGGATACATCCTGCAGGTAACCGGTTACCCTGCTGATCTGGGTGACGTCATGGGATCCGCACTCCGGGCAGACAGCCTTGCCGCACAAGGGGCAGTATTCGATTCCCGACATGATCTCGTGGGAGCAGTGACAGTGGTCAAGCGGGCACATGATCTCAAGATGTGTCTCATTACAATTCGGGCACGGGCTTTCCTCAACGATGAGATGGCAGGTGTGGCACTTGTATTTGCGTTCCTTTTCCGGAATCTCGTTCACACTCTTGTATTTCTGTGCCAGTTTCCGTTGTTCTGCCGACCAATCCATACTATAACATGGCACAGGTCGTTAATAAATATTTAGACGCTGCAGGTTGCTGGGTCTGCGATTTCCTTAATAAAGAGGTGCGCATATGCGGATCAGACTTTAAATACAGGTTTAATGGTGTTGATTTACTTCGAGCGGATCTGAGCAAAAGCCTGTGCGGCTTTCGCCGGGTCTTCCGCCTCATAGATCGCGCGGCCAACGATAATTCCGTCAACAAGGTTTGCAATGGTACCGGCATCCCCGCCCTGCGCCCCGACCCCCGGTGAAAGGATCTTCCGCCTGCCTACGATACCTCTTAAGATTTTCACCCGCTCCGGCCGGGTGGCAGGGGCGATAATTCCGTCCGCCCCGCATTCCATGGCGAGTTCTGCGATCTTCTCTGCAGTGCCGCCATGAAAAAAACCGGTTGCGCCGGGATGGCTCATCTCGGCTACCACGTAGCACGCCCCCCCGCTCTCGAATGCAGTCTCGACACAGGCAATCACCGAATCTTTTCCTACAAACCCGTGGCAGATGATCGAAGAGAACCCGGCCTCGAAGACCTGCTCGGCGATTAGCCGGTTGGTGTTGGGGATATCTGCAACCTTGAAATCCGCGATGAGCGGGATGTCATACTCTGCCATCTCGTCTGCAATCGCAAGTCCGCATGAGAGTACCAGCGGGTAGCCGAGCTTGATGGCATCGATATGGGGAGCACAGGCTTCCGCTATTGCTAAAGCTGTTTTCTTCTCCGTTGCGTCCAGTGCGAGGATCAGGTCAGTCATGGTGGAGCCTCTCCATGACTGCGGCCACCATAACAGGGAGCGTGATCGTGGCATCGCCGTATACGGTTACAGCCTGCGCCTCTTCGGTGATCTTACCCCAGGAACGGGCCTCATCCAGGGTTGCGCCCGAGAGCCCGCCGAGATCCGGGCGGTCACCGGTCAGCTGGACTGCGTAGGAGAACCCGTTGGGGGTCATGAGCATGCTCTGGAGGATAAAATTCTTCGGCACCCCGCCTCCGACCAGCATGGCGCCTGCTTTCTTTGCGGTAAAGCAGCGATCCATAAGTGCCGGCATATCGGCAAATGCATCGACCGTCACTTTGTTGGTCTGGGAGAAGAGCCAGTACTGGAGACCGATCATGGAATCCTGCACGGCCGGGCAGTAGACCGGTATATTATTGTGATACGCAGTGTGGAGGATACCGGATTTTGCGGTCTTCCCGATATGCCGGAGAAGAGCGGAGATAGAGATCGTGCTGCCGGGTTCGAGTTCGCCAAACACGCCCTGCATGTACTCCTCGAAATGCTCGAACGCCTCGTTGGGGAGGTAGACATCGTATATCCGGTTGATCTCATCGTGCCGGAGTTCGATATCATTGCAGAACGCGGTGCCGTGGAAATGTTTGCAGCCGATCGCCTCGATGATATCGTGAGTAAGGTTTGCGCCCGTAGAGACAAGTACATCGATATGCCCGGCTTTGATGAGATCGGATACGATTCCGCCCATGCCTGCAGGTACCATCGCCCCTGCCAGTCCGAAGAACTTCGTAGTCCCGGCATCGCGCAGCATCTGCTCATAGATATCCACGGCGCGGGACAGCGATCCGCCATTGTATGCCCCGGCCTTTCCCATTGTCATGACCAGTTCATTGACGGTCATCTTCGGTTTCAGGTGTATCTGGGTGACCGGTTCATCGCACTGTTTTGCCATCTCTGTTCTCCCCAGTTATTGGGAGATATTGGTGTTCTGTGAAGATAACTGTGTTTCAGGCAGGCTCACACTCTGCTGGAATTATCCAAAAGATTTTTCCCGGTTTTGGTCGAACCCTCTCTTTTTATTGAGTTTAATGGGTGAGAAGAAAGACCGTTAACAGGGAAAAAAACAGGTTTTTTTAAAATGCTCCGCTGAAATGGTGTTTTTTATGCGATGGCTGCCCGGTACGAAGCAACAATCAGAAAAATTTTGTTATTACCGTCAATATCAGGAAGATATTTACCTTTTAAGAAATAGTCTATCCACTATGAAAGAGGTACGGTTTACCATCAAGAAGCGGGCATTTCCGAGCCAGGGACGGGTGCGGCTCAATATCGCGCACCTGCCCGATCTGGGAATCCATGAAGGGGAACATGTGGATCTCATCAACGAAGCCACAAAAAAATCTGTCACCACGACGGTAATTGCCGATACCATGGTACGGGAAGGGCATGTGCGCGTGAGTGAAGAGGACCTTAAAACGATCGGCCTCAACGATGACGACGAAGTCCTTGTCAGAAAAACCCCTCCCCTGGGAGAAAAGATCAAAAAAGCGGCAGCAGATGTCAACAAATCGCTCTCAAAGAGTGTTGATAAACTCGACGAGTCGGTGAAAAAGACCACCGTTGACGTAAAGGCCGGCGCAGCAAAAGCTGCAGACACCGTGAAAAAAGAGACCAAGAAAGCATCAGAAACTGTTGGAAAAGCTGCCGCAAAAACCGTTAAAGATGTTAAAAAAACGGTAAAGAAGGCCACCGGTCCTCGCGATGAACTGTAATCCGGCCCGCTGTCAGTAAAACACAAACCATAATGGGGTGAAAAAATGGCAACAGAAGCAGTAATCACCGATACCGTTCTCATGGGAATCCTTGTTGTTCTCGCAATGGTGATCGTGTATCTCATTATCCGTGAGATACGCATCATGAAGACCGCTAACCGCACGATTGAGCTGGACCTGGAAAAGGACAAACTCAAACTCTTACAGCAGCACGAAGCGTCAAAGGTCTTCTCGTTTACCCGGCTCTCCGCGGAACAGATCGCCGGGATAAAAAATGTTGAAGATGAGAACACGGTCCTTGAAACGACTATCTATGCAAAGGAAAAACTCCTTGAAACGCGGTTAACCCGGCTCGAAAACCTGGTAAAGGCGAGAAAACTGGATAATCTGTTAGGAAATGTTCAGGAACAGGAAAAGAAGGTGAAATAAAACCATGTACCCGGTTATCAACCCGAATCAGAACCAGAACGCTACAGGAGAATCGTTCTGGGATCAGTTCTCCCATATCCCCGGGACGATCGAATCCCGCATACCAACGCTCGATAAATCGCTGGATGTCTATTTTGACCAGAACTTTGCCGCCATCATCGAGGAATGGGATCTCGTCACCGACAGCGATCTCCACAAGCTGGAAATCCGGCTTGCATCCGTGAGCGATGAGATCAGCAGCCTCTACGCAGGAAAGATGACCATCGAGAGTCGGGCAAAGAAGCTTGACAGCCTGATCACTTCTCTGGAGGATTCGTTATGATCGGTATGAACACGTACCTGAATGCGTATGTTGACCGCAGGATGAAATATATCGTTGATGAGTGGGATCTCGCCACAAGAACGGATCTTTCAGATTTTACGGGCCGCCTGGATGCGATCGAGAAAGAGATCCCCCGGCTGAAAGCATTCGAGCATGCGGCATCGGATAAGCTCACCGAGCTTGAAAACCGTGCGGCCAGACTGAAGGGGATGGTCTGACATGGACTTACTGAGTTTTATCATTATTGTTCTCATCCTCTGCGTTCTCATTTTCCTGATCTATTACTTTATCCGGGGTGCAAAGGGTGACATCTCGCTCACCCGTCCGGTGGAGAGCCGGGTGGATGAGTACCTTGACCGCCGTTTCCAGCAGATGGTTGAAGAGTGGCAGCTGGTCTCCCACCCGAAACTCCAGCAGTTCAAGGAACAGCATTACAAGGAGATTGAAAACGATGAAGCGCGTCTCGCTGAATTGAAGAAGTATGAATCCGGGATGCAGACCACCATGTCAAACCTGGAGGCACGTCTTGACACTCTGGAAAAAGAACTTGCCCGGAAAGGCAGCGCCAAAAAGTAATGAGGCTCCCGATCGGTTCCGCGAGCTGAAAAAAGAGATTGCCGTGATGCGCAAGCAGGGGGAACCTCCCGTAAAGGATCCCCACAGCTTCGCCCGGTACACCTGTGATCTCTGCTCCACCCCCCATGCAATATCTGAGCTCCGCCAGTGCGTTCTCTGCGGGCGCTGGGCGTGCGATGCCTGCTGGAAGGATGAGTACTATGCCTGCAAATCCTGTTCGGGGCTCATAAAAATTCATGCAATGAAGGGCAGAGAATAAGTGCCCCCAATACTTTTTTTTATCTGTTCGCATCCTGTCACGGCAGATTTGTTTCCCGCTATAACAGGGCCTCGGAGACAAGGATTTTTCCGAAACAATGCGGTGATCACCCGGATATGTGCTGGTTGTGCAGCAGGAACACTCACAACAGACGATTCCCCGAAAAAAAATTAAAATTCATTACGTTTAATGCTCTCACAACCAAACGTAGTGCATCTCATATCGATATGGTGACATCGTTGGCTACAGGCACAGTGAATACAGCAACCCAGGAAGATCTACCCCTCAGGCAGATTATCAGCAACGAACTATCGGCAGTTCGGCAAAACCGTGCCAGGCTGATGACACAAAGAGGTCATAAGGGATTTCATTTTTTCATCCTTCTGGTGTGTATTCTTACCAATGTGATCTTCTCCCTGATCCGTCCCGATTATTTCGGGCTGTTTATCGCGGCCAGCTTCTACCTCAACATGGGCTATTTCATCTCCCTGCTGATCCCGACAAATTTCCAGAACACGAGCCTCCCGGCAGCCGACCTTTCACGGTTCCATGCGTGGCTCAGGGAGATCGGGGTAACCTCCGGTACAACCCGGTTTACCCGGTTGTTCATCAACGCACTCTTCATGAACAGCCGCGCCCTGTCGCTCGGAATCGGGCTGATCTTCTCTATTGACATTGTGTTTGCCCTTATCCATTTTACCCGGGGACTTCCACTCAGTACCACGATCATTGTGATCGTCCAGTGCGCGATCATTGTAATCTTCTACCTGCTGGTCTGGAAGGTAGAACCATTCTCGACTACGTATGTAAAAAAAGTGGAGACAATGAAAAGCCATCTTCACCGGCAGAAACTACCGCCCCAGCTGGTCACGGCCATGTTCATTTTCGGCTTTTTGCTTGCCATATTCCTGTTTTTGACGACGATTATCTACCTGCCGGGTGTTACCCTGAACGCCTTTTTAAACCAGTCACAGCTGACCGAGCTCGGGCACCTGTTCAGCCTTCTGGCGATCCTTGCCATCAGCCAGTATTTCATCATCAGGTATATCCACGGTATTACCAGCCGGATGATGGCAGACCGGCTCTTTGACTTCAAGGAACAGTCCTTACAGGAGCTTCTCAACAATGAGAGTTCCTCTTCGGGAGGGAATTCAGATCCGGATCAGAACCCGCTTGACATGAGTGCCCAGCTGCTCGAATCCAAGATCTTTATCATAAAACGAAATTCTCTTGCAGGGACATTTCCGGTCTTTGTTGTGGACCTTGACTTCTCGGTGATGATGGACAGCACCACCCTGACCGCAATCAAGGGATACATCGTCGAGAGAAAACACTGAGCGGAGCCGGGATCTCCCGGCCAAGTGATTTTTTCATTATCAAATCTCGAGTGTAAAATCCCTTTTTCCAGAAAACGGCGGAAAAGTCCGCAGTCGAATCCAAGTACCCTCACAACCCTGGGACATTAACAGTGCTACTCCTGCGATTGATCGTGCCGGTGGATTACACGAGGATGACCCGCACGTTCGTTGCCGAAATGATCGCATGACGAAAGGTTTGACCCGGTCAGTGCATTGAAAAGATCAGCTTTCGTACCGATACGAAAAATGTGCTCTGTAGAAAACATTTAGAAAACTCTGACGCTACTATGGATAAGCCATATCCATGGTTGCCTGTGGCGCAAAGGACCATGAATAACTCTCGGGGGCTTTTTCCCCCGCCACTGGGGCACCCCCCCATTGCGATGACAACGTATTACCGGTAACCTTACCCGGGCTATCGCACTGCGCCCGTCCCCCAACGGGGGACTGGTGGCGCAAGAGGGGGGGCTATCTATTACATGAAAAAACGGTTTTCTACAATGCAGAAAACGGAGAAAAAAGAGGTTTGTATCCCTTACATCGGGATACGGTTTCTGTGTATCAGTACGCAATCACCGCTTCGCCTTTTTTCATGAACAGGCCCGCGATGATGCTGATGATACCCGAGAAGAGACAGTAGATACCCAGAAGCAGTATCAGGATGAGCGATCCCTCGGTCGGGAGCGGGGCAAATCCTATCAGGATACCGAACAGTATGGCGAAAAAACCGCTGATGCCCAGCAGAACCCGGAATGGCAATTCCTTTAAGGAGAATGCAATAGCCAGTTCCGCAATGCCGGTAATGATCGCCCACGCGGCGATCAGGATGGTTAACGCAATGAACATCGCAAACGGCGAGATGAACATGAGGAGTGCGATGATCACGCCAATAAGGGAGAGGATGAGCACCCCCCAGTGCACCCTGCCATCTTCGCTGAGGGAGATTGCGCCGGTGACAAGCGAGATGATCAATAAGAAAATCCCGATGATATAGGCAAACACTGCCTGCATTCCCACCGGGAGCGTAAAGCAGAGTATGCCGATGATCAGGGCAAAAATACCGCGGGCCAGAAGTCCGCCCTTTGTCAGAATTTCAGGTTCCATAGATGATCATCTTCGATTAACGATTGCAGGAGATTTAATTATTTCCTGCCCCGTGCCGGGAAAAAAGGTACGGTTTTTCAACCGGGCCGTCAGATAAAACGCGATTACTCCGCCCTTACGCTGATCTTCATATCTGCGATCATCCGGTACACCATCGCAGTTTTCGACTGTGTCCAGCGATCGAACACGAGCGCCTGGAACGGCTGCCAGATCGTCACCCAGCAGAAGATTACCAGCACATTCTCGACGACTTCCGAGATGGGGTTTCCCTTAAACTGGGAACAGATGGCGATACCGACAAAAGAGGGAAGACAGACGGCGATTGTCAGCCGGAACTCCCGGAGCCCGACCATCTGGGTAAGTTTCATGTCCCGCTGCACCTCCCCCGCCCGGAGCCAGAAATGGGATCGTATCGCAGAGATGATTGCGGTCTGCCGGTCCGGTGTCAGCTCGGATGCCGGGAGCACGATCTCAAGATGGTTGCACTTTTCACCCTGCTCTCCTTTCTGAACCGCCAGCACTTCATGAAAAATCTCGTTCTCGGCACGGTCCGACAACACCCGGTTGTTCTCGGGGGTTGGATCATCCGGGTCATAGAAATGAGCGATCGTCCGGAACATAACGGATGTACCGTTTTTTCCCTGCTTGTCATTGTTTTGCATCTCATCATCCCCCTGTTATTATCGCGTCCCCGTCAGCCGGGATTAAAGTATACCGCTGCCGTCAGCACCATCCCGAGCCCCATGATCATGACCCTCTGCAACAGGGTTTACGGCAAGGGGCTGTCGTTAAGGTTCGGCCTGGTAATCCCCCGGCAAACGCCGGGACCATAGTGGCTCCTGAGCGTTCATCCGGTCTTTTCCGGAGGGTCTGTATGAACGATTGTCATCACCCTTTGATTTATAAATGCCGTTTTTGTAGGCTCTGTTGAAACCCTCTTTGATACAAGCGGTCGCTCTTGGGGGTTCCAGCACAAAGTGCCTCCGCCCCCGTTGCTCGGGCATCCCCAATTGCGATATTCCCTCAGACGGTTGAAGAAGAACTCCGATAAAGGGGGGGTCAAGGGGTGCTCCCCTTGGGTTGCTTCCCCCTCTGGGGGAGAGAGGGGGTCACAATCCTAACTACCACAGAAGACCCGATGAATGAAGGAAATGGGGATATCAACAGAGTCTTTTTGTATACCCGTCTTATCGCCTTGGAAAAAGAGATACCCATTTCCTGTACGGAATTATGGACAGAGGCATTTTGTCTTCGGGCGATTATGCATGTATTTTTCCGGTGTCCTGCATCCGATGCCGGCTATTGAAAGCATTCTTATGGGAAAAAACCCTTTTTCCTTTCATCAGGTTTGTTACTATGGCGGAATCCATGGAAAAACAGAAAATGTCGGTTAAGGATCTGATGATCGTTCTCGTCATCGGTCTCGGGTCATTCATGGCCGGCCTTGACGGCACCATTGTCAATATCGCTCTTCCCACCATCGCCAAATCCTTCGACATCCCGACCGTCACGGCCTCATGGGTACTCAATGCCTACCTGATCGTCATGGTCAGCCTCCTGCTCGCGGCATCCCGTATCGGTGATATGAAGGGGTACCGGAACATCTATCTTGCCGGCTTTGCGCTCTTCACGCTGGGATCCATGACCTGCGGGCTTGCCCCGTCCATTGAGCTCCTCATCCTCTCCCGCATGCTCCAGGCTGTGGGTGGTGCGATCATATCAGCGCTGGGCGCCGTGATGGTCTCCTCTTACCTGTCATCCTCGGTGCGGGGCCAGGCACTGGGGATCGTGGCCATGTTCCTTATGCTCGGGGCCGCCCTGGGCCCGGTCGTCGGTGGATTTTTGACCAGTGTCTTTTCCTGGCAGTACATCTTCTACGTGAACCTGCCGGTGGGCATCTTTGCCATCCTGCTCGGCTCGCATGTCCTGCCACGGCTCGATCCGGTGACCCCGAAAGCGAAACTGGATGTCACGGGGGTTGTGCTGCTCTTCGTGGCGCTGGGAACGCTCATCTTCGGCCTGAATACGGTGCAGGACAATACCCCGACCGCTGGACTTATTGCCCTTGTCATCTCGGCCCTCTTCTGGATCCTCTTTATCCTGCAGGAGTGCCGTGGATCAGAACCCCTGATCAATACTAATCTCTTCTCCCGCCGGGCGTACTCCCTCCAGAACATCAACATCATGCTGATCAATATGGCAATGGCCGGAACGATGGTCATCATGCCGTTTTATCTGGAGATGGTCAAGAAGATCCCAACCGACAATGCCGGAACGATTCTGCTCGCGCTACCGGTCGGCATGATCCTGACTGCCCCCATTGCCGGAAAGATCTCGGATGTGATCGGTACGAAAAAACCGATCATCACCGGCTTTGCGCTCTGTACCATTGCCCTGTTTCTCCTCTCAACCATCTCTGCCCACACGAGCGTGGGATATATCTGCGTCTACCTCTTCCTGCTCGGGGCCGGGACCGGCATTGCCTATTCTCCGCTGAACAGTGCAGTGATGGGGGAGGCGCCAGCAAAGGACCGGGGCTCTACCTCGGGCCTGATGCGGGTGATGACAAACCTCGGGTCCTCTATCGGTGTCGCGATGGTGATGCTGGCTGCTACCGTTGCAGCTGGACCAAAGATTGCTGCAGTGACTGCCGGCAAACTTCCCACTGCGGATCTCGCGAGTGCGTTTGATGCAGCATTCCTGTTCTGCATGGGTTTAGAGATTCTCGGGATCGTGCTGATGCTTGCGGTTGCAGACAAGGAGCCATCGGGCGGGAGCAGCGGGGAAGTGGGGATCGGGTTTTAGGTAACTTCCCTTTTTTCTGGTGATGGAAGGGAACTACCTTGAGTCCGCCGCACCGCGCTGTTCCTCATTACCCCCCCTCTCGATCCCGGCTGTCTTCATGGGCCACCCCCTAGTACACTGCTATTGCAGGAAGGATAATCCGTAATATGGAATCGCCACCCTTTTATTGCCTGTAAGAGAAATCTCAGACACAGAGTAACCCGCACATGTCTGAAAAACCAGTCCTCCAAAAAGGAACTGACATAGATGAGGTTGTGTCCCGGGTTGCGGGTGATCATACCAAAAAAACCGCAGGAACGATCCTTATCGTTGAGGACAGCCGGACACAGGCTGAATATCTCCGCGCTATTCTCAAAGACGAAGGTTACCACACCGCTCTCGCGATGAATGGTTGCGAAGCCCTGGAACAGATCGCAGTTGAACGTCCCCTGATGGTACTCACTGATATTATCATGCCGGAAATGGATGGGTATGAACTCTGCTGCAGAATAAGGCAGGATAAGAAGAGTTCAGATATCCCGGTTATCCTCGTTACCCGTCTTTTTAATCCGGAGGATGTGATCAAAGGACTGGCATCCGGAGCTGATGATTTTATCATCAAACCTTTCGAACCTGACTATATCCGTTCACGCATCAGCACTATCCTTTCCCATCTGGAAAAACCTGATCCGGATGAATTGCGTTCTGCATTCGAAGTGACCGTTGCCAATACTACCTATGTAATCTCTGCAACCCGTCTCCAGATCTTCAATATTCTCCTGTCCACTTACGAGACGGCAGTCAATAATAACAGGGAACTGCAGGTGGCACACGAGCAGTTGAACGCCTCCAATGAGGAGCTGAATACTTCCAACGAGCGGTTGCTGGAGGCGGTAGCGGATCTCAGGGAATCAAACCAGGCCCTTGAACAGGAGAACACGGAACGAAGGCGAGTGGAAAAAGCCCTCGATGAAGCAAATAAAAAGCTCAACCTTCTCTCAGGCATCACCCGCCATGACATCAACAACCAGCTTCTGACACTGAACGGGTTTGTCGAATTGTTACACGGTGAAATTTCCGATCCCTCTTTGGAACACTATTTTTCCCGTATAACAAAGGCAAGCAGCCAGATCACTGCCACGATCCGGTTCACCAGAGAATACGAGAAGATCGGTATACATGCTCCTGTCTGGCAGGATCTTTTTACTCTTGTGAATAGTGCCGAAAAGGGAGTCATACCCGGGCAGGTAATGCTCAAAAACGATCTGCCTGCCGGCAGGGAAGTGTTTGCGGATCCACTGATTATCAAGGTCTTTTACAACCTGATAGACAATGCGATCCGGCATGGGGGCACAATCACGACAATCCGGTTCTCTTTTGAGGCACGCAATGGGGATTGGATCATCGTATGCGAAGATGATGGTGTGGGGGTGGTCACTGAGGAGAAAGAGAGAATATTCGATTGGGAGTTTGGGAAGAACACCGGTTTTGGATTGCCCATTATCCGCGAGATCCTCAATATCACCGGTATCACGATCACGGAGAATGGGGAACCGGGCAGGGGTGCACGATTCGAGATCGTGGTACCCCCGGGGAAATTCCGGGGAAATCCGCAGACTCCGGGATACTGGCAACCAGCAACATAGTTATCGCTGCGGTTAGCACGTATTAGGCAATGGCGGGTTTGGGGGGAGAAAATCCGAAGGATGGCGGCTGGAATGCATCGGGTACCGACGCGATTGCCCTGCTCCACGATCTCACCTGCTGGCGTGAACAACTCGCCCGGAGCATTGCGCGGAATAATCCCGAATTGAGAAGCGACCACATCACCGCTGCAGTAAACCGGATCCTCTTTCCTCTTCTGCTCCTGCGCATTGCTCAGGACCGTCACCTCATAGAAGCCGGCACGCTGGTTGATCTCCGAAATTTACCGGCGGTGCCGCAGATCATACAAGGGCTCGTCCCGTATGCGGATGCCCTGTATAAAGATGACTTCCCGGTCTCTCCCCATTCACCGGATACCGGGAACGATTTTCTTGTTGAAGACCGGGTTATCCATTCCATCCTTGCAGCGCTCCTGTCTTTAGAGACGAGATATGATTTCAGTAAGATGCCCACCGGGACCATCGCGCAGGTCCTGATGCAGTATCTCACCCGGACTATCCGGCGATCGGCAACCCAGCAGGCAACCGTCGTGGACACACACGACACGGTTGTATCGGGGAGGACGGTGATCCCGCCACTGTCCCTGATCGATTATATGGTTAAGCAGGCTCTGATCTCTGCCCGGAAGAACCGGTCCGCCCGGGAGATCCTCCCGCTCCGGGTTATTGATACCGCCTGCGGTTCCGGTACCGTGCTTCTCGCTCTCTACCGGCACATTCTGGAAAATGCCGGGGGGTCAACGCTGACCTTCGAGGAACGCCGTGAGCATCTCGTGCACTCGATCTACGGTCTTGATATCAACCGTCATGCGGTTGCCGCGACCCGGATGCTGCTCGTCTTGGAACTCTGTAATTGTCCTCAGGTATGCCTGGCACGTGAGGATTTTTCCGTTACCGCACAGTCCGTTTTTCAGGATCTCCGGCACACGATCCTGTGCGGGAATGCACTGGTTGGCCCGGAGATTGTTGAGGATGAGTCGTGGATGTTCTGCCCGGCCCGGGACCGGCACGCGCTGAACCCGTTCTCGTATAAGGAACGCTTTCCGGAAATTGTTGCCGGGGGCGGGTTCGATGCGGTCGTATGCAACCCGCCGGAAGGAGCGCTTGAGCAGCGCGAATGGCTCCAGCAGTATTTCCAGCAGCGGTATGCCGTGTATCACCCCCTCATCGACCGGTCCGCGTATTTCCTTGAAAAGTCCCTCTCTCTTGTGTCACGGGGAGGGACGGTATCCTGTATCATGAGCAATGCGTGGCTCCGCGGATCGAACGGGTCGCCCCTGCGGGAGATGCTGAACACCCGTCAGGTCGAGGAGATCGTGGATCTTGCTGCCATCCCTGCGGGAAGACCCGGCGCAGGGCTCTGCCTTCTCCGCGTCAGTACCTTCCCCCCTTCCCGAACCTTCCCGGCTGTGCTTGCCGGTGCCGCGTTTCTTGAGGACCCGGATTCATTTGTCCGATCCCACAAGTTCCCTGTCGACCCGCGGCTGCTGGACAAGGGAGGCTGGGCACTCCGCGACACCCGGGCAGAGGAGATCATAAGGAAGGTGAGCCGGTTCAGTACGCCCCTTGAAGAATTTGTGATGGGGCAGGTCCATGCCGGTATCCGGATCCCAAAAGACGATCCGTTTGTCATCGATGAGGCGCAGGTAAGGGAATGGCTGCAACGGGACTCACGGTGCAAACCCCTCCTTCGCAGGCTGTATTCGGAAACGGAGATCAACCGTTATCATGCAAGAGCCGGGAAAAAATTCATGATCCTGATCCCGCAGGGATGGACAATTTCTCACCCGCAGGCGGCAAAGAAGCCCTGGCAGTGGTTTAAGCACCGGCACCCGCACATTGCCCGGCACCTGCAGCAATTCGAAGAGGTGCTGAAAACCCGGGCCGGGCCGGAAAGCTTGTGGTGGGAGACCGCATGGGATGTGTTCTGGCAGGAGCCCCGGAAAAAGATCCTGTTTCCCGCACGGTTTACCAGGCCGGTTTTTTTCTTTGATACCGGGCGGGGGATTGGTGATGAGGCAACCAATGCGATTCCTTCAGCCGGCCTGTACCTTACCGGGATCCTGAACAGCCGGCTCCTTGCGTTCGTGTTTGATCATTCCATCCGGCAGTCTGCACCGGACCGGAAATTGTTCACGTGGGATGATCTCAAACGACTACCGATCTATACGCCGGATATTGACCGGCCGGAGGATCTTGCCCGGTACGATCGTATGGAAGTGCTGGTCCGGAAGATGTCTGACCTGGAGAAAAACAGTCGGGCTGCAAAAACTGATCGGGAACGTGAATATCTGCTGAAAAAGATCCAGGCAACGGACCGGCAGATCGATTCGCTGGTGTACGGACTCTACGGGTTGACGGTTGACGAGATTGCGGTGGTGGAGGAGAGTGTTGTGAAGTAGTTCTCTCTGACGATCGAAAATGGGGCACTTGGAAAAAGAGCCCCCTTGTTCTTATTCCGGTCGGGTTTCAAGAGCCCGGATGGGGTAAACTAAGTGGTAAAAATTGTCTCGGTTTAAGGGCCATTGGCGGCCATCCGGTGAGGGCGTTTCCGCTCGTATTTCGCCAATCCGGGCAAATATCGGGGTATTTTTCCCGGGAAAAGAATCCGGCGGTTTTGCGGGGTTTTCCGGAATGTCAGGAAGGGAAAAGGAGCCCGTATAGGGCTTATTTTCCCTCAGAACAGAGACCCTCGGGTACCAAAGTATTCAACAGAGCATAAAAGAAGTATAGGACTCCTCTCATCCTGGATCATCTGAAAAAAAGTGATTGACCTTTCCACGCCGGTTCAGCAGCCACACGATCCCGCCGAAGTCCTGGCCAGCCGGACCCGGCACTCGTTGGGCCCCAGTTTTTCCGAGCGCAGGGAAAATCCCCGGCACTCGGCATCCATCTCGATCCACGGTGGTACGTGGTCGCAGATGATCTCCAGTTCCCGGAACTTTCCCTCCCGGATAAACTGCTGGAGCACCTGCTTGCTGCTGATGGCCGGGGATTGTCCCTGGATCTCTTTGATCGAGATGAAGAAACTGCCGGGCGATCGCTCGGCCGGCGCCGGAATCCCGGTTACACCCGGCACCTGCGAAGCCACCCGCTCCTTCTCTTCATCTTCCAGCACAATCGCCAGGATATCCTCAGGCTTTCCCGCGATCTCCCAGATGCTGAAGCCGGCTTTCTCCAGCTCGAAGTACAGGGCGCCGCTGGCCGACCGGGCAACAAATATTTCACATCCTTCCAGGAACCGGATAAGTTCCGCCATCTTCGCCCGCAGCTCCTTGAGCCCTTTGTCCTGGTCAAGGGCAAACGCCATCTCCCGGACCGGCTCAAAGGAGCAGCCCTGTTTGCGGTACACGACCACCGTCCCCGGTTCTGACAGGGTGCTGCTGCACCCGTCGCTGCCGAGAATGGCAGCTATCTCCGGCCCCGTCCGGTTCACTCGTCTCTGGCACATGATCCTAGATCACCAGTCTCTCGACAACGGTGCCTCCTTCGATATGGCTGTCAAGGATCTCTTCGACATCGTCAGGGCTGACCGAGCCGTACCAGACATTTTCCGGATACACGACAACGATTGGTCCCTTCTCGCATATCCCGAAACACCCGGTATTGGAGAGGAAGACCTCGCCCCCGATGCCCCGTTCCTCGATTCCTTCCATGAATCTCATCATGACATCGACTCCTTCCTTTGCGTGGCAGAAGCCTTTCTGCTGGCCGTTGGGCCGTGAGCTTGAACAGACAAAAATATGTTTTTCAGGTTTTTGCATTTCAGGCACCTTCCTTAATACCCATCTCTTCTTTCCGCAGTTCGCGGTACGATTCGTATTTGGTTTCGAGCAGTGCATTGGTGAACCGGTCGAGGAACGCTAAGGTCCCGGTGTACCCGGCCGACAATACCCGCTGCCCGCCGGTCCGGTCGTGGATGGGAAAGCCCACCCGGATGAGCGGCATGCCCCGGCGTTCGGTCAGGAACTTCCCGCCGGAATGGCCGATCGCGATATTTGCCCCGTGTAAGACTCCCGCATCATCGATGGCGGCGAAGTCGGTCTCTTCGAGTACCACCGGCTGTTCATCGGCATCCGTAAGGAGCGTTGCCAGCAGCCCGGTGAGTTGGTGGCTCTTTGTCCCGCTCGCGATGACAACGGGAGTCGCACCGTTCTCCACGCAGATGCCTGATAACGCGTACACGAGCTCGGGCTCGCCGTACACGATCGGCCGGCCGTCTGCGTTGAACTTGTGGGAGTCCGCCATCCCGTCCAGCAGCCACCCGCGTTCGCGTTCGAGGCACTCGGGCAATGATCTGCCGCTGAGTTTTTCTAAGGTTTCGACCAGGCGATCCATGTTCTGCAGGCCGAACGGCAGGGGCAGGTTGTGCAGCGGCACTCCGAACTCCTGCTTAAGGAGCAGACCGGGGGAGAGGTTGTCGGGGCAGGTAACGCCGAACTGGATCGTGGCTCTCGCGCCGGACATGCGGGCGATATCCCGGGTGGAGGTCCCGCCCGGCGGGATCTTCTGGTACCGTCCCCCGTAGGGGCGGTCGAGCGTCAGCGAATAATCCGGGAGCATCGTATACTCAAGCCCGAAGACCTCGAGGATGCGTTTGATCTCCCGGATATCGGCCGGGCTGATGTGGGGGATGATGACATTGATCCCCTCGTGCCGTTCGGCCGGTTTTGCGTAATACGCAACCAGCTGCCGGGTCGCGGCCCAGAACCCTTCCGTCTGGCTCCCGCTGTAACTCGGGGTCGCCACCGGGATGATGTCGATCGTGGTGATGCCCCGGTTCTCCCGGTAGGTTGCAACGATCCGTTCGAGATCCTCGCCCATCGTCTCGGCAAGGCAGGTCGTCATGATGCCGATGACTTTTGGCTCGTACACGCGGATGACATTGTCGAGCGCCTTGTGCAGGTTTGCTTCCCCGCCATAGATTGCCTGTTTCTCATTGAGGGCGGAGGATGCGATATCCACCGGTTCATTGTAATGCTCGACATTGGTCAGGCGCATATACGTGCTGCATCCCTGCGAGCCGTGCACGAGCACCATCGCGTTCTCGATGCCTTTGAAGACGACGACTCCGCCGAGCGGCATGCACTGCTGGCACTGGTTCTCGTTCACCTGTTTTACTTTCGGTGTGGCAACCGTTTCCATACTCATACCCTCCTGCCTGCTGCTTTCAGCTGGCTCCATACCGGCGAGCACGTGGTGACATACACCTCGCGGGCAAACCGGACCGCCCCGTCAAAGCCGGCGAGCCCGTCTTTCCGGTCATGGTTGTGATCCACAAAACCGATGCCCAGTTTGTACGCAAGCACCCGTTCCTTGACGCCGCCGGCCATCACGTCGACATTCTTTTCGAGCAGGAATTTTTCCAGTTCGGCCGGGTTCGCGTCATCGATGATGATCGTGCCCGGGTCGAGCAGGGTGCTTAGGTTGTCGTACTCCTCTTTCTTCCCGGTCTGGGTGCCGGTGAGCACGATCTCCATGCCGAGTTCTTTGAGCTGGCGGATGATGGCGACAGCCTTGAAAGCCCCGCCGACATAGATTGCCGCCCGTTTGCCAGCCAGTTTTTTCCGGTAGTTCCGGAGGACCGGCTGGATCCGGGCCTGCTCTCGTTCGATCAGCGCCTCGGTCCGTCGGATCATCTCCGGGTCCCCGTAGAACTGTGCAATCTTCCGCAGGCTCTCGGCCGTATTCGCAGCACCGAAGAAGTTCACGTCAAGGTACGGGGTGCCGAACTCCTGCTCGAGGTGCATGGCCACCCAGTGCATGGAGCCGGTGCACTGGACCAGGTTCAGGCAGGCACCCGGCGCCTGCTTGAGAGCGGCAACGGTCGAATCCCCGGTGAACGCGACATTGATCTCAATGCCGATCTCCCGGAGGTACCGCTCGACCACCCATTTCTCGCCGCCGAGGTTATACTCGCCGAGGAAATTGAGTTTCTTTGTCTTTTCGATTGCAACTCCTTCGCCGGGCCGGATCAGCTGCATCAGCGCAATGGCTGCCGCCCGGTACCCGACCACCTTGTTGCCTGAGAGAAAACCGCTGGACTCGACCGGGATCACATCGGTGGCATGGCGGTGCGATGCCGCTTTGCAGACCGCGATGATATCGTCGCCGATCATGCCCGAGACACAGGTCGAGTACACGAAGATTGCCGGCGGGTGGTACTTGTCCACGATCTCGTCGATGCATGCGGCAAGCTTCTTCTCGCCGCCAAAGACCACGTCCCGCTCTTTCATGTCGGTGGAAAAGCTGTTCCGGTACATCTCGGAACCGCTCGACAGGCTCCCCCGGATGTCCCACGTGTAGGTGGCACACCCGATCGGGCCGTGGACCAGGTGGACTGCATCCGTGACCGGGTTCAATACCACCCGGGCCCCGCAGAAGACACAGGCCCGCTGGCTGACGGAGCCGGCCAGGCTGTCGTCAGCGCAGTGGATACTGCTCTTGCTCTTGCCGGTCGTCATGATGGAGTTCTGGCGTTCGCTGATGCAGGCCGCACCTTCGGGCGTTACTGAGCTGGTATCCATGGTTTTTCCTCCCGGGCATTACCCGTTATAACACAAGTTCGAAATCTTCATCCAGGCAGTCGCGGTCCCGGCGTTCCAGGAGCGCGTTGCTGATCTGCTCGATCAGGCGCAGGCATCCCCGGTAGCCGACCACCGGCATGAGCGGGTGGACGGCCCGGTCCAGGATGGGAAAGCCGAAGCGGACGAACGGGACATCCTCGGCCCGGGCAATGTACTTGCCATACGAGGTGCCGATCAGGAGATCGACCGGGGCCTCTTTGATCCATTGCTGGAGTTCGAAGAGGTCGCCTTCTGCTTTGACTCTGGCGCCGGTGATTCCCGCTTCTTCGAGCATCTTCTTAATCTCCGTCTCGAAGGCTTTGCCGGGTGTGCCCGTGAGGACATACACCGGGACCATGCCCATTGCGAGCAGGAACTCGGTGAGCGCGATCACGTGATCGGGGTCACCGAAAACTGCGACGCGTTTTCCCTGGTAGTGGAAGTGCGTGTCGATCAGCGTATCCACAACCTGCCCGCGTTCGAGCGTGAGGGACGCGGGGATCTCGACCCCGAACCAGTCCTTTACGGCCATGATGAAATCATCGGTTGCTTTGATCCCGATGGGCAGCTTGAGCGGAATGCCGGTGACCCCGCATTTCTCCTGCAGCACTTCGGCGGCATCGTGCGAGGCGTACGAGCCGAGCGCAAGCGTGACTTCCGAATTGCCGGAATCCCGGATCTCTGCGACCGTGGCACCGCCATCCGGGTACATCTGGTACCTGCTGGTCAGGGGGGTGTCGAGCACGTTGGAGGTGTCCGGGAACATGATCATCTTGATGCCGAGCAGGTCCACGATCCTGCGGATCTCCCGCATGTCGCCGGGATTGACAAAGCCGGGCAGGACATTCATCTGCGATTTTTTGCCCGTGCCGTCAGCCTGGGCGAGATACGAGACCATCGCTTTGCACATGCCGGAGAACCCGGTGATATGGGAGCCCTGGTAGCTCGGGGTGTTGACGTGGATGACCGTTTTTCCTTCCGGAATTTCTGCCGTTTTGATGATGTTGGGGAGATCGTCGCCGATCGTCTCGCTTAAGCAGGTGGTATGGACTGCCATGATCTCGGGATTGTAGATCGCAAAGACGTTCTTGATAGAGGTCTTTAAGTTGGCAGCGCCGCCAAAGACCGAGGCGCCTTCGGTAAAAGAACTGGACGACGCGAGCACCGGGTCCCGGAAATGCCGGGTGAGGTGCATGCGGTGGTACGCGCAGCAGCCCTGCGAGCCGTGGCTGTGGGGCAGGCAGCCGTGAATACCGAGCGCGGCATACATGGCGCCGAGCGGCTGACAGGTTTTTGCCGGGTTGATCTTGCCGGTCGTGTGGACGACCGGGCCTTCCGGTATGCATTCAAGCATGGGTTTCACTCCGTGGTTCTTCGGTTTTCTCCCAGGGGGGAGTGATCAGTTTCCAGGCCGGGGTGGTCAGGGCATTGACCACGTCCCGGGCAAAGTTCAGGGCGCCATTGTAGCCGGCGTAGGGTCCGCTGTAGTCGTAGGCGTGCAGCTGTTTGGAGGCAACGCCCATCTTGTGGACAATGTACTTGTCCCTGACTCCTGAGAGGAACAGGTCGGGTTTTGCCGTCCGGATCAAAACCTCGACTTCGTGGTGGTTTGCATCGTCGATGATCACCTGCCCGTCTTTCATGTTCGGGTAGATGCCCTCGTAGTAGTTGAGCGGGACTGCTTTTTTGAGTTCATCGTATTTCTCTTTGGACATGTTCAGGTGGACATGGGCTTCGCGGTACATTTTTTCATCGGCAACAAGATGGAGCTCGGGAATATTTTTTGAGTCAGCATCGGTCTTGATCGTGGGGATGACCTGGCGGCCTTCGTAGTCGTCCCGGTGGGCGAACTCGTAGCCGGCGATGATCATCTCCATGCCAAGGTCGCGGAGCAGGTACTGGTAGTGGTGGCTCCGCGAGCCGCCGACGATTGCAAACGCAGTTTTGCCTTTGAGGATCTTACCGTACTGCTCGAGGACCGGCGCGATCCGTGCGGTCTCCCGCTCGATGACCACTTCGGTCTGCTTCACGAGTTCCTCGTCCCCGAAGCACTGTGCCATCTGGCGCAGCGACTGGTTGGTGGAGTCGATCCCGATGAAGTTGACTTTTAGCCACGGTGTTCCGTACTTCGTCTCCATCATCTCAGCGATGTAGTTGATCGAGCGGTGGCACTGCACGAGGTTGAGGTCCGCGAGGTGCAGGTTTTTGATGTCTACGTAACTGGAATCCCCGGTCAGGACGCAGTTGACCGTGTAGCCGATCTCTTTGAGGATCCGTTCCAGTTCCCAGCCGTCGCCGCCGATGTTGTACTCCCCGAGCAGGTTGATGACGTGGTTGCCGGGTTTGCGCTCAGCGCCGGTACCGATGACTTTTTCCATGAGGTTGTTGTTGGCGATGTGGTGGCCGGCCGACTGGCTGACCCCTTTGTAGCCTTCGCAGTTGTACGCGAGCACCTGGATCCCGTGGCGTTCTTCAGCAGCTTTTGCTACTGCCCCGATGTCATCGCCGATGAGACCGACCGGGCAGGTGGCGCAGATGTTGATCGCCCGGGGGTGGAATGCGGCCACGACCTCGTCGATCATCTTTGCGAGTTTCTTCTCCCCGCCAAAGACGATGTCGGGCTCCTGCATGTCGGTGATGAAGCAGAGCTGGGAGTAGATCTTGTCTTTCGGGGTCGTGTCATCCGCCCGGGCCTTGTTGCGCCGGGTTCCCCAGCTGTAGTACCCGCAGCCGACCGGGCCGTGGGTGATGGTGATCATATCCTTGATCGGGCCCACGACCACGCCTTTGCACCCGGCGTACGCACAGCCGCGCTGCGAGATGATGCCGGGAATCGTCCGCGTGTTCGCCTCGATCTGCGGACAGCATGCCGCTGCCTCGTTCTTTACGATGAGATGCTTCTTCCGGTTTTTCTTAACCAAATCCGGGTAGGGTACGAGCATCTCCTCTAAGGTTCCGTCTATTTCTGCCATGTTTTCCTCCCGGTTTACCAGATAGCCGCTTCCCCAGCTTCGCCGGTGCGCACGCGGACCGCGTCGGCAACCGGCATTACAAAGATTGTTCCGTCGCCAATCCCGTACTCTGTCCTGTTCGCGTTTGCGATCGCCTCGATGATCCGGGGGACATCGTCATCGTGCGCCAGGATCGTGAACAGGCGCCGCGGGAAGGACCGCGAGCCGTCCAGGAAACTGGTGACGATCTTGTCCGTATCCCCGGATTCGCTGAACTCGTCCATTCCCATGGAGAGGAGTTTTTCTTTGCATTCCTCGATCGCTTTTGGATCGGTGACCAGCCGGCCCCGCCCGAGTACCTTGACCGCGGTAAACCCGGCAACGCCGGTGGCGATGAGGGCTTTTTTCGTGGCGCCGGTCTTCTTCATCCGGACGATCGCCATAATTTCTTTCATCGTGCTCCTCCTTTAGAGACCCCGGGTTCCCTTCGAGATAGTGTAGACCTCATCGACCGGGCTCACAAAGATCTTGCCGTCGCCAAAGGTGCCTTCGGTTCCGGTCTTTGCGATGGCCAGGATCATCTTTATGACCTTATCCTTGGCATCCTCCGGGATAACCATCAGGATGAGCGTCTTTGGGATCTCATCGTAGACCATCCCCCCGATCTTGATCCCTTTCTGCTTTCCCCGGCCCACGACATCGACCATAGTCGCTGCATTGAATCCTGCAGAGGAGAGTTCAGCAAGCACTTCGTCTTTCTTTTCCGGCCGCACAATTGCACGTATCAGTAACACTGTTTCACATCCGCCTTTTTTCTCTCGTGTTTGAATTTTTTCCGCACTTCACATCGCGTCGAGGAACCCGTGCTGCATCATGAGCTCTTCCAGGCGTTCCTGTTTCATGGGTTTCGGGATGACGAACAGCTTGTTCTCATCGATGGCTTTTGCCAGGTTCCGGTACTCGTTGGCCTGCCCGGAGGTCGGGTCGAAGTCGATGACGGTCTTCTTGTGGATCTCGGCCCGCTGGACGAGGTTGTCACGCGGGACGAAGTAGATGAGCTGGGACCCGAGCTCCTCGGCAAATGCCTTGAGGAGCGGAAGTTCGTTGTCGACTTTCCTGCTGTTGCAGATGATCCCGCCGAGCCTCACTTTTCCGTTATCGGCGTATTTCTTGATCCCTTTTGCAATATTGTTGGCTGCATAGAGCGCCATCAGTTCACCGGATGCCACGATGTAGATCTCTTCTGCCTTTCCTTCCCGGATTGGCATCGCGAATCCGCCGCAGACCACGTCGCCGAGCACATCGTAGAAGACATAGTCGAGGTCGTCTGTGTAGGCACCGAGCGATTCGAGCAGGTTGATGGACGTGATGATGCCGCGGCCGGCACAGCCGACCCCCGGCTCCGGTCCTCCCGATTCAACGCACCGGGTGTTGCCGAACCCGGGCTTGAGGATTGCATCGAGTTCGATGTCATCGCCTTCATCCCGCAGGGTGTCAAGCACCGTCTTCTGGCACAGGCCATGGAGCAGGAGCCTTGTTGAGTCTGCTTTCGGGTCGCACCCGACCACCATGACTTTCTTTCCCGCTTCTGCCAGTGCTGCAACCGTGTTCTGGGTTGTAGTCGATTTGCCGATACCGCCTTTTCCGTAAATTGCCACTTGTCGTTTCATTGTTATAAGCCTCCTTTCTTCGCCAGTTTTTTTTATATGCTGCCTGTCGGATTTCTGAAATGTAATTAAATTTTTTTTTAAACGGGAATTCTCCAGAGATTCCCGATCACTGCGGGTTGCCGTCCGGACACAATTTCCTAATCCGGCCTCCCCCGGATCCCCTGTTTTTGCGGGATCATCCATACCCAACTCCCGGTTCGGGATCAACTAACATCAACGTGCAGGGTTTCCGGCAGCGTTGCCTTGATCTTTCCGCCCAGGGGTAAGCAGGTGAGTTCGACCTTCGGTCCGGAATTCTTTGGCATGATACGCATTCGCAGCGTACCAGGCTCAGTCATCATCCGGGGGATTTCCGATGAGCCGGTTCCCCCTGGACGATAGCGTGTGTTCTGGTGCATGGTCCCTCCTTTTTCGTATTACACAGAAATGTTCTTCTTACAAATATTTATATGTACTAGTAGGAACCTTCCTTCCATCAAACTGAATGATAGATAATGAAGAATTGCCTTAGTATCAACGGTAATGAGAATTCCTGTATGCCTCATTACGGTAAGAGATCTGTACGATTCCACCGGGCGCAGAAAAAACAGGTTTTTTCCCTTGGATCGGTCTACCCTACCAGTCAAAAAAGGGGCTGTTGTAAGCCCGCTAAATTGCACGGTCAAAATCCTTTTAATACGTGTGTATGAATTCCTGATCATAAACCGGATTTCTTTTCCGCGCGATGTCATGTTTTTATACTGCGATGCATGGAATAATTCTTCCACCAGCGCAGACTTTTCCGGCGTGATCCAGAATTCAAATCCTTTTTTCCCTGTTTGCAACGCCTTCACAATCGTCAATGGGCATAAATACCGCCAGCATGAACACAAGAATAGTAGCACTTTCTTCCAGTACGGATTGGAGTCAATGAGATCAGAGGCAGTACTTCTATGGATTTAAAACCCGTCCCCTCGATAATCCGGAACCAGCTGAAACCAGCAATCGTTATTTTTCTCCTGCTCACGCTTATCACCGGGATTTTTTATCCTCTTTTCATCACCGGGATCGCACTGGTGGTCTTTCCTGTACAGGCCAACGGCAACCTCATCGTTCATGACGGGACCGTTGCCGGTTCAGCACTCATCGGGCAGCCGTTCACATCGCCGGGATATTTCTGGGGACGGCCTTCCGCCACTGCTCCGGTGCCCTATAACGCCGGGTTATCATCAGGTTCAAATCTCGGCCCCTCGAACCCGGCACTCGCAAGTGCGGTGAAGGCAAGGGTCGAAGCCCTTCATGCAGCAGATCCGGCCAACACGCTGCCGATCCCGGTCGATCTTGTCACCGCTTCGGGAAGCGGGCTGGACCCGGACATCAGTGTTGCCGCTGCATACTACCAGGTCCATCGCATTGCCCGGGAACGGAACCTGGGCGAGACGGATGTAAAAACGCTCGTAACCAGCCAGATCGAACCCCGGCAGTTCGGGATCTTTGGTGAACCCCGGGTCAATGTCCTGAAGCTCAACCTCGCGCTTGATGACATGAGCACCACTCATGTCGTCCCGTCATTCCCGTCACAGGCAGATCCTGTTTCACCGGATGGATCGGGATTGCGGATCCCGGACTGGATTGTTCTGATCCTCTTCATTGGTGTCTTTATCGTGACGGTCGTCCCGCTGGGCCGGTTCATGGTGAAGGTCCTCAAAGGGGAACCCCATCTCCTCTCGCCGGTTACCGGACCTCTCGAACACCGGCTCCTCGCATGGTCGCAGGTGAAGGCTGATGACGAGATGGACTGGAAGACCTTTGCTATTGCGATGATGGTCTTCTCGTTCATCGGAATCGTCTTCCTCTTTGTGCTCCAGCTGGCCCAGCCCGTCCTTCCGCTCAATCCTGCGGGAGTGGGATCGCCCTCGTGGGATCTTTCGCTCAACACCGCAGTCAGTTTCGTTTCCAACACCAACTGGCAGGCCTACGCCGGGGAGACCGGTGTCAGCTACCTCACCCAGATGATTGGCCTGTGCGTCCAGAACTTCACGTCGGCGGCTACGGGCCTCGCGGTCCTCGTCGGGCTCGCGTACGGCCTCTCCCGGAGGTCTGCCTCCACGATCGGAAACTTCTGGGTACTGCTCATACGGAGCGTAATGATCCTTCTGCCGCTCAGCATCATCATCGCGCTCATCCTCGTATCGCAGGGCACCGTCCAGACGCTTGGCGGGCCGATCACCGTGCCACTTCTCGATCCCGTAACGGATGCGAGCGGTGCCCTGGTCACCACCCAGACCCTCCCGCTCGGGCCCGCTGCATCCCAGATCGCGATCAAACAGCTCGGGGTGAACGGGGGCGGGTTCTTCAATACAAACTCGGCGCACCCGTTCGAGAATCCCACACCGTTTGTCAACTTCATCGAGATCATTGCAATCCTCCTGATCCCGGCAGCGCTCTGCTATTCCTTCGGCCGGTTGGTCGGGGCCGGGAGGAAAGGTGTAAGTATCCTGATCGCCATGACGATTATCTTCCTGCCGCTCCTTGGCCTTGCCATCTGGGCGGAACTCGGGAGCAATCCCGCATTTACCGGCATGGGAATCGACCAGACCACGACCGTTCTCCAGCCGGGCGGCAACATGGAGGGCAAGGAAGTGCGGTTTGGCATCATGCCCTCCGCCCTCTTCTCCGTGGTTACCACGGCAGCATCCTGTGGGGCGGTCAATTCAATGCACGACTCGTTTACCCCTCTCGGGGGTTTTGTCCAGCTGCTCATGATGCAGTTCGGGGAGGTGGTCTACGGGGGTATCGGGTCCGGCCTGTACGGCATGCTTATCTTTGTGATCATAGCGATGTTCATTGCCGGGCTGATGGTTGGCCGGACACCGGAATATCTCGGCAAGAAGATCGAGCCCCGGGAAATGGCCATTGCCATTATCATCATCCTCATCCCGATCTTCCTGATCCTAATCGGTACGGCAGTCGCAGTTCTTGTGGATCCGGGAAAAACGGCAATCCTCAACCCGGGCCCCCACGGTTTCTCGGAGATCCTGTATGCCTTTACCTCCACCGCACAAAATAACGGCAGTGCTTTTGCCGGTCTGTCTGTCAACAGCCCGTTCTATAACCTTATGACTGCTGCCTGCATGTTCATCGGCCGCTTCGGTGTAGCGGTTCTCACGCTTGCTCTTGCCGGCTCGCTGGTGGTAAAAAAGATCGTTCCGGCTGGGGAGGGAACGCTGTCCGACCACCGCCCGCTCTTCATCATCTGGCTGGTCTTTGTTGTTGTCATCATCGGGGCACTTAGTTTCCTTCCGGCTCTTGCGTTGGGTCCGATTGTCGAACATCTTATGCTCGGAGGGGGTGTCTGATTATGCCGGAACTCTCCGGAAAACGGAACTCCGGTGCGGTCCTGCCGGCAATCTACCAACGGGCGGTTATCGATGCGGTCATGAAGCTCGATCCGCGCCTGATGATCCGGAACCCGGTTATGTTCGTAGTCGAAGCCGGCAGCGCCTTAACGACCCTGCTCTGGCTCCAGGCGCTCACCGGGAACGGGGAAGCCCCGGCCGGGTTCATCGGTGCGATCTCCGCATGGCTCTGGTTCACGGTCCTCTTTGCAAATTTTGCCGAGGCACTCGCAGAAGGACGGGGCAAGGCGCAGGCAGAGTCGCTGCGGAAGATGCGGCAGGACACGATGGCAAAGAAGCTCTATCTCGGGTACGAGATCGTGAAAGGGAGGGAACCCGGTTCCGCCGATTACCTCGAAGCTTCCTCTGCAACCCTGCACAAGACCGATCTTTTCTACGTAAAAGCCGGGGATACGATCCCGGTCGATGGGGAAGTGGTTGAAGGGATAGCTTCGGTAAACGAGAGCGCGATCACGGGAGAAAGTGCGCCGGTCATACGGGAATCCGGCGGGGACCGGAGCGCTGTTACCGGGGGCACGGCAGTGCTTTCGGACTGGCTCATCATCCGGGTGAGCGCCAATGCCGGCGAGGGTTTCCTCGACCACATGATCAGTCTCGTGGAAGGAGCAAAGCGGCAGAAGACCCCGAACGAGATTGCACTGAATATCCTCCTTATCGGGCTGACTGCTGTCTTTCTCGTAGTCTGTGCAACGCTCTGGGCGTTCTCGGTGTACAGCGTACAGTCCGCAGGTGAAGGCATCCCGGTTACCATCACGGTCCTTGTTGCCCTGCTCGTCTGCCTCGCACCGACTACCATCGGCGGCCTGCTCAGCGCCATCGGCATCGCCGGTATGGACCGGCTTATCCGGCGCAACGTGATAACGACCTCGGGCAGGGCAATCGAAGCAGCGGGTGACGTGGATGTCCTCCTGCTCGACAAGACCGGCACGATCACCCTCGGCAACCGGCAGGCCGTCGAGCTGATCCCGGTTGACGGGACGGATATCATGGTGCTGGTGGAAACCGCACAGCTCGCATCGCTCGCCGATGAGACCCCAGAAGGCCGCAGCATCGTCGTTCTGGCAAAAGAGAAATACGGGCTTCGCGGCCGGACCGTCGGGGCAACGGAATCCGGTACCGGGATGCAGTTCGTCCCGTTCTCGAGCCAGACCCGGATGAGCGGTGTCGATGTCGACAATGTATATATCCGGAAGGGCGCCGCAGATGTGATCTTCAGGCATATCGAAACGAATGGCAATCCCGTGTCAGATGCCCTCAGGAAAGAAATAGAGACCATTTCCCTTGCTGGGGGGACCCCGCTTGTTGTCACGAAGAACGGCAAAGCACTGGGTGTCGTTCATTTAAAAGATATCGTGAAGGGCGGAATCAGGGAGCGTTTTGCCCAGCTCCGGAAGATGGGGATCAAAACGGTCATGATAACGGGTGACAATCGCCTGACTGCCGCGACTATTGCGGCAGAAGCCGGTGTCGATGATTTCCTTGCAGAAGCAACGCCCGAGAGCAAACTCAACCTTATCCGCGAGTACCAGACCGGAGGACGGATGGTGGCCATGACGGGAGATGGGACCAACGATGCCCCGGCCCTTGCCCAGGCTGATGTTGCCGTTGCCATGAATACCGGCACCCAGCCGGCACGCGAAGCGGCGAACATGATCGATCTCGATAGCAACCCGACAAAACTGATCGAGATCGTCGAAATTGGGAAACAACTCCTCATGACCCGGGGGGCACTCACTACGTTCTCGATCGCAAACGATCTTGCAAAATATTTCGTGATCATCCCGGCAGCATTCATAAGCACGTATCCTGCACTTGCAGCGCTGAATTTCCTGGGCCTCCACAACGCGATCCTCTCTGCCGTGATCTTCAATGCACTGATCATCGTTGCCCTCATCCCGCTTGCGCTCCAGGGCGTAACCTATCGTCCGATGACGGCAGAAGTTGCCCTGCGGAATAACATAGTCATCTATGGTATAGGCGGGATCATTGCCCCGTTTATCGGCATAAAGATTATCGATATGGTGCTCGTACTGATGGGTGTGGTGTGATGAGGTTCCATGGTCGTCTCTCCTGAATGTCGTCCCGATCCCGATCTTCTCCTTGCCCGCGTGCAGGGTGAGGAGCGGCGGAAGCACCGGGGCAAACTGAAAATTTTCCTTGGCTATATTGCAGGCGTCGGGAAAACCTACGAGATGCTCAAGGCAGCACACCTCCGGCACACCGAAGGAGTTGATGTCAAAGCCGGGTATGTTGAAACCCACGGCAGGCCCGAGACCGAAGCGCTGCTCGAAGGGCTCACCCTCATTCCCCGGAAGCAGATGGAGTACCGGGGGGTCACGCTTCCGGAGTTCGACCTCGATGCAACGCTTCGTTGCCGGCCATCGCTCGTTCTTGTCGATGAACTCGCCCATACCAATGTTCCCGGGTCCCGGCACGCCAAACGCTACCAGGATGTCGAGGAATTGCTCGATGCCGGCATCGATGTCTATACCACGTTAAATGTCCAGCATATAGAGAGCCTGAATGATGTTGTTGCCCAGATCACCGGGGTGCTCGTGCGTGAGACGATTCCCGACCGGGTGATCGATGAAGCAGCAGAGATCGAGGTCGTCGATCTCGCACCGCCGGAACTTCTCCAGCGGTTGCGGGACGGGAAAGTCTATGTTCCCGATATGGCAGCACGGGCGATCGAGCAGTTCTTCAACGAGGGAAATCTCTACGCGCTGCGTGAACTTATTCTCCGCCGTGCCGCAGAGCGGGTTGATGAACAGATGCTCGCCTATATGCAGACCCGGGCGATCCCGGGCCCGTGGGCTGCGGGAGAACATATCCTTGTTTCTGTCGGCCCCAGTCCGTTATCCGAGCGGCTGATACGGACCGCCCGGCGGCAGGCTGACCGCATGGGAGCCCAGTGGACTGCCATCTACGTTGAGACCCCGGCGCACCACCGCCTTTCAAAAGAAGCCAAGGAACAACTGACGCGGACCCTGCAGCTTGCCGAGAAACTGGGAGCCACCAGCGTCACCCTGTTCGGGCTCAATATCGCGTCGACCGTGATCGATTATGCACGCCGGCACAATATCACCCGCATCGTCATCGGAAAAACACTCCGCCCGCGATGGCAGGAATACGTTTTCGGGTCCGTTGTCGACCAGCTCATCCACTACAGCGGCAATATCGATGTCTACGTGATCAGCAGCAATGAGCATATCCCGCAGAAAATGGTCGACCTGGAACTCCTGCTGCCCGTAACTCCCCCGAAGGATTACCTCGCGAGTTTTGCCCTTATCACGATCATTACCATCATCGGCTGGCTGGTCAAATCGTTCATATCACCGACGAATCTTGCCATGCTCTACCTCCTCGCGGTGGTTGTCATTGCATTCAGGAGAGGACTGCGGCCGGCCATCTTTACTGCCATCATCGGGGTTCTTGCCTTTGATTTCTTCTTTATCCCCCCGTACCTCACGTTCCGGGTGACCGATACCGAATACGTCATCACATTTGCGGGCATGATTATTGTCGGTGCCCTGGTCAGCCTGCTGGTCACCCGGGTACGCGAGCATGCCTTTGCCGCCCAGGAGCGGGAGAAGGAGACCGGGACGCTGTACGCGCTTTCGCAGGACCTCACGGTTGCTGCGGATGCAGATTCCATCATCGTGGCGGTAACCCGGCATATCCGGGAAATTTTCCAGTGGGAAAGCGTGGTCCTTCTCCCGGACAGGGACTCTCTCACCGCTCACCCGCTGGGTCACGGGCTTGTCCTGAATGCAGATGACATTGCCGTAGCGACCTGGGCTTTCCAGCATGGTGCCGTTGCCGGTTATGATACCGATACCCTCCATGGGTCCCGGCTCCGGTACATTCCGCTGCAGAGTTCGGCGGGCGTGCTTGGGATCCTGGGAGTAAAACCCGCTGAACCCGATGGCATCATTACTCATGAGCAGGAGCGTATCCTCACGGCGTTTGCCAACCAGATGGCTCTTGCGCTTGAGCGGGTGCAGCTGGCCAGGACTTCCCAAAACAAAAGATAGACCTCCACTATCTTCTTCTTATAAAAACCGGGGCAAAGGAAAAAGAGAGGTGTATCATCACCATCTCCTGACCTTCTGCCCGTAGTCTCCCGCTTTGGTGTTGTAACCGTAAGACGGAAGATATCCCCCCTCTTAAAAAAGGGAATTTATCTCCCGCTGGTAAGCCGCCACATTCCTTTTGGCACCGCCATCTCGAACCGTGCCCCTTTGCCCGGCTCTCCGTTCTCGAGGATCGTTATGCCGGTGATCGAGAGGATCTCCTTTGACAGGAACAGGCCAAGACCCGTATGTCTTCCGAACCCTTTTTCAAAGATATTCTTCTTATCCTCTGCGGGAATACCTTTGCCATTATCGCGATAGATAATGATGAGATTGTCCTCCTTCTCCTGCACTGCATACTCCATTTCCGTTACGCTCTCCCCGTGGCGGAGGGAATTTTCCATAATGTTGTAGAACACCTTCGTGATGAGGGGATCGGCAAAGATCTCCCGGCCGGCCACGGAGTTGTTAATTTTCACATTCCGGGGTTTCAGCTCCCCTGATGCGGAGTGGATCACTTCTAAAAGGCTCTGCCATTTCGGTGCCTGTGCCCCGATGTCCTGGTAGGTGCTGGTAAACTCGATCTGCCCCTCAATCGCCTCGACGATCTCTTCTTCCTTCCGGACATATTCCAGGAAATCCGGATTGTCTCCTGCCTCTTTTGAGAGTTCAAGGTAAGTCCGCAGTGCCATCAGCTTGTTCAGGATATCATGCCGGGTGATACCATTGAGCATCGTGAGTTTCTTATTCATCTGGAGCATTGCATCTTCAGACCGTTTGCGCTCGGTGACGTCGCGGTCAATGCCCCTGAACCCGGTGATTTCACCCCCGGCACCTACAATGGGAGTGATGGCACTTTCGAATAACCGGACAGAACCGTCTTTTTTCAGCCACCGTATGGTCGTAGTATACGGTGTGCTATCTTTATCCTCAATACAACTGGCGATCATTTCCCCGATCCGGATCTCATCGTCAGGATGGATATGGGGAAAGATGCTGCTGCCCACGATCTCGCTGACCTGGTATCCTAACAGGTTAAGGACCGCAGGATTGCTGTAGGTATGTGTTCCTTCAAGGTCGATCTCCCAGACCCAGTCAGTTATGGTTTCAACCAGATTGCGATACTTCCTCTCGCTCTCCCCGAATGCCTGTTCCGCCCGCACGCGTTCGGTAATGTCCCGCATTGAGACCTGTGCACCGGCAAATGCACCCTCGTGCATAATCGGTACCGAATGCACATTGACGTAAATCACGCCCCCGTTTTTTTTCCGGATCTGTGTCTCAGAAATATCGATTGATTCACCTTTCATATTCGCGTGGATGCCATCCATGAATGCCTGGCTGCTCTGTGAAAAGATCGTTGCCACAGCAAATTCCTTTGGTTTGCCCACCAGTTCTTCCGGATCATACCCGATGATCGACCGTGCTGAGGGGGAGACATAGGTAGGGCTCACCTCTTTATCGAGGATCAGTATCACGTCAGAAGAACGTTCGAGTATGCCCCGGTATCTCTCTTCGCTCTCTGCAAGCGTTTCTTCTGCACGCCTGCGCGATACGGCATACCGGACCTTATTTGAAAGCTCGGTGTACTGTGATTTCGGTTCACCACCTTTCTGGATATAAAAATCAGCACCATTGTTGAGCGCCTGTATGGCAATCTCTTCGCGCCCCCGGCCGGTGAAGATGATGAACGGTGTTGTGTTTCCTGATGCTTTGAGCTGCCTGAGAAACGCGATCCCATCCATCTCCGGCATCATGTAATCGGAGATGATGGCATCGTACCGCTCCGTATTCAGGAGTGTGAGTGCCTCAGAGGCAGAAGTGACCGTATCGACGGTTAACGCTACGGCCCTCTCAAGATAAATTTTGCCGATGTCCAGGTGGGTTGGTTCATCATCGACATAAAGAATCCGGAGAGTATCTGCCATTAAGGAATATTATTTTCTGTAATCCGCCACATACCTTTCGGAATTGTCATCTCGAACCGTGCGCCTTTCCCCGGCTCACCGGTCTCGCGGATGGTGATCCCGGTGATATCGAGAATCTCCCGTGAAAGTGCCAGGCCAAGCCCGGTGTTCTTCCCAAATCCCCGGTCGAAGATCCGCTCCTTCTCATCAGCAGGAACCCCGTCGCCATCATCCTCGCATACGATCAGCTGGTCATTGCCGGACTCCTGCACAGAGAACCTGACGGTTGTTATCTTCCTGCCGTACCGCACGGCATTGTCCAGCAGGTTGTAAAAGACCTTGACAACCAACGGATCTGCAAATACTTCCCTGCCCGCAGGGAGATCGTTTTTCACCATGACCTGTCCGAGTGGGGCTTCCTTTGCAGCAGTATTGACCAGTGTCTGTATATCCTGCCATGCCGGCGCCGTGATCCCGATCTCTTCGTATTCTCTGGTGAACCGGATCATGGCTGCGATTCGCTCTGTGGCGGTTATTGCCTTCTGACAGAACGCGGTGAGAGTGGGATCGGGCTGCTGTGGTTTGAGTATGCCGAGATATCCGATCAGTCCCGTTAACTGGTTGTTGATATCGTGCCTTGTGATCGTGGAAAGGAGCGTGAGCTTTTTATTTGCCTGCTGGAATGCCGTTGAGATCTGAACGAGCTCTGCAGCACGCGCAGTGAGCTGATCTTCGAGTGCCTTTCTCCGGGTGATGTCAATGAGGAACAGGAGGGTAGCGGGGTTGTTGTGGAACTGGACCGGTTTTCTTTTCACGATCACCGATCGTTTGAGCCCCCCGTGGGCAATAAGGTCAATCTCATAGAGGGGAATTTCCCCCATTACCGGCTGTACCGCCATGCCGGCAGCCACACTCTTACGGGACTCTTCTGCTACATACAGGAGCAGGGGTGTTCCGACCATCGTTTCTGCATCATACTCCAGTGCCTTAGCCACGGATGGGTTTACATAGAGGATCTTCCCGTCTCGTCCGTATACAATAATATAATCGTGCAGGTTTTCCGCACGGCCCGGGTTGAATTGTTCGCGATCCGCTGGCAGGGCATCCACCCGTTTTTTCCCGGAAATATCCCTGACGGATCCCATAAACCCCTTAAGTGAACCATCCGGGTTTTTCTGGGGCACGATAGTGATGAGACCCTCTAAGAAGGTCCCGTCTTTTTTCTTAAACTGCAGGGAATAATCTTTTACCTGTCCATCCCGTTCGACCCTCGTGAGGAGAGCAGACCGTTCTTCCGGGTGAGCATAGAACGAAGGGACCGGCATCGCCAGCACTTCGTTGCAGCTGGCATAGCCAAACATTTCCTGTAAGGCATCATTACAATCAACCCACTGCCCATCCGGAGCGGTCATGAACAGGCCGTCCGGCGTTGTTTTGAAAAACTGGCGGTACCGCTCCCCGCTCTCCCGCAATGCGTCTTCTGCACGCCTCCGCGCTACAGCGGAACGAATCTGGTTTTGCAGCTCGGCAAACTGCGATTTCACGTCGCCGCCTTTCCGGATATAACAATCAGCACCCTCGTTGAGTGCTTCAATGACTACCTCTTCCCGTCCCCGTCCGGTGAAGATGATGAACGGGGTTGCATTTCCCGATCTTCTGAGCTGTTTCAGGAACGTGATGCCATCCATATCCGCCATGAGGTAATCGGAGATGATGGCGTCATAACGCTCCGTGGTCACCCGTTCCCGTGCCAGCCTGCCAGACGTGAGCGTATCGACCGTAAACCCTCCCGCTCTTTCAAGGAAGATCTTGGCAATCTCCCGCACGTCGGGGTCATCATCAACAAAGAGAACCCGGATCGCATCTGGTATCATAGCGATATTCCTGCTCTACAGTATGTTCCATTTTATATTAGGATAGTGCACAGGTTTTTTATGAAACACTTTTTTGTTATGGAATTGGGTGCTCTGTTGAAATCCTAGAGAGAGATAAACAGTCGCTCTCGGGGGCTACAGCACATCGTACTTTCGCCCCCGCCGCTCGGGCATCCCCCGTGTAGCGATAGCTCTGAACAAGGTTAAGGAAAAAACTCCGAAAAAAGGGGGTCAAGGGGATGCTCCCCTTGGGCTGCCTCCCCTTCAGGGGGAGAGAGGGGGTCACACTCCCCGCTGTCGCAGAGAATAAGCGAATGACGGGAAATAGAGGATTTCCTATGAAAATCGTGTTCTCAAGATATGATAATGGGGGTTGAGACCCCCATACCCCCGGTAATGATGAACGTCGCCGCCCCCGACGGGGCACCCCAGCGGCGTTTGAGGACTAAATATTCTAAAACCTCCTTGCCCTGCTGTGCCTGAAGAGAGGCCCTAAGGGAGGGGATAATCACAAAAACGATTTTTTAAAGTTCCGGAGTGAACGTTATAGATTCATGCCTGTTTCTACAGTGTCCTTTTTACTAATCCGCTTGCCCTGTGTTGACGGAATCAAAAAATGCCAGTTTTGTTACAATTCCGGCTCGCCCCGGCACAGCGGTTTGGCCAGGTGCCTCCGGGCAGTTGGTGGCACCTCATACCATCCCGGTTTGAGCGTGCGGGACATTTCCAGAACCTCCGGCACCACTGCCCGGGCATCACACCGCTTGCACTTCCAGCCTTTCCCTTTCCCGTCGCTGGTCATCCGCTTGTTGCACGCGATGCAGAGCGGCGGACGGGTGATCGTGGGCCGGGCCAGCGAGACGATCCGGATTTTTTCTAAGTTAATGCTTCCTTTCTTGAAACTGCCAACCGCGATCACCTCATCGCCCGGCACCAGCTGCCGGATGATCTGACGGAAATTCTTCGTGGGTTCATAAGCCATGCACCGCACGGGAAAATCTCCGTCTTTCATGATGAACGAAACGTGCCCGCCCTCTCCTGTCTTCGGCACACTGGTCACCACCCCCGGTACCCGGTAGGAGAGCAGGTCGTCAAGCAGACCGGTCTTTCCCGGCAGCAGGTGCGCATCCGTTCCCTGGTTGGTAACATATAATTGTTCAATGCCGTGCGGTTCGGACATGATCATCTGCCGGGCTGCCATCACCCAAGCCGGGCTCTCGCCCCGGATGCCAAACAGCACCGGGTCGGGGGTATGGGGCACGCAGACTACGACATCATTTGCCACATCAACCGTGTCCCACGTGTGCGGGAACGTTGCCGACTCGGCGGCAAAGAGGCTGTCCCGGTCAACATCGCGGGGGGTTCCCCAGCGTTCCTGCTGGCGGTATACGAGAATTTCTGAGGTGCGATCCTTAAGTTCACTGGCAACAGCCGCAGTTGCTCCGATCAGGCCGCGCCGGTTCTTCCAGCCCCGGTATCGTGCTCCGGCAGCGTCAAGGATAGTCACGGCTTCAGTAATATCGCAAAAATCTGTCACTGCTTTGTAGTAGAACGCAGGATCGAACCGGCTGTCTGCCACTACGACGCCGGGATTGGTATTCTCGCACGAGAGATCAGAAAGCTCCTCAACAGTCGCGCATGCGATCTCAAACGCCCGGTCTGCATCGCCATCGACATCAAGTGCAATCGCGGCATTTCCCCGTGTCTTCCACGTGACGTTTGGATTGAGCCGGACGAGCCGGGCCTGCTTCACCTGCATGTGTGCATGGATCAGCCGGCGGGCGAGCACGGCCCCGAGGTACGTGGTACACATACCCTGCGGCGAGTCCGTATCATCGATCCCGATCAGCATGTCTATATTAATATATGGGCACGCTCTATCCATTTGTAACTACATGTCTCAGGACCGCCAGCTCCAGCTGGTTACCAGCGTAATGATAACAGCAGGCTTTGATGTCTCCGAGAGGTTCACCCTCCGACCACGGAGTTTCGACCTCATTGCACGGAACGACGGGACGTTGCTCGTGATCAAGGTGGTGTCCCACATCGATTCCGTGAGCGAAGAGGTGGCGTTCGACATCGAACTCATCTCGCGCCTGCTGGGGGGCATACCGCTGATAGTCGGCGAACGCGCACGGGACGCGGAGCTGGAACGCGGGGCTGTGTACGTGCGGTACGGGATCTATGCCATCAGTCCCTCAACCCTCTATGATTATTTTGTCGAGAAGATCCCCCCGCTTGTGTACGCATCCCCCGGCGGGTTGTATGTCAACATCAATGGCGAAGCGCTCCGGGAACTCCGGGAACGGCGCAACATGTCGTTAGGCGATCTCGGGACCGTGCTTGGCGTCTCGCGGCGCACTATCAGCAAGTACGAGGGGGGAATGGGCACGACACTGGATGTGGCCATACGGATCGAGGAATACTTCAATACCGGCGTTGTCGAGTCCATCGATCTCATCCGGCATGAACCGCCCATGGCGATGGAGGCAGAAAAAGAGCAGACAGGTGCCCATCCGCAGAGCCCGATGGAGTTCTTAGAGCTGATCGGTGTCCGCCTCCACACGCTTCACGGAGCCCCGTTCCAGGCTCTCCTCACGTTTGACAAACAGACGATCCTTACGGGGTATGGTCCTGCCCAGAAAGTGGTAAAGCGGGCCGCTCTCATCGGCAACCTCTCGCAGATTGCAAAGAAGCACGCGATGTGCATCATCACCGATTACAACAAGGAAAAGAAGATCGGAAAAACGCTCGTGATCGGTGAGAAGCGTCTCCACCGGATTGAGGATGGTTTTGAACTCCTCGACCTTCTGGGCGACTGAACTTTTTTGCATAACCTATATATAGAACCACAAACCAATTTTAGTGCTAAATCTAGTGCAAAAGTGGTGAAATTTATGTCACAACAACTTGGAGGACAGCAGATTCTTATTCTCAAAGAAGGCAGCACCCGTACCCGCGGCCGCGACGCTCAGGGTATGAACATCACCGCCGCAAAGGCAGTGGCAAGTGCAGTCAGGACCACGCTCGGTCCAAAAGGTATGGACAAGATGCTCGTCGACACCATTGGCGACGTAGTGATCACCAATGACGGTGTTACCATCTTAAAGGAAATGGACATTGAGCACCCGGCCGCAAAGATGATGGTCGAGGTTGCAAAGACCCAGGACGATGAAGTCGGCGACGGGACAACCACCGCAGTCATCATTGCCGGGGAACTCTTAAAGAAGGCAGAAGACCTCCTTGAGATGGATGTCCACCCGACGATCATTGCAGCAGGATACCGCCAGGCAGCCGCGAAGGCCCAGGAACTCTTAAAAGAGATCGCCTTCGATATAAAAATCACCGACAAGACGCTCCTGAAAAACATTGCCGGCACCGCGATGACCGGCAAGGGCGCAGAGGCCAGCAAGGACAAGCTCTGTGACCTCGTTGTCAAGGCAGTGACCATGGTCACCGATGCCGACGGCACCGTTGACATCGAGAACATCAAGGTCGAGAAGAAGACCGGTGGCTCGATCGAGGATTCCGAGATTGTTGAAGGCGTACTCATCGACAAGGAACGCGTCCACCCCTCGATGCCCAAGAAGGTCACCAATGCAAAGATCCTTCTCTTAAACGCAGCAGTCGAGTTCAAGAAGACCGAAGTCGACGCCGAGATCAATATCACCTCTCCCGACCAGCTCCAGGCATTCCTCGATGAGGAAGAGCGCATGGTCAAGGATATCGTTGACAAGATCGTCAAGAGCGGTGCAAACGTCCTCTTCTGCCAGAAGGGCATTGACGACATTGCACAGCACTACCTTGCAAAGGCAGGCATCTTTGCAACCCGCCGTGTCAAGAAGAGCGACATGGAGAAACTTGCCCGTGCAACCGGTGCAACCCTCGTTTCGTCCATCGATGCAATCTCCAAAGAAGAGCTCGGCAAGGCCGGACTCGTTGAGGAGCGCAAGGTCGGTGGCGAAGAGATGACCTTTGTCGAGCAGTGCAAGAACCCCAAGGCAGTCTCGATCATTATCAAGGGCGGTACCGAGCACGTAGTCGACGAACTCGAGCGCGCTATCCACGACGCACTCCGCGTTGTCGGTGTCGTTGTCGAGGACAAGAAGGTCGTTGCCGGTGGCGGTGCACCCGAGACCGAGCTCTCGCTCCGTCTCCGCGAGTACGGCGCAACTGTTGGTGGCCGGGCACAGCTCGCTATCGAAGCATTTGCATCAGCACTCGAGATCATCCCGAGGACCCTTGCAGAGAATGCAGGACTTGACCCCATCGATATGCTTGTCGAGATCCGCGCAGCCCACGAGAAGGGCAAGAAGACCCACGGACTGAACGTGTTCGAAGGCAAGGCAGTCGACATGAAGGCAGCCGGCGTTGTCGAGCCCCTCCGGGTCAAGACCCAGGCAATATCCTCCGCAGCAGAAGCCGCTATCATGATCCTGCGCATTGACGATGTCATTGCATCCTCCAAGAGCCACGCACCCGAGGGTATGCCCCCGGGCGGTATGGGTGGCATGGGTGGAATGGGCGGCATGCCTCCGGGCATGGGCGACTACTAACCCCATCATATTAGTTTTTTTTATCCTGTTTTTTTCTCTTATCCCCGTATCTATCTTTCCCGGCGCTTTCAGGGGATTGGCATTATCCGGCTCTGTTGAAACGGACATGAACGGGTGCTCTCACCAGAATCTTGAAAAATATCCTCTTCAGGAATTATAATGGGGGTTGAGACCCCCATACCTCCAGATACGATAAACTCCGCCAACCCCAAAGGGCGCCCCGCGGCGGTTCAATGACTAAAAAATACCAAAACCTCATTGCCCCGCCGTGCCTAAAGAGAGGCCCTGAGGCGGGGGAGAATCATAAAATCGATTTTCATGGTTTGGGAGTGAACATAATGGTTCATGCCCGTTTCAACAAAACCAATTATTCATCTTTAACAGGCTCAGGATGTCCTGGAGAAATATTCCGTCATTAAAAAAGTGAATGAAGTTATGCTGTTGTGGTGGGACGTACGGTAGTTCTTGAGGACAGTAACTCACCTTTCTTGATAATGATCGTACAGGTTGCATTCGAGTAGGTGTCGATAATTTCATACGTGCCCTCATTCACCCCAAAGGTGTAGCCCCACTGGGCACCATTCGGGAAATCCCCTGAACTGAACATACCTTTGTGGTCACCCGTTGTCTTGATCGCATGGACGGTTACATCATCATTGATCCACGTCAATCCGGTTCCCGGCAGTACGGTAAGTACCTGGGGGACAAACGAATTATTCCGGATATAGATCGTCGTGATCTTGGTCGATGCTGTCTGCACCGGTAAAGGTGTCTTGACTACGGTAGCATTAGTCGTAGTATTCTGGAAAGTTGCGGCAGTCGTAGGCACTACGGTAGTCACCTTTGTTGCCGGCACGGTAGTACCCTGGGGGGTGGCGACCGTTGTGGGCATTATGGTTGGTTCTGGTGTTGCTACCGTGGGAGGAACCGTTGGTACCGCAGTAGCTTCAGGAGTCGTAACATCAGCAGTCTTTGCCGGCTGGGTACATCCGCTGACCATCGCAATGACAATCACCAGAATGAACAATCCAATGAATTTCTTCATGGAAATTACATTGTTTTCGCCTTGTAATTAAATTTACTAAATAAATTACGACCGGTTTTATTGCCGCACAAAAAATTGCCCCCCACGGGCCGATATCACCTCGTAAAAGTAAAAACAAAAAAAAGGGAAAATGCTTCTCTCATCAGGGGGAGGGTGTCTGCATTGGAGGCGCACCGACAACGGACGCACCTTCCTTGACTACGATTGTCCCTTTCATATCCGGGTAATCAGGGGAGATGATATCATACACCCCAACCGTGCCAAAAGTGTACCCCCACGTGGCTGTGGGAATAATGTCACCGGAGTTGAACATGCCCGCGTGAATTCCGGTCGTTTTGATAGAGTGGACGATGGAGTCATCATTCACCCAGGTGATGCCGGTTCCGGGAAGGACGGTGAGTTCCACGGGAACAAACGTGTTGTTCCGCATATAGACAATCGTCCTGGTGGTCTGGGGCACAAGAGTAATCTTCGGCGTGGCCGCGACTGTTTTTACGGGCGTGAGTACCAGTGTCTGTGCTGGAGTTGGTATCATGGTTGGTTCTGGTGTTGCTACCGTGGGAGGAATCGTTGGTATCACAGTAGCTTCAGGAGTCGTAACCTCAGCAGTCTTTGCCGGCTGGGTACATCCGCTGATCATCGCAATGACAATCACCAGAATGAACAATCCAATGAATTTCTTCATGGAAATTACATTGTTTTCACCTTGTGATTAAATTTACTACAAAAATTGAGGTCGGTTTGGCAGCAGCCGCTGGAATTGCCGCAAATTTTTTCCCAGCCCCGCTCGTCAAAAAGATAGACCCTTTGTTTTCACCTGTTAAAAGATCCGCACGGCAACAGATTAATGAACCCTGACGCATCCAATATCTCTCATGAGCGACCGGTTCATCTTCACAAAATACCTCACGGACTGTTATCACTGCAAACAGATGGCAGACCAGGTTATCAAGGCAGTTCCCTATAAAGCGCAGGTGGCGTGTGACAATTGCGGTGCAACCCGTGTATTTGTCCCACGGATACAGGATGTAGCACAGCCAGGATCGTTTACACCGATCGGGAAGTATCCGGTCTGGGAGCTTGTGCAGGATGCAGAATGCCGGAACTGCCATATGACCGGTCCGCATGATATTACCGTTGGCACCCGCCATCTCTCCGTCCGGTGCCGTAATTGTGGATTTACCCATTTCTATAAGTTCGATCTCGAGTATATAGCCAAGGATGAACTAAAAATTCAGTAAGGTACGGTGCCGATCGATGACAGGCCGGTCTTCATCCGGGAACAAAAAAGAGGTTATTCACCTGAATATGCGGGAACTGAGCGCCGGATAACTGTTCGCATACTTCTCCAGCACCAGCTCGAGATGGTCCTCCATACCGGGACTTTTTGTGAGGAGGAAGAAGATGATCTCGTTATCGGTAATGGTGAGGGGTGAAGAACCGGTGAGTTCTGACAGTTGCGAGCATCGCTTCTTTGTATAATCTTCATGGACTTTCCGTGGAAAATGCTGGTAGATCAACAGGACAGAGCCGGTATCGAGATGGTCATATATCATCTTCACCTCGGTAAAGAGAAGATGGCGCTGATCCGGCTTGCTCTCTTCAATCCCGATATCCGGGTCAAGAAAAACCAGTGATTTCTTCGGGAAATTTGCAAAAACGTTCTGGAAATATTGTTCCCGCTCCTGATGGGTAAACGTATGCGGGTGCAGGGTATCCATGATGATGTTCTCGTTTTTGAAATAGGAATGGAGGGACTGGACATATTCAAGATCGCTTTTAACCTCCTGAACCCGCGATACGTGCTGGAGAAGGTTGCTGTTCTGGCTTCCCGCCTTTCCGGTTTTCACTGCTTTTCCCATATCTTTTTTTGTGCCGGATTCCCGATCCTGTTTCCCGTTATTCTCTGTCAGAAGGGGTATAAACGTGAAACCGGTAAGCCCGGGCATCGATTTCATGATATGGCGAACGAGATCGAATTTAAAAAGATCCCGCTGGTCGCCGAAATGTTTCCTGTTCACAAACGCTCACTTAACTTCCATATGAATCCATTAATAAAAAAAGATTTTGAATTGAATGCCTGCGGTATCAGGGCAAAAGATCCGTGCAGCCTGCATTGCTGATGAGCGAGGAATTCAGAGCAATTGGTGCAGATTAATAATGTTTCAGGAGCATCACGGTTGGTCTGAAGCGCAATGATGAACGGACCAATCAGGAAAAATTGTATGGTTGTCTGAAAAAAATTGCATAGTAGAAAACCATTTTTATGTAATATATGGCCCCCCCCCTCTTGCGCCACCAGTCCCCCATTGGGGGACGGGCGCAGTGCGATAGTCCGGGTAAGGTTACCGGTAATACGTTGTCATCGCAATGGGGGGTGCCCCAGTGGTGGTGGGAAGCTCCCGAAAGTGTCAGAGTTTTCTCAATGATTTCCTATGAATCGATTGCTCTTTACTATAATGATGGGGGTTGAGACTTCCATACCCCCGGTAATGATGAACGTCGCCGCCCCCGACGGGGCGCCCTCGCGGCGATTTAACGACTAAAATTACAACACCCCCTTGCCCTGCTGTGCCTGAAGAGAGGCCCTGAGGCGGGGGAATATCACAAACATGATTTTCATGGCTCGGGTGTGAACTCCCGTTCATGCCCGTTTCTCCAGAGCAAAAAAAATTACTTCTCTTCCCGCACCATCCCGATCGCCTTCTTCGGGCATTCGTTGGCGCAGATACCGCAGCCCTTGCAGAACCGGAGATCGACATTGAGATCCTCATCGATCACTCCGTCCGGGCAGTACATGGCGCACATCCCGCAGGCATTGCATTTCTCCCGGTCAACCACGGGTTTGAACACCCGCCATGTTCCCGTCTGCCCGGCTGCCCCCTCTTTCGGGCGGCTTATTGCAAGGCGCTCACGTGAAGAACTCATGCGTTCATCTCCTTATATGCCGCTTCGGCAGCTTTGACATTGCGTTCATCGGAAAACATCTCGCGGATTGCCTTTTTCGCGGAGTCTGCGGTAATGATCCCCATCTTTGCAAGCGCCCCAAGCACCGGCGTGTTGAGGATCGGGCTGCCGGCAACCACAAGGTTCTCGCGCAGTGCAATGCCGGTCACGTCAACGTTATGGCACTCAAATCCTTCAAAAACTTTTTTATTTGCGCTGTTGAGGAACACACGGCCGCCTTTTTTCAGGCCGTGCAGCACATCGACCACGTCCATCACGCTCTCATCGAGCACGACCACCATGTCCGGCTGCCGGATCTGGCTGTAGACTTTGATGGGTTTGTCATCGATGCGGACGAACGAGACGATTGGTGCGCCCCGGCGTTCGGCACCGTAGAACGGGCACGCGGTCGCGTACTTGCCGTCGTGGAGTGCGGCCATTGCAAGGAGCCGGGCTGCCGTTACGCCGCCTTGTCCGCCCCGGGAGTGGATGCGGATCTCAAACATGGGCGTTCACCCCGAACCAGAACTCTTCACCCATACGACGGGTCCGGACGAATCCTGCGATATCATCGTAGGTCACTTCCTGACCCCCGATACCGGCGATCACGCTGTAGAGGCTGGCGCCGGTCTTCGCTTTGATCTCATTCGCTACGATACCGCCAAAACCAAACGAATAATCGCGGTCGATAACCACCACTTCTTTTCCTTTCAGGTTGAGTTTCGGGAACGGCCGGAGCCAGCGGATGCGCATCGAACCGGCCTTTATGCCTTCGTTCCGGAGCAGGTCAACGGCTACTTCCGCTTCCTTGCCCAGCGTACCCAGCGCAATGATGATCACCTCTGCATCATCGCACCGGTAGTCTTCGGTAAAGCCGTATTTCCGGCCAAAGCGCTTGGCAAACTCCTTCTCGGTTTCTTCGATGACCTTAACCGAATCCCGCATCGAGCGCTCGATCTCCCACCGGAATTTGAACTGCTGGTCAGGGCCGGTCAGCGTGCCGTAGCCGGCAGGGTGTTTGGGATCGATGGCATGGGGGAGGTGTATCGCTGGTATGAAATCCCCTAACTCAACGGTATCGACCGGCTGCATGATGTGGGAGAGCAAAAATCCGTCAAGGTTAATCATCACCGGCAGGAGCACATTGTTGTGCTCGGCGATCCGGAATGCCATGAGCGTTGCATCGTAGGCTTCCTGCACCGTGCTCACGTAGACCTGGAGCCCGCCGGTGTCGCGTTCCTGCAGGGCATCGGTGTGCTCTGCCCAGATGTTCCACCCGGGTCCCAGCGAGCGGTTCACGTTCGCCATCACGATGGGGAGGCGTGCGCCTGCTGCCCAGTTGGTCATCTCGTGCATGTAGAGCAGGCCGTGCGAGCTGGTGGCGGTGAACGTGCGAATGCCGGTGATGCTCGCACCAATACAGGCTGCCATTGCAGAATGCTCGCTCTCGACCGCGATGTACTTGGCCGGCATCTGGCCGCTGGTCACGAACTCTGCGATCTGCTCCACGATCTCGGTCTGCGGGGTGATGGGGTACGCGGCGACAACCGTGGGTCCGGCCTGCTTTACGGCTTCAGCCACTGCCTTGTTGCCGGTGGCGATCTTCTTCATGCTGACGCCTCCTCTTCGGCTGCCAGCCGCTGGAAATTCTTTGCAATCCGCTGTTTGAGGATCTCGACGACCCTGGTATCAATGCCCTTGAACCGTCCCTGCGGCGAGAGGTACTCTTCGAGCGGCAACGGTTTTTTCATCGCTACCTTCGACTGTGGGCCGATCGTGACTTTCCCGTACTCCCGCTCGTAGAGCACCCACATGCCGGTCTTGACGGCGAGTTTTCCCATCTCAACCGATTTCTCGGTGGGGTAGCGCCAGCCGGGCGGGCAGGGTGCGAGGATGTGGATGAAGGTAGGGCCCCGGAACGTGAGGGCTTTCTGCACTTTCCTGAAAAGGTCCTGCGGGTAGGCTGCGCATGCTGTCGCCAGGTAGGGCGGGTCATGGGCGGCGATGATCCTGTCGATGTCTTTCTTGGCATCGGTCTTGCCGGTGGGCGTGGTGGTGGTCTTTGCGCCCATCGGGGTGCCGCCGGAGCGCTGCATGCCGGTGTTGCCGTATGCCTCGTTGTCATAGCAGATATACAGGAAATCCGTACCGCGCTCGAATGCGCCGGACATCGCCTGGATGCCGATGTCAAGCGTCCCGCCATCACCGGCGTACACGATGACATTCGTCTTCTTTCCTGCTGCCCTAAACGCATTTGACATGCCCGATGCACAGGCCGCTGCGGCACCAAAAGCGATGTTGTAGACCGGTACATTGAATGCAGTGTTCGGGTAGATGCCCTGGAGGATGCTCGTGCAGCAGGCAGGCACGACCATGACGGTGTCGGGGCCGGCTGCCTTGAGCACGTACCGCAGTGCCAGCGAATCGCTGCACCCGGCGCATGCGGATGTACATTTCAGTACGAATTCTTCTTTGGGGATTTCGGCGATGGTAATCAGACTCCTTGTGTTACCTGAGGAAGCGGTTGACCGGCGGGAAGTGCGCGGGTGTATCTTTAATTATCTGCATGGTGTATGAAAAAAGTATCATAGTTGAGCTGGGTGGGGGTGCGCTCATTTACGATGAATGCCGCCACCCCGCCGTGCCTCGGAGAGGGCCTGAGGCGGGGGACTCTCCTCAGCACTCCCAAACTCAAACAACCCAATAATTCAAGCATGGATCCGATTTGAATCAAATTTGCCAAGCCCTTTTTACAAAAAAAACAAGATCAGATTTGCAAAAAAAATACGATCGCTCTTGCGCCAAAAAATTTTCAATACGCAGAAAGTACCCCAACCCCTGCTTTCATTTACTTTAAACTTTAAGTAAATAACAAAGTAAATAACCCGGGCCACCAATCATCATGAAAAGAACAAGGGAGTGATACTGTATGCAGAATGATATCCTCTCCATCCTAAACGAATCCGAAGGGCTCAACGCGAAAGTCTTCTCGCTCGTCCGGCTGAAACTGCTCGCGAGCCTTGCCGCCCTCGGACCCGATGGGGCAACCTACCGCGAGCTCAAGGCAGCACTCGACATCAATGACGGTGTACTGTTTGCCAACCTCAATGTGCTCAAAGACATGGGATATCTCACTTCCGAGAAGATAACGTCGGAAGGAAAAGAACTCGAACTCTATATTATCACGACTGAAGGACAGGATGAATGGAAAAGAATACGGATCTGGCTGTGCCGGTTCCTCCACTGCGGTGCATGAATTATGGAAAAACGGAAAAAAGCAATTGCCTTCTTTAAAGAATTGGGCTTCGAATTCGATATCGCACGGTTCGACGACCGGCTCATTGCCCAGAAACTCGTCTGCCTGCTTGAACTCAGGGGTATCGACCTCGGGTATTCCTGCAGCCTGTATGTACGCGGACCCTACTCGCCGGACCTGACGCAGGACCTGTACGCCCACACCCACGAGTTCGAGAACCTGGAAACCGGCACCCGGCTGAATACCGCAGAAAAAGAGGCAGCGGACGAGCTCGGCAGGATCTTCGGGCTCAAGCCAGTACCCCTCGAAGTTGGCGCAACCTATGGGTATTATTCGATCCGGCAGGAATGCGATCCGCTCGAAGCATCACGGCAGGTAAAACGGTTGAAACCGTTCTATTCAGAGGCCCAGATTGCGCTTGGGATCTCAAAAGCAAAAGAGTTCCTCTATAAGCCCACCCGGAGGGATCTCGAAGACCTGAAAAAGGAGACGGGTATCTGGCAGAGGGCCACATTAAAAACACTGGAGCACTGATCGATGAAGAACGGGGCTGTCTGGCTCGTGGATCTCACCGATGCAAAAGGGCATGAACAGCGGGGGATGCGACCTGCAATTATTGTCGGGGGTGCGAACGGGCTCATCCTTGCCGTTCCGCTGACCAGCAGCATAAGCAGTGCCCGGTTCTCGCATACCCTCACCATTTCCCCGGACCCGCACAACGGCCTTGAAGTGGAAAGTGTTGTACTTGCATTCCAGATCGTTGCCCTGGACCGTGAACGATTCCGGCACCGGATCGGTGCTGTCAGTGAACAGCACCGGCTCGCGATCGTTGCACTCATCCGGGATCTGCTGGACCTTGATTGAACTCTTTTCCGACCCGGGCGATGAACAAACTACAGGGTGGAGATGTTCCCGGCATAGTGACCGGAGCCTCCAACATAACGGGAGAACTCCCTGAGCACGTACCGCAGTGCCAGCGAATCGCTGCACCCGGTGCATGCGGATGTGCATTTCAGCACGTATTCTTCTTTGGGGATTTCGGCGATGGTAATCAGACTCCTTGTGTTACCTGAGGAAGCGGTTGACCGGCGGGAAGTGCGCGGGTGTATCATTAATTATCTGCAGGGTGTATGAAAGAAGTATCATAGTTGAGCTGAGGACCCTTTCCCTCTCATGACTTCATGAGTTTTCCTTGAGCAAAACATTTAGACTATCCTATGCGGAGAGATAGATGTAAGCTAGAATGTGACGGGGGTTGCTTGTGTCATATGATGAAATAATTATATCGATATTCGGTCTTCTCGGGATTAGTGGAATAATCGGTACATATTTTACTTATCTTTGGGAAAAAAGAAAAGAAAGAGAGAGCAAAGAGAACGAATTGAAAGAGTGTCGATATAAATGTATACTTATATTGATGTATGCGTTCCTTAATCCTGCTGAACTTGACCCTTTAAAGAAAAACCGGCCGGATATTAAAAATATGGGCGATTTAAAAAGAGAATTACAAACTGAATGGGTTAACTCATGGATTTTTGCGGGAGATTCAACGATTCTCTCTCTGAAGGAATTCTTGGATGAACCCAATGAACAAACATTTGTTAATACAGTCCTATCGATGAGAAAAGAATTGTGGAATAAAGAAACAAAATTGTCAGCTTCAGAATTTTCAATAAAGGAATTTATTGAATAAAATTCGTGTTGCATTAACATAATGTTGCGATGAACGCCGCCGCCCCCGTGGGACGCCCCCGCGGCGGTTTCAACGACCAAAAAATAAAACTTCCCTGCCCCGCCGTGCCTCGGAGAGGCCCTGAGGCGGGGAATCCTCCTTACGATTCACCATTTCAACCATTTTGATAATTGGAATTATGAACCGATTCGGATCATCTTTTGGTAAGTCCCTAACACAAAATTCCGGATCCGGTTCGCACGAAATTTTTTTTCAATCGATCTCCGGCAAAAAAATTTCAATCCCCCCCTCATCCCCCCCTCATCCCCCCCTCATCCCCCCCTCATCCCCCC
>Ga0265296_1000062_pt1 | contig 229527 bp, 263 predicted proteins | sample MunlanPumphouse1_FD_189073 | JGI IMG/M metagenome (GOLD analysis project Ga0265296, IMG submission 189073) | Groundwater microbial communities from a municipal landfill in Southern Ontario, Canada - Pumphouse #1 | ecosystem: Environmental > Aquatic > Deep subsurface > Groundwater | place...
AAACTAATTGAGATAAGAGAACCAATATGTACCATAGGAACTATGGGAATTAACGCCCGTGAAGGACTCTCAAGCAGAGAGCCGATGCAGCGGGACGCGCAAGCCCTTTAGGGTTGCGTAGTTCACACGGATTTGAACGTGACAAATGAATTGGATAATAAGAGAATAGGAATCAAAGCATGAAAGTAGTAATACCAGCAGCTGGCGCAGGAAAGAGGTTATTTCCACATACGTTTACAAAGCCCAAACCTATGGTTTATATTGCGGGAAAACCCATCATCGGTCATATTCTTGACAGGATGATAGATGTTGAACCCGAAGAAGTGATACTTGTGGTAGGATATAAGAAAGAACAGATCATTTCTTATATTGACCAGCATTATTCGAACATTTTCAAGATAACATACGTGAACCAGGATGAACAGCTGGGTCTTGGCCATTCGATTTATGCAGCAAGGGAAGCCATTGGTGATTCCGAAATAATGATCGCTCTTGGCGATATGATATTCAAATCAGGTTATTTTGAGTTCTATAAGCAGCATTTGACAAACAGCGTTTGTTCCGGGTCGATCGGTGTCCGTGAAGTGGAAGATCCGTCAAAATATGGTATTGTAGAACTTGATGGAAAATGCATCAAAAAGCTTGAAGAAAAACCCGTAAAACCAGCCTCGAATCTTGGTATAGCGGGAGTTTATTTCATAAAGGAGACCCGTGTTCTTCTTTCCATACTTGAAGAAATGATCACTAATTCCAGGCGCACGCGAGGAGAATACCAGCTCACAGATGCTTTACAGGAAATGGTAACAAGAGGCTATCGCCTCAAAACGTTTCGGGTTTCAAGCTGGTATGACTGCGGGCACTCGGATTCTCTTCTTGAGACGAACCGGGTCTTGCTGGATGAAAAACAGGATATAGATCCCGTGTTCAATATGAAGGACTCAGTGATCATACAGCCAGTAGCGATAGGTGATAACGTAACTATTATTAATTCGGTCATCGGACCTCATGCTTCCATTGCCAGTGATTCAATTATTGAGAGCAGCATAATCTCTGATAGCGTTATTGGCTCTCGCTCCCATATTTCAAAGGTAAATCTCCAGCGTTCAATTGTGGGAGATGAAGCAAGCGTGCATGGAAAACACAATTCGCTTAACATAGGTGATCTATCGTCAATAGAATTTTGAAGAATAATGTATGAGGATATATTGATGAATGTGTTGGAGACTATTAGGGCGGGCGAATCTGAAACTACCGAATTTAAGACTTCGCTTGCTGAGTGGAAGGATGTTATTGAGACCATCTCTGCGTTCTCGAACAAGAATGGGGGGACAATTTTCATTGGTGTAGATTTAAATGGCAGGCAAAGGGAAGCTTTGAAATCTGTATTTGCGAAAGGATTCATAAACAATGAATATTATAGAGAGCTAAATAGTGTATCAGATGAGACTGCAAGACTGGAGCTGTCCCAACTTGTAGAGATGGGTTTGCTCAAGATAAAGGGAAAGGGCAGATCAACAAAATATGTACTAAAGGATGGAGAGTAGTTGGCGATTGCTTGGCGATTGCGCTGCGAACAATGGTGCAAAAATTAGGTGAAATATTACCATGAAAACAATAGTAACAGGCGGCGCGGGATTCTTAGGCTCACACCTCTGCGATCTGCTCCTGGAAAAAGGTCACGAAGTCATCTGCATTGATAACCTGGTCACTGGCAATACGCGCAATATCGAGCACATTCATTCTGACAGGTTCACATACCTGAAACATGACATTACAAAACCCATCTATTTTGGAGATAAGATAGATTTCATATTCCACCTTGCAAGTCCAGCGTCTCCTGTTGATTATCTTGAGCTTCCCATCCAGACGCTCAAGGTCGGAGCGCTTGGAACATACAACTTGCTCGGTCTTGCCAAAGAAAAAGACGCGCGGTTTTTCCTTGCATCCACATCTGAGGTTTATGGCGACCCGCTTGTGAATCCTCAGACAGAGGAGTACTGGGGCAACGTTAACCCGATCGGGCCGCGCGGGGTTTATGACGAAGCAAAGCGCTATGCTGAAGCTATTACAATGGCTTACCACCGATTTCATAAAGTGGATACCAGGATCGTGCGGATTTTTAACACTTATGGGCCCAGGATGCGCATCAATGACGGGAGAGTGGTGCCGAATTTTATCGGGCAGGCTCTACGCGGTGAGGACATCACGGTTTATGGGGATGGTTCACAGACGCGGAGTTTCTGCTATGTGAGTGATGAAGTGGAGGGGATTTACCGGTTGATGATGTCGGATTATACGCTGCCTGTGAATATCGGGAACCCGGAGGAGCATACGATACTTGAGTTTGCCCAGATAATTCTGGGGATGATAGGAGGCAGGTCGAAGATTGTTTTTAAGGAGCTGCCGCAGGATGATCCGAAGCAGAGGAGACCGGATATCACGAAGGCGAGGGAATTGCTGGGGTGGGAGCCGAAGGTTGGGCTGGAGGAGGGGTTGGAGAGGACTGTGGAGTATTTTGATATATTAAATGTGAGGATGTCTTGATTGGTATGATGCGGAGATCTTCCATCGCCGCTTCCGACGGTGTTTTGCATGTGCGCCTGCTGCGGCAGGAATGGCGCTGCTGTTAGTTTCGCTCCCAGCATTGTGAAACTAATTCTACTCTGCTTGAGAGATTTTGGTTTTTGGATTATGGGAAGATTGTGAAGAATGTTGTATCTGGGCGACTTTTACTTTTATTTCAGTCAGTTCAATTTCTATCTTCGAAAGCCTATTATCAAAATGAGACTTGAAATCATCTCTTAGCGCGTGAACCTCGGATTTTATCTCCAATCTATTTTGATCTATTTTATTTCCAAGCGTAATTCCGAGATTGTCTATTTTACCCATGGTTTCGTGTTGTGTTCCGATCATGATCTTCTGTGTCTCGATCATGATATCCTGTTTTTCGATCATGATATCCTGTTTTTCGATCATGATATCCTGTTTTTCGATCATGATATCCTGTTTCTTTTCAAGCCCTGAAAAACCATTTCTTGTTACATTTATAAGCTCTTTTAATAAATCTGCTGCGGTATCGAGCCTTTCATCAGTCTCACCTTCGCTGACGAGCTTATAGAAACCTTCGTATTCACCAGTTGGTGTGGAAAATTCTTTTTTTAAATCGGTAACATTTATGAGAGTATTTTTAATATTTATGTCCTGAATAAACCTTTCTAACTCTTTTTCATCTCCCTCAGCTATGATCTTTACATTCCCATTAGAAAGATTTTGGACATTTCCTGTTACATTGTATTTTTTGGCTATGCTAACTACTTTTGATCTATAATTAGCATGTTGAACCTTGCCTGAAATATAAAGGATTGCTCTTATCATTACTTATCTTTATTTCTTAAATGGCTATAAAGGTTTGCCGAGATATTCAGAATATGTTGATTAGTTTCTCGCGATTGTGACAGCATCCTCAGGCAACCACCATGCGCAAAAGAACAGCGCCATCAAAAACGATGGAACACGGATGATTGAATAAATAGTAATCATCAAATCATTCCACCGTTACGCTTTTAGCAAGGTTCCGTGGCTTATCTATGGCACAGCCAAGCGCATCAGCGCTATAGTAAGCAAGAAGCTGCACGACGATCGACGATAATACGGGATAAAGCAATTCATCAGTTGTGGGGACTTTGATCACGACATCAACATATTTCCCAATTTCAGAATCATCCATTCCAGCTATGGCAATGACCTGGGCCCTTCGAGCTTTCACTTCTTTGATATTATTCACCATTTTATCGTAGGTGGAGGAACGCGTAGCCAATGCCACAACAGGCGTTTCATTTGATATCAGGGCAAGAGGGCCGTGTTTTAATTCACCAGCCGCATAGCCTTCAGCATGAATGTATGAAATTTCCTTCAATTTCAGGGCTCCTTCAAGGGCGATCGGGAAATTTAAAGACCTGCCAAGGAAGAAGTAATCCCTTGCATTTGAAAAGCGCTGCGCCTGTTTCTTGATGAATTCTTTGTTGTTAAGGATCTGCTGGATCATCCCCGGAAGCAGCTTCATGGAAATGATCAGGCGTTTTGAAATATCAACATCCATTTTTTTTCTCTTTCGGGCAAAATAAATGGATAGCAGATACAGGGCTATAAGCTGCGAAGTAAAAGTCTTTGTTGCGGCAACCCCGATCTCAGGACCTGCTCTTGTGTATAAAATATTCTCAACTTCACGGGAAAGTGTGGTCCCGACAACGTTCGTTATGGCAAGAGTATGGCAGCCGTATGTTTTTGCTTCTTTTAATGCAGCAATCGTATCGGCTGTTTCACCTGATTGCGAAATTGCAATAACGAGCGTAGATTCCGACAGAACCGGATTCGCATATCGAAACTCAGAACTTATCTCCACATCCGTATGAATGCCCGCGAGTGACTCAAACAGATATTTTCCAAGTAGCCCGGCATTATATGATGTGCCGCAGGCAATTATTACTATCCTCTCAAGTTTTCGGATCTCTTCAAGAGTCAGGGTGATATCCGGAAGGATCACATCGCCGCTGATCTCAGATATCCTTCCCATAAGGGTATCATTGACCGATGTGACCTGCTCATGGATCTCTTTTAACATGAAATGGGGATATCCTGATTTTTCAGCGGCTTCTATATTCCATTCTATTAATTCTATTTTCTTTTCAATTTGTTTCCCGTTAAAGTCAAAGAACTGCATCCCTTGTGCGGTCACTTGCACTAATTCGAGATCATTCATATAAATTACTTTACGGGTATTTTTCAATAATGCAGTAACATCCGAAGCAATGAAATTCTCCCCATTTCCCACACCTGCGACCAGCGGGCTTTCCTTTCGCGCCGCAACGATCTTGTTCGTTTCGGCGCATAAAAACGCGGCTGCGTATGAGCCTCTTACTTTCTTGAGCCCTTCTATGACTGCGCTGACAAGGTCTCCGTTATAATATTTATGAACAAGATGCGCAAGCACTTCAGTGTCAGTTTCTGAGATAAATTCATATCCTTCGTTTTTCAACAATTCATACAATTCTTCATAATTTTCAATAATGCCGTTGTGAACTACCGAGATATTGCCTGAAACATGTGGATGCGCATTGATCGTAGTGGGCTCACCCTGCGTTGCCCAGCGGGTATGACCGATACCGCATGTGCTCTTAATATCAGGAAGTATTGCTTCAAGGTTGGATATTTTCCCTTCGGTCTTATAAACTGAGATACCATTATCCATCAGCATGGCAAGACCTGCTGAATCATATCCCCTGTACTCAAGTCTTTTTAATCCATCAATAAGGATCGCAGTTGCCTGCCTGGTTCCAACATAACCTATTATACCACACATTTTTCCCCTCACACGACTATTGAATCCTGCGGTATATCTTTCAGTATCCTTACACCAGAATCAATCGTGCATCCCGTTGATATCATTTTTCCTGCCCGTACAAGGACTGCATGTCCGATAATATTGCTATCTCCTGTGACTGATCCCAATTCGTCTGCATGATGCAAAATACCCTTCATTTCAATATTCAGGTTTTTTCCCACTTCGGTGACAAAATGAGGGCCAATAATATTGTGGCTGCCAATAATAGAATTTGAAATATAGGAACCTGTCCCGATACGCGTGTCATTCATAATTATGCTATTTTCAATTTCTGTAAATGAACTTATGGAACAATTATCACCAACAGCAGTCGAAGGCAATATCGTTGTATTCGGACCTATATTGCAATTCTTACCTATAATAACAGGGCCGACTATATACGATCCTGACCTGACCACAGAATTATCTCCTATTGCTACATCGCCGATTATGACCGCGCCTTTTTCAATTGAACCTGAGACTTTCATTTCCTCGGTTTTTCCAAGCAATACGGAGTTTGCTTTTAACAGATCCCATGAGTGAACGGCATCGATCCATGTTCTTCGTGTGGTTATATTTGTTACACTCGCGCCATTTTCTATCATTTGCTGGATCGTATCGGTTATTGCATATTCTCCTATATCAGAGATAGGTGTTTTTTCTATTTCACCGAAAATCGATGATGAGAAAATGTATATCCCTGTGTTTACAAGATGGCTTATCCTGTCCCTTGGTTTTTCGATTATTCGTGAGACCTTTCCTTTCTCGATCAATAGTACCCCATATCCTGTTATCTGATCGCGCGATACTGAAAGGAGAGAAATATCCCCGGAATTCCCGCGAAGGAGGTCAGAAATAGTTTCCTCATCTATCAGATTATCTCCATTTAGCACCATGAATTTTTCACCAACGAGAGGCTCTGCCAGTTTGATTGCATGGGCGGTGCCAAGCTGTGCATCCTGATCGATATAACTGATGTTCACACCAAAGTCGATGCCGTTGCCGAAATGATCCATTATGCGCTCTTTTTTATAACCCACTATAATTATTATGTCTTTTATGTCATTTTTCGAAAGCGCCCGGATGACATATTCCAGGATTGGCTTATTCGCGACCGGAAGCATGACCTTTGAACGTGTTAATGTGAGAGGACGGCATCTTAATCCCTCACCTGCGGCTAAAATTACTGCTTTCATATTCCTTCGATACTATAACCGGTATAATACAATTTAAAACCTATCTTTGGGTATAGATTTCATTTATTTCGGGAAGTTCGTACCAGTTCGTTGTTTTTTTCATGGTCTGACTTCGCAAAGGCGGTCATTGAAATGCAAGAGGATGGATGCGGATACTTCCAGCGCTCCGTCTGCGACGGTGTTTTGCATGTGCGCCTGCTGCGACAGTAATGGCGCTGCTGTTCGCTTCGTTCTTGGCAGTTCCCTGATGGGCATATTTGAAAGCTTGATACCGGTAATAGACAATTATAAATAAGATTATCTTTGATTATAGAACAGGTGAGTTTCCATTGCCTTGGCTTAGAGGAATCAAAGGAAAAGATGCAATAAAAGCGTTTTTAAAAGCTGGAGGAGTTAGTAGGACTGGTAAAGGTGATCATGTTAATATCAAGATGCAAAATGGACAAATTATTACCATACCAATCTCAAAAGACCTTAAAATTGGTCTACTTAAATCAGCAATAAAAAAAGCAGGACTGACTGATGATGAATTTATTAAATTGTTATAAGAGGTCGTGAAATAATGGAATACACAGTATTAGTTTATAAGGCCGAAGAAGGGGGTTTCTGGGCAGAAATACCATCTTTACCTGGGTGCTTTTCACAGGGTGAAACTGTTGAAGAAACAATGATTAATGTCAAAGAAGCTGTAGAAGCACATATTTTGGCATTAACAGAAGAGGAAGAGAAGATACCTAAAGAAGAAGATTTTATAATTGCAAGAATAAATATCGCAGAATCTGCAACAGCTTAATGTTTAGGTCATATCCAGATATATCAAAATGGAAAAACGATTATAAAAAAAGAAAGAATATCTTATTGATAAATTCAAAACAGCTTACGAAGTAAAGGGTGCAGCCTGACAGGAACAACAAAATAAGTATCATATTTAAGTAATAATAATTCCGGCGCAAAAGCACATGATATACCCGGTATTGCAATATCCAATTTTACATGGCACTACATTTTTTACAATCTCTTCGGGAATATACCTGCGGTAGAGCAAATTAAAGATGCATAAGTATGAGATGCATAGATCAATGGGCGTATCGGATACTGAAATGCTCGTATATATAAGAGTTGGCAGGTCGGTTGATCCTTCGTTTTTGTGCAATCTGAAAAACCTGGATATTGCGGATTTGAAATTACTCGTTCAGTCAAATGTTACTCTTCCGTTTGAGAATGTAATCCGGATTCCGGATAGAGAAACTGAAACACAGAATTATATTAATATGTGTGATTTAGTAGTTTCAAAGACCGGGTATAGTACAGCCTCTGAAGCTATCAGGGCAAAGATACCTGTTTTTTTATCAAAAGAGAAGGATTTAAGGAAGATGAATTGATCGGGGATGCGATTGAGAGAATGGGTGTGGGAAGGTATTTATTTCTATAAATCCTACATAGTCATACATAACCCAACATAGTCAGGTGAATACAATGCAAAAAATAAGAATGATGAGAAAAGGACAGCTAGTAATACCTGTTAGGATCAGAAAAAAATTTGATCTGAAAGAGGGAAGTATACTGGCTGTAGAAGAGGGAGATGGAGTGATAAAATTAATGCCCAAGGTAAAACTAAGATCACTCTGGGGCACATGGCCAGAACTCGATATTGAGACAATATCAAAAGAAATAATAGAAGACAGGGAGCACGAAGAAGAGATAGAAAAAGAGAGAGAAAAGCAGAGATGATTTTTATGAACAAGATTTTAATAGATACAATGCACATCGAAGCAATTTTCAGTAAGGACAATAGATACCTTAAGCTTATAGACGCAATAGATGATGGAAAAATCATGGGAATGTCTTCGGTTGTTACTCTTACTGAATTAATCAAGAACATGGGTAAAAGAGATGAAAAGCGTATGGAAACAGCGATTCGAGAATTAAAATCTTCAGAAATAATTCTTGTGGATGTAACTCAGGAAATTGCAGAAGAGGCAGGTAGGCTGCGTCTAAAGTACGGCGTTCCCACTATTGATTCTATAATTGCTGCAACCAGCATAATTGAGAATATCAAGCACGTCCTGACAAAAGACGAGCGTCATTTTGGTAAAGTTACAAAACTGAAACTGATCGACATAGAGGAGGCTGAAAAACTCGCCAGGTGAGTAGTCAAAATTTGTACCGAGGGGGTCGGGAAATTTAAACCGTCTAAAATTCCGTAAACCCGCTATTATATTAAAGCGTAAAGTCACAGTAAGCGGAGGAAGGCGATGGAATTGCTGGGGTGGGAGCCGAGGGTTGGGCTGGAGGGGGGGTTGAGGGAGACGATAGGATATTTTGATAAATTGCGAAATATCAAACCCTGGAAAAGGTAATATACATTTGAATATATAACATCTTAAAGGTGAAATTAATGGAAGTTATTATCCGAAGAGGTGGACTAATTGAGCTTCCTGAAATAATATTGACTCAATTAGGGTTGGCCGTTGGAAAAAAGGTCTCTTTAATTATTAAGGAGCATGAACTTTTGATAAGACCGATTGAGAATGTGACATCAAAAATTACAGATTCTTTAAAGCTTGATAATGTGAAGTTGATCGAAGAAATCATAGAAACCGAGGACTGGCTTTGAGAAATTCCCTGGATACATTACTTCCTGATTCCAAGATATTTGTGGATGCCAATATATTTCTGTATGCTATTTTGGGGCACCCGGCATTAAAACCCAGAAGTCAGAAATTTCTTGTGAATATAGAAAATGGTCTATATAGGGCAACGACTTCTTCACTGGTATATTAACGAAGTACTGCACAAACTAATGCTAACTGAGGCTGTTAGAACGTATGGGTTGACTTCTGAGCGGGACGCTCTGAAATTGATCAAAGAAAAACCAGAACTAATTTCAAATATGTCGCTGGTCTGGAAGAATTATTCTGAGTTAAAGAAATACCCCATTACAATTTTCAGTATAGATGACGAAGCTCTGGATTTGGCGGTTGTGCTCTCAAGAAAATATGGGCTTCTCATATCGGATGCAGTACATGCTGCGATCATGAAGATAAATACTGTTGATAATATTGCTACCAATGACGGCGATTTTGAGCGGATCGAAGGTATAACCGTTTGGAAACCGTGAATATGAGTGATGAAGTTGGGAGACGATAGGGTATTTTGATAAATTAAATGTGAGTATGTCTTGATGGGTATGATACGGATATCTTCCAGCGCCCCGTCTGCGATGGTGTTTTGCATGTGCGCCTGCTGCGGCAGGAATGGTGCTGCTGTTCGCTTCGCTCTCAGCAAATAGTAACAGGCAGCGCTGGATATTCCTGGGTTCAGATCTCTGCAACCTGCTTCTTGAAAAAGGTCACGAAGTGAGAGAGCATCAAAATTACAAGCAATAATTATATAGTGTAATTGGGCATATATAATCAAATATTTCTGAGGAAAATAATGAAATTGGAAATCGTATTAGAGCAAGAAGATGATGGAACATATTCCGTACACTGTCCAGCTTTGAAAGGTTGTCATTCTCAGGGTGAGACAAAAGAAGATGCACTTATTAATATTCAAGAAGCTATTCAATTGTATTTAGAAGTTGCCAATGAAAAAGCGAGAGAAATAATAGTACAACATCCAAAAAGCATAGCCATTGAGATGGCTGTATGACAGAAAAGAGATTGCTACCTGTATCAGGAAGACAAATGGTGAAAGTTTTTAGTAAAATCGGATACAAGGTAGAGAGGCAGAAAGGCAGTCACATCGTAATGTCAAAGGAAGATGTTATTTTGGTGATCCCGGATCATAAAACCGTATCTAAAGGAACGGAGAGGGATTTAATAAAAGATGCAGGACTTACTGTGGAGCAGTTTAATAAATTACTGAATAAATAGAAATGATTTGAAGAGTAGGATTACTAAAATGAAAACAATAGTAACTGGCGGCGCAGGATTCCTGGGTTCACACCTCTGTGACCTGCTCTTAGAAAAAGGTCACGAAGTCATCTGCATAGATAACCTGGTCACAGGAAATACACGCAATATCGAGCATATCACGTCTGACAGGTTCACATACCTGAAACATGATATCACAAAACCCATTTATTTCGGAGATAAGATCGATTTTAAGGAGCTGCCGCAGGATGACCCGAAGCAGTGGAGATAGGATTTAGGACGGCGATGGAATTGCTGGGGTGGGAGCCGAGGGTTGGGCTGGAAGGGGGGTTGAGGGAGACGATTGGGTATTTTGATAAATTAAATGTGAGTATGTCTTGATAGGTATGATACGGATCTATTCCAGCGCCCCGTCTGCGACGGTGTTTTGCATGTGCGCCTGCTGCGGCAGGAATGGCGCTGCTATCCGCTTCCCTCACAGCAGGTTGTTTTTGCTAAGAAGAGGGGGGATCTGGGAAATACAGCATACACATAATTTAAAAGTCTCGATCCGCTAACAGAATCTCAGGCAACCACCATGCGCAAAAGAACAGCGCCATCAAAAAACGATTGAACACGGATGCCACAGATGACACGGATACACAAGGATTTTTCTTCCGTGATACTATATTTATACAATATTTATTATAAAAATCCGCGCGCCTGTGTGATCCCTATGCTTCTTCCCATTGAAAACAACCATTTTGAATGAGAATCCACATATATAAGCAAGTATAATCGCATATATTGAATATCATAGCTTATCGCCAAGGAGACAAGAATGCAAAAAAGATTGATTATATCAGACCCAAAAGTAATGATGGGAAAACCTGTCATAAAAGGAACCCGAATTACAGTTGAGATGATCCTGGAGAAGCTGTCTTCAGGTGAATCAGTGGAACAGATACTGGAAGCTCATCCCCGACTAACGGAAGAGTCAATAAGAGCGGCGCTTGCATTTGCAGCGCAGGCTTTACGTGCAGATGTTGTATATCCGGTCGCTGCTGAGGGCGTTGCGTGAACTTCCTGGCTGATGAGGATATATTGATGAATGTGTTGGAGACTATTAGGGCGGGCGAATCTGAAACTACCGAATTTAAGACTTCGCTTGCTGAGTGGAAGGATGTTATTGAGACCATCTCTGCGTTCTCGAACAAGAATGGGGGGACAATTTTCATTGGTGTGGGGGATAAATGTGAGATAATTGGAACCGATATCGGTAAAAACACGATCGAAGTCCTGGCAAACCAGATCAAGCAGAATATAGATCCAGTGGTGTACCCCTCAATTCATATTGAAAATATGGGTGGAAAGCAGATTATCGTTGTGGATGTTGGCGAGTATGAGCAAAAACCGGTTTTTGCTTTTGCAAGAGCGTTTGTACGGGTTGGTAAATCGAATCAGAAAGTTGGGTCTGATGGGATAAGAAATCTTGCTCTTAATTCGTCAAAGTTGGTGCGGTAAAATCATTCAATGGTGAGATTAAACCTACAAATGCAGGAATTTTGTTTTTTGGTAAAGCCCCTCAGAGATTTTTTGTCAATTCAGGATTAAGAGTTGCTAAATTTAAAGGAACTGATGTAACCCATCCTGTGATTGATAGAATCGATTGCAGAGGAACACTATGGGAAATAGTAAATATGGCAGAAGAATTTGTACGGAGAAATGTCAGATTGCTGAGTTTTAGGGTTCCCACAAGTTTTCAGAGGGAAGATAAATTTGAGTACCCTATAGATGCATTGAGAGAGGCAATAATAAATGCATTGATCCACAGAAGTTATCATGAACCGGCGGATGTTAGAATATTTTTGTTCGATACACATGCGGAGATCATAAATCCCGGTACATTTCCTGAGGGTGTGACACCGAAACACCCGGTACATAAACCCGTAAATCCAATTCTCAGTTCTTTTATGTATGATATCGGTTTCATTGAGAAATACGGCTCAGGCATTAAGTTGATGATGAGGTTGTGCAGAAAGTGGGGGAATAAGGAACCATTTTATGATCTACATCCATTGGAAACAAAAATTATCTTTGAATCAAGTATTAAAGAAACGACATATATTGAGATTGCAGATATCTCAGATAAACTGAATGAAAGGCAGAAAAAGGCATTATACTCTGCACAGAAAAATGGGTTTATAACACGAAAAGAATATATGGATATTAATTTTGTATCAAATAAAACAGCATATAATGACTTGAAAGACATGGCTGAAAAAGGATTAGTCACTATTGCAGGAAAAGGAAGGGGGGTAAAATATATGATACAGAGTAACGATTAGGGTAACGATTAGGTAACGATTAGGGTAACGATTAGGTAACTGAAAGGTTTAATATATCAAGGATACCATGAAAACAATAGTAACGGGCGGGGCGGGATTCCTGGGTTCACACCTGTGCGACCTCCTTCTTGAGAAAGGTCACGAAGTCATCTGCATAGATAACCTGGTCACCGGCAATACACGAAATATCGAGCACATAAAGTCTGACAGGTTCACATACCTGAAACATGACATTACAAAACCCATTTATTTTGGCGATAAGATCGTTTTTAAGGAATTGCCGCTGGATGACCCGAAGCAGAGGAGACCGGATATTGGGAAGGCGAGACAATTGCTGGGGTGGGAGCCGAAGGTTGGGCTGGAGGAGGGGTTGAGGGAGACGATAGGATATTTCAAGGACATCATAAAGATTACATGAATATCTGTTTCTATATCAGCGATTACGGATACGGGCATGCGTCAAGAAGCATCGCTATTATCCGTAAGTTATTGAGCGAATATAAAGACGTAAAAATATACATTAAAAATAGCGGAGCTTTTGATTATATAAGGTCTTCGTTGCCCCATGATAATATTGAAGTTGTCAAGAGTGACAATGATATCGGGGTAATTTTCAGGGAAAATAGCATTAGCGTCGATAAAGAACAAACCAGGGGAATGCTAATAGAATGGATAAAATCATGGGACGAATATATCAAAATTGAGAAACAGTTTTGTGAATCACGAAGGATCGATCTAATCCTTTCTGATATAACACCGCAGGCGTTTATTGTAGCAAACGAACTTGGAATACCAGGTATTGCGATATCCAATTTTTCATGGCACTACATTTTTTTCAATCTCTTCGGGAATATACCGGTGGTAGAACAAATTAAAGGGGCGTATATGCTTGCAGACCTTGCGCTTGTACTTCCATTTAACGAGGGATTGGATGCTATTAAAAAGCAGAAGAAAGTGGGTCTTGTATCACGTGAAATCACAATGGAGAAATATGATCTGCGTAGATCAATGGGCATATCGGATAACGAACTGCTTGTGTATATGGGAGTTGGCATGTCGATTGATCCTTCGTTTATGAGCAATATAAAAAAATTAGATATTCCGGATTTGAAATTGCTGGTTCAACATAATGTTTGTCTCCCTTTTAAGAATGTAGTCCGGATTCCGGATAGAGAAACTGAAACACAGAATTATATTAATATGTGTGATTTAGTAGTTTCAAAGACCGGGTATAGTACAGCCTCTGAAGCTATCAGGGCAAAGATACCTATTTTTTTCATTAAGAGAGATGGATTTAAGGAAGATGAATTGGTCGGGGATGCGATTGAGAAAATGGGCGTGGGCAGGTTTATTTCTGAGCGATCTTTCCTGGAGTGTGAATGGAGACATGAACTTGGTAATCTGGATAAGTATATTTTGAATTTTGATAATATGGATGATAGATTTAGGAGTGATGGTACGGAAGAGATAATCGGAGAAATACGAAAATATTATAAAGAATGGTATTTATTATAGTCTTCAAATTACAGAATCATTAATCAGAAGCTAAATTATGAATCTATTCAAAAATAAGAAAATCCTTGTTACAGGCGGGACAGGCTCGCTTGGAAAAGAACTGGTATGGGATCTTTTAAAAAACCACGAACCGAGCATTGTTCGAATTTATGATGTCGATGAAACCGAACAATTTAATTTTCAGCACGAGTTGAGATATTATTTTAAAGATAATTTAAAAAAGTATGAAGATACTGTCCGATTTCTACTTGGAGATGTTCGGGATAAAGAACGTTTAGATCGAGCGGCTGAAAATATTGATATAATTTTTCACACCGCGGCATTAAAGCATGTAATGGCGTGTGAGTACAACTCTTCAGTAATTTCAAATTTATCCAATACCGGTTTATAAAAATGTAATAGTTGATGAAATGAAAATTCTAATAATTGGTTGTGGTTCAATAGGCCAGCGTCATATGAAGAATTTAATAACCACCACGGCCGAAGAAATTATAGCCTATCGAACCAGGAAAAAAAAAATCAAACAGCTCGAAAACGATTATAATGTAAAAACGTACTTAAATCTGACAGAAGCATTAGATCAAAATCCAGACGCGGTTTTAATAACAAACCCAACCAGCTTACATATCCAATCCGCCTTGGCTGCAGCAATGCATGGCTGTCATCTATTTATAGAAAAACCAATATCTAATACCTTGGATGGAATAGATGAATTGATTAATATCGTTCACAAAAAAAAATTAGTCGTTTTAATAGGATGTAACCTAAGATTTCATCCATGTTTACACTTTGTTAAGAAATTACTTGATGAAAAGCGTATTGGAGAGGTCATCTCTGCGAGAGTTCAAATGGGTCAATACCTTCCTGACTGGCATCCATGGGAAGATTATAGAACCATGTACAGTTCAAGTGAAGCACTCGGTGGTGGTATTATCCTGGATGCAATCCATGAACTGGACTACATCAAATGGTTATTGGGGGATGTAACTCAAGTCTTTTCTTTTTCAGACAAATTGAGTAATTTAGAAATTGATACAGAAGATGTTGCTGAAATTTTATTGCGATTTAGAAGTGGAGCTATTGCTGAAGTACATTTAGATTATATTCAGCGCTTTCCAAGTCGATCATGCGAGATAATAGGGGAAGAAGGAAGTATAGTTTTGGATATTAAGGAAGGAACTGTTAAACTATACACAGCTGAAGAAAACGAATGGAAATTGTTTGAACAACCAAAAGACTATATTATGAACCAAAGTTATATCGATGAGATGTTACATTTTATAAATTGTATTAAAGGTAAAGAGGAACCACTTATTAGTATTGTAGATGGTTTAGAGGTGTTAAAGATTGCACTTGCTGCAAAAGAATCTGCAAAGAACGGTGTAGTCATAAAAATTGGTTAAATTATGGATTTTTTTAATTTGAAGGGAAAAACAATTATTATCACGGGCGGAGCAGGGTTAATTGGCAGTGCGTATTCAAAAGTATGTGCTGAATCCAATGCAAATGTAGTTGTGTTGGATATTAATGAAAAAAAAGGAAATGAGATTGCAGATACTTTAAAAGAAAAAACAAATAACCAAAACATAATTTTCAAAAAATGCGATATAAATGATGTAAATAGTATTGAAATTGTAATCAATGAAACTTTAGATGATTTTGGCCAAATTCATGCACTGGTTAATAATGCATATCCACGAAACAAGAACTATGGAAGAAAATTCGAAGATATTGATTATAAAGATTTCTATGAAAATGTAGATATGCATCTGGGTGGATATTTTCTGATGGCCCAGCAGGTAGCAAAGGTAATGATTAAACAAAAACATGGAAATATCATAAACATGGCTTCAATTTATGGATTTGCCGCGCCAAGATTTGAAATTTATGACGGGACAAATATGACAGTTCCGGCAGAATATGCCGCAATTAAAGGGGCAATAATAAATTTAACAAGATACTTAGCATCATACTTAGGTAGGTATAATATAAGGGTGAACGCAATCTCTCCCGGTGGGGTCTTTGATAATCAGCCTGAATCTTTTGTTAAGGAATACTCTAATAAAGTACTATTGGGAAATAGAATGGCTAATGTAGATGATTTAACCGGTGTGTTAATATTCTTATTATCTGATGCCTCGAAATACATTACGGGTCAAAATATCATAGTTGACGGGGGATGGAGTTTATAATATCAGACCATATTTTTATCATTGCTGAAGCCGGCGTAAATCATAATGGAAGTCTGGAATTAGCTAAGCAGCTAATCGACGTTGCAGCAGAAGCCGGCGCAGATGCAGTGAAATTCCAGACCTTCATCGCAGAAGAGGTAGTAAGCTCCGTTGCCCCAAAAGCAGAATACCAAAAACAGGCTACTGACGCCTCCGAATCCCAGCTTGATATGATCAAGAAACTGGAGCTATCAAAGGCCAACCACCAGGAGTTGATGGATTATGCTAAACACAAGAACATCATGTTCCTTTCCACACCTTTCGATAAAGAGAGTGTGGATATGCTTGTAGAACTTGGTGTCCCGTTGATCAAGATCAGTTCTGGTGAAATCACTAACCATCCATTTTTAAAATATATCTCAAAAAAAGGTCTGCCGATTATACTTTCAACAGGAATGTCAACTCTTGACGAAGTCGATGAGGCTGTTTTGGCAATTAAAGAAGCAGGATGTAAAGATTTAACACTCCTTCACTGCACATCTAATTACCCTGTGCGTATTGAAGATTGCAATCTGCGAGCTATGAAGACTATGGCAGAAGCGTTCAATGTTCCCGTGGGTTATTCTGACCACACGCCTTGTATTGTTGTATCTGTTGCTGCTGCTGCAATGGGTGCATGTGTTATTGAAAAGCATTTCACGCTGGATAAGAATCTTCCTGGCCCTGACCATAAAGCTTCTCTTGAACCTAATGAATTAAAAGAGATGGTTCGCGATATAAGAATAGTTGAGAAAGCACTTGGTTTAACAATGAAATCTCCCGTTGCATCAGAACTTGAAATGCGGGATGTTGTAAGGAGAAGTATTGTAGCAAAGGTTGAAATTCCTCGAGGCATCATTATAACTGAGGATTTTTTGGCGTTTAAAAGACCAGGTATTGGAATTGCACCAAAACATATAGGTCTTCTTATTGGAAAAACGGCTAACCAAAATATTCATAAAGATGAAATAATTAAATTAGAAAATATGGAATAAACATGGCATTGAGATTTGATAACTGGAAATATCCCATAATCGAAGAAAATAAATTGAATGAATATCATTGGCTGGTTCAACATAAAAATAACCTTAAGTTGGGTTATAAAACTGACATCGGAGCGTTTACTTATATCAATGCTAAAAATGGAATAACAATTGAAGATTATGTTCAGATAGGTTCGCATTGTTCTTTATATACTGTTTCAACTATCGATAATAAAGAAGGGGCGATAACATTAAGAAAGAATTGCAAAATAGGAAGCCATAGCACAATAATGCCAAATGTAACTGTGGGAAATAATTCAATAATTGGTGCGCACAGCTTTGTGAATAAAGATATTCCAGAAAACGTATTGGCGTTTGGAATACCAATAAAAATCATCAAAAATATATAATGAAAAGAAAAATCTCCGTAATCACAGGCACTCGCGCCGAATATGGGTTGCTTTATCCCGTGATGAAAGCTATTGAAAATAATCCCAAATTAGAGCTTTCGATCATTGTTACAGGCATACATCTCTCGATCGAACATGGATATACCATAAATGAAATTAAAAAAGATGGTTTTAAAATAGATGTTGCTATTGATATGCTTTTAAGTAATGATACTGGCGCCTCTATGGCAAAATCACTTGGCATTGGTATTATCGGTATTACCCAGGCACTGGAACAAATCAAACCGGATATAATATTGATACTTGGCGATAGGGGTGAACCATTTGCAGGTGCTATTGCAGCATCTCATATGAATATTCCAATTGCGCATATTCATGGTGGGGACTCTACTACCGGAGGTTGCATAGATGAGAGTATTCGCCATTCAATCACAAAGTTTGCCCACATCCATTTTCCTGCAACAGAAGAAAGTGTACAGAGAATAATAAAATTGGGCGAAGAAACATGGCGAATACATATGGTCGGTGCTCCTGGGCTTGATACGATATTAAATATGAAATTGATCCCAAGAGCACAATTAATCGAAAAATTCTCTCTTGACGTCAGTGAACCCCTACTGCTTGCGATACAGCACCCTGTTACAACACAACCTGAAAAAGCTGCAAAAGAGATGCGAATCACATTAGATGGGCTTGCTGAATTAAATATACAAACAGTTTTAATTTATCCAAATGCAGATGCAGGTGGGCGTTCAATAATTGAAGTCATTAAGGAATATGAACACTTGCCTTTCCTGCATACATTTAAAAGTTTATCACACATAGAATACCTAAGTCTAATGAAAATCGCTAGTGCACTGGTCGGAAATTCAAGTAGTGGAATAATTGAGGCTTCATCATTCCATTTACCTGTGATAAATATCGGAATACGTCAGGAAGGAAGACAGCATGCAAATAATGTGTTAAATGTTGTTCATGATAAAATTAAGATAATTGAGGCAATAAAAACAGCTTTATATGATGAAGGATTCAAGAATAAAGCCAGAGAATGTGTCAACCCTTATGGAGATGGAAAAGCTGGTGTACGAATTGCAAAATTTTTGGCTGAAATTGAAATAAATAATGCATTATTACAAAAAAGAATTACATATTGAGAGATGTGAATAAAATGATTCCACTATCACGACCGGACATCGGAGAAGAAGAAATACGACTGGTAAATGAAGTGCTGCGAACAGACTGGCTAAGTATGGGTTCAAAGGTTGGGGAGTTCGAAGAAAAATTTGCGGATTATATCGGTACAGAGCATGCGATTGCAGTGAACAGCGGTACAAGTGGGCTACACCTGTGCATGAAGTCAATTGAGATTAAAAAAGGTGATGAAGTAATAACCACACCCTTCAGCTTTGTAGCTTCAGGCAATAGTGTCATATATGAAGGTGGAAAACCGGTCTTTGTCGATATAGACCCACAAACGTTGAATATTGATGTGGGAAAAATCGAGGAGGCAATAAATAAAAATACCAGGGCAATCTTACCTGTTCATGTATTTGGCCAGCCATGTGAAATGGATGCAATCATGGAAATTGCAGAGAATCATGATCTTGCTGTGATAGAAGATGCATGCGAATCAGTGGGATCAGAATATAATGGCCGAAAAGCTGGAACATTTGGGGATGCATCAGTATTCGCATTTTATCCAAACAAACAGATGACGACAGGGGAAGGAGGTATGATCGTTACAGATAATGAAAATATAGCAAAGTTATGCAGAAGCCTCCGGAATCAGGGACGTTCAGAAAGTGAAGACTGGTTAAACCATGTCAGACTTGGATATAATTATCGTTTGGATGAGATGAGCTGTGCACTTGGAATCGGGCAACTTAGCAGAATCGAGGAATTGATTAGAAAAAGGGTAGATGTCGCCAATGAATATACGAAGCGACTTGAGGGAGTTGAAGGCATTACCACCCAACATCTTGACCCAAAAGTTAAAATGAGCTGGTTTGTATATGTGGTCCGTGTTAATAATTATATAGATAGAAATAAAGTAATGGAATACCTGAAGAAGAATGGCGTAAGCTGCAGACCCTATTTCACGCCGATACATTTGCAGCCATTTTACATGGAAATGTTTGGATACAGGAAGGGAGACTTCCCGATATGTGAAAAGATATGTGATTCTACGATTGCACTTCCATTTTTTGGAAAAATGGATATACAAACGGTTGAACAGGTATGTAATACTCTGGAGCGATCATTGAAATACTGTCAAAAATGAAGTGTTTTTTATGGAAGACATATTTAAAAATAAAAATATTATGGTAACAGGTGGAACTGGATCAATAGGCAGTGAAATCGTCCGATGCATTCTTAAATATGAACCGAAAGTAGTAAGGATTTTCAGTAGGGATGAGACTAAACAATTTGAACTTGAACAAGATATTGGAAGACCTTATAATTTGAGATTTTTAATTGGGGACATAAGGGATAAAGAAAGGTTAAAGCGCGCTTTTAATGGTATTGATATAGTTTTCCATGCCGCTGCAATGAAACACGTACCTGCGTGTGAATACAATCCTTTTGAAGCGGTTCAGACAAATGTTATAGGCACGCAAAATATTATAGATGCTGCCCTTGATAATAAAGTTGAAAAAGTGATAGCCATAAGCACAGATAAAGCTGCAAGTCCAATCAATACAATGGGAGCTACCAAGTTGCTTGCGGAAAAATTGATAATAGATGCAAATTATTACAAAGGGAATTGCAAGACTGTATTTTCTTGTGTCCGATTTGGCAATGTTATAGGATCACGTGGATCTGTTGTACCGCTATTTGAAAAACAAATTCAAAGAGGTGGCCCCATAACGATAACAGACCCTGAAATGACAAGGTTCATGATGACCATTCCACAGGCAGTGGACCTTGTATTTAAAGCAACAAAATTAGCGCGCGGCGGTGAAATTTTTATCTTTAAAATGCCTGTTGTAAAGCTCAAAGATCTAGCTGAAACTATGATCAAAAAATTTGCTCCAAGGTGTGGTTATGAAATCGAGAACATATCGATAAAAGTCAATGGCGCCCGTAAAGGAGAAAAAAAGCATGAAAAATTGATGCTTGAAGAAGAAGCGCAATTCGCTTACGAAACGGATGAGATGTTCATCGTGATCCAGCAAGATGATTATAACAGATATCCAGCTATGAGAGACTGGAAGGCTGTAACAAATGTATATTCATCGGATAATGCCAAACTATGTAGTAAAAAAGAGATTGAATTTTTGTTAAAAATTTCTGGAGAATGAATGTATAAAGGTTCCAAGATACTTTGTATAATACCAGCAAGGGGAGGATCAAAAGGATTGCCGGGGAAAAATATAAAAATGCTTTTAGGCAAACCGTTGATCGCTTATTCAATTGAACACGCAAGAAAATCTAAATACATAGACCAGATCATAGTTTCAACCGATAATACAGAGATTGCAGATATTTCAAAGATATTTGGGGCAGATGTGCCATTTTTAAGGCCAAAAGAGCTTGCCTCAGATGATAGCAGTACAATTGATGCGTTGTTACATGCAATGGAGTGGATGGAAAATAAGGAGAGATTTGTATTTGATATTTTGGTGCTGCTTCATGTTACCACCCCCCTTAGAAGTGTTGAAGATGTGGATAGGTGCATTGAACTGCTGGTTGAAAAAAATGCAGATAATGTTTTTTCGGTTACAGAAGCGCACAGGAACCCTTACTTCAATATGGTTGAAGTTCACGCCGATGGATCCACAAATCTTGTGAAGAAAGGCTTTTTTGCTACAAGGCAATCTGCCCCCCAAGTCTTTGATATGAATTCATCTATTTATGTATGGTGGAAAGATATATTGAAAGATAAGAGAAGTATTTTTTTGAAAAGAAGTCAGATTTATATAATGCCGAAGGAAAGGTCCGTTGATATAGATGATTCGATTGATTTTAAAATAGCGGAGATGTTATTAAAGGAAAGTATCAAAAATGTTAAGGGAATATTATGAAATAATTTCATGACTCTACAAATTCCATTATTTGAAAAATAAATATGATTAATAAAATAATTTTTTTTATAGAATCTCCATTAAATCAAAGAGATTATAATAGATTTGGATTTGAGTTATTAAAAAAAAATGGATTTGAACTCGAAGTTTGGGATTTTAGTCTGATTTTATATTCAAAGATTTTAAAGGATATTAAAATAATTGAACCTATTAAAAATGAAAAATGTTACTCTTTTCTGACATGGAAAGAAGCGCAATCCAGTATATTGAATTTGAAGCCTGATTGCTTTATCGTGTGCCTCATATCGTATCAATTTGAATCATATAATCTTTATAAGGCGTTATCCAAAGTTAAAAGACCATATTGTGTGTTTATGGCAAATGCCCTTCCATCAATAAAAATAAAGAGAAGCGTATTATATTTTAACAAACTAAGAAAAATAAATTTATTAAAAATTATAAATTTATTATTTTTGCAAATTCCTATCAATTATATTGGCATTAATCCAGCATCTATAATATTAGCGGGTGGAGTAAAATCTACGAATTATAACTTTCCTATAAATAAAAAAACAAAAACTCTGTGGTTGCATACTTTGGATTATGATATATATTTAAAAGATCGTAATAATTTAGTTCAAAAAGATCCAAACATGGGAGTTTTCCTGGATGAGTATTTACCATTTCATCCAGATAATATTCTCTTGGGTTTATCAATTCCTTCCACAGCGGAGGAATATTATCCAACTCTATGCAAATTTTTTGATTTCATTGAAAAAAAATATAATGTTCAAATCGTAATTGCCGCGCATCCAAGATCAAATTATTCGGATAATCCTGATTATTTTGGTGGGAGACCTGTTTTTCGGGGAAAAACAGCAGAATTGGTTAAAAGATCCGGATTTATAATTACTCATTCGAGTACTTCTATTAATTTTGCAGTGTTACAACACAAACCCATAATTTTTGTAACATCAAATAGATTGAATAAAAACTGGAAAGGCCTATTAATAGAATTAATGGCATCTCAACTGGGAAAAAAACCAATAAATTTAGATAATCCTATATCAATAGATTGGAAAAAAGAACTTTCAATAAATGAAGAAGTTTATATGAATTACCAGGAGAATTATATAAAGAAAACAGGCTCGGAAGAATTGCCATTTTGGCAAATATTTGCAAATCATATTAAAAAAAAATTTATACTAGAACATTTATAAACTAAATTATGAAAATTCTAATAGTTTATCCACCTTGCAGAGAATCAGCAACTCCCATATTGCCTCTCGGATTACTTTATGTTGCACAGCCATTGATAGAAGATGGTCATAGGGTTGAATTTTTTGATATTGCATTGGAAAAGCCCACAAGAGAAGAAGTAATAGCGAGAATCGAATTAGAAAACTTTGATTTGATGATAATTGGAGGAATAATAACCACATATAGTTATATAAAGTGGTTAACAAATGAAGTCAAAAAGATTTATCCTGACATCCCAATTCTCGGCGGCGGATTTGTAGCAACCCCAATACCACATATTATATTTAAAAATACAGGTATTGATGTGGTATGTAATGGCGAAGGGGACGTCACAGTAAGGGAGTATGTTTCCGCACTTGAGAATAATAGGGATATCTCAAATGTGGCAGGATTATTTATAAAAAGTGGGACCTCTTTTATTAAAACCTCTGAGAGACCATTAGTAAAAAACTTGGATGAAATATCTCCTCCCATAGATGCTTATAAGTTACTTGATATAGAAAGATACATAACTGAAAGTGGAAAGGCAAGGCAACCGACATTAGAATCATCTGGTCTGTGGGATTCCTGCCTGGGCGAATGCCGGTTCTTTGCTGTGCTATCGGGAAGGGGTTGTGTAGGAAATTGTACTTTTTGTTATCGCATGTTAAAAGGATTGCGAAAACATTCGATCCCATACGTGATAAAACACATAAAATATTTAGTAGAAACATATAAAATCAACTTGTTTGATTTCGAGGATGAACTTTTTATAGGAAATAAGAAATGGACTGATGAGTTTTGTGATGCATTGGAAGAAAGTAAAATGGATGTACGTTTCAGGATTAGCAGTCGCGCTGATATGATCACTGAGGATATGTTGAAAAAATTAAGATCTGTTGGTTGTATATATATTACTGTTGGTTTTGAGTCAGGCAGCCAAAAGATGCTGGACTCGATGAAGAAACATATACGTGTAGAACATAATTATAATGCTTACAAGCTTTTAGAAAAATATAATATGACTGCAATGGGTGTAGCTACCATATTGGGGATGCCTGGAGAAACACATGAAAGCATTATGGAAACCCTAAAATTTATTCAGGACTGCAAAATAGAAAGTGCAGCAAATTATTATGCTACACCATATCCAAACTCCGAAATATATCAATATGCAATTAAAGAAGGTTTGGTAAGGGATGAAGAGAAATACCTTGAATGGATATCCAATAGCGATGCGGCGGAATTTAAGATAAATCTGACGCAACTATCAGATTCTGATTTAAAGTACTATACTTTCCTCCTGAACGATGCTTGCAGAAAAAACAGACTCCAAGGTCAGCTTGAAAATCATAAAACAGGAAAATCCACTTATTTCAAATTCCTTATCAAACATTATGGCATCAAGTTTTTATATCATGCGGGTTTATTTGGGGTCGTGTGGGGTCTTAATAGTATGATAGAATCTCGAAAAAGAAAAGCATATAAAATTTAAATTGTTTTAATTTATTATGCCAAACACCATCTTCTCCCGCTTAATGAATATTGGTACTGTACAGCGCCAAAGCATCGTATCGTTTTGCTGGCAATTGGTCTTTACCGGAGTAGGATTTGTCAGTACGATATATTTTGCCCGCGCTGTTGGAGCCGACATTCTAGGAGCATATTTCCTTTTCATGTCATATTATTCTATTTTTACAATGGTAAGCAATGGCGGTCTTGGCGGCGCGGCAGTCAAGCGCATCAGCGAAGGGGAGCAGAAGAATGAATATTTCAGCGCATTCTTCGCAGTGCGAATTTTACTTCTTCTTATTGCACTGATTTTTCTTCTCAGTTTCCGGGGTTTATTCAATGATCTGAACGCTTTCGGTTTATTCGTATGGCTGCCGGTGATAATGATAGTTTCCGTGCTCTCAGGGAGCGTGGGCATAGGAGTAACCGGCACCGGAAAGATGGGCATAAGAGCCACATGCAATACCATCACTCTAATATCATCCGTCGTATTCCAGGTGGCAGCTATTTATCTTGGCTATGGTGCCGTCGGTCTTGCGGCTGGGGCGATAGTCGGTATGGTTGTAGGAGGACTTATCGAATACCGATTCCTGGAATTGAGGCTTGTGCGCTTTGGATGGGATCACATAAAGAGTCTCTCAACATTTGCCTTCTGGCTGTTTCTGGCATCAGGAGGAGTCATGGTTTTCTCCCAGGCAGATACTGTCATAATCGGTTATTTCATGCATAACTCAGATGTGGGGATATATAGGGTCGTGCTGCAGTTTACGATGGCTGCCACGTTATTAACCTCTGTTCTTCGCAATACGCTATGGCCAAAGGTGAGTGGCTGGGGAAAATCTGGCGATATGGCAAGAGTAGAGGAGTCCCTTTCACGTGCCCTTTGCTACTCGCTGCTGCTGGCTGTGCCGGTGTTCCTCGGAGGTGTGATGCTGGGCGATAAATTGCTGTACTTTTTCTATGGCGCAGAATTTTCTGCGGGCTACAAGACGCTTATCATTCTATTAACCGTCCAGGTGGTGAATGTTTTCCAGTACTTTTTTACTATGTATCTTGAAGCCATGAACCACCCGAAAGAATCATTTAAAGTTACGATGGTAGCCGCCTCTGCCAATATCATTCTGGATATACTGTTGATCCCTATATACGGGATAGTTGGAGCAGCTGTAGCAACACTGGCTACTATGGTGCTGAATGTCTTTCTGGCAAGGCGTGCGCTCTCACGCATCATGAGGATACATGTGGAAGCCGACAGCTTGCGCAATATAATTGAAGCAGCGGTCGTAATGGGGGCGGTTGTGGGTGTCTTCCGTATAGTAGTGGATGTGTCCAGTGTATGGCTTGCACTTGTGCCAGTGGCTCTGGGTTTTCTTGTGTATGGCATCATGATATTGAAAATGGATAGGAAGATACGTAATGATCTCAAATTAATGGTGAATCAAATGGGGTTACCCTGGCCTGCTATGTTATGAGAAGAGATGTAATTAAATAATAATAGTAATAGTCCTAATATCATGTTAAATCCACTAAAAAATAAATTAAAGAAAAACGAATTGACAATTAGTAGCTGGATAACTCTTTACGTTATCCAGCAGATGATACAGGTGATTATATCACCGGTGAGGTGTTCACAGTGTCTGGAGGAAAATAAATGAATTTACTCATCTCAAATCTTGCATACTCAAATGGGGCAAATAAAAATCAACAGGAGTTGAAATTATAAAAACCATTATCCTCGCAGGAGGTTCAGGTACGCGCTTGTGGCCGCTTAGTCGCGAGAAATATCCGAAACAATTCTTAAATATTGGCAAAACTTCGCTTTTCCAGGACACATTCTTAAGATGTCTTGCTGTTTCGGACATATCGGAGATACTTATTGTAACTAATAAATCTCAGAAATTTTTTGTGATCGGTCAAATCAAAGAACTTAAATATGATATTCCAGTGGAAAATATTCTTATTGAACCAGAGGGAAAGAATACACTTCCAGCAATATGTTTTGGAATGTGGGAAATTAACAAACGCTTTGGTAAATCTGTTGTTGGTGTGTTTCCATCTGATCAAATACTCGACAAAAATGCAATGAAAACGATCATGGGTGCAGAAATGTTAGCATCTGACCATATTGTGACCTTTGGAATAGTTCCCACATCCCCACACACCGGTTATGGATACATAAAGCCCGCAGAGGCATCCGGTGTTGGATACAGGGTTTCGGAATTCAAGGAAAAACCAGTTCTTAAAGATGCCATAAAATATATTGAAGATGGATGTCTCTGGAACAGCGGTATGTTCCTTTTCGATACCGATGTGTTCTTTGCTGAAATCAAACAGTATGCTCCTATTGTTTTCAATGCGTTTGCCTCGCCTGATATAAAATCAAGAATCGAAGAGATATACAAGAACCTGCCGTCTATATCAATTGATTATGGTATTATGGAACGATCGAATCGAGTGGCAGTTGTCAGGCTTGATTACAAATGGAGTGACCTTGGGAACTTTAATACGATCTATGATGAGTTCGAAAAGGATGCACAGGGTAATGTAGTATACGACTGCGATGGTGTCCTGATAAATTCTAATAACAACTTGATATACTCAAAATCAGACAAGGTCATTTCACTAATCGATGTGGATGAAATGGTTGTGGTGGATACACAGGATGCACTGCTTGTATGTCCCCGCAAGAGTAGTCAGAAAGTAAAGGATGCCGTGACAGCACTTAAGGAGAGGAATGATGAGCGGGCTTATTTGCACCAAACTGTATATCGGCCGTGGGGTTCGTACACAATCCTTGATAAATCCAGGGGGCATAAGATAAAGAATATTATGGTCATGCCTGAAAGATCCCTGAGTTTGCAGATGCATCACCACAGAAGTGAACATTGGGTTGTTGTAAAGGGAATGGCATGTATCCAGATTAACGGCAAGCAGCGGTTCTTGCGTCAGGGGGAGAGTACTTTCATACGTTCCGGAGAGAAACACAGGCTTTCAAATACCGGGAAGATACCCCTTGAGATCATTGAGGTACAGCTTGGTGAATGTGTGGATGAGGATGATATCGTTCGTTTTGAGGATGAATATGGGCGAACGTGATATGAGAAAATCTTAATTGACTGAGTGTGCATTAAATTAAATACTATTGGGTTTTTATAGGTGTATTCACTATGAAAAATGCATTAATTACTGGTATAACCGGGCAGGATGGCGCTTATCTTGCGAAGTTTCTCCTTGAGAAGAACTATAAGGTATATGGAACTTATCGGCGACTTTCCACACCAAACTTCTGGAGATTACAATATCTGTCAATTCTTGATAAAATCAGCTTAATACCTGCTGACCTTATAGATGGAAGTTCAATGATGGAGGCTGTCAAAATATCTGAACCTGATGAAATCTATCATTTGGCAGCACAGAGTTTTGTTGGAGCTTCTTTTGAACAGCCAATAGGAACTGGTGAAATTACCGGCCTGGGTACAACGAGGGTTTTGGAAGCCATAAGGCAAATTGATCCTGAAATAAAATTTTACCAGGCGTCAACAAGCGAATTATTTGGAGATGGTCATTCCTCAGTTTTATCAGAAGATTCCCAATTTAAACCATCAAGCCCTTATGCAGCAGCAAAATTATATGGATATTGGAGTACGAGAATTTATCGAGAGGCATACGATTTCTTTGCATGCAATGGAATTCTTTTCAATCATGAGAGTCCTATGAGAGGACTTGAGTTTGTTACAAGAAAGATTAGCAACACTGTTGCAAAGATCGCATTGGGGATTGAAAAGGAACTCATTCTGGGTAATCTGGAAGCAAAAAGAGATTGGGGTTATGCACCTGAATATATTAAATCTATGTGGCTGATGCTGCAGCAAGAAGAGCCTGATGATTATGTGATCGCAACAAATGAATCCCATAGCGTGAGAGAATTTGCAGAAATGGCATTCAATGTCGCTGGTTTAGATGGGCAGGACTATATTAAAACAGATAAAAGACACCTGAGACCTTTAGACATTAATTATTTGCAGGGAGATTATTCAAAATCAAAGAAGAAATTGGGATGGGAACCAGTGGTGAAATTTGAAACACTCATAGAGATAATGGTAAAAGAGGATATAAATAGATGGGAAAGATGGCAAAAGGGTGAAGTATTCCCATGGGATGCACCCAATTACTCGAACGAAGCAAATATTTTGACACGTTCACTGAAAGTTTGATCGAAAGAGGATATAAAATCAATGGGAAAGGATTATGAAAATTAGAGAGATTGCAAAATGTCGAATATGCGGGAATACTGATTTGATATCTGTCTTAGACCTTGGAGTTCAGGTACTGTCAGGAAGATTTCCCGCCAAAGATGAACCTGATCCACCAAAGGCACCTCTTGAATTAGTGAAATGTAATACTAAAAATGACGGTGCATGCGGACTATTACAGTCAAAATATACTGTTTCCCCCGAAGAGATGTATATGCATAGTTATGGATACAGATCAGGAATAAACCAGACAATGCAGACACATCTTAAAGGTATTGTCCATAAAGTACAGAAAATCGTAGATTTAAATGAAGATGATGTGGTTCTTGATATTGGAAGCAATGATGCGACTTTATTGAAATGTTATGAAGTCAATAGATTGCGAAGAATTGGAATTGACCCTACGGGAAAGCAATTTTCAAAATATTATACAGATGGAATTAAACTCATAAGTGATTATTTCAACTCAAGAAATTATTGGTCAGCATCGGATACACAGGCAAAGGTGATTACATCCATATCAATGTTCTATGATTTAGAAGATCCAATGGCTTTTGTAAAAGATATCAAGGAGATCTTGCATCCGGGAGGGATCTGGGTATTGGAGCAAAGCTATATGCCTACAATGCTGAAAATGAACTCTTTTGACACTGTTTGCCATGAACATCTGGAATATTATTCACTCCAGCAGATTAATTGGATCATGAAAAATAATGATTTGAGAATATTGGATGTAGAATTTAATGATATAAATGGCGGCAGTTTCAGGATATATGTATGCCACAGCAACTCCGATTTAAAATCACACCAGAAGAAGATAGAACAAGTTGTTTCCAATGAGGAGAAGCTAAAACTGGATTCTGAGCAGCCATACATGGAATTCAAAAATCGTGTATTTGGCATCAAGGATGATCTCTTCAGTCTTCTTAGCACAGAAAAAACAAAGGGAAAATCGATATATATATATGGTGCCTCAACAAAAGGCAATACGCTCCTTCAATTCTGCAATATAGATAATGCCTTGATAACTGCAGCAGCCGACAGGAATCCAGAGAAATGGGGATGCAGGACCCCAGGCACGAATATTCCAATAATTTCAGAAGAAGAAGCAAGAAAAGCCAAACCCGATTATTTCCTTGTCCTTCCCTGGCATTTTAGAGATGAGTTTATCAAAAGAGAGGTTGATTTTCTTGCTTCGGGTGGAAAGTTTATATTTCCCCTTCCAGAGATAGAAATAATAGGTTATAATAAAAAGAAAAGTTAATTTTCCAGGATTAAAAAAATGATACCATGGGCAAAACCCTGTTTATTCGGGAATGAAAAAGACTATGTTGTAGATGCTCTTGATTCTACGTGGATTTCAGGGGGAAAATATGTTGAACTGTTTGAGGAGAATTTTGCCAGGCTAATAGGGACACAATATGCCTTAACGGCCTCAAACGGGACTGCTGCCCTTCATTTGGCTTTATTAGCTCTTGGAATTGGACCTAGAGATGAGGTCATTGTCCCGGACTTTACATTTGTAGCATGCGGTAATACAGTCCTCTATACGGGAGCGAGACCCGTTTATGTGGATGTAGATCCAAAAACGTGGTGTATAGACCCGGAAGAAGTCGAAAAAGCAATTACTGAAAGAACAAAGGCGATTATTCCCGTCCATATTTATGGAAATGTATGTGATATGGATCCATTAATGAAAATTGCCGAGAAGAATAATCTGTATATTATAGAAGATGTTGCAGAAGCAATGTTTTCAAAATACAAAGGCAGGTATGCGGGGAGTTTTGGGGATATATCCTGTTTCAGTTTTCAAGCAACGAAGACAATAACAATGGGTGAAGGCGGCGCAGTACTCACCAATGATAAAAAATTATTCGATAGAATGAGAATCTTGCGCAGCCACGGTATGCGTGAAGGTCAAAGATATTGGCATGATTTCATCGGGTATAATTACAGATTAACAAATATGCAGGCTGCACTGGGATGTGCGCAACTTGAAAAGAAAGATCAACTTATAGATGAAAAAAAGAGGATATATAAAAGATATGTGAAGAATTTATCAAATATTGAAGGAATAAAACTTCAACATATTCCGGATGACGTTGATCCTGTGATATGGGCATTTGCTTTGGAGATCGATCCAGATCATTTTACAGGGAACAGGGATTTCTTGATCAGTGAATTGTTAAAGAGGGGTATTGAGACACGTCCTGGTTTTTATCCGTTCAGTGTTATGCCTTTGTATGATGCTCCTTCTGTACCTATATCAGAATCTATCGGGAAGAACGTTTTGAGTCTGCCTTCTTTTCCTTCTATTTCAAATTCAGAGATTGATTTTATCTGTGAACAACTAAAGAGTTTATTGTCAAAAATAAGAGGGTAGGAATTGATGGAAAAAGTTAAGAAAGTATCTGTGATTTTGCCAACATATAATGAAAAAGGAAATATTGTTGAATTGATCAATGAAATTTTTAAACATTTGTCAACAATTGAAATAGAAAAAGAAATTGTGGTGGTTGATGATAACAGTCCGGATGGAACCGGTAATATCGTGCAGCTTACGTTTGCCAAAGATAAAGATGTTAAAATTTGTATTAGAAATAAAGACAGAGGCTTGGCCACGGCAATTAGATACGGGATAGAAAATTCAACGGGCGATGTTATTGTAGTAATGGATACGGATTTTAATCATGATCCGAAAATGTTGCCACAGATGGTTAAGTTTTTAGAATATCATGATGTTATAGGTGGGTCTCGTTTTACCATGGGTGGAGGAATGGAACCTACCTATAGATATTTAGGAAGTTATTTTTTCAATTTAGGCATACGAATTATTCTAAATACACAAATTCAAGATAATCTCAGTGGCTTTTTTTCTATTCGAAGAGAGAAATTATTATTATTAGATTTTGACAAAATATTCTTCGGATATGGGGATTATTTTTTCAGATTATTGTATTATGCCAAAAAAGAAACATTCTCGATGTTGGAAATTCCTGTTGTTTACCAGCTGAGAAAGTCCGGTGAAAGTAAAACAAATCTGACAAAAGTTTTATATAAGTATATGGTCGCACTAATGAAACTTAGAATTAAGGAGATTTAAATATGAAAAATATGTCGAGGGACAATAATGAAATTTAAAGAAAATTTTTTAATGAATTATATATCTAATTCACCTATTTCATTAGCATTGGAAAGGGCAATGGAATGTGAAATTCTTTCACATCAGGAATTTGCTCGCCCAATTCTGGACATAGGTTGTGGAGATGGACTTTTTGCATACAACTTATTTGACGAGCAAATAGATACGGGTATTGAACCTAATACAAAAGAGTTGGAGCGTGCAAAAGAATTAAATTGTTATCATGAATTAATAAATTGTAATGGTGATAATATTCCCAAAAAAGACGGTATATACAATACCGTCTTTAGTAATAGTGTGCTTGAACATATTGAACCTCTCGATCCTGTTTTAAAAGAAGTTCATAGACTGTTATCAAAAAACGGTTATTTTTATGCAACACTCCCAACAAATAAATTCGATCAATATACAATTGTTAACCAAATTTTAATTAAAATTGGACTGAAATCCACTGCAAGAAAATATAGATCATTTTTCAATAATTTCTGGAAGCATTATCAATATTATTCCCCTGAAGAATGGGGTCAATTGTTTGAAAGGATAGGATTCAGAGTTGTTGAATGTGTTGAATATGGACCGAAAAAGACTTGTCTCGTAAATGATTTTTTTATGCCATTCTCCTTTTGTTCATTGGTGACAAAAAAATTATTCAATAGATGGATATTATTTCCTTCATGGAGAAAAGTATATCTTTTTCCGCTATACTATATTTCATCAAAATCTTTAAAAAAGTCGATAGGAGTACATAATGGTGGTTTGGTGTTTTTCAAGTTGAAAAAAATTTGAATATCCTGAATTTCCTATAAAAAAGGATAAAATCATTTTCATCTTTACCTGTAGAATCTCAGAATCAATATAAGCATCTTGATAATCTTTGATTATTCCGACAAATATGTGAAACATTTATATGCTCTGAAACTTATGTAGAAGCCGATGGTAGATATAATACTAATAAACCCCCCGATAAAATTAAGCCAATGGGAATTAAAATTGGGAAGTAAACTCCCTCCGTTAGGATTGGCAAGCCTTGCTGGTTATGTTAGAGATAAAGGTATTTCAGTAAAAATATTAGACGCATCTAATCTTGGTCTTGATATCGATTCAGTCTTAGATTTTATAAAAATAGAATCGCCCGCTTATGTGGGAATTACAGCCACAACAAATATGATCACTTTTGCCGCACAATTAGCTGATGAGATAAAAAAACAATTCCCACACATCATTACAATAATTGGAGGTCCTCATATTTCTGCTCTCCCCGAAGAAACAATTGAGCGTTTTCCATCTTTTGATATAGGTGTTTACGGAGAAGGTGAGAAAACATTGTTTGAAATTATCAATAGAGGCAAAATTGATAACACTATTCATGGAATAGTTTTTAGAGACAATGGAATCGTAATAAAAAATCCACCACGGGAGTATATTGAAAATCTGGATGATCTTCCTTTTCCTGCTTATGATTTATTGCCAAATTTCCCTGATTTTTATAGGCCTACTCCTAATAATTACTCATGTTTACCCGTTGCTCCTGTTATTTCATCCAGAGGGTGCCCATATAGCTGTACTTTTTGTACTCAAGGTGTATTTGGGCATAGATTACGCGCCTTTTCAATTGATTATTTGATCTCACTGATTAAGTATTTGCAGGATAAATTCAAAATAAAGGAAATTTGCTTCTATGATGATATTTTTCTTTTAAATAAAAAGAAGTTATATGAATTTATTGAAAAGATCGAAAAAAATAAATTGGATCTCGTTTGGAGTTGTGAAGGAAGAGTTGATCAGTTTGAAGAGCAAATGTTGATAGATATGAAAAAAGCCGGATGCTGGCAAATTTCATTTGGAGTTGAAAGCGGTTCACAAAAAGTATTGGATTATTTTAACAAAAAGATTAGTGTCGAGCAGATCAGTAAAACAATTATCTCTGTTCAAAAGGCTAAGATGAGATCAAGGGCATATTTGATTATTGGTTCTCCACCTGAGACCTTACAAACCTTAGAGGAAACTAAGAAATTAATACTCAATGCTCCTTTTAGTGATATTCATATAAGCTTTTTTACTCTAATGCCAGGATCGGCTGCATATCAAAGTTTGATAGGGACAACTCATTTTGAAGATTATAAAAAAATAAACCAATATCTTATTTATTATATACCACCGAATTTAAGTCATGAAATATTAACTGATTTTATGAATGATTTATATAAATCTTTTTATCTTCATCCTAAAAGGTTATTTAGATACTTGTTTATGCTTTTTAATCGTCATAAAACTATTCACCTTCTGATGTCAGGTGTTGGATTTATCAAACTTACTTTCAGCAGGGAAAAAACTAAGGTTTTATAATGATACCAGTTTTATATCCATATCTGACATACTCTGATTTTCAAGCTTTTCTTGGTTTTGGCAAGAGTTCTAGCGATACATTTGAAAAAGAAATGTGTGAAAAGTTCAAATCAAAATATTCACTAACATTTTCTTCAGGGAGAGCTGGATTATACCATATTTTAAAAGCCAATAATATTCAAAATAAATTCATCTTGATTTCAGCATATACCTGTTCCGTGGTAACTGAAGCGATTGCAAAATCAGGCAATATACCAGTCTTTGTGGATATAAATGCAGATTCATTTAATGCCAGTATCACAGAAGCACAAATTAGAGAGTATAGTTCGAATTTAGGCGCAATTGTTGTTACCAATTTATATGGATTCACAAATTTTTCAGAGCTTGATCTGCCAAAGAAGGATAGAAAATTTTTAGTCATTTTGGATGACGCACTTTCACCCGGACATGTTTCACAAAGGCCTGTCGGGCTATATGATTATGTTATAATTAGCTGTGGTGTAAGGAAACCTTTTACATGCCTGGGAGGTGGAGTCGTTTTTGCAGATGATGAAGATAAATTCAAAACACTTCAAGATTTTACATTAAAAAATAGGATACCCATGAGACTATGTAAGAAATTGAAAACCTTTATTCTATCTTTTGCATTCTTTTTAGCGTTCAAGCCTTTACTTTATTCATTTACTTCGTTCGTGCGTAGAAAAACAACATTGTTGGATGCATTTTTTAGTGAAAAATATCATGATATTTACAAAGAATGTCCCGAATATTTTGAGGCTATGTGTGATTTTCAAAAACGAATTGGAATAAATCAACTAAAGAAATTTGATTGTTTATTAGATCGCCGCAGGAAAATTGGAAATACCTATTACAAATTACTAAGCCCTCATTTCACATGGGTGAAGAAGTACTGGGATATGGAAATACCATATTCCCACATTCCATTTTTACATCCCGACAGAGATGAATTAGAGAAATATTTATTAAAGAACGGGATCGACACAGAGAAATATTTTGATTATATTATACCTGAATTAGATCAATATAATGCTAATGGAAAATTTCCAAATGCAAAACACATTTCAAGCCAGATCATAAATTTACCGATCAATATGGGGCTCAGTGAAAAGACTATCTCAAAAATTGTTGACAAGATCAGAAAATTTGATGCCAATATTTAGAAAATGTTTGCTTATTGTGGGAGTCTATTAAGAGGAAAAGAAAATGCAAAATGTCTTTAAAGATTTAGATAGTAAAATAAATGATTTGGAGGCTTCCAAACATGGTAAATTAAAAATTTATACTGTGTTGTTAATTTTTTTTGTATTATTCCATCTCCCAAATGTTCTTGTAATAAAGTACTTTTCTTCTGCTGTGTCTCCATTATATTGGATATATATCGGAAAGAATCTATTTTTGCCAGGAGGGATGCTAAATCCTGATCTGGCAACAACGGTAATATCCCCCTCAGTTGTGTTATTAGATTTTCCTCCGGGGATTTATCTTTTATCCTACCTTCTGGGAAGTGTAAAAAATATATTTCTTTTTTCTTTCATAGTCCAGTCAATTCTACCAATTCTTTATTACAAGCTTTTCCGTTCGATTAGTTCTCCTTTTGTATCCTTATCGTTATCAATTTTTTCTTCATTTTATTTTATAAATACCTATTGGTGGAGCCCAGATTTCCTCATCCAGCCCTTAATTATGATCGGATTGCTAATTCTCCTGGATCATACAGACAAATTCAAGATTAACGAATGGCATAAACCACTATATCTTGGTCTAATAACTGGAATCGTCATAATTCTTAAACATAATGAGGGTATCTTCTGGGGAATACTTGTTGTTAGTTTTTTAATGGTTAGTTCAATAATATTTTCCGGAAATGGGCAGTATGCAACAAAAAATCGGAATCTATTGCTTGCCCTCTTTGTCGGGTTTTTTGCTTATGGTTTTGTGTTTCTATCAAAACAAATCTATCTAGATGCAGCTATTTACTATTTACTCCCATATTTCACTTTTTGGGGAATTAACACATATAATATTGTAAAAAATAAATCGATTGGATTTAATGCTATTGCCTTTTTGAAAAACAGTATTTCGTTTTCTGTTGCTGCTTTAATATTTCCGATTATTATTTTTATCTGGGTGGGAAGTGCAGTAGGTTATGCCAGATATTTTAGTTCATTTGGTATGGGACTTGAATATATTCCAATATGGGATTTTGGGATAGCTGGAATTATGGGTCGTCAGGCTAATTTTCATTATACTCTTACTGTTCAAAACATATATTTAAACTACCAATCAATTATTATAATGATTTTATTTTTATTGCCTTTTTCAGTCAATTGTTTGGTCAATATAAATTTGTATCATAATATTCGAAGTAAAATCGCTTTGTATCCGAAAAAATATTTTGAGATATCTTTGCTGGGTATTATGGCTGTGTTCATGTTTTATCCACTTGAAGGATACCATATTCTCTCTACAAAGCTTTTCATATTTTTATTTGTTTTACTTTATCTCTTTAAATACAACTCGATTTTCAAATATGATTTGATGAAATACTCTAAACTGTTAAAGTTTATATTAATCTTAATGATGATTCCCGTTGTAATGTACTCTGTGTATCATCCCCTACTGGTTTCGAAAACATCAACGTCATATGGATATGAACAAATTGAAAAAATCATTGCACTGCCGATGGAGGAAAAACTTTCTGAAGAATTGAGCAAACAGGTTGCTGTAGTCAAAAATGCCATAAATGGTAGTTCATATTATGTAATAGATTCTACTGGCCAGAGTCTGGCAACATTGATGGCTATTGAAGACAATCATTATCCCCAATACTATCTTGAAATGAGAAAAGGAATTATGAATCAGGAGGTAACAAATGCTATTATATCTTCAATTCAAGAAGTATCTTATGTAATGGTGAATTCTAATGATTACCAGAAATATCTCTCTGGACAACAAGATGACCCATTCATGGCTCAGATTTTGAAGTTTGTTAATGAAAATTATGTTATAGTTGATCAATATGAAGTTCCAAAGGAAAAATCCCCTTCTACTGAGCAGATTCAAAGTTTCTTAATAATGAAGAAATCCACAAGTTAATATATGAAAGAGCACGCCAGAAAGGATCAATATGGGAGATAAGCTGCTAAAACACGGAGGCATGATAACCTCTGCCTATGTCATTTCATTCCTTTTCGCCTATTTTTTTCACGCTTATATGGCAAGAGCTCTTGGACCTGAGGACTATGGAATACTTGGCTCGATGCTCTCACTCTTTTATATTTTCTCGGTGCCAAGCGTTGTTATCACAACAATATTAACTCAGATTATATCGGAACAAAAAGGAAAAGAAGATTATGGAAAAATAAAATCGATTCTTTTAATCTCAACAAAGAAATTAGCCTATATTGGGTTAGCTATTTTCTTGATGCTAATATTCTTAAGCCCTCTTCTCAAAAACATATTGAATTTATCCTCTGAAATTCCTGTAATTGTACTGGGTTTCTCTCTTATCTTTATATCTATACTTCCTTCTCCAAGGGGGGTGCTCCAGGGAATACAGGACTTCACCAGCTTAGGTTTAAATATAGCGATAGAAACACCTGCTCTTTTATTCTTCGGGGCAGTTTTTGTATATCTTGGCATGGGAGTAAATGGCGCGATATTAGCATATGGTATGGCATCGTTTGTGGTTATGATTTTGGCGTTTATACCGTTAAAATCCATTTTAGAGAAAAAAAGTGATAAAGTTAATTTATCAGTTTATAAGTATGCTTACCCTATTTTCATTTTGATACTCTGTATAACAATCATGAGCAGCATCGATATCCTGTTTGTCAGAAGGTATTTTCCCTCCGAAGTGTCTGGCTATTTTACTGCCATGAAAATGCTGGCTGGAGCGATTTATTTCCTCTCGATACCTCTTGGCGGAGTGCTTCTCTCCAAGGTAAGCGAGCTAAAGACGCTCAACATGGTACATTCATTTTTATTAAAAAAAACCCTCTTCTATTTTGGAGCTTTTATAGCAGCGGTTCTTTCAGCTTATGCTCTTGCCCCGGAGATGATAATAACAATCCTCTTCGGGAAAGGTTACTCATCGATTTCTCAGTATCTGGTGTGGTATGCATTTGCAATGGGGCTGCTGTCTCTTGCAGTGATCATTATGTTCTATGATGTATCCGTAAAGAAAACCTCGTTCAAGATACCTTTAATAATTTTTACCTTATTGGAAATAATTCTTCTGACCATATTCCATGAAACCTTAGGAATGATAATTGCAGCACAAATAGCAACATTTTTTGGACTCCTTGTAACTGTGATAATAATTAATAGAAGGTTGGGCTCGGTATGAAAATCAAAAGCCTATAAATTAATTCCGCCTAATTTAAGTAATTTAAGTTCAATTATAGAGGTATGAAATGCATTGTGACTGGCGGCGCTGGATTTATAGGAAGCAATCTGGTCGATCGATTATTGAGTGCCGGGCACCATGTAATTGTATATGATAATTATTCTACCGGATTTCAAGAGTTTTTGAGCGATCATGTAAAACACAATAATTTTAAATTGATTCATGGAGACCTTTTAGATCTGGAACTTCTAACTAAATCTATGTCTGGTTGCGATTTTGTTTTCCATCTGGCAGCTAACGCAGATGTTCGCTTTGGAACAGAACATCCGGATAAAGACTTAAAGCAAAACACAATTGCCACTTTTAATGTGCTTGAAGCCATGCGGTTAAATGGAGTAAAAAAAATCGTATTCTCTTCGACCGGTTCTGTCTATGGTGAGTCCACTGTAATTCCAACGCCTGAAGATGCACCATTCCCGATCCAGACCTCCTTTTATGGAGCTTCAAAATTAGCTTGCGAAGGCTTGATACAGGCATATTGTGAAGGATTTGGTTTTCAATCATGGATTTTCCGTTTTGTTTCAATTTTGGGTGAAAGATATACTCATGGGCATGTTTTTGATTTTTATAAGAAATTATTAAATACTCCGGATAGGCTTGATGTTCTTGGGAACGGCAAACAGAGAAAATCCTATTTATATGTCCAGGATTGCATTGATGCGATATTATTCGCGATCGAAAAATCAGATGAGAAGGTCAATTTATTCAATCTGGGAACGAATGAGTATTGCGAAGTCAATAACTCCATCGGATGGATATGCAGTCATCTTAATGTTTCTCCCAAATTGGTTTACTCAGGAGGAGCGCGAGGATGGATTGGCGACAATCCTTTTATTTTCCTGGATTGTTCGAAGATAAGAAAGCTTGGCTGGAAACCAAAATATACAATAAAAGAGGGTATAATAAAAACATTAATCTATCTTGAAGAAAACAAATGGGTAATGGATAGACAATGAAAATTTGCGTATTTGGTTTATGGCACCTTGGTTCTGTAATTGCTTCGTGCCTGGCGCAGAAAGGTATTGAAGTCGTTGGGCTCGATCCGGATTCAAATAGAATCAAGGATATGCAGAAGGGGATCCCGCCAATATTTGAACCGGGATTAGAGGATGCCATTAAAAAAAGCATATCAAGTAGAAAACTTTTTTTTACTACAGATGAGAAAACTGCGCTATACAAGACAAATATAATATGGGTGGCATTTGACACACCAGTGGATGAAACAGATAGAGCGGATGTTGATATTGTAACAGATCAAGTCAAGAAATTATTCGTGCATATGGAATCAGGAATGATAGTATTGATTTCATCGCAACTGCCTGTCGGGTCCACAAGGCAATTGGAAGAAGACTTTTTAAAACAATATCCGGACAAAAAAGTAACTTTTGCATATTCCCCGGAAAATTTAAGACTGGGCAAGGCGATCGAATCATTCACAAAACCTGAACGGATCGTTGTCGGTTTACGGAATAATGAAGGAAAAGAAAAACTTGAAGCTATGTTGGCGCCTTTTTGTGATAATATCGAATGGATGTCTGTTGAGTCTGCGGAGATGACAAAACATGGTTTGAATGCATTTCTGGCAACATCTGTAACTTTTATTAATGAACTCGCTGTCCTGTGTGAAAAAGTAGGGGCTGATGCACGTGAAGTGGAAAGAGGATTGAAGAGCGATCCACGCATAGGCATAAATTCATATCTTAAAGCTGGCGCCGCTTTTGCAGGAGGGACATTAGCAAGAGATGTTGTTTTTCTGGATACAATAGGCAAATCACTATCTATACCAACCCCACTGATCACGGCGGTCAACATAAGCAATCAAGGACATAAGATGTGGGCTTTGAACAAATTAAGAATGGAACTGGGTGATTTAAATGGTAAAACTATCGCTGTTCTTGGTTTAACTTACAAACCCGGAACAAACACCTTACGAAGGTCAAGTTCTATTGAGCTATGTGAAAATCTTTCAAGAAATGGTGTGATTATAAAGTGCCACGATCCATCTCTTAAAAAACTACCGCCGGAGTACGAAGAAAAATATGTTTTTTCATCTTCGATCATAGATGCCCTAAAAGGAGCGCAGGCACTGGTCATTGCAACAGAATGGCCGGATTATAAAAAATTATCTATTGATGATATTCTGCAAAATATGCAAAATCCCATTGTGATCGATGCAAACAGGTTTTTGGAGAAAAACATAGGAGAAGATCAACGAATATGTTATTTCGCTGTTGGTCGCCCGTAATAACAGAGGTATTCAAAATGGAATTAAAAGGAAAGAACGCGATAATAACCGGGTCAAATCAAGGTTTTGGAAAAGCTATCGCGCAAGAGTTTATAGCTCAGGGAGCAAATGTTTTGATCTGTGCCCGTAATGAGCAGCTTCTTGAATCAACGAGATTGGAACTTTCAAAAAAAGCTGGAGGATCTCAGAAAGTATATGCGTGCCAGGTTGATGTAGCGGATCGTAAAAGTTTAGATCAGCTTTATAAAACGGCTCTGGAAAAATTTGATAAGATCGATATCCTGGTCAATAATGCCGGAGTCTATGGACCAAAAGGAGCTATTGAAGAAATAGATTGGGATGAATGGGCACAAGCTATAAAAATCAATCTTCTGGGTACTGTTCTGGCGTGTAAAATTTTCTTACCGCATTTTAAAAACAATGGGTATGGCAAAATAATCAACCTCTCAGGAGGAGGAGCTACTGCCCCACTGCCCCGATTAAGCGCTTATGCTGCCTCAAAAGCTGCCGTCGTCAGGTTCACAGAAACTCTTTCTGAAGAATTAAAAGGCACTGGTGTGGACGTTAATTGCATTGCTCCAGGCGCTTTAAATACAAGGTTACTTGACGAGGTTTTAGAAGCAGGCATGGAAAAAGTTGGAAAAACTTTTTATGAACGATCTCTTGCTCAAAAACAACAGGGTGGAACGCCACTTGTCAAAGGTGCACAATTGTGCGTATTTTTAGCATCAGATAAGAGCAACGGCATCACAGGCAAGTTGATCAGCGCTGTTTGGGATCCATGGAATGAACTTCCTTTGCATCTTGATGACCTGAAAAATAGTGATGTGTACACGTTAAGGCGTATCATACCAAAAGATCGGGGCATGGGCTGGGGGGACGTTTAACATGAATGTTGGAATTGTAGGCTGTGGATTAATTGGCCAAAAAAGAGCGGCATCTTTAGGCAATAATATACTGAAGGCTGTTGCAGATGTAACGCTTGATCGTGCAGAAAAACTGGCTTGTTGTTATAAAGATGTGAAGGCATTTTCAGATTGGAAGGAACTTGTTGAACTTGATGACATAGACCTGGTAATTGTTTCAACAACAAACAACTGGCTTGCGCCTATAACCCTCAAAGCGGTTGAATCGGGTAAGCATGTTCTTGTAGAAAAACCAGGCGCCTGCCATTTTAAGGAACTTGATCCAGTAATAGAAGCTGCAAGAAAGAACAGGGTAAAGGTTAAAGTGGGTTTTAACCTGCGCTGTCACCCATCATTTTTAAAGGCTCGTGAAATAATCGATTCCGGGATACTTGGGAAATTGATGTTTATTCGGGGACGCTATGGTCACGGCGGACGCCCTGGTTATGAAAAAGAATGGCGTTCGGATCCAGCTATTTCCGGCGGGGGAGAATTGATAGACCAGGGAGTACACATAATAGATCTTTCGCGATGGTTTCTTGGCGATTTTTCATGCGTTTCGGGTTCTGTTCATACTTATTTCTGGGATATGCCTGTCGAAGATAATGGTTTCCTTCATCTTGAAACACCATCTGGAAATGCAGCATGGTTACAGGTAAGTTGTACCGAATGGAAAAACATGTTTTCATTCGAAATATATGGTGAACACGGAAAGCTGCAAGTCGATGGACTGGGAGGCAGTTATGGAACAGAAAGATTAACATTTTATCGTATGTTACCCCAGATGGGGCCCCCGGAAACAACAATATGGGAATATCCTGCCAATGATACTTCCTGGAAAAGAGAGTTTGAGGATTTTATAAAAGCAATAGAGAGCAATAATGAGCCGCAACCGGGTCTTAAAGATGCCCGTGCAGCTTTAGAGATCGTATCGAAAATATATGAGGTATCAAAATAATGATAATTACACGCAGTCCACTACGAATTTCACTTGGCGGCGGAGGTACGGATCTACCGTCTTACTACCGGGAACATGAAGGGTTCCTGATCGCCGCAGCTATTGATAAGTATGTGTACATTACATTACATGAAACATTTGTAGATGAAATGATCATAAAATACTCTAAGATGGAACGTGTATCCTCAATCGACGATATCCAGCATCCCATCATACGTGAGGCTTTGAGATTGGTGGGAATAAAAAATCTTAACATCGAATTATCCAGTATGGCAGACATCCCATCTGGTACAGGTTTAGGGTCTTCCGGAAGTTTCACATGCTCCCTATTGAAGGCGCTACATTCATACAAGAAAAACCTGATACATCCAAAAGAGCTTGCAGAGCAGGCGTGTCATATCGAGATTGATCTGCTAAAAGAACCAATAGGAAAACAGGACCAGTACATATCAGCATATGGAGGCATCAACTGCTTTGAATTCTGTAAAAATGATAAAGTAAAAGCTAAACCACTTAAAATCTCGGATGAAACCCTCTATAGTCTTGAAGATAATCTCCTGTTGTTTTTTACCGGGTACTCAAGGTCTGCATCTGAAGTTCTAAAAGAACAGGACAATAAAACTAAGAATAATGATTCATCAATGATCGACAATCTACACTATGTTAAGGAACTTGGTTATAAGAGTCAGGCTGCATTTGAATCCGGGGATCTTGAAGAGTTTGCTGAATTGATGAATGTCCATTGGGAACATAAGAAAAAACGCTCCAATTCAATGAGCAACAATAAGATCAATGAATGGTATGACATAGCATTGAAAAATGGGGCGCTTGGCGGTAAACTCATCGGTGCAGGAGGTGGCGGCTTCCTCATGTTTTATGCTGATGAGAATATGAAGCTAAGGCATGCAATGGCGCATGAAGGCTTGAAAGAAGTCCGCTTTAAATTTGACTTTGAGGGAAGTAAAGTGGTAGCTCAATCATGATGCCCCCCGTAGTTATTCTTGCTGGCGGATTGGCAACACGACTCTATCCAGCGACCTTAAAAATACCAAAATCCCTAATCGAAGTGGCAGGTAAACCATTTATTTTTCACCAATTAGCTCTTTTAAAGCGACAGGGTGTCTGTAATGTCATATTATGTGTCGGGAAGTTTGGAGAGATGATACAGGATTACGTTTGTGATGGGCATGAATGGGGTTTAGAAGTGCAATATTCTTATGACGGCGAAACACTGCTTGGAACTGGCGGGGGGATAAAAAAGGCGACTTCACGTCTTCCGGAAGTATTTTTTGTTTTATATGGCGATTCCTATCTTGATGTTGACTTAAAGCCAATTCTGGAACGGTTTGAATGTGAAGGAAAACCGGCTTTGATGACAGTTTATCATAATAAAAATAAATGGGATAAAAGTAACATATTATATAAGAATGGCCGGGTTGTAAAATACGACAAAAAAAATCCGATGCCTGAGATGGAGCATCTTGACTATGGAATAAATATCTTGAGAAAATCTGTTTTCAATGATTGGCCGGATGGGATACCATTTGATCTTTCAGAGGTGTTTATTAAACTCATAGAAAAAGGCGAAGTGTCGGCTTTTGAAGTTTTCAAACGCTTTTACGAAATTGGGTCTATCCAGGGAATAAAAGAAACCGAGGAATATTTAAATAGTAAGCATCAAAATTGTGGAAATACGTGATTGATATGGAACAGGAAGATTATATTAAAACCTATTTTAAAGATTGTGTTGAAATTATAGATCGGATTGACAGGGAACAAATAACAAAAACTTCTGGGATCCTTAAAAAAATCCAATTAAGACAGGGCAGGCTGTTCATTCTGGGCGTAGGCGGAAGCGCAGGCAATGCGTCGCATGCTGTTAATGATTTTCGAAAAATTGCAGGTATAGAATCCTATGCTCCCACAGATAACGTCTCTGAACTTACAGCAAGAGTTAATGATGACGGCTGGGAGACGGTGTTTGTGAACTGGCTCAAAGGCAGCCGATTGAACTCAAAAGATGGTATCCTTGTATTCTCAGTTGGCGGAGGGAATGCTGAAAAAAACGTGAGCGTTAACCTTGTCAAAGCATTACAATATGCAAAAGATGTTGGCGCAAGTATTATGGGGATAGTAGGACGTGACGGCGGATACACAGCAAAGGTGGCAGATGCCTGTGTTATAATCCCTCCAGTGAACAACGAAACCGTTACGCCTCAAACTGAAGCATTCCAGGCAATCGTCTGGCATTTACTGGTTTCCAGTCCTGATATGAAAAAATATGAAATGAAATGGGAGAGTACAAAGTAACAGGCGGCGTGAATGGTAGATGCTGTTTTTCTGGACAGGGATGGCGTGCTTAATGAGCTTGTATTAAATCCAACAACAGGAGAGTATGAGCCCCCTCATCGAATAGAGGACATGAAACTTTTTCCTTATGTAATTGAATGCCTTGGAAAAATCCAGAATGCAGGGTATTATCTGTTTCTGGTCTCCAACCAGCCTGATTATGCTAAGGGAAAAACTACATTTGAGGCCTTAGAAAAAGTCCATAACAAATTTGATCAATTGTTGACTTTTCAGGGAATATATTTTAAGGAATACTATTATTGTTATCATCATCCTCAAGGGATAAAACCTGAATATTCTTACGAATGTATGTGTCGCAAACCAAAGCCGTTCTTCCTTTTCAAAGCGGAAGAGGATCATAATGTCGATCTTGGAAACTCATGGATGATTGGTGACCGGGATACAGATATTGAATGCGGAAAAGCTGCTGGCACGAAAACAATATTAATAGAGGAAAAATTATCTGTGAATAAACGCGGTAAAAGTCAGCCGGATTTTAAGACAGAAAATATTAAAGAGGCTGTTAACATAATACTTCAAATAGACGAAAAATAATTAATATGCCCAAGGAACAGAGGTAAATCATGAAAGATTTAAAACAATTTAAGATCAAGCTGTATGCAGATGGTGCGGATTTGAAAGATATGATCGGAGCTTATAATGAAGGAGTTGTAAGTGGTTTCACAACAAATCCTACATTAATGAAAAAAGCTGGTGTCAGGAACTATGAAGAATTTGCAAAATCTGCCCTAAAAGCAATTCCAGACCTTCCAATATCATTTGAAGTATTCTCGGATGACCTGGCTGGCATGGAGAGAGAAGCACGTAAGATCGCAAGCTGGGGTGAAAATGCTTACATAAAGATACCTGTTACAAACACTAAAGGAGAAAGCACAGCAACCCTTGTGAAAAAACTGTCACATGATGGGTTAAAACTGAATGTAACTGCCATTTTAACAATCGAGCAGGTAAAACAAGTCTCTAGTTCTCTTTCGTCATCAACTCCAAGTATAATCTCGGTATTTGCGGGGCGTATAGCGGATACTGGCAGGGATCCCATTCCAATGATGAAGGAAGCGGCTGGGATATTAAAATCTAACGCGAAGTCGGAACTATTGTGGGCAAGCACCAGGGAATTACTGAATCTGGTGCAGGCGGAGTCATGCGGTTGCCATATCATAACAATTACCAATGATATATTGAAAAAAGTCCCGATGCTTGGGAAAGATTTGAAGGAGTTGTCACTGGATACGGTGAAAATGTTCTATAATGATGCACATGCGGCTGGGTATAAGATTTAATTCAACAATATATTCTTAACTTCGCCACTTACGGCTAAGTGACACGAATTTTTATACCTTTATACAATTTGCCAGATGGCTTTTTACCAGCGTAATTTCAGACTATTATCCTCATATTTTTTTATAAAATCTCCAAAAAGGCTGATTACTTGAGCCTCAGGCAAATACAACAATACAGCTTGAAATTCTAAAATAAATAAGCCCCTATCTCCGATTCCAAAAAAATTAGCTATACTGGCTCAAACATATAATCGCCTGAAAGCACTTGGTGCTCTGATCAAGTCATATCTTCTCAGCTTACAGGCAGTCAATGCAGTCAAAATGGTAGTAATATTTGAAAAAGAAACGAAAGATTGTGCCCAATTTATTCCACGAGTTGGCATTTCAGAGCGATTATAACCTACAACTTCATTAGAATTCTTACGCTTGTCATCTCCGGCGAAAAAGTCTCCACTTTCACCGGTTTAAATTTCCCCACTTTCTTATAACCTTTCCTCTTTACTGTCAAATTTTCTAACAAGAAGTAACCTCATTTTCGTGGAATTGTCAGCCCATGTTTCTTTCGTTCTTTAAGTCGGTAGCTTTCTCCTTTTATATTGATCGTGGTACAATGATGCAAAATCCTGTCCAGCATTGCAGCCGCTATAACATGGTCATGGAAGATCTCGCCCCAGTCGCCATAGGATTTATTCGACGTGAAGATGGTTGATGTCTTCTCATATCGTTTAGAAACAAGCTGGAAAAAGCAATTGGCACCTTCACTATCGAAAGGCAAATACCCCATTTCATCGACTATCAGCAATTTGTATTTTGCCAAAGTCCTGATCTTGTCTTCAAGTAATCCTTCGCTGTTTGCTTTCTTCAGTCTTTCAATAAGAATCCCTGCATTGGCAAAATATACTGAAAGACCAGCTTGAACAGCTTCAACACCAATAGCAACTGCCAGGTGAGACTTTCCAACACCGGGAGGACCAAGAAAAACCACATTTTCAGCATTATAGATGAATCTTAACAAAGCAAGGTCGGAGATAACTGCTTTATCAATCGAAGACTGAAATTCAAAATCAAAATCCTCAAGCCTCTTTTTCACAGGAAAACCAGCAAGTTTCATTCTTGTTTCCCGTGATGAAGCATCCTTGGCATGTTTTTCCTGGTCTATCAAATAATCAAGAACTTCCATAGTAGTCTTTCCTTCTTTAGCTGCTATTTCAAGATAATTGTCCAGAATAGTGCCGACAGTATTCAGTTTCAATTTAACAAGGTTTGCATGAAGCCTTTCATAAGCAAGATTACTCATGGAATCATTCCTCACTTAAAGCTTCATAAACTGAAAGAGACCGTTTTTCCACTTCAATGCTCTAGAATTTCAGTATCGATTGCCCTTGTTTAATCATAGCAGCTTTATTTTCCTTCAGGATTTCACTCATTAATCCTTTAAAATGTTCTTTGACCCTTGATACCCTGCCGCTTCCTGAAAGTATTTCATGTTCACAGACAGCTTCTCCACCCACAATAACACTGATTTTGTCATTGAGTATCGCAATTGTAGCTTCTCTGCCTGCAAATCGATATGGAACTGAATATTGGTTCCCAATGTATGAAATAAAACAATCCCTTGATATAGTTCTTGTTTCTTCACGAATAACAAGATATTCTGGGACTCCATCTATTGGTTTTAGTTCTTCAAATTTAAGACGGTAAATAGGTATTTCATGGGTTGTTCCATGCACACTGGAATTTACTCTTTTTAACCATGTACTTGCCTGGAAATTTATATCTGAAACTGAGTTAAAGTTCCCACCGAGAAAGAAATCTCTTCTAACATATCCAACTGTATTTTCGATCTTACCTTTTGTTTGGGGTCGATATGGGCGGCATAAACGAGGAATGAATCCATATTGTTTGAAGAAGTCCTCAAATTTCGTGTTCCATTCTGAATCGGTGGATTTTAAAGCTCTGGTTATCACTACTTGTTTCATATTATCGTAGAGTATCTCTTTCGTGTATCCACCAAAGTAACGAAACGCATTTACATGGCACTTGATCAAGGAATATACGTCAATGCTTAACGTAAATTCGATATATCTCATCCTTGAAAAACCAAGTATCATGTTGAAGCAGTATAGTTTTTGGATTTTACCATCTAACCCTACTTTTCCAAATTCTGACCAATCAACCTGTGCCTGTACTCCCGGTTTTGTCTCATATCTGAGTGTGGCAGGTACTCCCCGCTCAGGTCTTACTTTTGTCACAAAATCACTGACTATTGTGATTTTTCCGGTAAAACCCATTTCCTGAATTTCTCGAAATAGTCGGACCGATGTGAAAGGTCCTTCGTTAAGTTTCTTGATGATGTAATCTTTGTAGTTGTCGAGCTTGCTATCTCTTTTTGCTCTTTGCTTTGGTTCTGGTATTGTTCTTAATTTCAAATATTTTCGTACGGTCTTCCGATCAAATCCTGTTTTATTGGATATTTCGGTAATGTTCAAACCCTGCGCATGCAGATCTCTTATCATAAACCATTCCTCCGTTTCGATCATAGTCTCCAATCCTGGGATTTATACCCAAGATTGTCAACTGGGGATTTTTAACCCGGAGAAAACGGGGAATTTTACGCCGGAAATGACAATGTCTCTTACTATTGGTTTTTTAGCTAAATAAAGTGTCAAATTGACCAGGAAATTCGTGAGGAACGTAAGCAGCAGATAGCCTATAACTGCAAGAGGACTCCAATGTCGTATCGGCCTCAACTCTAAACCATCTTTTAAACCACGAATGAATTTTTCAGCTTTATCGGCTGTGGGACAAAATAGTTCAAGGTTCACTCATCAAGCTTTTACTAATTATCACGTAAACCCTTCTTCCAATGTATTTTTTGGGCACATCAGCTTTAGCTGAAGTACCAAACGGCGTAACTACCCTTTCAAGAAAACCTTCTATTTCGCTTTCTTTCAAAGTCAATTCATCTTTTTTAAGTTCTATAATTCTTGCCATTAATACTAGATATCTATAGATATCTATAGATATCTATATATGGCTTTCCATCCAAAATAACATTATGATTCGAAGTGAAGACATTAGGGACAGAGTAAAAGACATAGATGAATATCTCCTCAAGAAATACAAAGAAAGCAAACCAATTCAGAAACGAGATTGGCGAACATATGAACAGCAATTAATGAAACGGGTCAAAGGAGCAATCCGCAACCTTGAGCCTCTAATAAATGAAGCAACAAATATAGAAATCCATAGAGGTCCAGGAAGACCGCCAGTTCTTAATCTTAAACAGAGCCTTATAATACTATTGATCAAGGAATTGATTGGAAAAAGCAACAGAAGTATGGCTTCAATGCTTGATTTATTTTCTCTACTTTCAGGAATCAATGTCAATTATAAAAAAGTGGAAAGATTATATTCAAATTATGATGTATCATTGGCAATTATCAATCTACACATATTGATTATGAAGGAGAAGGGAGTAAAGAAAATTAATGCATGTGGGGATGGAACGGGATATTCATTATCCATAAAAAAGCATTATGCTTCAGAAACACAAATACGAAAAGATAAGGCAAAAGAGTATTCTGGAACCAAGGCTTTCGCTTATTCTTTCAAGTTGATGGATCTTGAGTCCAAAATGTATGTGGCAATTGGAATGAGCTTGAAAAGTGAAAAGGAAGCTTTTGATAAAGCGATGGAAATGCTAAAACATATTGACATAGAAATCGAGAGTGTTAGGCTTGATAAATATTATAGCTCACCATCGTATGTGGATCGATTCGGGAAGGCAAAGGTCTATGTCATTCCAAAAAAAAATGCAACTTTGAATGGTTCATGGAAATGGAAGGATACAATGGAAGAATTTGTTAATGATACAATGACAGATCTTCGACAATATTATTTGCGTAACAATTCCGAATCTGGATTTTCGGCTGACAAAAGATGGTTTGGATGGAAAGTGGGACAAAAAAGGGATGATCGTATAGACACAGCGTTAAATTGTACGGGTGTCTGGCATAATTTGATGAACCTGTACTCCGGTTAATTTTGTCCCACAGCCAGCTTTATCCCTATCTTTATAAAGAGAAAGAATTTTTTCGGGTTCATCATCGACAGAGCTTTCAAGAGAAAAAAATCCCTCCAATCCATTGATAAAAGGATTATCTATCGGACCAAAAGTTTTCTGTAAACTCCCGTGCAGAATAATGTAACCATCTTTTGTTATGACCGAACCAAGCTTCTTTCCCTTCTTTACTTTTTTGAGCTTTTTGTTGTTTTTTTCAAGAAGCTTTTCATGCTTCTTGCTTCTTTTTTGAACCTGCTCATTATACGCCTTTTCTGAAAAGAAAATATAATTCATTTCGTTATTTTTTTTCAGTTTGACACATTCATAAACGGTATCGTTTATTTCAAATCTTTTTATCGTTCCTTTCTTTTTTTCCTGCAAGAAAAACTGAATAAATGATTCGTAGACTTCCTTTTTCTTAGCTTTCAAAGTAAGATATTGATATTCCGCATCGAGAACCATTTTTTTATTTGTCTTTGTGTTGGCCCCGCAGTCGAATATCAAGATGCTACCTTTATCTAATACTTTTTTTGCAATATTGAAGTGGAGTGAACCCCAAAAAGTGGACAGGTAGTTAAGAAACATTCTTAATAAACATCTACAGATTGGGTGCAAATATGAAAACAAGAAAAAAATTCACAAAAGAATTCAAAATATCAGTTCTCCGTGAACTGGAAAACGACAAAAAGGCAGCACAGGTGTGCAGAGAAAACGGGATCCATCCATCGATGTTATCGAACTGGAAACGTGAATACAAAGATAATCCTGGTACAGCATTCATCGGCAATGGCAACATTGGTAAATTGGAGGCAAAATTAGCAGAATCAGAACGCCTTACAGGACAGTTATATGCTGAAAATGCTTTTTTAAAAAAAGTCTTAGCCAGCTTAGAAGTCAAAGTCCTGGAACATCGAAAACAAAAGGAATTGAGCTGATGTATACACTTCTCCAGAATCAGAATGCTAACCTTGATCGATTAAGCATAAGCAGAGGGTGTTCTGTTCTGAGTGTAAGCAGAAGTGGGTACAATAAATGGATGAAACTGAATCAAAAAAAACCTGATTCTGATCCTGATGAAATGAAACTCAAAGACGAAATACAGGATATCGCCATTGAATTCCCCGGATATGGATACAGACGAATAACTATCGAATTGCACCGCCGTGGAATTGACGCGAATCATAAACTTGTTCATCGACTTATGAAAGAAGACAATCTGCTGTGCATTAGAAAGCAATTTGTCCCAAGGACAACAGATTCCGAACATAACCTGCCGATCTATCCCAATCTGACAAAGGATCTTGTGCTCACAGATATAAATCAATACTGGGCTGCCGATATCACTTATATCCGCTTGAAACTGGAATTCGTGTATCTCGCCGTCGTGATTGATGTATTCAGCAGTAAACGTATTGGGTGGAAGTTGGGACGAGACATCGATACTAAACTTGCATTAGCAGCACTGGACATGGCATTGATTAATCGCAAAAGTATGGATATTTCAAACCTTATCCATCATTCGGATCAAGGAGTCCAATATGCTTCATGGGAATATGTTAGCAGACTTGAGGAGATGTGTATCCAGATCAGCATGAGCCGGAAGGGAAATCCCTATGATAATGCGTTTGCAGAGAGCTTTATGAAGACTCTGAAATATGAGGAAGTTTACCTCTGGGAGTATGAGACATTTGATGTAGCTCACAAGAATATCAAGAAATTCTTGGAAATTGTGTATAATAAAAAACGTGTTCATTCATCTATTGGTTATAACACACCGGAAGAATTTGAAAAGTTGACAGAAGGTTTAAATAGCAAAGTTTCTTAACTGGTTGTACACTAAACGGGGTTCACTCCAAAGTGTGAGCGAAGTGTTTTTTATCCTGCACATTTCCTTTTTGGATTGTTAATGCTGTTGGAATATTATTCATCCCCGTACTGATTCCAAAGGTGATTTGTTTTTTTCCACGAGCACCATCTCTGGAGTAACCTAAAGCTCCCAATTCAGGTTTATTTCCTTCAAAATATGTTGACGAGAAATCTATGAATTGCTCTTTTGATACGAGGTTATTTTTTACCAGAAATTGCTGATGTAGGTCTAAGATGATTCCGAAATTATCTCCAATCCGTTCAATAGTCCTGTAAAAAGTTCGTTCTGCTGGTGTTTCTTTCAATCCCAAATATCCAAAAGCTTCGTCGGGGTAAATATTTGGGATTTGATTGATTGAAACATTATCCGTTAATTTGTTGTAGATCAATGATTTTATGATTTTCTGGAAATCCTTGGCTTTTCCACCGAGTTTACCGAACATAAAATCAAAGTAACCATAATCTTTTTGAATTCTGTCGAGCATTACAATATTGCCTATAGGGAATGTTACATTTTCATGCAAAGTTTTCACCAAAACTTCGAAATGTAACTTCCCTTTTATAGGCTAACTGGCGAAGTTGTCAACAACGGTGTAGAATTCCCCATATTCAGCGGTCTAAATTTCCCCATCCCTTTATAAAGTTTCCTCTCAACTTCCAAATATTCTAACAAGAAGTAACCCCTAAATTCGTGGAATTACCAACCCATGTTTCTTCCGTTCTTTAAGCCTGTAACTTTCCCCTTTGATATTTATCGTGGTACAATGGTGTAGAATCCTGTCCAGCATAGCTGCGGCTATAACCTGATCATGGAATATCTCACCCCAATCACCATACGATTTATTCGATGTAAAAATAATCGACGTCTTCTCATATCGTTTCGACACAAGCTGGAAAAAACAATGTGCACCCTCACTATCGAAAGGCAAATATCCCATCTCATCAATTATTAACAATTTGTACTTGCCCAGAACCTTAAGTTTATCCTCAAGTACCCCTTCGCCATTTGCCTTTTTCAGTCTTTCAATGAGTATTCCTGCATTGGTAAAATACACTGAAAGACCAGATTTGACAGCTTCAATACCAAGAGCAACTGCCAGATGAGACTTGCCCACACCAGGAGGGCCAAGGAAAACCACATTTTCGGCATTATAGACAAATCTCAACAAAGCAAGGTCGCTGATAACTGCTTTATCAATCGAAGGCTGAAACTCAAAATTAAAATCTTCAAGCCTCTTATTTACAGGAAATCCCGCACGTTTCATCTTGGTTTCCTGTGATAAAGCATTCCGTGCGTGTTTTTCCTGATCCACCAAATAATCAAGAACTTCAAGTGTAGTCTTTCCTTCCTTTGCAGCAATTTCAAGATAATTATCAAGAATAGTGCCAAAAGTATTCAATTTCAATTTGATCAAATTTTCATGAAGTCTTTCATAAGCAAGATTAGTCATGGATTCACCCCTCAATCAATGAGTCATAAACTGAAAGGGGACGTTTCTCCACTTCAACGGTTTCAAATTTCAATATCGATTGCCCTGATTTATTCATAGTAGCTTTATTCTCGTTCAGGATATCACTTAGCAATCCTTTGAAATGCTCTTTGACTCTCGCTACTCTTCCTCTTCCCGCAAGTATTTCATGTTCACAGACCTGCTGACCGCCTACAATAATCTTGAACTTGCCACCGATAATCTGAAGAGTTGCTTCTCTACCTGCAAATCGATATGGGGCAGAATACATATTCCCAAGATATGAGATAAAGCACTCCCTTGAGATCTTCCTTGCTTCTTCACGGATTACAAGATATTCAGGTACGCCGTTTATTGGTTTGAGTCCTTCTGCTTTGAAACGTTCCAGAGGTATTTCGTGTGTTTTTCCATGCACTTCGGAATTAACCCTTTTGAGCCATGTAAGTGCCTGAGTATTAATATCAGAAAATGAACTAAATTTCGTTCCGAGGAAAAAATCCCTTTTGACATAGCCGACAGTGTTTTCTATCTTACCTTTTGTCTGCGGTCGAACGGGACGGCATAAATGAGGACGCAATCCATAATGCTTGAAGAAATCTTCAAATTTGGAATTCCATTCTGATTCTGTGGAAATCAATGCTCGTTTGATCACTACCTGTTTCATATTATCGTAGAGTATCTCTGTTGTGTATCCATCGAAATATCGAAACGCATTCAAGTGACATTGAATAAGTGTGTGTACATCTATGCTCAGTGTAAATTCAATATACCTCATTCTTGAGTAACCAAGAACCATATTGAAGCAGTACAGTTTTATATTTTTACCGTCTATCTCAACTCTCCCTAATTCAGACCAGTCAACTTGTGCTTGTACTCCGGGTTTTGTTTCAAATCTGTAAACAGCCTGGACTCCAATCTCAGGTCGGACTTTTCGTACAAAATCCCTGACTATTGTGCATTTTCCTTTAAATCCCATTTCCTGTATTTCCCGAAATAGTCGGGATGCTGTGAAGGGGGCTTCGTTGAGCTTTTGGATGATGTGATCTTTGTATTGATCAAGCATACTTGCTTTTTTAGCCCGTTGTTTTGGCTCCGGTATTGTTGTTATATTCAAATATTTCTTTACGGTCTTCCTGTCAAATCTCGTTTTATCCGATATTTCAGTGATGGTAAAACCTTTTGCATATAGTTCTCGTATCATAATGTAGTCCTCAATTTCAAGCATAGTTTCCAATCCTGGAATTTATATCCAGAATTGTCACGTGGGGATTTTTATCCCGCTGAAAATGGGGAATTTTTGACCGCTATTGACAAAGTCAAGTATATTATGATAATTTAAATACAAATTTGTTAAGTAACATATAATTATATATTATCATTATAGCCACTTGAATAAATTTTGCAATAAACGGATTTAGAGATGCGTAAGTAATTAATGTATATAATAATAAACTGTTAATAATTAATGACGATATTGAAGTTAGTAAAAATAAGAAAAATGTATACATTATAGAATTATTACTAATATTCGAAAAAGTAATATACTTATGAAAAAAAAAAGCAATTAACATTGCAAATATGAATGAAATAAAATTTGATATAAGGTAATTAATATTTAAAAAATATACTAACAAATTAAAAATTGTTATATCAAATCCTGTAGATAAAGCTCCACCCAATAAATATTTCTGAAATTTCAATGGCATAAGAAATCTGAAAATCTATCTTAATAAATGTTCAGCCAATTTAAAGAACCCTTTGAATATTGGATATATATTATGCGGATTTTTCAATCTTTTAATATATATCCATATAATAGATGGTCTACAATAAAATTTTAAATAGAATAATTTGGAATATTTTATTAAAAGCTCCTGAGTTAATCCAAATGCTATAAAACTGGGTTTATACATATCCCAATTATTAATATCAAATGTCCCATGCTGTTTGAAGTTATCATATAGATTGCTGCCTGGAAATGGAATCATGTATGATGCATGAGCAGCCTTTAAATCCAGTTCTAACGCCAATCGCAGAGTTTTTTTAAGTGTTTCCTCGGTTTCACCAGGTGATCCTAATATAAAATATCCACATGATTCGATACCAGCTTCATGTGTCCATCCAACTACTTTTTTTACATCTTCTACGGTTATATTCTTTTTTAGATTCTCCAATATCCGGTTATCCCCACTCTCAATTCCATACCATATTTGACGACATCCTGCTTTTTTCATTAATTTTAATTCTTCGATATCCTTAATAGCATCTATTCTTCCGGAACATACAAATGTGACCTTCAAATTACTTTTGATTAATAAATCGCAAAACTCCCTTAAACGTTTCTTGGACATCAGGAAATTATCTTCACCAAGCCATATTTCTTTCATACCATATTCGTTATGCAAACGAGATATAATTTCAAAAAGTCTTTTAGCAGAGAGATAACTTAATTTATTTCTAAAAACTGAATTTGCACAAAAAATACACTTTCCGGGGCATCCTCTTGAAGAATTAAAACCTATCGAAGGATACACATCAACAACATGTGGCGGTGGAGAATAAGTTTTAACTATATCTGGAAGCAGACTCCAGTCGGGTAGAGGCAGGATATCTAAATCTTTAATTCTCTCTCTTGCAGGTGTTATTATTAATTGATCATTATCTCTATAAATAAGGCCATTTATTTGATTATATCTTCTATTATTCGATTCAATTTCATCGAGCAACTCAATTATTGTTACTTCTCCTTCGCCTACAATTCCAAAATCAAAAGCCGTATATTTTTTCATTGTTTCTTCAGGCAAAGCTGTTAAATGAGCCCCTCCTATTATGATTATTATTTCAGGTTGCTTAGATTTAACTTGTTCAGCTATTTTTGCTGATTCGTTGATTGTCAAAGTAACTGCTGTTAAAGCCAGATAATCAGGTTTTTCATTCAAGATTAATTCAATCGTTTTGTTAATATCCTGTTGTAATGATGCAGCATCAATAATTGTTGTATCTCTTCCTGATATTTTAGTAACTGTACCAAGATATAACAAGCCAATAGGCGGAGAAACTGTACCAAAGGATAAATTTGGTGGTTGACAAAATATAATTTTTCTCTGTTTGATCAAATGTTACACTTCCTTTTCTAAAGTAATCGTACATCGTATGCCAACAGGATAGCTGCAGAGTCGTCCGATTAATAATTCAATATTCATTAGCTTATCTAATATTGTGTTACCTATTACTCCACCATATGATATCTGTTTTTTAAGAAGATCTTGTTTCATTTTTTCAGTGAGATTCCTTTTTGATTTACTTTGTTTTTTTATGAACATAAAAAAAGGATATAAAAAAAAACCAAGATGAGATGCTTTTTTAATTTTAAAACCAGCATTCTCTGATTTAATAATTAATTCATCAATCATATACCTTCTATAATGTTTCAAATACTCATCATAAAAATCGTATATAATAGGATTTGCTGGGACTTCAATAACAGCAATTCCATTTTTTTTCAAAATTCTGTACAATTGCTGCAAAGCTTTTTGATCATCTTCTATGTGCTCAAGAACATTCAATAAAACAACAGCATCCACAGAGTTGTCTGGCAAAGGGCACAAGGTTAGATCAAACTGAATTAACGGAATATTTTGTATATTCTTAGCAAGCCTTTCCAGAGGTTCAAAAATACAATCTGAACCAACAATAAAAGCATTTGGCGCTGTTAATTTGAGATCACGCAGGAAATACCCCGAAGATGACCCCACTTCAAGTATGATAGACCCCTTCTTATTAATTACATTATTTAACTGTGATACAGCATGGTGTCTGGATGCTTTATCAATATAGTGGTTTCCATGAGGTGCCTCAATCTCATGGAAAACTGTTAAATCATCATTCCAACCGTTGGAATCTTCTGTGTATTTGATTACGGATACGTATTGTCCTGAAATCGTAAACCCTTTTCCGGTCCAAATCGGTCTTTCATTATATCCGGGAGGAATAGGCCATTCAAAATCCATCACATGTTCTCCATCTTCTCGATAATATACAAGGGGCGCCTTTTTACTTCCTCATAAATACGACCAACGTATTCCCCCATAATCCCGAGCGAAAGTAGTTGAATACCAGAAAAGAATGTTATCAATGCTACTGTCCATGAGAGACCAGGTGTAAGGTCAGTATGCAATATTAATTTTTGAAAAATAAACCACATTCCCAATAGAAATCCTATACCAGCGATCAACGCCCCTAACAGTGAGGCCAATTGCAGTGGGCGGATAGAAAAACCGACGATACCATTAAATGCAATTCTTAAGGATCCAAGATACCTATTATAATTTGTAATCCCCGATGCGCGCTCATCCCTATCATATTCGATATAGGTCTGCTTGAATCCCACAAAAGCAACCATACCCCGAAGGAAACCATGTGTTTCGTTAAGCTTTTTCAATTCTTTAACAACTCTCGCGTCTATCAACCGAAAATCTCCAGTGTCTTTCGGAATGTTAACATCCGAAATCATATTAATGACCCGATAGCCGAAATGTGAGATCCACTCCTTAATAAATGTTTCTCCTTTGCGTGATCGACGCTTTGCATAAACAACTTTAAATCCTTCATGCCACTTCTCTACCATCTGCTCAATTAACTCTGGAGGGTCCTGTAAATCCACATCAATGACCACACAGACCTCTCCTTTACAAGAATGAATCCCAGCCATAGTCGCTGCAGGTTGACCGAACCGGCGACTGAACACAATTAAACGGATGTTTGGATTGTGTTTGATCTCATCTTGAATTACCTGTTCGGTGTTATCTGGAGATGGATCTAAACAAAAAATAATTTCATATTGTGAATTTAATTTTTCCATTACAGCTACTGTTCTCTTTAGAAATGGCCTGATATTGGATTCTTCTCTATATACTGGTACTATGATTGATATAGTGGGTTGAATCAATTTATATCTCCTGTTCTATTCGACCTTGACGGTAGTGATCCCATTTAGTGTACCGCTATTAAGAAACTTTCATATTTAAATCCTCCCTCCAATATCATATATTCGGCTGTGGGACAAAATAGTTCAAGGTTCACTCATCAAGCTTTTACTAATTATCACGTAAACCCTTCTTCCAATGTATTTTTTGGGCACATCAGCTTTAGCTGAAGTACCAAACGGCGTAACTACCCTTTCAAGAAAACCTTCTATTTCGCTTTCTTTCAAAGTCAATTCATCTTTTTTAAGTTCTATAATTCTTGCCATTAATACTAGATATCTATAGATATCTATAGATATCTATATATGGCTTTCCATCCAAAATAACATTATGATTCGAAGTGAAGACATTAGGGACAGAGTAAAAGACATAGATGAATATCTCCTCAAGAAATACAAAGAAAGCAAACCAATTCAGAAACGAGATTGGCGAACATATGAACAGCAATTAATGAAACGGGTCAAAGGAGCAATCCGCAACCTTGAGCCTCTAATAAATGAAGCAACAAATATAGAAATCCATAGAGGTCCAGGAAGACCGCCAGTTCTTAATCTTAAACAGAGCCTTATAATACTATTGATCAAGGAATTGATTGGAAAAAGCAACAGAAGTATGGCTTCAATGCTTGATTTATTTTCTCTACTTTCAGGAATCAATGTCAATTATAAAAAAGTGGAAAGATTATATTCAAATTATGATGTATCATTGGCAATTATCAATCTACACATATTGATTATGAAGGAGAAGGGAGTAAAGAAAATTAATGCATGTGGGGATGGAACGGGATATTCATTATCCATAAAAAAGCATTATGCTTCAGAAACACAAATACGAAAAGATAAGGCAAAAGAGTATTCTGGAACCAAGGCTTTCGCTTATTCTTTCAAGTTGATGGATCTTGAGTCCAAAATGTATGTGGCAATTGGAATGAGCTTGAAAAGTGAAAAGGAAGCTTTTGATAAAGCGATGGAAATGCTAAAACATATTGACATAGAAATCGAGAGTGTTAGGCTTGATAAATATTATAGCTCACCATCGTATGTGGATCGATTCGGGAAGGCAAAGGTCTATGTCATTCCAAAAAAAAATGCAACTTTGAATGGTTCATGGAAATGGAAGGATACAATGGAAGAATTTGTTAATGATACAATGACAGATCTTCGACAATATTATTTGCGTAACAATTCCGAATCTGGATTTTCGGCTGACAAAAGATGGTTTGGATGGAAAGTGGGACAAAAAAGGGATGATCGTATAGACACAGCGTTAAATTGTACGGGTGTCTGGCATAATTTGATGAACCTGTACCCCGGTTAATTTTGTCCCACAGCCCATATATTCCAAAAATATATATAGAAAATTGGCATCTTAATGTAAAGTGGCCACTAATCTTAAAATTAAAATGTTGAATTTATTCTCTAAAACCAAGAGACATTTATTTGAGAATCTAATACAATATAAATATTGTTTGTCATTAATTTTATTAAATTTTCTAACCCATTATTATTTTATATTACAATATAAATTTGTAGCTGATGATTGGGATATACTGGTTTATTCAAAGTTAGATCAGAACTCTATAATTGAATTGTTATTGTCATCACAAAGATCCATATTGTTTATTATTTTAAAATTTGTTTCGGATCAATTTGGAGGATTTGCATTAGGATATCAAATATTGAATATTATTACTTCGACAATCATTCTTTTGCTTATTTTTAGCATTGCAAAACATTTATCTCGAAAAAACAATTCTAATGTTAATAAAGAATCGTATGCCTTTATTACTGCGCTGATCTTTGTTCTCCTGTTTAATAAGGATGAAATGTATGCATGGAGCTTACATTTTTCCAATAATATAGCATATATATTATATCTTGGATCTTTATATTATTTTATAACTTCAGAAAAGAAAACATTTAAATTAATCATATCAGTATTTTTGTTTTCAATAGCAATTTTTACATACGAAACAGGTATCTTTTTACCGATTTTATATTTCATATATGATTGGATCAATAAGCAGGACTTAAAAAAATCGCTGTATTTTGGACTACCCTTGGGATTATTTGGAATTGCCCGTTTAACAAATTGGCTTGGATATGGCTCGTGGCCAAACAGTAATGATATGACAAGTCAAAATGAATTTTTGACTACCTATTTACGCATGATATTACATTCTATAGGTGAAACCATAAATAACGTCATATTTTCTTCTTATGGATTAAGTAGTCTAAATCCGATGATACTTCTGGGTTTAGTCGTAATGGATATATTAATAATAGTATTTATATTTAGATATATATTAATAGAGCTCAAATGGGATAATTTTGATGGAAATTATAAAAATATGATGAATTTGGTGCTTATTTCAATTGCAGGATTGATACTCAGTTACATTCCAATGGCCATTAGAGGTTATCTCGCTACACGCCACGTTCTCTTTATTGATATTTTCATTTCTCTGCTTTTGGCGATATTTATTGGTTTTATTGCCAAAAAGCGTATGTTTGTATTTTTGATGTATATTATAATTATTTTTTGTGTTATAGTAAACCAGGGGTTATATATAAATTGGATAACATCAGGGGCAATACAGGAGAGTGTAAATCATTCAATATTCGATAATTCGAATAAATTAAATCAGTATAATTATATATATATTAATGCGACGGACTTGTCCAAAACAAAACCAAATTCTGTGATTTATGCGTTATCAAATAAAGATGAGATGATGCGATCTCAAGAAAAGGATAGAATATACTCACCATATATCCATAGTCCTGGTCTTGAACCTGGGGCAGTAATCTCAATGATTGAAGCAGCTAATATAAATTTATCAAAAACTACTTTGATTTATGGTAATTATGAAGGTAACAATATTTTCATCAGTTCTGAAAATACTACCCTTACTTATCAAAATGGCTCTTCAGGAAAATATGAAACAATCAACAGGTCCGAATATTTTGAATTTAATGCATCGAATCTTCTTACCTATTACAAATCTTACGAAAATACAAGTTTCCTTTTTTCAGCAAATCGCAATCTAATGAAGTGATAAGATAAAGATATAAGTATTTATACATTTAAAACCGTGTTGAGGATTACTGTGAATAAATGGATTTGCAGAATAAATTTAAATTAAAATGAGGTAAGTCGATGAATTATTCCCCATCAAAAAGTAAAGTTGCATTAATTACGGGCGGATCAAAAGGTATCGGGCGGGAATGTGCGATCGCACTTGCCAGACATGGATATAAGATAGCGATCAATTATTTTAGAAATAATGAGCTGGCGATCGAAACGCAGGAAAAAATCGAAAAAATCGGTGTTGATACATATTGCGTCCGGGCTGATATATCAGACAAACGTCAGGTCAAAGATATGATAGAGACAGTATTAAATAAGTTTGATCATATTGATGTTCTTGTTAATAACGCAGGAATTTCTGAAATAAAAAATATAGAGGATATTGATGAAGAGAGTTGGGATAGTGTGATGGACATAAATCTAAAAGGAACTTTCTTTTGTTCACAGATGGTTTTGAAGCACATGAAGGAACAGCGCAAAGGGCGGATCATAAGCATCGCCTCCCAGGCCGGGCAAACCGGCGGGATTTTCATTGGTGCCCATTATTCGGCTTCAAAAGCGGGTATTATTTGCCTGACGAAAACCCTCGCTAAAATCGGAGCACCTTTCGGGATTCTCGTGAATTGCGTATCTCCCGGACTTATCGAAACTGATATGTCGATGGAATATCCCGAAAATTTGAAGAAAAATTTGATTGATTCCATACCCCTTGGAAGAATGGGGCAGCCCGGTGAAGTAGCAAGTGTTGTGGCCTTTTTGGCTTCTGAAGAAGCCAGTTATATAACCGGGGCCAATATACCTGTGAATGGCGGTATGTTCATGCCTTGATATTGATTATATTATAATAAAAATTAGAGAAATAGAAAAAATATACAGGAGAATATTAAATGAAAGTCGTTGGTATGATACCGGCCAGGATGGGTTCTTCAAGATTTCCTGGCAAACCCCTGGAAAAGATACTTGGAATTCCCATGGTAGAACATGTTTATAAAAGATCTGAAATGAGCCTGACACTGGATGGATTATTCGTAGCCACCCCGGATAAAGAAATCAAAAAAATTGTGGAGGGTTTTGGCGGTGAAGCAATAATGACGTCACCCCTTCATGACAGGTGCACTGACAGGATTGCTGAAGCAATGGAAAATATTGAAGCTGACATTGTTGTAAATATACAGGGAGATGAACCCATGCTATATCCCGATATTATTGATCTGAGCGTAAAGCCGCTTCTTGAAGATGAATCTATTTTGTGCAGCAATCCAATTGTAAAGATCAATGATATTAATACGTTCAATGATCGCAATCAAATAAAGGTAGTATGCGACCAGCAAGGCTTCATACTTTTTATGTCGCGTGAGCCGATTCCTACTATGGTTCGAATGGGTATGAAAATCCCTATGTTGAAACAGATTTGCATAATGCCTTTCAGGAAGGATTTTTTAGTCACATATAATCATTTACCCCAAACGCCACTTGAAATATCTGAATCAGTTGATATGCTCCGTGTGCTGGAACATGGATACCGGATAAAGGCTGTCGAAGTACCCTTCGAGACTTTTAGTGTTGATACTGCCCAGGATTTGGTCAAAGTTGAAAAATTGATGAAGAATGACCCACTGTTAGAAAAATATATGTAAATAATACAGGTACAAAAAAATGTTAGCTCTTGTAAAAACCAAAAAAGGAACTGGTAATATCGAGTTAATGGATGTTGAAATCCCAAAGATCGGGGTGAACGAGGTATTGATAAAAGTCCAGGCCGCAGGCATCTGCGGGACCGATATACATGTAAAAAATGATGAATTCCCATACTGGCCGCCTGTAATCCTCGGACATGAATTTTCCGGAAATATCATTGAAACAGGTTCTGAGATTAAGGATTACCGGATAGGTGACAGGGTTGTTGCCGAGCCGCACACGTTAGCATGCGGTAAATGCTATTATTGCAGGACCGGGAACATACAGATATGTTCATCCAAAAGATCCATCGGCTGGGGGATTGATGGTGCTTTTACAGAATATATCAAGATGCCTGAAAAACTGCTACATAGAATACCCGATAATATGTCCTATGAAAATGCTGCTGTAATTGAACCGACAGCTAACGTTGTCCATGATGTACTGGAGCGGGGAAAGGTAGAACCTGAGGATTTTGTAGTGGTATTAGGTCCAGGTCCGATAGGCCTTCTTGCCGCCATGGCCGCCAAAGCTCAGGGTGCAAGGGAAGTTGCCATTGTGGGAACTCCAGAAGATGAAAACTTGCGCCTCAAAATCGCTAGGGATGTTGGGATAGATCATGTGATCAATATCGCAGATGAAGATCCGTTAAACAGGATACTCGAATTAACCGATAACAATGGAGCGGATCTTGTGGTGGAAGCTAGCGGGGCAGAGCCTGCGATTAATATGGCAGTCAATCTAGTCCGAAAAAAAGGCAGGATTACCGTGATAGGAATGACCGGCAAGAAAAAGATAGAAGTTCCCTGGGATACAGCCATTTTCAAGGCATGTGATGTCCTTTTCAATTTTTCTACAAGCTACACAAGCTGGAACAGGGCTATCAGCATGGTCGCTCAGGGGAAAATAAATATTGACGCCATTATCACTCACCGCGAACCTCTTGCAAATTGGGAGAAAACTTTTGATTCTGTCGAAAATAAGAAAGCAATCAAAGCGCTGCTGATTCCATGAAATAATACGAGACAATTTTATGAAATTAAGTCTGGCCCTGACACCTGAAAAAACTACTTTTGCTCCACTTCTTTTCGCCGGTGATATGGAAGAGGGTATTAAAAAAGCAGCAGAACTAGGTTACGATGGTGTGGAACTCAATATCCGGGATCCACTACAAATTGAAAAAGATAAACTCATAGAGTTGGTGCACTCAAATGGATTGGAAGTGGTGGCCCTGGGTACCGGGCAGGCTTATATCAAGGACGGCCTGAGCCTGGCAAATCCAGATCCGGGTATCAGATTCAAAACAATAAATAGGCTGAAAGATCATATCAATCTGGCCCAATACCTGGGCGCCCAGGTTGTGATTGGTGGAATAAGGGGAAGGTTCAGTTCCGATGAAGCCAGAAGGGTCGAATACAAGAGTTCAATAAGCGCTATGCTTGAATGCATTAAATTCGCAAATGAGCTTGGTGTGACCCTTACCGTTGAGCCGATCAACCGGTATGAAACGAATTTCATTAATACAATTGAAGAAGGGCTCTCCTTTCTGTGTGACCTGAAGGATAATAATGTCAAGTTGCTCGCAGATACTTTTCATATGAATATAGAAGAGACATCATTCACAAAAAGCTTAAAAGCGGCAGGGAATAAACTGAGCCATATACATTTAGTAGATAGCAACCGCTTAGCCCCAGGAAAAGGCCATACAGACTTCTGCAATATTATAAAAACACTTCGTGATATAAAATACAGGGGTTATTTATCGGCTGAAATCCTTCCAAACCCGGACAGCGAAACCGCTGCGAGAACAAACATTAATTATGTTAGGAAATTACTATAGATCATGATATATCAATTTTCCAGGAGATATTTATAAATGAAAATTATTATTACAGACTGCGACCATGGTTTTTTTGATCCTGAAAAAAAAGTAATCGAAGGAGCCGGACATATTTTAGACATTCATCAGTGTAAATCACCTGAAGAAGTTGTACGGGCAGCCCATGATGCAGATGCGATCATATGTCAATATGCCCGGATCAATAAAGAAGTATTGCAATCAATGCCAAAATGCAGGGTTGTGGGTCGTTATGGTGTTGGCCTGGATAATATAGATATTGAAGCTGCCACAGAACTTGGGATCAAAGTTGTACATACGCCTTTTTTTTGCTTCCCGGAAGTAGCAGATCATGCAATGGGATTGATATTGGCCCTGGCAAGACAGCTTGTCAATATGAACAATTTAATAAAATCAAATCAAAATAAAAGCTGTATGAACTATGGGAATATGTTGAGCTACATGAAGAATGTGGAAAGACCGACAAGACAGATAATTGGCATAATTGGCTTTGGCAAGGCAGGAAAAGAAGTAGCCAAACGGGCGATGAGTTTTGGTTTCAAGATCATTGCATTCGATCCGAATATTCCACCGGAGATATTTTCCGCACATTGTGTTTGTAAGGTTTCACTTGAAGAGTTGTTACAGAAATCTGATATTGTAACCTTGCATGCACCATTGACAGCTGAAACAAGAGGGTTGATAGATAAAACGGCGTTATCAAGGATGAAACCGTCGGCATATTTAGTAAATACTGCCCGGGGGGGGATCGTGAATGAGGCGGCGCTTATTGAAGCATTGCAAAACAATTGTATTGCAGGAGCTGCACTGGATGTTACCGAAATAGAACCTATTCCAAATAATCACCCTTTCCTGAGTATGGATAATGTTCTTTTAACTCCGCATGTCAGTTTTTATTCAAACACATCAATCCAAGACATGAAAATGAAAGTGGCTGATTATACGGTAAATGCTCTTAGTGGTCAGGGAAAATATGCACTTGCAAATCCTAAAGTCCTTAAAAATACCCAAGATTTTATTATGTGGCATACCTGAATAAGTACATAAATAAGTGATATAAATGTATATATTTAGGATTGAGTGTATATGAAAATCTTGATTTCAAGTGACTCGTTTGGAAAGATCAACAGAGATTCGATAATAATTATCGAAGCCGCTGGATTTGAACCAGTGCTCAACCCCTACGGCAGGAAGCTTGAGTTCGGGGAATTTGTTAAGCTTATCAAGGATGCTGTGGGTCTGATCGCAGGGACCGAAAAGATCACATCCGAATTGCTTGAAAATGCGCCTATGTTAAAGGTCATATCCAGGTACGGTGTCGGGATTGATAATATTGATATGAAGGCTACAAAAAAATTGGGAATAATAGTACGAAATACACCTGATGCGCCGTCCCAGGCCGTAGCTGAACTTAGTCTTGCGTTGATATTGAATCTATGCAGGCGGGTGAGTGAAGCCGACAGAAATATCAAGAACAATAACTGGTCACCGTTGATTGGCAGTCTCCTTTCAGGAAAAACACTGGGTATTATCGGCCTTGGAAGGATAGGAAGAAAGTTGGTAAAACTAATCCAGCCATTCAATATGAAAATATATGCGTATGATCCTTATCCTGACCATGAATTTGTCTCATCAAATAATATTATGCTGGCATCATTGGATGTCGTCATGTCTGAAAGTGACATAATATCCCTTCATGTGCCACTATCTGATAATACGTATCACATGATAGGGAAAAAGGAACTATCTTTAATGAAAAAGGGCGGCGTAATAATCAATACTTCACGTGGTGGCCTGATAGATGAAGAAGCCCTTGTGATTGCTTTAAAAAATGACTCTATAAAAGGTGCTGCGATCGATACTTTTGAAAAAGAACCATATAATGGTGCTTTAACAGGTTTCAATAATGTTATTTTGACAAGTCATATGGGCTCATCTGCAATAGAAACGCGCAAACAAATGGAATTGGAAACAGTGAACAACCTGCTAGAAGCATTGAAGGAGAAGGGAATATGAAAGCAACAGTCTTTGGAGGGTCAGGTTTTCTTGGAAGTCATCTTGCGGATGCATTGCAAAAAGGGGGAAACAAGGTGGTTATTTTTGACAGGATATCATCTCCCTACCTGCAAAAAGAACAGGAAATGATAGTTGGGGATATCCTTGACAGAGAAGCAGTAAAAATGGCTGTAAAGGACAGCGATGTTGTGTATAATTTTGCAGGCATAGCAGATCTTGAAAAAGCTAAAGAAGATCCTGTCAAGACTGTTGAAACCAATATACTTGGCAACACAATTATTCTGGACGCCTGCAGGGAATACAATATCAAAAGGTTTGTTTTTGCAAGCAGTCTGTATGTCTACAGTAAAGCAGGCTCATTTTACAGGAGTAGTAAACAGGCTTGTGAATTAATAATTGAAAACTACAGAGAGGATTATGGGCTTCCTTACACAATCCTCAGATACGGCTCATTATACGGCCCAAGGGCGGATGAGAATAACTTCATCTACAAGATATTAAATCAGGCAATTGCGCAAGGAAAGATCACGCGCTACGGAGATGGCGAGGAATTAAGAGAATATATACATGTCGAGGATGCCGCAAGATTCAGCGTTGATATTCTTTCAAAGGAGTTTGAAAATGAATATGTGATACTCACAGGCCATCAGCAGATGAAAATACGAAATCTCCTTACAATGATCGATGAAATGCTCGGAAATCGATTGGAAATCGAATACCTTCCGACTAAATCAAATCTGCACTATAATATTACACAATACTCTTTCAGCCCAAAGATCGCGAAAAAATATATTGGCAAGTATTATTTTGATATCGGCCAGGGGTTATTGCAGTGCCTTGAGGAAACATACAAGAAACAACATAAATATAAAGAGGTCAGCGGTCTGTTAATGCGGGATGATTAAAAGTGGTCAGTGCAATAATATTTGATTTTGACGGAGTTATCATAGAATCCTTTGATATAAAGACGCATGCATTCAGGGAATTATTTAAGATGTATCCCGATGAAGTGGATGAAATAGTTGAATATCATCAACAAAACGGCGGCGTTTCAAGGTATAAGAAATTCAAGCATATTTATAGCCAGATACTGAAGCAGCCTCTTGATGAGAAGACCTGCATGGAGCTTGGCAAAAAATTCTCAAACCTTGTTGTGGAAGAGGTTATAAAATGTTCCTATGTTCCCGGTGTGCTTGAATTCATTCGTGAGAAATCCAGAATAATGGAATTATTTGTGGCTTCAGGAACACCTGAAGATGAATTGAATTCCATTATGAGTGCAAGGGGGATATCCAAATATTTCAAAGGAATTTATGGTAGTCCTGACACTAAATCGGAAATTATCCAGGAAATTCTCAACATGGAGAAAATCAATTGCAAAGATGTTGTTTTTATAGGGGATACAATAAATGATTACAATGAAGCATGTAAGGTTGGTGTGCCATTCATGGCCAGGATCAATACAATGACAAATAATCCACTTATGGAACTTGACATCCCAAAATTCCATGATTTCTATGAACTCAATGTCAGAATATAAAATACTCTCTTACCCAATTAATGATACTACTCCACTCTACGTAGGAACTCCTGAACCCAGTATCACACCTCAAAGTCTGATCAAGAATGGTAATATAAGCAATAGTTATATAATCTCACTCCACAATCATACGGGTACACATATCGATGCTCCGAACCATTTTATTGAAAATGGAAAAAACATATCACAGTACAAGATGGATGAACTCATTTTTAAAAATCCGGTGATCATTGATTGCCCGAAGGGATGTGCAGCTTTAATAAAGCCAGATGATCTGAAACATGCTTCACAAAAGCTCCTAAGAGGCGATTGTCTACTTTTGCGTACAGGTTTCGGGCGATTCAGGGGGGAAGAAAAATACCGGACTCATAACCCGGGTATTTCCCCGGAAACGATTGTATGGATCAGGAAAAATTATCCTGGTATTCGATGCATCGGTATCGATAGCATTTCAATATCTTGTTTCCAACATAGAAATGAAGGACGGAAGGCACATAAAGCTGCATTTTTTGAAGAAAATGGGCTTGGTGAACCTTTATTGTTGATAGAGGACATGAAACTGGATTTAAACCTGTCTGAAGAAAGACTTGAGATAGTGATGGTATTGCCATGGCAGATCGAAGGATTGGATAGTGTGCCATGCAGCATAGTAGCTAAATTATTGAATTAAAGCATGAAAAAAAATCATATTATTCTGGCATTTCCCTGCAATGACACAACACACATAAAAAAGGCATTTCCAGGCAACGAAACGATTCCATGGGTATATTTGGGGCAGGATTTCTTCAAGCGGCGGAACATGGCTCGAGATTTAGGGGACAGATTCAGTCATATCAATATCGCAAGGCTCCATGATCAGGTCGCAGCAGATTTAAGGATTTCCTATGTCCGCTGGGTAGATAATCTAAACAGACTTCATGGAAATGACATAGAATGGTGGTTCGGATCTATTTCCTCTAGGAACCCTTACCACAACAATATTTTTCAGTATTGCTGCTATCTAGAGATCCTTGAACGATTGCAGATAAATGATGACAAAAGACCCATGCTTGTTGTTTTAGAATCGCCAGGGCTTGCACGTGCAATCATGAAATGGGCGGATGGGAAAAACATTGCTAATGATATCATTCATAAAAGCAGGTTAGAGATAGGATTTTCTGAATCCTCTATTTTTTTTCTCAGATGGGGAAAATTTATTATTATCGCAATAATGCGTTGGATAGCTGCTTACATCACAGGGAAAATGTTTGAATCAAAAAAATTCAAAGATATGGTTGTAATTCTAGACACTTTTGTTCATGACTATTCCTTAAACGAGGATGGAACCTTCAAAGACCGCTATTTTCCGTATCTTCATGAATATCTCTCAAAAAAAGGAAAAACCGTGGTGGTACATCCTGTTCTAGTCGGTTTTAACTATAACTATTTTTCAATTTATAAAAAAATGAGAAAAAGTAAAACAAACTTCATCATGAAAGAGGATTTTTTACATTTTTCAGATTATCTTTCAGCCTTCATTTATCCTTTAAAGGTTTTATGGCAGAAGATCAAAGCACCTTTATTCCAGGGGTTTGATATTTCTGATATATTGAAGGAAGAAAGAATAGAAAATCCAGTTACTCCTGCTCTTGAAGCTATATTGATTTATCGTTTATTTCTGCGCCTTGGAACTTCAGGATTGCGACCAGAATTGATTATAGACTGGTATGAAAACCAGGTCATTGATAAAGCACTAATAGCAGGTGTCAGAAAGGCCTTTCCCACTGTAAAAATAATTGGTGTGCAGATGTTTATCCACAGTTTTAACCTTATCAGTCAATTTCCTTCTCAATCCGAGGCTGAAGCAAATATTATTCCGCACCTCTTACTTGAAACAAGCAGGTACCAGTGCCAGAGGGTGAAGTCCTTTACTGAAGCGATTTCATGCAGTTCTGCTGCAGCTCTGAGATATTCGCATATATTTGATGAACCTGAAAAAAATCAGGCTCAAGAGGCAAAGAGTATTCTGGCATTGCTACCATTCACAATCGATGAGTCGGTTGAAATATTAGAGACATTGAAAGAAATATTGGAGGTAATTAGGGATGATATCCGAATATTGATCAAGGGACATCCGGATTATACATCCGAAGAATTGATTAATTCTTTTGGAGAGAAAATCTGGCCAGATAGATTTGAGATTTACCGTGGAACTCTATCCGAAGTTTTGAACCATGCATTGCTGGTGATTTCGTCCAATTCAAGTTCAATGGTCGAAGCTGCAACAAAAGGGATACCGGTTATTTTTCTTGGAAGGCAAACAGCTATAAATTATAATATGCTGCAGGATTCAAAAATCGATATTGTTACCGAATGCTTTTCAACTTCAGAATTAGTTATAGCTATAGAAAAGTATCTCAATTTAACCCCGACTGAAAAAACCAAATATAAAGAAATGGGTAAAAAATTACGTGATCTTTTCTTCACACCTGTGAATGAAGAAACTTTATTACCCTTTCTTGGTATTGAGAAGGATCGATAAATGGTAACTAATAAAAATCCAGAATACACTCCTGACAGGAGGTATTCTTATAGATATTAAGAAAGTTTTACTGATAGTCCCTCCCGCATATACCTTTAAATCTCCCCGTGATATCAATCCACTGCCTCCAATGGGACTGGGATACATAGCAGCAGTTATAGAGAACATGGGGGTCAATGTCAGGATACTCGATTGCCTCATTCGCGGGTGGGATCATGAAGAAAGGATAGATGATCTGCTCATAAAAGTGGGTTTATCTGATGAAGAAATCGAACATTATATCTGCGAATACAAGCCCGACATTGTAGGAATAAACTGCCAGTTCAGCAGACAATATAAAATATATCACCATCTTCTTGCTCTAGTCAAAAGAATCCATCCTGAGTGCATAACGATAGCTGGCGGTCCGCATGTAACGGTATGCCCGACAGAAATCTTAAAAGACCAGAACTGTGATTTTATTCTTATCGGAGAAGGGGAGGAGTCGTTCAAGACTCTTATCCAGGCACTAATTCAAGGTACGGATCTAAAATCGATCGATGGGCTGGGATGGAAATCAGAGGGGAAGCTTATCCAGAATGAAAAGAGCAAATGGATAGCCGATCTAGATTCAATACCTTTTCCAGCTTATCATATAATGGAACTTGAGAGATATTTTGGACTTTCCGCATCACACGGCATGCGTCATAAGAAACGATTCTCTCCTATCATAACATCAAGGGGCTGCCCGGCAAAATGCACATTTTGCAGTGCATATAAGGTGTGGGGGAACCGGTACCGATTGAGGTCAGTGGATAATGTTATTGAAGAGATGCGGTTGCTGCGGGACAGGTATGGTGTCGAGGAATTGATGTTCGAGGACGATAATGTAACCGCAAATCCAAAACGGGCAAAGGAACTATTTTCTCGAATGATCGAGGAAGGTTTCAATTTCATATGGGATACACCCAACGGTGTCGGCGTGTGGTCTATGGATGAAGAGATGTTAGACATCATGAAGCAATCAGGATGTATCAAATTGAACTTCCCAGTAGAGAGCGGGTCGCAGTTTGTTCTGAACAATATCATACATAAACCATTAAAATTGAATAAAGTTGTGGGCTTGACAACGTATTGCAGAAAAATAAGCCTGGATTACGGTATGTTCCTGGTGATAGGGATGCCTGGCGAAAAACTGACTGATATGTGGACATCTATCCGCTTTGCCGCTTATTGCAGGTGTTATTCTCCCCACATTTCAGTAGCAACTCCATATCCGGGTACCAAACTGTTTGAGGAATGTATGCAAAAAGGATTTTTTGTTCATGAATTCACCCTGGATGATCTATTTATAAGGAGTTTCATTATAAGGACTCCTGAATGGGATGAACATGACCTGAGGAGAATACTATTGAAAGCATATATATATCTCAACATCAGGAGTATGATGGATAATCCAGGCGCATTATTGACAAGAATCATTGAAAAACTAAGAAATCCGATATCAATATTGAAATATCTAAAAAGTACATTATGAATTTAATGCAAAAGAGATTATTTATAATACTAATGAGATTAGTTGATGAATCAGGAAGTGAACAATGATCTCTCTCTTCGGTGATATCTACCGCAACAAAAAAGTCCTTGTCACAGGCAACACCGGCTTCAAAGGTTCATGGCTCAGTGCATGGCTGCTGAAACTCGGTGCAGACGTATACGGCTTATCTAACGGTATCCCTACGCATCCATCCCATTTCGAAGCTGCGAACTTGAAAGACCGAATCAAATATATTGAAAAAGACATCTGCGTTTTTGAAGAAGTCGAAAAGGTTATTTCCAGAATAAGACCTGATTTTGTGTTCCACCTTGCAGCTCAATCCCTCGTCCGGATTTCATACAACGACCCGGCGCTCACGATCAAGACCAATGTGCTCGGTACGATGAATGTTCTTGAAGCACTCAGGCAGGTAAACCATCCCTGCAGTGCTGTGATGATCACAAGCGATAAGTGCTATGATAACGTAGAATGGATATGGGGTTACAGGGAAACAGACGCCCTTGGCGGAAAAGACCCTTATAGCGCATCAAAAGGTGCAGCTGAACTTGTGATCAAGACCTATGCAAATTCCTTTTTCAATAAGGAAGAAAGTAATGTAAAAGTTACATCTGTCAGGGCAGGAAATGTCATTGGAGGAGGGGACTGGGCACGGGACAGAATTGTTCCAGATTGCATGAGAGCATGGTCATCGGGAAAGTATGTGACAGTACGCAACCCTGGGGCGACACGACCATGGCAGCATGTGCTTGAACCTCTCAGTGGCTATCTTCATGTGGGAGAGAAGCTCTATGAAGATCCAAAACTGAATGGGGAGCCGTTCAATTTCGGACCACCGGCAGACCAGAATCATACTGTTGGTGAGTTGATAGCGCAAATGCAAAAAAGATGGCCGGGAGGAGTCGATGTGATCCAGTCTCACAGGGATGAAAAAGAAGCTAACCTTCTGAAACTATGCTGCGATAAGGCACTGCACATGCTGGGCTGGAAAGCGAACATGAATTTTCAGGAGACTGTAAAATTTACTGTTGACTGGTATAAAACGTATTATGAACAACAAGAAGATGTTTTCAAAATGACTTCTGACCAGATAGAAGATTATGTCATGATAGCAGCAGAACGAAAATTGATTTGGGTGAATGGCAATGATTGAAGGAGTTATTCTTACCCCTCTTCGGATCATCCCGGGTGAAAATGGCGATGTCCTGCATGCGATAAAGGTCACAGATCCATTATTTGCCGGATTCGGGGAAGCTTATTTTTCCACGGTCAATAAAGATGCGATCAAAGCCTGGAAACGCCATAGAAAAATGACCCTCAATCTGGTAGTTCCGTGCGGAGAGATAAAATTTGTCCTTTATGATGATAGGCAGGGTTCTTCGACCTGTGGAAATATTTCTGAAATAATCCTTTCCCGCCTAAATTACCAGCGTTTGACCGTTCCACCGATGATCTGGATGGGGTTCAAAGGACTGGGGAAGGGATTAAATATGCTTTTGAACGTATCTGACATACCACATGATCCGGATGAAGTCGATCGACAGGATGCGTTCGAAAATAATATTAATTATGAATGGGAAGGATAAAATATGAAAACAGTAATCCTCGCAGGCGGATTCGGTACTCGTCTATCCGAATATACAGATATCATCCCAAAACCGATGGTGGAGATCGGGGGGCAGCCGATATTGTGGCACATTATGAACATCTATGCACATTATGGCTACAAAGACTTCGTTATAGCTCTTGGATACAAAGGAGAAGTGATCAAGGACTATTTTCTGAATTACTATTCACTGAAGTCAGACTTCACAATAGATCTTTCCAACGGTAGTGCGAATTATAATCGGAAAAAGACCGTGGACTGGAAAGTCACCCTTGTGGATACAGGTTCAAGTTCGATGACAGGAGGACGCGTAAAAAGGCTTGAGGAATATATCGGGGAAGGGACCTTTATGCTCACTTATGGTGATGGTGTTGCAAATATAGATATCGCAAAATTGGTAGAATTCCATAGTAAACATGGCAAGATGGCGACTATCACTGCAGTGCATCCTGCTGCCAGGTTCGGGGAACTTGTCCTATCCAAGGAGAATAACGTGATGTCCTTCAAGGAAAAGCCGCAAACCACACAGGGATGGATCAACGGCGGCTTTTTCGTACTTGAGCCTGAATTCCTTGATCTTATCGAAGGAGATTCAACAGTCCTTGAAGAAGGACCATTGGAGAGCACAGCTCGTTCAGGGCAGCTTAAGGCATATCTGCATGATGGGTTCTGGCAGTGCATGGACACGGTGCGGGATAAGAACGTTCTGGAAGAACTATGGCAGACAGGGAAAGCAAGATGGAAAGTGTGGCCCTGATGGAAAAACTGATCCGCTTATCAAAATCCGTTATTGGCGAGTCTGAAAAACGGGCAGTAATGGGTGTGCTTGACCGAGAATATCTTGGCATGGGCAAAGAAGTCCAGGAGTTTGAAAATACACTCGGTCAGTTCTTTAACAGACAGGCGGTATGCGTTAATACAGGCACTGCTGCTCTTCACCTGGCATTACAGGCATCAGGTATTGGACCCGGTGATGAAGTGCTTGTTCAGTCCCTTACATATGTAGCCTCTTTCCAGGCAATATCAGCTACTGGCGCAACACCTGTTCCCTGCGAGGTCGATCCGGATACGGTCACGCTGGATGTGAATGATGCGCGCAGGCGCTTGACAGAAAAGACAAAAGCCGTTATGCCAGTACATTATGCAGGAAGCATGGGGGCTCTGGATAAGATATTCGAATTTTCACAGGAGAATGGTTTGCGTGTCATAGAAGATGCCTGTCATGCTTTCGGAGGTTACTACAATGGAAAGAAAGTAGGCAGCTTCGGGGATATAGCATGCTTTAGCTTTGACGGGATCAAGAACATAACATGTGGAGAAGGCGGGGCCATTGTTACCAATGATGAGGATGTGCTCCAGAAAGTACGAGATGCACGTCTTTTAGGGGTGGAAAAGGACACAGAGAAAAGATATAAAGGTGAGAGAAGCTGGGATTTTGATGTTAATTCCCAGGGTTTCCGTTATCACATGAGCAATATCATGGCAGCCATAGGCATCGAGCAAATGAAAAGGTTACCTGAATTCTCATTAAAACGAATAACTCTCGCAAAAAGGTACCAGAAGAACCTTTCATCATGCAATTCAATTGAATTGCTAAAACAGGATATGGGAGCCATCGTGCCGCACATATTCGTGATAAAATTAAAGGATGTTGATCGGGATAAGATCAGGGAACAATTGCTAAATTTGGGCATTCAGACCGGGGTGCATTATATGCCAAATCACCTTCTGAGTTTCTATCGCAGAGGTCCTCTCCCGGTAACCGAAGCCATTTTTCCCCGGCTCCTGACATTGCCGCTCCATCCGGATCTTGTGGAGGATGATATCGATCTAATCTGTGAAGAACTCATTCGCCTTATCGAGGAATAAAATGGTGTCAAACCCAAAAGTAAGCGTAATAATGAATTGCTATAATAGCTCAACATATCTTCGTGAGGCAATAGACAGCGTATATGCTCAGACATACAGGGACTGGGAGATAATCTTCTGGGACAATGCTTCCACAGATAACAGCGCAGCGATCGCAAAGAGCTTTGATGAGAAATTGAGGTATTTCCATGCAGAAAAGACAGTACCTCTGGGCCATGCCAGGAACCTTGCCATTGAGAAGGCACGGGGTGAATATATAGCATTTTTGGATTGCGACGATATGTGGCTGCCTGAAAAACTGGAAAAACAGATTGAGTTTTTGGAATCGCATGATGACATAGCGATGGTATATTCTGATATACTGAACATCGATGGTAATGGCAAATCGATTGAAAATTACCTGAAAAATAAAAAATTTTATAGAGGAAATATATTTGAGAATTTATTGATATACAATTTTATTGCTATATTAACAGTCGTTATTCGCAAGAAAATACTGGATAAAGTCGGTATGTTCGATAATAATTATATGATAGATGAAGATTATGAGTTGTTTCTGAGGATATCTGAATCTCATAAGATAGACTTCCTGGATACACCGCTTGCAAAATATCGGATTCATGGGAATAACTGGTGCAAGAAAACGGATATCCTTGTAAAAGAGCAAAATAAGATACTTAATTACTGGATGGACAGGAAGGATATGGGCATAAAAGTCTGGTTCTCAGTTCATTTTATGAAATTAAGATTATATTTAAGATTGATAAAATTCCATATATCAAATAGAATAATGGTAGGGTGAAATATGTTCTGGCAAGATAACAAAGTACTGGTAACAGGGGCAGGAGGGTTCATAGGAAGCCATCTGGTGGAGTCGCTCGTAAGGAAAAAAGCAAAGGTCAAGGCTTTTGTCCATTATAATTCAAGAAACGATTGGGGCAATCTTGAACTCTTGCCGCACGATGTCCTTGAAAAGATAGAGATAATAACAGGCGATATCAGGGACCCATTCTGCGTGAGAAATGCGGTCAAAGGATGTGACACTGTGTTCCATCTGGGTGCACTCATAGCGATCCCGTATTCCTATCTTGCCCCCAAAGATTTCGTGGACACCAACATCCTGGGAACTGTGAACATCATGCAAGCCTGCAAAGATGAAAACGTTAGCAAAATAGTCCATACCTCAACAAGCGAGGTTTATGGGACAGCGATCTATACCCCTATCAATGAAAAACATCCTCTGCAGGGACAGTCCCCATATTCAGCCAGCAAGATCGGAGCTGACATGATGGCGCAAAGTTATTATAATTCTTTCGAGCTGCCGGTTGCCACGATCCGACCGTTCAACACATTTGGTCCGCGCCAGTCGGCAAGGGCGGTCATTCCAGCCATATGCTCCCAGATACTCTCAGGGAAGAAGAAAATACATGTGGGGCTACTGAGCCCTGTGCGCGACTTTACATTCGTGCAGGATACTGTGAACGGATTCCTGAAAATCGCTGAGTCCGAAAGATCTATCGGAGAAGTGATCAATATCGGATCGGGAAAAGGCATAAGCATCGGGGATCTATTAAAGACCATCATTGACCTGATAGGAAAAGATATCAGCATCATAAGCGATGATGAGCGCATGCGCCCCTCAAAGAGCGAAGTCATGACCCTGCTATGCGACAACCGGAAAGCCAGAGAACTCGTGGGCTGGGAGCCGACGTTCACGCTGGAAGATGGGCTGAAGGAGACCATAAAATATGTTCAAGAGCATCTGGAGAAATATAAAGCTAATATATATAATGTTTGAGGATATATGCAAGCAGTAATACTGGCAGGCGGAAAAGGGACAAGGCTTCGACCATATACGACTGTATTTCCGAAACCTCTCGTTCCTGTGGGTGATGTTCCAATACTTGAGATCATAATCAGGCAGCTAAAGAAACACAGCTTTGATGAGATAGTCATCTCGACCGGTCATCTTGCCGAGCTCATAGAGGCATATTTCGGGGACGGTTCACGATGGGGAGTCCATATCGATTATGTAAGGGAATACAAGCCCTTGAACACCGCTGGGGCACTTGGATTGATAGATAACCTCAGAGAAAATTTCCTGGTAATGAATGGGGACATCCTCACAACACTCGATTACAGTCAGATATTCAATTTCCATATTGAGAAAAAAGGTATCGCGACCATAAGCCTGCACAAGCGAGAGGCTAAGATAGATTACGGGGTCATCGAAATGTCGCAGGATTCCAGGCTTGATAAATACATAGAAAAGCCAGCATACCAGTTCCTTGTGAGCATGGGAGTGAATGTGCTTAGTGCGCGGTGCAGGGAATACATAGGGAAGAACGAGTCCATAGGTTTGCCAGATCTCATGATGAGAATGAAAGAAGAAGGCGAAAACATATATTGCTATCCCAGCGATTGCTACTGGCTTGACATAGGAAGAGTTGAGGATTATCAGGTCGCACAGGATGAATTCGAACACCACAGGGAACAATTTCTACCGGATGAACAATAAAAAAATACTTATCACAGGGATTAACGGATTCGTTGGAAGGAACTTTCTGCAAGTCCTTCTGGAAAAAAGCCCGGATGCACAGATATATGGGATTGACAGAGCCCTCAGAACTGTTTCGCATTTCATTCCTGTGGAATGCGACCTTGCTGATCGAGAAAAAGTTAAATGTGTTCTCTCCGAAATCAGGCCTGATTATATATTCCATTTTGCTGGTACAGCCTATGCTAATGATTGGGATGTCCTTTTTTCATCTAATGTCAAGACAACTTTGAACATTCTTGAATCGGTGAAAGAATCGTCATTTAATCCAAGGATTGTCATTATCGGATCTGCTGCAGAATACGGTATCGCGAAGAATTTGCCCGTGAATGAGATGGCGATGCAAAATCCGACATCGCCATATGGCGCATCCATGTGCTGCCGGACAAATGTCGCGATTGCATTCAGAAATATGGGCCTTGATATCATTATCGGGAGGGTATTCAATACCACTGGTGCCGGTGTTACAGAACGAACCCCGGTTGGGTCATTTGCCAAACAGATAGCACAGATCGAAAAAGGAATTAAGCAACCTGTAATACATACAGGCAACCTGGAACCAGTGCGGGATTTTATTGATATTTCTGATGTTGCAGAGGCGTTCTTTGCTCTTGCGATTAAAAGTGAAAACGGTGGCATCTACAATATCTGTTCAGGAGCAGGTCATTCCATAGCAGATCTCCTTGATATATATTTGAAGCTCATATCCCATAAGATAACGATTTTGAAAGACAAATCGCTCTTTCGCAAGAATGATGTTTCAAGTATGTATGGTGATAACATGAAGATAAAGGAAGAGACCGGCTGGAAGCCGTCCGTTCCTCTGGATGAGAGCCTGAAGAACACATTGAATTATTTAAGGAATCAACAATGATCTCCATAATAGTCCCTGCTTACAACGAAGAAAAGCGCATTCGAGGCATGCTTGAGCTGTACGCAGGATATTTTTTTGAAAAATACAGAGATTGCGAGTTCATCGTAGTGGCTGACGGAAGCGACCGCACAGCAGCAATCGTTAAGGAGATGATTGCGATATTCCCAGGCATACGTCTCCTTGAATATGGAACGAGGCTGGGGAAAGGCGGCGGCATCATAGAGGGATTCAAGCAAGCCAGGGGGGATATCATGGCATTCGTGGATGCTGACGAGTCGGTTTCCCCCTCTGACCTGGACAGTATCATCGGCGCTCTTGATACCTCAGACTGCTCCATAGGTTCACGCCGTGCGCCTGGTGCAAAGATCACGCGCAGGCAGCCATTAAAACGTGAGACCATCAGCAGGGCGTTCAATCTTATGGTGAACCTGATGTTCAACCTGGGAATAAGGGATACGCAATGCGGGGCTAAAGCTTTCAAGAAAAAAGCTGTGGATTTGGTGGTACCAAAGATCAGTTCAAATGGTTTTGAGTTCGACGTTGAGCTCTTGTGGCGCATCAAAAAACATGGTTTCTCGATCGTTGAAGTGCCCATCGAGTGGAAACATAGTGAATATTCGCGCTTCAGTCTGAAGCATGCTCCGCGCATGTTCACAAACCTGTTGAGGATCCGATGCGAGCAAAAGGTATAATAAAGATATTGCATATGGGATGAGAAGAGGGAACTTGAAGAACAGATCTAAAACTAAAAAAAAGCAAGAAAGTGGGTGGCTTTCCAGATTCGATATATTTATTCCGATAGTTATACTGCTATCGATGATCAATCCTCTGCGCGCGATGATGTCCCAGTACTATATATTGGATTATCCTGACGATATCGTGTGGATGCATTATGCACAAGAACATTTTAACAACATTTCCGGCTTATTGACTGACAAGATCGGAACCGGCTTCAGACCGACTATAAATGTGCTTTACTATATCGTATATGCTATTTGGGGCTCGAACGAGACATATTTCTATCTTATGAATGGCGCGCTCTTTGCAGGTTCCATGTTATTCCTGTATCTCCTCATCCGTATGCTGCACAGCAGGATGGCCGGGATGCTCGCAGTAATGCTGTATCTTTTCCTGGATGCAAGCTTCATATTGGTGTGGAAGATGAACTACACCACGTCCATAGCCGAGATGTTCTTCATTACAGCAAGCTTGTATTATTCAATACATTTCTTTGAGAAAAAGGAGAGGGTGAGCCTTATACTTGCGATCATTCTAGGCATATTTGCCTTCTTTTCCAAAGAACCAAGCATGGTAATCATCCCTGCTGTAAATATCATCTATCTATTGCACAAGAAGGAACTGGGGATAAAAAACCGGGCGATCGCAATTGCAGTGAATCTTCTTCCTGTGATACTTCTGTATGTGCTGGTGGTACAACTTTCGCCTGAGGTGAACGTTTCTGCGAGTGTGCCAGTAAGCGAGCGTGTAAAGGAGCGACTGGTCTATTATGTCGAGCAGGAACTTTCATGGCAACTCAAGAATCCATACATATTCTTCCTTGGAATTGTGGGGACGTTCTATTTCCGAAAGTTCGGGAAAGATTCGTATGGCGGGATCCAGATAGACCTGATCAAAAACGTGATATCCATATCCATCATGGCAGCCGTGTATATAGCCTTGCAGAAGGGGGTATTGTATTCTCTCCCAGGGGCTATATTCGTGATGCTGCTATTGGCTATTGGTTTTGTACTTGGAAACACCATCCAGCGCATTGGTATTGCATGGTTCAGCGTCAGTTTTGCTCCCCTTCTTCTTACCTCCCAGATAGTGCAACCAACGTATCTGGCAGAGCCGAATCTTGGAATGTCACTGTTCCTGGGGGTAACACTCTGGGAGTTTTTGAAATATATATATTCGGGAGCAAGACCGAAGAATACCATTTCACGCATCTTCAATTATGCAAATATAGCAGTTGTTGTGCTGGTGGTCATAGTGCAGGTTTCTGTAGTTCCCACACAAATCGGAAATACCAATAACTATCATAATATGGTTTCGGATTCCCAGACTAGCTTCAGGGAAGCTGTGGATTATTTGACTGCAACTGCCAATAGTAATGCAACGATATATTATATATCAACCGAGGACCGCCAGAAAGTCGGAGGGGGGCAGATCGATGCAGATGTTTTCGGATGGTTGTTGTGTTTCAAGGGCCGATGCGACATAAGGATTGAGAAGGTGGTATCCGAAATACCAAAAGACGGGTACATTGTGCTTCTTAGCAATCTGGATGTGTATATCTTCACCAATGAATACAAGAACCTGACAACGCAAGTACAGGTATTAAAATCGATCAAGAACGGTGAGCGCGTGGCATATATTCTCAGGATGAAGAAATAGTCCCGTATATCCTTAGATATTCAAGGATAACTTTTTTGATGTCATATCGTTCTTCCACAAGCCCTCTTCCTGCTTCAGCCATATTTTCTGCAAGCTGCCTGTCTTCCATTAGAAGCATGATCTTTTCAGCGGTATCAACCGGATCATCGATTTTTACGAACAGGCAGTGTTTCCCGTGCTCAAATACCTGCGGAAGTTCTCCGACAGGCGTGGTCACCACGGGGATATTGCGTGACATTGCTTCTATCACCGCTCTTGGTGAAACCTCAAAAAAGGATGGGAGGACAAAGATATCCAGCGTTTCAATAAAACTATCCAGTTCAGACTGCGGCAGCCTGCCGAGAAATACTACCCCTTCAATGCCCTTCGCATACTCTTCAAGTTCGCTCCTTATTGGCCCGTCTCCTGCAATGTATAGCATGACATCGCTTTTCTTATTTTTAATAAGTCTGAAAGCAGAAATAAGGACCTTGAGATTCTTCTCGACCGATAACCGGCCAAAATAGCCGATTCTTTTTCCATCACTTCCCGGCATATCCGTTATTGTGCGGGCAGGATTGATGGGGAGAGGAATATAGATCAATTTTGAGTCCGGGATCCGAAATGTTTGCGACAGCCAGTTCCTTTCAAACTGGGCAGTGGAGATAACTGTATCAGCCGAATCAAATATATAAGAACCCATTGGCTTGTAGAGCCTGTGAAGAACCCTTCTGAAGAGCGATCTTGAAAAGCCGAAGGTATGCGGGGTGAAAATGAATTTTTTCTTTTTTGCCATGGCAGCAAATAGCGCCTGAAACGAATGATAGTTGTGCGCATGAATGACATCGCATTCGATTGACCTTAGGTAGAAATACATGCCAGGTGAGAAATAATATGCATCCCCTGGAGCGAATGCCCGGAAGCGTGAAACTCTCACCCCATTGATCACCTCTCTTTTTGGGAGCTTTCGTGAAGGGTCTGTGCACACCACCTCTACGTCATGTCCCATCTTTACCAGCATTTCGCTCAGTTCTTTCACATGCGTGGCAATGCCTCCTATATCAGGCAGATAAGTGGGACAGACCTGAATTATTTTCATTCTAATGTGCCCATGTGCAGGCATCATAAATAAAGTTTATATTATACGCACGGTTAGTTAGTATGAAAATATATGAAGATCATGCTCATACTTCCACCACTGATGGTCAAGGATAAGGGACTTTACGGTGTAACGCCCCCTCTTGGCATTGCTTATCTAGCTTCCGTACTTGAGAAGAGCGGGAATACCGTTCAACTCCTTGATTGCATAGTTGAAGGATATGATTCACCCATCAAGCATGATGGATTCGTCCACCTGGGACTGAACTGGCAGGAGATAGAAGAGAGGATATGCCTTTTTTCACCTGATATGGTGGGGATATCATGCATGTTTTCCATGATGTTCCCTGAAGCTCTGAAGGTTGCAGATATCGCAAAGGGCATTGACAGGAATATGTTTGTGGTGATGGGCGGGGCGCATCCATCCTCTGTTCCATATGATGTGCTCAGGTATGAAAATGTGGATTTTGTTGTGATCGGGGAAGGGGAAGAAACGCTTCTTGAACTGGCAGGAGCCCTTAAGAAGAAAAGCGATTTCTATGGGATAGATGGACTCGGATACAGGATTAACGGAACTGTGACGGTCAATCCGAAGACAGGTTTTATCAAAGACCTTGATGCGCTTCCGTTCCCTGCGCGCCATCTTCTTCCAATGGAAAGATATTATGAGATCGGCGAATCCCATGGCGGTCTTAAAAGAAGCAGATATGCCAGTATAATAACCAGCCGGGGGTGCCCTGGGAAATGCGTTTATTGCTCCATCCATTCGGTATGGGGAAAAAGCTGGAGGCCCAGGAGCCCTGAAAACGTGCTTCTTGAGATAGAGCATCTGGTGAAGGAATATGGTATCAGGGAGATACATTTTGAAGATGATAATCTGACATTTGATCGAGAAAGATCAAGAATGATATTCCAGGGCATTATTGACAAAAGGCTGGACATCACATGGACAACTCCCAATGGTGTTGCAATCTGGAAGCTGGATGAAGAACTATTAAAGCTTATGAAGAAGTCCGGCTGCTATCAACTTAACCTTGGAATAGAATCCGGCAATGAACAGGTTCTTAGACAAATAATAAAGAAGCCACTCAAACTTGAAAAAGTGGGAGAAATTGTCAGAAAGATACGGGAAATTGGTATATGGACACATGGTTTTTTCATAATTGGAATGCCAGGAGAAACCAAAAAAACAATGGAGGATACAATTAATTTTGCTACAAGCATAGATCTGGACAGTGCAAATTTCTTCATTGCGACACCATATCCGGGTACAGAACTTTATGAATTATGCAAGAATAATGGTTTCATTAAGGATTATGATCTAAGAGCTCTTATGGTACAATCATCAATGATATCGACCGGGGAATTCTCTTGCGGGGAATTGCTTGAATTGCAGAAAAAAGCATACAGGCGATTCATGTTGCATATGATTAAAAGAGAGATATTTCACTTTAATATTGTACACAGGTTAATGCAATTGAGAAATATGGACGATATCCGTTTCATGTATAGAAAACTTTCCAGATTGATAAAAATAATAGGTTAAAATAATGAATATATTTTTTACTATATTTTCATTTTTTTTATTATTAATAACTATTTTTTCATTGTGGTTTCTCAGATATTGTAATGAGCTTATAAAATATAAAAATAAATATGTGAGAATTAAATTGGATCCATTTTATCAACCAATGGTTTCTATAATAATTCCTGCATATAATGAAGAATTAATGATAGAGAAAAAGATCAATAATACATTTGAGTTAGAATATCCTGAAGAAAAACGAGAAATCATAGTTGTAGATTCGGCTTCGACCGATAATACCGTTAAAATAGTCAACAATTTCAAGAACATCACACTTTTAACTCAACAAGAAAGGATGGGTAAAGCTCATGCCCTGTCTGTAGCATTTAAACAAGCCAAAGGAGATTTGTTTTTGATCACAGATGCTGATGTGATGTTGAACAAGGATGTTCTGGGAAAAATGGTACCATTTTTTGCTGATTCTTCAATAGGAGCAGCAACAGGAAAATTGTCGTTAGTTGGAACAGATTCTACCTCCAAAATTTCTGAACAGGCTTACAGAACGTTCTTTGATACTTTGAGATTTTATGAGAGCAGTATAGCCTCTACTATGATTTTTAATGGTCCTCTTATGGTATTCAGGTCAAGCATCATAGAGCCGCCATCGATAAATTCTGTTGCCGACGATACAGAAATGGCTTTACAGGTGATTAAAAAAGGTTACAGGGCAGTTTATATTCCCGAAGCCACTTTTTTTGAACGCGTGCCATCAAAAAACAGCATACGATTAAAGCAAAAAGAAAGAAGAGCGCAGGGGTTGATCCAATCTTTCATAAAGCACAGGAATATGCTTTTTGCTGATAATTACGGGTTGTTCGGAAAGATGATTTTTCCGGCCGAATTTATTATTCATGTCTTATTTCCTTTCATACTTGTCTTTTCATTCTTTTTTATGATTTTTTCATTTTATTATAATCCAGTACAAACATTATTAATAACTACAATAGATATAATAATTATTTTTGGGTATGCTATTGGAGTATATCGAAAATTTGAACTCGAAAGCAGTAACGGAAAAAAGTCAAATTTCAAAAGTATTTTAATTACTATTTCATCATTTATTCAACTTCAATTAGCATTATTCAAAGGTGCAGTGAAACTCTTCTTATTTGGCAGCAGTCACAAATGGGAGCAGATAACGGAGGTACGTGTTGAGGAAGTGAAGGACAAACAATCCAATTTGTGAGATATTATACTACACAATCTTTATTAATTGCTACATCCACTTATAATCCAATCCTGAGGTGTACTTTGGCGAAAGTTAAATCCAATAACAAGTATAAGGAAAAAACTGAAATAAAGAAAGAAGATAAGCAAAAAACCGATAGATTTTTCACAACAAAATCTCTTTCATATGTAACCCTTATTGCAATATTCCTGTTCTCATTCTATATCAGAGGAATAACCCCCATAAAAACCGTATTCCAGCAGGGGATCGTGGGTTTTGCAATGGATGACTCTGTTTTCCAGATGAGGCTCGTAGAAAACACAATTCATTTTTTCCCTCACCGTATTTTTTTCGATGCATTTACAATGTACCCATACGGAAACCAGTTGAGCTGGGGTCCGCTTTTTGCTCAAATGATCTCATTCTTAGCTTTGATCGCAGGTTTTATCACAAGCGGAGGAATGCCAGCACAAACTACTATTGATACAATAGGTGCATTTTTCCCGGCTATCATAGGAGCCCTTGTTGTATTTCCAGTATATTTTATTGGTAAGGAACTGGTGGACACCAAAGCTGGGCTCTTAGCAGCCTTCCTGATAGCAATATTGCCAGGGCAATTCCTCTCAAGATCAGTCCTTGGCTTTACTGATCACCATGTTGTGGAAGTTTTTTTTACAACACTTATGATGATGTTTTTCATTATGGCAATAAAGAAGGCAGAGAACATCACCTTAGATCATTGGCTTAACAGGGACTGGGCAGCATTAAAGGCCCCAATAATTTATTCCCTTCTTGCCGGAGTATCATTCGGAGCATATTTATTGGTATGGACCACCGGAGTGTTCTTCGCAGTGGTATTTGGCATTTTTGTAATTGTCCAGTACATTATAGATCATTTAAGAGGAAAATCTACTGAATACCTTGGTATCGTGGGCATAATCGCTTATTTCACTGCAATGGTAATGGTAATTCCGTATGTTGAAAAAAGTAATGGTTTTTCTGCATTCTATTATTCATTTTTGCATCTGGCTGTGACTGGAGGAGGTGTTTTGGTTTTTGCTTTCCTGAGTCTTGTTTCCAGAGAAATGAATAAACGTGAATATAAGGTTTATCATTATCTGTTATTCATGGTTGGAGCTATATTTGTAGTTTTGATTTTCTTGAAAATATTTATTCCTGAATTATACAGCACCGTGTTAGGAAGCTGGAATTCTGTGTTTGTGCCTCGTTCAGGGGGCGGGTTGACAATAGCTGAAGGCTCCCCCATCAGCTATGAGTCCGCAGTTGGACAATTTGGTTATAACTATATCTTATCTTTCATAGCAATAATTCTTCTTTGCTATTACTCCATTAAAAAATCCAATGCTGAATACACCCTCCTTGTCATCTGGAGCGTCTTCGTCCTTGGCATAATGCTCGCACAGAACCGGTTCGCATATTATTACGCAGTAAACGTAGCCATCCTCTCAGGCGTTCTCGGCTCAAGATTATTAGACCTAGCTGGCTGGAAACAGTTCAATTCGAACGATATTCTTGAATGTCTGAAAAAGATACGCGTCCAGCATGTCCTGTCATTGATCCTTGTGATCGCTGTGACCGGATTCCTACCATCAGACGCATCTCCATATAAAACAACTATGGAACAATCAAAATGGGGCGCCGTTTCATCAGGATTTTACGAATGGCATGATGCTCTAACATGGATGAAAGATAACACCCCGAAGCCTGATCTACCATATTATTCAATTTATGAAAAACCCTCACCAGGCCAAAAATATAATTATTCCAAGAACGATTACGGCGTCATGAGCTGGTGGGATTATGGTCATATCATCACATACTGGGGGCACAGGATCCCCAATGCGAACCCGTTCCAGGCAGGCATTGGCGGAGGCGCAAATCATGCACCGGGAGCTTCAACGTTCCTGATCGCGCAGACTGAAGATGAAGCGAATAAAGTGCTGGATGATCTTGGCATTAATGGAAATCCAGGCGCAAGATATGTTGTAAGCAATGCATACATGGCATATTCGATCCAGCCGGTGTTCGCGGAATGGGATAATACTGACGTGGGATATTATGAGCAGGTACGAACCTCGCAGGGAGATCAATACTGGCCTTCGATGAAATATTACAATACTATGGAGTCAAAACTTCATATATTTGATACGAATGGACTGCGAAACTACAGGCTTGTGCATGAATCAACCCCAAATCCCTATACTCAAGGAGGCAATTCTGAAAAGGCATATAAATCTATTTATAATACTTTAAATAGAGCCAACTTGATCCCTGCTGAAGATTCTGGGTATGCTAAGATATTCGAATATGTAAAGGGAGCAAAAATAACCGGAAATGCGCCGCCAAATTCGATCGTTACCCTTACCAATACCATAAAAACAAATATCGGAAGAACGGTTCAATATAAACAGGTAGCATCTTCCAATGGCACATATGAACTTATTGTTCCTTATTCGACTTTGGGTCCAATATCTGATCCAACATTCCGTGGTACACAATTCGACACAAAACCCACTGGCGCTTATACAGTGACAGCAGGCAACATTTCAAAACAGGTTGAAATAAGTGAACAGGATGTTATCGAAGGCGGGACTGTAACACTTGATTTTGTATAAAGACTACAAAATGGAAAAAAACAACGAACTGAAACGAACTCGACAGCATGAGTTCGTATGGAGTTCGTACGAGTTCGTTGTTAATCGTGATCTATTGTCTTGTTATGGTGTATGAAGAAAACGAACCGCAGATAATGGCGCCCAGAGTCACGCCTCTGGAGAGCGTGTCCACGCATGGCGCACCATGCGTGTGCGCGGAGTCGAGAACCCACAGGGTTTCGGCATTGATGAACGCAGATTTGTAGCATCAAATCTATCGCTTCTTATCGGTTCGTGAGATTTAGTGCTCCTTTTGTTTCTGAATAATCCTATGCTGCAACTTCACCAAGGCTCAATTCACCTGCTGCCACTGGATGTACAAGCAAAGTTGACTCATGGAATTTCTTCATAATTTCATCAATTTTTTCAGAGACATCAGGAGTATAATAGGCTTCACCACATTCTTCACAGATATACGCAGAAACATCTTTTATAGTAAGCACTTCCTTCTCTAATTTCACTGTGAACTCAGTCTTTCCTTTAACAAGCTTGCCTTTACAAAAACTGCACTTATCAGGTTTCATTTTCAATCTCTGTATTCTGGTATAGCTCCGGAATTCATTTACACTTTTTTCAGGTATACTGTTCATGTAATTTAAATCCATGCAATTTATGTCTTGAATCTTATTATCTCAGTTCATAACTGACAATAAAGTATATACATATGGTGAAATATGTTTATACATTATGAGGTTGATATGGCTTGATAACATGGAAAAATAAGCCATTAATTCCTGACCATAACAGAAATGCCGATGGTGAAATGATAGAACTTGGAATCGAAATACACCAGATAATAGAATTACTTGAAAATGGCAAAGAAGTATCCCAAAGGAAAAAAGGCATAATCGAAAAGTGGTGCCACCGTGGAAAGATAATCTACATCGTGGCGATCGAGGACTATGATGATTATTGGCTTATAAGACACGTCGGAAAAATTAGAGCTACTAAAGAAAAATTGAAACTAATGCGAGGTGAATAAAATGCATAAATGCAATATATGTGAAAAAGAAATGAATACAGTGCAGGATATTAACCTGAAAGGATTTGTGATACACGGCTGGCGCTGCGAGTGCGGTAATGAACATAGCGATCCGCAAGATGTTGATAATATCGTCAAATACTTCAAAGCAATGAAAAAAGGTGTTGAGGGGACGGTATATAAATCTGGTAACAGCATTTCAATACGACTTCCAAAAGTGATTGCGGATCTCTATCACCTTGATTCGAACTTTAAGCTGCCGATCGAGACTGAACCGGGAGGAATCAGACTTAAGATAACCAAGCAAAAAGCAGAGGCGTGAATCCCATCAACTTCTTATCTGTCTACAAAGAAATATATGATGACAAAGCGAAATGAATTTTTGAAACGATTTTATGATAAGAAGATTATGGTTGTGATATTGTGCAACCACAGATATTAAGGTTAAACCCCGCCAGCGGCGGCGCATCCCCGGGGTCTGGGGTCGCACCCCAGCGCCGTTAACATAATGATGACCGAATGTGTTAATAGTTCGCTCTTTTGCGGCTAATTTTTTCAAAAGCTTTGCGTCATTTGTGAAAAGCGGCTGTGCTTTGTGGTTGCATTGGAGAACTATCGTGCGCCGATAAATTTATACACATATTTTTATAAATGTATGGCGCAGGATGGAAAATTAACAGCGAACTCACACGAAATCACGCAACGGGAGTTCATTTTTTCTGAAATAATCCTATGCTGGCAACTCCATGATTGATACGTGCATAGAACGGTTTGATTTCAGGCGCGCATCGTCTCGATGGATTTCCGGCGCGACCCAGTTGCTTTAAAGTCAACGATACCAAAATAAACACACAAAACTATAATATATTTGAATCCAACTATTATGAATATGGAAGAAAGAATTATAGTAAATCCTAAAATAATGGTTGGAAAACCTATTATTAAAGGTACCCGGATTCCTGTAGATGCCATACTTAATAGACTGGCGGATGGGATGAGCATAAGCGATATCCTGGAAGAATATCCGAATATTACAGAAAAAGATATCAGTCAAATTTCTGGTAGATGAGTGCACAGGCAAGCGACTCTCAAATTTATTGAATGTTGCAGGATATGATACTATTTTTGTGGGTGATTGGAAACCATCTGCATCTGATGATGAAGTTCTGGACAAAGCAAACAAAGAAGGAAGAGTTTTGATAACCGATGATAAGGATTTTGGTGAACTTGTTTTCAGATTTGAAAAACCATCAAGCGGAGTAATATTGATCAGGACTTCCACCACAAATAGTGCTATAAGGATGCATTGGCTTGAAACATTGTTAAAATCGACCGACGTCTATAAAAAATTTATTGTTTTGAAAGATAAGGTTTTTAAGATAAGGGACATCTGAAAGGATATTCCAAAAGTGATTGCATATCTCTATCATCTTAATTCGAACTTTAAGCTGCCTATCGAAACCGAACCTGGATGACAAAGCGAAATGAATTTTTGAAACGATTTTATGATAAGAAGATTATAGTTCTGATATCGTGCAACCACAGATATTCAGGTTAAACCCCGCCATAGGCGGCGCATCCCCGGGGGTCTGGGGTCGCACCCCAGCGCCGTTAATATAATGATGACTGAAAGTGTTAATAGCTCGCTCATCTGCGGCTAATTTTTTCAAGAATTGCTTCGAGGCGTGTATTATGTTCCTGTTGCCCTCTGTTATACACTTTCTGCTCTACAATAAAAGTACCTAACATATCGGTCATTTTATTGAATCCTGCGTTTAAATCTGTGTTTAAGTTATTGAATCCTGCGTTTAAATCTGTGTTTAAGTTATTGAATCCTGCGTTTAAATCCGTCTTTAAGTTATCGAATCCTGCGTTTAAATCCGTCTTTAAGTTATTGAATCCTGCGTTTAAATCCGTCTTTAAGTTATCGAATCCTGCGTTTAAATCCGTGTTTAAGTTATCGAATCCGGTTTTTAATAAAATATTAGCTTTATCGAGCTTTCTTCCAATATCGATTTCGTCATCTGAGGATACCTTTGAGAATTCATCCGGCAGATCAATATTAATGGCTAATGTCTTCTCGTTGATGCTTGCAATTTCACTGCCATTCTCCTCCCCACGCACCCTTATTGCCTGTGTGAAATTATCTACTACACTATCCTCACCAGAACAAAGGATCTTAACACTGCCATCCCTTGCATTAAAAACCAGGCCAGGAATACCAAGTGACCTTCCAATATGTTCTACAATAGACCTGAAACCAATATCCTGTACTTTACCAGTAACAATTATGCTATGACATTTTTGCATCAGTGTACCTATAAAGACTAATAATATATAAATATAATTCAGGTTTCCCTTTTATGGCATTGGCATATTAGCTTTCTGCCTGCTCCTACTACCTTGGAATGTATCGATGCGTGTCGATCGTGTCCTATATAGAATTAGATATCGTGCAACCACAGATGTTAAGGTTAAACCCCGCCAGAGGCGGCGCATCCCCGGGGGTCTGGGGTCGCACCCCGGCGCCGTTAACATAATGATGACCGAAAGTGTGAATAGTTCGCTCTTTTGCGGCTGATTTTTTCAAAAGCTTTGCGTTCTTTGCGAACTTTGCGGTAGAAAGTGGCTGTGCTTTGTGGTTACAGTGGAGAACTATCTTGCGCCGGAAAATTTATAAGCATATCTTTATATATTTGGCACGGAATGGATAATTAACAACGAACTCGGACGAACTCACGCTACTGGAGTTAGTTGTTATAATCTGTGCCATTCATCCGCTATAATAATACGACCTATTATACCCTCGATTTCTCGAACCATCATTCTGAGTTGAGGAACAGAGTATTCTGAATTTGAAGGAATTGCAAGACGATGCTGTGCATATATCAAAAACTGATGGCGAGTGCCAGAGAATGGGCCGTCAAAACCAAGTTTTCGCAGCTTTCGGATGAAATCTCGTCTCTTACACGGCGCCCATTGGCTCATAAGCCGGCTCCCTGTTCAAATCTATCATGGCGATCACAGGCAATGGATGATTCAGTTTCAGACCTACTAAAATCCACTCTTCAAGTGTAGACTGTAACTCGTCTTCACATTCACGTAATGTTGAGCCAAATGCTATCACTCCTTTACATGAGGGGATCCGTCCACTAAAAGTACCATCTTCAAGTTTATCATAGACAGCATGTGCCATCATCCTATTCACATAATCGGTCAGAATATATTGTATTGCCATTTTAGTTGTTATTTAAGCAAATGTTCGAGTATATAGTTTACGGTGAAATAATTGAATACAACAACAATGCTATACGTCGGAATCGACATTTCAAAAGACAATAAACCCCGCCAGCTGTGGCGCATCCCCCGGGGTCTGGGGTCGCACCCCAGCGCCGTTAATATAATGATGACCGAAAGTGTTAATAGTTCGTGCGCCAGAAAATATATTAATTACTAATTATAAATATGCGGTTTATGGGGGTCTAAAAACATTTTCAATGTACCAAGCTTGGCTGTCTCTTCGATTTGTATCTCTATAACTTCTTCTAAGTTCTTTTTTGTTTCATCAGGCGTGTGACCACAGCTTGCAATGTCTAACTTATGGCAGTATGCTGAGAACATGCCCCCTTCCTTCCATATTTCAACTGTAGCTATTATCCTTTTCATAGTTCTTAACTTCATTTTTTCTGAAATAATCCTATGCTGCAACTTCACCAAGGCTTAATTCACCTGCGGCCACTGGATGTACAAGCAAAGTTGACTCATGGAATTTCATCTCTTATAGACTTTTTTCCTGTGTTCTACTATTCTAATAACAATGGTGTTTGGATTATAAAATACATCACACAATGCTCTGTAATCGCCAACCCTGATCTTGAAACCATATTCATGTTCATTCAACAATTCCATCCCCAATCCAGTTTCTCCTACCAATCTAATCTTTTTTACCACGCGTGATGATATATTTTTAGAAAGTTTTCTTAATTGAGATATCGCTTTAGGATCCCATAATATCTTAAAACTCATAGAAATTCTCTTTCTACCTCTTCCTGAGATATCATCTGAGACATTGGTGTCTTGCGGGATTCCACTATTTGCTTTTTTATTTCATCTGAAAGTTTAAATTCATCTTCGTCAAAAAGGATTCGAATCCTGTTTATATCTTTTTTTATAGATAATAAGTCTTCATGGATTTTATTAAGAGTAATGCTTTCCATAGTTGTCACTTTTTATTCAACTTCTGAACTTAAAAGGTTTTTCATTATGATAAACATGAATTGTGATATCGTGCAACCACAGATATTAAGCTAAACCCCCGCCAGCGGCGGCGCATCCCCGGGGGTCTGGGGTCGCACCCCGGTGCCGTTATATAATGATGACCGAAAGTGTTAATAGTACACTCTTTAACCTTGACAGGACATTAATCAGGATGAACAAATATGATACATGATGTTGTAATAATCGGAGGCGGCCCCGCAGGTCTTACTGCAGGCATATATGTAAAAAGAGCGATGCTTGATGCAGTACTTCTTGAAAAAATGGGCGTTGGTGGACAGATCATAGTTACTGACCTTGTTGAGAATTATCCGGGTTTTCTTGAAATATCAGGAGCAGACCTTGCAATTAAATTCGAGCAGCAAGCCCGTAAATTCGGGCTTGAAATGAAATCTATGTTTGAAGTGAGCGCTATCGAAGACAGAGGAAAAACAAAGATCGTAAAAACATCAGATGGCGATATAGAAACAAAATCCATAATAATTGCGTCAGGCACTACCCCAAAAAAGCTCGGTGCAAAAGGGGAAATTGAATTCACTGGAAGAGGTGTATCCTATTGTGCAACATGCGATGGATTTTTTTTCAGGGACAAGGAAGTTGTAGTTATCGGTGGAGGAGATTCCGCCATCACTGAAGCTATTTTTCTTACAAAGATGGCAAAAAAGGTCACTGTAGTGCACAGGCGCAATGAGCTTCGCGCCGAAAAGATAAACCAGGAGCATGCTTTTTCAAATCCTAAGATCAGTTTTGTCTGGGATTGCGTACTTCTTGAGATCATTGGGAAAAACATTGTCGAAAAAGTAATTCTCAGGAACGTAAAGACAAATGCCACATCAGAATTAAAAACAGACGGCGTGTTCATATATGTTGGTTTGATCCCCAATACAGCATTTGCAAATGTTAAGAAGGATGAATGGGGATTTATAATCGCAAACGATAAAATGGAAACATCAGTAAAAGGGATATTTGTTGCAGGTGATTGCAGGGTCACACCTCTTCGCCAGATTACGACGGCTGTGGGTGACGGGGCGATCGCTGCTGTTTCTGCGGAGAGGTATCTGGACGGATTCTAATTAACAACGAACTCAAAACGAACTCATGCTATTGGAGTTGGTTTTGAGGTTGTTGTTATCGTTTTTTGATGATTGATAGGTTCTTTTATGTCTAGCAATTTCTTCGGAGGTTATCACTCTGTTGTAGATTCAGAAACACTTTCCTGGAGAATCTTTCTACCAAATATCAAAATCTCCCTTATTGCCTCTTCGGGTTCGTTGCTAATTGAACTCTCTGTAACTTCTTTCTCAAAACCACAGTGAAAATGCTTTGGAAATGTTCTAACATACTCCCACTTCTTATGGGGTATGTTATCGTGCCTGTATATCTTCCCATCAATATGACTTCGCTCCCAATGATATGCATATCTTCCTGTGATCTTCATTGAAAACCAGATATCTATGAAGCTTCCATCTTTCAAATATATCCACTAAATTACCTCTAAAGCTTTTTTTAGAGAATCTTTTTCTGCTTCAAGATGATCCAGTTTAAAAAAATCTTCCCATGTCCCCTCTTCTTCCAGTTGTCCTCTTGTGTATAAATTTTCGAAATCTTCCACAGATGATATTCCATATTTTTTTGCAAGGTTGAATATTTCAGCCTCACATCGCATGAGTTTTATATGAAGATATGTTCTCATACTATCTCTTTCCAATATTTCCCTGTCAACTTTCAATATGAAAGAGATTTTTGGTATTATGTCCAGATTTTTTTCATCCCAAGTTATACTATTTCTTGAATACATGCTACCACGAGCCTTTAGTCTATTTTCAATAAAAATCTTTAATCTCTTTATTGATATAAACTTATGCACCAGGTAAGATATAGGTATCTGAGATTTTTTTCATATCGTTGGAACTTTCCGGGTTTTCTTGATAAACCAATTACAAGTATGGATTGGTGTGTTTTCTTTAACCGTTGGTCTCATATTAAACTCCGCCATCGGCGGCGCCTCGCCGGGGTCTGGGGTCGCAACCCCAGCGCAATGTTACTATGTGGTTGAATGGGGATTGCAGGGTCACACTTCTTCGCTAGATAGTGACAGCCGAAACACCCGCTATACTCTCCCTCGTCCCGATCAAAATAACAATATCCTGCGCCACCAATTGAGTGTCACCAGAAGGATTGGTGATAGTCCGGGCGCCGCGCTGGATCGCAAGCACTGTTACGCCGTATTTTCTTCTAAAACCGATATCAGCGAGAGACTTACCGGCCAGGGGAGAAACAGCTTCAATTCTGATCGTCTCAATCTCAATATCAGGCAAATGCTGTATTAATTCCGGAAAAACATCATACTTTTGATGTACATTCCTGAATATCTCATAACCGCCCTTCCTGACCTCGCTGATGTGTTTTTCTATTTCGTTGGCAGGAATAAATAAATTGTGCAACACTCTTGAGATGATCTCGATCGAGGTTTCAAACTCTTCTGGAATAACATCATTTGCGCCCAGTGAATACAGGGGATTCACTTCATTTGTATAACGGGTTCTTGCAATTATGTAAACATTGGGATTAAGCTGTCGGGAAAGCTCCACGATCCTTCGCGTAGCAGATGCATCAGAGATAGCAATTACCACAGAACGCGCCGTCTTTATTCCAAGATGTGTGAGCAACGCCTCCTTTGAAGCATCACCATACGATATTGGAACCCCGCGTTTCTTCTCAACCCTCACAGTCTCCGGGTTAATCTCCAGGACAACGAATGGAATTTTGGATGCAGACAGCACTTTTGTAACATTTCGTCCATTAAGTCCAAAACCCACAACGATCACATGGTTTGTTAAAACCTTTGTCTCAAAAACATCTTCGTGGAAACGTCCCGACTTGATCTTACTTGATATCGGCAGTTTCTCAAAATACTCTGAAAACCTTCCGCTTCCCTGGATCATGAATGGAGTAAATATCATTGTAATAATTGAAGACGCCAGGAAGACCTGGTAATCAGAACCTGAGAACAGGCCAAGATTCATTCCTTCTTTTGACAATACGAACGAAAATTCACCGATCTGGGAAAGCGCAACACCCACAAGTACACCGATCCGAAGCGGGTATCCCAGAACCATAGTGACTAACGCTCCTGCTGTGAATTTTATCACAAGGATTAAAACCACTGCCAGAAGGACTATCAGGGGGTTTCGAAGCATAGAACCAACATCCAGCAGCATTCCGATCGAAACAAAAAAAAGGATGCTGAAAATATCCTTAAGAGGAAGGATCTCACTGAATGCCTGATGCCCGTACTGCGATTCAGAGATCACAAGACCAGCAAGAAACGCGCCAAGGGCAAGTGATAAACCCACAAGCGATGTTAACCAGGCGGTTCCAAAACAGATGAGTACTATACTTATTAAGAACAACTCACGGCTGTGGGTCGAAACGATCTGGTACAGCATCTTTGGAACAACGAACCATGATACTAAGATTATCAGGACAACTATTGAAAGCGCCCAGAAAACATTCAGTGCCATATCGAAAGCTGATACGCCTGTTTTACCACCCAGCATGGGAAGGAGCAATACTACAGCCACGACGCTGAGGTCCTGAAAGATCAATATTCCGGAAGACAGGCGACCCTGCGGGGATTCCATTTCGCCCCGGTCAGACAGGACTTTGAATACGATAGCAGTACTGCTCATCGCAACCAGGATGCCAATAAATATTCCTTTTTCAATAGATATGCCGGCGGAAAGGGAGATCAATAGCACGGCTGCTGTGGTCAAAAATACTTGAAGAAATCCGCCCACGAACACTGCGCGGTTGATCCTGATAAGTTCTGCAAGTGAAAACTCGATCCCGATCAAAAACAATAACAGGATGACACCAACATCGGCAAGTACCTCGATGAGCGCGATATCCTGTGTAACCCCCAGCACCGATGGGCCAAGCAGAACGCCTGCTATCAAATAACCTACAATCGGAGCTATATGAAGGCGATGGAACAGGAAATTAATACCTATTGCAGCGCCGAAAATTATAACAAAATCCTTTAAAAATGAGAGGTCATTCATAATTTAAATAACATAGCTCAAACAACATAAATAAAGTTATGAAAGTATAAATAACCTCATACATGTATTTCTTAAGATGAATCGGGTCACTTGATTGCATATTCAGATCCACTATGCTGTGACTCTTAATAATGGTATTGAAAGTTTCTCTTCGTACTGCTCAAGCCTCTAATTATCCTTTATTTGGGCAGCTCAAAAGATATATAACATTGTCAATCAATTAGAATTGTCTTGTTTAAAAATTAAACATTCTGTCTGGAAAAGTATTTAATATACCTTCTCCATTATGATTTGCCTTCGCTTTTATAGAAACAAGAAAAATAATTAAAATAATGATAATCGGAGAAAATTAAATGGCAAGAATGCACACACGCAGAAAGGGTCAGGCAGGTTCAAAGAAACCTATGAGAACAGAGCCGCCCAAATGGTCAAACACCAATAAAGAAGAGATAGAGAATACCATTGCGCAGCTTGCGTCTGGTGGAAAGGCTTCCAGCGAGATCGGTATGATCTTAAGAGACCGCTATGGAGTTCCTGATGTTACGCTCGTTACCGGCAAAAAGATCGGGCAAATATTAAAAGAAAAGAATGTTGCCACAAAAGTTCCGGAAGATATTCAAAGCATCATACTGAATGTCCTGGACCTCAATAAGCATCTTTTGAAGAATAAGAAAGACGTTCATAACAAGCGATCTCTTAACAACATGATCTCAAAGATCAGAAGACTTGAAAAATATTATCACCGTGAGGGTGTACTTCCAGAAGACTGGAAATTCTCTATACAGAGAGCAGAAATGCTCATTTCAAGATAAGTCCCGATGACTGATGGAAAGGAAAGCCTCGCTGTAATTGAGGCTTTGAGTAAGCAAGTAGCAGAAGCCATATTGAAACATGATCGTGTGAGACTGGTCTCACACAATGATGCGGATGGCTTATCTGCTGCCGGGATTATGTGCAATGCCCTGCACAGGAAGGGCATACTTTTTCATACTACTATCGTTAGCCAATTTGATCAATCGACTATCGAATTGATAGAAAAAACATCCGGCGATCCGGTAATCCTTTGCGATATGGGAAGCGGCCAGGTGGAACTTTCTTCTAAGATAAAAAACGCAATAATAATAGACCATCATAAACCCACAGGAAAACTGGAACACGTCCATTTTAATCCCCATCTTGCAGGAATTGATGGCTCAACCGAATTATGCGCTTCTTGCGGCGCCTACATGGTGGCGCGCCAGATGGGCGATAATACTGACCTTGCAGGGCTTGCCCTGACAGGCGCGATGGGAGATAAACAGGCGTTTTTGGGTGCCAATAAATTCATCCTTGATGAAGCCATCGAAAAAAAAGTTGTTACGGTCACTAAAGGTCTCAGGATGGGGGATGCTCCGGTCGAAGAGTTATTTGAGTTTAATGTTGACCCTTTTCTGGATATTACCGGGGATAAGGAAAAGATCAAGGAATTTCTTGATAAGCTGGGAATATATGGGGAATTAAAAAACCTTTCAAATGAGCAATTGACAAAGCTTTCTTCTGTTATCATATTGAAGCTTGTGAAACAGGGAAGTTTTGCAGCAGTAGATTCACTGATCGGAGACAATTATACTCTTGACAGGGAAGTTGTTTCAAATATCTATGATTTTGTAAATATCCTCAACGCCTGCGGCAAAGACGATGTGCCGGGCATTGCCCTGACGCTATGCATGCGGGATGCTTCGGTCATTGATGAAGCAAGAACAATTGTGCGTGAAAACCAGCGCGTTCTTATTAGCGCTATCAGGAAAGCACAGGCACAGCTCAAATCAGCGCGCAGTTTCAGGTATGTGCTTCTTGATGATTCAAGCGGCACCGGTATAATTTCGGGGACAATGACGCGTTATCTGTATCCTGATAAGCCTTTCCTGACATTTAACGAAGTTGAGGGAAAAATAAGGATATCAGGACGTGGAACGAGGAAACTGGTAAATGCCGGACTTGACCTAGCAGATGCGATGAGGGAAGCCTCCTTGGCGGTCGAAGGTATGGGCGGTGGACATGATATAGCATCTGGCGCCACCATCCCCATAGGAACAGCCATGAAATTCATAGATATTATAGATATGATCATTGAAAAGCAACTGAGATCAAAAGCATGAAGATCAAAGGAAAATTGACTTTTAAAAGTGACAGGGCAGATGAACTGGTAAATACCATTGCCCAAACACTTGCGCCGGATAATGTTCCTGATATGGAAACCCACATCACAGGGGATTGCGCGACGGTAGGATTCAAGGGAGATAAGGTGGGGACTATACTTTCATCGGTTGATGATTACCTGATGAATGCAAAAATAGCATATGATATACTTCTCCAAAAGTATTAAGTATCCATTGCTCTATTTAACGCATGATTTTTGTGAGCTTATTCACATCTTAATCATATTATACTGGAGGAAATTAATTGGCAGTAGCAAAGACAGAAGGCTGGAAAGCCAAATCGTGGTACAACCTTGTTGCACCTGAAATGTTCGGAAAAGCAAATATCGGAGAAACAATAGCTGATGAGCCGGAAAAGCTGATCGGAAGAAATATCGAAGTCACACTCGGAGAATTGACAAACGATCTTTCCAAGCAGAATACCAAATTGATACTTAAAGTAGATAGCGTTGGCGGAGACTCCGCTTATACTAAATACATGGGTCATCAACTCACACAGGATTACCTGCGCTCACTTGTAAAGAGAGAAACATCTTCAGTTGAGGGTAATGTTTCCGTAACAACAAAGGATGGTTATACTGTAAGAGTAAAGCCGTCGTGTTTCACTATAAAAAGAGCACGAGAGGCCCAGGTCAAAGCTATTCGCCATATAATGAATACTGTTATTCAAGTAAAAGCGAAGGAACTGAATATGGAGCAGTTCGTCCAGGAAATTGTTTCAGGAAAACTGTCTGCCAACATCTACCATGATGTAAAACCTGTCTATCCACTCAGAAGAGTTGAAGTCAGGAAAACCCAAATAGAGGCTGAACCACTAGCCTCGTAATTTTTTTTTTCAAAAAAAATTATACCGTAAAATATTGTTTTAGAGATTGTTGTTTCTCTTAATATCATTTACTTTTTCTTTAAGCTTCTCATTATCGATCTTTAACATGATTAGTGTCGCTGCAAGCAGGAAATAGGCAGCAAAATTAAGAAGGAGATAATATAATACCTCTCCGCCAATACCGCCCCCGCCTCCACCCGGGCATGGCCCGACAACACATGGATGCATTCTTGAATAGAATCTTACCGAAAGAAAACTTATTGGAACACTTATAAAACCGATTATCCCGAAAACCGCCGAAAGCCGTGCTCGTTTTTCGGGCTCTTCGACCGCCTGTCGGATCATCAGGTAAGAGATGTATATCAAGAAAAGGATAAGGGATGTATTTAACCGCACGTCCCATGATACCCAGTATGCATTCCATGCCGAGCGTCCCCATATTGATCCACTGATAAGGGTAAGTAGCGCAAAAACAACTCCAACTTCTGCCGCGGCTAATGATACTATATCCCATTTCTGCTCCTTTTTCCGCAGATAAAGAATGCTTGAAATAAATACAATAAAAAAGGATAAATATGCCGATATTGCGATCGGGAGATGGAAATAGAATATTTTGAAATTATTTGGGTCACCTGCTGCCTGTCCTGGATTTATCGGAACAGGAGCAATGAAAAAATCAATATATACTGATATCAATATCAACGCGGCAGTCATCGCATAGACAATTTTTTTTATCATACTATCACCAGATTAAATTTCATACGTCATAATATTATCCATTGGGAGTTCGAAAACGACAAACTATTACTCCTTAAATCTTCATTCTCCTATTATTCAATCCTCTATTGTATATTCAAACACCATTTGCGCAACGACAAAAAAAATGATATCATACACCGCAAGTATCTGAAGCTCACCTGAAATATCTGCAATATCACCATTTGCAAGCATTGTCGCCGTTGCGGTTACCGCGGACAGGATCACAGGGATAAGAACCGGAAATAAGATCACAGGAAGAAGTATTTCACGAGTCCTGGTATTTACAGTAAGAGCCGAGAGAAGTGTTCCCACGAAGATGAATCCGAATGTGCCCAGTATTATGACTACTATTAGACCAGGCAGATTTTTTATCTCATAACTGAAAAGCACGATAAAAATAGGCAATGTGGCAATTTCCATAAGGAACATAAGAACTGCATTGGACAGGACTTTCCCGTTATAAATATCGCTCCTGTCAACAGGGCAAAGTTTTAAACCATCAAGGCATCCTTCTTCCTTTTCCCCGGCAAATGAACGTGAAAGCCCAAGCATCCCTGCAAAAGTAAAAGCTATCCAGAGCATACCAGGCGCAAGTATATCTATGATTTTCTTTTTGAGGTTTGGAATATATATTGTCGCTTCATTTCCGAATGCAAAGCTAAAGATAACAATAACAAGAAGTGCAAATATGACCATGGAGTTAAGCATCTGTTTTGTCCGGAATTCCGCCAGCAAATCCTTTTTTGCGATCTCAAGGAACTTCATTTTCGCTCCTCCACGTGTTTATCATATATCGCCCTGCACTGGAGCAGGTCATTTATCTCATTTTCGTTCATCTCATGAGCAATTTTTCCGCCTGAGAGGATGATCGCCCTGTCGCATAACGAAATACCATGCTCGATATCGTGGGAAATGAGAACTCGAGTCTTATCCTGCGCATTCGTACTTCCAAGGATCCGGTCAAATGTTGCGATCGCATGCTGGTCCAATCCCGTATAGGGTTCATCAAGGAAAAGGATAGAAGGATCATGTATCAGGGCTCTTGCGATCGACAGGCGCTGCTTCATCCCGCGGGAAAAAGTCCTGACGCGGTCATTTTTCCTGTAGGTCAATCCAACCTGCTTTAACATGTCATCAATACGTGGTTCGAGCTGCTGCGTATCATACATCTTTCCGAAAAACCTGAGATTCTCGGCTGCTGTCAATTCATGGTAAAGATAGGTATCATGCGAGATTACGCCAATTTTTTTCCTGATATCAATAGGATTATCTTTAATGTCAAAACCGTCTATCGTGACCTTTCCGTATGTAGGACTGACAAGTGTTGCCAATATCTTTATGAGCGTTGTTTTTCCTGCTCCGTTTGGTCCGAATATTGTGAGGAATTCGCCTTTTTCTATCTTAAGATTGATATTTCTAAGGACAACATTTGTACCGAACGATTTTGATAGGTTTTCAATAGAGATTATAGGGATTTCTCCTGTGTCATACTAGATAAACTCATACAGGCTTTATATTTTCTCTTAATGCTATAATATAAAGAATGGGAAAGTGGCAAGTTAACCATTAAATCTTTAACTAAACACGCCAATTTATAAAAAGGTGACTTTATTAAACCAATACTCCAGGTAGCTCTTGATGTTCTGGAAACGGAACGTGCAATACAGATCGCAAAAGAAGCAATAGATGGCGGAGCAGACTGGATCGAAGCAGGAACACCACTTATAAAAAGCGAAGGTATGGACGCTGTGAGGAAACTAAAAGCAGCCTTTCCCGGACACGTCATTCTTGCAGATATGAAGACTGTGGACACAGGCGCCATGGAAGTTGAGATGGCAGCTAAAGCAGGCGCTGATATTGTTATAATTCTGGGAAGTGCCGATAACTCGGCAATTAATGAGTCTGTAAGGTCAGCCCGCAAATACGGGGTAAAAATAATGGCAGACCTTATTTCTGCACACGCTCCTGCAAAAAGAGCAAAAGAACTTGCAGAACTTGGGGTTGATTATATCAATCTTCATACGGGGATTGATCAGCAGATGATGGGTGAAGATCCGCTTCAGTTCTTGAAATCGCTTAAGATAAATGTGCCGATCGCAGTCGCCGGGGGTCTTGATGCACAAAGCTGTGCAGATGCTGTAATATCAGGGGCATCTATTGTGATCGTTGGAGGAAATATCGTTCGCTCGTCCAATGTTACAGCCTCAGCAAAAGCAATCCGGGAAAGTATCGATAACCCTGAATTAGCCCCGGCTCTTGTAAAATCAATAGATGAGAAAACCATCGAACTATTAAAACATGTATCAACGCCCAATATATCGGATGCCATGCACAGGAAAGGTGCAATGAAAAACATCCATTCGATATGCATCGGAACAAAAATCGTGGGAAAGGCGGTCACGGTGCAAACATTTGCAGGGGATTGGGCAAAGAGCGTGGAAGCTATTGACGTCGCATGTGAGGGAGACGTGATCGTGATCTACAACGGCAGCCCTCATGTAGCGCCATGGGGGGAACTTGCGACATTGAGCTGTATCAATAAAGGTGTTGCAGGCGTTGTGATAGACGGCGCGGTGAGGGATGTTGATGCTCTCAGGAAAATTAATTTCCCTGTTTTTGCAACATCCATTGTCCCGAATGCAGGTGAGCCAAAAGGGTTTGGTGAGATAAATGCCCAGATACAGTGCGGGGAGCAGACCGTAAATCCAGGTGATTTCATAGTCGGGGATGACAATGGCGTTGTGGTAATACCGCGAGAGCGTGCTCATGAGATCGCACGGCGGGCTGTTGAAGTTGAGAAGAACGAGCGGCGGATACGGGATGAAATAAAGAAGGGAAAATCGCTGTCTGAAGTGCTATATCTAGAGAAATGGGAAAAGAGATAAATTTGCCCAAAATTAGTCTAAAAATTTATCACAATTTCCTAAAACCACTTATCCAGCGTCTTTTGTCCTTCATCCGATGCTTCAAGCAACCGTTCCACGGCCTTTGATACCCGCGCTTCTGAAAAATCGTGCTCGCCGCAAAGGAACTTCGTTATCGTTTTTCCATCAGCTTTTTTCCACTTTATTTCATAATCTGGCGTGACACCAGGATGGAGGAATAATTCCTTTATTTCCTGCAAGTTCTCTATCCCGGAATTCAATTCACGAAGCGCCTCTTCGATGCCTCCATGTTTTTTTATAAGTTTCAGCGCCTTCTTTGGACCTATGCCTTTTATTCCTTCATTATAATCAGTGCCAACAAGAAGCGCAATATCGACCAGTTGTTCCTGCGAGATCCCAAGCGCCTCAAGCCCTTTTTCAAGATCGATAAGTTCAGGCTTGACTTCAACGAAGATCCCCTTGCCTGCAAGCTTTCTTTTTCCTGTTACCGCAAGGTTCCTTACAACATATGGCGCTGCGAACAATAGCGCGTCGTAATCCTGCGAACCTGCCGCATAAGCGCTATTATTTTTAGCCATGAAGGCAGCCTGGGCTTCCCCTTCTGAAGGCGCCTGGACAACGGGAATACCCATGAATCCCAGCAGAAGCTTTGCGTCTTCTATCATGTTGCCCTTAAGCCGTGAAGACGCCTGGGCATGTTTGAACGCTGCCTCATCATCACCTTTTGCTTTTGCTACTTCGTATTTTTCCTGAGCAACTATGCGTAATTTTTTTCGCTCCTCAATAGTGTTATTCTTAAAAGCCGGAGGAGTCCCGTCAAAAACATATATTGGCTTAATTCCCGCTTCTATCAGGTTAGTCGTCCTGTAAAGGAAACCTGACAGATGAGATGTGACTTCACCGTGTGTATCCTTAAGCGGCGTGCCGTCGCGCTGGCGGATTATGCTCAGGAACTGGTAAAGAGTATTAAATGCATCAATTGCGATTATTTTGCCCTTAAGGTCAGGGAATTCGATTTCTTTTTTTTCAAAAATATCTCCGAGGTCTACCCCCATTATTTCACCTGAAAATTAATTGCAAAGCCTGACATCGATCACTGAATCATTATCGGCAGTAATGCCTTTCACGATTAACAGGTTGCCTTTGCGGTTGACCAGTTCAACCGCAGACACCTGCACCTGATGATGGTCAGAGGACTCCATGTTCTTATGAACAATCAGCATTTTGGTTCCTTTTTCAACCATTGTGTCTTCTAAGACCTTTTCAAAATCAGAATATATTAAAAGATCAGTCACTCCTGAATTGGATGTTTTTATTACGCCTATGGGTTTTATCTTAAGATTCACCTGGATGACCTCAATAAATATATCGTGTAATCATGCAGCGTGCTTATATCTTTTTCGTAAAGTTTTGCATCGCCGGAAATCACCTGGGGTCAGATGATTTATAATATATTAGCAAACTATATAAATAATACTTACAATTATAATCATGAAAATTACTTTAATTAATGAAATCCGGAAGGAAAGATTGAAATGAAAAAAATTCTTGTTGTGGATGATGAACCCTTTAATGTTGAACTTCTCAAGGAACTTCTTTCAAAAAAATATGATGTCGAGACTGCAGCAAATGGGAAAGAGGCATTTAAAAAAGTAAAAGATATTTATCCGGACTTGATTCTTCTTGATGTGATTATGCCGGAAATAGACGGCTACGAGGTTTGCAGACAGCTTAAGAGCGATCAAAAGACTATGAACATACCTATCGTAATGGTGACCTGCCTGACTGGAAGAGATGAACGGATAAAGGCGATCGAGGCTGGAGCTGACGATTTCTTAAGCAAGCCCATAGATTGGATAGAATTAAGTGCAAGAGTGAAGTCACTACTTCGGATAAAACAGTACCTTGAAAATTTAGAAGAGAGTAAGAACAGGTACATTGAACTTTATGATTTTGCCCCTATCGGGTACTTTACCTTAGACCCCAATGGTTTGATCCGCGAGGCGAACCTCACAGGGGGTGTTCTATTAGGACTTGTACGCTATGAACTGATGAAACGCGAATTCAGGAGCTTTGTGGTGCCAGAATATCTTGAATTGTGGGATCGTCACATATCAAGCGCATTAAATAGTTGGGATGAGCAAAGTTGCGAGCTGATTCTCAAACGAGAGGATAGTTCCAGGCTTTTTGTTCGACTGAACAGCATCCAAATGGAGGCCAGGGAGGGGACCCCGGAGATCCGTACTGCAATAACAGACATCACGCAGCACAAGAACCCTGTTGCTGGATCAACAGCCAAGTAAATAATTCCTTAACCCTAAATATTAAGAGAAGATATCCCTGACCTTACAGCCTCAGCAGAAACCCCAAGAGCTTTTTCTTCTTCTTTGGTCAATTTAAGTTCCACGATCTCTTCGACACCGTGCTTTCCAAGTTTCACTGGGACACCAAGGTAAATATCCTTCTTACCGTATTCTCCGTTCAAATAGGCACATGCCGGAAGGATCCGTTTTGTGTCCTTTACAACTGCTTCGACCATATTCGTCACAGCAGCTGACGGGGCATAGAATGCGCTTCCTGTTTTCAATAGATTGACAATTTCTGCGCCGCCGTTTATTGTCCTCTCAACAAGTTGATCGATAGTGGATTGTGACATAAGCTCAGTGATAGGGACACCCGTTACTGTTGTGAACCTGGGCATTGGTACCATCGTATCCCCATGCCCTCCAAGCACCATCGCATTTATATCCCGGACAGAGCAGCCAAGTTCCATTGCGATGAATGTGGCAAATCTTCCTGAATCAAGAACTCCGCTCATACCAAACACACGTCCTGGTTCAAAACCAGTGGTTTTCAAGGTGACATAAGTCATTATGTCAAGAGGATTCGTGACAGTGATGACGACTGAACCGGGAGCATAGCGTTTTATGTTATTGGAAACGTCAGTTATAATCTTTGTATTTATTTTGAGAAGGTCTTCCCTTGTCATGCCTGGTTTTCTCGCGATCCCTGCGGTGATGACAACAACATCCGAACCCTCGATATCCTTATAATCATTCGTTCCTGTGACTTTTGAATCATAACCAAAAAGAGGACCCGATTCCATAAGGTCAAGGGCTTTTCCCTGGGGCAGCCCCTCAACGATATCAGTAAGGACAACGTCCCCAAGTTCTTTTTCCGCTATTCTTTGCGCTGCTGTCGCGCCAACCGCGCCGGCGCCGATGATAGTTATTTTTGGCATGTGTGTTCTCCTGAGTTTGGGAGGTTAGGAGGGATTTATTGATGATAAGAGTTGTGGAACTGCAGATTTGCTCAGGTGATTGAGATTTTTATTGCAATTTGGACTTCTCATACTCCTTTTTTAACTTCAAAGCATCAACTTCAAGATTCGGGCTCTCACAAATTACCATCCCACGAATATTAAAATCCGAAAAAGCCTGAACAAGTTCCCGAAAATTAAAATCAGACTTCTCCAATTCAAGATGTCTTTTTTCTCCCTTCTGGGAATATTCTATTCCTGAAACATGTATGTGCATATCGTTTAGTCCTTCACGCCCAAGCTTATTCTCAATCCTGCTAAGAATTTGCTTAAATTCCTCAAGGGAGTTGTTTTTTCCAGCAATAGCATGAAGGTGTGAAAAATCAATGCATGGCAAAACGCCTTCTACCTCTGTAATAGCAAGAACCTCATCAAGAGTCCCAAACTGTGACATCCGACCCATAGTCTCTATACGAAGCGCGATACTCAATCCCTCATTATTCATTTGTTCGCGGATCTGGATCAGCTCTTTTTTTATTTTTTCATACGCATCCTCACGCGTATCTTTCTGGATAAAACCCGCATGGACTACCACGCTTCTTGCCCCGCAAATGTTCCCTATCCGCACGGAATTAAGTATTCGTTCCCTGCTTTTTAACCGGGTTTCACCTTCGCCGTTGAGATTTATATAATACGGAGCATGAACGCTCAATCCTATTCCAAGCTCCTTTGCAAGAACGTATACCTTTTGAGCGGTCTCTTCTTTCATCTTCACGCCATGGACGAATTCAAGCTCCATGCATCCAAGACCAAGCTCATGGATACGCTTTATTCCGGAAATACTGTCACTGCCGCTTGAGCTTATGGGGGTCCCGGCAGTTCCAAAAAGCAATTCCACCGTTTAACCCTCAAGGGTGGGAGGTGAATATCCGTACCATGACCCGCCCTGGTCAAGGTAATACATGGCATCTTCAAGAATTTCTTTATGTTTCCTCTCAATAATCGCAAGTTTCATGAACAGGTCTTTGCTGGAACCAATATCTGTTTGTTTGGCACTTTTTGAATAGAGTTCAATTGACCTTTCTTCGGTCCTGATACCTAGTTTAAGTGCATCTTTTGTTTCGCCTACACTTAGCGTTTTATGGGATTCAGGAAAAATGCTTCTTGCCTTTTCCCGGTTCGTTCCATCCACAGCTTTAGCATCAAAAGGTACACCTTCGATATTTTTGATTTCGTTTTCAAGGAGCACCATGTGTTCTTCTTCATCCCTTGAAAGCCCCCTGAATATCGACCGGGCATTTTCATCATCAATGAGTTCGCTGAATCTTGAATAATATTCCCTGCCATATATCTCGATGGATATCGCTTCTTTCAGGATATCAATAAGTATTGCATTATTGTCGTTCGTATAAGTCACCCTGTAAAGGTTGATCTCAATAGGTAATAAAGATTAGTGAACTACCTTGACCCCCAAGTAAATATATAAAAAGGGGAAAAACAATTTGATTAAGAACACAAACATGACAGACCACCCCAAAGTTAAAAATTACATGACACAGGAAGTAGATACAGTATCCCCGGAAAATACTGTCAAGGATGTCATAGATCTTATTAAAAAGACCGGGCATGATGGTTTTCCTGTTGTTGAATATGGAAAGGTCACAGGATACGTATCAGCGTCGGGTTTGCTTGAAAAAGCTTTGGATGAAAAGATCTCCCGTGTGATGAGCAGGGATGTTTTAGTCGCAGATACTGAAATGGAGATGAGCGATGTGGCGCGCGTCATATTCAGGTCAGGTAAATCAAAATTGCCTGTAGTAGATAATAGCGGACATCTGCGAGGTATTATTACAAATTCCGATGTTATTCGATCCCATATTGAGAGGACAAGCCCACAAAAAGTATGGACGCTTAAAAAGACACTTGAAACTATCCACAATATCCATGTAGATGTGATCAGGGAAACAGTTCACATTGATGAGCTCATCCCTACGCAACCCAAGGTATATGCGGATGAACTCGATGGAAGAATATACGAGTTGAAAAAGGGTCTGGCTGAACCAATAGTTGTAATTAGAAAAAGTAATAGATTAATTCTAGTAGATGGCCATCACAGGGTAATTGCTGCCAGGAAACTCGGCATCAAAAGCATGGATGCCTATGTCATACCCATAGGCGATGAGATCAATCTTGGCATGGAAAAAACTGCCAGGTCATCAGGGCTTCATACGATGTCGGATGTCAGGATACTTGACTATGCCAGACATCCTCTTGTCGAGATCACAAAAAGGCTTAAAAAAGATGATGAGAACGGAATGACAAATGTCGGGCAATGAGCTATTTGCATTCAATATATTGCAAGTTTTGCTAGTATGTCGGTTTTTGAGATAAGCCCAACAAGTTCCCCGTTGACTTTTACCATCAGCCTTCCAACCTTTTCTTTATTAAATACCCTGACAACCTCGTAAAGTGGCATCTCCCCATCAATTGAAATAATATCCTTTGTCATGATCTCTTTTATCTTAAGGCTTGTTTTACCTTCTGCAAGCGTTTTCCCGATATCGGTCAGGGTTACTATTCCCACGATACCGTCTTTGTCTTTCACAGGCGCTCCGTGAATATTATTAGTAACAAGGATCCTTGAAGCTTCCTGGATCGTGGCTGAAGCCGGGATCATTATGGGATTTTCCTGGATATAATTCTTAACGGGTTTTTTGGGAAGTGATACCATTTCCTGTATTACAAATAAGATTGTATTTTGAGTATCATCTCTTCCGATAACGGAACCCCTGATCACCAACCTATTTACCGGAGTTGGCCCTATCATAAGGCTGTCTCCAACATCGAATTTTCTTATATCACCAATGACATGAACGGTTGCATTGCAAAGATCGGGATGCCTTACAGTGGTAAAACTTATCTCTGCTACAGTGGCATTTTCTATCAATTCATCATTCCTTTTTAAAGGAACGTTCATTTCTTTATCCATATCTGATAAGCTTAAAGCATGATATGTGGCGCCAGTGGCTTTGTATCCCCCTTTTGGCCCTGGGACCCCCTCTACCAATCCAAGGGCTTTTAATGATTGCATCTGGTTCCTGACAGTACCTGGATTTCTCTCAATGATCTCTGCGATATCTTCCCCTTTGATCGCATGTTTTCTTGTTCTGTATAAATTAATTAATGCTGTTAATATTTCTTTCTGAATTGGTGTAAGGTCCATGAGATTCAAACTCTCCCTAATTCTTAGTATATTTACGGGTATATATCTTTATTGATAATTACAATTAGATTTCACTGTCGTCTTTGGTTCAAAATCCTATCCATTTTTATTGTATAATCGTATTCATTAATAATGAATGTTACTGAAAATCTAAAGTTTATCTTTAAAAAGTCAACCGACATGCTTATATACTACATATCTGAATATATAACTCTTTCGCTGAGGTAGAAATTGAAAAGATTGGGAACTGTTCTTCATGCTATCGATAATATACTGATAGTGCGCGCCGATAAAACACTGGATCTGGGTACTTTGAACCCGAATTCCATGATAGTCACAAAGACATTGCGCAAGCTCGGTAAAGTGAAAGAACTTTTTGGCCCCGAACAAAATCCCTACATTTCTGTAAAGTTATTCAATGATTTAAAAGACCCTGAAATAGCGAAACTGAAAAACGAAAGGGTCTATCTGGCATAAAGGAAAGGTGTAGAATGGTAGAAATTGAAAAGGTAAAGGAAATCGAGAAGACTGAACGAGAGAAAATAAAAGAAGGCATCAAACAGAAAAAAGAGAAGGAAAAACTCGGTCAGTTCGAGAAAGCCACAATTGAGTGCCCGGAGTGTAAGAGCCATGCCCTTGTACATGATTATGAGAGGGCTGAGCTGGTATGCAATGAATGCGGACTTGTAGTGGACGCTGACTTTATAGACCAGGGTCCGGAATGGAGAGCTTTTGACCATGACCAGAGAATGAAACGATCTCGAGTGGGCGCGCCAATGACCTATACAATTCATGATAAAGGATTATCCACAATGATCGACTGGAGGAACCGCGACTCATACGGAAAATCCATATCCAGCAAGAGCAGGGCACAGTTATACCGGCTCAGGAAATGGCAGCGCCGCATACGTGTAAGTAATGCCACTGAGAGGAACCTTGCTTTTGCACTTTCAGAACTTGACAGAATGGCATCAGCTCTGGGATTATCACAGAACGTGAGAGAAACAGCAGCTGTCGTATATCGAAAAGCCGTTGACAAGAACCTCATCAGGGGAAGAAGCATTGAAGGTGTTGCAGCAGCCGCTTTATATTCAGCGTGCAGGCAGTGCAATGTCCCCAGGACACTTGATGAAATAGGTGAAGTTTCAAGAGTAAGCAGGAAAGAGATCGGAAGGACATACAGGTTCATCTCAAGAGAACTGGGTCTTAAACTTGTCCCGACATCGCCAATTGATTATGTGCCGCGCTTCTGCTCAGGATTGACCCTGCGCGGAGAAGTACAATCAAAGGCAGTTGAGATTCTCAGGCAGGCATCAGAGAAAGAACTCACAAGCGGAAGAGGCCCGACAGGTGTTGCAGCAGCTGCGATCTATATTTCCTCGATCCTTTGCGGCGACAGGAGAACCCAGCGCGAAGTAGCTGAAGTCGCAGGCATCACTGAAGTAACGATAAGGAACCGCTATAAGGAACTGGCGGAGGAATTGGATATTGAAATTATCCTTTGAGGATAATAAATCCACAAATAGATAAATTTGAAGTGGAAAAATAAAAACCGCAGATAAACGCAGATTTGTTGCTTCGTATCTGCATTTATCTGTTTTCATATAATCTAATAGCAAATATGAAATTTGATGAGTGGGAGCCAATATACAAACTTATCCTTGAGGATATGCATTGGGACCGGATATGCGATGATACATCTGCACGTACCTTATTCAAATTGCTTGAGACAAAAGCCAGGAAAAAAATCCCTGATGTTATAGATATAGAGGTCCTGCATAATGTTATCAATGGAAAAGATGTCCTCGTATGCGGCAAAGCGCCGTGCCTTAAGGATGAAATAAAGAATATTGATTTTAAGAAATATGTGGTAATTGCGGCTGACGGCGCCACGAGCATTTTGATTAACAACGGGATTGCTCCGAATATTGTTGTAACTGATCTTGACGGCAATATGGATGATGAAGCAAAAGCCAACGACCTTGGCGCCATAATGGTGGTGCATGCGCATGGGGATAACATGGATGCGTTGGGTGAGGAAGTACCCCGGCTTAAGAGAGTTATTGGAACCACACAATCAACTCCTATGCCGAATGTCTATAATTTCGGGGGATTTTCTGACGGCGACAGGAGCGTATTCCTGGCAAAGGAAATGGGAGCAATGTCCATAACTCTAATAGGTTTTGATTTTAATGACACAAATGTGACTCCAATAAAGAAGAAAAAACTCATGTGGGCGGAAAAACTGATAGATATTATATTGGGTGAAGAAGAATTAGATATGATCAGATATCAACTCGGTTAAATTCATTAAGAATATATTTATAAATACAAACCATTCAATAGGTAATATCCTTATTATGATCGAAGCTAAAAATGAAAAAATCACCATATCATCCACAGGAGTTCCACTTCTTGATAAGTTAATTGGTGGAGGCATCTCTTCAGGTTCCATGGTCTGCTGCCTTATTAATCCGAAATCCATGGCTGAGATACTAATATTCCAATTATCTTCAGTCGGGAAAGTCCTTTACTTCACCACAGAATACAAACCGGAAAATGTGATGTTTAAGGCAAAAGAATTTGGTTTTGACACACAAAACATATCTTTTGTGGATATTTATAGCAAATTCAACTACGGAGAAAAAGAGCAGCAATCCCCTACATTCAAGAAAAATCTCTATGAGCTTTCATATATCAAAGCAAAGAACGATGCAAAATTGTTTATTGATACCATAAAACTCCCAAAAGACACGCTCTGGAAATTTGAATTCTGGACAAATGAAAAAGTCATTGAAATCCTGGGCGACCTTTGTAATAAAATATTCACGAAATTATTGAAAACAAAGGAGAAAAGCAGCTTTCAATTTACTAAGATCAATCCAAAGACAAAGAGATTTGAAATAGATCTTAAAGATTGTCCTGAATGCAATGAGCTTTCAGGATTCAAAGAGAGAGTCTGCTACTATCATGCCGGTCTTTTCGCAGGTATGCTGTCCTCCCTCCTTGATACCGAAATGACAGCGTACGAAACGCAATGTCGTGCTGCAGGGCACGAAAGCTGCAAATTTGTCGTCGGCATAGGCAGTGACAATGACATTCAGGACAATGTGAAAACTTTTTTTAATCCGGCCTCCCTCCCAAAAGAAGAAGAAATATCACTTTTCACGGAACATTCATTAAAACAGATAGAAGATAAAGAGAACAACATTATTATGATTGATAATTTCTCGTTTTATATCGACATTATAGGAAATAAGGACAAAATTAGAAGACTTTTGAACCGGATTTCTGAGTTCACGACAAAGACGCACAGCATATGTTATTTATATGTTTTCAAGGATACCCACAGTAAGGACATGGAGAATATGATCGTGAATAAATGCGATGTGGTCTTTGACCTTGATGTTGGCATCAGCGGCGACAATATAACAAATCTCTTAATTATATCGAAATTACGCGGGAAAATTGTCCCAACAAAACGGATTAAGATTCATATCAATGACCGTATTATGCTGGATACCTCACAAGAGGTGGCATGAAACATATTATTAGAAGCCTTTTACTGTATTTGCTGATATTAGGATTACTTACTTTTAATTTACCTCTTGTTTCAGACCCTATCATGTCTGCGTATTTACTATATATAATTCTTATTCTTGTGGTTTTTTATAGTGGTGAAAAGCTTTTATGGGGGGAAAGTTTAGTGCCCGGTTTACTCTGGGGAGGGGTTTTGATGGGGACTATAATCTCTCTTGAATTAATTACCGGCTGGATTAAGGTGGAAGGATTTGATTTCAACATTAAACTCGTTGTCTCATTATTAATATACCAAATACTCGTTTCAGTAGGTGAAGAAATCTCTTTTCGGGGGTATATTCTTAAAAACCTGATTAAGGGGACGAATGTCAAGACCGGGATAATTATCACATCATTTCTGTTTTCGTTTATACATCTTCCTTCCATCTTTTATGGGAGTATGGATTATTCAAGAGATGCACTTGCCTTGATAGTTGTGGGTATGTTAAGTGTACTCTTCTCGCTAATTTACCTCAACTACGGACTTCTTTCAGCTATTTCTTTCCATTTTGTATGGAATTTTTTGCAATATAATGTGTTCAATTTAAATGATAGCTATCAGGGAATAATCAAGATCAGTTATACAGGGCAGAATTTACTACTGACTGGTGACAATTTTGGGCCAGAAGCAGGAATACTGGGATTTATTGTCATCTTCCTTGCTTTAATAATATTTATTAAAAAATTTGCAAAAAGCTTAAATTAAGCCAGATTGAATATTAGATATGAATCCCAGGATTTTTTTGAAATTTGCATTTGTTGCAGTTCTTATATTATCCTTCATGAATTTAATTTTACCAAGTAGTATAGCAGGTATTTATGCTATCAATATGATGCTTCTGGCCCTTTTTATAGCTTTTTTGCTTTCCATAAAAGTTGCTTTTTGTTATGAAAGGGAGCTTAGAAAAGTTTTTTTATATCTTGCACCTTTTATACTGCTCTTAATGTTGGTAAACATCCCGCAATTCTGGGATATTATATACAGCATATTCGGTACGTTTTCATATATTTCCCTTATAATAGCAGGTATAGCCTATATTCTCCTGATCATGTCATGCAGAAACATATTAAAGATCACAGACTTTAGAGAGATGGACAAAATAGAGTGGGCTGTTATAATATTAATGTTCATTATTGGCAATTATATAACTTTCTTTTTCCTGCTGAATTACCAGCTTGAGTTTAATGTAGATGTACTTACCAAATTACTCTTTCGAATAATTGACAATGCTGTCGTCTTAATGCTTTTGCCCATAATTTTCATTTACAGGAAGCAGTCGAAAAAGGAAAACAGAGAAAGTGTTACTTTTAGCATCATGATTATAGGAATAATAATCAGCACAATTGGGGACTATCTTTATGAGATATTTACCACTATTTCCCATCAGGAGTTGAGTTCAGAATTTCATAAAGGAACATTTCTTGACTCGATATACATATTAAGTTACCTTTTGATAGCCTTAGGGCTATTCGTTCATTTTAATTATTACAAATGGACTATGAAACAAATAGATCTCACTAAACTTGACTTTAAATTTGACTAAATTCGAACCTTGCACTTTTTTGAAAAATATTATATAGAATGCGAGGGATGGGATTCGAACCCACGAACTCCTTCGAGATTGGACCCTAAATCCAACGCCTTTGACCTGACTGGGCGACCCTCGCTTTTTGCGTTTTGATTGCGTAGATCCTAAATCCTGCACCTTTGACCTGGCTAGGCGACCTGCGCACAAGCGTCCAAATAACACTTATAACATAAAGCTTTGATGGCAACCATGAAAGGAATATACATTTTACTCCTCAGGATGAAAGAGAGTAAGGACATCCGCGTTGGAAAACTTGGCATGCTTCATTTCAGGAGAGGATACTATTCTTACGTGGGTTCAGCCCAGGGAAGCGGTGGGGAAAAACGCATAACAAGACATTTCAACGTGGCTTATGGCAAAAACCATATCAGGAAATGGCATATTGATTATCTTTTGCCGCACTCGGAGGTAATATGCGCGGTTTTTTCACCCACAGATGAAGCTATCGAATGTGTTGTTGCCGAAATCCTGAGTAAATATTCAGACGGTTTGAAGGGCTTTGGATGCAGTGACTGTCATTGTGCTTCCCATCTTTTCTTTACAGTTCGAAATATAATGGGTGAGGCTTCAGACATCTGCAAAGGTGTCTCAGGGAACGAAAGTATCATTATTTACCCTGCAAATGAAAAATAAAAAATCGGTACATGAAAAAACAGAGATAAAAAATGAGATCTTAACAGGAAACTGGCGAAGTCAAATACAAGCAATGTTACTTAACCAAAAAGAAGAGTTCATTATTATTTGAAACGGCCTCTGATGAGGAAGTTAATCTTAATCGTTATACTTCGGCAGCTTTGCTGCGGGGAGCTTCATTGAAATAATAATAAAAAAGAACGATTAGGATCGAATTAAATTGGCATTAAACCGGCAATAGTTTTCAGAAACCAGCCAAAAACAATATCCCAAACAGGATAAATACCACTCCAGCGCCCTGTCTGATTTTCGATAAAGGTACGATTTTGCACAGTTTTTCACCAACAAGTATACCGATCAGGGTTATTAATCCAAGCGCAAGTATCGCTCCAAGGAACACTAAATATGGTGAATCAAATTTTGCTGCCAATGTAATAGCAGAAAGTTGTGTTTTGTCCCCCATTTCGGCAAGAGTAATCATCGAGAATGTTGAGATCATTGGATTCGAAACTGATTTATTTTTTTCTGCATCACAACTTGTTTTTTGTGATAATAATATCCATATTCCAAAAACAATGAACAATAAACCTGCAATAATCTTGATCCAGGAAGGGCTAATGTACGTGAATAGGGTATCTCCTACGAGTATCCCAAGTCCTGTCACAAGAATAAAACCAAATATGGCACCTGTGAAAACTTTTACTCTGTCATAACCTGCAGATAATGCAATTACCGTAAGCTGTGTTTTATCGCCAAGTTCGGCAATCGCAATTAGTCCGAATGTCATTAAAAGTGGTGTTATATCCATAACTTTACCTTTTTTTGAATATTTTCATTTTTCAAAATTGAAATTTATATCCTTAATTAAATAAGTGTTTTTTCTTGAATTTTTCGAATATCTTTACGCCATTTTCAGTTAGAATATATCTCTTCCAGGTATGTTTTTCAGGAGTGAGGCACTCAATTAGACCATGTTCCTCAAGTTCCCTCACAGCATGGCTGATGTTCTGCAACGATCTTCCTGTCTTTTCAGCGATCTGGGATGTTTTTATCAGCTCATTTTCATGGATTTCCTTCATTACGAGTATTCTTCTGTCCACGCTCAAAATCCATTTTGTCAGTTCATCTATTTCCATTATTCCAAAAAGCCCTTTGCATTACGTTTCATAATTAATTTCATGGAATGTTATATTGCAATGTGAGTTTAAATAATTTATCATAATTTAGAATACGATTTTGCCAGCACAAGATTGGTGCTTACAACTCTACCTACAAAATCAGAAATATCCACTGTAACTTCACCCAGGCAGTCTGCAATGCCCTGTTTATTCACAACAGCCCCATCTTCTATCAGGCGGCGGGTAGAAATTATGACATCCTTTACCAGCGTCCTATGAAGTATAACGCAATCATCCCCCAGTGTACAGTTAAAAACTACTGAGCCAAATCCGATAAAACACTTATCACCTAAAGTGCATGGTCCATGAACGATACAACCGTGTGCCAATGAGGTGTTTTTTCCTACAACCACCGCTGAACCCCCAAGAGCATGTATCACGACATTGTCCTGGATATTGCAGCCACTTTCGATTATTATTTCGGAGCCGGGCTCATCAGCCCTTATGGTAGTATTCGGCGCTATATAGACGTACCCTTTTATCTCCACGTTCCCTATAATTACTGCCGATTCTGATACATACGCAGTATCACATACTCTGGGCATCCCTCCAGCTGGATTTTTCAATAACATTATCATTACTCCTGTTTGTGATGAAAATTAATGGCCAAGACAAACTTTTGATACGGATTCATTATTAATTTTTATGATAATATATGATAAGTTATTTAAACTTTGAGGTTATCATGGAGTCTGGCCTTCTGAGAAGGTCAAAATAAATGAGAAAAGGTATTTGCCGGGAGACCTAAATATAAATGTACCGGCGTATATTTTAGAGGAACTATGGAAATATTACGTATTTATGGGCGAAGCAGTCCCGTTTTGATAAAGGCAGCAGACAGATTGACGGCATTGTTTATTCCGGGGAAATAAGAATGGTCGATCAACAAACCCTGTTCTGGATAGGATTCATTGTACTCATATTCATATTGCTGGCTCTGGATCTAGGGGTTTTCAACAGGAAAGCCCATACCATCAAGATAAAAGAAGCCATTTTACTGAGCCTTTTCTGGATATCGATATCTGTCATGTTCAACATCTGGGTATATTTCCAGTTCGGTGAGCAGAAAGCCTTTGAGTTCCTTACAGGGTATGTGATAGAGAAGGCGCTCAGCGTTGACAACTTGTTCGTGTTTTTGATGGTTTTTTCCTATTTTCATGTGCCATCGGCCTACCAGCATAAGATCCTTTTCTGGGGCATCCTTGGTGCTCTCATTATGCGTGCAATATTCATAGCTGCCGGCATAACGCTTATCGAACAATTCCATGCGGTCATCTACATCTTCGGGGCGTTCCTGGTCATTACAGGCATCAAGATGGCGCTTGTTGGTGATAAAAAGATAGATCCTGAGAAAAACCCGGTGCTCAAGTACTTACGCAAGGTAATGCCTGTTGCAGAAGATTACCACGAGGATAAGTTCTTCATAAAAAGAGCGGGGAAATATGTTGCTACGCCGCTGTTCGTTGTGCTGGTCGTTATCGAGAGCACTGATGTCCTCTTTGCAGTGGATTCCATACCTGCTATACTTGCGATCACTACAGACCCTTTTATAATATATACCTCAAACGTGTTCGCTATCCTGGGGCTTCGGGCGCTCTATTTTGCTCTTGCAGGGATCATGCCTATGTTCTACTACCTCAATTACGGGCTTTCAGCCATACTTGCCTTTGTGGGTACAAAGATGCTTATTTCGGATTATTATAAAGTCCCGATCATGGTTTCCCTGGGTGTGGTAGCTGCAATTCTCATAGCATCAGTGACGTTATCAGTTGTACGCGCCCGTATGCTGGAATACAGGGCAAAGGAGTTGAAGAAGCTTCAGGAGTATAAATAGTAGAAAAGTGAAGGGTAGAAAGCGATCTGACTTTGGAGAATGCTCATGGAATATCTAATGAAACTGCTGACCGTATTTGGTCTTGGGATTGTTGATATGTGGGTAGCCATCCTGGCAGGATTTGTCCTCCAGCTTCATCCGCTGGAGACAGCCATCGCTGTTGCCATTGGAGCCATTCTGGGCGTGCTGGTTGTCCTGAAGCTTGGTGAGCGCATGCGGACTATACTTATGCATAACAGAAAAAGTGAAGATAAGAAGCTTGGACGCATCCACCGCATATGGGATCGCTATGGTGTAGAAGGGCTTGGCATGCTGGCGCCTCTCCTGGTGGGTGCACCGCTTGGCGCTGCTCTTGGGATTACGCTTGGCGCTCCGGTCAAACGCCTCTTGCTCTGGATGAGCTTAGGGATCATACTGTGGAGTACTGTATTTACGCTTGTCGGTTTGCTTGGGCTTGCTGGCATCGAGGCGCTGGGGCGTTAACTATAGAGCTAACATTCACAGCCCCAGCGCTTTTGCATCATGTTCTATTTTTTCAGCCATCCTGCCCCTGTACTTCCTGAGTTTTTCCTGCATCGTTTCGTCGTTTGTTGCTATTATCTCGCATGCCAGCAGCGCAGCATTGTCGGCTGAACTCTATCTTGAAGTCTGCAAGAAGGATCTTTCCGAAGGAGAAGGTTAAACATAATATCATTGATCTTCTCAATAATATTGGACATGTAATCTAGTTCCTTATCTGTCATCCAGCCTGTGCTGTGGGTTTAAATAAATTATCCTATTTTGTAATAAATTTTTTATGCTTCTGAGACGCTATTTTCCAGCCCTTCTTTCTCTGAAATCCTGTAACGCATATATTCTACAATGACGGTTTCTGTGATAACAAACAATATGGGGCCAAGAAGTAATCCCTTAGCGCCAAAAATAACCGGACCTGAAAAAAAGCCAAGAAGTATTGAAAGAGCGCTCACTCCTGATTTCTTCGCGCCCATGTATGGCTGCAAAATAAAGGGTATGAATATTGTCAGTACAACAACTCCAAAAACCATGATGCCAGCTGCTGCAAAAACATTTCCATTATAGTACATATATGCCGCAACCGGGACATAAACCATCCAAACGCCAAAAATCGGAAGGAAGCCGAATAATCCGGTAAGGAGCGCAAGTAAGAAGGCATGAGGCACTCCAAAAACAGAATAACCTACAAAAGATGCACCAAATATTATTAGAGACGTTGTTACGTAGGTCAGGAAAAGCACATCAAAGCCTCTTTTAAGACCGCTTAGAATGCTTGATACAAAGTGCTCGTCTTCAGCAGGAAGGGTTGATGCATAAGCTTTAATGAAATCACTAATTTTGTGCCCGTTACGCATAAAATGATATGTAGCGTATAAGTAAATTACAACTTCAAGAAGTAAAAAAGGAATGCTTTTGACGAAATTCGAAGCAAGGGCGATCATAAACGCAATAATTTTGGAGGTTATATCCTGGGCGCTAAGAAAATACCCTGCATAAGTTCCAAATCCAATTCCTGCAATGGCATTTGAAACCGCCGAAATGACCTCTTTGAGTTTATCTCCGAATCCTGCAATATCCTGAAAAAATAGCGCGGCATTTGCTGAAAGATATGAAACGGCAAATATGATTGGAAGCCCAATAATAATTACCAGAACGCCGATAGCTATGTGATAGGAACGTGTATGGACTTCAAGCCGTTTAACTATTGGATTGAAAACATAGGCTGTTATCACTGAAAGTATGAGAGGGACTATAAAAGGATATATCATTATCCCGACAACTGCCACTGCCGCAAGAAAAATAAGCGGATGGGAGCGGCGCTCATGAGAAAGTTTTTTAAATTCTGGCATATACCACGAGTTTATTGCACAGGGATGGATTTATACTTTAGCTATTCTTTATGGATGCCTTTATTTTTTCTTCAAGTCTTTGTTTTATTTAGAAATCATAGTCATTTTTTGAGAGCAACAAAGGATAATACCCAACCAAACGCTGTAAGCAATGTACCCAGAGCGAGGATCGGTAGTTCAAGCTGTGAAAGCATGAATATGCAAAAAGCAATACCCGCAAGCGGCAGTAAAGGCAACCTTCCTATCGTAAGTGGGACCTTGAAATGTCTTGTCATTTCAGGTTTTTTGTATCTTAACAGAATAAGTGCAGCATTAACCACAATAAATATCAGGAATATTGTGAAGTTGGCAATTTTAGCCAGGAACGCTATATCCCCTGCCAGCGCAAAGAGCATAGATAATATCATCAATGTGAATACAGCAATCCATGGCGTCCTCCTTGAAGGATGAATCCTTGCAAGGATACCGGGAAGAGAATAAGAGCTTGCCATTCCATATGTTATCCTTGATGCTACAAGAAGCATAATGAGCACGGTATTTGCCGTGGCAAACAGGGCTATCACCGATAATATTATAAAAGCATCGCTGCCAAGGGCAATAAATGCAATGTCCGCAAGAGGCGCCTCAGATTCCCCAAGCTTTTCCCATCCCATCACACTGACGACGCTGATGGCTACCGATATGTAGAGGATTATGCTTATCAATATTGCAAGCAAAAGACCCAATGGAATCGTTTTTTCAGGAGATTTTGTCTCTTCCGAGAGCTTTACGATCCCTTCAAACCCTTTATATGCGAAAAATACCAGGGCAGAGGCTTCAAATACCCCTGTTAAACCATGTGGCATCTCGAAATAATCCACTTTTCCAAGATAAGGAAGCCCGATGAATATTATCATTATTAAGCCACCTATCTCGATAAATGTGAACAGGATCGCTATCCATGCTGACTCTTTTATGCCATAGAAGATTATGAACGACAGAACCGCTATGAGTATAATGGCTGAAAGCACAGGTGGAAAATCAAAAAGCACATCGAAGTAGCCCGCAAAACCAAGAGCTACGGTCGAGGCAGCGATTACGCCGCTAAAGATGATCAACCAGCCTGCAACAAATGCTGCCCTCTTGCCAAAAGCGTTCAATGCATATACGTACTCTGCTCCTGCTTTCGGGAACATGGAGGAAAGCTCTGCATAGCTCAATCCCGTAAATACGGCTATAAGTGCAGAGATGGCAAACGAGAGCCAGACAGAGTTCCCTGCAAGCCCGGCGGCTTTTCCTATCAGGGCGTATATACCAGCTCCAACAATAATACCCACACCTGAAAGGGTAACTTCAAATAATCCCAGTTCCCGTTTCAACTCAACTTTCTGGTTCATGCAAGCTGCTTTTTATTATACTCCTTTATTTTTTTATGTTTTCACTTTTCAATCTGTTTATGAGTGAATATAACTAATTATGACAACATATTTAAACTTCACGGCCTATATAAGCAAAAAGGTGAAAAAGAATGTGGCTTCAGATTAGATTGTATTTATTGCTTGGATTGATGTTCGCCATTGTTTATGCAGTGATCGCAGCAGTTGCAGGTTCCATGGGAATTTCAAGTTTTGCTTTCTATGGAGTACTTGCATCAGGAATGATCCTGGTTCAATATATGATAGGTCCAAAGATGGTTGAATGGAGCATGGGAATAAGGTACGTTTCAGAGTTTGAATATCCCTCACTGCACAGGATGGTAGCAGAGATGGCACAAAAAGCCAAAATACCAAAACCACGCATAGGGATCGCAAATGTTCCTATCCCGAATGCCTTTGCCTTTGGCAGATGGAAGAGCGACGGCAGGGTGTGTGTTACGGAGCAGATATTGCGTCTTCTTTCACCCGATGAGCTAAAAGCTGTGATCGGGCATGAAATCGCACATCTTAAGCACAGGGATGTTGCTGTAATTACTACGCTTAGCGTAATACCGATGATTATGTGGTATATTGCATGGAGCACCATGTTTTCAGGAGGGCGTGACCGTGGAAATGCTGTTCTTATTGGAATTTTTGCCTTCCTGATGTACATGGTTACCAACCTTCTGGTATTGTATGCATCCAGGATAAGGGAATATTATGCAGACGAAAGGAGCGTCCAGCTAGGTAATTCTCCTCACGCGCTTGCTTCGGCATTGTACAAACTGGTGTCTGGAAGTGCAAGAGTCCCAAAAGAAGAACTCAAACATACCGAAGGGCTAAAAGCCTTTTTTGTGAATGATCCTTCACGCGCCATGAACGAATTAAGGGAACTTTCCCAGATCGATAAGGACAAAAGCGGAACAATTGACCAGAATGAACTGATGATGTTATCAACCAAAAAAGTCAAGGTCGCAACATCTGATAAGTTCATGGAACTTATGAGCACACATCCGAACATGTTAAAACGAATTCACAGACTCTCAAAAATAAGGTAATGTCTTGATAGCGCTCTGGATAGCCCTCGGACTTCTCGTTATAGCATCGTTCCTTCCTAAATCCTTCAATTCAAGGTACATCTTTGGTAGTTCTGGCTGGATATTCCTTTCCTTCCACTGGTCTTTGCAGCTTGGGGATTACATAGATCTTCGGGATTATGTCAACATCATTCTGGTAATTTCTGCGACAATTGCATCCTTATTCATTGCACATATAACATTCCAGGCTAAAGATAAAAATGATCGCAGCACCTATGAAGTATTTTTTTCACTATCCAGGGCTGCATCTGTTGGCGGTTTGATATATTTTCTATTTGCAGAGATAGGATTATTAAATACATGGATAATATCAACAGTCACAGGACAGGGGATATGGTTGATTGAGAAAGTCGGTTTTCCTGTTGTACAGGTAGCATGGAACCAGCTTGCGGTAAATGGCCTGGATGTTGAAATAATACTGGCCTGTACCGCTATCGAGAGCATTGCCCTGTTTTGCGGTATAATCTCCTCTGCTACAGGTGCGACTACCGGTCGAAAACTCCAGGCTTTTGTTATCTCCGTACCTATTGTTTATTTGCTTAATATTATCCGTGTCTCTTTTACTGCTTCAGCCTATGGATTAAGCTGGTTTGGCTCACCTGAGGAGAGTTTCCATATTTCAGAGCATTTTATCACAAAGACAGGCTCGTTAATGGCTTTGATATTGATTTCATATATCGTTCTAAAAATGCTGCCTGAGGTTGCTGATATGATAGATGGTATCTTTAAAGTGATGAGAAAAGAATTTCACAGATTAATAATGAGGTAGGCTATAAATATTTTACCTAATATACTGATTTATTATAGCATCTATAGATTATTGGGGTAAAATATATATTAATCTGAACTTAATCTTATGTGAAAACTAAAAATTAAACAATGGATGATATTAATGGTTCGAAGAGTAGCAGTCCATGATGTAATACAATGGATAAAAGAAATTCAATCAAAAAGCCTCTCAGTTTTTACTTTTGAGGACCTACAAAAACACGATTTAGCGAAGCAAACTTTCATAAACCGGGCAAAAACCTCTGGGTTAGTGCGGAAAATCAAAAAAGTACAGGGAGAAAAAAGTTCCCTTACTCAATGGCAGATAATTTAAATGGAGTTCAAATATGGGATTAAAAGAATGGTTAGTTCCCCAGGATAAACATTTTTTCAGTATGCTGGAGAATGAATCTAATAATGTGATGGAGGGCTCGAAAGCCTTCCTTGAAATGCTTAAAAATTATGAAAACATCACCGAAAAGCAAAAAAGAATTAAAGATATAGAACATAAGGGCGACGATTTTGTTCATGAGATATTTCAAGAACTAAATAAAACGTTCATTACCCCTATAGACCATGACGATATTTCATCACTGGCTTCCGCTTTTGATGATATATTGGATTATATAGATGGTACTGCAACACGTCTTGTTTTGTTTGAGATAGAAAAACCTGAGGAGAACATGATAAAGATGGCAGAAGTGCTTTTGAAGCAGGTAACAGAATTAAATATTGCTCTTGCAGGATTAAGAAATATAAAAAATCCAAAGGAAATTGAAAAAAGATGCATTGAAGTCAACAGACTTGAAAATGTCGCAGACGATATTTATAAGTCATCGATCGCCGAGCTTTTCAAACGGAAAGATGCCATTGAGATCATGAAGTTAAAAGAGATATATGAACGTCTCGAGTTCGCGACTGATAAATGTGAGGATGCTGCGAATGTTATTAGCGATATCGTTGTGAAGAATAGTTAAAATGGTGGTTTTTCATGCAGGAATTTATAATAATTACTATAACCGTACTTTCAAAGAAGACCTAAAAACCAATAACTATCGCCATATTCACCCTGAGACCTAAAAAAATCTAAATACTTTAAATCAGAAACTCATTCAGCTCCAAACGAGAAAACAATTTTGCCTGAATTGGATTCATCTCTTCAACGACAAGACTGATTTTGGAAGTTTCATTATTCTTAACAAAAGCCATTCTTATACCTTCGAGTTGATGCTGCAATTCTTTGATACTTAATCCCACATATTTCACCTTTTTTGCCAGATACCTATAAAACAACATTCCCATGACACAGAGAAATACATGAACCCTGATCCTACCATCTTTTCTCATGAAGAATGGCGGGACAGATATCAGCAATTTATCCTTCAAGAATTTGAAATCTTCCTCAACCAGATTCTTCGCAAAATAAGTCCTGGCAATATCAGCAGAACTTGAATCATGAAGATCAGTAAAAATCGCAATTTTACCGAAACTATATTTGAACTCTTCCTCGGCAGTTTTATCAACCCAATAATCAAACGAAATTTGTCCTTCTTCCGGGATCTTGTACTTGAATATGGTACTCAGATTGCTATAAATTATTTTGTTAGCATTTGTGCAAAGTCCTTTGCGTGTGATCTTTTTCCCTTTGCCACTTCCCTGTTCAGCCTTCTTCTTTAATTCCGCAAGCCCCTTAAGAATTTTTATTTTGTTTTCTTCATATTTTTTTTCCTTCTTAGCCTGACTTTTGGAGTTATACGAAACCACTATCGTAAACGTCTGTCCGAATACCTGTTTCTTTGTTCTGTAACCATATACTTCATTGACTTTCGAACTTTTATAGAGAAAATCATAATCGGATAATGGTACCTCCATCAAAGTTTTAACTTGATTGTGTTTCAAAGAACCGACCACGTGCATATTTTCAAGAATTTTATTAATATTATCCTCTGAATTATTACCCTTATCAAAAACAACTGTCATATCGGATGACTTTATTTTGAGATTTCGTAATCTATTGACGAGTTTATCAATCATTTCGGGGAATGTTTTGGCATCATGGACGTTGCCAGGGTATGTTTCATGTAATAGTGGTATATTTTCGTTGCTTTCTGCAATTCCAAATGTCACGAGATTTTTATCATACCTTTTTTCTTTGCTTCTTCCTTTTTGAGGGAGTTTTTCACCTGATTCGATATACGAGAAAACATTTGTTGTGTCCCAAAAGATTGTTGTCGGCTTAATGCCTTTATCAATTAACTTTGCTGCAATGTTTTCTTCTATTTTTCTGATTGTTTGTTCAGTTAAGAAATCCATATTGTTGAGAAAGTTCTGGCTGTTCAATTTATGTGGAAATTTCCACTGGAATTTCAAGAATGATTCATTGAACCATTCTGCTGTTGCCTGTTTGCTTAAAGGGCCGTTGGTTCTGCCAAGAATTATTAAAAGCATATATTCTCCAACACTTAGCCCTTCGATTTCTTTTTTTGTCACATTCTGGTTTACACATTGACAAAATTCTAATTCTTCACTTATTCTCAGTATGGCAGCGGTTTTTCCGAACTCAAATGAGCTTACTTTTATTGAAGGGACTTTTTCGTTATTTTCGAATACTTCTTTGATTTTTTCTATAGTGCCAAGATATTTTTGCCAGATTACTTTTGATTTTCCATCTATCCATTTTGTTTCCCTCAGATACCAATAATCATTCCCTTTTATCTCTTTTTTATGAAAATGAACCATACTGCTTAGTTAGGTCTTTATTATTTATATAATTTACTATTTATTTGGTTAATAGATAATGTTTATTTAATTAATTTTAGTTAGGTCTCATGAATTCGATAAAAATAATTGGTGTGTGTTAAAAACTAACAAGTAGGTGGGGGTTAATAAAAGTTAAATTATAAAATTTAGATTAAAAAATAACAGTGTTTCTTATAAACTACGGTAATATTGATTATGTCTTCAATATCAGCACTTTCTGGTTTATCAAATCTTTTGAGAATATTTATGGCCTCAACATTACCCAGCGCCATTTTAGGCAATTTGCTTTCTTTGAAACCTTCGACTACTGCAAAATCCACTCCTGTATCTGCAAGTTCATCCAGGGCTTTTGTAAGATTATTTTCATGCGAGAATTTTACAAGTTCAGTTTGGGTTACACCAATAACTACATCAGCGCCAGCACGGTCATGTTTCCATGTATCTGACTCACGTTTCTTTGAAACGTGAGTCATAGACCTGGGCAGTCACAATTATATTCTCCCCGGCTGCCCCATGATACGATTAAACCCTGCCCCCCCATCTCAATATACACGCGCGCCCATTCTCAGTTAACCTTTACAACCTGAAAAATTGAAAGGATCACCGATGCCGGCGACTCTCTGGAGCGAGAGCGTAAGAGTGTCGCCAAGATATCAGCGACAATTACCGCAAGGCGAGAGCCGTGCCTGAAATGCGCGAAACAAGCGTTGAGCGCATGAAGAATGCGGTTATTGGAGCGTACACATGAACGGAACAGCAACCCGCTGGTAAGCGGCGCTATCCTCGTGGGTCTGGGTGAAACCCGGCGCCTGGAATGTTTAAATGAGTTGGAAACTATGTGTGTATTTTACTAATTGTTTAAGTATGTTGATTTAGATATTATACATATTGAAACAGATAAATGAGGTGAAATTACGTGTAGGGAATGTTCATAGTAACATTATTTACCCTGACATGTAAGACCATATGGACATTGGAATCATCGGAGGCTCAGGATACACAGGTGGCGAATTAATGCGTTTGCTCTCGTATCATCCCGAAGCAGCAATAAAAGCTGTAACGTCACGCAACAAAAAAGGTCAAAAAGTAAGCGATACGCATCCACATCTACGGAAAATAATTGAACTGGAATTTGAAGATCTCACTCCCGAAGAAGTGGCTTCACGCTGTGATATTGTATTCACGGCCGTACCCCACGGCACTGCAATGCAGGTTGTACCCGCGCTTCTTGATGCTGGTGTGAAAGTTATTGATCTTAGCGCCGATTATCGCCTCAAGACAGATGTTTTTGAAAAAACATATAAAATGAAACACATAGATCCGCGCGATGCGGTTTATGGCATCCCTGAACTGCATCCTGATATCCCGTCGCAGCAATTTATCGCAAATCCAGGCTGCTATCCAACAGGCGCATCGCTTGCTGCCGCGCCTCTTGCAAAAGCAGGAGTGATCGAGCGTGTTGTGTTTGATTCAAAAAGCGGTGTATCGGGCGCAGGGGTTGAGCCAAGTGCGGTTTCCCACTATCCCAATATGGCTGAAAATATCCAGGCTTACAAACTTACAACCCACCGCCACCGTGCTGAGATATTCCAGGAACTCACGAGGCTTGATGGCGATTTGAAAAGCATCAGCTTCACACCGCATGTTATTCCCTCGGTGCGCGGGATACTCACAACGGCTCACATATTTGTAAAAAAAGAATTAAGCGAAGAAGATGTGAGCAAAATATATAGTGATTTCTACAAGGACAGGCCTTTCATCAGGTTGATAAAAGGCATACCGATGCTTGGAAATGTGCGCGGTTCCAATTTCTGCGACATTGGTTTTGAGGTTGATAAGGAAAACAACAGGATAGTTGTGATATCAGCAATTGACAATCTGGTAAAAGGAGCATCAGGCCAGGCTATACAGAATATGAACCTGATGTTTGGGCTTCCTGAGACAACAGGTCTTTGGCATCCGGGTCTTGCTCCATGAGGTATAATTATGAAAATAAAAGATGTAATGAATAAAGATGTTATTGTATGCGCGCCCGATGATACATTGGGTCATCTTGCAGAACTGTTCAAAAAGAACCATATCAGCGGAATTCCGGTTGTTGATAAAGGAAATGTCGTGGGGCTTGTTTCTGAAACCGACCTGATTAAGTTATTCAAGACCCCTGAATTTTCAAATGATTTATGGCTCCCCAGCCCGTTTGAAATAATTGAAATACCCATCCGCAACCTTGTGAAGCTTGAAGAAACTAAGAACTTCTTTGAGAACATGAAGCTTCGCCCTGTAAAAGATATAATGACAGGGACAGTTCATGAAATTTCTCCTGATGCTGGCCTTGAGGATGCCTCTACCATGATGGTGAAATATGACGTAAACAGGCTGCCAGTCATTGAAAATGGTAAACTTGTGGGAATAGTTGCAAGAAGCGATATAATAAAAGGTCTTTCTGAATCGGCGGAATGAGAATGAAAAATATCAATGGTGGTATCTGCGCAGTAAAAGGCATAAAAGCGCACGGGATAAAACAGGGCAAGAACGGGCTTGCGATAATCGTAACTGATGCCATGGAACTTTCAAGCGCAGGTGTTTTTACGCGAAACAAGGTCATAGCTGCGCCGCTTATTATAACAAAAGAAGCACTTTCAAAAGGCAATTTAAGGGCAGTGATCGCCAACAGCGGGTGTGCGAATGCATTTACCGGAAAACAAGGCATGGATGACGCCCGGTGGATGGCTGGAATCCTCGCGCAAAAATTAAATTGCAGCCCAGATGAAATAGGAGTCGCCTCAACAGGTGTGATCGGACGAAACCTTGACAGGACATGGATAGGAGGGCATCTTGATGAGGTTTTTGAGAAATTATCCGATACAGGGGACTCAGGTAAAGCCGCAGCAAGAGCCATTATGACAACTGATACCACGATGAAAGAGATAGCGATCGAGCTTGATAATGGTGTGCGCATCGCAGGTATTTCTAAAGGCTCAGGAATGATAGAACCGAATATGGGCACGATGCTTGCGTTTTTATATACTGATGCGAAATTGCCAGGAGAATTACTGGATATTTGCCTGAAAAAAGCCGCAGATAAGAGCTTCAATATGGTGGTGGTTGACGGGGATACAAGTACCAATGATATGGCGCTCCTCACTGCCACCGGGTATCATGATTGCGAAGAAGAAACATTCCAGGAAGGGCTTGACCATGTGTGTATCAGCCTTGCAAAAATGATCGCAAAGGATGGGGAAGGCGCAACAAGATTAATCGAGGTAAGAGTAACAGGCGCAATGAGTATGGAAGACGCGAGAAAAGCAGCAAAAGCGATAAGCCGCTCGCCTCTTGTTAAGACCGCGATATTCGGAATGGACCCGAACTGGGGAAGAGTAGTTGCCGCTGCGGGTTATTCGGGCGCCGATATCGACCAGGATAAGATATCACTTAAATTCTCAGATAGCAGGAACGAGGTTTTGCTTGTTGATTCCGGAAAGATCGTTGAAGGAAAGCTTGAGGCGCTAAAAGAGATCATGGAAGGAAAGGAGATATTTATCGAGGTGGATATTGGATTGGGTGATTTCGAGGCGGTTGCTTGGGGCTGCGATCTGACCTATGATTATGTGAAGATAAATGCGATGTACACGACGTGATCAACCACAGAGGGCGCAGAGATCACAGAGTTGCAATGATTCTCTGTGCGCTGGTATGAAAAAAATAGCAACGAACACAACGAACTCGATACGAACTCACGCCACAGGAGTTCGTTTTAGTTCGTACCAGTTCGTTGTTTTTTTCATACCAGAGATAATAAAAAGCCTCGAAGTTTTTGACTACCCCTTCGCCACACCCAGCGGCATGAGCTTTACGACCTTTCTTGCAATCCCAAGCTGATGCACCACGTCAACCACATCCTCGCTTGGCTTATACACACCCGGCGCCTCTTCCGCGATCACTGAAGGATGTGTAGCCCTGACAGATATCCCTCTTGCAGCTAACTCTTTCTGTATGGTCTCACCGTGGAACTCCCTCTTTGCTGCGGCACGGCTTGAAACCCTGCCTGCGCCATGGCAGGCGCTCCCGAAAGTAAGTTCCATGGCTTTCTCTGTTCCATGCAGAACGAAAGATGGCGTGCCCATGCTTCCCGGAATTAACACGGGCTGCCCCACATTTCTGTAAACCGAAGGAACATCGCGATGCCCTGGCGGGAATGCCCGCGTTGCGCCCTTTCGATGGACATAAACCATCTTTTTTGCGCCATCTATTGTATGCTCTTCAAGTTTTGCCACATTATGCGCCACATCATAAATGAGGTCCATTCCAAGATCATCCATGTCGCGCCTGAAAAATCGTGTAAATGCCTCACGTACCCAGTGGGTGATGACCTGCCTGTTCGCCCAGGCATAATTAGCGCCTGCTGCCATGGCTTTATAATAATTCTGGCCTTCCTGGGATTCGGCTGGCGCGCATGCAAGTTGTCGGTCGGGTAGCTCTATACCGTACTTGCGTGTTGCTTTGTCAAGTATTTTTAAATTATCATCACATATCTGGTAACCTGCGCCACGCGAGCCGCAGTGGATCATTATAGTAACCTGCCCCTTTTCAAGACCGAAAACTTTTGCGACTTCGGGATCAAATATTTCATCCACATACTGCACTTCAAGGAAATGGTTGCCGCTGCCAAGCGTCCCGAACTGTGGTTTACCTCGCTTACATGCTTTTTCCGAGATTTTGGATGGATCGGCGGCCTTCATGTACCCATTCTCCTCACAATGTTCAAGATCTTCCTTTACCCCATATCCGCTATCTACCGCCCATTTGGCACCATGCAGGAAAGCGTCTGTCAATTCACTATCAGAAGCGCGAAGTTTGCTTTTTGAGCCCACACCCGATGGAATATCATGGAAAAGAAGCTCGATCAAATCCTTCATTCCCGGGCGCACTTCATCGACCGTGAGATTTGTCTTGATTATCCTTACCCCGCAATTGATATCGTATCCAACCCCGCCAGGGCTTATTATTCCTGTTTCCCTGTCAAAAGCAGCAACTCCCCCGATGGGAAACCCATACCCTGAATGAGCGTCTGGCATTGCCATTGCATATTTCTGTATTCCAGGAAGTGTCGCAACATTTGATATCTGCTCAAGTGTTTCATGCTCAAGTCCAACAAGTAATTTCTCTGAGACAAACACGCGCCCTGGCACTCTCATTCCATGTTTATATGTCATGGGAATATCCCATGTATTATCATTAACTTTCGTAAGGATGCTTGCAGCATCTATTGTACTTTCTTGCGCCATGGTTTTTTCCTTCAATTCCTGTTTAATTATATGCATGCAAAGTTATTAAGTTTGGTGCAATTTCATGTATCGACAACGACCTGGACACAAAATCTCCCGGTCTTATCTGACTCGACCTGAAGATCATGGAAAGTCACAGCTTTTACCTGCGTATCAAAATTATGGCGCGAGAGGTCAATAGGTTCGCCGGATGCCTTTCCTTTCAATGAAAAACCATCATTTGTTTTTTCGATCGAAATGATCTTGAATTCAGAAAATATGATCTCGTCCACTTCAAATAAGTACAATAATTCGGAGAGCCACTCAACGAGAAGTCCTTTTATATCGGGCGACTCTACCTCGATATCCCTCGATTCGCACACACCAAGACCTGATGTATTTATCATTATATTGAACATGGCAAGCGCAGCATTCTCGTAAGCCTCTTCCAGAGTTGAACCATAAGCCTTGAATTTGGCATCTGCTATGTGGTAAAGATATTCGAATTTTCCCCCACTTATTTCTCTGATTTCCCCTGCCATTTCCCGAATCAGATCCTCTTTAAATCCTCAAGTGTCTGTGCTATCTTTTCTATTTCTGTCCTTAACTCAGAATACGCGTCTTTAGCCGATTTTGAGGCGACAGCGCCCTGTGTAGAAGGAGCGATCAAACCCTGCTGTTCAAGAACACGGAATGAATACCTCACAAGGTGGTCAGGGATACCTGTTTCCAGTGATAATTTCATTATTCCGATAGGCTCGCTGTCCATTACTTTTTTCAAAATTATAATGTGCCTTTTTAGCAATTCCAGTTCATGCTGGACTCTTCGGGTTAACATAATCTGTAATCAATAAGCCATTTCCATAATGGTATATATTTTATTCCTTTGCCATCTACCACATCTTCTCCTTCATACTCCCAGGTTATTACAAGCAGATTGCTGCATTTAAATTCTTCTTCTGCCCTGCACAGTCCATTGAGCTCTCTTTTTTTTATTTCTTCTCTGCTTGAAGCATTTGTCACCTGGATAAGCTGCTTCACTTCAATACCTTCTCTTAACACAAAATCTACTTCCCTATCCTGATGATCTTTCCAGTAAAAAATATCCATCAAAGGACTTTTTGATATTATCCTTTGCAGTTCTATCGCAACCAGATTTTCCATTAATCTTCCCCTATCTTCAGAAAATTTAAATCCGGCGAAATTAATAAAACCAGGATCAACACAGTATATCTTTCTGGGATATTGCATCTGATCTTTAACTTTGTACGAATATATAGTCAGATCAAAGAAAAGGAACGCTTCTTTCATAATTGAGAAATATTTTTCTAACGTAGGTACTGATACTTTAATTCCCATCGAGTTCAGTGTACCTGTCAGCTTTGTAAAACTTGCCAGTTTTCCTGAGTTTGAACACAAAAAATACGCAAGGTCTTCAACAATTTCACCCCTGCGTTTTGCTTTCGGGAGTATGTCTCTATTAATTATATCGGAAAATAATGTTTGTATCAGTTCTTCTTTACCTGATCCAAGTTGAACCACTTCCGGGAATCCCCCAAACTCCAGGTATTCTTTAAGAAATTCTTTTATCAAGGCGATATCTTCCCCGATCAAATATTCTTCTATTTTAAAACCTTTAAATGATAAGAATTCCCTGAAGCTTAATGGAAATACATGTGTCGTCAAATGCCTGCCTGTTAACAAATGACTGAGTTCGGACTCTGTCAGTCTTGATGTTGAACCTGAAATGAAGATTTTTATTTTCCCTTTAAATTCATCATATATACTTCGTATATATTTCTCCCATTCATTGATCCTCTGTACTTCGTCGAGGAAAATGAAGATCGTTTTATGTTTTTCAAAAAGCGACTTCGCGTGGATAATATCTATTAAGTCGTTAAAATATTCTGGCGTCAAAGGCAGAAGCTTCCTGTTTTCAAAGTTTATGTATATAGTGGCTTCTTTTTCTATTCCGGCATCCATGAGTTTTTTTATTGAAAAGTACATTAAATAAGTTTTTCCAGCGCGCCTTGGGCCAACAATATCATTTATCAGATCACTTTTTATTTTAAGACCTATTGCTCTGTCTTTCGATACTGGTATTTCTTTTCTCCAGTATTCTTCAACTATTGTTGTTAACTTATCTTTATGATTTTCCATTATATTGTAAAGATAACTTTATGATATTTAAATTTAACGACAATAAAAATTATGGGGACAATTTCGATACAATTAATATATAACAAGACTAATTATCAAGGGGGCTAAGATTATGACAGACGATATTGACTCTTTACCGCAAGAACCCGATGCTTGTGAGATAAAAACTCCGAAAGACCACAGAATAATGTTCAAAGCACTTGAGAATCCAATGAGGAGAAAGATAGTGAAATCCATCGGAACTTTCGGAAAAACCAGGAAGGAGATCATAAAAGAGCTTGGTATCTCCGAATCACAGTTGAAATTCCAGCTTGATTTCCTCTTAAAGGAATGTTATGCAGAAGTAGATGGGGAAAATTGCAGGCTCAATGCAAAAGGATTGCAGGAGTTGCTTGCGAATATTAAATAATCTTTGCGAACTTTGTGTTCACGGAAACAAATATTTATATTCATTCGATCATAAGAGAAACCTATGGCAGAGCTTGGAAAAATAGAAAAACCAGACGCATCGACCTTTATATCAAAGCGCAAACTCTACGTAGTTCCTACACTTCCTTTTGAAGAAATGGCTTCACAATATAATATTGATATCGCAAAAGTGGAGCGGTTCTGGGGAGAAGTCAGGGAAAAGATAAATTATTTCATTTCGACCTATGGAAAGATCAGTACTGTATATATGGAAGGAATATTTGATACTGAAAAGGCAAATCTTGAATATTTCGAAAAATACGGCAAAGATAGTAATCACTACAAATTGATAAAAAACCTTGTAGATAACGGTGCTGCTATAAAGGAGATCGACAAAAAAGAACAACTGGAAGAAGGGAAAATCCTTTTTGATGAATACTCAATGACTTTTATCCCGGCGATAGAAGCGCTTCACCGAAGCTTCTATGGGAAAGACATTGATTTTGAAGGCTGGAGAAATCATCTTATCAAAAAAATCCAGGAAAAGCAAGAAGAAATGAGTAAAGGTGTTACCCTGGTCATAAATGAAATGCCCGCAAATTCAAACGGGATACTTATATTCACGGATGGAAGGCCGATAGATTTCCCCGAAGGAATTGATGTATTCCAGATCAGACCGCCTGCTTTTGATGAGATAGAAAGGTCGCTCCGGGATAAGGTAAAATGAAAGAAGCTTAGTTGATCGGATTTCTGATATTTTTCATTTTTAGCACACTTTTTTATAATATAATTTTACAGTTACGGCTAATGGATAACCTTAAATACCTGGCACGTTATATCATATAAATGATGATGATGATAGGAAGTATTTAGTCCGAGCCCGACCTCCTACGGGTAGCTCCTTTGTCGTTATATGGGGGTTTAAAACCCCCCTCGGACAAACCTCCTTTTATTTGACCATTGTTTGAAAGATAGATTTAAATTCCTTCCCTGCCTGCTTATTGCTATGAACGATTACTGGGGCATTCCAGAAAAAGAATATGAAATATCCCTCCTGCAATTTGCAAAAGAGCAATTATCCGAAAAAGGGTACTCAGTCGCTGGTGAAAAGGTGGAAGTGTGCAGTGGCGCTGGAGCCATGACACTTAGCGGGATACTGGAAAATAAAGAAAAACGTTTTGGTATTTACATCCATGACGGCCCAAAACAGCGAAAAACAAGAGGCCCACCGATCATCAGGGTGCTTTTACTCCTTCCCGAAATGAAAAATGTAGACGATCTTCGAAATTTTGAAATTACACATCCTGATTTTTATGATGTTTTATCGCCTGAAGAGATGGGTTTCAGGAAACGTGTGGAAGAAGATCTCAAGGAAATATACGCATATCTATACAATTCAAAAATTAAAGACCTTTATGATTCAGATCGCAGCAGTGCTGCCGATATTCTAAGGATAAGGCTTCGAAAAGGGGTCATTGAATCCCTAATCTGATCCTGACTTCATCCCCTTTTGAAAAAGGTTTTTCACCGTATCTTTGCGGAATAACTTTGATCCGCGGTTCGTCAAACGTGAGACAAAAAGCAATGCCTCCACATTTTATTTTCGAACCATCCAGGGTGATCTCAAGTTCAGTCACTTTCGGACGGGTAAATCCCCCAGGCTTGATTACACCAAAAAAATCATCCGGATATGAACTCACATATCCATCGATAAAGCCCCCAGCGATCGAAAAACCCTTTACTTCCCCGCATGTCCGATACGGTGCGCAAAGTTGCGTATAACGTTCATTGATATCTTCAACACGGCATTTAAGATCCATGACCCCAGGAATCGGAGTTGGAACTATATTCCAGTCTATAGCCGGAGTAAGTTTCAAATTATTCGATGCCCTCAAATAATCATGAGGCTTCCTGACCTCGACATGCATCACAGGATCATTCCAGAAAATGAAATAGCCGTTCTTGATAAATGTCCCTATCCGGTCACCCCTTGATATTTTTTCGCCGATTAAAACATCGGGTTTTATATGAAGAATTTTGATGATATGATCTCCCTGCTCTATGGCTATAAGATATTCTTTTGAATCAATATTTTTAAAAGGCGTGGGCGTATCATAGCTTCTTATGTCGATTATTTTGCCATCAACCGGAGATACCGCCGACCCCCCGAAACTGCCATAGTAAATATCCACGGCGCTGTTTGTTTTATGAGCCGCATAAGGACTTTTCAGGAAGGAGAATCTCGAATCATCCGGCGCATAAATCTCTATTGTTTCATGGCTTGCTATTTTTTTCATAATCCTTCGCCGTAAGAGCAGCACATTTTTGGGATCTCTTTAATGTCCAATCCAAGTTCCCTGCTTATAGCATAGGCTTTTCTCGAAGGCACAGCTATCCTGTTGATGCCGCTTAATATCGTATACATATCAAGCGTAGAACGATACTGACCCCCTGGACGCACGCAGCTTAATGATAGCGGCACATCGAACATCTCCCTTGCTTTTGTGATCACTTTCACAACGTCCTCTATTTTCGGAGGATTTATTCCAACAAGTGCGGTTCCTTTTGTTGGAATGAATACAACTATCACAACCACTTCTGGTTTGAATTTACTGACCATCTCAAGCGCCTTGAATTCTCCTTTGAGTTTGCCATTATACAACCCCACGATTATATGGGGTGCAAGCGGTATCCCGGCACAAGAAAGGTATTCTAATGTATTCTCATAATCCTTTGCCGAAGCTTCAAGACCAAGAATATCATGAATGGTCTCATCATCTCCGATAACATCAAAGAGTGCCATATCAAGATATTTAGAAAGTATTTTTGCCTGCGACCTGTTGATGATGCCAGTATGCGCGCTGATTTTCAGATTCGTTTCTTTTTTAATCTTCGAAATATTTTCTTCATGAAGGTATGTCGGGACGCTGCCATCTGCGGCGCTCCCACCGCTTAATAATATTCCGCGCGCACTTTTCCTTGCCAGGAAAAGTGCTTCAGTATACAGTTTCCCTGATGATCCGTCCATCATGTGGTGCAGGTAGTGTGAATCACAGTGCTTGCATTTAAGTGAGCATTGGGTTCCCGTTAATGATATTGGCGTAAAAGGCTCATTGAAAAATTCGATATCGGCGCCGAAAAGCTCGATCTTTCGAGTGAAGGCTTTGAGCATATCGTTTTTTGTAGTGGAGTCTGTTTCAAGCGCGTTTATTAGTTTTTCGGCGCGGCGTAGGTCGAATGGCATTGGTCACCCGAAGTTATTGGCCGTCAATTGGTGGGGTAACATAGAAATCTCACCCAGGGAAGCTTGCAGTTTTTCCCTATCGATTTTGCCTTCAGTGAATGAATCAGGCAGGATTTCCTTCAGCTTATTTAGCCTTTCCTGGGTAATGTCCAGTGATTTTCCATCCATTGTTGTTGTCTCCTTCACTATTAACTATCCAATGGGCTTTTAATCTTACTGATTTTCTTGTTTTCAAGGATTGAAAACCTGCCAATAATTTTTGGTGTTATTTATCTATTGGCTGCTTCGGGTCACGTTTGAGTCCATCAACATTTCCGATAGCACACGGATTACGCGGATACGCACTGATACGATTATCCGTGGAAATCCGTCCTATCCGTGTCATCCGTGTTCGATATCAATTAATGGCTGATTCCAAAATTAGAAATTCCGCCCATTTAAGCTATACCCCGCTTCCTCCTCGCTGGTTGACCCGGCGCGTGCGGGATGCGCGCAGGCCGGACAGGTGCGGAGGGCATATTGCAATCAAATGCAGTGCCTCCAAGTTGAAGGTTGCATTCGGGGGGTTGAAAATCCCAAAAGTGGGGTATTAATAAGAGAAATCTTATTAGCTCAAAGAGCAGAATAAAGAAGTGAATTATGTCGATGTTAAAATCCAGCGCAGCATTTTCCAGCCCATCGAGGATATGATCAAAATCGGATTATACAGGAATGAACAGGAAGCCATCGCTGCGCTCGTCCATGATCAGGCAAAGAATAAATCTGAACTATACAGTAAAAAAATTAAAAAATTGGAAAAAAAGTATTCGATGAATTTTTCAGATTTTGAAGCTAAGATAAATTCTGCAAGTGAAGAGGATTTTGAAGAATGGGACGATTATATTTTGTGGGAAAGTTATGTGATGTTATTGCAGAAATCACAAGTATCTACAGATTTTAGTTATCTGTAAGCCCGAATTCCCCCAACCTCTCCCTCGCGATTTCCCTCTTCTCCTGATGGTCTTTCAAGAATCCCTTCATTAATTCAGCCGTAAATTTCTTGCAATTTCCGCACACTCGCGTTCCTCCGATACAGTCCTTATAGACCTCAAGAAGCTCATTATCATCTTCAAGGAGATGATAAACTAATAACTCATACACGCTGCATTTATCTGGCTCGCCTCCAAGCTTTTTCTGCTCTTCAAGTGTGACCCTGCCGCCCGTTATCGCGCGCATTACTTTCTTTGCGCCGTCTTCAGACTTATCCGTAAGCGCGATGTAACTTTCAGGGATGCTGCTTGACATCTTTCCACCCTGAAGGCCAGTCATGAACTTGTGATAAGTGGATGCGGGAGGCATGAAGGCGTAGCCGCCATATTTTAATTCCACTTCACGCACAATGGATTCTACTTCTGAAAGTGTAAGTTTTAAGATCAAAATATCCACATGTTCTTCGTAGAGTTTCCCGCCTGTGCGCTTTGCGATTTCCTTTAGTCCTTCTTTTGGCGCCGCTTTTCCCCTGACGCTGATGTGTCCTTCTCCACGCTCTTCCACTAAGAACATATTTGTTTTATATGCAAGCCCCCTCGTGAGCCTGATATGCGGATCCTGGTCAGAGCCAACCGGAATTACCACTGGTTTTGGCCCTCCAAAATCTTTCAACTGGGGATGCAGGATATCTGCGCTCTGCGTGATGGCGCTCACCATGTGCGCAATGTTCGTCTCACCTGAAAAACCATATATGGCTGAAAGCTCTGAAAAATTCGCTTTTATCCCAAGCTCAAATGAAAGGTCCCTGACAGGATTGAACTTAGACTGAAAGTAAATATGCGCGCCAGGCTCAAGACCAAGAGCGATAGCGCTCAGGATATATTCATTTATTCCAAGCTCTCTGCATTCCTTCCAGCTTTTCCCTCTTACTGCATGCGCTTCCATATCTGCGATGGCAAGGAACACATCCCCGCCCTGCTGCTGGTGCCAGATAATCTCTTCCATAACCATTTTATGTCCCAGATGCGCTTTTCCAGTGGGCATAAAACCACTCATTGCAGCGAAAGGTTTTCCGCAAAGTATCGCTTCAAGAACTGAATCATAGCTCCTGTGCCCGAAAATGACATGGCGTCTCATATACCTGTGAAGGTTTGGTATCTTTGCCAGAAGTTCAACGATCTTGGGTTCTTCGAACTTTGAGATACCAAACTCGTCAAAAAGTTTGGAATAATTGTCTATTTTGACTGCGCCCCAGGGGTCAAGAGTGGTCATGTCACCTATTCAGGGCATATAAATATGTAAAGTTTATGATTTTGACCTCACAGCCATTATAAGGATTATTCCAATTGCAAATAGTACAATGCCAAACCATGCAAAATTCACACCTGGTATTATTTTCAAGGTAAGTGGGACTGAACCACTGCTAAGACCCTGGAATATTACATAAACATCTGTTCCTGTGATGCTGCTATCCACAAGAGGGAATGTTCCGCTTCCGGTTTTTGAGTCCAGATATTCGGCAGTTCCACTTCCGATCATGGAATTATCCTTATAAATTTCAAGCTGGACGCTCTGGACATTATAGTTGCCAGATGCGGCGGGGACAGATTCAGCAAGGCTACGGGTTGAAAAATCAATTATTTTTATATCGTAACCATTCCCTATATCTACTTTTTCTCCTTTAGACGCAAGGGGTATGCTGCCCACTTCAATGGACTGTGTGAAATTTGAGCTAATCACTGCGCCGAAGAGAATAAATATCATTCCAAAATGTACGATCGCTATCCCTATTCCTTTTATCCTTGGTCTTATGCTCTTGATCCTCAGATAATCAATAAGGCGCTGTGCTGTTGACCATGTCGCATATATCATAGATGGGAAAAGTGATATTACCGAAATATTGCCTATCATTTTATATATTGCCGGCTCCCTCACCCAGAATGGGCTGCTATGATCCAATACATAAAAATTATCTGTTCTCAGGAACATTGTAATTATTGACAAACCAATTACTATGAACAGGGTTTTTTTCTGTTCTTCCTTATTCTTCTCATTGTAGTTTAAACAAAATCCAAGCGCAAGCAAGAGGATTATGGTGAAAGGATAGCTCCAGAGATTGAAGAAATTCTTGGTATCTGATGCAACATTCACTTTTAGTCCCTGTGTAAGCTGTATAAATGCGGGGAAAGTAATGCCCCAGAACGATATGAATGCCAGCACCACGAACAAGAGCAGGGTGACATAGAATATATTTATTTTATTCCAGAATCCACGGTCTTCCTCCACTTTGTCCGGCTCTTCGAGATAGCGCCTCATGCCCAGGACAATTGTAACGATCGATACAATTGATATCAATATTATAAGAAGCGATCCGGTTGGTGTATCTCCGAAAGCATGGACTGAATTAAAGAGACCGCTTCTAACAACCATCGCAGCATATAGCACAAGGATGAATGAAACCGCTGCAAGTATTGGCGCAGCTATTGAAAACGTACTTTTGTCCTTACGATGAAGAGCTGCAGCGTGCAAGAAACCAGTAAGTGTGAGCCATGGAATAAACGAAGCTGTCTCTACAGGGTCCCATGCCCAGAAACCGCCCCAGCCCAGTACCAGGTATGCCCAGACGCCGCCGACAGCTATTCCCATTCCGAGGAAAAGCCATGTAAAACGAGCCCACTGCCTGCCAAGTTCTTCCCAGCCGTCTGCTTTCGTAAGCAGGTAAACAATAGCGGCAGCGAAAGGTATTGTCATTGTTGCATACCCTATGAACATAAGAGGAGGATGAACGATCATCCAGAAATTGACAAGCAATGCATTAAGACCATTACCGTCCAGTGGCACAAAACCAGCTGCCAGTTCTCCTTTAGCTATCATTTCAATCACATCTGGTCTATCGAGTATGAGCTTAAATGGCGTCTGGATAAGAGTAAGAATTACTAAATAAATTCCTGTTAGAAGAGTAATTATCTGGGTTCTTCTTGCCAGCGCAGTTGAATGCTTTGTTGTCCATGCAAGCCATGCCGCTGACAGATATATTACAAGAACCCAGAGAAGATATGTGCCGGGCTGCCCTGCCCATGTGCCCGATATCTTGTAAACAAGAGGAAGATCCCTGCTTGAGTACTGCCAGACATAATCATAAGCGAAATTTCCTGTTACGAAATAATAGGTAAGGAGAATATAAGAGAATGTAAGCAGCCCTGCCCCAAGTAATATTGCAGGAGTTACAAGTTGGTTAAAATATTCGATATTTTTAAAATCTTTCAACAGCAGTCCGATAAGCGCAATTACGCTCAATGCAAGAGCTGCATAAAGTAATGTGTCACCGAATGGTATCATGTTGTGTTCCCTCTTACTTTTTCTCTTACCTGTGTCACTATCGGAAGCAAATAATCTGGTCCAACAGCGCCCGGAACCCTCTCAAGGATCTTGCCTTTTGGATCCATGAAAACAAGATATGGCGGATAACTCACGCCATATTCCTGTGCAACTTCCCTGTCGATATCAAGGTCCATCGCCACAAGGACATAATCTTCCTCAAGTATCTTTTTTATCTGGGGATTTCCCAGCGTATCAGTCTGGAATCTTGCACAATACTGGCACCAGATCGCCCAGAAATATACCATTACAGGTTTATTTTCCTGCTGTGCTATCTGGAAACCTTCTTCAAGCCCGGCAGCTGCGCGGTGAAATTTTATACCGCCAAGATAGCTGTTTGTCTTATCACTCAATGTGAAATTCGTAAGGGCAGTAGTATAACTAAAATATGCGAATGCTAAAATTAATACCAGTACAAGTATGGACACCAGTTTCTTTGTTCTCATATGTTATTTCCTAATGTTTTAAATCTAATATAAGTGTATATGTTTTAAATTGTTGTTTTTGTGATATCTTGATATATTTCTTTTTTCACTATCTTTTCCCATATTAATTCATATAATTGGTAATGTTAATATCTTGACTCCGATTATCAAATAAACAACCGCAGTAAATCCGATCGCAACCATGCTCGGCTGCGATTCATTTTCTTTATCCGAAGTCCTTTTACTGATGAGGTAGCCCGCCCATAAAGTGAATGCAAAACCTGCGATCAATAAGAGTATCTGCAACCTGTTAATAGTATCAAAATCAGGTGAAAATTCCCAGATCTTCCCGAAAAAACTTCCGATGCTGGCTGCTATGTAAAATAATCCTTTCAAGAGCCTGAATGTGTTTTCAGCAAGATACACTGATAAACTCAATGGAATAAAAGCATAGGAAAGTTCAATGAACTTTTGTTTTGTATTTCTTCCCGAAAGGGCTGCCCGTGTGGAAAGATACATCAGTCCTGCTGCGCCAAGCGTTATTAGGATGAATATGATCACAGCCCACATATTTCTCCAGTAAAGGTCAAGAAAGGTGAGTGAATTAATTGGAAGAGTGGATTTAACGAAATTAATAATAATATTCCTGAATTGCAGCCTTTCCATACCCATGACAAATAAAAATATAACGATTATCCCGTGAATCAGATACGCTTCGTCAAGATGCGTCTTCTTAGAAGATATGATATCCGCTCCTGGAAGTCTTGGGCTTAATCTGATATTTCCCTTTGAGCAGGATTTTACACACCCCATGCACAGGATGCACTGGTTATTCCGCTCCATTGTCTGCGGAAATTCACCAACAGGACAGGCTTTGCCAGCTTCTGTCCCGATCACGCATTCTTTTAAGTCATGATCCTGGCATGTTTTTCTGGATTTGCATCTTAGCTCTATTGCCGAAAGCATGGAGAAAACGCCCAGCACAAGCCCGATGGGGCAGATGTAGCGGCAAAAGCTTCTTTTTTCATATACTGCGCCCATTATTATTGCCAACGCAGTAAAAAACAGAAGAAGATATGCGGTATTGGGAGGGTTTCTCGTGAACATGAATAGATGCCGTTCAGCGGCGAAAATGAAAAGGAACAGAATTACAGCTATCCAGAGGTTTCGGTACTTTTCCGGATATTTTCTGTTAAGGCTGAAAACGGACTGCGTCCAGTCGCCGACTGCGCCGATAGGACAGGCAAAACACCACAGTCTTCCTACAATTATGAGCGTAAAAGCAAGCAGAGGATGCCATATATCCCATATCATTGTTGTGGCAAACGGTATCCCGCCATGGAAACGCAGGTCGGATTCACTTGTTAGTCCGAAGTATATCACTACAAGCAGGAAAATGAAGAACAAAAAGTTGACTGCAGGCTTAAAGAACCTGTTCTTTATGAGATCCCTGAAAAAATAGACATCAAGAAGGTCATATTTTTCATTATTTTCATTATTCCCTGTATCTTTTTTAATTGCCATCTCATCTTAAGTACTGGTCATAAAATCCTGATATAATATTGTCAATATTTACTGAATATGGGAGGAACAGTAACTTCAGATATTTGTCGATACCAAATAGCATCATCAATCCCACAAGGACCAGGATAAGGCCTGAGAGCTTTTTGAAGAAATGGCTTCTTTTTGAAAACCATTTAACTCGCCCCGATACGCTTTTTCCTGAATAAGCTATTATGAGCATAGGAATGCCCACACCAAGGGAATATGCAAGTAGAAGGGTCACTCCCTGCAAGATATTTCCTGATCCGGCGGAGCTATCGGCTATATACATAAAAACTGAACTCAATATAGGACCCACACATGGTATCCAGAGGATGCCAAGCGACATACCAAGGAATAGCCCTCCAAGAAGCCCTTCAGGGGGCGTACTTGATGTTATTTTCCCAATAAACGAAAAGTGTTCACGGGCATAATTTAACACCGAGCTTGAAATTCTCACATACACTTCATTGATATCATCATCAAATAATACTGCACCCATTCCAATAATAATAAATATCGAAAGCCAGCGCAGGTAATCAGTAAAGAAAGTGATTGATGCTACAGTGAAAAAAAGAAGCCCCATCAATGTGAAAGTAAAGGCCATTCCAGCCACTATGGCAAGAGGTCGAAATCTGCTCCCCACAGACCCTGATAAAACTGCAGGCAGGATCGGCAGAACGCATGGAGTAGCTACTGTTGCCATGCCTGCGATAAAAACCAGAATTATGGGGGGAGCGACGGACATATTTTATGTTTTTGCTACTGCATCGATATTAGCACTTTCTATCGGTATCCCGTTTGGGAAGTAGCTCTGGGCTTTCATTGCTATACCAACACAGGTATCACAGAATGACGCATGGTCATCGTAAACCCCCGTATCTGTAATGAAACAATCCCGGACTGACTTGTGGGGTTTCTGCTCTGATACTTTGCTTCCATGCTGGCCGCAACCGCAGTAACAAGGTATCTGCTCAAGCACCTCAGGGTGTTCAGTCGCATATGTATATGCTTTTAATGTCATAGCATTAGTAATGGCATAATCTGGAAGCTTACCTGCCTTTCTTGGGGAAAGTATCGGAATATAATTATCCTTTACAGGAGGCGTATCTGTTCCGGGGGCTAAATTCCCGTATTCAGAATCAATCAAAGCCCTTACTTCCCTGAGGGTCTTGGTATTTTCGTTTTTCTGTTGATCACCTGACAGGAGTATATATCCTCCTATCAGAATAATTGCAGCGACAGCAATTATTATAATGTAATTATTTCCCTTCTTTTTGGGTATCTTGGTTCGTATTTTTACATTTTCCAATTTTTTTTCGGGCTTCATTTTTTTGCCTCATTTTATAATTTCATTTATTGTATCAAGAAATGGCTGTGTTTCAGTATAACCTGGTATTCTTTTTATCTCAATTCCGTTCTCATTTAGAAATATCTCAGTCGGTGTACTGTGTACCCTTAAATCTATACTTTCGCTTCTTTGCTCATAAACATCAATTGAAAGTAATATGAAATTTTCTTTCAATCTCTTGATCACGGTCTTGTTCGTGAAGGTTTCGGCTTCGAATTTCTTGCACCATCCGCAAACTTGCGACCTTGCATAAACGAAAACAGGCTTTCCCTGTGCCTTTGCTGCTTCAATGGCGGGCTGGACTTGTGTATTGAATGTCAATCCCTGTAAGGTGATCTTTCCCGTCTCTTCTTTAGATGGACTTGGGTTATTTATTGTAGAATAACCGGATTGGGCACTTAAACATCCTGAGATCAGGACAAAGAATATGATCGGTACGAAAATATATTTCTTCAAGTTATATCCGATTTTACAATGAGTGTAAAGTTATATAAGGATTGTGGTTTATACTAATTGTAATTATGGCAGAAATAAGCGATGATGAACTGGAAGTAATGATGGAACGTAAGCCAACAGTACGTGAGGCAAAAGTTGATGACCATGCCCTGATGGTCAAAGCGCTCGAACATCCTGCAAGGAGAAAAATGATAAAAACCATAGGTGTATTCGGGAAAAATAAGACTGAGTTGAAAAAGGAAGTTGGAGTGGATAGTACGACATTTAATTTCCAGATCGATTTCCTGGTGATGGGGAATTATCTCAATATCGAAGGTGAAACAATCAGATTGAATGACAGGGGACTTGTTCTGCTGTCAAATATTTAAAAAAAAAGAAAAAAAAATCCAGACTGGTATTTTTTATAAAATACCAGACCTGAAAATTATCTCCTTGATTTTGCTCTTACTACCTTCTCTTCTTTCTTACCTTCTTCGCCTTCCTTCTTGACGAAGATTTCACTCATGGGTTTCTGGCCATATTCTACAATAACTGTATTGATCTGTGAGATATCTGATGAGATTTCTCGTCCTCTCATAGCTTTTCTCGTTTTGACGCCTTCAGCCGGGGGTATATAACCAACACCGCCCGCAACAAGGATCTTTCTCCTGCCGGGTCCTGGTAAATCGGGACGCATTGCGAATCCATCTTTATCGGTTCCGCCTGTTAACTTCAGGGTATATCCTGCCATTCCGGTTATATCTCCGCCAACAACATCGCCGATGTTCTTGCCGATCAATTTATTTGCAGCTGGTCCTGTAACTGCTACCTGGTGTGCGAGTTTGCTCTTACTATCTGAAACTACTACTCTAAAATCTGCCATTCTCTATATTCTCCTGTATTAATAATAATAAATTTCCTTTGATTCTTCATCTTACTTGCAGTTAATATACTTAAATATATTGCAGACTGACAAATTCAGGATTTTTTATTCAGTTGTGTTTAATATTTATCAGGATGTTTCTCGACTTTTTCGCGCATGTTCCTCGCAGCCTCTGTGGAGAAGGTGAGCGCGAATATTCGGGGTCGATGCCTTCATTTTCGACCATGTAAGCGCTCTTTGCGGTGATGGCCGTGGTCTTGTCTGTACTGCGAAGATCAGGTGGGGGGCTGGGCGTGGTGTTGCCTGGAAATCATGGAACCTCCGGCGTAATAGAGCATGCCATAAGTATCCCCTCAATATTAATCGCGTTTTGCTACCTATGAAATTCAAATCGACCAAGCAAATTAACATTTTGTCAGGCAATGAGAGAAATACGTTTAATGAGATCTACTTCTTTTTTTCTGCTTGCTTATTGGAAAGAATTTTGAGCGGGTTATTTCGATTATTTCCCGCATACTGTACATTTAAATCCACCAGAAGATGTCGGATTTTTAGCTCTCATGCCTTTTCCGTAAACACCATCTTGATATTCGCTAACGCATGTGCATTTCGCAATTGTTCCTTTAGTGTTCTTAGGAGTTGCTTTTTCTTTCACTGGTGCTATAGTTGCTTTTACAGATTTTTTGGGTTTCATATCAGACATTGTTTGTTACCTCTTGATGTTGTATGCTGTCATAGAACATAGGTTTATATCTACTCAACTTTCTCTGTTCATCTGAGCCTTGAGATGTAGTTTGTGGACATTAAGCCTAACCTATGATGGTTTCAGTCTCCCCTCTCCCGTACTTTTTCCGAGGCCTGTACCTGATGCAACGACCCATATTGAAGTAATAATTTTTCTATAGCAACATACCTTGATCGAGCAGCCAGACGCGGGTCATAACTGAGGCTGAGCGCGTTGTTGACGGGATTAGGGGGGTAAGGGGTGAATATCATTGTGCACGCAATTCCAGGGGTCAATTTTTCAGAAAGATCTCCTCATCCGATCTCAGGATCAATATCTTCAATGATCTTTACCAATTCCGCAGCTGCTGCATGGTTTGATCCTTTTGCCTGATATTCCTAAGATTTTCATAATTTAACTCCTTTTACGATAAATTCTTATATTAAATTGAGTAATACAATACTTAAACTTAATATTTAATACTTTGTGCGAATTTTTCGCACAAAGAGGAACGATGTTATATGGACGAGACTGATAAGAAGATAATTGAACTGTTGCAGCAGGAGGGGAGATTGGATGATGTGGAAATAGCCCGAAGGACCGGAATATCCCATGACACAGTTAAGCGCAGAAGGAAAAAACTCGAAGAAGCAGGTTACATCAAAATCCAGGCCAATATCAATCCGTGTAAGTTCGGATATACGAATGTTTTTTTCATGGGAATATCCCTTATACCGGGCACAGATTCCAGGAAGATAGCAGAAAAGCTGGCTTGCATGAAGGAGTTCTTTTTTGTGTCACTTTCGTTGGGCCCCACACATGCTATCGTTGCTGCATGCTTTGCCAGGGAACAGATCGCTCTTAATAAAATAGTTGAAGAACTAAGAACCTGGAAAGAAATAGAAAAGATCGAGACCAATATCATTTACGAAGTCTTGAAATCCGGATACCACGATATTCCTGTGGCTGATCTTTAATCAATCGGTCACAAGTAAAGCAACATTAAAAATAACATGCCTTGCAATAAAAATTTCCCGATCAATTTCAGGTTCTTTAAAAATAACATGCAGAGCATCGCTGTCCTGATGCCGCTAATTCCGGGATCGGATCATGTAAAACAGCAATGCGATGGCATAATGATCTACAGCTTTGCTACGCAGCAGTCATCATCCATTTTCCAGGAAATAGCATGCTGCAAAACTCGATCTGTATTCATAGCCGGAGGACCGCATCCATCTGCAAAACCGCAAGATTCACTTCGATTTTTTGATTATGTTGTGATTGGCGAAGGTGAAGAAACATTGCCTGAACTGATCGATGTAATTCAAAATAATGGAGATATTTCATCGGTCAAGGGCATTGCTTATAAAAACGGGAACGACATTGTTTTCACAGAAAAACGAGTTCAGGTGGACCTGGATATTTATCCGCCCTTTGACCCTGACATTATGCTTAATACAATAGAGATCACACGTGGATGCCCTTTTGCCTGCGCCTATTGCCAGACACCGCAATTATTCGGGCACAATATGAGGCACAGGAGCATTGATACGATCTCAAGATATGCAAAGTTTCTTGAAGATGTAAGGTTCACATCCCCAAATGCTTTTGCTTACGGTTCAGATGGAGTACATCCTCGTATTGACAAAATTGAGTCGCTTCTTCGTGCTTTATCACCGGCAAATATATACTTTGGGACTTTTCCTTCGGAAGTCAGACCCGAATTCATAAATGACAGTATCCTTGAGCTTATCCAAACCTATTGCAAAAACACTACGATTAACATGGGGGGGCAATCAGGAAGTCCCAGAATGCTTGAAAGCATCAGGCGAAGCCACACAGTTGAAGATATAATCATTGGCGCTGAAAAATGCATTGATCATGACTTTATGCCTGTTGTGGATTTTATTTTCGGGCTGCCTGATGAAACCGAAGAAGACCAGCTTGATACCCTGAACCTGATAAAATGGCTCACGGGAAAAGGGGGAAAAGTGCATTCCCATTATTTCATGCCCCTTCCCGGTACAGCATTTGAGAATTCAATGCCTGCCCCATTATCAGGAAAAGTGAAAAAAGTTATGGGGAAGCTGGCGCTTCTTGGAAAAACTACCGGTGTATGGGAAAAAGATAGATAAAGATACCAGAATCAAATCAGAATTTGATATCTTCACTCTCAACAAGCAGCCTGAACTCATCAAGGCTCAGGCGTCCGTCCTTCTTGAACTTCTCCTTGGCATTCTCGCGTTTTCCTTCGTTTTTCTGCCCATCGCGGACGAGCTGGTATTGTTTCATCTGTTCAAGATATACGTCAAGTTCATCACGAAGTTTCGGAATTTCGGCTTTCAGAGCGCTCACCTTCTTTCGAAGTGGCGCTATGCCCTTAAATTTCTCATTCAACTGCGCATGGTATGAATCCGCTTCCTTTCGCAGCGTGTCAATTTCATTATAAAGCCTGATCATCTCTTCATGTGACTTCTGTGATTCCTGCGCAAGCGCCTGTATCCTGGCATGCAAAGAATCCATATCGGTGAAAATCTCTTTTCCCTTCGCATATTCAAGTGAGATAACAGAATGTATCTCGTTTGCTTTCTTTGTCGCAACCAATCTCTGGCTCAACTCTATTAACTTGGCTAAAATATTGATCTCATGTTCAAGAGGGATATCCGCTGTCAAAAAGAGAGTTAGCTCATCTGAATAAGCTTTTTCAAGGGTTTCAGCCCGTCCGCGCGCTGTAAGGTTCAAATCATCGCGAGTTTTCTTAAGTTCCCCTATTTTTTCGTTGAATTCTTTCCCAATCCCCCTCATCTGGTCTCGCTGCGCTTTGAGTTCTGCTATCTTTGCATTTATCTCATCACGCTGTTTCCTTAATGCGGCAGCTTTTGGCGAAAGTTCCTTAACTCTTGCATTCAACCCGTCGCGTTTGGCTTTTAAATCATTCCCACCCTGGTTATGAAGTGATATTTCCCTGAATATAGTTCTTATATCCCTTTCGTCATGCTCAATCTTCTGGCGTAGAAGATTTATCTTTTCTTTCAGGTCGCGTTCCGATAATTTGGGGTAAACTTTGGGCGGCTCAACCTGTATTTTTACCTCTGGTTGTTTTTCCGCAGTTTGGTCTGCTACTTGATTTGATGCCTGATTTGATGTTTGTTCTGTTGCTTGATCCGATACCTGGGTAGTTTCGCTTTCACTAGATCCGGTTGTTACAATTTGTACTCCAGAATTATCAATTGTGGGAGTTTCTACCACAGGGTCAATTTTTTGGATTTGTTCCATATCTTCACTCAACTTTTATTCCCCCTTTTTGTTTCTCCCAGTAAGCCAAAGCTGCGATATGGCTTTCAATTCTTCTTTTCAGCCAGTTGTGCCTTCCCTCTATTTCACCGATCTGCTTCTCGAAATCATTTGGTGAACTGATGTCCTGTTTTGGCTTATCCATTATCGATATTAGCTCTTTATGAGAAGCGTTCGCTTCATTTAATATATCCAATATTGGTTTTGAAGTTACAATAATTCCCGATTTTCGCGCTTCGGATTCAAAATCATAAAGCAGTTTCTTTATTTCAACTATGGCTTTGTCTTCATCATCAATATTTCTTGAATTCTGGAGTTTTTTCTCAAATTCTTCGATCCTGCCTGAAATGCGCGCTACATCATGGATATTGGGGGCATTGGCCTTTTGCATCTTCTCAAGCACAGTATTGAAAAGCTCCTCCCTTTGTTTTTTTGCCTGGTGGAAATAGAGAAAATATTTTTCATTAAGAACTATGATTTTTGTTCCATTTGATTCAATTTCTTTCTTAATCTCCTGGGATTGCTTTTTAATAGCATTGAGCTTTTCATCAAGTCCGGAAAATTCTTCCTTGAAAATCCCAATGAATTTATTATGTTTGTCTATAACCAGTTCCATCAATTTATTAGTATCAATTTTTTCAATTATTTCATTCATATTTGCACCATCTGTGCATGGGGTATCCCATCAACATAAATAACGGTATCTTGGTCAATGAATCCGTTGCCAACTGCACAGGCAATAGATCTCTTACCAGCGATGTTTGCGATAGATGCGCATGCAAGAGCATCCTTTATCTCATTTTCGCTTGCCTCACAGCCTTTATAGAAGCTTTCCTCCAATTTAAGGACAAGGTTTCCTTCCTTGAATTTTTTTCCGATAATATCACTGTCGCAGACTGCTACGATCACTTTTCCATCCGTATCATATTTTTTCATGAACATAATCAAACTACCCTGAACCTTTCATTACTTGCCTCAATTATCTCGCCTGCGCTCTTTAACTTTTGTATCATATCTTCAACAGTCTCTTTTTTAATACCAGATTCTCCAGCCTTTGATATAATATCTTCTATTGGCGCACCACCTTTATGCTCATTCTGGATATCTCTTATAATCTCCCTTAGCACTTTTATCCTGTCCCTCTGGTTCTTTCCCATGCCAACATTCACAATATCCGCATCAAGCTTTCCTGTTTCCGGGTCTGTCATGACCTGCTTTAAACTTGCCATGACAATACGGATCGTTCTGGTTGTATCATCTGTTGTTATGACCTGGCTCAAGCGAACGCGAGCACTGGCTTCAGCCAGGCGTATCAGCGCTTCGAGCTGGCGCGCCGTCACAGGAACCGGAGAATTGGGGTCTTCGCCCTGTTTCCTCAAACCCAGGTAAAAATCTATCAATTGCTTTCGTGCATCGTCCTGGATAATGGGGAATATATTTCTCTTTGTATATGCTATGTATTTCCTGAGCTGTTCTGATTCCAGTACAGGCTGGATCACCTCCATAGCTTTGGTAATCTCCTCCGAACTTATTCCCGAATTTATAATATTATTCTTTCGCACGGAAAGTTCCCCTGCATAATGAGCTTTCAGGATATGCTGCGCAATTGCTGTATCCCTGTTTACATTAGGCTCATCTGTAAGTATGAAAATAAGGTCAAAACGGGATAGAAGTGCAGGAGGCATGTTTATCTGTTTTGCGATGGGCTCATACCGATCAAACCTGCCAAATTTCGGATTGGCAGCACCCAGGAGCGCGCAGCGTGATTTCAATGTCGCCATTATCCCTGCTTTTGCTATGCTTATTGTCTGCTGTTCCATCGCCTCATGCATGGAACTGCGGTCTTCGGGTTCCATCTTGTCCAATTCATCAACGCAGGCAAGACCCATATCAGCAAGCACAAGGGCTCCGGCTTCAAGTGTCCAGCGCCCGTCCCCGAACTCATCTTTGACCGCTGTCGCAGTAAGACCGGCTGAAGTTGAGCTTTTCCCGCTTGTATATATTCCACGCGGCGCAAGCTTTACTGCATACCTGAGCAATTGGGATTTGGCTACGCCCGGATCACCCACGAGGAGAATATGAATATCGCCGCGAATGCGTGCGCCGTCGGGCAATTTCTTGGCTACGCCTGAGAAAAGCTGAAGCGCCATGGCTTCCTTCACGTCGTCATAACCGTAGATAGAAGGCGCGATAGATCCGATTATCTTGTTATATATTTCATCATCTTTGCCAAGGGCCAGGATATCTTCGATATCATCTTTGGATATCTCTATGTCTTCGAATTCCTTGTCTTCAATGTCTATCGATATCCCGTCAAGCACAAGGTCAAAAAAAGTGCTCTTACCCTCACGGTTACTTCGCTGGAATGAACGCAATATTCCGGATATAACTACGCGGTCACCCGGTGATACAAGCCCCGCAAGGTCGTCATCCACATCCACATCGATCGTCTGGGGCTGCTCTCCGCCCCTGAGGTCATCAGGTGATTCCTGTATACGCAGTTTCTGGGCATCTATGAATTCGGATTGCTCGTGAAGAAGCTTAAAAGGCCCTTTGCGCCCGCATTCATCGCTTTGGCACTCGAAAGGCTCCACGAATTTCCCCTCAGCCTGTGGCATGAATGTAACGTCGCCGCATCTCTGGCATTTAAAAGCGGCATTTATGATCTTTGGCCGCACTTCAGTTGCTTTCCTGATAAGTCCTGCCACTGCTATGAACTTATTAATGTTGCTGCTTCGCAGTTCTCTTATCTGGATACGTTCCGGGATCTTGACGATCCTCACATGGGTATTCGTAAAAACAACATCGGCAGGGAGGTCTATACTGCTTAGCGCTTCATTTGCATGTTTCATTACGCTTTCAGGATGCTCAAGAAGCTCGCGGGCAAGTTCCATGTCGAAGCGTTCGATATCAGGGAATTGGATTACAAGGCTTCTTTTTTCAGGATAATCCTTGGCTAATTCAAGAATATTTTCCCAGTAATAGCGTTTGAAGAAATCTTCCCAGACCTGTATAGAGGATTGAACCATTTTTGACTACTTAAGTACGAAGGGTATTTCAATGTTTCGAGCCGGAAAAAGTATTATAATATGGGATAGCGCGGATTTGAACCGCGGTCCAAGCGTCCCAAACGCTCGAGGATGGACCAAGCTACCCTACTATCCCGTGGGGCGACTCTTATACAGCCTGATTAGATAAAAACCTTGCTGATACGAAGGCAAAAAAATAATTTATATCTATCAGACGATCAAAATCCGGTTATGCTACGAGTGCTTTCAACAGGTCTTTATCACGCACAAGACCCAGGAGTTTCTTTGAACTTGTTATGACAGGAAGCTGGTCGATCCTCTTGCGTCTCATTTTCCGTGCACATTCGCTTACTTGTGAGCTTAATAATGCTGTTTCAGGATCTCCCGTGAGTTTTATCAGCTCTTTTACAGGTGAATCCGGAAGCTGGATCTTTGAAACGCTATAATATAAGCTCATAGTGTCCCGCATGGATTCCCATGTCCAGGCATCGTCATCAGAACCTGCGGACATATCTGACCTCTCGGTCTTATCAGTAATTACACTTGCGCTGATAAGGTCTTTATCAGATGCAACTCCGACAAGCATAAGCATTGAATCAAGTATTGGAACCGCTTTCACATCGGCAAGCTCCATAATCTCGCCCACAACCGTAAGAGGGGTTTCGCTCCAGACCGAAACCACATTATTGCCAATATAATCACTGATAGGTGTAGTGATATTAAGCCTCCCCATTGCTCCTACGATATCAGCAATGGTTACAAGACCAATAAGATGTCCGTCTTCCACAACCGGCAAACGCCGGACATTGTTATCCAGGATCAAACGTGCAGCATCCACAATTGATTTATCGGATGTGATCGTGATAGGATTTCTTGTCATAAGGATAGCGATCTGTTCCTCTTCAGGATATTTTAACAGGTCAGTTCGCGTCACGATGCCGACAAGTTCGCCATTTTTTACGATAGGAACTCCCGAAATATGCTTTGATTTTAATATTTCAAGGACTTCATCCCTTGATCCGGGCAATTCAGCACGTGCGACATCTCTTACCATTACGTCATCCACTTTGATGCTTTGAGGCGTATTGGGCATTTTTTGTCTCCAGATTATTATTTTTATTTGTTTCCCCGGGCAACGAGTACAGGTATTTTTGAATTCCTGACAATTTTCTCAGCAACGCTTCCAAGGAGGAACCTGTCAAGACCGCTCTTACCCAGTGTTCCAAGAACAATGAGAGATACGGAGTTCTTTTCAGAATATTTAATTATTTCATCTGCGGGATGTCCTTCAATAATATTTGCTTCAACTTCCACTCCCTCTTCTTCGGCCTTTTCTGCAACATATTTCATAGCCACTTCGCCTTCCTGTCTCAGGAGCTCATACATGCTTTCCCAGGCGGCATCCATGGGGATCGAAGCAAAAGCAGCAGTATCAACCACATAGATCGTAAGAAGTTTTGCACCTGTGTTCTTTGCAAGGTCGATACCGTAATCTACTGCATTCTTTGTATATTCCGACCCATCTGTCGCGATCAATATTTTCTTGTATATTTTACTTGACATAATTTTCCTCCTTCGATTTATTATATTATTCTAACAATGTCATCGGGCCTTGCCCGCCTCACCAAACTTCCCAAAGGATTTTTTATTCCCTGCATATTATCAGATTTCTTTGTCAAGATCATTAATCTTGCTTTTTTCCCCGTTTTTATTGAGCCTGATTCCTTTTCTATGCCTAATATTTTTGCTCCATTTAGTGTGCACAGTTTAAATACTTGCCTGTCATCATAAACTTTCGATTTCACAAGGAATTCCATCTCAGAAAACATATTTGCAGAATTAAGCATAACATTATCTGTGCCAACTGCAACAGGGATCCCCGCGTCAAGCATTTCTGTTATCGGGGGAATTCCCGATCGTGTCATGTAATTCGAGCGTGGGCAGACCACTACGGGAATTTGTGCATCTGCAACTGTCTTTATGTCTTTAGTACTTGCGTTCGTAAGATGTACCAGGAAATCTGGTTCAAGCGCCAGTGCACTGGAAATATCGGATGAGTTTATTTCCCCAGCATGTATGGCGAATTTTTTTCCTTTTTCCCGTGTCTTTTTCAAAATATCCTGAAGATATTCTGTCTCAAGATCATTCGTACTGCTCAAACCCGTTCCATGGCATATGTCAAGATAATTCATATCCTCATCATCCGGGCGCCCGAAAATCCATGCTTTGATATCAGGATTTGTTCCAAGCGCTTCATGCAGCGCTTTGGCGCCAGCCAGGCCACCCTCCCGAAAATCGCAAAAAGCGCATGTTCCTGTTTTTATCATATCCCTGATACTTGCCCTTATAGAGGAGATTAAATCGGAATTGGAGGTCTGCCTTAATATCCTGTGCTTTAAACCATTTGGGGGCTGAACAAGTTCAGCAAGGGGCATAAAAGGTGGATCTTTTATGACCGAATCCCCGATATGAGTGTGTGCATTCACAAAGCATGGAGCTATTATTACATCAGTAGCGACGGTACTTTCTTCAACATTTTTTATTAGTCCGTTCTCTATAGTAATGTAACCATCAATTGGCTCAAATTCATCGCCATAAATTATTGTGCCCTTGAAGGTTTGCTCCATGTGTTGTTATTTTTTCTTTTTGTATATACCAATTGCTAACATTATCAACAGGAAAAAAACCGGATATTCTAATCCCGGGGATTTTTTTGTTTCCTCAGGTTTGATTGTTGATACCGTCGGGCTCATCGGTGTTGCAGAAGATGTCATGGTCGGTGTTGCAGCCGGTGTGCTTGTTATAGTTGGGGTTTGCGCAGCTTCCATTCCCGAAGAATATGCATAAACGACCCCGCTATGTGTTGCTGCATAAAGTACGTTGCCCGATATGGCAGGTGATGTTATGTAATCCTTATCGTTATCGCCGGTTGAATTTTTCCAGAGTACTTTTCCGGAATTAGCATCAAGGCCATAAATGAATCTATTCCTTGTCCCAAAATATACGATATTATTTGAAATTGCAGGTGCAGAAAGCACCTCACTGGAATAAGGAAACTTCCATTTGAGTATTCCTGTTGCTGCATCTATTGCAAGGAAACTGGAATCTCTAGAACCGACATAAACAACGCCATTTTTTACTGACGGTGATGACTCGACATTACCGCTTGTAGGATATTTCCATTTAAGAATCCCTTTCTCGGTGTTCAGGGCATATATGGAGCCATCATTTGATCCTATGATAATTGTTCCATCTGCGATGACAGGCGAAGACTTGATGTCACTAACGCCCGTATTATAGTTCCATTTTTCTTTTCCAGTGGAAGCATCAAGTGCAATTATTTCTCCGCCATCTGTTCCAAAAGCTATGACCCCTTCACCGATAGCTGGTGAGGATTCAGCAATTTTTCCAACAAGTGTTGACCAGATGATATCACCGTTACTGATGTCAAAAGCATAGACTGAACCGTCTTTTGGTATTGCATAAACCGTATTATCAACAACCGCAGCAGAAGCCGTATATCCATCCAATGCTATATTATTCATCCATTTGAGAGTACCATCTTTGGCATCAATCGCATAGAACCTTTTATCATTAGCACCAAAATAAATAATGCCATTCGACACTGCTGGAACAGATTCTACAAAACTGTTAGTTTGATATTTCCAGAGTTCTTTTCCGTTTTTTGCGTCAAGAGCAGATATTCCGAATGTAGTGCCGATATATAGAACATCATTGACAATTACCGGGGATGAGTCGGTTTCAAATCCCAGGTTTTTTGTCCATTTCAAAGTTAGCGGCGTATTTACCGCATCGCCAGTATAGCCAGAATGTGACACGTCATTCTTGAACATGCTCCAATCGGCTGCAAATACCGGCGTTATCAGCATCGATAACAATAATAAACACAATATTTTTCTCATATTTATCCTCATTTTTTTACGATTGTTTAATTTTATGCCTGGCAAGAGTATGCGAAGGATCTAATTCAAGCACTTTCTTAAAACAATTTATTGCATTTGCTTCAGTGCCAAGTTCCTTTAGCACCAATCCTTTCTCATACCATGCGTTAGCGTTGGCAGGATTTAATTCGATAGACCTGTCAAAATCCTTCAGGGCATCATTCACCTTATCAAGTTTATTGAGAATAACGCCTTTTTCGAACCACAATGTTGCATCCATCTTGTTCAATTCAAGCGCTTTTGTGTATGCACCAAGCGCATTCTCGAATGATTTCATGGCATCATATTTCCGGTCAATAGCAGAAAGATCAGTTCCTTTTAATCCCCAGACCTTTCCTTTTCCATACCATGCATTCCAGTTCGAAGGGTCGATCTTCAGGGATTTTTCAAGGAGATCAAAACTTAAAGCATATTGTCTGCGTGTTCCAAGGATCAAGCCTTTTCTGGCAAGGGCACCGGGATGCCCTGGTTCGATCCCCAGGACTTTTTCATATGCCAAAAGAGCATCTGCTTCCTTCCCAAGACCTGACATAATTAAACCTTTTTCAAACCACATTTTAGCATTGGCAGGATCTTTCTCAAGAAGCGTTTCATATATTTTTAATACTTCAGTATCTTTTTTTAATTCTTTTAATAGCATTACTTTTTCAGTGAGCAATTTGACATTTCCAGGGTCTGATCCCAGCAATTTATCATATACTGAAAGCGCTTCTTCTAAACGGCCCAGATTCACAAGAATGAATCCCATTTCATGGCATGCCTTCAAGTTATTCGGTTCAAGTTCCAGGATAATTTTGTAAGCATCAAGAGCCGGGAGGTATTGTTCAAGTGTCAGGTGTATTGAAGCCTTATCATACCACGCTTTGAGGTTCTTTGGTTCGATCTTCAGGATGTTCGCATAAGCTTCAAGTGCCCGGTCATATTTTCCTGAACTCTTATAATCCTGTGCTTCCTGCATCAAATCCTTTTTCTTGAAAAATCCGCTTAATTTCATATATTTCCCTCGACCAAAATCAATATTATGTAGTTTTTATAGTATTTTTTACAGTATAAATGTTTCTATAGCTGCATTGTGAATTTAAGGGAAAAAACGCTGGAATCAAATAAATAATTTAACCTTGATAACCAATAAAGATATATAGACGTCCAAACATTACGAAATCAGCGTTATTAATATTCATTAATTGCTGCATGTTTTGGAGGATCTTAAATGCTCAAAGTTAATAATCTGGTCAAAGACTATGTAATCGATTCCGATACAATTAGAGTTCTGGATGGAGTAAGTTTCGACGTAAAAGAGGGAGAAATTCTGGGAATAATCGGAAGAAGCGGTGGCGGAAAGTCAACAATATTAAAAGTGCTCAGGGGAATGGAACCATTTCAAGGCGGCAGTTTTGAGATAGATGGATTAACAATAAAACCTGATTCTTCATTAGAAGATCTCAAGAAACTCCAGAAATTGGCAGCGATCCATCTCCAGAGAAATTTCGGGCTATGGTCAGGAGCTACATATGAAAACGTACTGCGCCGCGTTTATGCAGAAAAATTCGGATATGAGTCGCTTCCAGAGAGGGACTCTCCCTATTATGATGAATGTTATGAAAAAAGCATGGAGTACTTGAAGCTTGTAAATCTTGATTCAAAGGCAGAACATTTCTCACAGGTATTAAGCGGCGGAGAAAAACAAAGGTTGTTAATAGCAAGGCAGTTAGCATCAAAACCCAAACTTCTCCTTCTTGATGAACCGGCCACAATGACATGCCCTGCAACAAAACAGGGAGTTCTTGATACAATAAAGAACGTCAATAAAGAATTAAAACTAACAACAATTGTTGTATCTCACCTGCCTGAAATTCATTCATATATTGCAGACCGCGTTTTATGGCTTGAAAATGGGAAAATAATTGATGAAGGGAAGCCTGAGGAAATAATAAAGAAGTTCCTCAAGAAAATGAAACCAGCTATCCCAATGCCAGTGCGGACATCAGATAAGACGGTTATAAAGGTTAATGGCCTTTCCAAGAGATACTGGCTTGTCAGGCAGGGAGAAGTACTTGATCTGGATAATATCAATCTTGAATTCAAACAGGGTGAGATAACTGCACTCATTGGTCCAAGCGGCGCCGGAAAGACCACATTGCTTCATGCCATGGACGGGCTTATTTACCCTGATGAAGGTGAAATAGAATTCCGTGTAGATGATGACTGGGTTGAAATGTCCACCTATTCTCCAAAGAGAATGGAAGTCAGGAGAATTACATCTATCATGTACCAGGAGTTTGCCCTTTCACCGCACTCCACGATCAAGCAGCAGCTTGCATTCAGGCTGGGCGTAAAAGGACAGAATGTCATTGAAGAAGCAAGAAAACGAGCAAAAGAACTCGGTATATCTGATATAGACCTGGATGAAATGTACAAGATGACCGATATGCCAGAGGAAAATGGAAAGGAAAAGCTTGCAAAAATGGGCTATACTCCTGCGATCCTTGGTGTCCTGTTCCCCAGCTATCCGCTTACGGAAGTCCTGAAATTCGCTAAACCCGTATTTGACGCAATGGATCTGCCCATTGGTGTTCTTGATGTCAAGCCCTACCAGATAAGCGGCGGTGAAAATGTGAGGGCTGCTCTTGCTCTTGCCCTTTGCACAAAACCATCCATATTACTTCTTGATGAACCGTTTGGCGATCTTGATCCAATTACATTAAGGGATGTAGCAAATTCCCTTAAGAACGTCAATAAGACTTTTAATACTACTATTATATTCATAAGTCATCATATTGATTTCATACGGGAAGTCGCACAAAGAGCGGTCTTGATCGATAAGGGACATATTGTAATGGACGGAGCCCCCGGAAAAGTATGTGATGAGTTTATAAAAGCAAGTCATGCAAAATACCTTGACCATTGTATTGAGGATAAATCAATTTGATTTTATTAGTTAAATGACAGGATCATCAAGGAAAATATTAATATATATTTTCACCACTTTTTTATTGCTGGTCATTATAGCTGGCTCCTTATATTTGATAATGGGTGGAAAAGACCTTGGTATATCTACGGGTCGCGTGGAAGTGATCTATGTCCAGGGTATAATGCTGACCGGAAGTATCCCAACTGGTTTTGGCATCGCTACTTCCGAGGAGATCACCCAGAGCCTGAAAGATGCAAATGAAGATGATAATGTAAAAGCCATTGTGTTGCGGATAAATAGCCCGGGCGGCTCTCCGGCGGCGGCTGAAGAGATCGTCTCCGCCATGAAGAAAATCGATAAACCGATAGTAATATCAATGGGCGATATGGCTGCAAGCGCTGCATATTATATAAGTGCCCCTGCTGATAAGATCCTCGCCAATCCCGATACGATGACTGGAAGCATAGGCGTGATATGGGAATTCCAGAACAGGTCGAAATTCTATGATAAAGACGGGACTTCTTTTTATATTGCAAAATCAGGTGAATTCAAGGATATGGGCGGTGACTGGAGAGGATTATCCGATGAGGAAAAACAGTACGCAGACCAGGTAGTATCAGAAGCCTACAGCCGTTTCATCAAAGAAGTGGCAGATGACAGGAATCTTTCGCTAAGCAGAGTCAAGGACCTGGCTGATGGAAGAATATACACAGGAGCAAAAGCAAAGGAACTTGGACTTGTGGATGAACTTGGAAGCCTTGATGATGCTATAGAAATAGCTGCAGAACTTGGAGGCATAAAGGGAAAGCCTGAAGTAGGATATGCGAACAGGCCATCACTCTCCCGTTTGTTATTCGGCAGCGAAAAGACAGATGTTTCCGGCTTTACAGGATATTTTTATGAAAGCCCGTTCGGGCGGCTTTTGTCGATTTCCTAATTATCATTTATAGACTTGACAGAACCGCGGTTGTATAAGATAGTTATATAAAAATGGAGGGCATATTAGAGAAGTGTATTATGAGAGTAGAATATCGACTGCCAGTAAAACAAGATATAAATATTCCTGTTCCATTAGGGACAAACTCCATCGTAATTGAAATTCCCGACATTAAAAATACCAAGGTACAATGGGAAGTGGATGCAAAAAAAAATCTAAGTGCAGTGGTGTTAGTGATTTATGGTTTGGAAATTAAGCGCGAATCAAAAGGGAACCATATCAGCCCTTACCCGGAACCTGAAGATGAAATGTATGCCTATCGCTTAGCAGTGTATATAGCCAATTGTATCTTGATTCAAACTGGATTCGATGCAATAGACCCTGAAAAAGTGCTCCTTGCGGCACCTCATGTCTTTCCAGAGACTACAGCAGAAGAAACGAGAAAAAGCGCTAGCGGCATGAATATAATAGCTTGGGAAAAGTGTACTATTAATGTCCTCGTTCCTCCTGGAGAGTTCTTGCCGAAAGAGTATCCTGCAGGATTCTGTTATTCAGCAGCATCAGCCAGTTATGCTGATGGCTTACGGGTTTCAAGTCTTTTTCTAAAATATGAGCAGTTCTACAAAGTGGTTGAACATTTTTTTACAGAGCAAGGTGAAAAGTTGGATGCTGCTGTTAGCAAACATGCTTCGCAGTACGATCAAGTCCAAATTAAAAAGCTAAGAGATTTAAGAAATCGTTGCATTCATCCTCAGATGGCTATGGGCCATGTTAATCCAGAGAATATGAACTCAATTCAAGAGGTAAGGGTTGCACTGCCGACCTTGCGTAACCTAGCATTTTGGCTATTGCATAATCCTCCGCCGTCGAAAGAGAGATCTAAAGTGCCGTAAATGTGAAGCTGGATCGTTCGTGATGGGAAAAGTACGATATGATAAAGGAGACGATCTCCGCATCAGTGCTTTTTTTAATGCCGCCTTGACCGTAATCCGCTTATTTTCTTCTCTGGCTTTGCAGGCTGCTTCCTGATAACACCCACTTTCATCATCAATTCCCTTGAAAGCTCTTCCTTTAATTCCCCCGAATAAAAATCATACTTGGCAGCAAGTGAAATCTTCGAAGCGAGGACTCTTGCGATCTTCCCGCGCTGCCATCCTGGCGCGGTATTGATAAGCGGATGCCGAAAGATCACGCCGTGTTTGGGCGAAGGTGCTTTTCCCTTCAAATGCTTAAAAAGCGCATTGTTCGCGCCTATGACCTGTATTGTGCTTGATGGCATGGAAGCAAGATTCTTGAGGCTTCCCGTAATGCTCAAAAGCCGCGCTCCAAGCAGATGTCCTGCAATACTTGTAATATTTGGCGCTGTGCGCGGCATGTTTTCCTTAAGATATTCTTCGATCTTGCTCCTTGTCCTGTATAACCCAAGAAGGCTAAAAGAAAAGCCCTGCAATATCAACATGTCTTCGCTATCATCATTTTTCATATCAACTATGCTTTGCGCAAGTTCTTCTCCTTTTAGATCCGTATCCTCAAAATTCATAATGAACCATTCTTTGAGCCTTTCCGAAAGAAGGTTTGAAGTCTCATTCAGGTCATCGATAGCTTCCACAGCAGCAATTATTTTGCTATCAGGGGTTTGGGTCATTGCCACCCTTTTTTTTGCGAAATTTATATTGAGTTCATGGAGCATGGTGTCATATTCGTTCTTTGAGCTTGAAAAACCATATTTTATCGCCAGGTCGCAAAGGTCAAAACCAGCGACATTCCCTCGCATTAACAATGGTTCTTCGAGGAGGCGTTTTGTAATGGAATCAAGATCTTTCTGGAATAATTCAACATTGATTATCTTATTATCATCAATGGTGAATATCCCGAACCAGGTTTGAATTTGCATGAAGCTATCTTTTCCTTTAAAGTACCAAATCTTCTTCCTTTTTTTATCCTTTATAAACACATTTCAAGATCTGAAATGAACAATTCAATTGACGTCTCTTTGAGGTGAGGCATTACGATTATTCTCATTGCTCTGGGCTTACGCGTCATCGAAGTGATCCAGCCTTTTGCCCTTAATTTCTTTCGGACTTCATCAAGGTCAGGAACATCCAGCGCCACGATGTTCATGACTGGATCGATAAGCGGTTCCACACCGAGTTTTTGTGTTCCCCGTACAAGCATGTCTGTCATTTTCATGCACTTTTTGACAATCTTGCGATATCCGTCGTCCCCCAGATGTTTCATAACAGCATAAGTCGCCGCTACTGCCGCGCCGCTTCGTGTGCCTGCCAGGGAATGCTGCTTTCTGATAGTAAGGTATGGAGTATCAATTTCAAGCGGAAGAAGACATGCTTCATCCTTAAAAAGAAGACCTCCAGCCGGAATGGTTGACATTCCCATTTTATGAGGATCAGATGTTATTGATGTGACCCCTTTAACTGAAAAATCAAAATCATATTTTTTATCGAGATATGGAATGACAAATCCCCCGAAGGCCGCATCCACATGCAAGAAGAGGTCATTTGACAAAGCAAGTTGCGCAAGTTTATCAATTGGGTCGATCTGCCCGAATTCAGTTGAGCCTGCAATACCAACAAGGGCTATTGTATTTTTATCGATAAGGTTTCCCACAGAGTCCATATCCACCTTATATTCCCTATCCAGGGAAGCTTTTCTTATTTCAATTCCAAGGACATCTGCTATCTTGTCAAAAGAAAAGTGGGCTGAAGCTGGCAGCACCATGTTGGGATGCTTCTTATTTTTGATATTCCTGGCTGTCCTTAATGCCTGTATGTTGGATTCTGTGCCTCCTGTGGTCAAATAACCGCACGCATTGGCATCTCCGAGCATGGAACCCATCATTTTTATCACTTCTTCTTCAAGTTCCTTTGTCCCCTGGAACAATCCAAAGTCACCCATATTTGATGAAATAAATTGCATATGGGCTTTTACAGCTATGGGGTGTGGTTTTGTGCACATGGCGCTCAGAACCTTATCATATGAAGTGTCTTTTTGTCTTGCTTTCGTAAGCAGAGACATTACATCTTTTTCTGAGAGCCCTTTCTGGTTCATGTGCTAACTCAAGAATACTTGTTTATAAAAGTTTGTTTATTGCGTCATTCCAGTTGGGATTTTATCTCAAGTCGTTTCTATAAACTCATAGAATTTATCCCAATCAAGGACAGTCGAAACACATCCTGCCTTTTCCAGGATAAGTCCTTCTCCGTATAGGTTTAATTTCTCACACATTTCAAGTCCGGCCTTTATTTCTGTCACACAGCCAACACCCAGTATTGCAGAAGGCTTGTGTTTTCGTACAAGCCGTCTTATAAAGCTTGAACCCGGCACAATGAATACCTTATATCCAAGATCTTCCGCAGTCTTTTTTGCTTTTCCGACCTCACAATTTCCGCAATTGATGCACTGCATCCCCTCAGAGCTTAATTTAGAAGGACAATTGGCGGCTCTTAAGCATTGTGGGAAAAAAATAAGGCGTTTATTGATCGGTGTATTCCTGAAGTTTCTCAGGGAGATCTTATTTTTTAAAGAAATGCCTACATCATCCACGATTGAATCATCCATATTTATCAACCTGAACAATGCCTTTACGAGATTTTCGAGAAGAGTAATGGCGAAAAGCATAAAACCGGGGAATATGAACTTCTCGGCCTTAAAGGAATGAGCTATAAGAAACGAACCCAGTATCGCCACTAACAGCAGGAAAAATATAAGATATACGACAGTTTTGCCAATAATTGTGAATAAAGATTCTATATCAATTGCCATTTATATGTATGAATATTTTCTCAAGCTTAAGATTATCGCAGATCAGATTCAAATTTCAAGAATAGTATTTATCTCAAGAAGCGCCTTTGCATAAATGCCTGTTTTTCTAAGGTGTGCAGCAAGTTTTAAGGGGCGGTTGCCTCCGGGATGGTATGTTATAACCGCAGATGGCGCGCACTGTTTTGTCATGCCGATAAGACCATTTACATCCATGTGGTCGCTGATATTGATGGTGGGGAATTTAAAATCCTTTCGCCCCGTTAGTATGAATTTCTTCTCCGCTTTAAGTTCTGTTATTCTATCAGGCGTGGTTATTTTGATCCCGCAGTCCGATTCAAGGTCAACAAGCTCCCCTGAATCCTGCATTAATCCCTTAGTAAGTGCGCATGATACTGCGTCCATCCCTATAGGCCCAGCAAAGCCTGATTCCCGGATTAGCTTAACAGCGCGCTGGGCTTTACCGAAAGAATATGCCCCAAAAGCAATATCCTCTGATCCAAGTGAATCCCTGAATGCATCCAGGTCATCCTCGAAATGGCATTTAGGGTCATCAGGGTCACCGTAATTTGCTTCGGTAACGAGGCAATCGCATTTTGGCAGGTCTTTTGAATCCTTGACATCTCCTGTGACCATGATCTTTGTCCCGACTTCGTTCTCCCAATAAAAAGCGCATGAGCCAATGGTGTGATGTGTTGGGTATGTTTTCACAGTTACGCCTGCGATATCAATGGATGCCCCTATCGCAAAAGTCCTCCCCGCATACTTTTTGCCATAAAGGATCTCAAGCGCTTTTGCTGTCTCCTTTGAACACACGGCATTCTCCGAAAGCATTGCCGATCTTCCATGATGGTCTGAATGCGCATGGGTTATCAGGTATGCATCGGGCTGCTGGGAACGGGAATTAGTTGTATCAACGGCAAAAGTCAATCGCTTGCCTGCATTGAAGACAAGTGAAACATGTGGTTTGAATCCCCTATTTGTCTTGTGCCTAATCGGAAGTACACCAAGATCAAATAAAGGTTTCAATTAAACCACTTTATAATAAAGCTGCATTCAGGTCGGCTTCAAGGACTTTGCCTTGAGTCATGCCGGTATATCTCTTAAAAACAACGCCGTCCTTTTCAATTACCAGGGTAGGAATCGCATGTACCGTGAATTTGGCGGCAAGTTCATTATTGTTATCAACGTCAATTTTCTTGAATTCAACTTTATCGCCGAATTTTTTCTTAAGCTCTTCAATGATAGGGTCCTGCATCTTGCATGGGCCGCACCATTCTGCAAAAAAATCCATTAGAACAACTTTACTCATTTGATTTTCTCCTATGGTTTATATTCTATCTGATATATTACCTAATAATACCTTTATGATTTAAAATTGTTGCTTATTAAGATTCGACAATTTGAATATATATATATTATTTTCACAAAAAATATATTTGTTTAGGATTTTATAAACCAAGTATTGCCGATATAGCTTTTGCTATCTTCTCCATGTACAAATCATCCAGATGATCAAGAACCTTAATGACTCTCTGCTTGTCAATAACTCTGATTTGTTCACAAAGAACAACATCCTGAGTTAATCCTCCTACATCAGCAGGAACTGATACATGTGAAGACAATTGAGCTTGCCGAATTTTTGTTGTAAAAGGTGCAATAATTGTATGAGGGCTGAATTTATTGGCACGATCGATCTGCAGAATGACTACAGGTCTGATACCTGCCTGTTCTGTGCCCATTACAGGATTTAAATCACACAAAACCACATCTCCTCGATGGATTATCACCATCGAATTTCCCCTCTTGCTAGGCGATTCTCATAATCCTCAAGATTCAACAAATAGTCACCAAAGTCTGATTCAGAAAGTTCACTCCCCTTGCTGAAGTTAATCCATAATTGACTTCGGATGCTGTTATGCTTCATCAGTATGAAATCGATAAAATCATTAACCTCTTCTGCCATAGGTTCTGGTAGCTGCCTGAGTTTATTAATGGTCACATCATATACGGTCATAAATTTATCACCTTCATGTCAAACAATGCTATCTGACATATTCATATTATTGTATTTCCTGAAGATATATTTTTATCGTCTCAATACATCACGATGTGTTTTATAGTTGATACGCTATCTGATACGAGTAAAAATGATATCTGAAGTGGGAATATGGAAAGGATGAACAAAGATACTACAATTTCGACTGTGTCTCTCATAAAATGCAATTCCTATGAGAACTCAAACGTAGAGTCAGCCATCGAAAAAGCGCTGGAACTTATTGGAGGTATTGGAAATTTTGTACAAACTGGCGATAATGTCCTCCTTAAGATCAATCTCCTGACCGGGGATGTTCCTGAAAAAGCAGTTACCACCCATCCTGCAATTGTCCGCGCAATGATACGCCAGGTGCGAAAAGCCGGAGGCATCCCTTTAGTAGGTGATTGCAGCGGCTATGAAGGAAAGCCAAACCAGAAGAGGTACCTGGATGCTTGCCGCAGTTCCGGAATAATGCAGGTATGCGAGGAAGAAAAAGCACAGATCGTACACCTGAGCGCGGAATCTGTTGAGGTAAGAAATGAGGTGGGTCGCCTGTATAAAAACTTCATTTTATCAAAGCAGGTCGTGGATGCTGATGTATTGATCTCCCTGCCAAAACTCAAGACCCATGGGCTGACATTATTTACCGGAGGGATGAAAAACAATTTCGGCTGTATAACAGGGCTGAATAAGGCAAAAATGCATCTTCGCGCCCAGGATCCGAAAACGTTTTCCCAGATGCTTGTGGATCTGCTTGGCATTGTGCAGCCTGACCTGACCGTAATGGATGCAGTGGTTGGCATGGAGGGAAACGGACCGAGTAATGGCACGCCAAAACAGATCAATGCGATCCTTGCGAGCATTGACCCGGTGGCGCTTGATGCAGTAGCCTGCAAGATGGTTGGGATTGACCCTTTCATGGTGCCCTCCACCCGCCTGGCGCATGAACAGGGTGTAGGAGAAGGAGATATTTCAAACATCAATGTGGTGGGAGAATCCCTGGCAGACATGCGAATTGATGATTTTAAGTTTCCTTCGGGTGCTTTGTCAAGAAAAAATGATTATCCTTCATTTGATCATAAAAAATGTATAAGATGCTATTGCTGCCAGGAATTATGTCCGGGAAATGCAATTGAATTGAAAACACCTCTCTTGGCAAGGTTTGTGTGACAAACAGTGAAACTTTTCGGATTTGCACGGATAACAATATCCGCGCGCATCCGCGTCATCCGCGCAATCCGTGTTCTATCCCTTGAAAAATAAACCACAGAGAGCGCAGAGGACACAGAGCAAAACATATTCTCTGTGCTCTCTGTGTGCTCTGTGGTGGATTGATATTATTCACCGCAAAGTCGGCTATGAATGTTTGGATCATAAATGAAAATGAAAAAAGCAACGAACTGGTACGAACTAAAACGAACTCGTGTGGCGTGAGTTCGTTCGAGTTCGTTATGTTCGTTGCTAATTTTTTTCATACCAGAACGCAAAGTTCGCAAGATTATTGCAGCTATGCTTTGTGTTTTTTGCGAACTGGGTGATGATTTAACTCAGGCAAGTCCATAGCAAATCTTCAGGATATTCCCTGAAATCATCTGACCTTCGCGATCAGTATGATCGTATCATATGAAAAACCCAGTATCCCATTTTCAAGCCGCACCCGAAGACCCGTGCTGTCATCCGCAAGACTTTCCGTCATCAAACGCCTTATAGTCCTGGTTTTGGCTTCATCTGTTCCCGCCCGCTTCATCCACTCCTCGAAATCCTGGGGAATATCCCAGTGTGATATGTCTTTAATTTCTGCCCCGATATCCACGAACATTTTTTGTATTTCACTCAATGAATTAATATGAACATGCGAAGGATCGCGCATCTTTTCAATTTCATTATGGAAGCGACTTTTTTCATAATCTTGCGATGAGACGCCATCCACAAGCACTATGCTTTCCCTGCATACCCGCCTCATTTCCTTGAGTGCTTTTTCCGGATTTGGAAAGTGATGGAATGCGAACCTGCATGAAACTATATCGAACGCCTGATCAGGAAAAGGCAATGATTCAACATCACTAAGAAGAAGATCAAGGTTCTCAAGTCTTGAAGATTTCTGTTTTTCCCTGGCTTTAAGCAGCATTTCGCGCGTAATGTCGCACCCTACAACAAAATTTCCTTTTTTTGCAAATTCAAGCGCAAGAAATCCTGAGCCTGTGGCGATATCGAGAATCCTGTGTTTTTTCTTCACGCCGCTTCTTTCAACGATTTTTGAAAGATGAAATCTGTCAACAAAAATATTTGCTTTTGAGTAAATTTCTGCCTGTTTTCCGAATTGCTTCATAGCGTTTTCTTTGATTCCCATTGCAGTGAACACTATGGGGAATGATAAATAATTTGTGCACAGGGAAAAAAAAGTTATCTTGAAAACACACATTTTTTAACCCGTCACCACCCCCAACCTGCCAGCTTTTTACAATACCACTAGGTATGTTAATGATTATTAGGTTTAAATGACTTTTCCCAAACTTTACCCAAGCCTTCTGCTGACTGAGGAGTCCGGGGTCTGTGACTGCAGACGATGTGTGCATGGGTGTTTGATTTTAAAACATTCTGCAAACGTGAAATACCCAACTCTAAAGGGCTGAGGGTTCTCTACCCCTTGACACCGACGAACTAAAAACTAAGTGTGTTAAGTAAATCAAGGATATTTTTCCGTTAGATTATTGAATGATAAAAATAATTAGACTTAATATGCTAAAAGATGTTAACACCAGTATATGGGGGAGAATAGTTTGTCGATTTTAGAAAACTGGCAAACAATACTAGATACTATACGAGCGATAAAATCCATTTTTCCTACAAATTATATATTTATTCTACTAATTATTTTTATATTATATATGTATTATAAGATAGATAAAAAGTGTATTAATAAAAAATTTTTTACTTTAAAGAACCGAATAAAAATCAATCATAAAAAAATAAAATCTTTTATTATAATAATATTTTTTGTGGTAATTCTTATATCCTTAGCATATAACCTCAATCTATTTTCAACCAAGCCTCCAAAAGATCAATTAGTAGTTGCTATTTCACCTTTCTACAGTGAAGAATCAAAGACAGGATATGATGAATTTATTACAAAGAAATTAAAAGAAAGATTAGAAGCCGAAAATAATTCTGGGATTCAAGTTATAATATTAGATAAAGTATTAGATAATCCGCCAATACGTAATTTGGAAGAAGCAAAATTTCAAGGAAATAGAAACGGAGCACATTTAATTGTTTATGGAGAAATTAAAAAAAATATATTCGACATAATCGAGATAGAATATAATATTTATCCACTTTCGAATTTAAAATTAAATCCTTCGGAAATTCAAAATTTAACGGAAAGTGTAATAGATTCAGACGGTTTTGAAAGAACCACATTTTCTTTGGCTACAGGTGAACCTATTTCAATTATTGAATCTTTAAATGAAAATGCATCATCATTTATATATACAATCGCTGCATTCGAAAAATATATAGATTCAAATTTTACTTCAGCAATTTATTATTTTAAATCCATTAAAAATTATCAGAATAATTCCATGTTGCTATTTTATATTGCAATTAGTTATACTGCAAATGATTTGAATAGAAGTATAGAATATTTTGATAAATCTATTGCATTAAATCCAAATTTTGAAAGAGGGTGGAATTATAAAGGCCTTGCGCTAGTTAATTTAGGCCGGTATGAAGATGCTTTAAATGCCTATAATAAAGCCATCTTGATATACCCAAAATTTGCAGATGTATGGGTCAATATGGGATATGCATTTGGAAAATTAGACAAAAACGAAGAAGCTTTAATGACATATGATAAGGCAATAGAAATAGATCCACAATATGCTAAAGCATGGTATAATAAGGGAACCACCCTTACTAAGAAGTTAAATCGGCATGCTGAAGCTTTAGTAGCTTTCGACAAAGCTATAGAAATAAACCCAAAATATGCTAAAGCATGGAATAATAAAGGATTTTCTCTTGTTAATTTGGAAAGATATGATGAAGCAATAGTAGCTTACAATAGAGCTATAGAAATTGATCCATTATTTACAGAAGCATGGAACAACAAAGGAGCAAGTCTCATCAAGCTGAAAAAATATGATGAAGCCCTTGTGGCTATAAATAAAGCTATAGAGATAAATCCGCTATTTGTTGGAGCATGGATAAATAAAGGAGCTGCTTTTTTTGAATTGGGCAAATATCAAGATGCTCTATCAGTCATAAATAAAGCTATAGAGATAAACCCATTATACGCTGAAGCATGGGACAATAAAGGCAAAATGCTTGAGAATTCAGGTATGAATGAAAATGCTTTGGAAGCTTATAATAAAGTTATTGAAATAGAACCACAATATGTAAATGCTTGGAACAACAAAGCAAGTATATTTGGTAAATTAGGTAGATATGAAGAATCTTTAGAAGCATCTAATAAAGCTATAGAGTTAGATTCACAAAATGCCAGAGCATGGGTAAATAAAGGAGCTGCACTTGGTAATTTGAACAATCAAGAAGAAGCTATAGCAGCTTACAACAAAGCCATAGAAATAAATCCACAAAATAAAATAGCATGGAAAAATATGGGAGCTGCTCTAGCAGTCTTAGGCAAACACCAACAAGCAATAGCTGCAAACGAAAAAGCAATAGAAATAGATCCACAATATGCTGATGCATGGACTGGTAAAGGAGCATCTCTTTTAAGGTTAGGAAGATATGAAGAATCTTTAGAAGCATCTAATAAAGCTATAGAGTTAGATTCACAAAATGCTAAAGTATGGAATAATAAAGGAGTTGCTCTTGCCATATTAAAAAAATATGAAGAAGCTTTAATGGCATATGATAAGGCAATAGAAACAGATCCATATTATGCTGATGCATGGAACAATAAGGGTAAGGCTTTAGAGAATTTAGGGTTGTATGAAGAAGCTTTGGCTGCATCTAATAAAGCCATAAAAATAGATTCTCAAAATATAGAGGCTTGGAGAAGTAAAGGAATTGCTCTTCTTAGATTGAATAAATATGAAGAGGCACTAGACGCCTTTAACAAAACTACAGAATTAGACACATTAAACTCACAAGCATGGGGCGATAAAGGAAACGCCCTTTTAAGATTGGGTAAATATGAAGATGCTATAGACGCATTTGATAAAGCCATAGATATAAATCCGCAACAAGTGGATGCATGGAATGATATGGGAGTTGCACTTGGTAATTTAGGTAAGCATAAAGAAGCTTTAGAGGCATTTAATAAAGCAATCGATATAAACCCACAAAATGCTAATGCATGGAACAATAAAGGAAAAACTCTTACGAACTTGGGAAGACTAAAAGAGGCTAAAGAAGCATTTGATGTAGCAAATGATTTGAACTAGATATTTTTAAAATAAGTAGATTAAAAAAAAGAATACCAACATTGCACATTACACCTGAAGATCATTAGAAATATGCGCTAGTATTAATACCATTTTTGCCAGCTTTTCGTAAAAGATGTATGGGCCTGACCGGATTTGAACCGGTGGCCGCCCGGTTATGAGCCGGGCGCTCTAACCTGACTAAGCTACAGGCCCTAAAATTGTTGTCCGATCATTTGATTTTTGTGCCAAATAATAGACGCCACCAACAGGGCTCGAACCTGTGACATCCTGGTTAACAGCCAGGCACTCTACCAACTGAGTTATAGCGGCATTTGTGAGGTGACCCCTAAAAGACATTCTTTGATTTAAGCCTTTTGTTAATGGTGGTTGTACAAGACTAACAAAAGGCTTAAATGCATTAAACCCCTTAAGAGAAATCCCTCAAAGTCCGGATAGTGTAGCGGCCTATCATGGTGGCCTGTCGAGTCACCGACCCGGGTTCAAATCCCGGCCCGGACGTTTTTTTTCTTAGACACGGATTAACACAGATTTATACCGATTTTTACGTGCAAAAACACAAAATATATTACTTTCTCCTCTAATTCCAGTAGTCCATGGGAACAGAGAAATCAAAAAAATTATTCGAAGAAGCAAAGAAATTACTGCCGGGAGGCGTAAGCAGCCCCGTTCGGGCAATTAAACCATATCCATTTTATACAAAACGTGCGAACGGCTCAAAACTAACAGATATTGACGGCAATGTTTACATTGATTATGTCATGGGTTACGGCCCTCTGCTTCTTGGTCATAACCACCCTGCAATAAAAGAAGCTGTTATCAAACAGCTTTCTGACGGCTGGCTCTATGGCACTCCATCCGAACTTGAAGTGTCGCTAGCTAAAGAAATAATCAAACTTTATGCAAGTATAGACATGGTGCGTTTCGTCTCCACAGGAACAGAAGCGACCATGGGCGCGCTTCGGGCTGCGCGAGGGTTCACCGACAAAAACAAGTTCATAAAGATAGAAGGCGGCTTTCATGGGGCTCATGAGGCGGTGCTCGTAAAAGCAGGCTCAGGCGCGACAACACTGGGTACGCCGGACTCTGCGGGAGTGCCAAAGGATTTCACGAAGAACACGCTTCAGGTTCCGTATAACGATATCGAAGCCATGACAGAGGCAATCGTTGCTTATAAAGACGATGTGGCAGCGGTCATAATTGAGCCTGTCCTTGGAAATATCGGGCCTATCCTGCCGGAAAAGGATTACCTGAAAGAAGTCCGTGCTGTCACAAAAGAAAATGACGTAGTTCTCATTTTCGATGAAGTCATCACGGGATTTCGGCTTGCCATGGGCGGAGCGCAGGAATATTATGGAATAACACCCGACATGACAACGCTGGGAAAGATCCTGGGCGGCGGTTTCCACATTGGCGTTATAGGGGGAAAGCGCGAGATAATGGAGAAAATCTCACCGGCAGGACCGGTATATCAGGCAGGAACATTTAACGGCAGCCCGGTCTCGATGACCGCAGGACTTGCCATGATAAACACTATGAAGAAAGAGAAAGTTCACGAGAAGGTAAATAAATCCGGTGATTCGCTTCGAAAGGCATTATCCGATGTCGTTGGCGATCTTGGACTTGATTATAGTATAAGCGGTGTTGGCAGCATGTTCAAGGTATTCTTCGGGGATTTGCCTCATAATTACAACGAAGCCCTGAAATGCGATACAGGTAAATTCAATATATTCTTCAAGAAAATGCTAAATGACGGCATTTTCCTACCGCCGTCGCAATTTGAAACAAACTTCCTGTCCCTGGCTCATTCTAAAGAAGATATTGACAAAACAATAGATGCTTACCAAAGGAATCTGAAATGAAAACTCCTGCAAAACCATTGCGCATAGGAACACGGGGCAGCAAGCTTGCTCTTGCCCAGGCAAATCTTGTGAAAGACCTCCTTTCTAAAAACGGCGTTCCCACAGAGATTAAGATAATCAAAACAAGCGGCGATACATTCACAGACAGACCTTTGCATGAGGTGCAGGGCTTCGGGGTTTTTGTAAGAGAGATCGACGATTCCATGCTTGCCGGCGAGATCGATATCGCTGTTCACAGCATGAAGGACGTACCAACAGAGCGCCCATCCGAACTCACGATTGCTGCAGTCATGAAACGCGACTCTCCCTATGATTTTCTTCTCACGCGTGAAAATACGAAATTAAAAGACCTTCCCAGAGGCGCAATTATCGGAACCACAAGCTTGCGAAGACGCTCCCAGTTAAGCAGGTTCAGGGATGACCTGGTCATAAAAGAATTGCGCGGTAATATCGACACACGTCTTCGAAAACTTAAAGAAGGACAGTATGATGGTATTTTCCTTGCAGAAGCAGGACTTGAAAGGTTGAAATGGGACATTCCCGGAGAACGCCTGAGCCCGGATGAGTTCGTGCCGTCAGCAAACCAGGGAACTGTGGTCATTGTTACGAAAAAGAATTCGGAAGCGGAAATCGCAGTGCAGGTGTTAAACAATGAACAGACCCGCCTTGAAACAAGGATCGAACGCATAATAATCGGTATTCTTGGCGGCGGCTGCCTTGTTCCAATCGGGGCTTTTGCACACGCAGAAGGCAATAAGATCCACATACGTACTGAAGTTCTCTCAGTTGATGGGAAACGAGACGTAAAAATAGATGAATTTATAAACCCCGCAGAATATGAACAGGAAGCAACGCGAATCGGGACGGAGCTGAACAACAAAGGCGGCGGCAAGCTTGTTGAAGAGGCTGTAAAAATGTTTGCCGCAAAAAGAGGCTAATATGAACGAGAAAGTTTATCTTGTGGGCTCAGGTCCAGGTGACCCGGAGCTATTGACAGTAAAAGCAAAAAGGCTCATAGAGAGCGCAGAGGTTATCCTTTATGATCAGCTTCCAGGTCAGGCAATACTTGCAATGCTTCCGGAATCTGCAGAAAAAATAGATGTCGGGAAATACGCTGGTAATCATAAGCTCTCCCAGTGGCAGATAAATGAGCTGCTTGTCAAGAGGGCAAAAGAAGGAAAGATCGTAGTGCGCTTAAAAGGCGGAGACCCGTATCTTTTCGGACGCGGTGGCGAAGAAGCACAAACACTTGCGGCTGAAGGTATCAAAATCGAGATAGTGCCAGGGATTACTTCTGCGATCGCGGTTCCAGCTTATGCTGGAATTCCAGTTACACATCGCGATTATGCATCCATGGTCACATTTATCACAGGTCATGAAGATCCTGAAAAGGATGAAACCGCTCTTGATTGGGAACTGCTTGCTAGATTCCAGGGAACACTTGTTATCCTGATGGGTGTGAGCATGCTTGAGAGAAATGTGAAAGAATTAATGAAACATGGAAAATCGGTTGATACTCCTGTTGCTGTTATCGAAAGGGGCACACGTCCCGACCAGCGTGTAACGATCGGAACGTTAGCTGACATCGTAAGCCTGTGCAAACAGCGAAAGGTAAAAGCGCCGGCAATAACCGTAATCGGTGATGTTGTAAAATTGCATCACGAGCTTGCCCCATAAAAGATCAAAATGAAATTAATAGCCATAATGAGACCTGCCGGTTATCTGGCAGAGTCCGTCCGGCTGGCAAATTCCATGGGATTTTCTGCCATCACCGCTCCCATGATCGATGTAATTGATCGAAGAGATGCCAATTTTGATGGATTTGTAAATCGCATAATGGAGGGAGAATCGGATTATGTGATATTCACAAGCGCTAATGGTGTTGAGTTCACATTATTAAAGTTTAAAGACCCTGATGAATTCATCGAACGGCTTAATAAAACACAGGTCGTGGCAATTGGCCCAAAGACCAGGGATGCTCTTTTGAAAAACGAAATTAATGTAAGCATCATGCCTGGCTCCTACAGTTCTCACGGCCTGGTGGATGAACTTACAGGAATTGAGGGCACCGTTATCGAGATCGCAAGGAGCAGCCACGGGGCGCCTGAACTTGTGAAAGGTCTTCTTGAGAAGGGGGCAGTGGTTTATGAGACTCAGGTATACCAGATAATCAGCCCCAGGGATGAGCGCCATGTTACGCTTATGAAACGCGCGCTTTCCGGGGAAGTGGATATTTTCGCATTCACAAGCACTATGATGGTCAGGAATTTTATGTCGATCGCGGATGAGATGGGAATAAAGGATGAACTTATCAGGATCATGAATGAAAAGACAACTGCTGCTATCGGGAAGCCCACGGCGGATACTTTATCAGGTTTAGGGGTAGAAGTTAAGGTGATGCCGAAACATTATACATTTGAGGAATTGTTGAAGGAGTGCAAGAAGCATGATTGTTGAAGTTGTAAGAACAATTTGAAGAGAATCATAAAATAGAACACGGATACTATATCCGTTGCCACGATTATCCGTGAAAATCCGCGCAATCCGTGTCATCCGTGTTCTATTCAAACATTATGCAACAAACTAAAACCAATATGAAACCCCAGCCTCATTTCCTCCCCATGTCGATGCGCGAAGCCCAGAAACTGGGCTTCGAGGAATTTGACATAATCCTCGTAACAGGCGACGCCTACGTTGACCATCCATCTTTCGGAACAGCATTGATAGGACGAGTCCTATGGGATGCGGGATTCACTGTTGGCATCATATCCCAGCCCGATTGGAAGACGCAAGTCGATTTTAAGAAACTGGGTACACCACGGCTGTTCTTTGGGGTCAGTTCAGGGAATGTTGATCCTATGGTTAATAATTATACTGCGAACCTGAAAATACGCAGGGATGACGTTTATTCACCTGGCAGAATAGCGGGACTCAGGCCAAACCGCGCTGCGATGGTATATTCTGATAAGCTTCATTCGATCTTTCCGAAAACGCCGATCGTGCTTGGAGGAATCGAAGCAAGCCTTAGAAGGTTTGCTCATTACGATTACTGGTCAGATACGGTGCGCCAGTCAATACTTGCGGATGCGCCTGCCGATATGGTTGTTTTCGGGATGGGGGAAAGGCAGGTCGTTGAGATCGCTATGCGTCTTGCAAAAGGCGAAAATATTAAAGAAATGATGGATATCGCAGGAACATCCATCAAAATGGAAATAAGCAAGTGGCGCACTATCGGGCATGAGAACTATATTGAAATATCCGGTTTTTCCGAGGTTTCAGGAAACAAAGAGCTTTATGCAAAGGCTTTTTACATGCATTACCAGCAGCAAGACCCAGTACGCGGAATACCTGTCGTGCAAGCGCATCCGAAAACGATCATAATCCAGAACAAGCCTGCGATGCCCCTGAACACTGAGGAACTCGACCGCATATATGAACTGCCTTTTACGAGGATGCAGCATCCATCATATAATAAACCGGTGCCTGCCCTTGCTCCTGTTAAATTCTCGATCGTGAGCCACAGGGGCTGCTTTGCTTCATGTTCCTTTTGTGCCCTGACGCATCACCAGGGTAGAATAATACAGAGCAGGAGCATAGGATCAGTAATTCGTGAAGTTGAAAGAATGGCGAAGATGCCTGATTTTAAGGGAATTGTGCAGGATGTGGGTGGGCCAACCGCAAATATGTATTCGATGCGTTGCAAGCGGTGGGAGAAAGAGGGTGCATGTGCCGATAAAATTTGCATGGACTGTGCAAGTGTTGATGTTAACCATAAGGATCAGGTCGAAATTCTCCGGCGCCTCATGGAAATAAGAGGGGTGAAAAAAGTGTTCATCGGTTCTGGGATAAGATATGATCTTGTGCTTAAAGATACATCGGATTACATGTCACAGCTATGCGAACATCATGTGAGCGGGCACCTCAAGGTTGCGCCTGAACATATCGTGAAGCATGTGACTGATATCATGCACAAGCCTGGGAAGGAAGTGTTTGAGGAGTTCAGGAAGAGATTTGATACCGAGAATAAAAAGCATGGGAAAAAGCAATATATTCTCCCTTATTTCATGTCTGGACATCCCGGATGCACGGTGGATGATATGGTCGAACTTGCAGAATATATTCGTGATAACAACCTTTACACAGAGCAGGTGCAGGATTTTACCCCAACGCCCATGACAGCTTCCACCTGCATGTATTATACGGGAATAAACCCCTTCACAATGGAAAAAGTGCATGTAGCGAAGGGACGGGAAAAAAGGATACAGCGCTCACTTTTACAGTACAGGGATGAAAATAATTATGGGTTTGTTGTTGAAGGGCTAAAGATGGCAGGCAGGGAAGACCTTGTGGGGAGTGAACGGAAATGCCTGATAAAAAAGAGACGGACGATTAATTAATGATCTTGGCGGTTTTTCTAGAAAAACTCCCACATCATTCATTTTATATTTCTAGGAACAAAGGCATATGGTCACTTTCCCATTCATTATATTGACCAACAGAAAATTTTTTTATGGTCTCCATTTTATTTTTCTTTAAATAAATATAGTCTGTATGATATCCTTTATTTTCTTTATATAGGTGGAAATATGTCGGTTTTTTTTCTTTTCCGAAATCTTCGTTGAGATAATTATGATAAACACTCACGAGATCGTATTTATTTAACATAGCATTAACATCCCGGAAATCTGCCACAATTGTAGCCCATTCTTTATTATCCCAGAATATATTCCAGTTAAAGTCACCTAATATAATTATATCCTCATTTAATATTTCCTTGTATTTATTTAGAATATTCCAAACCTGTGCTATATAACGATTTTGAGGTTTTTCTTTATCATTCATTGCCCATATGCCAATGAAAAAAGTACCATTTATTTTGACAGGGAGATAATACCTTGTAGAGGGACTTTTCTCATCAAGCTGTATAATTTCATATTTAGAAAATACAGCTATGCCTTTGCTTTTATTTTCACCTTTCCAAATTCTATATGGAAATAATTTATCTGGAAACTCATCCAGATACTTATCAGGGTCTTCACATTCTTGTATGAATGCAACGTCTGGATCAAGTTTCTCAACTAAGGCTATTTGTTTTTTTCTAAAAGCCATGTTTGCATTCCAAGTTACTATCTTCATTGTTCAAAAGGGATGGTCTCAATATTACATAAGCTTTGAGGATTTAAAAATATATAGGTGGAGTTGGTTGGGTTTATAAGGCGGCATAAGAATTATAGGATATGAATGGCGCCAGAGACGAATATAAAATAAATATTTTGAGAGACGTAAAATTCTACGAATGTATATGTAAAGATTGTGGAAATAAGTTTAAAGGATTGCCAGTAGATTATATTGAATGTCCTGCATGTCATTCTTCGAATATATCAAAAAAATAATGCCTGGACAAATTTCGTTTGTAATTCTCAGGTCTTAGGAGCATGATAAAGAATGCAAGATAAAAAGATAAAATGCATAGATTGTAAAAAGGATTTCATTTTTTCAGCAGGTGAGCGAAAATTCTTTGAAGAGAAAGGATACAGTGAGCCAATCAGATGCAAGAATTGTCAGAGTAAAATAAAGGACAAAAGAGTCACCGGCTTCAGATGATATTATTCCGGGGGTGGTGAACGTATAATTTTCTCATTCATTCCTGCGCATCAAACGGCTCACTCTTAATATCCCCATTCTCCAGGATCAATTTCTCTACATTTTGTCTTGCGTTCTTTAATTTCATATTGCATTCCCTCACAAGTTTTATGCCCTTCTCAAAAAGTAAAAGGCTTTCATCAAGGGAAAGCTGTCCCAACTCAAGTTTATCCGCTATTCCTTCAAGCTCTGTAAGTGATTCCTCAAAACTAATTTCCATTTTCATTCCTCTTTATCATTGACAACACATTTTATTTTTCCATCGTTTACAATTATGGATATCTCATCGGATATTTCAATATCAGCAATACTTCTGACGGGTGTCTTTTGGGGCAATTTTAATGTAATGCTATAACCTCTTGAAAGCGTCCCCAAGGGGCTTATCGCATTAAGTTTTCCTGCATGCGCATCCAGAAGTGCCTGCTTTACTTCCAGGAGCCTACCAAAACCCGATGTCTGCATCTGTGCAAGTTCATCGATGTATTGCATATACTGCGTAAGTCGTTCAAGCAACAAACGCGGATCGACGCCGGATTCCAATTCCGAAATACGGGACTGCAGATCGCTTAAACATCGCTTTTCAGAATCAATCAACCTGTCTCTTAACCGACTTATCTGATTTGCCAATTCCTGCCTTTGCGGTACAGCGATCTCGGCGGCGGCAGAAGGAGTTGGCGCCCTGACATCAGCCACAAAATCACATATCGTATAATCGGTCTCATGCCCAACTGCGGATATGATCGGGATCCTTGATTTAAAGATCGCCTGCGCCACAATTTCTTCATTAAAAGCCCACAGGTCTTCAATCGAGCCGCCGCCCCTTCCCAGGATTATCACATCAACATCAGTCCTGTTCAGCGCTTCTATCGAGTTGACTATGCTTTGTGCTGCGCTTTCACCCTGGACGAGTGTGGGGATAAAAAGGATGTTGACAGGATATCTCCTTTTAAGAACGGTCAGGATATCATGAAGGACTGCGCCTGTGGGTGATGTTGCCACGCCAATTTTTGTTGGGAATCCGGGGAGCGGTTTTTTGTGGTCGGGTGAGAAAAGCCCCTCCATAGCAAGCTTATTTTTCAATTGCTCATATGCCTTATAGAGTTCGCCTACTCCGTCCAGGCGCATTTCCCTGACTTTTAACTGGTAAACCCCTCTTTGCTCATATACATCTATGTCCCCTAAAACAAGCACCTTCATACCCTGTTCAGGTTCGAACCTGAGATTATTGCCGTGCCATTTGAACATGATGCAAGAGAGCTGGCTATTTTTATCTTTAATAGTAAAATATCGATGGCCTGAAGAATGGTTCGTAAAATTTGATATTTCTCCCCGTATCCATACATCGTTGAATTGGCCTGTTGTCAGGGTGCTTTTTACCGCAAGCGTGAATTCATGTACGGTATAGATACCTTTCTTTTCAAAATCCATAATTCAACATTGATCTATGAATGTATTTGCTTTACTATAGCGGTGTGAAAGTATTATGAAGCGAGGTAATTGTCAAGAGGCAGGACATTCGCAAGCTCTTCTTTTGTAATTACTGCATCCGAAAGTACACTTTCCCTGATCTGTATCGGGGCAGCGCATCTAAGCGCTATTGCTATGCAGTCGCTGGGTCTTGCATCGATCTCGAAATTTCTTCCATCCATGGACACAGAGATCCTGGCATAATAAACACCTTCGTTTAATTCATCTATCAATATGCTTTCAATTTTTGAACCCAGGCGCTCAACAAGTGTTACAAAAAGGTCATGCGTCATGGGACGGGGCGGAATTTCATGGTTCAGCGCGGAATTTATGGCTATCGCTTCGGATAATCCGATATAAATAGGCATAATCCTGTTTGCATTGTCTTCAAGGAGAACTATCGGTACCGGGCCCGGTGCTGTCTCGATCAGATATACCCCTTTTATGTTCACTCTTAAGGTTGTCCCATTCATAAGTTAATATTAATAAGTGAGATAATAAGTATTCCCATCGTCCATAAGCTCTGCAATTTGCACTTAAAATCCATATTTGATCTACTTTTGGTGCAGAATTTTCTATACGCCAAGAAATTCAAGTGTTTTTAAAAGAGCATTACAAAACTCACATTTAAGCGGTAGTTTCCCAATTGGGACATGGTGAGGGAATGCTTGTTCTTTGAGTATCAAATAATTTCTACATTTGTTAATATCTCATGATTCTGCCCAGGAACTATTTCAAATTAGAGATGTGATTCAATCCCCTTTAATCAAGCCATATATACCCATGGCTGTGATAGAACCTCCAATAACTATCAAGAATGTTACAAGAAAAAAAAAGGGATTATGGTACTCTGTACTGAGACCTCCCAAAAAACTTGATATAACTAAAACAATCACACCCAGTACAACAGCCAGCGCATTTTTTTTCTTTGTCACTTTATTCTCCCTATTTATATCTTCATTTAAGCAATTCAATCATTAAATATGTTTGTATAAATTAGCTTTGGACTTGCACCTAAAGTACCCTTTTTGACCGACTTTAGGTGCAAGTGTGACTTTAAGTGAAAAGCTAGTTCATAATAAACTTTAATATTGGATAAAATAATTAAGTATAGGTGATAATATGTCTTCAGCAAGTAATATTGTGAAAATGTTAATTGGTATCGTAGTTCTGGTTTTGGGTATTGTCTGGTATACAGGTCCCAAAATAACAAGCTTTGAAATATTTGGGTATTGGCCTGAACTCAAAATTTTATTAAAAGCCACTATCGGTCTCTTCCTCCTGTTCGTCGGTTTGATCGTTGCCTGGATGGGCTATGACGATTACAAGATGGACAAGGAGATGGCACAGGAAGAGAAAAAAGAAGATAAGAAAGAATAAATGCATTTCCGGTTCAACCGGAGCATCTTTTAAGCACATGGAACAGGATATGGCACGTATTGGCGTTTCTCTCCCGGAGAATCTGCTTGAGAGATTTGATGAAATTATCACGAAACGGGGCTATTCTTCAAGATCAGAGGGTATAAGGGACGCGATAAGAGGTTATATACGCTATTATGCCTGGATGAGTGAAGTCGAAGGGGAAAGGGTGGGGACTATATCTCTTGTGTACGATCATAACCAGCGCGGTCTTGTCAATTCATTACTGGAAATAGAGCATGAGTTCTCAGGAATGATCCGTTCCTCGATTCATATGCACATAAACCATGATATGTGCCTGGAAGTACTGATGGTGCGCGGGGAAGGACGGGATGTAAAAGCTGTCACTGAAAAGATAATGACCCTTCGCGGGGTAAAGCATGTTAAACTGACGACAATTATCCCGGAAGAAGATATATAATGCGCGAATTTATATTATTTTCAAGAACCGCAAGGACAGACTCGCGATTCCACAATCTGAGGGAAGCAGGAAGGATGGATGTAGTTTATCAGTGCATATTGATGTCGCTATTTCGCTCTCATGCCATGCGAAGAGATGTTGTTTTTCATGCACTGCTGGGTGGACCACCAAACCCGCCGCTTGAACTCATAGTTGAGGGGGAAAAACTCAGGGATGTGCGCACAGATGAAAACACATGGGAAGGAATACTTCGAAATGTACTTTCAGGAAGGGAACATCCGGGGATATCCATACGGAAAAACAGCCTTCAGAATTTGATAAAAGAGAAGAAAAACATTTTTGTGCTTGAAGAATCAGGAGAAAGCATAAACACCATTGATCTTGGTACTGACCCTGTTTTCGTGCTGGGAGACCAGGTTGGGCTGCCAAAGAAAGATGAAGATTTCGTGCTCAGGTATGGCAAGAAAGTCTCGATCGGTGAAAAAGCCTATCTTGCTTCTTCATGCATTTGTATAATTAATTATATTCTTGATAGACGGGAATCTTTTTAAGCATCTTGACATTGCGGAGGCATCCTGCATAGCAAAAGGTTATAGTATCTTTACCAACAATTATAGAAGAAGTATATTATGGAACTCGAACGAATTGGAAGATACAAAGATAAACTCAACATCATCTCTGAAAGATCACAGGATATTGAAGAATGGGTTAGAGGATATGATTCTTCTGATTTTATTGATGATAAAAAGACACGATTTGCGGTTTATAAAGCTTTTCAGGAACTGGTGGAAGCATCTTTTGATATTACTGCAATGGCATGTAAGGATTTGAAAATAATTCCAAAGGATGATTATACAAATATCGATATATTATTCGAAAAGAAAATCATTGACAGCAATTTGAAAAATGCCCTTTATGAGTCCAATGGATTGAGGAACAGGCTCGTTCATCGCTATAATCAATTAAACGATGCCATGGCATTTGACTCGATCATGGAACATTTGCAGGCGATTTCATATTTCAGAGAAGGGATCGAGAAATGGTTGAGATCGAATCTTTAAAGAAGGACTTTTCTTTCTTATTCGAAAGAGAAGATATTCTTGCGATCCTGCTTTACGGATCAGCGGCAAAAGGTGATGAAACACCGCGAAGTGATTTAGATATCTGTATCGTTTTACCTTCTCGCAAATATATGAAAGATATATTGAATCAAATATACGCAAAACTGGATGTTTTTACTAAAAAATATGATGTCAGATTTTTTGAAGAACTGCCGCTTTATATTCAGATCAATATTATAGAATCTAATAAGATCATATATTCAAAAGATATCTTTGAATTATACGAGTATTTTTATTTTATCAGAAAGCCATGGGAAGACCAGATAATAAGACAGCATGTAACTGCCGCTGAGATGGCAGATATCCTTGCGTAATAAAACGCTCATATGACAAACTTTTTTTCGGATGACATAGCAAAAGATTTAATAATTCCATGCTATCAATAAGGCTTCATGGCACAAACGATCTCAGAAAAGATATTCAGTAAAGCATGCGACAAAAAAGTAAAAGCGGGAGATTTTGTCCTCGCAAAAATTGATGACGCCATGACCCATGATATCACAGGTCCGCTTGCCGTTGAAGCATTTAGGGAAATAGTAAAAGGCAAGAAAAACCAGAAAGTTTGGGACCCAAGCAAGATCGTTATTCTTTTTGACCACCAGGTTCCAGCCGATTCACTAAACGCCGCAGCCAACCACATATTCCTGCGCGGTTTTGCAAAGGAGCAGGGGATTCTGAATTATGATGTTTATGAGGGCGTATGCCACCAGGTGATGCCGGAAAAAGGACATGTAAGGCCGGGCGACCTTATCGTTGGCTCTGATTCGCATACATGCGCGTATGGCGCGCTTGGCGCGTTTTCCACGGGTATTGGAAGCACAGATATGGGATTTGTTTTTGCTACCGGGAAACTATGGTTCCGAGTGCCACAGACACTGCGATTTGAGATCGAAGGTAAACTTCCCAAATTCGTTAATTCCAAAGACGTCATTCTTCATCTCATCGGCGATGTTGGCGTCGAGGGCGCGCGCTATATGGCTGCTGACTTTTGCGGTTCAACTGTGAGGGATATGGATATATCGCAAAGGATGACCATGTCCAATATGGCGATCGAAATGGGTGGAAAAGCAGGTATCGTAGAAGCTGATAAAATAACTGAAAAGTATCTAAGGGAAAGGATACCCGGTTTCAAGCTTGACCCGAAGTGGAAGAGTGATGAAGATGCATCATTTGCAGAAATTAAACAATATGATGTCAGCGACCTTTCACCTCAGGTAGCATGCCCACATAATGTGGATAATGTGAAATCTGTGGAAGAGGTCGAAGGTATAAAGATTGACCAGGTTTTCGTAGGCTCATGTACCAACGGGCGTTTTGAGGATATTGAGATCGTGGCAAAAATGATGAATGGCGAAAAAGTGGCAAAAGGAGTGCGCCTGCTCATCATCCCCGCCTCGCATACCGAATATATGAAAGTCCTGCGTGCAGGCTATGTGGAGCAATTCATGGAAGCAGGAGCCATCGTTGAATCGCCCTGCTGCGGACCGTGCATGGGCGGATCGTTCGGTCTTCTTGGTAAAGGCGAAGTAGGGCTATCCACATCGAACCGCAATTTCAAAGGCAGGCAGGGAAGCCCGGATGCATTCGTGTATCTTTCGTCTCCTGCGACTGCGGCTGCAAGCGCTCTTTATGGCGAGATAAAAGATCCGAGAAAGGTTTGAAACCCGCCTCATGCTCATGGATCCATGAAAAATCATTCAATCAAAACCACATCAACTTTTTCACCAGCATTCAAACCCTCAACATTTTCAGGCAGTATAACGAAACCGTCAGCTTTTGACACTGAACTCAATATCCCTGCGCCTGAAGTTGATAGAGGAATAGCTTTGCCATTATCCAATTTGACACGGGCAAATGTCTTATAGCCAGTTCTTCCTGTGATCTTTTCGCAAAGCACAGCGCGAACGATCCTATCCTGCTCATCCGGAATATTCCCAAGCTTCCTGATAGCTGATCTTGCGAAATAAAACAGTGCAACGATACCTGCAACCGGGTATCCGGGCATGCATACAACAGGTTTTCCTTCTATAATACCAAGTGCTGTGGGTTTGCCTGGACTTATCCCGACACCATGCACGAGCAGTTTTCCTAGCGACTTCACAACGGCAGGGACATAATCGCGTTTCCCCACAGAAGTCCCGCCGCTTGTTATGACCATATCAGCATCAAGATTTGATAAGATCGCTTCTTTTATTAGATCAGGTGAATCAGTCACGATCTTGAGCAATCGTATGTCACAGCCCCATTTCTTAATATACAATGAAGCCATCAAACCATTCGTTTCATACACTTCCCCTGCCTTTAAGTCCTTTTCATTTCTGGGGACAAGTTCCTCTCCTGTAGGAATAATTACAACGAGAGGCCTTCTGAAAACCTTCAAACTTCCAATACCAAGGGACGCAAGCACAGCGATATCACATGGGCGAAGCCTGTGCCCTAGCTCTTGAATAAGTTCACCTTTGCGGACATCTTCACCAATTGCCCCGACGTTCTTGAAGGGATGTATCTGGGTAAAAATCTGCACCCTGTCGCCGCAAAGTTGCGTATCCTCCATCATAACGACTGCATCCGCGCCTTCTGGCATAGGCGAGCCGGTATGAACCCTTACACACGCTCCTTTTTCTACTGTATTAGCTAATCTTAGCATAACAGGTGAACTGGCGCCAGCTCCGAGTGTTTCCGAAGCGATAACAGCAAAACCATCCATGGCGCAGCGCCTGTAATGAGGCACATCAATGCTGGCAGTGATATTTTCGGCAATAATCCTTCCATCGCAGTCTTCGATTGGCAAAACCTCTATTTCCTGAATAGGAGGAAAGGAATTCAGAAATAATTCTCTAGCATCATCTGCATTGATCCTTTTCTTGAACATCAGCCACCCGATACCGGAGGAAAAATAGCAATCTCATCACCCTGTTTGAGAGGGTTGTCCAGTCCGCCTGAATCAAGAACATTTTCTCCATTTAAGAAAATATTGACATAATGCACTAAATTCCCATCTTTGAACAAAATATTTTCAAGGCCAGGATATTTACTGCAAATTCTTTCAAGTACATCCCTTACCGTATTTCCTTCGATTTCAAGCTCACCAGTTTTTGTGAATTCCCTGAAATTCGCAAAAAGCCTTACCTTGATTTTTGGCACGCCCTGAGAATGTTTTTTCAGAACCATAAATGCTATGAATAAGTTTAGACTATCATGAGCTGGATGAATAAAAAAAACTTTGCTTTTTACATTGGTTTTTTTCTTCTGGTAGCTGTTGCATTTTTTTTACGATTATACAGGCTTGATGAGAGGGTATTCCATCATGATGAGGCTGCTGTAGGCTATTTTACGTATAGGTTATTCATTGATAACAGCTATACTTACGACCCTGCCTTTCATGGTCCTTTTATGTATTATGCGACCACTGAAATATTCAAACGGTTTGGTGACTCCATTTACTCTGCGCGTATTCTTCCCGCTATACTTGGATCTGCCATGTTATTATTTTTGCTTCCTCTTCGAAAATATCTTGGCGGGAAGGGAATACTCATTGCGGCTTTTTTACTTGCTTTCTCTCCATCGTTCTTGTATTATTCCCGTTTCTACAGGGAGGATATTTTCATATCATTTTTTTCCCTGTTATTATTTGTATGCGCTATAAAATTTGCCGAGGATTATTCAAAGGAGAGAACTCTCCAAAAAAGATCTTATTTCTTTACAGTGATATTCATCATCATATTGATCGCTGCTTTATGGGTTATACCCGCAGTTTATCTTAAGCTTTCATTATTATTAACATTGAGAGGATTGACTTATGTTTCAATTGCGTTGATAGCGTTATGCTTTATATTGTTAATTACTGGCGGTTACCCTCTTCGCCGGTTTGTCTACCTTGTTATTGGTGCGCTAGCCCTCTCCTCTCTTGCAGCGATAAAAGAGAATGCCTACGTTTCAATGGCATTGATCGGATTATTCCTATTTCTTTTATTCATAAAGGAAAAATGCTACAAAGGATTAATTGGAAAAATAAAGTCTCTTGATTACGCAGTTATTTTTGTATTTACCGAAGTATTATTGTTCACTTTTGTTTTTGCGATCTTTTTTTCATTGTATTATACCGGAAATTTCCTTGATCTACCTGGAATGAATGAAGCGTTCATGAAAGCTGTGTCCCACTGGTATGAAATGCATAAGATAGAGCGAATGGCAGGGCCTTTCTTTTTCTATTTGCCGATAATTGCCATGTATGAACTTCCAATATTCATATTCGGTCTTATGGGAATCGTTCATTACGGGGGCAATCAAAAAAAGAATGAAAAGATCTTGATCGCGATTCTAAGTTATTGGATTATACTGGATATAATGTATTATTTGAAATATATTTACCCGGACTCAGGCAGATTCTTGCCGATCTCATATATTCCCGATTCAATTATAATTTATTTGCCTTTATTGATTTATGCGATCATAACGGTTCTAAGATCAAGTAATCTGTTTCTCAGTTTCCTTGTCTATTGGACTCTTACTAATTTCATTGTATATTCATATCTACAGGAAAAAGTCCCATGGCTTGTCCTTAATCCACTTCTTCCACTCTCGATAATTGCGGCTGTTTATTTATGTGAACTTCTTTCGGGAATGAATTTCAAATCCCGTAATGGAATTATCAGGGCAAGTCTAATCATAATAGCTGCATCTTTTTTTATATATTCAAGTGTGGGATTGAACTTTTATCGCTATACAGATCCGGCTGAACCTCTTATCCAGGCTTCCCAGCCACCACAGAAATATTCTTTATTCATTGATAAAATAAATGAAGTCTCATCGCAATACCAGGGCAATTCTACAGATATACAGATCACCGATGGCGAGCTTGAGACACAGTTCCTCTGGTATTTGCGGCATTTTGACAGCGTTCACTGGAGGGTGAATATCAATTCAACACTTGATGCGCCTTTAATAATAACGCATGATGGCGATGGAACTGAATCAGATGCTATTATCGTGAAGCGCAACTTGCGCTCAGATTATGACAGGCTTGACAGCGCAAAGATGTCATGGTACTGGTTTAAGCCATCAGATATTACATTGGACTACATTTTAGTCAGGAAGATGGATCGTGCGCCCTCAGAATACAGGGTGGTGTTATATTCAAAGCCGAAATCGTGATTAAGTATTAAGATGGCATACGATTTCAGATTTTCCTGCCCATGTAAAAAAGTGCTTTATCTTGGTTTTGCAAATTACAACTGTTCCTATTAAACATTCGTTATGCTTTTCCATAATGTACCTGTTTACATCGGTTTTATCCCACTTTTCGAGCGATTTAATCCTATTAATTCCCTTTAAAAATTTACTATATTCCATGATGGTTTTTTCTGCCGTGCCATTAATTTTGAGGTCATGAAGGAATTCATCGATTATTCTAATCATATTCCCTAATATGTAATTACTAAGCAATAAAGCCATGATAAAAAATAAATCACCATAATGTCGTTTTTTAAAATAAAAAATAATTTAAACGTTTATTATTAAAATATATTAGTTTATAAGTAGTTAAACACAAAATTATCTTTAACTAGCTATTGAAACGCAAAATAAATTCATGTTTAGGATCATTTCAATTTGCCAACAACAGAAATCATATGCCTTGTATAATATTTCCCCTTGAAGCACTTTTCTTTCCGGGTCTCAATTATCCTGCACGAAAATTCACTCAATGATCCTTCGATCTCATCTTTATCAAAATAATGATAAACTATCCCGTTCGACCTTGAAAAAGTACCAGGTTCGACCTCGATGCCTCCATATCGCATATCATCCTTCCCGAACATTTCCAAGAACAGGAGCCCGCCAGTTCTTAATATGCGCCGGAATTCACATATTGCAGATTCCCTCTCCTCAGATAAAAGATGCTGCAGTACGCCATAACACCAGACAATATCAAAAGAACCATCTGTAAAAGGCAATTGGAAAATATTTCCCGACAGGATGTCAATATCAACATCACGGGATTTGCTGCTTTCGTTTAACATTCGTAAAGCGGCAAGTGAAACATCCATCCCCACTACATCAAACCCCCGCATCTTTAAGGGAATCGAATATTTCCCGCTTCCGCAGCCTGCATCCAGGAGACGTCCTTTTTTTTGGAAGGTGTCGAGCATTTCAAGTGAATAATGGCCTTTCCAGATACTTTTTTTGTACTCGTCGTCCCATGCTTTGATATGTTGGAACATTAACTTGTGGAACTCCTTATTTTATTCCTCTGTAAATTGGAGGCCGTTTCAATTCGTGTTGGTAGTTTGGTCAATGTGCAACACATCTTATTTGATTGACATAAAAACAAGCTATATTTCGCATAAACTTTCATTGCATATAACTTTTTGTTGGTAATTATGCTTGGATACAAAATTTTCTTAAATTACACTTTAGGCAATAATTCTCTTTTCAGCAATACCTATTATTTCAAATCTCCTTAAATCGATGTGATTATTTCATAGTGAAATTGTATGGCATCAGTGAGGTAAAAGCAACAGTTTCATTATCCAAAATTTGAAAAGTTGGATTATAATATCCTTCGGTGTAGTATGGTTTTTTTCCGCCAACAAAACCGTAATTTATTTTAGCACCTACTCGTACTGAATTGTTTTTATATTTGTGATTTATGAGCCTATAGACGCCCGTAGGATTAACGTAGCCAACATTAATATTCAAACCTTCCTCATTCGGAAATATTATCAATGTCGTATTAAAATCAAGAGAATAATCTTCATCACCAACCCAGAAAACTGTTTTCGTTATATCTATTTCGGCTGGGAACTTTCCCTCATTTTTTAGTAGTATGTTAAAGTTTAATCCATTTGTGGTATTTTCCATTTGCCCCTCAAAATATACCCAAGGTCTGTTATTTAATTCGAAATCATTTTTAGATGTATTATTCAGTTCATTCGTTGTATACGCATACCAAACTGTGACCAATACTAAAGAAATTATCATTATTGCTTGGATTTGGCTGTTAGATTTCCCTATCCAATCCCAAAATTTCCCTATTATCCTCCGAATTCTCCAAAGTCTTAATTTCAAAACTCTTACATCCAGTCATCTCTAAATTAGTATATATACTATCTACTCGTTTTTACATGAGTTTCATACTATAAAAATACTCCATCACCCTATGTTTGAGAGTGTCACGACGACGGACGACCCTGTGAGAAGTTGCATGTGAGACGTTGTTGAATTGTTCTATGCTTAATAATAAACAAACACGCCGGACGAGCGCATTTCGTCGAAGCCGTGGGCGCGGGAAACCAAGGTTAAGCCCTGGGCATCAGTGTATAGTTATTTCGGATAGAACGCCAATTTAACAATCGCGTTTTTCCTTTGTTTCGGGGGCATATAGCTGTTTACATTAGATATTGCTGCTGTTTCCATTTCACTCACATAACAATTATTTTTTCGCTTGCTTAAATATTTTTATCAGAAAATTACCAACAAATCTCGGACTTAGTTATAATTATTGTTTCCATAGGCACAATATTAGTTACTTTACTTACACACATAGATAGATTTATAAATCCTAATAACACTAAATGTACTTATGGTAACAGAAATAGTAACTAAAACTACAAATAGGAGAGGATTATCAAAAAAAGAAACTTATCTGCTATCCACGCTATCTGAAAAGAAAATGCGCATATTTGAAATAAAAAACATAATAGTCGAGCTCAATTGCAGCTACAATTATGCAAAAGTAATTGCCAACCGACTCGTAAAAAAGAAATGGACGCTCATTTTAGAAAAAGGCAAATACCTCATAGTCCCTCTTGAAGCAGGAGCAGAATCCATCTATACAGAACACGAATTTGCAATAGCTTCCGAACTTGTCCAGCCATATTACATAGCTTACTGGAGCGCTATGAATTATTACGGCATGACTGAACAGGTGCCGTTCACGATATTTATTGCATCAACAAAAAGAAGAAAAAATAAAACTATACATGATATTCAATACGAATTCATAACATTGTCAAAAAGGAAATTCTTCGGTTTCGAAACAGTAAATATTACAGGAAAAAATATATGTATTTCAGACAAAGAAAAAACAATCGCAGACTGCCTTGACCATCCCGAATACTGCGGCGGCATAACCGAAGCTGCAAAAGCTTTATGGAATGCAAGAAAAGAGATTGATTTCAAAAAACTTATAAATTATGTCATGAGAATGAACAATCGGGCAATCCTGAAACGGCTCGGATATTTAATACATAAATTAGAGATAAATATTCCAGAAAACATTGATAAAGAACTGAAGGACAATATCTCAAAAGGCTATGCTGTGCTCGATACAGTTAAAGGAAAGAAAGGAAAATACAGTTCAGAATGGAAGCTTCTGATAAATATTTCCGATAAAGAATTGACGGAGTTTAAGGAAAAGCTTGCATTCTTATTCTGAAGATTCTGCGGCAAGAGTGAAAGCCTCGATTTGGCAGAAAAAGATACTATGACTGGAACTATTATAATGTATGCCAGCAATCTTTACATGATGAAAACAGCAATGACAATAGCAGGAGTGGACTCAGGCGGAGGGGCTGGCATAGCTGCTGATTTAAAGACATTTTCAGCGCTTGGCGTACACGGCACATGCGTAATTACATCACTCACAGCCCAGAACACAAAAGGCGTATTGAATTCTCTGGATACACCTCTGGATTTCATCAAGGAACAGTTCGATGCCATTACAAGTGATATAAAGATAGATTACGCTAAGACCGGCATGCTTTCATCCCCGGATATTGTAAGAATGGTAGCCGGACTCATAAAAAAGGAAAAATTATCGCTTGTAATAGATCCAGTCATATCAGCAGAAGCAGGTGGAACGCTGCTTGCTGATAAGGCTGTTTCGGTCTTGATCGAGGAATTAATACCACTTTCGGATGTAATTACCCCGAATATCCATGAGGCACAGAAGCTATCCGGTATCAGGATAAAGGATATCAGGGATGCACGGAAAGCAGCGCGCAAAATATATGAACTGGGTGCAAAAGCCGTCATTGTAACTGGCGGGCATCTCACAGGAACGGATGTTGTTTATTCGAACGAAGAATTCTCTCTTATCGAGGGAAAATTGATAAAAGGCGGCACACACGGTTCAGGATGCACGCACTCTGCCGCTATCACGGCGCAACTGGCAAAAGGAACGCCTCTCGTAGAAGCTGCCCGTTATGCAAAGGAATTCGTTGAACAGGCAATATCACGAAGTATCGCCATCGGGGGAGGCGCAGCGCCGGTAAACCAGCTTGGATTTACACTGGCTGAAGCCGGAAAGTATGAGGTTTTAAAAAATGTGGGAAAAGCGGTTGAACTGATCGAAAAGAGCAGGAAGTTCTCGGATCTGATCCCTGAGGTGGGCTGCAATATTGCTATGGGCATTCAGGAAGCTTCCTCGGTATTTGATGTTGCTGCTGTCTCTGGCAGGATCGTCAGGTTAAAAAAAGCGCCTCATGCTGTTGGATGCATCGAATTCGGCGCAAGCAGCCATATAGCGCGTATTGTGTTGACCGCTATGCATTATAATAATTTCATGAGGGCAGCGATTAACATCAGGTATTCAGAGGAAGCAATACTGGCATGCGAGGAACTCAGGTTTAGTGTTGGGACTTTCAGCAGGGAGGATGAACCGCAAGGGGTTTCCACCATGGAATGGGGTGTGTCAGATACTATAAGGAGAGCGGGAAAGATACCGGATGTCATTTATGATAAAGGTGGGGTAGGGAAGGAAGCGATGATCCGTGTTATCGGACGCGATGCAGTCGAAGTTGCAGGCAAAGCTTTGCGAATAGCCGGGAAGATGACGACAAAATGATTTTCTGGCCAAATCATTATATACTTCTTATTCATGTAAGGTGCAAAGTACGATGCGTATATATTACGCAAGTTGAAGTCGATCAAAGTCGGATTTGATGAATTGCAGGGCCAATGCGAATTTCGTAAGCCCACAAATGCGTGTAAGTCAAAATCTATTTGTGAAGACATATTTGCAATGACCTTTTCAGGTTTGCAACTTGCAGAAAAAATATTCCACGTATTAATTTAAATATTGAAGACAAAGGAGGAAAAAATGTCACATCCGCACAGACCAAGACGTGGTTCTATTGCATACAGTCCACGTGTTAGAGCAAAAAATGAAGTAGCCCGTGTGAGAGCATGGCCTGTACAAAAAGAGGCAAAAATTATAGGATTTGCAGGATACAAGGCCGGTATGACACATATCATAATGAAAGACGAGATCCCGAACAGTTTAACGAACGGGATGGAAATTTCAGTCCCCGTCACCATTATGGAAGTTCCTGCAATGAAAGTTGCAGCTATACGGTTATACAAAAATACCACTTATGGTGCTTCCGCAATAGCTGAAGCATGGACAACCGAGCTTGATAAAGAACTCAATAGGGCGATGACAATACCAAAGAAAAATGATCTTCCAGCAGCTATTGCTAAGATCGAACAGCTCATCAAAGATGGTATTGCCAAAGATCTAAGGGTTGTCATGTACACGATGCCTGATAAAGTCACAGGTATCCCAAAGAAAACACCTGAGATCATGGAAAATAATATCGGGGGAACAGACCTGATGGCGCGTTTCCAGTATGCTAAAGGTCTCTTAGGCAAGAACATCAGCATCAATGATGTATTCAATAACGGTGATATTATCGACCTTGTAGGAATAACAATAGGCAAGGGATTACAGGGACCAGTAAAACGATGGGGTATCCAGTTACAGAAATCCAAACACTCAAGAGCAGGAAGTGTCAGGGAAATCGGCACTCTTGGACCATGGCATCCATCAAGAGTAAGCTGGAGAGTTCCACAATTGGGACAAATGGGTTATCACCAGAGAACTGAATTCAATAAGAGGATCATGCAAATGGGCAAAGACGGAAAAGCCGTTACGCCTGAAGGTGGATTCGTAAACTATGGAATTATCAGGAATGATTATGTAATGATTAAGGGAAGTGTACCCGGACCGGTCAAGAGATTGGTACGCATACGACCCGCTATCAGACCGAAGAAACAATCACAGGGCCAGGCACCTGAAATATCGTATATAAGCCTTGAATCAAAGCAGGGGTAATACCATGGATTTGAATATAATAGACTTATCAGGAAATTCTACGAAAAAAATTGCTTCAAAATTATTTGATGAGCCATACCGCCCCGACCTTATAAAAAAGGCAGTACTTGCGGCACAGGCTAATCGCATGCAGCCATATGGACCACATATGTATGCCGGCTTAAGGACATCCGCTGAAGGCTGGGGTCCTGGAAGAGGTGTATCACGTGTTGCCAGGATTGCCAATGGTAGCAAGGCAGCAAGGATCCCACAGGCAGTTAAAGGCAGGGAAGCACATCCTCCCAAGCCCGAAACGGACAGGACTGAAAAGATCAACGATAAGGAACGCAAGAAAGCCATAAGATCAGCACTCGCAGCGACCGGAAATATGGATCTTGTAAAAAAGAGAGGACACCAGTTCTCTGCATCATTACCGCTGGTTGTTACGGATGATCTTAGTGCTCTGACAAGAACGAAAGATGTAAGATCATTCCTTGAGGCAGCTAAATTGTGGGATGATATCATAAGAGCAAAACATACAAGAGTTCGTGCAGGCAAAGGAAAACTGCGCGGCAGGCGATACAAACAGCCAAAAAGCATCCTGATCGTAACAGCGCAAGATAATGGTGTAGTTAAAGCTGCACGCAATCTTGCCGGTGTCGATGTGGTTAATTATGACCAGCTCAATGCTGAATTACTTGCTCCCGGAACACATGCGGGGCGCCTGACGATTTATACCGAGTCAGCAATTTCAAAACTCGAGGAGGCAATGGTATGATACAGCATCCATACGTGACAGAAAAAGCAACTATGATGGCTGAAAAGGACAATGTCCTCCAGTTCATCGTTGATATCAATGATACTAAGCCAAAAGTAAAAAGAGAGATAGAATTACTCTTTAAGGTAAAAGTCGAACGCATTAATATGATGATGACTATGAAAGGAAAAAAGAAAGCTATAGTGAGTTTTGAGAAGCCAAATACGGCCACGGAACTTGCGTCAAGGCTGGGAATATTCTGAGGTGAGAAAATGGGAAAAAGAGTAATGGGTCAAAGTAGGGGAAAAGGTTCTCCTACATATAAAGCACCTTCTCATAAATTCAAAGCAAATCTCGAGCACTTGAAAGTTGTGGAAGGAATTGTTACTGGAAAAGTGCTTGAAATTATACATGATACTGCACGTTCTGCGCCAATAGCACGCATTTCATTCAGTAATGGCCAGGAGAGGCTGATGCTTATCCCGGAAGGCACCGAAGTAAACCAGGTAATCCAGTGCGGAATTTCAGCTCCGGTTGAGCCGGGAAATACGCTTATACTTGCAGAGATTCCGGAAGGAATACCAATCTGTAATGTAGAATCACAGCCTGGCGATGGCGGGAAATTTGCCCGTGCCACTGGCATGTACGGCATACTCGTAGCACATGATGCGGGTAAGACAGTCGTGCAGCTGCCAAGCGGTGAGATGAAATGGCTTAATCCGAAATGCAGGGCAACCATCGGGGTTGTTGCAGGAAGTGGAAGGACAGAGAAACCATTCGTTAAGGCAGGAAAGAAATTCCACAAGATGAAAGTAAGAGCGCGCAAATGGCCAAGAAGCAGAGGCGTGGCAATGAATGTGGTTGACCATCCCTTCGGAGGCGGAGGACGCCAGCATCCAGGAAGACCAAAGACAGTAGCAAGAGGGACGCCGCCAGGAAGAAAAGTCGGTTCTATTGCTGCACGAAGGACAGGATATAAGAGGTGAGTTAAATGGCAAGACGAGAATCATCAAAAATACCAAAGAGAAAGGGTGAATTTACATTCAGAGGAAAATCACTGGAGGAACTCAAAAAGTTAAGTCAGGATGAGTTCGCACTCCTTGTTCCTTCAAGACAGCGCCGCACTTTGCAGCGTGGAATATCAGAGGATCATAAGAAATTGTTGCATAAAGTCAAAATAAAAGATCCTAATATCAGGACACATTTGCGCGATATGATCGTCCTTCCAGAAATGGTCGGTATGAAAATAGCGATACATAGCGGCAAAGAGTTCATGCCAATAGATATCCTTCCTGAAATGATGGGTCATTATTTTGGAGAATTCGTGTTAACACGTAAGAAAGTATCTCACGGTGCAGCAGGTATAGGCGCAACAAAATCAAGCAAATTCGTTCCATTGAAGTGATTTACATGAAATTAAATTTCTCTATTGAACCCACACCTGAAAAAACATCAAAGGCTATGGGTAAGGAACTTCACATTTCAAGAAAACATGCACATGAGATCGCCACAGCGATCAAAGGAATGAATCTTGAAATTGCACAAAAATTTCTTGAAAATGTAGTAGTATTGAAACAGGCTGTACCATATAAAAGATACATAAAAAGTATCCCTCACAGGAGAGGAATGTGTACCGGTAGATATCCCCAGAAGGCTGCAAAAGAATTCCTCAAGGTCATAAAAAATGCACAAAGCAACGCCACTTACAAAGGTCTTGACCCCATAGGTATGAGGATCACTCATATAGCGACCAAGAAAGGGCATACTTATATGGGGCAATATCCAAGGGCACAGGGAAGAGCTACGCCAAAAAGAGGAGAAACCGTTACAGTAGAAATGATAGCAGAGGTGCAATAATGGGCGTGGAAAGAAAATTCGTTAAACTTGGATTTGACAAAACCCAGATGGCAGAATACTTTTCCAAACAATTGGAAAGGGCTGGTTATGGAGGCATGAATATTAACAGGACCCCAATGGGTACCCAGGTTACTATATTTGCTGAAAAACCAGGTATGATCATCGGAAAGGGCGGAAGGACGATCCATAAGCTCACACACGATCTTGAAGCAGTATTCAAAGTGGATAACCCACAAATAGATGTCCAGGAAGTAAAAGTCCCTGAGCTGAATGCCCAGATGATGGCTTCAAGACTGGCCGGGGCTATCGAACGCGGTTTATACTTCAGGAAAGCAGGCCATAATATGCTGCGAAGAATCATGGAATCTGGAGCTCTTGGTTGCGAGATCGACATTGCCGGCAAATTAACAGGTCCAAGGAAAAGGACTGAAAAGTTCGTTGCAGGTAATATGCTTCATGCAGGTAACCCTGCAATGGAACTAGTTGACAAAGGCTTTGCAATTGCCATAAAGAAACTTGGAGTTATCGGATGCCGTGTAAGGTTGATCCGACCAACGGTTAAACTACCGGGCAGATTCAAGATCGTAGAGGTTACTGCTCCCCAGGAATCTGTTCCAGTCGCAAAGAAACCAGAGGGTATAAAAGAACTCGTAAAGTCTGCACCGATTGCAAAACCGGAAGTCAAGAAACCAGTACCCCAGATAACGAAGGAAACAGTTCCGGAAGAAGGACATTCAGGCAATATCGAAGAACGGGTACATGGCGATGTCATTGAGCATAAACATTCAGAGTACGATTATTGGCACCCAGCTTCACGAACCCATAAACAGGAGGAGTAAGCGATGGCAATACTAAGATCTGATGAAATCAGGAAAATGAATACTGATGAGAGACAGGATGAACTTGACAAACTCGTAATGGAATTAATAAGGGAACGCGCCGTAACTTCAGCAGGCGGCGCCCCTGAAAGTCCAGGAAAGATCAAAGAGATCCGAAGAACGATCGCAAGGATAAAAACGATCCAGACGGAGCCTAAGAAATAATGAAGCTGACACCACAGAATATCATGCACCATGAACTCATAGGTCTTGATACCAAAGTAGTGGACAGCACGAACAGATCCCTCATCGGAATAGAGGGACGAATAGTAGATGAAACAAAAAACCTATTGATTATAGGAACTGATGTACAGGAAAAAAACATCCCAAAATCCTGTTCATCTTTCATATTCACAATTCCACCGGTTAATGGCAAACGTTACTTGCCATTGACAATAAAAGTCGATGGAAGATTATTGCTCTCGCAACCCGAAAACAGAATCCAGACAAAATTTAAGAAGAAATTCAGGAAATAGAAGAGGTATAATAATGACACGTGATATAGGGTTGGATGTTCAACCACCAACAAAAGAATGCACAGATCCGAATTGTCCATTTCATGGAACCCTGTCTGTAAGAGGCCAGGTATTAAGTGGAGTAGTTGTAAGCGATAAAATGGATAAAACAGTAGTCGTGCAGAGAAGATATGTGAAAAAGAACGTAAAATATGAGCGATATGAGAAAAGAAAATCAAAAGTCCATGCTCATAATCCCCCATGCATAAACGCTGCAGAGGGAGCAATAGTAACGATTGCTGAATGCCGCCCCTTAAGTAAGACAAAATCTTACGTAATAGTAGAGGTGTCAAAATGAGAGGAATGAAGGCAAAGATCCCCCGCGCATTAAACACGGCAAGCCGAATGGAATGCGCCGATAATACAGGTGCGAGGATCGTAGAAGTCATATCGGTATTGAAATATCGCGGTGTCAGGAACAGATATCCTCGCGGCGGTATTGGAGATACCTTAATTGTAAGTGTCAAGAAAGGATCACCGGAAACAAGGAAACAGATTTTCAAAGCTGTCATAATACGCCAGAAAAAAGAATTCAGGCGACCCGATGGATTGAGGGTTTCTTTTGAAGATAACGCAGTAGTGATCGTAGATGATGAAGGCGTGCCCAAGGGTACTGAAATAAAAGGCCCTGTAGCCAGGGAAGCAGCGGAACGTTACTCCAAGATATCATCCGCAGCTTCCATAATCGTGTAGGTGAGAAAATGGTATCAACACAACCAAGAAAACAAAGAAAATCAAGGTATCAGGCCCCTTATCATTTAAGACATAAATTAATGGGTGCGATGTTAAGCCCTGAACTCCGGGAAAAACACAAGATCAAAAGCATTCCACTCCGCGCAGGAGATATCGTAAAAGTAATGCGCGGAGACAATAGAGGAAAAGAAGGAAAAGTTGCAGCGGTCAATCTAACAAGCATGACAATTACGGTTGATGGTGTAAGTGTAGCAAAATCAGATGGTACAGAAGTACCAAGACCCGTTCAACCTTCAAATGTAATGATAATGAAATTAGAAACCAAAGATAAAAAGCGCCTGGGTGATTAAATGGCAAGACATCAGAAAAGAGTAGCAGCGCCAAAATCATGGCCTATTACAAGAAAAACACATCACTGGGTAGTCGGTGCTAACGCCGGAGCCCATTCAATGGAAACTGGTATTCCATTACTGGTAGTTGTGCGCGACATTCTTAAGGTCGCAAACAATGCCAGGGAAGCCAAGAAGATTATAAATGAGAAAAATATCTGTATCGATGGCAAGCCAAGAACAGATTATAAACATATGGTAGGGCTTTTCGATATTGTATCGATACCAGCTACCAATGAATATTATCGCGTTCTGCTGGATAACCACAACAAGTTCAAATTGTTCAAGGAAGATGCCAGTGCCGGAAAGTTATGCAGGATAAACAACAAGACTATCGTCACGAAAGGAGCTGTACAGCTCAATCTGCATGATGGCACAAACCTTCTTGCATCCAATGATTACAAGACTTTTGATACGGTAATTCTTGATCCAAAAGAAAGAAAGATCGTAAAACACATTGTGTATAAAACCGGGAATCTTGCAATGATCGTTGGCGGAGAACACTCTGGGGAAGTCGGGAAAATAAAGCAGATCCGAAAAGTCAGAGGTTCAGGAACGAACATGGTAGCCATATCAAATGAAACTGAATTTGAAACGATTGAAGATTATGTATATGTAATTGGTGAAAACACACCCGAGATAAAGGTGGTCTAAATGAATACGATGAGAAAACCTTCTATCGATAAAGTCACAGTACATATCTGTACAGGAGAAAGCGGCGAGAGATTGACCAACGCAGAAAAACTGCTAGGGACGATCGTCAAGCAAAAACCTGTTAGATCCATCGCCAAGAAAACCTTGCCGAATTTTGCGATCAAGAAAAATGAACCGATCGGCTGCAAAGTTACCTTGAGAGGTAAAAATGCCCAGGAGTTCCTCAGGACCGCATTGAAGATTATTGAAAACAGGATAAATGCATCACAATTCGATGAGAATGGGAATTTTTCATTCGGGGTTGAGGAACACACAGATTTCCCCGGCATGAAATACGACCCAACGATCGGCATTTATGGAATGGATATTAACGTGGCCTTAAAAAGAGCGGGATACAGGATACGCACACGGAAGATCGAGAACCATAAAATATCCCATGAACACAGATTGAAAAAAGACGACGCTATTTCTTTTGTAAAAGAGAAATACGGTGCGGAGGTAATTTAAATGGAAAGAAGTAAGAAAATATTCGGGGCCGGTGCCAATGCCTGCAAACGCTGCGGCAGGAAACAGGGGCTTGTCCGGAAATACGGATTATACCTCTGCAGGCAGTGCTTCAGGGACACAGCATACCAGATGGGCTTTGAGAAATATACATAGGTGATTATAATGTTATTAGATCCACTTGCAGATGCATTATCAACAATAAAGAATGCAGAAATGACAGGCAAACCAGATTGCACTCTCCGCCCGGCCTCAAAGCTTATAGGAAATGTGCTTAAGGTCATGAAAGAAAAAGGCTATATCGGCGATTTCGAATTCATAGATGATGGAAAATCTGGTATTTTTAAGGTACAGCTAAAAGGAAAAATCAACAAATGCGGAGTAATCAGACCGCGACATGCCGTGAAGAATACCGACTTTGAGAAATGGGAGAAGCGGTATTTGCCAGCAAAAGGCTTTGGCTCTATTATCCTGACAACTCCTGATGGTGTAATGACACACAGTGAAGCCAGGGATAATGGTATTGGCGGAGAGTTACTCGCTTACGTTTATTAGGTGAAAAATATGGAAACCAAAAGAACAATCCAGGTCCCTGAGGGCGTTAATATCAATATCGATACTGTGAATGTTTCGATATCAGGTCCACAGGGTCAACTCCAGAAAAAACTCTGGTATCCGGGAGTTGCCATAAAGAAAGCTGATTCGGAAGTTATTGTGGAAACAAACAGTCCACGAAGAGAACAGCTTGCAATTCTGGGCACATATGAATCCCATATAAAAAATATGATTATGGGCGTTACCAAAGGATACGAATCCAAGATGAAAATCGTATATTCACATTTCCCCATACAGATAAAAACTGAAGGTAATAGGGTAATCATAGGCAATTTCCTTGGTGAAAAGAAGGTAAGGAAAGCCAATATATCTGGTAATACCAAAGTCACAATAAAAGGTGACCAGGTCATTATCAACGGTATCAATAAAGAAGATGTAGGTCAGACCGCTGCCAACATCCGTCAGGCTACAAAAATAAGAAAGTTTGACCCCAGGGTGTTCCAGGATGGGGTTTACCTCGTGGAGCAGTAAGGACGGTGCAAATATGGAAGAAGAAGCAATAAAACAGCTCACAACTATTGAAGGTGTTGGCAAGGCAAAAGCTAAAATCCTTTATGATGCCGGATTCCAGACTATAGGATCTATAAAAAATGCAGATGAAATTGAGATTACTGGCATAAAAGGAATTGGCGAAAAGCTCGGAAAGAAAATAAAATCATCTGCTGACCAGATGGTTGTTGAGGAAGAGACTAAGAAAGAAGAGAAGCTTGTTGAAATGATAGAAGCTTCACCAGTAGTCATTACACTTGACGCAGAGACAAAGAGACTTCTTAATGTGAGGAAAAAACAGAAAAGCAAGAAACCCACATTCAAGCAGACAGATTCCCACAAGAAGAAGAAACTCGCAGATTACTGGAGAAAACCGGACGGAATACATAATAAGACACGATATTCAAAGCATGGAAAATGTCCGCTTGTGGAAGCAGGATATGGAAGTCCGGCAGCAGTCCGTGGGCTTCATCCATCAGGCTTTGAAGAAGTCGTTGTAAATAATGTTAAAGATCTTGGATCCATTAAAATCGACACACAGGCTGGAAGGATAGGACGGACAGTAGGTGCAAAAAAGCGCAGCGATATTGAGAATAAAGCCGCTGAATTGGGATTAAAGATATTAAACCCCATGAGGAAGGTAGAATAAAATGACAGATCTTGCAAATCAAAGACGATTAGCGGCTGAAGTTATGGACATTGGGGTCAACCGAGTATGGATGAATCCTGAAGCACACAAGGATATATCACAAGCCTTGACAAGGGAAGATATCCGCAATCTGATCACTGAAAAGAAGATTGGGAAACGAGCAATCCAGGGAGTTAGCCGTGGCAGGGCCAGAAAAGCTGATGAGGCCCGCGCATATGGGCACAGGAAAGGGCATGGCTCAAGATCAGGCGCAAAAGGCGCAAGGAACCCAAAGAAGGAACAATGGATGAAAAAGATTCGTGCATTGCGCAGCCAACTTCGGGAAATGAAAGAAAATAAGACAATAGAAGTTTCCACTTACAGGAAATTATACCGCAAAGCCAAAGGCGGGGAATATAGGAGCAGGGCACATCTTATTGCCCATATAGAACAGCTCAAAGCCAAGGAGGCTTGAACATGGCGACTGGATCAAGATATAGGGTAAAATTTAGAAGAGTGAGAATGGGCAAGACGGATTATCGCGCAAGAAAACAATTGCTGATATCAAGAAAACCCAGACTCGTAGTCAGGAAAAGCCTGAAAAATACACAGATACAGATAATAGTGCCAGAACAATCTGGAGATGTAACACTGGTTTGTGCCAATACTCAGGATTTAAAAAAATATGGCTTTACAGCCGCAACCGGAAATATAACCTCTGCTTATCTGGCCGGGTTATTACTGGGATATAGGGCCAAGAAAAAAGGACAAACAGAAGCAATAGCTGACCTGGGATTATATCATACCACAAAAGGTGGATTATTGTATGCTGCAATAAAAGGTGCAGTAGATGCTGGTCTTGAAATACCGCATGACCCGAAAATATTCCCTACGGAAGACAGGATCATGGGTAAGCATATTGATAAATACAGAAAAACCAATATCGCAGAACAATTCACAGCGGTAAAGAAAAAGATAGAGGGTGAATTCAAGTGAGCAACATGAGAGATAAAGGATTTGAACAACCGAAAGTAGAATGGATCCCTCAAACAAGACTGGGTACACTGGTCAAAGAGGGGCAGGTTACGACCATGAGTGAAGCCCTAGCATCGGGATTACCCATAAGGGAATTCCAGATCGTGGACGCATTGCTTCCAGAGATCAGAGATGAAGTTCTTGATATAAACATGGTTCAGAGAATGACAGACTCAGGAAGAAGAGTTAAATTCAGAGCAACTGTCATCGTGGGCAATGGCGATGGTTTTATTGGAATTGGCGAAGGAAAGGATGTACAGGTCGGAGTAGCAATCAGGAAAGCTATAGACACTGCCAAGATGAACATAGTCGCGATCAAGCGTGGCTGCGGCTCATGGGAATGCGGCTGCGGACATGGGCACACCGTGCCTTTTGAGGTAGACGGCAAAGCCGGAAGCGTAGAAGTAAAATTGATGCCAGCCCCAAGAGGACTTGGTCTTGCTTCAGGCGGAACAGCAAAAAAGGTGCTTGAGATCGCAGGTATTAAGGATGTCTGGACAAAAGTGAGCGGTGAGACAAGAACAACCTTGAATTTCGCAAAAGCGACATTTGACGCTCTTATAAGAACAACGACCATGAAGGTGTAAAAAATGTTAGCTGTAGTAAAACTTCGCGGAGAAGTAAAAACCAGGTCGGATATAAAGGATACATTAAGAATGTTGCGCCTTGATAGAGTAAATCATTGCGTGATAGTTCCTGAGAATCCAACCTATAAGGGAATGATCCATAAAGCAAAGGATTACGTTGCATGGGGAAACATAACCCCTGAAATGCTTGCACAAATGCTTGAAAACAGAGGCAAACTTGAGGGCGGGGATGATCTGACAGAGGAATATCTGAGCGCAAATACAAAATTCAAATCCTTTAATGAACTGGCAAAAGCCATATGCGATGGAAACACATCATTTTCCGATATTCCTAAATTGAAACCGGTCTTTCGGATGCATCCGGCAAGGAAAGGCTTGAAGGGCACCAAGAGGACCTTCCAGGAAGGGGGAGACCTTGGATTCCATGGAACTGAGATCAATACCCTGTTAAATAAAATGAGGTAATATAATGAGCAAAACGAAAACAAAGTCATTCAGGGGATCAAGGACATGTGGCGGAGGCACACATAAGAACCGAAGAGGTGGAGGCAGCCGCGGAGGACGCGGAAATGCCGGAACATGCAAGCATCATTTTGTCCGCTCAATGCAGCGCGGCTTAAGCTTCGGAAAGCATGGTTTCAAACGCCCGCAGTCCGTAACATCTCAAGATATAATCGTAAATATTGGAGAGATCGATGAAGCTGCCGAGGGACTCGTATTAGATGGATTTGCAGAGAAGAAAGGTAATGCATATCACATTGACCTTGGCATTATCGGCATAGATAAAGTGCTTGGGGGCGGAAAAGTATCAAAATCCCTTTTTATAACCGCATCCGAGTTCTCAGCTGTCGCAAGACAGAAGATCGAAGAAGCTAAAGGACAGGCAATAAGCCAGGCTGAAGAACCAGAGTCCACAGAAAAAGAGTAATTAAATTATGGCATTTGAAAGTCTTGCACCTCTATTGAACCGCCTTCCTGCGGTGACACGCCCGGAAGGTCATGTACATTTCAAGAAAAAACTTGGATGGACATTAGGAATACTTGTCCTGTATTTCGTGCTGGCAAATATTCCTTTATTCGGGTTGGATAAAAACTCGATAGACCTTTTTGAACTTTACAGGGCATTCTTTGCCGGAGCATCAGGTTCACTGATGGTCCTGGGAATAGGCCCAATAGTCACGGCTTCAATAGTATTGCAGCTGCTTGTAGGCGCAAATGTCATAAAAATGGATCTTACCAATCCGCACCAACAGGCTATTTTCCAGGGCTTGCAGAAACTTATGGTTTTTGTGATGATAATTCTTGAAGCCCTGCCGCAGATTCTTGGCGGGTTCATGAAAGCGGATGCTGCGCTTGCAGGAACCCTTGGCGTGAGTGTAAGCTTCATAACTTTGTTATTATTTATCCAGGTTTGCATTGGTGGCATCCTCATTCTTTATATGGATGAGATCGTTTCCAAGTGGGGCATAGGCTCAGGCGTAGGATTGTTCATTATTGCCGGAGTATCCCAGCAGATAGTCCAGGGTATTTTCAACTGGAAAACCGATAATACTGGTGCCCCTATTGGTATCATCCCGAAATGGGTGTGGATGGCAGGCCCTAATTCAGGTATAGATTTGAATTACATTATGACTAGCCCGCTTCAATTCATCGTTAATGCTGGAATCTTGGCACTGATAAGTACTATACTCATCTACCTTATGGTCGTTTACGTTGAAAGCACACGCATTGAAATCCCACTTGCCCATGCAGCAGTCAGAGGCGCACGCGGTCGTTTTCCTGTTAAACTCATCTATGCAAGCGTTCTGCCAATGATCCTTGTAAGGGCTTTGCAGGCAAATATCCAGATGGTAGGTCTCATACTATCAAGCAGGGGAGTCACATTCCTGGGAACCTACGTACAAGGAACACCTGTTGGTGGCCTTATGTTTTATCTCTCTCCAATTAACGGACCCAGCGACTGGATACCTTCCCTTGTAGGACCAAGGTTCACAAGCCTTGGAGTTGCAGAGCCAGCAATATATCAGATAATCTTGCATGTTTTCACTGATGCTTTCATGCTTATAATCGGAGGCATAGTCTTTGCCCTGTTCTGGATCGAAACTACAGGAATGGGTGCAAAGAACGTGGCAGAAAAGATCCAGAATTCCGGAATGCAGATCCCTGGATATCGCCGAAGCGCAGGGACGCTTGAGCGTGTAATGCAGCGCTACATACCCAAAGTCACTGTTATCGGAGGAGCATTCATAGGCGTTCTAACCCTTATCGCAAGTCTTCTGGGCACACTCGGAGGCGCGGGCGGAACAGGATTATTGCTGACCGTAAGCATCATGTACAGGCTGTATGAGGATATCGCCAGCCAGCAGATGATGGAAATGCACCCGATGATGAGAAGTTTCTTCGGGAAGGAATAGTCGAAAAAATTGCAGAACCCGGTTCTGCAATTTTTTTAAACTTTTTTCATAAATGATGGCCACGAAGAAGGATTAAAACAGACTCAAATAAACAGCGTCCTTAATTCCCACAATAACTTAGGATTTTTCTTGAATAAGATCGGCAGCACTTTTGGCAAAGGCATTTTACTTGTATCTATCTCCGCAAGAGAATGAGCAAGCTGGTTTAACTGCTCATCTGAAAGCTTTACCAGGAGATTTTTGACCTTCAGTGATTTGCTTAATTCCTTCCCAATTGTAGCACGCCACCTGTCTTCATATTCATTTAATGTCCTGACAGAATAATCTCCTGTTTCTTTTGCTTTGATGCATACCTCTGCAGCGATTTTTCCCGCATCCATCGCATTAATAATACCTCCACCTGTCAATGGGTCGGATTGCCTCGCTGCATCCCCTACAAGAATAAGACCATCGGTTACCGTTTGTTTTATTGATCCACTTACAGGAACACCTCCAATGACCATTTCTATGATCTTACCCTCTGGTAAATAATTTTTCATGAAATTCTCAAGAAGCGTAATTGGCCGGATATTCCCGCATTTACTTCCAAGTATCCCAAGACCAACATTAGCTGTGTTCGGCCCTTTCGGGAATATCCACACATATCCGCCAGGAGTATATTTTTCACCCATGAAGAATTTGCTGTATTCACCGGCTTCAATATTTGAAACAAGGAACTGGGCGCAGGTATCGATGTCTGCGGGCTTCAAGGATGTATCAATTCCACCCCATCTTCCTACCTTTGATTCAACCCCATCTGCCCCTATGACAATATCAGCTTTGATCTCATAGGTTTCTCCCATATACATGGCATTTATGCCCGTGATGCGACCATTATTTTTTAATAATCCCGTAGCTCTTGTTTTCACCATAACTTCAGCACCTGCCATAGCAGCCTGCTGTGCAAGCGCACGGTCAAAGACCTTTCTTTCTAGAGTATAACCTGCTTTTCCGCCTGAGTCTTCTTCAGACATCTTGATTTCCGTTCCATCAGGCGCAATTATCTTTGAGCCTTTCACTTCTGCAGCTATCCATCTGTTATCTGGCTGGATATGATTCTTTAATCCTTCCTTTGATACGCCTTCAGCACATCGTACAGGGTCGCCTATTTCCTGCCTTTTTTCAATGAGCAATACATCAAGTCCTGCTTGCGCACATGTTTTTGCCGTGATCGAACCGCCAGGGCCTGCACCCACAACAACAACATCATATTTTTGCTTCATTTGACAACCACCAGCGCGCCCACAGGGCAGATCTTTGCACATACACCGCAGCTTGTGCAGGTATTATCCACTTCTATCCAGGTTTCCACTAGCTCAAGAGCCCCTACCGGGCATACACCCACACATGCGCCGCAGTATCCACATTTATAACGATTAACATTAACACTCATAGGCCTTCCTGCAAATGCATTCAGCCCATATAAATTTTATCCGGCGCATGGGAGATAGTAATTCCTATTTCTCATTCTCCCTCTCACATTCTCTCTCATTCACAAGCACTTCCACAACAGATGGATCCGCAAGCGTAGTAATATCACCAAGGTCATGAATATCGCCAGATGCGATCTTTCTTAATATACGCCTCATAATCTTACCAGAGCGCGTCTTGGGAAGAGCATCTGCAAATTGGAGTTTTTCAGGTTTTGCAATAGGACCGATGGAATTCCTGACATGAGTGAAAAGGTCTGATCTTAGATCCGCAGTTTTTTCCACGCCTTCTTTAAGCGTGACAAAGGCATAGATCGCCTCACCTTTAATATCATGGGGATAACCCACAACAGCCGCTTCAGCCACCGCATTGTGAGAAACAAGGGAACTTTCGATCTCAGCTGTCCCCAGCCTGTGTCCTGATACTTTTATCACATCGTCTATTCTTCCCATTATCCAGAAATAGCCGTCTTCATCCTTTCTGGCACTATCCCCTGTTTGGTATAATCCGGGAAACTGTGAAAAATACTTATCAATAAAACGCTCGTGGTTTCCATAAACAGTTCTCATCATCCCTGGCCACGGCTTTTTGATCACAAGCTGCCCGCCATCATTGATGTCAGCTTGTGTTCCGTCGGCTTTCACGACCATTGGAACAATTCCTGGGAAAGGGAGCGTCGCAGAGCCGGGTTTTAATGGCGTTGCGCCAGGAAGAGGCGTTATGAGAATGCCGCCAGTTTCTGTCTGCCACCATGTGTCAACGATAGGACATCGTTTGTTCCCTATCACGTTATAATACCACATCCATGCTTCCGGGTTTATTGGTTCACCTACTGTCCCCAGAAGCCGCAAGCTTGACAGGTCTTTTCCCCTGGGCCACTCATCACCGCTTCGCTCAAGCGCCCTTATGGCTGTGGGGGCGGTATAGAATATTGTCACTTTATATTTTTCAATAAGTTCCCAGAACCTGTCCGGTTTTGGATAATTCGGGACCCCTTCGAACATAAGACTTGTTGCACCACTTGCAAGAGGACCATATACGATGTAGCTGTGCCCTGTTATCCAGCCTATGTCTGCCGTGCACCAGAAAAGATCTTCATCCCGGTAATCAAATATCCATTTGAATGTCTGCATTACATACAATAGATATCCGCCCGTTGTGTGAAGAACGCCTTTTGGCTTTCCTGTGCTTCCGCTTGTATAAAGAATGAACAGCGGGTCTTCTGCATCCATCACTTCAGGTTTGCATTCCATGGCAGCGGTTTTCATTTCTTCATGCCACCAGAAATCCCTTCCAGATTTCATATTCACGCCTGTCCCCGCGCGATTGAATACGATCACAGTATTTACATTTTTTTTCTCAATGCGGTCTAATGCCCTGTCAACATTCTCTTTGAGAGGTACTTTTTTTCCTCCCCTCAAACCTGCATCAGCCGTTATTACAAATGAACAGGCGCTGTCATTTATTCGGTCGCTCAGTGAATCAGCGCTAAATCCGCCAAATACTACATTGTGAATTGCTCCGATCCTTGCGCATGAAAGCATGGAGATCACAAGCTGCGGGATCATTGGCAGGTAAATCGCAACCCTGTCGCCTTTTTTCACTCCCTTGCTCTTTAACACGTTCGCAAATTTGCAGACTTCCGTGTGTAATTGTTTATATGTAAAACTCTGAGTTTCACCGCCGTCGCCTTCCCACTTTATGGCGATCCTGTCCCCGCGTGTTGCGAGATGCCTGTCAAGGCAATTGAATGATGCATTCAGCTTTCCCCCTTCGAACCAGCGGCAAATGGCTTTTTGGGCATCCCAATAATGGACTTTATCCCACGTCTTGAACCATTCAAGCTGCTGTGCCTGCTGCGCCCAGAAAGATTCCGGGTCGCTGATCGATCGTTCATATATTTGCTTATATTCTTCAAAGCTTTTTATGTACGCTTTTTTACTGAATTCGGAGGGCGGATCAAAGATGCGTTTTTCTTCAAGTAAAGATTCAATAATAGTTTCAGCCATATTAACAAACCCTGACATCTGGCTTATCTTCAATGAAAACGGATACAATAGGCAGCAGTTCGCATAATTTTCTCATTGCCGGCGCTTCCGTGGCATAATGTGTGGCGTCAATGAGGCACAACTCGTCCGCATACCGTATCGCATCGTGTCGCATCTCACCGGATAAGAGCGCATCGGCGTTATTCTCGATGGCGATATCTATGTATTCGCGCCTGAAACCGCTTCCGCCGACCACCATGACTTTTTTTATCTCACCTTTTCCTTTATACTGGACATTCGTATCCAATTGTCGCGCGACAATAAATGCAAATTCCGACACCTCCATCTGTCTTATCTCGCCGATCCTTCCCAGAGCAAGGGGTACGATATTGTTCAATCCAAGTAATCCGGCAAGCACATCATTTACGCCCCCCTGTGCTTTGTCGTAGTTCGTATGCATGGTGTAAATTGAGATATCGTTATCAATAGCAATCTTCAAGGTATCTGATAGTCGTTTTGATATAAGGTTAATGGGATCAAATATCAGCGTGTGGTGTGTTATGAGCAGATCGGCGCCGATACGTGCAGCTTCTTTGAGTACGAGATCGGTGGGGTCAAGCGCGACTGCGATCTTGCGAATTTCATTTCCCCTGTCCAGTACCAGTCCTATCCTGCCATTATCGAAATCTTCGGCAAGTGAAATGGGCGCGATCGTTTCAAGTAGTGTTTCTATTTCTTTGAGATGCATAGATAATCAACCACAGAGAACACCGAGACCACAGAGTTGTCTTCGTTCCCTTTGTCCTTTGTAGTCCGGTATGAAAAAAATTAACAACGAACTCCTATGAACTCCATACGAACTCACGCTGCCGGAGTTCGTTTCAGTTCGTATAAGTTCGTTGTTGATCGTCATATTTTTTTTTAAATAAAATATCGTTTGTTCAAAATAGAACACGGATGACACGGATCAGACGGATTTACACGGATAACAAAATCCGCGCGTATCCGCGTCATCCGCGCAATCCGTGTTCTATCACACCTTCAATTTATCCGCGATCAATTTCCCAAGCTTCCGGCATTCCTCCAGGCCTTCCTCCTCTGGGATGCGCTTTATACGAAGAGGCGGCTCGATCACATTCATTCCATAACCGGAAAGCATCTTCGTGATAACAAGGGGGCCTTCTCCGCTCCATCCGTAGGAACCGAAAGCTGTTCCCACTTTACCTTTGAGGGGGATTTTTGCCAGGCTTTCGGCGTATTTAATGACCGTTGGCATCCCAGCGCCCTTATAAGTCGCAAGACCAATCGCTATAGCGTCGGCTTTTTCCACATCACCCGGGGAAACTTCATCCACTTTCTTTAATATAACCTCAAGACCAGCGCTCTTTGCCCCTTCTTCGATAGCTTTTGCCATTATTCCAGTATTCCCAAAGCCAGTGCCATAAATTATTGCAAGTCTTTTTGCCATTTCTGTCACCTCAGTCCACTTTCTTGAACATCTTTTTGGGGGCGTTGCATATCGGGCACTTATCAGGCGCTTCGCCTTCTACGGTATTTCCGCATATCTGGCAAACATGATACACAGTTTCCTTATTCTTGCCAAGGTTATCAAGGGCTTTCTGGTAAAGACCTGCATGGATCTTTTCAACCTGGTTTGCTATGTCAAAGCTCAGGATAGCCGCGTCTGATGCCTTCTCTTTTTTAGCCTGCTCGATAAATTTCGGGTACATTTCCTTGAATTCTTCAGTTTCACCCGATATGGCCATTTTCAGATTATCGGCTGTTTTCCCAACGCCCCCCATAACTCTTAAATGGTTCTTGGCATGCACAGTTTCGGCATCCGCTGCAGCACGAAACAGTTTTGCCACCTGTTTATAGCCCTCTTGATCGGCTTTTTCAGCAAAAGTAAGGTATTTCCTGTTCGCCTGTGATTCGCCTGCAAAGGCTTCTTGTAAATTATCCTGTGTGGTCATATTTTATTACCCCGTGACTGTTACTTTACTGCTATAGGTGATATAATTTCCTGTTATTTTGACCCCCAACAAGGAAGTTCATTTGATTTTGTTCATATTACTTGAAAAGGCACAAGTGTAAAACAAAGCAAACCCAGGATGAATGTAATTATCCCCAGCGCCATCCTTCCTTTTCCGAGCGGGACATCATCATCAAGAGGCTTTGGGTGACCTGCGGCTGCAAAGAAAGAAAGGAAAAGACCCCATAAAACCCATAAAAATCCATCGCGTTCAAGAATATACGTCACGTAGAAACCAAGAGATACGAGAATAAAAGGCATTACTCTTGATACTTCTTTTGCTCTCTCCCCGATCATGGCTCGAAGAACATGACCGCCATCAAGTTGTCCTGCCGGGATCAGGTTAAGCGCTGTAACAAGCATACCGACCCAGCCTGCAAATGCTATCGGGTGCATCATCATCACCGCTCCATTTGGTATGAACCGGGTTATCAGTTCAAACAGGAGCGGAATACCAAGTTCTATCGACATGCCCTGGGGCGCCTGTGTGATCGGTGGTTGAAGAAGACCGATAATTGTTACTATAACCGATACGATAAGCCCGATAAGAGGACCTGAAACACCCACATCGAACAGGGCTTTCCTGTTGGGTATTGGTCCTTTGTGTTTGATCACTGCTCCCATCGTGCCGATCATGTTCGGGAATGGGATAAAATAAGGAAGAGATGTGCGCATACCGTGTTTTTTCGCAACTATGTAATGCCCTGCCTCATGGGCTCCAAGGACTGTCATGATGGCGATTGTGAATGGCAATCCTTTCAGGATATCAGCGGGAGATGTAATTGGGTCCGCGCCGAACAAAAGAGAGCCAACTACCATGGTTGTGAAAATAGTCGCGATCGCAAGGACAACATTGATCCACCGGCGTTCCTTTTGCGGTGAGAACGGCGATGCTATGAGTATGTGTTCACCCAGATCATATTTTATTGTGAACTGGTACCCTTTTTCAGAAAAAAAAGGGAATAACTTATCAAAAATTACCCTCATCTCTTCTTTTGGGACACCGAAAAAAAATATATTTCCGTCCGCATGCTGAATATCATATATGGAGAAAAACGGCTTTATTTTCTCTGCAAGCTCATTTTCTATCTCAGATTCTTTTTCGGGATTATTCATCTATGCTGATATACAATATTAAGTATAATGAAGGTAACGAATGCAAATTCCCAGAATTATTTATTAACCGTTACTGCCATGTAAGTCCAAGAGGAAATATTATGGAATCAGTCTATTATTATGAAGATGCCAAAAATAAAGATGTTTTAACCCTATTGGAAGATGATTTTTTCAAGCGCATTGGATATACAGTACGAGAATGCAAGCTAATGGGGTCGCAGCGCAAAGGCTCTTTCCTTTATATAAAAGGAAGTCCCGAAGATATCGACCGCGCAGAAAAGATGATGGCGGAGTTAAAACTTTTGAAACTCACAGGTGAGGAGAATGAAAAAATAACTGCCGCATTTGTATCAGAAGAAGAGAGCGCAGCATGCGGCATGGGAATGATATTTGGTTGATATCCATTTATTATTATTTTTTCCTTACCAAAATCTCCCAGTCCGTCTGATTCAACTGTTTCACGCTCAATACCTCATGCCCGTCAGCTTCTATGCCTCTTGGCACCTCGATCACAGCCAGGGGATCATCAACAATTAACTTAAGGAGCTTTCCCGCTCCAATTTCATGCAGCGCCTGTTTGGCATATACAAAATTATACGGGCATACATTTCCTTTAAGGTTAAGCTCTTTATCGACCTTCAGTTCAGTCTGGAATGTACCGTTTATATAAGCCCGTGTTCTCTCTTCTTTCGGGTTCTCGAAAACTTCTTTCGCACACCCATGTTCCACAAGCTCACCGAGGTATAAATGAATAACGTAATCAGCTAGCCTCATTGCCTGGTGGATATTGTGGGTAACTATCACGATAGTATAATCATTCTTGAGTTTCAGGAGCTGCTGCTCGATATGCTGCGACGAAACAGGGTCAAGCGCTGATGTGGGCTCATCGCACAGGATTATCTCAGGTTCAACCGCAAGCCCTCTTGCAAGGCATAACCTCTGCTGCTGACCTAAAGATAATTGCGAGGCTGGAGAGTTTAATCTGTCTTTGACTTCCTCCCATAGACCCACAAGCTTCAGGTATTTCTCGACAATAGCATCAAGATCGGGCTTTTTCTTTAATCCATGTATCTTTGGCCCGTATGCGATATTCTCATAGATCGACATGGGAAGCGGAATAGGTTTCTGGGCAAGCAATCCCATTTTCTTCCTGATGTTCACGACATCTGTTTTCCTATCAAAGATATCTTCGTTATCTATCAGGATCTTTCCTGAATAAGTAACTCCATCTGTAAGATCAATAAGCCGGTTCATGCATTTGAGCAATGTGGATTTACCGCATCCTGAGGGGCCAATAATAGCAGTGATCTGTTTTTTTGGGATTTTAATGGATATATTCTTTAATGTATGGTTCCCGTTGTAATATGCATTCACATTTTCAATTTCGATATGGGTTTCTGACATTTCATGCACCTGGTTTATGATATAGAATCTATTTTATTATATATTTAGTATATTTTCTTGAAAGAAGTCTTGTGGTTATGCTGATAGCTAAGATTATAAGCAGAAGTATTACTGCAGATGCGTAGGCTTTTTGCCGCACTTCCTCCTGGGGTGAATTGAGCAGGAAAAAGATCGCAAGAGGAAGAGAAGCCGCAGCATCGAAAACAGATGTGGGTATCCTTTCTGTATATCCTGTTGTGAACATTATTGAAGCCGCATCCCCTATGCCCCTTCCGAAAGCTATCAACACTCCGGTCATAAGACCTGGAAGAGCCTGTTTAGAAACTACGTTAAGTGTAGTCTCAAGTCTTGTTGCTCCAAGTGAGTATGATACCTCTTTAAGTTCCTGGGGGACGGTCTTTATGACCTCTTCCATTGCCCGCGTCATTATGGGAAGTTCAAGCAATGCAAGTATGATTATTCCTGCAAGCAGGGATGCTCTCATCTGGAAATAGATCAATATCGTGAACCCAAAAGCCCCATATACTATAGAGGGGGTTCCCCAGAGAATATCAAGACACAGGCGTGTCATGCTTGAAAGCCGCGTACCTCCGGAATACTCTTTCTGGAGATAGAACGCAATGCCTATGCTCAGGAAAAATGCCAGCACTGTTCCACCCACTGCAAGATACACTGAACCCATAATAGCATTCAGGATGCCCCCTCCCTTTCCATATAAACCACCAGTCTGTGTGAGTATATCGATATTAAGGGCAGGCAAACCATTCCATAGTATGATTCCAATTACTCCAAGGAGGCTGCCAACTACGATCATAAGTGATAATATCATCAATGCTTTAAAGATCGACTCTTCAACTCTGCGAAGCTCCATCTAAATGACACCCCGTTCTATTTTAATAAGTACCATCCTTGCAAGAATATTGAATATCAGTACTACAATAAGGAGAATCAGGGCTGCAAGCAGTATCGCTGAATCATATAATGGGGTGGACATCATCTCACCAAAAGTGTTTGCAATGAGTGCAGGCAATGGATATGCAGGGTCAAAAACGGATGATGGCACTTTAGCCACATTCCCCACGACCATGAGCACTGCCATGGTCTCTCCGAAAGCCCTTGAAAACCCAAGAACTATCGCCGCTAAAATACCGGGTCTTGCTTTTCTTAGGACCACATGTTTGATTGTCTGCCATTTTGTAGCCCCAAGAGAAAGGGATACTTCTCTGAGTTCCTGGGATACGCTCCTTAAGACCTCACCTGTTACTGATATTATAATTGGAAAAACCATAATGGAAAGGACGATTCCTCCTGCGAGGATACTATATCCCCCAATGGTTTCTACTCCAAGGGCAGGAGCAAGGGTATTATTGATGAAAGGCACTACTGCGAGCACACCCCAAAGCCCGTAAACGACTGAAGGAATTCCTGCAAGCAGGTCTATCAGTGGTTTCACGGCATTCCTGAGGTGATTACCTGCGTATTCTGAAAGATATATCGAGCTTAAAAGGCTGATGGGCACAGCAATTATCGTTGCAAGCCCTGTTACCCATAATGTTCCCATGATAAACGGGAGGAACCCGAATTTTCCTTCTGTTGGTCCCCATTCACTTGTGAAGAGAAGATCAGTGATGGAAACTACTGAGAAAATTGGACTGGCTCTGCTGTAAATACTGATAAGCATAAAAAAAAACAGCAAGCAGGCAAACACTGTTGCCGCAAGCATAAGCCTGCTTGAAATATTGTCCTTGAGTTTTCTTATATTCATATTGAGTTCTGCGTTGTCTTACAATCCAAGGTAAATAAATGCAGCGTACACAATTATCAGGTTAAATACTGTAACCGCTACCTCGGCAATAGCGCCGCATACGAAAGGACGCATACCAACTTGTCGCATTTCACTTATACTTGTCCGAAGACCCACACCTGCAAAGGTAAGCAGGAAGAACCACTGGTATAGGTTTTTCAGTGAGGTTATATCCCCCTTTCCAAATACTGCAAGTGTTGAAAGGATAGAAAATGCAAAGAAACCCAGGACGAATTTGGGGAATTTATCCCACAGAAACTGACCTTTATTGGTTATTTCCTTCGCAGCACCGCGTGACGCATAGTACATCGCCCATGCAAGAACGACAAAACCTATGAGCGCATTTCGCATTGTTTTTGCAAGAGTTGAAACCCTCATGGCTTCTTCCGAGAAAATCCCACCTGCTGCTACTGCTTCTGCTGTATTGTCAACTGATATGCCAAGCCATATGCCGGCTGCATTATCACTCAGGTTAAGAGCATGACCAATAGCAGGGTAGATGAATAGCCCGGCTGCTCCAAGACCCAGGATTGCGGCAATAGCGTAGGCGGTATCCCTGTTATTTGCACCTATTGCGCCCCTGGCTGCAATTATTGCAGATACACCGCAAATGGATGAACCCACTGCAAGGAGTGTTGTTAATTTTTCACTCAGTTTGAAGTAACGACCCAGAAGGATCATTATGGCTGTTGCAAAAAACACTTCCCCTATAATCAGGGCAAGACTGATACCGCCAAGTTTGAATATGTCCTGAAGCACAAAACGAGCTCCAAGGAGCACGATACCGATCTTAAGCCAGAGTTCATAGGTATCGATTCCAGGGTTAAATATTTCCGGGATCTTTATTAAATTCCTGATAAGCAGACCAATAATAATGGCGATCAATACATATTCGATCTTGACGCCAGTCAATCCGGTCAGGACTGGTTCGAGCAGCTTACCAATGTATCCCACAATAAATAACAGAGCGATGCCAGGGAGATGGTTAACTATTTTATTAATATTTAGATTGCTCATAGTATACCTACCAGGGCACATTTAAGCCAAGTTTAATTAATATCGCAAATACGACTGCAATACCAACTGCCCACCAGTCTATGTGCAAACCAAACCAGGCTGAGCGAGCCCTCTCATGCTCGCTCAGTTCTGAATTGAGTTGATCTTCTTCAGTCATGATGTTCACTCGACTTTCTTTAATCCAGCATTGATCTTTTCCTGGGGAAGAACGACATAACCTTGTTCAGGAATGAACTTCTGCCCGTCTGTGAGAGTCCATTTTATGAACTCCTGCACAATACCTGCAGGCTTGCCTTTTGTTACATAGTGAAGGTCTTTTGCAGGTGGTTCCGGATACTTGCCAGAACCTATGGCTTTAGTTAGTTCGTCAAGCGTTCCGTAGAAGTTCTCTTCAGTGTCTATCTTGCCATTCCCGTTAACATCAATGGGTATTATTTCAATGCCCTCTACAGGCTTCCTGGTGATTACATCGTATGCAAAGTTTATGTTGTTATAACCGATCCCGCGATTGTCTTTCCTTACTGCTTCGGCAATTCCGGGGTCGCCATTCACGCCAACTCCTCTGAGTTTTTCCTGCTTGTACTTGCCAAGAAATAGTGCCCAGGCTTCGCCTGCACCGCAAGCATCCGACCGCGTGTACACGTTTATCTTATCAGTTGCAGCTGTTCCTGTTGCCTGACCCCATGTTGTTATGGATTCGTTGATGTAGATCTTCTCAAAGACCTCTCTTTTTAACCCATTTGTCTTGAGCGTTGCAAGCACTGGATTATTCTTGTTTACCGTGGCTACCACAGCATCTTTTGTCACAGCCACCCAGTATGCGCCTTTTTCTTCTTCGGATGTTGTGATCTTTCTTGAGACCATGCCAATATCCACAAGACCTCCAAGAGCATCAGTCATGCCTTTTCCTGCGCCGCCAGCGCTGATATCAAAATTCACCTTTGGATGGAGCTTCTTGTATTCCTCGCCCCATTTTTGCATCATTGGAAACAGGGCAAAAGCGCCAGAGACGCGGATTGTCCCTTCAGGTTCTTTTGCGCTTACCGCTGTAGGCGCTGCCACGGCAGCTGTCGTTGCTGGCGCTGTGGTGACTGTTGCTGTAGGCGTGCCCTTTACTTCGGTCTTAGGACTATCGACGCATCCTGATAAGAATGCGCTTATTAACACTGTAATAAGAATAATAACTATAGATTTTCTGTTCATTAATTCCACCTCGAATTTCTTAAAATATATTCCTGGCTTTTCAGGAAATCACGGATTTGAATAAATTCCGCGCTATGTTCTCCATTTCTATTCATTAAATTGCTGCCATCAGTAACAGCAAAGACGATTCCTTCTTTGGTTCATATTTGATTCACCTGCTTAAGACAAATAAGCAACTGCAAATTAGCAGGAACATATAAGAAGGCACAGAAACCGGTGATAATTGATGGGATGATTACAAAAACAGAATGATTGCGGCAAGAATTGACATTTTACTTGAATTTATAAATTATGTGTTATATTTTAAAAAACAAATTACTGAGGTTAAAAAGTGACTGTATTATATGATTTTGAACTTGATGTTAAAGGTACGGAATGCCCATTTCCTCTAATCAGCACAAAGCAGTTGATGAGTGAGCTTCCAAACGGAGCAATACTAAAAGTTTTAGCAAGCGATTCACATGCATGGAAGAATATCTACGATTGGACAAAAGATTCTGGCAATGAATTAATCGGGGTAATCATGGAAGATGGCTGCTATAACATCTATCTGCGCAAGCCGAGGCAAAAAACAGTCCCAAAAGATGACCCCTTGAGCACTTTAATTGAAAGTAGAGATATTAGTTGGCAGGTAAAGCTGGAAGAGCTTAAAAATAAGAGTCAAGAGCTTGAGCATGGAGTCAAAGTAAAATCAGAATTTATTTCAACCATGAGTCATGAACTTAGAACGCCCTTGAATGCAATAATTGGCTTTTCTGAACTATTGAAACTTAATGAATCTGAAACAACGTTGACAAAAGAAAAGCAAAAACGCTATGTAGATAATATTCTGATAAGCGCCAAACATCTTCTCAACCTCATCAATGATATTCTTGATTTGAGTAAAATAGACGCTGGAAAAATTGAGCTGCACATAGAGAAAATCTCAGTTCCTGTAACTATAGAAGAAGTAATCATATTATTGAAAGAAACTGCTGCAAAGCATAATGTGGTCATAAAAAAAGATTTGGCTCCTGAGCTTGATTTCATAGAAGCTGACATGCTGAAATTCAGGCAGGTTCTTTTTAATCTCTTGGGCAATGCAATAAAATTCAGCAAACCAGAAGGAGGAATCGTGACAATAAGTGCTAGGAAAATAGGCGATATGGCAGAGTTTTCTGTGGCAGATACAGGTATTGGAATAAAGCAGAAAAATATAGGAAAGCTATTCCAGACTTTCGAGCAACTCGATTCAGGCGTGTCAAAAAATTATGGTGGCACAGGTTTAGGGCTTGCTATTACAAGGAAACTTGTGGAACTTCACGATGGTAAAATCTGGGCAGAGAGTAAATACAGTGAGGGTACCACATTTATATTTCTGCTGCCGATCCACAAATAATTCCAGAAAAAAAAATAAAGGTCTCCTGTATGCTGCAAGGGCGCGAACTTCACATATTGTTTTTGTAGGGAACAATATCGATATATTTCTGTTTTTATGCAGAACGATTTACCTGCTCAAGTATTTTGAGATCAGGAACAAACCCGTCTGCGCAAACAGATTAGGGAGCAAGCCATAAAATGCATTATTGCCAATAAAAGCACTCTTTTTGATCCTTATATCCTGCTTCTGGCAATAATCCCTGAAATCAGAAATACTCAGGAAATGCAGGTTGGGAGTTTCAAACCATTCGTAAGGCAATGATGGGGTCAAAGGTGTTCTTCCTCTGAAAAATATCTGGAACCGCGATCTATAGTGCGCAAAATTCGGGAATCCAACGATCACTTCTTTTCCAACCCTCAAAGCCTCCTTCAAGACGACATCAGGCTTTTTCACCTGCTGGATGCTCTGGTTCAGTATCACATAATCAAATGACTCATCGCCGTATTCTGAAAGACCGTTATCAATATCCTGATGGGACACGCTCAAACCAAGTTCAACACATTTGTATATCGCCTGTTCATCGATCTCGATACCCTGTGCTCTGGCGTTCTTTTCCTTAACTATCAACGAGAGCAATTCTCCATCATGGCATCCAAGATCAAGCACACTGGAATCATTTTTGATCCAATCAAGGATGATACTATAATCTGGTCTTAAGGGTTTTTTCCCTATGTCGTTCAGGCATCGCCATGCGTCTTCGATTAGCACAGAGAGGAAAATCGTGTGATAGAACACGGATTTCACGGATGGCACGGATGCACACGGATCCGTGGAAATCCGTCCAATCTGTGTCATCCGTGTTCTATTTAGACCAAATTTGGACTGCATACCCATTAAACACCTTTTTCAAGAAATGCCTGACCAGATGCGTCTCTTCTTCAATCTCCAAAAGGAATGCATCATGCCCGTAAGTGGAATTTATTTCGCAATAGGTAGCCTCGATCCCTGCCAGTTTGCATATTTTCAGGATATCTTTTGATTGGTAAGTCGGGTATAACCAGTCGGATTTGAAAGCCATTATCAGGAACTTTGCCCTGATCCCTTTGAAAACCTCAAATAGGGTCTTGCCATTTGAAAGATCAAAATAATCCAGTGCTTTCGTTATATAAAGGTAAGAATTGGCGTCAAACCTCTTTACAAAATTATCCCCGTGATAATGAAGATATCTTTCTACTTCAAATTCCGCTTCGAATCTGGATTGGATCCTGCCGTTCTTGATGCGCCGCCCGAATTTCTCACTCATCGAGGTATCGCTCATATAGGTGATATGACCGATCATCCGCGCCACCACCAGACCCTTTGATGGAGGCGCGCCGCCGTAATAATTCCCCCCTTTCCAGTCAGGATCTGACATGATAGCCTGGCGCCCAACCTCATTAAAAGCTATCTGTTGCGGAGAATGTTTCAATGTCGTAGCAATAGGAATGACAGAGTGCACCATCTCAGGATACAAGGCAGCCCACTGCAGTGCCTGCATTCCCCCCATCGAGCCGCCCACGACGCACAGGAGTTTTTCAATTCCGAGATGGTCTATCAGATGCTTCTGCGCCTTGACCATATCTTTTATCGTAATCGTGGGAAAATCCAGCCCATATGGCCATTTTGTTGCAGGATTGATGGACGAAGGGCCAGTCGTTCCCTTGCACCCGCCAAGCACATTTGAACAGATCACAAAATATTTGTCAGTATCAAATGCTTTTCCCGGCCCTATCATCTCATCCCACCACCCGGGTTTATCATCCCCACTATAAAAACCGGCTGCGTGAGCATCTCCGGAGAGGGCGTGAAGGACAAGTATCGCATTGGTTCTTTGGGCGTTGAGCTTGCCGTATGTTTCATAAGCAAGTGTTATCGGCCCCAGTTTTTCACCAGAGTCCAGGATCAACTCATCTGGAGAAGAGGCAAAAGTAAAGAACCTGATCCCTACAGGTCCAATACTTTGTGCCAGTTTTACATTTTGCAGACTCTCCAATACGATCGTTCCAGTCATAGTAAGTCAATTAACTGCTAACTGCAGTCTTTAAAGCCTGGTCGATGTCGTCTTTGATATCCTGCACATCCTCAATGCCTATCGATAAGCGGATGTAATCCTGCGTTACTCCGGTTTCCTCCTGCTCTTTTGCGGTAAGTTGCTGATGGGTTGTGGAAGCAGGATGTATCACAAGGCTCTTGGCATCGCCGATATTGGCAAGGTGTGAGAAGAGTTTGACTGAATTAATGAATTTCTTTCCTGCCTCATATCCTCCCTTGATACCGAAACCCACAATTCCTCCATAATGGTTCTTCAGGTATTTTGATGCGATCCTGTGATTTGGATTGTCAGTAAGTCCCGGATAATTTACCCAGCTTACTGAAGGGTGCTGTTTTAGGAACTTTGCTATCTCAAGAGCATTATCTGAATGCTTTCTTATTCGAAGAGGCAGTGTCTCAAGTCCCTGGATGAATTCGAAGGCATTAAAAGGGCTAAGAGCCGCTCCAATATCCCTGAGCAATTGTACCCTTACTTTGATTATGAAGGCAACATTTCCAAGTCCGGGGAAATTGCCGAAGGTATCCCAGTATTTTAATCCGTGATAACTTGGGTCAGGTTCTGTGAATTCCGGGAATTTGCCGCCATTCCATTTGAAGTTCCCTGAGTCCACTATCACTCCGCCCAGGGATGTCCCATGCCCACCTATGTATTTTGTGGCTGAACTCACAATTATGTCAGCGCCGTGTTCAAAAGGTTTTACAATGCCAACGCCAACAGTATTGTCCACTACGAAGGGAATGCCTGCATCGTGGGCTATCTTTGCGATGGCTTCAAAATCTGGCACATCCAGCTTTGGATTGCCGATGGTCTCTGCATATACCGCCCTTGTTTTGGGAGTAATTGCCTTTTTGATCTCTTCGGGTTTTGTGGAATCCACGAATTTTACTTTTCTTCCCAGCTTGGGAAAAGTGTAGTGGAACAACTGATATGTCCCGCCGTAAAGGTTGTTCGCGGATACTATCTCATCCCCAACCTGCGTGATGGCAAGAAGCGCCAGTGTTTCAGCAGCCTGTCCCGATGCCACTCCAAGTGCGCCTGTTCCTCCTTCAATAGCAGCGATCCTTTTCTCGAATACATCAGTTGTGGGGTTCATTAACCTTGTATAGATGTTCCCGAATTCCTTTAGTGCAAAAAGGTTCGCAGCATGTTCTGTGCTCTTAAAGACATACGATGTTGTCTGGTAAATGGGCACAGCCCTTGCCTGTGTTGCTGGATCCGGGCTTTCCTGTCCTGCGTGTAACGCTATTGTTTCTAATCTTTGTTTTGACATTTTGTTTCTCCTATGGTTTGAGTTTTTTTAGAAATGATTGGTTGGGATGGTTATATATGCAGAGAAAGAGGCGAGAGTTGTCAGGATGATTGCAGAATCCGAATCAATGCGGCAAAAAATCCGGCTAATTCAAACCTGCATAATCCATTACTGCTTTCTGAGCATTCAGGAATTTAATGATCGTATCAAATTCGATATCGTTTTCAGTTTTCTTATTTTCGGTTCTAAGCTCAAGAGAGTTGCTCCTTCTATATATTTCTTGAATCATATCGATCACCATCAAGAGATTATACTCGATGATATATATTATTTAATAAAGAGGCAGGTGTTGTCACAATTATTCCAACAACAGAAAAAAACGTCTCAATTTCTGCTTATTACATTTCGATCAAAACAAGCTCGAACTTGATCCCCATACATGATTGGCAGAATCCCAGGAATTCTTTTGCATTGACGGACATTTCATCATAAAGAGATTTCGATATGTAACAAACTATGTGGACTTTTCCGGGGTTCCCGGCGAGCTTCTTTTTTATCTCGCCGTGAAGCTCCTCAAAAATAGCCACAAAGGTCTTAAAGTTAATCCTTTTCAGGATACGGATGCGCCCCACTCCTGTTTCATCTACCCATATCCTGTAGTTGGCAGATTTTCTAATAAAAACATCCATATCATTCATAATATACTCTAGTATCTCTTATTGGCCTGGATATCCCATCTCACATCTTGCGCTAAAGACCGTCTTGCAGAAGCTGCTATATCGAGCTGTCCATATATATATTCACGCAGGTACATATCTTCTATAGTTTCCGTATCATTTTCGATCTCATGCTGGCGACTAAGAATGTTTCCAAGTTCTTTTTGTGCATGATTCCTGTCTGTACGCTGCCAGCTTCCTGCTATTGTCGACAGCGAGCGCCTTAGTCTTTCAAGGCCGATTCTTATCCGGTGGAATTCCGGTCTTTCCAATCTTTCTTTTGCATAGTTTTCATATGGCGATTCTCCTTGTATTTCCTCTTTATTTTCTTCTATTTCTGATACTTCACCATTCCATTTGTTATGGATGGCAAAAACGATCCCTTCTTTGATTGAACATATTTTTGACCTCTCGTTCTATATAAAAAGATGATATATATATCCATGAATATACAGGCAGGTTTTGTCACCATCTAAACAGAACCGGAATTATTGCGACAACAATTGCCGAATAGCTTAAACTTATGCTGATACTCTTCATAGAATGGCTTCAGTGAGCGACTATGAGGGATATTTTTGCAGGCTATGGGTTAAAATTGCCAGATACAGGCATTCCAGGTAAAGGATTGGAAAATTACAGTTCGGTTAAGATCGAAGGATTCTCACCGTCGATGAAACTTGTCCTCAATATACTTGAAAACCATGGACCACTGACACAAAAAGAGATAACGAAGGTTACCCGTCTTCCCACAAGAACAGTGCGCTATGCCTTAAACAGATTAAAACAGGAAGACATTTTGGAAGAGCGAGACTATTTCCAGGATGCCAGGCAGTGTCTATATCATATAAAATGATATTTTGAGATTTCTTTTCAGGTAATTATTGCCATTATCTTCCTGAAAACCGAATGAATTTATCAAATTTTGCTCATTTACCTTATTTAAATACATATGAATACTATCATCATGTGGTGATAAAATGACAGTACAACCAAACAGAAGGGATTTACTTTGCCCCCAGAATAGAAAACAGTAAAGCCAAACAGGAGATAAAACCTGCACATGAAAGTGATCAGGTGAAAGTATCGAGTGAAATTCTGGATAATGTCCGGATGCATGATAATGTCTGGTGGCTCATATGATCTCGACCAGACAGTACAAATGCCCGAACTGCAAGCATTCGATATCGATAGCAATGGCAGATTTCATCAGGGGGATCGCAATGACATCATGCGTTGATTGCGGCAGGAATGCCTTTGCCATAGACGAAGTTCTGCTGAATGGGTAAACAAAAAATGGGGCGCTCTAAATGATCCTATCCATTGGCGCCCCACCTTTCCTTATTTTTTGAGGTAAGAATATGAATTATGATACTGAAGAAAGAAATAAAAATGAAAATCCAGACGATGATGAAGACCTGAGGCGCTTCCTGCGAGGAGGCTTCGGGGCAAAGTGAGCGTATGGGATTTCGATATACGAGATTGAAAATATGAGGCAATTTTTTCCTGAATAGTTCCAAAATCAGAAGTTTTCCGGATAAAACAGCCGATTTGAAAGGTTTAAATACACATGCAAGATCACTGGCATTGTCACTAAAGGCAATAACGGAATGTGTCCGGGGGGTCACATTTCACCTCCTATTTTATTACTTCCAAAAGAATCAGATCACTTGTGACAACAATTGCTCATATAAATAGGTTTATAAAGTATAAATCTAATTTTAAGCTGGAGAATTTAGAAATGACTTTTAGAAGGAATCGTCTTTGCTGTTAACAATGGCATAGAATTTGAACCGATTAAGATAAATCATTTACCGCCATCAGCAAAACTTGTTTTTAAGGTGCTTGAATCGAGCGGCTTTTTAACACAGAAAGATATTGCAAAGCAAACCTATCTTCCGGCCAGAACAGTGCGTTATGCCCTGAACAGGCTAAAAGAAGAAAATGTTTTGCAGGAACGCTTCTATTTCCAGGATGCGCGCCAGAGCCTTTACGGGCTGAACGGTATTGTGCCGGGGGTGGTGGCACTATAATTTACCTCACCGTCCTATTTTTTACCGCCACTAATCAATGATTGCAGGAGTGGCGGAGCAGCTACGCAATCGCCTCCATAGCAAAACTTATTTGTATCATAACATATGTACATATGTACATATGTTTAATGGAGATTTAACCACTGCAAAAAAGTATTTCTTCAGCGCTTTAAGTGATGAAACCAGACTTTCAATACTCTATGCATTGAAAGAGAACGGCGACATGTGTGTGAATGATATCTGCAAAGCAACAGGAAAAGACCAGAGCCTTGTATCACACCACATGTCGTGCTTACGAAACTGCGGGCTTGTCAACACCGAAAAAGATGGAAAATTTGTGGTTTACTCGATAAAGAATGAGCTTATCTCACAAATTCTTGATCTTTCGGATAAGCATGTGAAGGAAATGTTTGAAGGAATCCTTTCTTGTGAGGTTGTAAAAAACAAAAGGAGCAGTTAAAATGGCAGCTTTAATTGAGATACGGGATTTAAGCATAAGTGCTAACGGCAAACAAATCCTCAAGAACATAAACCTGGATATAAATGAAGGTGATAGCATCGGTATAATTGGAAAAAGCGGTGCAGGGAAAAGTACTCTTTTACATTTGCTTCGAGGTTTTGAGGAATTTGAAGATATTACTGGCGAGGTTATTTATAACATTT